>OKWI01000008.1_pt1 | contig 378027 bp, 363 predicted proteins | sample 1607141 | NCBI WGS metagenome assembly OKWI01 (sample SAMN07501048, study PRJEB24779) | human gut metagenome | reverse complement strand
CACCATGCCCAGCGACTGCGCCCAGTCCGGCAGCGCGGTGTAGTGCAGGTGGTGCGGGCCGGCCCAGATGTACAGGGAGATCAGCGCCCAGAAGTGGACGATGGACAGGCGATAGGAATAGACCGGACGCTCGGCCTGCTTGGGCACGAAGTAGTACATCATGCCGAGGAAGCCGGTGGTCAGGAAGAAGCCCACGGCGTTGTGCCCGTACCACCACTGGACCATCGCATCGGTGGCGCCGGAGTAGGCGGAGTAGGACTTGAACCAGCTCACCGGCAGCGACATGTGGTTGACGATGTGCAGCATCGCCGTCACCAGGATGAAGGCACCGTAGAACCAGTTGCCCACATAGATGTGCTTGACCTTGCGCTTGACGATGGTGCCGAAGAACACGATCGCGTAGGTGATCCAGACGATCGCCAGGAGGATGGCCAGCGGCCATTCCAGTTCGGCGTATTCCTTGGAGGTGGTGAAACCCTGCGGCAGGGTCAGCACGGCGCCCACGATCACGGCCTGCCAACCCCAGAAGGTGAAGGCCGCCAGCGTGTCTGAAATCAGTCGGGCTTGCGAGGTACGTTGCACCACGTAGTACGAGGTGGCGAAGAGGGCGCACCCACCGAAGGCGAAGATCACCGCGTTGGTGTGCAGGGGGCGAAGGCGGCCGAAGCTCGTCCACGGCAGGTCGAAGTTCAATTCGGGCCATACCAGTTGGGCGGCGATCAGGACACCGAGACCCATTCCAATGACCCCCCAGACCACCGTCATAACGGCGAACTGGCGGACCACCTTATAGTTATAAGCAGTCTGACTGATTGCTGTGCTCATGCTAGGGGTTCCACGGTTAATGGACTTTTTTAGGGACAAAAAATCGGCGGCAAGTATGGAGAAAGCGGGTGGGCATTGCAACGCGCCAGGCCAGGGGCGACGCCAGTTTGATGCCTGCTTCAGAGCGCTTTCCAAGGCGGCCGTATGGCTTTCTGGCGCTATCCGGACGAGTGGGTTCGGCCGGTGAAGTTAGGTGTCCCGTCGCTCTGCCGGAGAGGGACGAATGCAGAGCAGCTTAGACGCGATTGAAAAGGAAGGGTAGGAAAGGCGTCCGCTGGTGCGACACTTCGTCGCGCCGCCTGGGACTAAGGTCTGAGACCGGGGGAAGGACCCGCGCCCGGGAGGGCGCGGGTGGGGGGAGGGGTCAGTTGCTGCCCTGGTTGTGCGACAGGTTGTAGATGTAGGCGGCCAGGATGTGCACCTTTTCCTTGCCCAGGTAGGGCTCCTGGGCCGGCATCTGGCCCTGGCGGCCATGGCGGATGGTTTGTTGGAGCTGGGCGTAGCTGGAGCCGTAGATGAACGCGCCGGGGTTGGTCAGGTTCGGCGCGCCGACCAGGGCGGTACCCTTGCCTTCCGGGCCGTGGCAGGCGACGCAGTTGACCGAGAAGATCTGCTTGCCGGCCTCGACGTCGGCCTTGGTGCCTTCCGGCAGCTTCAGCCCGGCGAGTTCGGTGCGGACGTAGGCGGCGACGTTCTTCACCCCGTCTTCGCCGAGGATGTCGCCCCAGGCCGCCATGATCGCGTGGCGACCGCCGAGGATGGTGGTCTCGATGCTCTGCGGGTCACCGCCCCAGCGCCACTCGTTGTCGGCCAGGTTGGGGAAGCCGAGGGCGCCCTTGGCGTCGGAACCGTGGCAGATCGAGCAGTAGGTGGCGAACATGCGGCTGCCCATCTTCATGGCGTGCTCGTCCTTGGCCACTTCCTCGATGGGCATGGCGGCGTACTTGGCGAAGATCGGCCCGTACTTCTCCTGGGCGATGTTCATCTCGCGTTCCCACTGCTTGTCCTGGGTCCAGCCGCCCTCGTAGCCCGGCAGCACGCCTTTCCAGTTACCCAGGCCCGGGTACAGGACCAGGTAGCCGACGGAGAAGACGATGGTGCCGATGTACAGCATGAACCACCACTTCGGCAGCGGGTTGTCGTACTCCTCGATGCCGTCGTAGGAGTGGCCCATGGTCTTTTCGGTAGTACCCTTGGCCTCGCCCTTGCGGGTGGCGAAGACCAGCCAGAGCAGGGCGATCAAGGTACCGACGGTAAGAGCTGTGATGTACAGACTCCAGAAGGTGGTCATTCTTTGTTACTCCTAGAAGCTTGCTCGACGTGCTTTTTGGCTTCGGGATCGTCTGCGAAGGGCAGCATCGTCGCTTCGTCGAAGCTCTTCTTGCGTTTGCCGCTGTAGGCCCAGATCACCAGGCCGATGAAGGCGACCATGATCAGCAGCGTGCCGAGTCCTCGCAGCGTCCCGATATCCATTGCCGTCACCGTTTGTTCTTGATCGAGGTGCCGAGCACCTGCAGGTAGGCGACCACGGCGTCCATCTCGGTCTTGCCTTTCAGCGAGTCCTTGGCGCCCTTGATGTCTTCGTCGGTATAGGGCACGCCGAGGGTGCGCATCACTTCGAGCTTCTTCTCGATGTCCTTGCCGTCGAGCTTGTTCTCCACCAGCCATGGGTAGGCCGGCATCTTCGACTCGGGCACCACGTTGCGCGGGTTGAACAGGTGTGCGCGGTGCCAGTCGTCGGAGTAGCGGCTACCGACGCGGGCCAGGTCCGGACCGGTACGCTTGGAACCCCACAGGAAGGGGTGGTCCCAGACGCTCTCGCCGGCCACCGAGTAGTGGCCGTAGCGTTCGGTTTCGGCGCGGAACGGACGGATCATCTGCGAGTGGCAGCCGACGCAGCCTTCGCGGATATAGATGTCGCGGCCTTCCAGTTGCAGCGCGGTATAGGGCTTCATGCCTTCGACCGGGGTGTTGGTCACGTCCTGGAAGAACAGCGGCACGATCTGGGTCAGGCCGCCGATGCTCACGGCCACGGCCATGCATAGCGCCAGCAGGCCGACGTTCTTCTCGAGTATTTCGTGTTTCATGCTCGGCTCCTCAGGCGATCTGTGCGGCGGCTTCGTATTCGGCCGGCTTGGCGGCACTGACGGTGCGCCAGGTGTTGTAGGCCATCAGGAACATGCCGAGCAGGAAGATGAAACCGCCGAGCATGCGCACGATGAAGCCGGGGTGGCCGGCGGCCAGCGCTTCGACGAAGGAGTAGGTCAGGGTGCCGTCCTCGTTGACCGCGCGCCACATCAGGCCCTGGGTGATGCCGTTGACCCACATCGAGGCGATGTAAAGCACGGTACCGATGGTGGCCAGCCAGAAGTGCGCGTTGATCAGGCCCAGGCTGTACATCTTCTCGCGGCCGAAGACCTTCGGGATCAGGTGGTAGAGCGAGCCGATGGAAACCATCGCGACCCAGCCGAGGGCGCCGGCGTGGACGTGGCCGATGGTCCAGTCGGTGTAGTGGGAGAGGGCGTTGACGGTCTTGATCGCCATCATCGGGCCTTCGAAGGTGGACATGCCGTAGAACGCCAGGGACACCACCAGGAAGCGCAGGATCGGGTCGTCGCGCAGCTTATGCCAGGCCCCGGAGAGGGTCATCATGCCGTTGATCATGCCGCCCCAGCTCGGCGCCAGGAGGATCAGCGACATCACCATGCCCAGCGACTGCGCCCAGTCCGGCAGCGCGGTGTAGTGCAGGTGGTGCGGGCCGGCCCAGATGTACACCGCGATCAGCGCCCAGAAGTGGACGATGGACAGGCGGTAGGAGTAGACCGGACGCTCCGCCTGCTTGGGCACGAAGTAGTACATCATGCCGAGGAAGCCGGCGGTGAGGAAGAAGCCCACGGCGTTATGCCCGTACCACCACTGGACCATGGCGTCGGTGGCGCCGGCGTACAGCGAGTAGGACTTGGTGAAGGTCACCGGCAGCTCGAGGTTGTTCACCACGTGGAGCATGGCGACGGTGAGGATGAACCCGCCGAAGAACCAGTTGCCCACATAGATGTGCTTGACCTTGCGCTTGACCAGGGTGCCGAAGAACACCACCGCGTAGGCGACCCAGACCACCGTGATCAGGATGTCGATCGGCCATTCCAGCTCGGCGTACTCCTTGGACGAGGTGTAGCCCAGCGGCAGGCTGATGGCGGCCAGCAGGATCACCAGTTGCCAGCCCCAGAAGGTGAAGGAGGCGAGGGTGTCGGAGAACAGTCGCACCTGGCAGGTGCGCTGCACCGCGTAGTAGCTGGTGGCGAACAGTGCGCAACCGCCGAAGGCGAAGATCACCGCGTTGGTGTGCAGCGGGCGCAGGCGGCCGAAGCTCGTCCACGGCAAGCCGAAGTTCAGGTCGGGCCATACCAGCTGGGCGGCGATCAGGACACCGACGGTCATGCCGACGATGCCCCAGACCACGGTCATGATGGCGAATTGGCGGACCACCTTGTAGTTATAGGCGGACTCTGGGTTAGTGGTGCTCATGCTATGGGCTTCCATCCACGGTTATACGCTATGGCTTTTTCCGGCAGTTGGGATGCCGGGCGTCCCCCCATTGGGGCTGGTCTAATTGGCGTAATTAGCGAGAGGAAGCATGGATAATGGGGCGTTATGAAATATTGATCGGGATCAATTGGCTTCCCGACCCCCACTGCATACGAGGTGTGGCAAGTTGTCGCTGAAATGGAACCGCCCGGCCGGCTCGCTGTCGGCCACCCTGATTCTTGCCCATGGCGCCGGGGCGCCGATGGACAGCCCGTTCATGGAGCGCATCGCCGAACTGCTCGCCGCCCAGGGCATCGCCGTCGCGCGCTTCGAGTTTCCCTACATGGCCCAGCGCCGCGAGGACGGCCGCAAGCGTCCGCCGAATCCGCAGGCGCAGTTGCTCGACTGCTGGCGGCGAGTCCATGCGCAGGTCCGCGAGACCCTGGACGGGCCCTTGGCCCTGGGCGGCAAGTCGATGGGCGGGCGCATGGCCAGCCTGCTGGCCGACGAGCTGGGCGCGGATGCCCTGGTCTGCCTCGGCTACCCGTTCTACGCCGCCGGCAAGCCGGAGAAGCCGCGGGTCGCGCACCTCGCCGGGCTGCGCACGCCGACCCTGATCGTCCAGGGCGAGCGCGACGCCCTGGGCAACCGCGAGGCGGTGGCGGGCTATGCGCTGGCGCCGACGATCCGCCTGCACTGGCTGGCCGCGGCGGACCACGACCTCAAGCCGCTGAAGGCCTCCGGCCTGACCCACGAGCAGCACCTGGCGGCAACGGCGCGGGAGGTGGCCGGCTTCCTTCGCGGGCTCCAGGGCCATTAACGGTTCCTTAAGGCATCCCCTCATAAGCTGCGGCGCAACCACCCTCGCATCGAGGCGTGGGCGACTGACTTCTCTGAGGGGGGAAGACATGAACATGCATGCCGACGGTGAGCAGATCACCGCTATCGATACCCGCGAACGCATCCTGCTGACGGGGGCCACCGGCTTTCTCGGCGGTTCGGTCGCCGCCCAGCTGATCGCCGCCGGGCACGGCGCCAACCTGTCCTTCCTGGTCCGCGCCGAATCCCGCCAGCAGGGGCTCGAACGCCTGCGCGGCAACCTGCTGATGCATGGCGTCGACGAAGCCGACTGCCTGGCACTGCGGGCGGAGCAGATCCTCTGCGGCGATTTCCTCGACACCTCCTGGCTGGCCCGCGAGACGCCGCGCCTGATGCAGGTGGAGCGGGTGATCAATTGCGCCGCCGTGGCGTCGTTCTCGAAGAACCCGACCATCTGGCCGGTCAACGTCGACGGCACTTTCGCCTTCGCCGACGTGCTGAGCCGTTCGAAGCGACTGAAGCGTTTCCTCCACGTCGGTACCGCGATGTGCTGCGGACCGCAGCGAGAGTCGCCGATCAGCGAGTCCTGGGAATTCCCGGCGGCGGAGCAGCAACTGGTGGACTACACCGCGTCCAAGGCGGAAATCGAGCGGCGCATGCGCGAGGAACTGCCGGGCCTGCCCCTGGTGGTGGCGCGGCCATCCATCGTGGTGGGCCACCGTACCCTTGGCTGCCAGGCCTCCGGCAGCATCTTCTGGGTCTTCCGCATGGGCTTCGCCCTGGAAAGCTTCACCTGCGGCCTGGACGAGCAGATCGACGTGATTCCGGTCGACTACTGCGCCGAGGCGCTGATCGGCCTGGCGCTGAAGCCGTGCCTGGGGCACAGCCTCTATCATATCTCCGCCGGCCATCGCGCGGCCTGCACCTTCGGCGAGATCGACGAGGCCTTCGCCCGCGCCAACGGGGCGGCGCCGGTAGGCGAGCGCTACCGCAAGGTGGAGGTGGACGACCTCAAGGAACTGGCGAAGAGCTTCGAGTCGCGCATCGGCCCGGCCAATCCGCGTCTGGTCCTGCGCGCGTTGCGCTTGTACAGCGGCTTTGCCGACCTCAACTACCTGTTCGACAACAGCCGTCTGCTTGAGGAGGGGATCTCCGCGCCGCCGCGCTTCACCGACTACCTCGACGTCTGCGTGCAGTCGTCAAGCGCGGTGAGCATCCCGGCGCAGATGCAATGGGACTTCAAGTGACGGCAGGCGCGGGGAGCTTCCTCCCCGCGGCCTGATCTCAGCGGTTGAAGCGCTCGACCAGGGAATACTGGCTCTGCGCGGTGGTGGTCAGTTCCTCGCTCAGTTTCGCCGTGCGCAGCGCCTCGTCGGAGGTCTGCTCGGCCAGGGCGGCGATGGTGCTGATGTTGCGGTTGATTTCCTCGGCCACCGCGCTCTGTTCCTCCGCGGCGGCGGCGATCTGGGTGGTCATCTCGGTGATGTTGCTGACCGCCTCGCTGATGCCGACCAGCGCGCTGTCGGCTTCCAGCACCCGCTGGACCCCGGCTTCGGCCTGCTGCAGGCCGCTCTCCATGGTATGTACCGCATCGTTGGCGGTGTTCTGCAACTTGGCGATCAGATGGTGGATCTGCTCGGTGGAGGCCGCGGTGCGTTGCGCCAGCGAGCGCACTTCGTCGGCCACCACGGCGAAGCCGCGTCCCTGGTCGCCGGCCCGCGCCGCCTCGATGGCGGCGTTGAGAGCGAGCAGGTTGGTCTGGTCGGCGATGCCCTTGATCACATCGACCACGCCGCCGATCTCGTTGCTGTCCTGGGCCAGGCGACTCACCGCGGCCCCGGTCTCGCCCACCGACTCCGACAGGCGCTGGATGGCGTTGCGCGTCTCCGCGGCGATGTCGCGGCCGCGCGAGGTCAGTTCGTTGGCCTTCTGTGTGGCGTCGGCGGTCAACTGGACGTTGTTCGCCACTTCCTGGGTGGTGGCGGCCATCTCGTTGACCGCGGTGGCCACCTGTTCGGTCTCTGCGCGCTGCTGTTCCAGACCGGCGGAGCTGTGGTGGGCCAGGGTGTCGGCCTGGCGCGCCTGTTCGGTGAGGTATTCGGCGGTGTCCTGCAGGCGTGTCAGGCAGGTCTTCAGGCGCGCGTCCTGGCTGAGGATGGCCATTTCCAGGCGCGCCTGCTCGCCGCGGCTGTCGGTGTACATCTGCGCGATCAGCGGGTCGGAGGTGGTCTGTTCGGCGAGCCGCATCAGGCGCTTCAGCCCGCGCTTCTGCCAGCGCAGTCCGGCCAGGCCGAGCGGAACGGCGAGCAGGCCGGCGAGGATGAAGCCCCACCAGGAGTTCAGCCAGATACCGATGAGGAAGCCGATCTGGCTGATCAGGATGAACGGCAGCCAGTCGAGCAGTACCGGCAGCCAGCGGTCGCGCCGGGGGATCGCCGGCTTGCCGGCGCCGAGGCGACGGTAGAGGGCCTCGGCGCGCTGGATCTGTTCGGCGGTCGGCTTGACCCGCACCGACTCGTAGCCGACCACCGCGCCCTGGTCGTAGATCGGCGTGACATAGGCGCTGACCCAGTAGTGGTCGCCGTTCTTGCAGCGGTTCTTGACGATCCCCATCCACGGGCGGCCGGCTTTGAGGGTGGTCCACATGTGGGCGAACACCGCCGGCGGGACGTCGGGGTGACGGATCAGGTTGTGCGGCGCGGACATCAGCTCCTCGCGACTGAAGCCGCTGATGTCGATGAAGGCTTCGTTGCAGTAGGTGATGATGCCTTTGAGATTGGTGGTGGTGATCAGGCGTTGTTCCGCCGGATAGACGCGCTCGTGCTGGGTGATGGGCTGATTGTTGCGCATGGGCCTTCCAAAACAAGTGAAGCATTTACCTCTGCATCGGCGAAAACGCCTTTCACATGAGGGATTTGTGAATGCTTTCACGAGGAAAAACAGATAGCTATTGACCCAAAGCATGAGAACCGACCACGTGGTCGGATAGATGGCGGATTCGCTGATGGAGGTCAATGCGTTACGGTTTCGTGTCGTTCCCGGCGGTGCGCATGGGCTGGGGAGGGGCCTGGCGGATAAGCGCGAGGCGGCCATCCGCCGGTCCTGCGGGGTATCGGCGGATGACGCCAGGGCGTCGTTCGCCCTGCGAAGCGCTCGCGGCCCCGGGCGCCGGAATGAAAAAGGGGTGGCCGAAGCCACCCCTCCGCGCGTACCGCCGCTGCCTCAGAGCATGCTGCGCAGCACGTAGTGGAGGATGCCGCCGGCCTTGAAATACTCGACCTCGTTGAGGGTGTCGATGCGGCAGAGGACCTTGAAGCTGTCCTGGCTGCCGTCCTCGCGGGTCACTTCCACGCTGAGCGGCATGTGCGGCTTGAGTTCGCCGCCGAGGCCGCGGATGTTCAGCACCTCCTTGCCGGTCAGCTTCAGGCTCTTGCGGTCCTGGCCGTTCTCGAACTGCAACGGCAGCACGCCCATGCCGACCAGGTTGGAGCGGTGGATGCGCTCGAAGCTCTCCGCGATCACCGCCTTCACGCCCAGCAGGTTGGTACCCTTGGCCGCCCAGTCGCGCGACGAGCCGGTGCCGTATTCCTTGCCGGCGACGATCACCAGCGGGGTGCCGTCCTCCTGGTAACGCATGGCCGCGTCGTAGATCGCCAGTTTCTCGCCGCTGGGCACGTACAGGGTATTGCCGCCTTCCTCGCCGCCGAGCATCTCGTTCTTGATGCGGATGTTGGCGAAGGTGCCGCGCATCATCACCTCATGGTTGCCGCGACGGGAGCCGTAGGAGTTGAAGTCCTTCGGTTCCACGCCGTGCTCGCGCAGGTAGCGGCCGGCCGGGCTGTCGGCCTTGATGTTGCCGGCAGGGGAGATGTGGTCGGTGGTCACCGAGTCGCCCAGCACCGCCAGCACCCGCGCCTGCTCGACGTCGGCGATGGCCGGCGGCGCCTCGGCGATGTGTTCGAAGAAGGGTGGATGCTGGATGTAGGTGGAGTCGGCCTGCCACTCGTAGGTGTCCGACTGCGGCACCTGGATCGCCTGCCATTTCTCGTCGCCGGCGAAGACCTCGGCGTACTCCTTGTGGAACATCTCGGTGTCGACCTTCTGGATCGCCTCGGCGATTTCCTTCTGGCTCGGCCAGATGTCCTTCAGGTAGACCGGCTGGCCCTCCTTGCCGGTGCCCAGCGGTTCCTCGCTGAGGTTGATCCGCACGCTGCCGGCCAGGGCGTAGGCCACCACCAGCGGCGGCGAGGCCAGCCAGTTGGTCTTCACCAACGGGTGCACGCGGCCTTCGAAGTTGCGGTTGCCGGAGAGTACCGAGGCGACGGTCAGGTCGGCCTGCTGGATGGCTTTCTCGATCGGCTCCAGCAGCGGGCCGGAGTTGCCGATGCAGGTGGTGCAGCCGTAGCCGACCAGATCGAAGCCGAGTTCGTCGAGGTAGCGGGTCAGGCCGGCGGCCTTGAAGTAGTCGGTGACCACCTTGGAGCCCGGCGCCAGCGAACTCTTCACCCAGGGCTTGCGTTGCAGGCCTTTCTCCACTGCCTTCTTCGCCAGCAGGCCGGCGGCCATCATCACGCTGGGGTTGGAGGTGTTGGTGCAGGAGGTGATGGCGGCGATCACCACCGCGCCGTTCTTCAGGCGGTGGGTCTGGCCGTCGTGCTGGTAGTCGATTTCGCCGAAGGCGGCGTTGGCGCCGACCGCGGTGCCGCCGCCGCCCTCGCTGAGCAGGCGGCCTTCTTCGGTGCTGGAGGGATGCAGTTGCAGGCCGAGGAACTCGTTGAAGGCGCTGGCGACGTTCTGCAGGGCCACGCGGTCCTGCGGGCGCTTCGGTCCGGCCAGGCTGGCCTCGACTTCGCCCATGTCCAGGTGCAGGGTGTCGGTGAACACCGGCTCGTGGCCCTTCTCGCGCCACAGGCCCTGTTCCTTGCTGTAGGCCTCGACCAGCTTGACCGTGCTTTCCGGACGTCCGGACAGGCGCAGGTAGCCGAGGGTGATCTCGTCCACCGGGAAGAAGCCGCAGGTGGCGCCGTATTCCGGGGCCATGTTGGCGATGGTGGCGCGGTCCGCCAGGGGCAGGTCGGCCAGGCCGTCGCCGTAGAACTCGACGAATTTCCCCACCACGCCCTTCTTGCGCAGCATCTGCGTGACGGTCAGCACCAGGTCGGTGGCGGTGATGCCCTCGCGCAGCTTGCCGGTGAGCTTGAAGCCGATGACCTCGGGGATCAGCATCGATACCGGCTGGCCGAGCATGGCGGCTTCCGCCTCGATGCCGCCGACGCCCCAGCCGAGCACGCCGAGGCCGTTGATCATGGTGGTGTGGGAGTCGGTGCCGACCAGGGTGTCGGGGAAGGCGTAGGTCCTGCCATCCTCGTCCTTGGTCCAGACCGTGCGGCCCAGGTACTCCAGGTTGACCTGGTGGCAGATGCCGGTGCCCGGCGGTACCACGCTGAAATTGTCGAAGGCGTTCTGGCCCCAGCGCAGGAAGGCGTAGCGTTCGCCGTTGCGCTGCATCTCGATCTCGACGTTCTGTTCGAAGGCCGATTCGCTGGCGAACTTGTCGACCATCACCGAGTGGTCGATGACCAGGTCCACCGGCGACAGCGGGTTGATCTTCTGCGGGTCGCCGCCGGCCTTGGCCATGGCCGCGCGCATGGCGGCCAGGTCGACCACCGCGGGCACCCCGGTGAAGTCCTGCATCAGGACCCGCGCCGGGCGGTACTGGATCTCGCGGTCGGAGCGGCGCTCCCTGAGCCAGCCGGCGAGGGCCTTGAGGTCGTCGCCGGTGACGGTGCTGCCGTCCTCCCAGCGCAGGAGGTTTTCCAGCAGGACCTTCAGCGACATCGGCAGCTTGCCGAGATCGCCCAGGGTCCGGGCGGCTTCCGGGAGGCTGTAGTAGTGGTAGGTCTTGCCGTCCACAGCGAGACTGCGAAGGGTTTTCAGGCTGTCCAAAGCAGGCATTTCTGATTTCCTCACGGCGGGCCCGGGGGCGGCGGGCCTGGCCTCGTCCTGACGCCAGGCCCGTCGTCGAGCCGATAGTGCCTGGCTTCGCCCGGGACCCGCGGCGTCCGCGGACGCCAGGGTGCCGTTACCTCGGTAATGCGCGGTGGCCCGATCCCATCGGTACCGGCCGCTGGCGAGAGTCAGACTTTGGGATAGCGTTGTTCGAAACCTTCAAGCTAGACCGGCTCGAGGGCTCCTGCCATATACACTGGACCGACGAACGGTCGCTGCAGTTCCCTTGAGGCATGCCCGGCACTATAGTGCGCGGCCAAGGAGACAACCCCATGAATACCCTGTTGATGCACTGCCGGCCAGGCTTCGAAGGTGAAGTCTGCGCCGAAATCGCCGAGCATGCAGCCACTCTCGAGATTCCCGGCTACGCCAAGAGCAAGCCGGCCAGCGCCCACGTCGAGTTCGTCTGCCAGGACGCCGACGGCGCCGAGCGCCTGATGCGCCGCCTGCGTTTCGCCGACTTGATCTTCCCGCGCCAGTGGGCGCGCGGGCCCGGCTTCATCGAATTGCCGGAAAGCCAGCGCATCGAGGTACTGCTGGCGGAACTGGCGAGTTATCCGGTTTGCGGCAGCCTCTGGCTGGAGGTGCTGGACACCAATGCCGGCAAGGAGGTGTCGACCTTCTGCCGCAAGTTCGAGAAACCGCTGCGCGCGGCGCTGGTGAAGGCCGGGCGCTTGCAGGAGGACCCGGCGCTGCCGCGCCTGCTGCTGACCTTCCGCTCCGGCCGGGAAGTCTTCGTCGGCCTCGCCGAGCCGCGCAACAGCGCGCTCTGGCCGATGGGCATCCCGCGCCTGAAGTTTCCCCGCGAGGCGCCGAGCCGTTCGACGCTGAAGCTGGAGGAAGCCTGGCACCAGTTCATCCCGCGCAGCGAATGGGACAAGCGCCTGGCGCCGGACATGCTCGCCGTGGACCTCGGTGCGGCGCCGGGCGGCTGGACCTGGCAACTGGTTAACCGGGAGATGCGGGTGACCGCCGTGGACAACGGGCCGATGGCGGAGAACCTGATGTATTCCGGGCTGGTCGACCACCAGAAGGTCGACGGCTACCAGTACCGCCCGCGCCAGCGGGTCGACTGGATGGTCTGCGACATCGTCGAGAAGCCGGCACGCACCGGTGCGTTGATCGAGACCTGGATCGGCGAAGGGCTTTGCCGCGAGGCGGTGGTCAACCTCAAGCTGCCGATGAAGCAGCGCTACGCCGAGGTGCGCAAGATCCTCCAGCGCCTGCGTGAGAGCTTCGACGCGCGCGGCCTGAAGGTAGCGATCGGCTGCAAGCAGCTGTATCACGACCGCGAGGAAGTGACCTGCCATCTACGCCGCCTCGAACGCTGAGGGGCGGCGGCATTCCGGCCGGGGACAGGTGACCGGCCGCGCCGCATGCGCGACAATGCGCGGATTCTGTTGCGGAGTTTCCCGATGACCCATTCTGTCGACGCCATTCTCGACGCCACCGGCCTGAACTGTCCCGAGCCGGTGATGATGCTGCACAACAAGGTCCGCGACCTGGCGCCCGGCGGCCTGCTCAAGGTGATCGCCACCGATCCCTCGACCCGCCGCGACATCCCCAAGTTCTGCGTGTTCCTCGGCCACGAGCTGGTCGAGCAGCAGGAAGAGGCGGGCACCTATCTCTACTGGATTCGCAAGAAGGCCGACTAGGCCTTCCGCGGACCCCGCCATCCCTCGCGCTTCAGCGCAGCTTCTCCATGAGCTGGTAGTACCACATCCCGGCGGCCAGCATCGGATTGCCGAAGAGGTCGCCCAGCGGCACCCTGAGGTGCTTGCAACGGGCGAAGGTGTCGAACTGCTCCAGGCTCCCGCTCATCGCCTTGGCCATGATCTCGCCCATGATGTGGCTGGTGGCTACGCCATGCCCCGAGTAGCCCTGGCAGTACCAGACGTTGTCGGAGAGCTTGCCGAGCTGGGGGATCCGGTTCATCACGATGCCCATGGCGCAACTCCACTGGAACTCGATCTCCACGCCCTTCAGGCGCGGGAAGGTGCGCTCGATGCATGGCCGCAGCTCGGCGGCGATGTCCCGCGAGTCGCGGCCCGAGTAGTTGGCGCCGCCACCGAACAGCAGGCGGCCGTCGGCGGTGGGGCGGTAGTAATCGAGGACGAAGCGGCAATCGTAGACCGCCAGCCCCTGCGGGTTGATCTCCCGTGCCAGCTCGCCCAGCGGCCGGGTGGTAACGATTCCGCCCATGGCCGGGAAGATCATCCCCTTGAGCTGCCTGCGTTCGAGCTTGTGGTAGACATCGCCGGCAAGCAGGATCTGCTGCGCCTCGATCCTTCCCTCGCGGGTAATCACCGCCGGCCGCGGGCCGTGGACGATATCCAGCACCTCGGAATGTTCGAAGATCAGCGCGCCGAGGCCGGCCGCCGCCCTGGCCTCGCCGATGCACAGGTTGAGCGGGTGCAGGTGCATGTTGCGGGTGTTCTTCAGCGCGCCGCAGTACAGCTCGGTCTCCAGGTGGGCCTGGACGCCGGCCTTGTCCAGCAGGACCACCTGGTCGCCCATGCCGCGGCGCACCGCCTCCTCGTAGGAGGCCTGCAGCTCGCCCATGTGGCTGGCCTTCATCGCCGCGTGCAGGTGGCCATGGCGAAGGTCGCAGGCGATGCCGTACTTCTCCACCCGCTGGCGGATGATCTCGTGGCCGCGCCAGCGCAGGTGCCAGATGAAGTCCTCGACCTCGGCGCCCAGCCATTGGCGCATCTGCTTGTGCATCGCCGCGTCGCCGGACAGGCTGCCGGTGACCTGGCCGCCGTTGCGCCCGCTGGCGCCCCAGCCGATGCGATGGGTCTCGACCAGGGCTACCTTGTAGCCACGCTCGGCCAGTTCGACCGCCGTGGCGACGCCGGTGAAGCCGCCGCCGATGATGGCGATGTCGACCGTCACCGCGCCCAGCAGGGTCGGATAGTCGGTTTCCTCGTTGAGCGTGGCGGCGTAGTAGGACGGCGCGCGTTCCGCGGCCGGACGGGGATGGATTGCTGCGTTCATCGGGTATTCCTTGTTCCAGTGCGGCGCGTCCTGCCGGCGCGCCGCCGTATGCGGGCGGGTCCGGGGTGGCTCAGGCCTGGGTCAGGTACCAGCGCCAGTCCTGCTCGCCGACCTCGCCCATGAATTGCCGGTATTCCGCGCGCTTCACCGCCAGGTAGACGCCGAGGAACGGCTCGCCGAAGGCTTCCCGCGCCCACTCGGAGCCTTGCAGGGCGTCGAGGGCGGTCAGCCAGTCGGTGGGCAGGCGCTTGCCGGCCTGGGCGTAGCCATTGCCCTCCACCGGCGCGCCCGGATCGATGCCTTCGCGGATGCCGCGGTGGACCCCGGCGAGAAGCGCCGCGGCGGCCAGGTAGGGGTTGGCGTCGGCGCCGCAGATGCGGTGCTCGATATGCCGACTGGAGGCCGGGCCGCCCGGCACGCGCAGGCTCACGGTGCGGTTGTCGACGCCCCAGGTCTGCGCCAGCGGCGCGTAGCTGTTGGCCTGGAAGCGCCGGTAGGAGTTGGCGTTGGGACAGAACAGCAGGAGCGAGTCGAGCAGGCTGGCGAGCATGCCGCCGACCGCCTGGCGCAGCAACGGCGTGCCGGCGGGGTCGTCGCTGGCGAACAGGTTGTGGCCTTGTTCGTCGGCCAGGCTGACGTGCAGGTGCATGCCGGTGCCGGCCAGGTCGTCGAACGGCTTGGCCATGAAGCAGGCGAGCATTCCGTGCTTGTGCGCGACGCCCTTGACCAGGCGCTTGTAGCGGATCGCCTGGTCCATGGCGACTAGGGCGTCGCCGTGGTCGAGGGTGATTTCCACCTGGCCCGGGGCGTATTCCGAGATCGCCGTGCGTGCCGGCAGGCCCTGCGCCTTGCATGCGGCATAGAGGTCGGCGAGGAACGGCTCGATCTGCTCCAGTTCGCGCAGGCCGTAGACCTGGGTCGCCCGCGGGCGGCCGCCATCGGCGTCGCGAGCCGGTTGCGGGCGGCCGTTGGCGTCGCGCTCACGGTCGAGCAGGTAGAACTCCAGCTCAGCGGCCATCACCGGGTGATAGCCCTCGCTCTTCAGCGCGTCGATGGTGCGCACCAGGAGGTGGCGCGGATCGGCGACGCTGGCGGGCAGGCCCTCGCTCGGGTGCATGCTGACCTGCACCGCCGCCGTCGGGATCTGCCGCCAGGGCAGGCGCACCAGGCTGCCGGACAGGGGGTAGGCGCGGCAGTCGATGTCGCCGACGTCCCAGACCAGGCCGGAGTCCTCGACATCCTCGCCGTTCATTGTCAGCCCGAGGATGGTGCTCGGCAGCGGCCGGCCGCTGCGGTAGACGGCCAGCAGTTCGTCGCGGTGCAGCAGTTTGCCGCGTGGCACGCCATTGGCGTCGAGGATGAACAGTTCGAAGAGTTCGATATCGGGATTGGCGGCCAGGAAATCCTGGGCTTCTTGTTCGCAGGCGAAGTTCATGGGGCTCTCTTGTCGGTCTTGTCCGGTAGCGTCGCGACGCTCGCAGCGGCGCTCCGGCGACGGCAGCGTCGCGGAACGGCATGCAAGCGGCAGGCCGGCCCCGCCGTTGCGCGGGGCCGGAGGGATATCAGGCGTGACGAGCGTCCGGCGGACGCGCGTGGCGGCAATGCCAGAGCGCCCAGAAGGCCAGTTCGAGAGGGAGGGAGAGCGGCTCCAGTTCCAGCCAGCGGCTGTGCTTGCGGGGTAGACGCGCGGGCGTTCCGGCCGGGTTGGCGGAAGGCTGGTAGGGCAGGGGGCGCGTCGTCGGTAGGTGCATGAAGGAAAACTGGGCCAGGGGTTGGAACAGCCTCGCACAGGCTGACGGGTGAATTAAATGCGCTTTTTACGACCTTTGCTTGAGCGAAATCGAAACCGAAGGAAAAAGAAGGGCGCCCCCGAATGGGCTGAAGAGACGCCCGGAAAGCGGCTCAACCCTTGTCGGCCTTGCCCGCGGCGGCGGCGAACCTGGCCAGGCGTACGTCGAGATGACGCGGGCGCCGGCCGGCGTCTTCGGCGTGCTCCTTGCGACGGATCGCGTTGCGCACCATCAGCGAACCGACATAGCGGATCGGCTCCGGCGGGAAGCGGCCGAGCGGCCCCTGGGTCAGCGGCGAACGGGTCCAGGGATTGTCCAGGCCGAGCGCCAGCGAAGAAAGGATCTGCCCGCCCATGTGGCATGGACCGACGCCGCTGCCGGAGTAGCCGAAGCCGTAGAACACATTGTCGCGGCCGTCGAGCCGGCCGAAGAACGGCAGGCCGGTCACCGAGCGATCCGACGGACCGTTCCAGCTGGCCTCGATGGCGACCTCGGCTAACTCGGGGAAGAACTCCCGCAAACTGCCGCGCAGTTGTCCGAGATACGGCGAGGGGCGGTCGAACACCGGCAGCATGCGTCCGCCGTAGGCGAAGGTGTTGCCGCCCTTGCCGAGCATCAGCCGGCCGTCCGGGGTGTTGTGGTAGTAATGCACGAAGATCCGTGAGTCGAGCACGCTGACCCCGCTGGTCAGGCCGATCTCCTGCAACAGGTCTGGTCGTGGCTCGGTGATGAGCATGTCGCTGGAGACGATCGCCACGCTGCGTTCGAACTGCGGGAAGGCCCTCGCCATCCAGGCGTTCAGCGCCAGCACCACGCGGCCGGCGACGACCCGCCCGTGGGGGGTGACCACTTCCGCCGGGCGGCCGTGCTCCAGTCCTCGCATCGGCGTGCCTTCGTACAGGCGTACCCCCAGTTGCAGGGCGACCCGGCGCAGGCCGCGAACCAGCTTGCCTGGTTGCACCGTCGCGGCAGCCGGCGAGAACCAACCCTCCAGGTGCCTGCGCGAGCCGGCCAGGCGCTGCACGTCGGCCAGCGGGCGCTTGGCGAAGGAGTTGATGCCGTGGCGCTCCAGAGCGGCGATCACGCTGTCGGTGCTGCCGACCTGGGCCGGGTTGGTGGCGGTATAGAGGGTGCCGTCCAGCCGGTAGTCGGCCTCGACGTCGTAGCGCTGGCAGAAGGCGCCGATGGCCCGGATGCTGTCCTCGGAGGCCTTGACCAGGCGGATCGCCTCGGTTAGTCCGAACAGCCGTTCCAGGGTGAAGAACTTGGCCGACCAGGACAGCGCGCAGCCGCCGTTGCGGCCGCTGGCGCCGGCGCCGCAGAGATCGGCCTCGACCAGCACCACGTCGAGCCCGGGATCGTGCTCCTTGAGCATGATGGCGGTCCACAGGCCGGTGTAGCCGCCGCCGACGATGCACACGTCGGCGCGGGTATCCCCGGCCAGCGGCGGGCAGGGTGCCGCATGTTCGGAGCGTAGGGCCTGGTCCAGCCAGAAGGGTCGGAAGGTCATGGCTGTGCTCTCACTGCGGGCGGGCGGCGACGACGATCATTTCCACCCGCCAGCGCGGGTCGATCAACTCGGCCAGGCTACAGGCGCGGGTCGGCGCCCGGCCTTCGGGAAACCACTGGTCCCAGACCTGGTTGAGACCGGCGTAGTCCTCCCGGTGGGCTAGCAGTATGCGTACCGAGAGCACCTGGCCGCGGTCGCTGCCGACGCTCTGGAGCAGCCGGTCGATGTTCTCCAGGATCTGGCGGGTCTGGTCCTGGATGTCACCGCTGGGGTCGTCTGCGACCTGGCCGCCGATGTAGACCGTGTTGCCGTGCAGGGCCATCTCGGCCCGACGCTTGACGACTTCGAAACGTTCGATATGCATGAGGGGGTTCCCGGTTCGTGGAGAAGGACGCGGCGGAGGTTCCCGCCGCGGACGGTCAGGAGCGGATGGGACGGAAGTCCGCCAGGCTGGGGATATTCCGCAGGCTTTCCCGTGCGCCGCCGGGCCGGCTGTTCCAGTGCGGGAGGAGCACCGCGGTGGCGATCAGGGCTGCGATGGTGAAGCCGATGAACACCGTGTAGGTGTCGAAATAGCCGGGCAACAGACCGCCGAGGATCGCGCCCACCGAACCGCAGCCATTGACGAAGCCGGAGGCGGTGCCGGCGGCCTCGCTGGTGCCGAAGTCGATGGCGGCGGAGCCGCAGATCATCGAGTCCGGGCCGTACAGGGTCAGTCCCATCATGAACAGCAGGCCGACCACTATCGGAATGCTGCCGGTGGTCATCGCCGGGACGAACAGCGCCAGGCAGACGGTCAGCGCCAGCAGGCTGATCACGCAGGCCGGCATGCGCCGTGCGCCGAACAGCTTGTCCGAGGCGAAGCCGATCAGGATCGGGCCGAGCAGGCCGGCTACCTCGAAGGCGGTGGGAACGATCGCCGCGCCGACCTTGCCGAGCGCCGGCATGCGTTCGTAGACGATCACCGGTCCCCACAGGAGGATCGCGTAGCGCGCCGGCTTGAGCAGGAAGTAGGCCAGGCCGAGGCAGAGCACCGTGCGGTTGCGCACCACCTTGGCGAGCACCTGCAGGCTGCCGCCGTTGCCGCCTTCCGGCCTGAAGCCGGCATAGCGCACGGCTTCGCTCGCGGCCTGCGGTTCGACGGGAGGATGGCCGACGTCTTCCGGGCGGTTGCGCTGCAACAGCAGGAACAGCAGGGCCACGCCGCCGACCACCGCGGCGCTGGAGTAGAACGCCGCGTGCCAGGTACCGAACACGCTGTACGCCCACCAGCCGGCGAACGGCGAGGCGACCAGGCCGCCGAAGGCGTAGCAGGTGCTCCACAGGCCGAGCACCCGACCGCGTTCGTGGGTGGCGAAGAAACTGCCGATGTTCTTGCACAGCCCCGACCAGCCGGTGGACTGCGCCAGTCCCTGGACCACCATGCAGGTGGCGAAGATCGGCAGGGTGGCGAAGGTGCCCATGACCAGCGCGGCCAGTGCGGAGATCAGCAGGCCGCCGAACACCACGATGCGCGGGCCGAAGCGGTCGGCCAGCACGCCCCAGGTGAACTGGCCGACGGCATAGGCGGCGAGATAGATGGCGTCGAGATCGGCCATCGCCATCTTGTCCAACTGGAAGTCCGGATCTTCGGCGATGCCGAGCTTGGCGACGGAAAAGGCCTTGCGGGTGAAATAGAAGGCGGCGTAGGCCAGCCAGGTGATCGCGAATATCTGCAGGCGCCAGCGCTGGAAGCTGGACACGGGAGAGGACGGCAGCGCCGTCCCGGGACGTTGATTCATGGTTCTGACCTCGATCTTGTTATCGGTGCCGGCAGGTGTGAGGGGAACACGCCTTGTTGTTGTTCTGATGAGCACTTCCGCACCGCCATGTCGCGGTGCCTGGTCAGAGGGATCTGGAGTCGGCTTCACCTCCTGGGTAAGGGTTGCGGATGCCCAGGCAGGGGCTGGCTGCCGAGGCGCTGGCGCGCTGTGGTGAAGCGATGGAAACAATTCCGGATAAATAAATGAAATCGATTTATCAAATTTTAAATATAAGTTTTACTTGTTTGTCCGTAGGCCTGGCGCGGCGTGGGTCGAGGAAGTTGACCGAACGGTCATCCCCGTGTGCGCCGCCCATGGCGCGGAACCCCTTGTCCTGCCTGGAGTGGTGAAGGTCCATGTCGGTATCCCATGCGCAGTTGAAGGCTTTCCATGCAGTCGCCGTGTACGGCAGCTTCACGCGCGCCGCCGAGCGCCTGTTTCTCACCCAGCCGGCGGTTTCCGACCAGGTGCGCAAGCTGGAGGAGCGTTACGGCGTGCTGCTGTTCCACCGTAACAAGCGCTCGGTGCGCCTGAGCGAACTGGGCGAGCGCCTGCTCGCGGTGACCCAGCGGCTGTTCGCGATCGAGGCCGAGGCGGAGGAGCTGTTGTCCGCCTCCAGCGCCCTGCAGACCGGCACCCTGACCCTGGCGGTGGATGCGCCGGTGCACGTATTGCCGCAGATCGCGCGTTTCTGCGAGCGCTATCCGGGCATCGCGGTGCGGGTGGAGACCGGCAATACCGACGAGTCTCTGCAGCGACTGTTCAGCTACCAGGCCGACCTGGCCCTGTTGGGCCGGGACGTCAGCGACGAGCGGTTGCTTTCGCTGACCCTGCGCAACGACCCGATCGTCGCCTTCGTTTCGCTCAGCCATCCGTGGGCCGGGCGCGAGTCGATCCGCCTCGCCGATCTCGACGACATGCCGCTGGTGCTGCGCGAGCAGGGCTCGGTGACCCGCCAGACCCTGGAGGAGGAGATGAGCCGCGCCGGCCTGCGGATCCGCCCGGCGATCCAGGTCGAGGGCCGCGAGGCCTCGCGCGAGGCGGTGGTGGCGGGGATCGGCGTGGGGGTGGTGTCGGCCGCGGAGTTCGGCGCCGACACGCGGGTCCATGCGCTGCCCATCGTCGATTGCCAGCGACGCCTGACCGAGACCCTGGTGTGCCTGCGCGAACAGCGCTCGCGGCGGATCGTCGAGACCTTCCTCGACCTGGTCGGCGAGGACCTGCCGGCGCCGAGCTAGGGCGCGGCTTCGCGCAAGCGAAAAAAAGCCCGGCGGATGCCGGGCTTCGAAGTCGTGCTGGCGGGCGCTCAGGCCTGCTTCTGTTCCTGCTCCAGGGACCTGTCCAGTTCGCGGCAGGCGCGCTGGATCATCACCTCGGTGATCGGGATCTCCCGGCCCTGGGCGTCGATGATGGCGCCACCGGTGTGCTGCTGCGTATTGAAGGGGATCACGCGGCGCTTGGCGGTATCGGTGTGTTGCGAATTCATTGCCCGTCTCCTCATCAGGTTTATCGGCAGTCTAGGGAGCGCAGATGAAACCGCCGTGACAAACGGCGGATGTCGTGCCGCTCCAACGCGAAAGCCATGGACCATAGCAATCTTGCAGTCGGCGTGCCAGCTTGCCGGCTACCGCTGGGTTTTTCTGGTTATAGTGGTCCGACCGGTGTGGGCGTCCTGGAGTTCGCCCGAGGATGAGTATGGACATGTTTCGCCTGGGGTTGGTGGTCAATCCCCTGGCCGGGCTGGGTGGCCCGGTCGCCTTGAAGGGTAGCGACGGGGTGGCCGCCGAGGCCCTGGCCAGAGGCGCCGAACCACGTGCGCTGGAGCGCACCCGGATAGCCCTGGAGTGCCTGTTGCCGCTGGTCGAGAAGATCGAGTTCCTGACCTTTCCCGGGGCCATGGGTGGCGAGTTGCTCGAGCGCATGGGCTTCCGCCATCGCCTGCTCGGCGAGTGGCAGGGAGCGGTCAGCAGCGCGGCGGATACCCGGTTGGCGATCGAGCGCCTGCAGGAGGCCGGTGTCGCCCTGATCCTGTTCGCCGGTGGTGATGGCACAGCACGGGATGTTGCCGGGGTGGTGCGCGAGCAACAGCCGGTGCTCGGCATTCCGGCCGGGGTGAAGATCCACTCCGGGGTCTATGCCATCAGTCCGCGCGCGGCCGGCGAATTGGCCAGGCGCCTGGTCGAGGGCGGCCTGGTGCGCCTGGCCAGCGGCGAAGTGCGCGACCTCGACGAAGAGGCGCTGCGCGCCGGCCGCGTCGCCGCGCGTTGGTACGGCGAGATGACAGTGCCGGAGGAGGGCCACTTCATGCAGCACGTGAAGCAGGCAGGGATGGAGTCCGAGGAGCTGGTGCTGGTGGACCTCGCCGACTGGCTGGCGGAAAACTGGGAAGACGGCGTGCGCTATGTGCTCGGACCGGGCTCGACCTTGCATGGCCTGGCGCGCAACCTCGGCCTGGAAACCACCCTGCTGGGCGTCGACGTGCTGGAGAATGGCGCGGTGATTGCCCGCGACGTCGACGAGGCGCGGCTGTTCGAACTGGTGGACGGTCATCCGGCGTACCTGCTGGTCACCGCCATCGGCGGCCAGGGCCACGTGATCGGTCGCGGCAACCAGCAGATCAGTCCCCGGGTGTTGCGCGCCATCGGCCTGGAGCGCATGCGGGTGGTCGCCACCAAGCGCAAGCTGGGGACCCTCGGGGGCCGGCCGTTGCTGGTCGACAGCGGCGACCCGGTGCTGGACGACAGCTTCCCGGACGCCATCCGGGTCTGGGCCGGCTACAAGGAAGAACTGCTGTATCCGCTGGGATACGCGAAGGACCAGGACGCGCCCGCGGGCGCTTAGGAGGAAAAGAATGGACAAGGACGTATCCGGCGCGCTGCGCCGCCTGTTGCTGCTCGCCATGCTCGGACTGCCGCTGGTGGCGGCCGCTGCGGTCGAACCGCAGCGACTGGTGGATGCGGCGCGTGCCCAGGTGGGCGTTACCCTGGGCTACGACCCGGCCTACCGGCAACTGGACTATCCGGGCGGCGACGTGCCGCTGCAGACCGGGGTCTGCACCGACGTGGTGGTCCGTGCGCTGCGCGGACAGGGGCTGGATCTACAGAAGGCGGTGCACGAGGACATGCGTCGCCACTTCGCGGCCTACCCGCAGCAATGGGGAATGAAAGGTACCGACCGCAACATCGATCACCGCCGCGTACCGAACCTGATGACCTGGTTCAGCCGCCAGGGCCTGGCCCTGGCGCCTAGCCGCGACGCTTCCGCCTACCGGGCCGGAGACATAGTCGCCTGGCGCCTGGACAACGGCCTGCTGCATATCGGCGTGCTTTCCGATCGCAGGCTGGAGGGCAGGCCGCTGGTGTTGCACAACATCGGTGCCGGCGTGCGGGAAGAGGACCTGCTGTTCCGCTACCAGGTCATCGGCCACTACCGCTTCCCGCAGGGCTGAATGGGCTGGGCAAGCCGTTCCAGCGGCGGATGAGCGCAGCTCGATTCCTCCGCCGCAGCCGCTGGACGACGGGCAAGAAAAAACCGGCCTGCGGCCGGTTTTCCTGTCTGCCCGGGCTCAGCGATATTCGCAGAGGTAGGCGGTGTCCTGGGCGACCTTGAGCTGGAACTTGCTGTTCGCCGGGACGGTGAACTGGCTGCCGCTGGCGTATTCCTGCCACTCGTCGCTGCCCGGCAGCTTGACCGTCAGCGCGCCGGCGACCACATGCATGATCTCCAGCTGGCTGGTGCCGAACTCGTATTCGCCTGCCGCCATCACGCCGATGGTGGCCGGGCCGGCGGTCATGTCGAAGGCGATGGATTTGACGGTGCCGTCGAAGTATTCGTTGACCTTGAACATGGGCTTCTCCTGAAGGGGTGAACAGGCGGGTTTGAAAAGGCCCGCCAGTATGCCCAAGCCTCGGAAAGGCGTCACTAGGCGGCGCGGGCCTCGTTCAATGCTCCACCGGCAATACCAGCGGCAGCAGCCGTGCGGTATTGCGGGCATCCTCCAGGGCGCGGTGCTGCTGGCCCTGGAAACTCATCCCGGCCAGTTGCAGGGCCGCGTTCAGGCCGACTGGGCGGGGCAACTGGCGGACTTCGCCGAAGCGTTGCTTGAGATTGACGTGCGGCACTTCGCTGAGCTGGCTGGTCAGCCCGTGCTGGCGCCATTCCTGCTCCAACTGGCGGCGGTCGTAGTCGCCCCAACTGGCCCAGCCGGCCAGTCGCGGACGATGCTGGGCGAGCCAGCGCTCGAAGGCTTCCCAGACCGTATTGAGATGGGCTGCGCCATCGACGTTGGCCTGGCTGATATGCGTGAGGTCGCGGCAGAAGTGGGTCAGCAGCGGCCGCCTGACCGGCCGTACGAAACGCTGGAAGTGGTCCAGTTCGCGGGCGTCCGCGGCGGCGACCAGGGTGGCGCCGATCTCGATGATTTCCATTTCCTCCAGGGGCCAGCCGCCTTCCGCGGTGGTGGCCTCCAGATCGATTACCAGCCAGTGAGGCATCGGAGCTATCCATACCAGGGTCCGCGCTGAGTATGGCGGGGCTTCCGGACCTCGGCAAACCGCTGTGCTAGGCTGCGGGATCGGATTTCGAGGAGATGACGGAATGACTGCGGTCGCATTTCTCGGCCTGGGCACGATGGGCTACCCGATGGCCGGGCACCTGCAACGAGAGGGCTACGACGTCTGTGTCTACAATCGCTCGTCGGCCAAGGCGCTGCGCTGGGTCGAGGAGTACGCCGGACGGCGCGCCGATACGCCGCGCGAGGCCTGTGCTGGCGCCGAGCTGGTGTTCTGTTGCGTCGGTAACGACGACGACCTGCGTGCCGTGGCGCTGGGCGAGCAGGGCGCCTTCGCCGGAATGGCGCCGGGCAGCCTGTTCGTCGACCACACCACCGCTTCGGCGGAAGTCGCCCGCGAGCTGTCGCTGCTGGCTGCCGAGCGTGAGCTGGGCTTTCTCGACGCGCCGGTCTCCGGCGGCCAGGCAGGCGCGGTCAACGGCGCCCTGACGGTGATGGTCGGTGGCGAGGAGGCCTTCTATCGACGCGCCGAACCGCTGTTGCGCAGCTATGCGCGGATGGTCCGGCGAATGGGCGACGTGGGTAGCGGGCAATTGACCAAGATGGTCAACCAGATCTGCGTCGCGGGGCTGCTCCAGGGCCTGGCCGAGGCGCTGCACTTCGCCCGGTGCGCCGGTCTCGATGGCGAGGCGGCGATGCAGGTGATCGGCAAGGGCACGGCCCAGTCCTGGCAACTGGAAAACCGCCACCAGAGCATGCTGGCCGGAGAGTTCGACTTCGGCTTCGCCGTGGACTGGATGCGCAAGGACCTGTCGATCCTGCTCGCCGAGGCGCGGCGCAACGGCGCGCAGTTGCCGGTCACGGCGCTGGTCGACCAGTTCTACGCCGAAGTGCAGGCGATGGGCGGCGGTCGTTGGGATACCTCCAGCCTGATCGCCCGGCTGCGTTCGTGACGCGGCTCAGGCGCGGAAGATGAAGTACACCGCGCCGAGCAGGCACAGGCCGGCCCAGAGGTAGTCCAGTTTCAGCGGCTGCTGCATGAAGTAGACGCTGAACGGGACGAAGATCGCCAAGGTGATGACTTCCTGCATGATCTTCAGTTGGCCGACCGAGAGTTCGGTGTAGCCGATGCGGTTGGCCGGTACCTGCAGCAGGTATTCGAACAGCGCGATACCCCAACTGATCAGGGCGGCGATGATCCAGGGCTTGCTGTTGAGAGTCTTCAGATGACCATACCAGGCGAAGGTCATGAACAGGTTGGAACAGGCTAGCAACAAGGCGGTTTGCAGCCAGACGGGCATGATGGGTGGGCTCCGGGGGATTGGGACGGCGCCGCAGCCTAATTGGCTGCGGCGATAAATCCAAGTGGGCAGGCATCGACCGGTAGGGGCTGGTGCTCGGAAAAGGATGAAAGGTATGCGGTTGCACAAACGCTCGCTGGTCTGGGGGCTCGCCTTGAGCGGGCTGGCCGTCGTGCTGGCGGCCGCCTGGTGGGCGAGCCAGGCGTCGCGGGAGCCGGCTCTGTGGAGCGAGCTGCGGGTGCCGCCGGCGTTTGCCATCCCGCGCGATTTCGACCTGGGCGAATACCGCTTGAGCTGGGGCGGCAAGAGCCTCGCCCTGTCAGTGGCGGGTAGCGCTCGGCCGCCGTTGTGGGAGAGCGAGGGCGGTTTTCTCGGGGCCGGGCGGGAAAGCGCCGGTCGCCTGCAGTTGCGCTGCCAGGAGCAGAGCCTGGAGAGCTTCGAACTGGTCGGTCGACGCTTGTCCCTGAAGGGGCACCTGCGCTGCGCCGATGGCCGGCTCAGCGCCTACGAGCTGTCGTTCGAGCCGCGCCAGGGCGGCGTGGAGGTGCGCGTCGCGCTGGCGGACAGCGAGCTGAACCGGGTCGCCCTGTCCTGGCGGCGTGGAGCGGGGGAGCGCTTGTCCGGTATCGTCGATGACGAGGCGGAAGGTCGCTCCTGGGTCTTGCCGGCCGGGATCGCTGGCTACTGGAGTTCCGCTGGCAACGCCTTCCTCGGCCACTCGACGGCGGCGCAATCCCTCGACCTGCGCGAGCCGGGCCGCGTGCAATGGCGGGCAGCGACGGAGTCGGCCAGGGCCTGGCTGTTCGCTGCCGGCAACCGCGAGCAGTGGCAGCTTCGCAGCGCGCGTCTCGAGGCGGAAACGCGCCGCTGATCCGCCGGGCTTGGCGGCGGCCTGGCCGGTCCGTATTCTTTGCGCCCGTTTCGGACGGCTGTCCTGGCCGCTCCTCTGCCAACTTTCGGGCGAGATCCTTCCCATGCAATGTAGAGCCGGCTGCGGCGCCTGCTGCATAGCACCGTCGATTTCCTCTCCGCTGCCGGGTATGCCGGCCGGCAAGCCCGCGGGCGTACGCTGCCTGCACCTGGACGAAAACCATCTCTGCGGGCTGTTCGGCCGACCGGAGCGACCGGCCGTATGCGGCCAGTTCGGCGCCGATCCGGAAATCTGCGGCGACAGCCGTGAGCAGGCGCTAGCCCTGATCGCGGAGTGGGAAGTCATCACTGCCGCTTGAACGGGTTGGAAGTCTGGCTGTCTCACGCCATACTGCTGCGCATCCTGCGCCGAAGGCTCAGGATCGCGGCTTGCAGGGCGTCGACCGCCCGGCCGGCGAACCGAAAATAACCATAAAGAGAGGAACAGGAACGATGCGTGGCATTTTGCGTATGACCGTGCTGGCTGCCGCAGTGTTCGGGGTGGCCGGCAATGCGCTGGCCGAAGACTGGAAGCTGGCCAAGGACGAGGATGGCGTGAAGGTCTACCTCAGCAGTGTCCAGGGCTCCAAGTACAAGGCTTATCGCGGCGTTACCGACATCAAGGCCGACGTGGCGACCATCGAGGCGCTGCAGGAGGACGTTAAGGGTTCCTGCAAGTGGATCCATGCCTGCGCCGAGATGAAACTCCTGAAGCAGGAAGGCGCCGACGCCTGGACTTACTCGAAGATCGACATGCCCTGGCCAGTTACCGGTCGCGACGTGGTCATCCATGTCACCACCGAGAAGACTGCGGATGGCACCGTGATCCGTCACCTTAAGGCCGATCCGACCTATATCCCCGAGGAAAAGGGCCAGATCCGCGTGCCCAAGCTGGTCGGCGAGTGGAAGTTGCAGCCGAAGGGGCAGGGCGTGACGGAAGTGACCTACCAGGTGGAAACCGAGCCGGGTGGCAGCATTCCTTCCTGGTTGGCCAACAGCTTCGTGGTCGACGCGCCGCTGAACACCCTCAAGGGCCTGCGTAGCGCTGCCGAGAAGCGCTGAGCGCGCCTTCCCTGCAAAAAGACCGCCTCCGGGCGGTTTTTTTGTGTCCGGCGGAAAGGGGCGGGCACAAAAAAGGCTGCCGAAGCAGCCTTTCTCGCCGGACGTGACGGGTTTCAGCCGCGATCCTTGAGGGCGGTGAAGTCGCGCTGGGTGTGGCCGGTATAGAGCTGGCGCGGGCGGCCGATCTTGTAGGGGCCGGAGAGCATTTCCTGCCAGTGCGAGATCCAGCCGACGGTACGCGCCAGGGCGAAGATCACGGTGAACATGCTGGTCGGAATGCCGATCGCCTTGAGGATGATCCCCGAGTAGAAGTCGACGTTCGGGTACAGGTTGCGTTCCACGAAGTAGGGGTCGTGGCGGGCGATTTCTTCCAGCTTCATCGCCAGTTCCAGTTGCGGGTCGTTGATGCCCAGCTCCTGGAGGACCTCGTCGCAGGTCTGCTTCATGACCTTGGCGCGCGGGTCGAAGTTCTTGTAGACACGATGGCCGAAGCCCATCAGCTTGAACGGATCGTTCTTGTCCTTGGCCTTCTCGACGAACTTGTCGATGTTGGACACGTCGCCGATCTCGTCGAGCATGCGCAGCACCGCTTCGTTCGCGCCGCCATGGGCCGGTCCCCACAGGGCGGCGATGCCGGAGGCGATGCAGGCGAACGGATTGGCGCCGGAGGAGCCGGCCAGACGCACCGTGGAGGTGGAGGCGTTCTGCTCGTGGTCGGCGTGGAGAATGAAGATGCGGTCCATGGCCTTGGCCAGCACGGGGCTGATCGGCTTGGTCTCGCAGGGGGTGTTGAACATCATGTGGAGGAAGTTTTCCGCGTAGTTCAGGTCGTTACGCGGATACATCATCGGCTCGCCCTTGGAGTACTTGTACACCATGGCGGCGATGGTCGGCATCTTGGCGATCAGGCGATGCGCGGAGACTTCGCGATGCTTCGGGTTATTGATGTCCAGGGAGTCGTGGTAGAAGGCCGAGAGGGCGCCGATCACGCCGCACATCACGGCCATCGGATGGGCGTCGCGGCGGAAGCCGTTGAAGAAGGTCTTCAACTGCTCGTGAACCATGGTGTGGTTCTTGATGGTGCCGACGAACTGTTCCTTCTGCGCGGCGGTGGGCAGCTCGCCGTTCAGCAGCAGGTAGCAGGTTTCCAGGTAGTCGGATTTCTCTGCCAGTTGCTCGATGGGGTAGCCGCGATGGAGGAGGACGCCTTTGTCGCCGTCGATATAGGTGATCTTCGACTCGCAGGAGGCGGTCGACATGAAGCCAGGATCGAAGGTGAAGTGGCCCGTGGCGGTGAGGCCCCGTACATCCACTACATCGGGACCCATGGTACCGGATAGGACGGGCAGTTCGACGGGGGCTGAGCCCTCGATGATCAACTGCGCTTTTTTGTCAGCCATGATGGCCTCCTATTTATGCTTGAAATCATCAGTACCCCCCACGCAGGGCCCGCACCACTATAGAGGGATAAATTCGAAAGTCAATTTGCGCGAATCCATGCCGTAGAGCCTTCCGTGGCGGGGTTTTCGCAGAAAAAGGGGGCTATTTACGCCTTTTATAAAAGGCCCGCAATCAACCATTTGGCGATGGGTGTTTTCGTTGTCATTAGTAGCCTAACTGTCTATACTCGGCGTCCGACCGCAAGGGGTATTCCTGGCCCGCTTTCATAGACGGTCGCCACTCCCTGGTGATGGGTACCTGACAAGTGCACTTCCCGACAACTAGCCCTGTTCGTTAGGGCTCTCAGTGTGAAAAAAGCCGTGAATAGCAAACGACCTGTAAACCTAGACCTAAGGACCATCAAACTCCCTGTCACCGCTTACACGTCCATTCTCCACCGTATCTCTGGCGTCATCCTGTTCCTCGGTATTGCCGTGCTGCTGTTCGCGCTCGACAAGTCGCTGAGTTCGGAAGAAGGCTTCGAGCAGGTGAAGGCGTGCCTGACCAGTCCCCTGGCCAAGCTGGTGATCTGGGGCCTGCTGTCTGCGCTGCTGTACCACCTGGTGGCCGGTGTTCGCCACCTGGTCATGGACGCTGGCGTCGGCGAGACGCTGGAAGGCGGTAAGCGTGGCTCCAAAATCGTCATCGCCATCGCGGTGGTGCTGATCGTTCTGGCGGGGGTATGGGTATGGTAACTAACGTCACAAACTTCTCGCGCTCCGGCCTCTACGACTGGATGGCCCAGCGCGTTTCCGCGGTCGTTCTCGCGGCTTATGTCATTTTCCTGCTGGGCTACCTCATTGCTCACCCCAACATTTCCTACGCGGACTGGCACGGCCTGTTCTCGCAGGGTTGGATGCGCATCTTCAGCCTGTTGACCCTGGTTGCCCTGAGCGTCCATGCGTGGGTCGGTATGTGGACCATCTCCACCGACTACCTGACTTCGATGGCTCTCGGCAAGGCGGCGACAGTCGTGCGTTTCCTCTTCCAGGCGGTTTGCGGCATGGCGATGTTCGCATTCTTCGTCTGGGGTGTGCAGATTCTTTGGGGTATGTGATCCATGGCTAGCATTCGTACACTTTCCTTTGACGCCATCATCGTCGGTGGCGGTGGCGCCGGCATGCGTGCCGCGCTGCAACTGGCCCAGGGCGGCCACAAGACCGCCGTGGTGACCAAGGTCTTCCCGACCCGTTCCCACACCGTATCCGCACAGGGTGGCATCACCTGCGCGATCGCTTCGGCCGACCCGAACGACGATTGGCGTTGGCACATGTACGACACCGTCAAGGGCTCCGACTACATCGGTGACCAGGACGCGATCGAATACATGTGTTCCGTCGGCCCCGAGGCCGTGTTCGAGCTCGAGCACATGGGCCTGCCGTTCTCCCGTACCGAAACCGGCCGCATCTACCAGCGTCCGTTCGGCGGCCAGTCCAAGGACTTCGGCAAGGGTGGCCAGGCCGCCCGTACCTGCGCCGCCGCCGACCGTACCGGCCACGCGCTGCTGCACACCCTGTACCAGGCCAACCTGAAGAATGGCACCTCGTTCCTCAACGAGTGGTACGCGGTCGACCTGGTGAAGAACCAGGACGGCGCGGTGGTCGGCATCATCGCCATCTGCATCGAGACCGGCGAGACCGTCTACATCCGTTCCAAGGCCGTGGTCCTGGCCACTGGCGGTGCCGGCCGTATCTACGCCTCCACCACCAACGCGCTGATCAACACCGGTGACGGCGTGGGCATGGCCCTGCGTGCCGGCGTGCCGGTGCAGGACATCGAGATGTGGCAGTTCCACCCGACCGGCATCGCCGGCGCCGGTGTACTGGTCACCGAAGGTTGCCGCGGCGAAGGCGGTTACCTGATCAACGCCCACGGCGAGCGCTTCATGGAGCGTTATGCGCCGAACGCGAAGGACCTGGCCGGCCGCGACGTGGTCGCCCGTTCCATGGTCAAGGAAGTCCTGGCCGGCAACGGCGTGGGCCCGAACAAGGACCACGTGCTGCTGAAGCTCGACCACCTCGGCGAGGAAGTCCTGCACAGCCGCCTGCCCGGCATCTGCGAACTGTCCAAGACCTTCGCCCACGTCGACCCGGTCGTCGCGCCGATCCCGGTGATCCCGACCTGCCACTACATGATGGGTGGCGTTGCCACCAACATCCATGGCCAGGCCATCACCCAGGACGCCAACGGCAACGACCAGATCGTCGAAGGCCTGTTCGCCGTGGGCGAAGTGGCCTGCGTATCGGTACACGGCGCCAACCGCCTGGGCGGCAACTCGCTGCTCGACCTGGTGGTATTCGGCCGTGCCGCCGGTCTGCACCTGGAAAAAGCGCTGAAAGAGGGCATCGACGCCCGCGGCGCTTCCGAGAGCGACCTGGAAGCCTCCTTCAAGCGCCTGAACGGCGTGAACGAGCGCACCAGCGGCGAAGAAGTCGCTCCGCTCAAGCGCGAGCTGCAAAGCTGCATGCAGAACTACTTCGGTGTGTTCCGCACCGGCGAGTACATGCAGAAGGGCATCGCCCAGCTGGCCGACCTGCGCGAGCGTATCGCCAACGTCAAGATCAACGACAAGAGCCAGGCATTCAACACCGCGCGCATCGAAGCGCTGGAACTGCAAAACCTCCTCGAGGTGGCCGAGGCCACCGCGATCGCGGCCGAGCACCGCAAGGAGTCCCGTGGCGCCCACGCCCGTGAAGACTTCGAGGAGCGCGACGACGAGAACTGGCTGTGCCACACCCTGTACTTCCCGGGTGAGAAGCGCGTATCCAAGCGTTCCGTCAACTTCGCGCCGAAGACCGTTCCGGCATTCGAACCCAAGGTTCGGACTTACTAAGGGTGCCCGCCATGTTGCAAGTGAGTGTTTATCGTTACAACCCCGACAAAGATGCTGCGCCGTACATGCAGGATTTCCAGGTCGACACCAACGGCAAGGACGTGATGGTCCTCGACGTGCTGGCGCTGATCAAGGAACAGGACGAGGGCTTCTCCTACCGTCGTTCCTGCCGTGAAGGCGTCTGCGGCTCCGATGGCATGAACATCAACGGCAAGAACGGCCTGGCCTGCATCACCCCGCTGTCGGCCGCCGGCCTGAAGGGCGGCAAGCTGGTGATCCGTCCGCTGCCGGGCCTGCCGGTCATTCGTGACCTGGTCGTGGACATGAGCATCTTCTACAAGCAATACGAGAAGGTGAAGCCGTTCCTGCAGAACGATACGCCGGCCCCGGCCATCGAGCGTCTGCAGACCCCGGAAGAGCGCGAGAAGCTGGACGGTCTGTACGAGTGCATCCTGTGCGCCTGCTGCTCGACCTCCTGCCCGTCCTTCTGGTGGAACCCCGACAAGTTCCTCGGTCCGGCCGCACTGCTGCAAGCCTATCGTTTCCTGGCTGACAGTCGTGACACCAAGACCGAAGAGCGCCTGGCTTCGCTGGACGACCCGTTCAGTGTGTTCCGCTGCCGCGGAATCATGAACTGCGTGAACGTTTGCCCGAAGGGTCTGAACCCGACCAAGGCGATCGGCCACGTGCGTAATATGCTGCTGCAGAGCGGAACCTGATCCTCTCGCAGTTGTTATATGAGTTGTACCTAGCAACACCTGTGGCGCCGGAGTTCTTCCGGCGTCGCAGCAACTAAGCGGGCCAAGCTCACAAAGCCATGGCCCAGATTTGAAAAATATGACCAGCAGGGGCATCCGGGCTGGTACCCGGACTATCTGCGGGATCTGTAGTGGCCATACCGATGTCGCTGCCTGAGGACTTCGGAGCCTTCAAGGTTTCGCCAGGTGGTTGTCCCCTTACCGAGGGTGACCTAGCATGCACGAAAGCGTAATGCAGCGGATGTGGAACAGTGCCCATCTATCCGGTGGTAACGCTGCCTACGTCGAAGAGCTCTACGAGCTCTACCTGCACGACCCTAACGCTGTGCCAGAAGAGTGGCGCACGTATTTCCAGAAGCTTCCCGCCGATGGCAATCCCGCCCCCGACGTCTCGCACTCCACAGTGCGCGATCATTTCGTCCTGCTGGCCAAGAACCAGCGCCGTGCCCAGCCGGTTTCCGCCGGTAGCGTGAGCAGCGAGCACGAGAAGAAGCAGGTCGAAGTCCTTCGTCTCATTCACGCTTACCGTCTCCGCGGCCACCAGGCTTCCACCCTCGACCCGCTCGGCCTGTGGCAGCGTCCCGCGCCTGCCGACCTGTCGATCGACCACTACGGTCTGACGGGTGCCGACCTGGACACCACTTTCCGCACCGGTGAGCTTTACATCGGCAAGGAAGAGGCGACCCTGCGTGAAATCGTCGACAGCCTGAAGAGCACCTACTGCGGTACCTTCGGCGCCGAGTTCATGCACATCGTCGATTCCGAGCAGCGCAAGTGGTTCCTCCAGCGCCTGGAAAGCGTGCGTGGTCGTCCCGGCTTCTCCGCCGAGGCGCGTGCGCACCTGCTCGAGCGCCTGACCGCGGCCGAAGGCCTGGAGAAGTACCTGGGCACCAAGTACCCGGGCACCAAGCGTTTCGGCCTGGAAGGCGGCGAAAGCCTGATCCCGATGGTCGACGAGATCATCCAGCGCTGCGGTTCCTACGGCGCCAAGGAAATCGTCATCGGCATGGCTCACCGCGGTCGCCTGAACGTCCTGGTCAACACCCTGGGCAAGAACCCGCGCGACCTGTTCGACGAGTTCGAAGGCAAGAAGATCGTCGAGCTGGGCTCCGGTGACGTGAAGTACCACCAGGGCTTCTCCTCGAACGTGATGACCAGCGGTGGCGAAGTCCACCTGGCGCTGGCGTTCAACCCGTCGCACCTGGAAATCGTTTCCCCGGTGGTCGAGGGTTCCGTTCGTGCTCGCCAAGACCGCCGCAAGGACAGCTCCGGCGACAAGGTGGTACCGATTTCCATCCACGGCGATGCCGCCTTCGCGGGACAGGGCGTGGTCATGGAAACCTTCCAGATGTCGCAGACCCGCGCCTACAAGACCGGTGGCACCATCCACCTGGTGATCAACAATCAGGTCGGTTTCACCACCAGCCGCCAGGACGATGCGCGCTCCACCGAGTACGCCACCGACGTGGCGAAGATGATTCAGGCGCCGATCTTCCACGTCAACGGCGACGATCCCGAAGCCGTGCTGTTCGTCACCCAGCTGGCCGTCGACTACCGCATGCAGTTCAAGCGTGACGTGGTCATCGACCTGGTCTGCTACCGTCGCCGCGGCCACAACGAGGCGGACGAGCCGAGCGGCACCCAGCCGCTGATGTACCAGCAGATCGCCAAGCAGCGTACTACCCGCGAGCTGTACGCCGATGCCCTGGTGAATGCCGGCGTGCTCAGCGCCGAGCAGGTTCAGTCGAAGATCGACGACTACCGCGACGCCCTGGACAACGGCCTGCACGTGGTGAAGAGCCTGGTCAAGGAACCCAACAAGGAACTGTTCGTCGACTGGCGTCCGTACCTGGGTCATGCCTGGACCGCGCGTCACGACACCCGCTTCGACCTGAAGACCCTGCAGGAACTGTCCAGCAAGATGCTGGAAGTGCCGGAAGGCTTCGTGGTTCAGCGCCAGGTTTCGAAGATCTACGAAGATCGCCAGAAGATGGCGGCCGGTGGCCTGCCGATCAACTGGGGCTTCGCCGAGACCCTGGCCTACGCGACCCTGCTGTTCGAAGGCCATCCGGTACGGATGACCGGCCAGGACGTCGGCCGTGGCACCTTCTCGCACCGTCACGCGGTGCTGCACAACCAGAAGGATGACTCGGTCTACGTACCGCTGGCCAATCTGTTCGACGGCCAGCCGCGCCTGGATATCTACGATTCCTTCCTTTCGGAAGAGGCCGTGCTGGCGTTCGAATACGGTTTCGCCACCACCACGCCGAACTCGCTGGTGATCTGGGAAGCCCAGTTCGGCGACTTCGCCAACGGCGCCCAGGTGGTCATCGACCAGTTCATCACCAGTGGCGAAAGCAAATGGGGCCGACTCTGCGGCCTGACCATGCTGCTGCCGCACGGCTATGAGGGGCAGGGCCCGGAGCACTCCTCCGCGCGCCTGGAGCGCTACCTGCAGCTCTGTGCCGAGCAGAACATCCAGGTCTGCGTGCCGACCACCCCGGCTCAGGTCTACCACATGCTCCGCCGTCAGGTGATCCGCCCGCTGCGCAAGCCGCTGGTGGTGATGACGCCGAAGTCCCTGCTGCGTCACAAGCTCGCCATCTCGACCCTGGAAGATCTGGCCAACGGTTCCTTCCAGACCGTGATCCCGGAAATCGACAGCCTGGATCCGAAGAAGGTCGACCGCGTCGTGCTGTGCAGCGGCAAGGTGTACTACGACCTGCTGGAGAAGCGTCGCGCGGAAGGCCGCGAAGATACCGCGATCGTCCGTATCGAGCAGCTGTATCCGTTCCCGGAAGACGACCTGGCGGAAGTTCTGGCTCCGTACAAGAACCTCAAGCACATCGTCTGGTGCCAGGAAGAGCCGATGAACCAGGGCGCCTGGTTCTGCAGCCAGCATCACATGCGTCGTGTCATCGCCGCGCACAAGAAGGGCCTCAATCTCGAGTACGCCGGCCGCGAAGGCTCCGCTGCTCCGGCTTGCGGCTACGCCTCGATGCACGCCGAGCAGCAGGAAAAACTGCTGCAAGACGCCTTTACTGTTTAACGCCTACGCGCTGAAGAAACCGAATTTAAGGAAACGCACACAATGGCTATCGAAATCAAAGCCCCAACCTTCCCGGAATCGGTCGCCGACGGCACCGTCGCCACCTGGCACAAGAAGCCGGGCGAAGCAGTCAAGCGCGACGAACTGATCGTCGACATCGAGACCGACAAGGTGGTCATCGAAGTTCTCGCCGAGGCTGACGGCGTGCTGGCCGAGATCATCAAGAACGAAGGCGACACCGTTCTGAGCAACGAGCTGCTCGGCAAGCTGAACGAAGGCGGTGCCGCCGCTCCGGCCGCTCCGGCTGCCGCTGCGCCCGCCGCCGCTCCGGCTGCACAGGCCGCCGCTCCGGCCGCCGCTGGCGGCGACGACGCCATCCTGTCCCCGGCCGCGCGCAAGCTGGCCGAGGAAGCCGGCATCGATCCGAACAGCATCGCCGGCACCGGCAAGGGCGGTCGCGTGACCAAGGAAGACGTGGTCGCTGCGGTCGAAGCGAAGAAGAACGCCCCGGCCGCCCCGGCCGCCCCGGCCAAGCCTGCCGCCCCGGCTGCCGAGGCGCCGATCTTCGCCGCCGGCGACCGTGTCGAGAAGCGCGTGCCGATGACCCGCCTGCGGGCCAAGGTCGCCGAGCGCCTGGTCGAGGCGCAGTCCGCCATGGCCATGCTGACCACCTTCAACGAGGTCAACATGAAGCCGATCATGGACCTGCGTTCGAAGTACAAGGACCTGTTCGAGAAGAAGCACAACGGCGTGCGCCTGGGCTTCATGTCCTTCTTCGTCAAGGCCGCCACCGAGGCGCTGAAGCGCTTCCCGGGGGTCAACGCTTCCATCGACGGCAACGACATCGTCTACCACGGCTACCAGGACATCGGTGTTGCCGTTTCCAGCGACCGCGGCCTGGTGGTTCCGGTGCTGCGTAACGCCGAGTTCATGAGCCTGGCCGAGATCGAGGGCGGCATCGCCAACTTCGGCAAGAAGGCGAAGGAAGGCAAGCTGACCATCGAAGACATGACCGGCGGCACCTTCACCATCTCCAACGGTGGCGTGTTCGGTTCCCTGCTGTCGACTCCGATCGTCAACCCGCCGCAGACCGCCATCCTCGGCATGCACAAGATCCAGGAGCGCCCGATGGCCGTGAACGGCCAGGTGGTGATCCTGCCGATGATGTACCTGGCGCTGTCCTACGACCACCGTCTGATCGACGGCAAGGAAGCGGTGAGCTTCCTGGTGGCGATCAAGGACCTGCTGGAAGATCCGGCTCGCCTGCTGCTGGACGTCTGATTTAGCGTTTCTCTTCACGGCGGCCCCCTCGTGGGGCCGTCCGGTTTCACCCGAATAAGGATTGAGATATGAGCCAGAAATTCGACGTGGTAGTGATTGGTGCCGGCCCCGGCGGTTACGTTGCCGCCATCCGCGCTGCCCAGCTGGGCCTGAAGACCGCCTGCATCGAGAAGTACATCGGCAAGGAAGGCAAGGTGGCGCTCGGCGGTACCTGCCTGAACGTTGGCTGCATCCCGTCCAAGGCGCTGCTGGACAGCTCCTACAAGTACCATGAGGCCAAAGAGGCCTTCAAAGTCCATGGTATCGAAGCCAAGGGCGTCACCATCGACGTTCCGGCGATGGTTGCGCGCAAGGCCAACATCGTCAAGAACCTGACCGGCGGCATCGCTACCCTGTTCAAGGCCAACGGCGTGACCTCCTTCGAAGGCCACGGCAAGCTGCTGGCCAACAAGCAGGTGGAAGTGACCGGTCTGGACGGCAAGACCCAGGTCTTGGAAGCCGAGAACGTGATCATCGCTTCCGGCTCCCGCCCGGTGGAGATCCCGCCGGCCCCGCTGACCGACGACATCATCGTCGACTCCACCGGCGCCCTGGAATTCCAGGCCGTGCCGAAGAAGCTGGGTGTGATCGGCGCCGGCGTCATCGGCCTGGAGCTGGGTTCGGTATGGGCCCGCCTGGGTGCCGAGGTGACCGTGCTGGAAGCCCTGGACAAGTTCCTCCCGGCTGCCGACGAGCAGATCGCCAAGGAAGCCCTGAAGGTCCTGACCAAGCAAGGCCTGAACATTCGCCTGGGTGCCCGCGTGACCGCTTCGGAAGTGAAGAAGAAGCAGGTCACCGTGACCTTCACCGACGCCAACGGCGAGCAGAAGGAAACCTTCGACAAGCTGATCGTCGCGGTCGGCCGTCGCCCGGTGACCACCGACCTGCTGGCCGCCGACAGCGGCGTGACCCTGGACGAGCGTGGCTTCATCTACGTCGACGACCACTGCAAGACCAGCGTTCCGGGCGTCTTCGCCATCGGTGACGTGGTTCGCGGCGCGATGCTCGCGCACAAGGCCTCGGAAGAGGGCGTGATGGTCGCCGAGCGCATCGCCGGCCACAAGGCGCAGATGAACTACGACCTGATTCCGTCGGTCATCTACACCCACCCGGAAATCGCCTGGGTCGGCAAGACCGAGCAGACCCTCAAGGCCGAGGGCGTCGAAGTCAACGTCGGCACCTTCCCGTTCGCCGCCAGCGGTCGCGCGATGGCGGCCAACGACACCACCGGCCTGGTCAAGGTCATCGCCGATGCGAAGACCGACCGCGTCCTGGGCGTCCACGTGATCGGCCCGAGCGCCGCCGAGCTGGTACAGCAAGGCGCGATCGGCATGGAATTCGGCACCAGCGCCGAAGACCTGGGCATGATGGTCTTCTCTCACCCGACGCTGTCCGAAGCCCTGCACGAAGCTGCCCTGGCAGTGAATGGCCATGCCATCCACATCGCCAACCGCAAGAAGCGCTGAGTGATCCGACGCCCCGGTTCACGCCAGGGGCGTCACAGCGACGCGGGACGCGTCGTCCGTCAGGCCAGGACAGGTTCCTGGCCTTGTCGGGTCCGGGTTCTGTAGAATCCACGGTTTGCCGCCTGCGTCGGGATGCCGCAGGCGGCAGACTTTCAGAAGAACCACGGCGGGTGAGCGCCGGCGACCGTTGCGAGGTGGCCGCGGGCGTATGCCGCCGGACTGTTTTTTCGCGAGCCGGGTGGTTCGCGAAACGACGGTCACAGGTGGTGGGGCGCCACGAGCGCTCCGCCGAAATGCGCAATACCTAGACGAATAACGGTAGACAAGCATGAATCTCCACGAATATCAGGGTAAGCAGCTGTTCGCTGAATACGGCCTGCCTGTATCCAAGGGCTTTGCCGTAGACACCCCCGAAGAGGCCGCAGAAGCCTGCGACAAGATCGGCGGCAGCGAGTGGGTCGTCAAAGCTCAGGTGCACGCCGGCGGCCGCGGTAAAGCGGGCGGTGTGAAGCTGGTGAAGAGCAAAGAGGACGCCAAGGCGTTCGCCCAGCAGTGGCTGGGCAAGAACCTGGTGACCTACCAGACCGACGCCAACGGCCAGCCGGTCAGCAAGATCCTGGTGGAGTCCTGCACCGACATCGACAAGGAGCTGTACCTCGGCGCCGTCGTCGATCGTTCCAGCCGCCGCATCGTGTTCATGGCTTCCACCGAAGGTGGCGTGGACATCGAGAAGGTCGCCCACGACACTCCCGAGAAGATCCTCAAGGCTACCATCGACCCGCTGGTCGGCGCGCAGCCGTACCAGGGCCGCGAGCTGGCCTTCCAGCTGGGCCTGAAGGGCGACCAGATCAAGCAGTTCACCCATATCTTCGTCGGCCTGGCGAAGCTGTTCCAGGACTACGACCTGGCCCTGCTGGAAGTGAACCCGCTGGTGATCAAGAAAGACGGCAACCTGCACTGCCTGGATGCCAAGATCAACATCGACAGCAACGCCCTGTACCGTCAGCCGAAGCTGCGCGCCATGCACGACCCGTCCCAGGACGACGCCCGTGAAGCCCATGCGCAGAAGTGGGAGCTGAACTACGTCGCGCTGGAAGGCAACATCGGCTGCATGGTCAACGGCGCCGGCCTGGCCATGGGTACCATGGACATCGTCAACCTGCACGGCGGCAAGCCGGCCAACTTCCTCGACGTTGGCGGCGGTGCGACCAAGGAGCGCGTGACCGAAGCGTTCAAGATCATCCTGTCCGACAGCAACGTGAAGGCTGTCCTGGTGAACATCTTCGGCGGCATCGTGCGTTGCGACATGATCGCCGAAGGCATCATCGGCGCCGTCAAAGAAGTCGGCGTGAAGGTTCCGGTTGTCGTCCGCCTGGAAGGCAACAACGCTGAACTGGGTGCCAAGGTCCTGGCCGAAAGCGGCCTGAACATCATCGCGGCAACCAGCCTGACCGACGCTGCCCAGCAAGTCGTCAAGGCCGCGGAGGGTAAGTAATGAGCGTCCTGATCAACAAAGACACCAAAGTCATCTGCCAAGGCTTCACCGGTAGCCAGGGCACCTTCCACTCCGAACAGGCCATCGCCTATGGCACCAAGATGGTCGGCGGCGTGACCCCCGGCAAGGGCGGCACCACCCACCTCGGCCTGCCGGTGTTCAACACCGTCAAGGAAGCCGTGGAAGCCACCGGCGCCGAAGCCTCGGTCATCTACGTTCCGGCTCCGTTCTGCAAGGACTCGATCCTGGAAGCGGCATTCGGCGGCATCAAGCTGATCGTCTGCATCACCGAAGGCATCCCGACCCTCGACATGCTGGACGCCAAGGTCAAGTGCGACGAGCTGGGCGTACGCCTGATCGGCCCGAACTGCCCGGGCGTGATCACTCCCGGCGAGTGCAAGATCGGCATCATGCCGGGTCACATCCACCTGCCGGGCAAGGTAGGCATCGTGTCGCGTTCCGGCACCCTGACCTACGAAGCCGTGAAGCAGACCACCGACGCCGGCTTCGGCCAGTCCACCTGCGTGGGCATCGGCGGCGACCCGATCCCGGGCTCCAACTTCATCGACATCCTGAAGCTGTTCCAGGAAGATCCGCAGACCGAAGCCATCGTCATGATCGGCGAGATCGGTGGTTCCGCCGAAGAAGAAGCCGCGGCCTTCATCAAGGCTAACGTGACCAAGCCGGTGGTGTCCTACATCGCTGGTGTGACTGCCCCTCCGGGCAAGCGCATGGGCCACGCCGGCGCCATCATCTCCGGCGGCAAGGGCACCGCGGACGAGAAGTTCGCCGCCCTGCAGGACGCCGGTGTGAAGACCGTGCGTTCCCTGGCCGACATCGGCAAGGCCCTGGCCGAGCTGACCGGTTGGGAAGTGAAGAAGGCCTGATTTCCCGGGTTTTCTGAGTTCCAGGACGAAGGCCACCGCCTCACAGCGGTGGCCTTCGTCGTTCTATCGCATCCGTCAAACGAATGTTGCCGCGATGCGCTATCATTGCCAACGGTTCGTGTCCGACAAAACCCCGGGCGCGCCACGCATCATCCCGCAGGCCAGTGCGCCTGCAGCTATAACGCCACATGGCCCTCAAAAGGGGTCGGGCGGCTTGACCGGTCCTCCTCATCCGGAAGGACGTTGTTTCCTAACACCCCCAAAGGGAAACCCCGAACAACCGAGACTTCTGCCAGTGGTACATCCTCCTATGACTCATTTGAAAGGGTTCGACCTGCTCGCCCTTGGCTTCATGACGTTCGCGCTTTTTCTCGGCGCGGGTAACATCATCTTTCCTCCCAGTGCCGGCATGGCGGCGGGCGAACACGTATGGAGCGCGGCTTTCGGCTTCCTCCTTACCGGTGTCGGCCTGCCGTTGCTGACGGTGGTCGCCCTGGCCCGGGTCGGAGGCGGTATTGGCCGCCTGACCCAGCCGATCGGGCGGCGCGCGGGAGTGGCGTTCGCCATCGCCGTCTATCTTGCCATCGGCCCGCTGTTCGCCACCCCGCGTACAGCCGTGGTGTCCTTCGAGATGGGCGTCGCGCCCTTCACCGGGGACGGCGGCGTGCCGTTGCTCGTCTATACCGTCGCTTACTTCTCCGTGGTTCTGTTCCTGGTGCTGAACCCGGGTCGCCTTGTCGACCGGGTCGGAAAGGTCATCACGCCGGTGCTGCTGTCGGCCCTGCTGGTCCTTGGCGGCGCGGCGATCTTCGCGCCGGCGGGAGCGATCGGCAGCAGTTCCGGCGAGTACCAGAGCGCGCCCCTGGTGCAGGGCTTCCTGCAGGGCTACCTGACCATGGATACCCTCGGTGCGCTGGTCTTCGGTATCGTCATCGCCACCGCCATTCGCGACCGCGGCATCAGCGACAGCCGGCTGGTCACGCGCTATTCCATGATCGCCGGGGTCATCGCCGCCACCGGCCTGTCCCTGGTCTACCTGGCGCTGTTCTATCTTGGCGCCACCAGCCAGGGCATCGCCGGCGACGCCCAGAATGGCGTACAGATCCTCACCGCCTATGTGCAGCAGACCTTTGGCGTTTCCGGCAGCCTGTTGCTGGCGGTGGTCATCACCCTGGCCTGCCTGACCACGGCGGTAGGGCTGATCACGGCGTGCGGCGAGTTCTTCAGCGACCTGCTGCCGGTTTCGTACAAGACGGTGGTGATCGTGTTCTCGCTGTTCAGCCTGCTGGTCGCCAACCAGGGACTGACCCAGTTGATCAGCCTTTCGGTACCGGTTCTGGTGGGACTCTATCCGCTCGCCATCGTGCTGATCGCCCTGAGCCTGTTCGACCGGCTCTGGGTGTCGGCCCCGCGGGTGTTCGTGCCGGTGATGATCGTCGCGCTGCTCTTCGGCATCGTCGACGGGCTGGGGGCGGCCAAGCTGAACGGGTGGGTGCCGGACGTCTTCGCCAAGCTTCCGCTCGCCGATCAGAGCCTTGGCTGGCTGCTGCCGGTATCCATTGCGCTGGTCCTGGCAGTCGTTTGCGATCGGCTGCTGGGCAAGCCGCGCGAAGCGGTCGCCTGAGACGTCAGGCGAACCCCAGGAAGGCCGCCTCCGGGCGGCCTTTTTCATGAGCCGACGAAAGTCGTGTCCTGGCCGCGGCGAGCGGCGTCCCAACGGCGCGAAACAACGGCGGGGCGATTCCCGGCCGGCTCAAGAGGGAGTTTTCATGACCGCCGAACTCGGCATTTTCAACGGGCACCTGCTGCAACACCTGCTGGCGGCGCTCTGGTTCCTGTTCTGCTGGGTGGGCTACACCCGCTACGCCACCTGGAAGGGTCGCGACACCGCCTGCCTGGCCAGCGTCCTGCACCTCTACCGGGAGGACTGGATGCGCCGGTTGCTGCTGCGCGACAACCGTATCGCCGACGCCAGCGTGATCGGTAACCTGGAGCGTAACGCGTCGTTCTTCGCCTCCAGCACGCTGATCATCCTCGCCGGCATCCTCACCCTGCTGGGCTCCACCGATCGCGCCGTCTCGGTACTGGCCGACCTGCCGTTCGTGGAGGAGGCCAGCCGGGGACTATCGGAACTGAAGCTGCTGTGCCTGGCAGTGGTCTTCGTCTATGCCTTCTTCACCTTCAGCTGGTGCATGCGCCAATACAACTTCGCGGCGATCCTGGTCGGCTCGGCACCGATGATCGGCGAGCGCAACGTCGGCGAGCTGGAGCGCAAATCCTTTGCCGAGCGTGCCGCCCGGGTCATCTCGCTGGCGGCCAACCAGTTCAACTTCGGCTTGCGCTCGTACTATTTCGGCCTGGCCATGCTCGCCTGGTTCATCAATTCCTGGTTCTTCATGCTGGTGACGGCCGGCGTGGTGCTGGTCCTGTATCGCCGCGAATTCCATTCGGACGTGCTGGAGGTGATGGTCTACACCGAGACCGCAATCGCCGAAAGCCCGCGGGAAGGCGAGGGCGAGGTGCCCAGGGGCTGAATCCCGGGCATGAAAAAGCCCGCTTGCGCGGGCTCTTTCAGGGTACGTCAACGAGAACTTATTGCTGGTTCTGTTGCGGTTGCTCCGGAGTCGGTGCCGGAGTCTGCGGGGTTGCCGGAGTGTCGCTCGACGGCGCCGGGGCGCTGGGCTCGGCAGGGGGAGTAGCCGGAGCGCTCGGCTGGGTCTCGGTAGCCGGAGCTGCCGGGGCCGCTGCCTTGTCTTCCTCTTTCTTGTCGCAAGCGGCCAGGCCAAGGCTGGCAGCGAGCAGCAGGGCAAGAGTTACGGTCTTTTTCATCGTTTAGCCTCCATGTGCGGCTTTCCTCGTTGTAGCCCTTTGAACATTTGCGCTGGCGTGAAGTTCCACACACTTCGACTATTTCGATCGTTATGTCCAAAACCCCGGCTGCCGGGGCTTTGGCGGCAGGGTATGATTCGCCCTCCAGAAAACTCCCAGCAAGGTCGCCGTCATGTCGGAAAATCCTCTCCTCGAGCGCGCCCGGCGCTTTCTCTCGGCCTTGCGTCATTGCCAGGTGCTGGGGTTGACGGTCGAGGCCGCCGACGAAAAAGGACTGACCCTGCGCCTGCCCTACAGCCAGGCGATCATCGGCAACCCGGAAAGCGGGGTCGTCCACGGCGGCGCGATCACCACCCTGATGGACACCACCTGTGGTATTTCCACGGTCTGCGTGCTGCCGGACTTCGAGATCTGCCCGACGCTCGACCTGCGCATCGACTACATGCATCCCGCCGAACCGCACAAGGATGTCTATGGCTTCGCCGAGTGCTACCGGGTCACGCCGAACGTGATCTTCACCCGCGGCTTCGCCTACCAGGACGATCCGGGCCAGCCCATCGCCCATGTCGTCGGCGCCTTCATGCGCATGGGCGGTTCGGCCCGCGCCGGGGCGGCCAGGCCGGCCGCGCAGGGAGGTGCGGCATGAGCCCGACCAGCCTCGAGCAACTGGTCCGCGACGCGCGTCGGAACAACGACTACAGCCCGCTGGTGGAGCTGATCCCGTACGCCAAGCTGCTCGGCATCGAATGCCTGCGCCTGGGCGACGACATGGTCTTCCGCCTGCCGGCGAACAAGGACAACATCGGCAACCCGACCCTGCCGGCCATCCATGGCGGCGTGATCGCCGGCTTCATGGAGCATGCGGCGATGTTGCACCTGCTGACCTTCATGAGCATTCCGCACCTGCCGAAGATCATCGATTTCTCCATCGACTACCTGCGTGCCGGGCACTTCCGCGATACCTACGCGCAATGCCAGGTCTGGCGCCAGGGGCGACGGGTGGCGAACGTCGCGATCAACGCCTGGCAGACCACCCAGGGCGAGCCCATCGCCACTGCGCGGGCGCATTTCAAGGTGGACGAGCCGTGAGCCGTACGCTGCGGAAAGTGGGCTGAGGATATCGCGATGGATGCCTTGCTGATTCTGGGCGGCCTGCTGCTGATGGTCGCCGGCTATATCTGGGTCATCGTCCTGGCCTTCGGTACCGGTCTGCTGTGGGGTTACGGCAGCCTTTTCCCGCCGGTGGCGCTGGCCTATATCGGCGTGCACTGGCGTACGGCGCGCAAGGGCGTCGGGCTGGCCGCGCTGGGTTGCATCCCGCTGGTGGTCGGCCTGGCGCTGCTGGCCAGTCACGACGCTGCGCGACTGGAGGCGATCCTCAGCCTGCGCTGGCTGAAGCCGGAGGCCAGGCCGCCGGCGGAACTGGCCATCGCGCTCAGCGGGGAGTTCAACGGCAAGCCTTTCGCGCCGCAGAGCGGCGAGTTGATCGGCGGCGTGCTGAGCCTGCGCCAGGGGCACGATTTCTACGCCCAGCGCGAGCTGCAGATCCGCCTTCCGGCACAGCCGCTCGGGGCGCTGCGCCTGGACGTGCTGCCCGAGGACGGCGGCGCGTTGCCAGAAGTCGAGCTGAGCTGGCTGCAACCGGATCAGGACCTGCCCGAGGCGCGTCGTCTCCTGCGTGGCTATACCTTGCACCTGGACCTGCGGCCCAAGGCGCCGAACCGCCTGGAGGGCGAGTTCCACCTGAGCCTGCCGAGCGACTACCGGACCACCCTCAGCGGCCACGTCGAGCTGTATACCGACCGGCTGCGCTATCGGCACGGCAAGGTCGACCTGGGCTACGACTCCGACGATACCCTGGCCCTGGTCTTGCGCGACTATCTGCAGCGACGTTTCGCCAGCCGCGACGTCAGCCTCGTGCGGGCGCCGTCCTGGCGCGCGGCCAGCCATGCGCGGCCGCTGCGTATCGAGGCCCTGGTGGCCGGCCAGGCTCAGGTGCTGGAGCTGACGCTGGAGAAGAACGCCCGGCGGGAGTGGACGGTGCGCGGCGACGCGTTCCCCGCCTTGCCGGCGGAGCCTGCGACCGTGGCCGCGGCGGCGGCGCCGCCCGAGCCGCAGGCGCTGCCGGCGCCGGGTAACGCCACCCTCGACCTGGAGCTGGTCCAGGTCGAACCGCAGCGCTACAGCCAGCGCCTGGTCAAGGCCACTACGGTACGCGGGCGTATCGCCGAGGGCCGTTTCACCGGCCTCGACAGCGAGGGGCGCCTGGTGATCCGCCGGGAAATGCCCGGTGCGGGGGAGGCGAGCTACCTGTTGCGCCCGGCGGAGATCGCCCGTCTCGAACTGCTCGAACGCTAGTCGTCGCACGATGGTGCGCGGTTTTTTCGCATAAGCGCTTGAAAAGCCGGAAGAAGGCCCCACCTAGGGGACATCCGCCGTGGTACGCGGCTTATGTCATTGATGGAGCTTGGAGCGATGAGCGTGGAAACCCAAAAAGAGACACTGGGCTTTCAGACTGAAGTGAAGCAACTGCTTCACCTGATGATTCATTCTCTCTATTCGAACAAGGAAATCTTCCTCCGCGAACTGATTTCCAACGCCTCGGACGCCGCCGACAAGCTGCGTTTCGAAGCCCTGGCCAATCCCGAGCTGCTCGAGGGCGGCGCCGAGCTGAAGATCCGCGTCAGCTTCGACAAGGAAGCCAACACCGTCACCCTGGAAGACAACGGCATCGGCATGAGCCGCGAGGATGTGGTGACTCACCTGGGCACCATCGCCAAGTCCGGGACCGCCGACTTCCTGAAGAACTTGTCTGGCGACCAGAAGAAGGATTCGCACCTGATCGGCCAGTTCGGCGTCGGTTTCTACAGCGCCTTCATCGTCGCCGACAAGGTCGATGTCTACTCCCGTCGCGCCGGCCAGCCGGCCAGCGAAGGGGTGCACTGGTCGTCGAAGGGCGAGGGCGAGTTCGACGTCGCTACCATCGACAAGCCCGAGCGCGGTACCCGCATCGTCCTTCACCTGAAAAAGGGCGAGGAGGAGTTCGCCGATGGCTGGCGCCTGCGCAACGTGATCAAGAAATACTCCGATCACATCGCTTTGCCGATCGAGCTGCCCAAGGAATTCCACGGCGAAGAGGCCGACAAGCCGGCCGAGCCGGAATGGGAAACGGTCAACCGCGCCAGCGCGCTGTGGACCCGTCCGCGCGCCGAGGTGAAGGACGAGGAATACCAGGAGTTCTACAAGCACGTCGCCCATGACTTCGAGAACCCGCTGAGCTGGAGCCACAACAAGGTCGAAGGCAAGCTGGAATACACCTCGCTGCTCTACGTGCCGGGCCGCGCGCCGTTCGACCTGTACCATCGCGAAGCGCCGCGGGGCCTGAAGCTGTACGTACAGCGCGTGTTCATCATGGACCAGGCCGACGAGTTCCTGCCGCTGTACCTGCGCTTCATCAAGGGTGTGGTCGACTCCAACGACCTGTCGCTGAACGTCTCCCGGGAAATCCTGCAGAAGGATCCGGTGATCGACTCGATGAAGTCGGCGTTGACCAAGCGCGTGCTGGACATGCTGGAGAAGCTGGCGAAGAACGAGCCGGAGCAGTACAAGACCTTCTGGAAGAACTTCGGCCAGGTCCTCAAGGAAGGCCCGGCGGAAGACTTCGGCAACAAGGAGAAGATCGCCGGCCTGCTGCGCTTCGCCTCCACCGGCGACGATTCGGGCGAGCAGAGCGTAGCGCTGGCCGACTACATCGGTCGGATGAAGGAAGGCCAGGACAAGATCTACTACCTCACCGGCGAGAGCTACTCGCAGGTGAAGAACAGCCCGCACCTGGAAGTCTTCCGCAAGAAGGGCATCGAGGTGCTGCTGCTCACCGATCGCATCGACGAGTGGCTGATGAGCTACCTGCCGGAGTTCGACGGCAAGCAGTTCGTCGATGTCGCCCGCGGCGACCTGGACCTGGGCAGCCTGGACTCGGAAGAGGACAAGAAGGCCCAGGAAGAAGTCGCCAAGAGCAAGGAAGGCCTGATCGAGCGCCTGAAGAAGGTGCTCGACGAGCAGGTCAGCGAAGTCCGCGTTTCCCACCGCCTGACCGATTCGCCGGCGATCCTCGCCATCGGCGAACAGGACCTTGGCCTGCAGATGCGCCAGATCCTCGAGGCCAGCGGGCAGAAAGTGCCGGACTCGAAGCCGATCTTCGAGATCAACCCGCAGCATCCGCTGATCGAGAAGCTGGATGCGGAGCCGGACGAGGACCGCTTCGGCGAGCTGTCGCATATTCTCTTCGACCAGGCCGCCCTGGCCGCGGGGGACAGCCTCAAGGATCCGGGCGCCTACGTACGCCGACTGAACAAGCTGCTGGTGGAGCTGTCCGCTTAAGCAGTAGCCCCGACAAAGCCCGCTTCGGCGGGCTTTGTCTTTTCCAACTCTCGCAGGAGCAGTACCCATGAGTGAGATTCGTGTAGAGCCGGTCGCCTACGACATCGATGGGCAGCCGTACGAAGGTCAACTGGTGTACGACGCCAGCCACGCGGGGCCGCGCCCGGGCCTGCTGATGGCGCCGAACTGGATGGGCGTGAGCGCCGCCGCGCTGGACATCGCCCGGCAGGTCGCCGGCCGTGGGCACGTGGTGCTGGTGGCGGACCTCTACGGCAGGGACGTGCGTCCGCAGAACGGCGACGAGGCGGGCGCGGCGATGATGCCGCTGAAGAACGACCGGGCCCTGCTGCGCAAGCGCATGCAGGCAGCGCTGGCGGCCTTGCGCGGACAGGCGCTCGCGGCTGTCGATACGACCCGCCAGGCTGCCTTCGGTTTCTGCTTCGGCGGTTGCTGCGCGCTGGAGCTGGCTCGCGACGGCGCCGAGCTGAAGGCCTTCGTGTCCTTCCATGGCACCCTGGATACGCCGGACCCGGCGCATGCCAGGAATATCAAGGGCGCGGTACTGGTCCTCGACGGCGCCTCCGATCCGCTGGTGCCGCGCGAGCAGTTGCCGGCCTTCGCCAGGGAGATGACCGATGCCGGCGTCGACTGGCAGCTCACCAGCTACGGCGGCGCGGTGCATTCCTTCACCGATCCGAACGCCAAGGTGCCGGGCAAGATGCACTATGACGCCAGGACCTCCCGGCGTGCCTTCCAGGCGATGGACGACCTGCTGGCGGAAGTCTTCGCCTGAGACCGCCGGCTCACTCGCGCATGGCGAAGCAGTGCCTGGCCTCGGGGAAGCGCCGTTCGCGCACGTCCTCGGCGAAGCGCCGGGCCGCCTCGTCGATTTCCCGGTCGAGGCGCGCGTAGCGTTCGACGAAGCGCGGTACCTGTTCGCCGCTTAGCCCGAGCAGGTCCTCGCTGACCAGTACCTGGCCGTCGCAGGCCGGCGAGGCGCCGATACCGATGCAGGGGATCGCCAGTTCTTCGCTAAGGCGACGGGCCAGCGGCTCGCCTACGCCTTCGATGACCACCGCGAAGGCGCCGCCGCGCTGCATGGCGAGGCCGTCGCGGCGTACCCGTTCTGCGCTTTCCGGGTCACGCCCCTGGGCCTTGAAGCCGCCCATGGCGTTGACCTGCTGCGGCATCAGGCCGATATGGGCGAGCACCGGTATGCCACGGCGTACCAGGAAGTCCACGGTTTCTTCCATTTCCTCACCGCCTTCCAGCTTCACCGCCTGGGCGCCGCTGTCGGCCAGCAGGCGTGCGGCGTTGCGGAATGCCTGTCGGGGCGATTCCTGGTAGCTGGCGAACGGCAAGTCGGCCACCACGCAGGCGCGCCGACTGCCGCGCATCACCGCCAGGGTGTGGGCGACCATCATCTCCAGGCTCACTCCCAGGGTGCTGGGCATGCCATAGAGCACCATGCCCAGCGAATCGCCGACCAGCAGCAGGTCGGCATGCGGATCGAGGAGGCGGGCCATGGGCGTGCTGTAGGCGGTCAGCGCCACCAGGCTGCCGGCACCCTTGCGGCGCTGGATATCGGGAACGGACAGGCGATGTTGCGGGCGATGACTGCTCATGGCGTGGCTCCGGTTTGTCTATGGGGAACCACACGCTACCATCGGCCGCGCACCGCTCACTCGACGGATGGGGACAACCGATGCCGCAAACGGGACAAGAACGCGACCTGCCGCGATTCCGCAGCCTGCCCTGCGCGGTGTACCTGCGCGCCTTCGAGATGCCCGCCGGGCACCGGGTGGAGATGCACGAGCACCCCTGGGGCCAACTGATGTACGCCGCCAGCGGCACCTTGCGCGCCAGCACCGAGCGGCACAGCTATCTGGTGCCGGCGCAGCGGGCGCTGTGGATTCCGCCGGGCGTCCGGCACGCCGCGGAGGCTTGCAACCCTGTGCTGTTCCGCAGTCTCTACCTGGATCGTTCGCTGCCCGGCGGTTGCCGGGTACTGGAGGTGTCCGGCCTGCTGCGCGAACTGTTGCTGCGGGCGGCGGAGTTTCCCCGTGAATATCCGCCGGGTGGCGAGGCCGAGCGTCTCATGCAGGTGGTCGCCGATGAGGTCGGGCGCCTTCGCGAGGCGCCGCTGAACCTGCCGTTGCCTGGCGACCCGCGCTTGCGCCGGATCACCGACGCGCTACAGGCGGATCCCGCCGATCCGCGCGGCATCTCGGATTGGGCGGGACTGGTGGGGGCGTCCCGACGGACCCTGGCGCGGTTGTTCCGCGAGCAGACCCAGTTGTCGTTTCGCGAGTGGCGCCAGCGCCTGCGTCTGCTCAACGCGGTCGCCGCGCTGGAGGAGGGCGCCAGCGTGACGCGGGTGGCCAGCGACCTTGGCTACGACTCCACCTCGGCGTTCATCAGCCTGTTCCAGCGTCATTTCGGCCAGACCCCCGGTTGCTTCGCCCGCTCCCTGCGCTTGCCCAACTGAGCCGCATGCTTCAGGGCGCCGCCTGTCGGCGCAGGCTTGCCGCCTTGGCCGCGAGGTCCGGCCAGGCGGGCTTGCCGGCGAAACGCTCGCGCAGGTAGTTGGCCAGGGCGGCGACTTGCCGGTCGTCGAGGCTGTGGCGGAAGCCGGGCATATAGCCGAGGTCGCCGGTGGCCGGGCTGTGGATGCCGTCGAGGATGATCCGCAGCAGGTTGTCCGGGCTGTCCGCATGCACATTGCTGTTCAGCGCCAGGGATGGACGCACGCCGAAGAAGCGCGGTCCGTCGCCGTCATGGTGGCAGGCCAGGCAGGCCCCGGCGAACAGGCGCGCGCCGCTGCCGCTGGGCGGTTGCACGCGGCCGTAGCCCTGCCGGTCGAGGCGTTGCGCCTGTTGCTGATCGGTTTCCCCGGCCGGGGCAGCGGCGTAGGACGCAAGGTAATGGGCCAGGGCCCGCAGGTCCTCGTCCGGCTGCTTGGCCAGGCCTTCGCCGACCACTGGCGCCATCGGCCCGCTGGCGACCCCGTGGTAGGCCGAATAGCCGTGGCGGAGGTAGGCGTAGAGGGCCTCCTCGCTCCAGGCGATGGGCGCCGGCGAACTGGCGTTCAAGGCTGGCGCGGTCCAGCCCTCCGCCTCGCCGCCGGCGAAGTGCGCGCTGCCGGACTTTTCCGCGCCGAGCGCATTGCGCGGCGAGTGGCAGGCGCTGCAATGGCCGAGGCCTTCGGCGAGATAGGCGCCGCGGTTCCATTGCTGGTTGCGCGTCGGCTCGTCGCGGTAGGCGCCGGGGTCCAGAAACAGCAGGTTCCAGCCGGCCATCAGCTGGCGTTGGTCGAAGGGGAACGGCAGCTGGTTGGCAGGCGTTTCGCTGTGCACCGCCGGCTGGCTCATCAGGTAGGCGTACAGGGCCTTCAGGTCTTCGTCGCGAGTCCTGGTGAAGGCGGTGTAAGGGAACGCCGGATACAGGTAGCTGCCGTCGCGGGCCACGCCATGCCGCATGGCCCGCTCGAAGGCGGGGTAGGACCAGCCACCGATGCCGCTCGCGCGATCCGGCGTGAGGTTGCTGCTGTAGATCGTCCCGAACGGCGTCGGCAAGGCCCGTCCGCCGGCGTTGCGCGGGCCGCCTTCGCGAGTGTGGCAGACCGCGCAGTCGCCGAGGGCGGCGAGGCGTTCGCCGCGGGCGATCTGCTCGGCGCTGAAGGGACCGGGTGTGCCTTCCAGTGGCCCGATGGCCGGTTGCCAGGCGTAGCCGAGGGCGATGGCGGCGAGCGCGACGAGGCTGCCGGAGGCCCAGAGGCCGATGCGTGTTGCCTTCTTCATCTGTCAGTCATCCACTGCGCGGGGCGCCGCGGCGCCCCGGGGAAAAGGATCAGGCCTGCGCGCTGCGCAGCGCCGCGAGTACGCGTTCCGGAGTGAACGGCACCTGTCGCAGGCGCGCCCCGGTAGCGTCGAAGATCGCATTGGCGATGGCCGCGGCGCTGGGCACCGAGGCTGACTCGCCAGCGCCCATCGGTGGCTGCTCGGGGCGGTCGAGCAGCAGTACGTCGATCTCTGGCAGTTCGGGGAAGCCGAGGATCGGGTAGCCGCCCCATTCCAGGCTGGTGACGCCACGGCGGTCGAAGGTGGCGAACTCCTTGAGTACCCGGCTGGTGGACTGGATGACGTTGCCGTGGACCTGGTGCCTGACCCCATCGGGATTGACCATCTGCCCGCAGTCATGGGCGACCCAGACCTTGGCGACGCGCACCGCGCCGTTCTCCGGGTTCACCTCGACGTCGACGATCCAGGCGGCCCAGGCGGCGCCGAAACCGGGAAACTTGCTGTGGAAGTAGCGCGCATAGGCGAAGCCGCGTCCCTTCAGCAAGCCGTCCCGGCGCGCCTCTGGGTTGGGGGAGGTGCGTGGCTGCCAGCCGGCGCGGGCGACCAGGGCGTCGATCAGCGCCAGGGCGCGCTGGTCGTCCAGGTAGCGGCGGCGGAAGGCGATGGGGTCGATGCCGGCCAGGTGCGCCAGTTCGTCGACGTAGGACTCATGGGCGAACACGTTCGGCAGCGCCGAGACGCCGCGCATCCAGGACGCGCGGACGATGGGGGCGGCGTCGTTGGCCACCACCCGCATCCGCGGGTAGCGGTATTGCGGGATCGCGGTGCGGTCGCCCATGTCGGCCACCTGCGGGGTGGCCGGGATTCGCCCGGTGAGGAGCAGGGCCAGGGTCGGCGCGCCGTTGGAGGGGTAGCAGGTGGCGAAGTCGTAGGCCGCCACCCGGCCTTGCTCGTCGAGACCGCCGCGGACCTCGATCAGTTGCGCGGTGCCTTTCGGTTCCCAGCCATGTTCCTGTTCGCGCATCAGTTGTACCCGCACCGGCCGGCCCACTGCCTGCGCCAGGAGCACGGCGTCGGCGCTGACGTCGTCGGCGCCGTTGCGTCCGTAGCAGCCGGCGGCTTCCATGCGAATCACCTCGATGTCCCCGGTCTCGCGCTGCAGCAGCCTGGCCAGGTCGTTGCGCAGGTCGTGCGGGTTCTGCGTGCCGGACCAGACGCGAGCGCGCTGCGCATCGACCTCGGCGAGGGCGCAGGAAGGGCCGATGGAGGCGTGCAACTGGTAGGGCCAGACATAGGTGGCCGACAGCGGCCGGGCGATGCCCGCGAGGTGCTGCTCGAGACCGGGTGAGTCGTGCAGCGTGCGTGGCTTCTTCGGATGCCGGCGAAGCGTGTCCTCGAGCCGGTCGGGTTCCAGCGGCGGCAGGCCCTGCCAGTCCTTCCAGCGCACCTTGAGCTGGCGCGCGGCGCGGATCGCCTGCTCCTCGCGTTCGCAGACCACGCCGACGAAGTCGCCGATCACGACCACCTTGACCAGCCCCGGCAGCCCGGCGACCGAGCTTTCGTCCACCGCCAGCAGGCCGCTGCCGAGCGGGGCGCTGACATCCGCGCCGGTATAGGGCGGGCGTACCACTCGTCCATGCAGCATGCCGGGCAAGCGCATGTCGTGGACATAGGTCAGTTGACCGGTCAGCTTCGCCGGGATGTCCACCCGACGCACCGGCTTGCCGACCAGATGGTACTCGCTGCGCGGCTTGAGCGGCGCCTTGCCGTCGATGTTCAGGTTGAAGCGCTGGCCTCGCAGCAACTCGCCGTAGCCGATCCGTCGCTGCGGATTGGCGGCGGCGAAGACCTGGCCGTTTTCGCTGCGCAGGCTGTCCGGATGCACCGGGAAATGGCTTCCGGCCTGGCGCAGGAGGAAGCGCCGGGCTTCGGCGGCGGCCTGGCGCAGCGGCACGGCGCTGACCTGGATGCTGGCGCTGGCGATGGTCGGCCCCTGGTCCGGTGTGCGACGGGTGTCGCCGAGGATCATCTCGACCTGCTCGAACGCGACGTCCAACTCTTCGGCGACGATCTGCGCCAGTGCCGTGCGGATGCCGGTACCAAGGTCGACGTGGCCGCAGAAGGCGGTGACCTTGCCGTCCGCGGCAATGGCGATGAACGAGTCGACCTGGTCCAGCGGCAGGTCGGTGGCGCCCTGCTCGGCAAGGGCGAGCAGCGGGGCGGGCAGGTTGACGGTGACCAGCAGCAGGCCGCCGGCCTTGAGGAAGCCGCGTCGCGAGGGATTGGCCAGGCTCATGCCGGGTGCTCCTCCTGATGCTCCTTCAGGCTCTCGGCGGCACGCCGCACGGCCTTGAGAATCTCCACATGGGTGCCGCAGCGACACAGGTTGTAGGCCAGTTCCTGGCGGATCTCGCCGTCGCTGGGGTTCGGGTTGCGATCCAGCAACGCCTTGGCGGTCATGACCATGCCGTTGATGCAGTAGCCGCATTGGGCGGCCTGTTCGTCGATGAAGGCCTGTTGCAGCGGATGGGGATGGGCGGCATCGCCGAGTCCTTCGAGGGTAACCACCCGGCGGCCTACGGCGGCCTCCACCGGGGTGATGCAGGAGCGGGTGGCGACGCCATCCATCAGCACGGTGCAGGCGCCGCACTCGCCGAGGCCGCAGCCGAACTTGGGACCGTTCAGTTGCAGGTCGTTGCGCAGGACATAGAGCAGGGGGGTATCGGGGGCGACATCGAGGCGCAGGGACTGACCGTTGACGGTCAGGGCAAGGGCATCGCTCATGGCGGTTTCTCCCCATGCCGGCGGCATGGCTGTTCATCAGGCGGATATCCCGTCAGCCGTGCCTGGTAGCATGCGGCTATGCGGGAATTTGTTTGTATACAAACATGTTATGAACGCCTGCGGCGAACTGTCAATGGCAGGCCGCTACGACGAAAGGCGCAGCTCCGGGCGACGCAACGCGGACAAAAGGATAGACCGCAATGGCCTCAGGTCAGGCGAGCGAGCAACCCGCGCAGGGTTTCCTGTTCTTGCGGGGAGAGGGGGGCCAAGGCCTGCCGGTTGATCTCGCGGGCGGCCGCCAGGCCGGCCTCGAGTTCGGCGCGTCCGGCAGGACTGAGGCTGACCAGCAGACGCCGGCCGTCGTCCGGATCGGCGCTGCGCTGGATCAGTCCCCGTTTGTCCAGGCGCTCGACGACGCCCTTGATGGTCGCGGCGTCCATGGCGGTGAGTCGGCCGAGCTGGTTCTGCGGGCAGGGTCCGGTCTCGCCGAGGCGGACCAGGGCGGCCCACTGGGTGGGGGTCAGGCCGTTGCCGATGCCATTGGCGAACAACGCCGCATAGCGCTGGTTAGCTTGGCGCAGGATGAAGCCGATCTGGTCGTCGAGGCGGTACGGGGCGTTACGGGACATGCTGGACATCGGTGGTGGCGTGAGGGCTTCATTCTAGCTCACGGCCGGTACCAGAGTGCCTCGCGCTGAAAGGGAGTTTTTCCTGGAAGATAGGGGTTTTTCAGCTCGATTATTCTCCGCTGCCGAAGGGCAAGCTTGCCCAGCCGCGTCTTGAAATGTCGCTCGAACAGCCGTTCGAAGCTACCGTCGGCAATCGCCTTCTCCAGGCCCTGGCGAATGGCCTCGGCCAGTTCCGGGCGTTGACGCGAAACGAAGAAATAGAAGGCCGCGGGGTAGTGCAGGGCCACGTGCTGGTCGATCGCCAGGTGCAGCCCGGCGCGGGAGGCGTCCTCCAGTTCTCCGTCGATCACTACGACCTCGCGGGGGAAGACCTCGAAGCGACCGGCATCGAGCATGCGGAACAGGCTCTCGTAGTTCTGGCTGGTCTTCACCTCCAGGCCGTTGGCGCGCAGGATCGGTGTGTCGGCCCAGTCCTGGCGCTGGCCGAAGCGCAGGCGGCGGAGATCGTCGAGGGTCCGCGCCGAGGCCAGGATATCCTTGTTGGCGGCGCTGACCAGGGGAATGCGCCAGCCGATCAGGCCGCGATAGATCGGAATGCGGATCGGCAGCAGGGTCTCTTCCAGGTCGTCGCGGGACTGCGCCCACATCACCTGCAGGCCCGGATCGTCCTGCTCCAGGCGCAGTTGCGCACGGGACTGCGGCATGGGCTGCGCGCTGGGCTCCAGGCGGTAGTCGCCGCCGCTCCTGGCCAGCGCCAGTTGCAGCAGCTCGACGACGTAGGGTTCGGGGTTGCGCCCTTCGGAATGGCGCGGATAGATCACCCGTTCGCCAGCCCCGGCATGCCAGGCCAGCAGGCCGAACAGCAGGGCCAGCCAGCGGAGCGGCGAACCCTGGCCGAGCGGCAGCGGTCTATGTTCACTCAGGCCTATCAGGAGGAATGCCATGGCTGGCCCCCGTACGCGTGCCCTGTTTTCGACATTGTTCGCCCTGTCCCTGGTGACATCCTTGACCCATGCCAGGGATTATCGCTACAGCGACGCTCACGTGCACTATGTGGATTTCTTCCAGGAAAGCGAAGGCATGCCGCGGCTGCTGGAGGCGATGGACAAAGGCCGGGTCGACCATGTGATGCTCAGCGGCGTCGCGGTCGCCAAGAAATGGCACGAGGACGAGCCGAAGCGGCCGCGCTACTACGCTGGCGACGATGCCGGAGCCTATTGGTACAGCGCCACCGACGTGATCGTGGCGGCGGCGGTGAAATCCCTGCCAGCCGAGCAGCGGCGGCGCGTGCATCCGTTCCTGACCGGTTTCAACCCGACCGACAAGAACGCCGACGCGCACATCCGTCGCATGCTGGAGCTGGACCCGGGACTCTGGCAGGGCATCGGCGAGATCTTTACCCGTCACGACGACCTCACCGCGCTGACCTACGGCGACGTGCCGAGGGCCAACAACGAGGCGCTGGCGCGGGTCTATCACCTGGCCGCCGAATTCGACCTGCCGGTGTTGCTGCACGCCAACGTCACTTCCAAGCGCGAACGCAACCCGCTGTACCTGGCGGAAATCGAGGAGCCCCTGCGCAATCACCCGCATGTGCGGTTCATCTGGGCCCATGCCGGGACCAGCATGGAGATCCATCGCCACCAGAAGAAACTGGACTTCCTCCTGCCGACCCTTCGGCGTCTGCTACAGCGCTACCCGAACCTCTACATCGACCTGTCCTGGTCGGTGTTGCGCCCGTACCTGCTGGACGAGCAGGGCAAGCCCGATCCGCAGTGGCTGGCACTGGTCGAGCGGTTTCCGCAACGCTTCATGCTCGGTTCCGATGTGGTCGGCCAGTTCGACAGCCTGCCCGAGTTGATGGCGAGCTTCGATCCGTTCCTCGACGCCTTGCCCGAGCAGGTCGCTCGCCAGGTGGCGCGGGACAACTTTCTGGCGGTGCTGCCGCGCCAGCCCGCCGATCCGCGAGGCGAATAACCCGGATTCGTCATCAGTCTGTCATGCCGGCGTCATAGGCTCGCGCCAGTCCCATCCAGGAGTGAGTCATGTCCTTCATCCGTTCTTGCATCAGTCGTTCCGTCTTCCTGCTCGGCGCCGGCGTCGCCGTGGCGGCGCAGGCCGAGGTGCGTATCGACGGCCCCATCGAATATGGCGTGTTCGAAAGCCGCTACCAGGATTTCCAGCCCGGCGAACGGGTATTGACCCGTAGCGAGCAGAACATCCAGCAGACCACCGAAGTCCCGGCCAAGCTCGGCACCAAGTTCGGCATGCGTTATCAACTCAGCGGCAAGCAGGAAGGCGATACGCCTTTGACGCTGCTCTACCTCACCCCGGGCGTGGTCACTCCGGATGGTCAGCGGCATGACAAGTTCGAAGTGGTGCAGAAGCTGGTGCCGGGCGCGCCGACCGATGTCATGGCCTACGAATTCACCGAGCCGCACGAAGTGGTGAAGGGCGAATGGCGGTTGATGGTGTTCCAGGGCGATCGCCTGCTGGCGGAGAAATCCTTCGACGTGCGCTGAGCGCGAGCCATGCAAAGCGCTGGTTTTCTTGTGTGGCGTGGATAACGCGGGGGCGCCATTCGCTCTACCGGGCAAGGGTTGCCTGCGTGCGGTAGGGCGGATAACCGCCTGCGGTTATCCGCCGTTTGGGCAGCGTACGAACGGATGCCGACGGTAGCCTGTTCGTCCTTCGATCAGTCCCTGCTGACCCGGGTATCTTCCGCGGCGAGCGGACTGCCGTCGCCGGCGCGTACCTGCAGGCGCGGCACCGGCTGGCCGCTGTCGCGCTCGACCAGGCGGACATGGGATTCGTCCGGGGCGAAGAAATAGTCCTCGCCCCACTGCCGAATCGCCACCAGCAGGGGGAAGAGCGCGCGTCCCTTGTCAGTCAGGCGGTATTCCTGGTGACTGCCGCTTTCGGCCGGGACCGCCACCATCACGCCGTGCTCCACCAGGTTGCGCAGGCGCGCCGCCAGGATGTTCTTGGCCAGGCCGAGGCTCTTCTGGAATTCGCCGAAGCGCGTCAGTCCTTCGAAGGCATCGCGCACGATGAGCATCGACCAGCCGTCGCCGATCACGTCCAGCGGGCGGGCGACTGGACAACTGGCTTGCTTGTGGCTGGTGCGCTTGACCATCTGGGGCGGCTCCGGAGGGGGAGAGGATCGGGTTTCATGGTAAAACCCGGGCTTCACGCTGGGCAACCGGAGGAAGTGCGCCGCCGTGAGACGGCGCACGGCATGGTCAGACGACGAAGCGGGTGACCATGTTGTTCAGGTCGATGGCCAGTTGCGACAGTTCCTGGCTGGCGGCGGCGGTCTGGTTGGAGCCGGCGGACGTCTGCAGCGAGATGTCGCGGATGTTCACCAGGTTGCGGTCGACCTCGCGGGCCACCTGGGCCTGCTGCTCGGAGGCGCTGGCGATCACCAGGGTACGCTCGTTGATCTGGCCGACCCGCTCCGCGATCTCGTTCAGCGCCAGGCCGGCGGCTTCGGCGATCTCCAGCATGTTGCGGGCGCGTACGCTGCTGCTGTCCATGGCGCCGACCGCGGCGCCGGTGCCTTCCTGGATGTTGGCGATCATCTGCTCGATCTCGCGGGTGGATTCCTGGGTGCGATGGGCGAGGGCGCGAACCTCGTCGGCGACCACGGCGAAACCGCGGCCCTGCTCGCCGGCGCGAGCCGCCTCGATGGCCGCGTTGAGCGCCAGGAGATTGGTCTGTTCGGCGATACCGCGGATCACGTCGAGGACCTTGGAAATGTCCTGGGCCTTTTCCGCCAGGCCGCCGACCAGCGCCGAGGTATTGTCCACTTCTTCGCTCATCAGGCGGATCGCCTGGACCGTCTCCAGTACCCGCTGGCGTCCGTTCTGCGCCGATTGCTCGGAGGCGGACGAGGCGTCCGAGGTGGAGCTGGCGTTGCGCGCCACTTCCTCGACGGCGGCGGTCATCTCGTTGACCGCGGTGGCGGCCATCTGGATTTCGTCGTTCTGCTGGGTCAGCGAGCGGTTGCCCTGCTCGGTGACGGCGCTGAGTTCCTCCGCGGCGGAGGCCAGTTGGGTCGCCGAGCTGCCGATCTGCTGGATGGTCTGGCGCAGTTGTGCCTGCATGCCCTGGAGGGCGACCAGCAGCTTGGCCGGTTCGTCGCGGCCAGAGGTGTCGATGCGGCTGGTGAGGTCGCCGGAAGCGATCACCTCGGCCACTCGCAGCGCCTCGCCGATCGGTTGGGTGATGCTGCGGGTGAACAGCCAGGCCAGTACCACGGTAGCGAGGCCGGCGACCAGCAGTACGCCGATCACTGCGGCGAAGGCGCTGTCATAGACCTCATCGGCCGTGTGGCTGGCCTGGCTGGCGCCCTTGACGTTGAAGTCGATCAGCGCCTGCAGTTGCTGCTGGGTGGCGCGGTACTGGTCGAGCAAGGTGCTTTCGGTGTACTGGCGGGTCTCTTCCAGCGGCTTGCTGCGCGACATCTGCACCAGGGTCTGCTGGCTTTGCAGGAGCGTCTGCCGGGTAGCCAGGTAGCGCTCGTAGATCGAGCGCTCGTCGGCACCACTGATCAGCCGTTGGTAGGCGCCCTCGCGATCGGTCAGTTCCTTGCCGATTTCCGTCATGCGGCTTTCCAGGAAGCGCTTGCTGCTATCGTCCGCCGCCAGCACATGGGCCAGTTGCACCTGCCGCAGTTCGGCGAGCAGAACGTTCAACTCGGCGCTTTCGCGGACGCTAGGCAGCCAGTTGTCGCTGATGTCCGAAGAGGCTTCGTTGAGCGAACCCATCCGGTTCAGGGAAAAGATGCCGGTAATGACCAGCAGAGCGGTGATCAGGGCGAAACTCAGGGCGGCACGGGTCGCGATGGGCATACTGCGCAAAGACATGATGGCGGATTCCAGGGGGCAGGAAGAGGGACGGGGCTGACCAGTACTATCGGCAGGCAGGGCGGGAGGTTTAGCCCGTTCATGCAGTCCGGGTAAAGAAACGCTGGGTACAAAAAAGCGCCCCGGAGGGCGCTTCATGCGGCGATGGAGGGAATCAACCCTGCCAGCGCTTGAGGACCAGGGTGGCGTTGGTGCCGCCGAAGCCGAAGCTGTTGCTCATGACGGTATCGAGCTTGGCGTTCTCGCGGGTCTCGCGGAGAATCGGCAGGTCGGCCACTTCCGGGTCGAGTTCGTCGATGTTGGCGGAGCCGGCGATGAAGCCGCCCTCCATCATCAGCAGGCAATAGATCGCCTCGTGCACGCCGGCGGCGCCCAGCGAGTGGCCGGACAGGCTCTTCGTCGAGCTGATGGCCGGCGCCTTGTCACCGAACACTTCGCGCACGCCTCGGATCTCGGCGACGTCGCCGACCGGGGTGGAGGTGCCGTGGGTGTTCAGGTAGTCGATCGGCGCGTCGACGGTGGCCAGCGCCTGCTGCATGCAGCGGATCGCGCCTTCGCCGCTCGGGGCGACCATGTCGTAGCCGTCGGAGGTGGCGCCGTAGCCGACGATCTCGGCGTAGATCTTGGCGCCGCGCTTGAGCGCATGCTCCAGCTCCTCGACCACCACCATGCCGCCGCCGCCGGCGATGACGAAGCCGTCACGCTTGGCGTCGTAGGCGCGGGAGGCCTTTTCCGGCGTGTCGTTGTACTGGGTGGAGAGGGCGCCCATGGCGTCGAACAGGCAGCTCTGGCTCCAGTGTTCCTCTTCGCCGCCGCCGGCGAAGACCACGTCCTGCTTGCCCAACTGGATCTGTTCCATGGCCTGGCCGATGCAATGGGCGCTGGTGGCGCAGGCGGAGGAGATCGAGTAGTTGACGCCCTTGATCTGGAACGGTGTGGCCAGGCAGGCCGATACGGTGCTGCCCATGGTGCGGGTCACGCGGTATGGGCCGATGCGCTTGACGCCTTTCTCGCGCAGGGTGTCGATGGCTTCCATCTGGTTCAGGGTGGAAGCGCCGCCGGAGCCGGCGATCAGGCCGGTGCGGGGGTTGGAAATCTGTTCCGGAGTCAGGCCGGAGTCCTTGATCGCCTGCTCCATCGCCAGGTAGGCGTAGGCGGCGGCATCGCCCATGAAGCGGAAGACCTTGCGATCGATCAGCTCTTCGAGGTTCAGGTCGACCGAACCGGAAACGTGGCTGCGCAGGCCCATCTCGGCGTAGGACGGATTGAAGCGAATGCCGGGCCGACCCGCACGGAGGTTGGCGGAAACGGTGTCTTTGTCATTGCCGAGGCAGGAAACGATGCCCAGACCGGTGATAACGACGCGACGCATGCGGATAACCCTTAGAAGCTGTCAGTGGAGGTGAACAGGCCGACGCGGAGGCCTTCGGCACTGTAGATTTCGCGGCCATCGACGCTGACGGTGCCGTCGGCGATGGCCAGGACCAGCGAACGATTGATCGTGCGCTTGATATGAATGTTATACGTGACCTTCTTCGCTGTCGGCAGAACCTGACCGAAGAACTTCACTTCGCCCGAACCCAGGGCGCGGCCGCGGCCGGGGTTGCCCTGCCAGCCGAGGTAGAAACCGACCAGCTGCCACATGGCATCCAGGCCCAGGCAACCGGGCATGACCGGATCGCCTTCGAAGTGACAGGCGAAGAACCACAGGTCCGGGTTGATATCCAGCTCGGCGACCAGCTCGCCCTTGCCATACTTGCCGCCGACATCGCTGATGTGAACGATGCGATCGATCATCAGCATGTTGGGGGCGGGAAGTTGCGCGTTACCCGGGCCGAACAGCTCGCCGCGACTGCAGCGCAGCAGGTCTTCTCGGGTGAAGGCGTGTTGTTTGGTCATGCGAGCTCCTCAAAAATCCCTGAACTGCAGGGTTGTGGCGGTTCGTCCAGCGGCCGTCGCGCCGGGTTATTGTATCGGCGTCGCAGCGGCAGCCTAGTCATAGACTGTTGCGTTGCGGTGAAAGTCACAGTGTCCGGCGAACAGATGTTCACTTTATTCCCGCGTCCGCTTGCCGCCCTTGTCGTAGATCATTCCGGCTCCCCTCGTCCGGTTTCGTTCGATGTCACGGGGAGTTCCGGCTGCGAGCCGATCCAGCGTTGCAGTATGCGTTGCAATTCCGCCCGTTTGAATGGCTTGGCCAGGTAATCGTTCATTCCCGCCTGCAGGCAGTTCTCCCGATCGCCCTGCAGGGCGTTGGCGGTCAGGGCGATGATCGGTACCTGCCGGCCGTTCTCCTGGGCCCTGATTTCCCGTGTCGCCGAGTAGCCGTCGAGCACCGGCAGGCGGCAGTCCATCAGGATCGCGTCGTAGCGCTGGCGCTCGGCGCTGCGTACCGCCTGGATACCGTCGGCGACCAGGGTGACGCGATAGCCGAGGCTGCGCAACATGGCTTCTATGACTGTCTGGTTCACCGGATTGTCCTCGACCAGGAGGATTTCCTGACCGGCGGCGACCGGGGCGGCGTCGCCGGCGGCCTGCTGCCGGTGCGCCGGCGACTGCTGGAAGGGCAGCGGAATCTCCAGGGTGAAGGTCGATCCCGAGCCTTCCTTGCTCTCTGCCTGCAGGGTGCCGCCCATCCGTTCCGCCAGGGTCCTGGCGATCGCCAGGCCGAGCCCGGTGCCGCCGTAGCGTCGGGAAATCGACGAATCCGCCTGCTGGAAGGCGTCGAACATATGTTCCAGGCGTTCCGGCGAGATGCCGATGCCGCTGTCGTGCACCGCGCAGGTCAGCCACAGTACGTCGTGATCGAGAGCCTGCCACTCCAGGCTGAGATGGATGGCGCCTTCCTCGGTGAACTTCAGCGCATTACCCAGCAGATTCACCAGGATCTGTCGGATCCGCGTCGGATCGCCGCAGACCTCGATATTCTCCAGGCCGGCCTGGATCTGCAATTCCAGCGCCAGTCCGCGTTGCTGGGCGCTGTGCTGGAACACCAGGGCGGAGCCTTGCACCAGTTCCAGCAGGTTGAAGGGGATGCACTCCAGTTCCAGCGCGCCGCGTTCGATCCTTGAGAAATCGAGAATGTCGTTGATGACCTTCAGCAGGTGTTCGGTGGACTCGGTGGCCAGCGCCGTGTACTCGGCCTGTTCGCGGGTCTGCTCGGTGGTTTCCAGCAGTTGCAGCATGCCCAGCACGCCATTCATCGGGGTGCGAAGCTCGTGGCTCATCATCGCCAGGAAGTCGGACTTCGCCCGGTTCGCCTGCTCCGCTTCCTCGCGGGCGCTGATCAATTGGCTGATCGCCTGTTCCTGTTCCCGGCTCGCGCGGTCCAGCCCGCTGGCGAGATTGTTGATGTGACGGGCCAGGTCGCCGATCTCGCCGTCGTCGAGGATCGGCAGGCTGGTCTTGTAGTCGCCGCTCTGGATCGCCTCGACCGCCTGGCCCATGGTGCTGATCGGCGCCGACAGGCGCTGCGCCAGGCGGCGCGCGACGAGGAAGGTGAGGATCAGGGCGAAGGCGGCCAGCAGGGCGGCCTTCAGGAGGATTTCCTGTTGCCGCTGGCTGAAGGCGTCGTTGGACATGCCGACCACCACCCGGCCGAGGTAGTCCTCGCCGGACTGGCCGTCGCCTTCGCTGGCGCCATCCAGCAGCGGGTCGCTGGCCAGGGCGATACGCTGGCGCTGGATGGTGGAGTGGAAGATGTCGATCGGCGCGGCGTTCTGCAACGCGCCGGGCAACTGTTCGACGTACACCAGGATATTGTCGTTGCGGTCGCGTACCTCGATGAAGCGCACATGCGGGGTGTCGAGGGTGGCCTGCAGCAGCTTCTGCAGCACGGGCGTGTTGCCGGCGATCACGCCGTATTCGGCGGCCGGCGCCAGCTGGTCGGCGATCAACTGGCCGGTATGGGTCAGTTCCTGGCGCAGGTCCTGCAGGCGCGAGTAGGTGAAGTAGGCGGTGAGCAACAGGGTCAGCAGCAGCGCCGGGCCCAGGCTGATCGCCAGCATGCGGGTACGGATGTCCCAGCCGTGGCGCTGGCTCATGGTTCTTCTCCTTCGGCGAGGCGCCGGCCGAGGTCGGCGTCGCTGGCCAGGTCGATACCCAGGGAACGGGCTACCTGCCGATTGCCGAGCACCTTGAAATGCCCTGGATAGAGGCTGAGGGGCCAGTGCCTGGGCGCCTGGCCGAGCAATTCGTCGAGGGTGTCCAGCCAATCCTCCTGGTCGCTGTAGCTGCTCGCCAGGCTGCCGGCCTTGACGAAGGCTGCGGTGGGGCCGAGCAGCGCGCGGTTCTTGGCGTAGCTGCCGAGCAGCAGGCTCTTGATGCTCTGCGAGTTGTACAGCTGTTTGTCGTCGATGCCGAGCAGCAGGTCACTATTGCCGAGCAGGAACTGCAGCGGGCGCGGGTCGTCGTTGCCGCTGCTGCTGGCGACGAACAGCTGGAGCCCCTGGCTGCGGGCCTCGCGGCGAAGCTCGTCGAGGAGGAATTCGCTGTCCTTGCCGTAGAGCACGCCGATGCGCTGGATGCCCGGCAGGATCAGGCGCGCCAGGCGGAGCTGGCGGGACGCCGGCGGGTCGCTCCAGAGTACGCAGAGACCTCCGACGCCGTGTCCGCCATGTCCGTTGGCGCCTGGCAGCAGGCGCTGGCCATCGACCCGGTTGAGCAGCAGCGCCAGGGTCGGCGGCGCCCGGTGCTGGCGCAGGCGCCAGGCCAGGGCCTCGGGGCCGAGCAGGAGCAGGCGGGTGTCGTCGGCGAAGACCATCCCCTCCGCCAGGGCCGCGGGCGTGCGCAGTTCCACCTGGTCCTGCGGCCGTCGCTGCGCCAGGGCATCGCGAAAGGCGTTCACCGCGGCCCCCTGGTTGGCGCTGACCAGGACCAGTTGCGCGGCCTCGCCGACATGCGGGAGACAGCAGAAGACGAGCGCGAGCAGCGCCTGGAAAGCCCGGCGGGCGGGGCGCAAGCGACGCATCTAGAACGTCACCTCGGCGCTGAAGTAGAGCAGGTGGCGGCTGTCGTAGCGGTTGTCGGGAAACGTCAGCGGTTCGTCGTCGAGACGCTGCTGGAGCACGCCGGCCAGTTCCAGGGCGGCCTTGCCCAGGGGAATGCGCTTGGCCAGGCGCAGGTCGACGCGTTCGAAACGATGTCCATTGAGCGAGTCGTCGCCATAATAGAAGAGGGCGCTGGACCAGCCTTGGCCCCAGTCGTGCATCCAGCCGGCCGAGCCGCCGTGGCGGGCGGTCAGGCGCCGGTCGTAGCGACTGGTGGCGTCGTAGTCGAGATAGGCGTAGGTGGCGCGCAGGCGGTCGCGTAGGCCCAGGCGCCAGTCGAGCTGGCCTTCCGCGCCGGAGAAGCGGATGTGATCGCCGTTGTCGGGACTGAAGTCGACGACGCTGAGCGGATCGCTGATCAGTCCGGTGATTTCCTCGTGGAACAGGCGTACATCCACGGCCAGCCCGGTCTCGCGGAAAAAACCGTTGTAGCCGATCTCGCGCGAACGGGTGTGTTCCTTGCCCAGGTCGCCGGGGCCGTGGGCGCTGGCGAAGTAGTAGGCTTCGCTCTGCCCATAGGGCGCCGGTGTCAGGTGGCGGACCCGGTAGCGCCAGTCGACGTCGTTTTCGTACATGCCCGGTGACCGCACTGCCTCCGAATAGACCGCGCGCAGGCTGTGCTGGGGGTTGAACAGGTAGTTCACCGCCAGCCGCGGGCTGAACGAACTGCCGGAGCCCTCGACGTCTTCGAGCATCCCCCCGCCCTGCAGCAGCCAGTGTTCGCCGGCATGCCACTCCAATTGGCTGAACAGCCGCCAGATCTGGCTGCTGACCCTGCCGCCGTAGAAGGTCTCGGAGTTTGCCTGGTCGTAGCGGTAGCTCAGGCCGTTCAGCAGGCGCAGGTTGTCGCCCAGGCTGAGGGTGTCCTGCATCTCCAGGTCGTAGCGGCTTTCCCGGATGTTGTGGTCGACCCGTCCGCAGACCGGACGCAGTCCGCCATTGCGTAGCTGGTCGAGGACCTGGGTCGCCAGTTGCAACTCCTGGGCGCTGCCGGGCGGCAGCCGGGTCGGATCGTCGGCGAACCTGCGCAGGTAGTCCGGGTTCAGTTCCCAGAGCTGCGCCAGTTGCGGGCTGAAGGCAATGGCCGCCTCGCAGGCGTTCCATTCCTGCCGGCGCTCCCAGTGCTGTGCGTAGCCTTGTATATAGAAGCTGTGGCGCGGGTCGAGGTCGACATTCCAGCGCAGCGAACCGGCATAGTCGTGGGCGAGCGTATCGGAGTTGTCGATGTCGTCGGGAACCTGGGGAAACGGCGAGCGATAGGCGTAGGGGTGCTGGTTCGAGCCTTCCTTGGCCGCCAGTTGCCACTCCAGGCTCTGGTTCGGCGCCAGGCTGTGGCTGGCGTTGAGGTTGAAGCGGCTGAGCCGGCGGCCGTCGCGCAGGGCGTGACCGTCGTGGTCGCGGTCGAAGCCGTCGTCTTCCTGGCCGGACAGCGACAGGCGGAAGTCGCTGTCTTCCAGGGCGATGCTCTGGCTGGCGTACCAGTCGCGGATGCCGCGCTGGCCCGCCGTGTACTTCAGGCGCGTGCCGGGCGACTCGCCGGGGGCGCGGGTGATGATGTTGATCACCCCCATCAATGCGTTGGCGCCGTAGCTGACGGTATTCGGCCCACGGAACACTTCGATCCGCTCGACATCCTCGAGGGCCAGCGGCAGGTCGCTCCAGTCGACGCTGGCAAGGCCCGGGCGGTACACCGAGCGGCCGTCGATCAGCACCTGCAGGCGCCGCGCCCCCGACATGCTGGTGCCGTGGTAGTTGACCGTGGGCTGGTTGCCGGACAGGTAGCCGACCATCATGCCCGGGACCAGGCGCATCAGTTCGGGAATGTCGCGGGCGCCGCTGGCGACGATCAGCTCGCGGTCGAGCACGCTGATGCTGCCGGGAACTTCCGCCGGGGATTGTTTCAGGCGTGTCGCGGTCAATACTTCGGGAACGCCGCTGGGATCGTTGAACAGGTCGGCGGCCGCGAGCTTGCCGCCGAACAGCAGGGCCAGCAGGGTCAGGGAGGCGGGAGCACGTGAAGCGATGGGCACGGAACGACCTTGTTCTCGATAGGTATTGTCTGGCCCGGGCATGGTAAACGAGGCGCGGGCTTTTGCCAGCGCCGGCGTCAAGACTGGTCGGCCGGCTGGCCGACCGTATAATGGCGTGATTGCCGCGTGGCGGCCAGAAATGGATGAATCATGACAGAGCAGCAACCGATTGCCGTGCTCGGCGGCGGCAGTTTCGGCACCGCCATCGCCAACCTGCTGGCCGAGAACGGCCAGGCGGTCCGCCAGTGGATGCGCGACCCGGAGCAGGCCGAGGCGATCCGCAGCCGACGCGAGAACCCGCGCTACCTGAAAGGGGTCAAGGTGCATCCCGGGGTCGAGCCGGTCACCGACCTGGAGCGCACCCTGACCGATTGCCAACTGATCTTCGTCGCCTTGCCCTCCAGCGCCCTGCGCAAGGTGCTGCAACCACATCAGGCGGCATTGACGGACAAGCTGCTGGTGAGCCTGACCAAGGGCATCGAGGCGCACACCTTCAAGCTGATGAGTGAGATCCTCGAGGAAATCGCCCCGCAAGCCCGCATCGGGGTGATTTCCGGCCCGAACCTGGCGCGCGAGATCGCAGAGCACGAGCTGACCGCCACGGTGGTCGCCAGCGAGGACGACGAGCTGTGCGCCCGCGTCCAGGCGGCCCTGCACGGCCGCACCTTCCGCGTCTACGCCAGCCGCGACCGCTTCGGAGTGGAACTCGGCGGTGCGCTGAAGAACGTCTACGCGATCATGGCCGGCCTGGCCGCGGCGATGGATATGGGCGAGAACACCCGCAGCATGCTGATTACCCGCGCGCTGGCGGAAATGACCCGGTTCGCCGTCAAGCTCGGTGCCAACCCGATGACCTTTCTCGGCCTCGCCGGCGTCGGCGACCTGATCGTCACCTGTTCCTCGCCGAAGAGCCGCAACTACCAGGTCGGCCACGCCCTCGGCGAGGGGCTCAGCCTGGAGGAGGCGGTATCGCGCATGGGCGAGACCGCGGAGGGTGTGAACACTCTCAAGGTACTCAGGGAAAAGTCCGACGAGATGCAGGTGTACATGCCGCTGGTCGCCGGTCTCCATGCGATCCTCTTCGAAGGCCGCACCCTGGCGCAGGTCATCCAGCTGCTGATGCGCGGCGAGCCGAAGACCGACGTCGATTTCATTCCCACCACCGGCTTCTGACGAGGAGACCGCCATGTCCGCAGACCCGCAAGCACGCGAATCGATCGCCATCCGCATCCTCTGGATGCTGCTGTTCGTCCTGGTCTGGCAGGTCGCCGAACTGCTCCTCGGGGCGGTGGTGGTGATCCAACTGGTCTACCGACTGATCTACGGCGCGCCGAACGGCAGTCTGATGGCTTTCGGCGACAGCCTCAGCCAGTACCTGGCGCAGATCGGCCGTTTCGGTACCTTCCACAGCGACGAGAAACCCTGGCCGTTCGCCGACTGGCCGAGCGCCCGCGCCGCCGAGGGCGAGGCCGCCCACAGCGTGCCGCCCGCCGCGCACCCGGCGCGCGACGAAGAGCCGAAGTTGTGAAACTCTGGCTGTTGCGCCACGGCGAGGCCGAACCGCACGCCAGCCGGGATTCCGAGCGGCCCCTGACCGCCCATGGACGCAAGGAGGTGCTGCAGAGCGCCGCGCGGCTGGCCGGGTTGCCGCTGGACGGGATTCTCGCCAGCCCCTACGTGCGCGCCCAGCAGACCGCCGAGCTGGTGCGCGAGGCACTGGGCCTGGTCGAGCCGGTCGGCACCGCGCCCTGGTTGACCCCCGACGACGATCCGCGCGAGGTGCTCGGTTTCCTCGACGAGCGCAGCGAGCGCAATCTCCTGCTGGTCAGCCACCAGCCCCTGGTCGGGGCGCTGGGCGGTCTGCTGGTGCATGGCAACCGGCGCGATCCATTGCCGATGAGCACTGCCTCGCTGGCCGAGCTGGAAGGCGACTTCGCCGCCGCCGGGCTGATGACCCTGGTCTCGCTGCATCACCCGCGGCACGGCTAGGAAGCGCCTGGCACAACGACTACAAACCGAAACATTTCCCGGCTTGCCTGCGGTTGGCTGTGATGGAATATTCGACCAAGCAAGTGCTTGGTCGATCTCCCAGAACAACAACAACGGAGGCGGTACGTGGTCACTGCAAATCGTCTGCCGCTCGAAGTCTTCTTCGAGCGCGAAAAGCGTCATCCGCAACGGCGTTACCTGGTGCAGCCCATCGGTGGCGGCCGGGTCGAGGAGCTGAGCTGGGGCGAGGTGGGCGACCAGGCGCGGCGTGCAGCCGCCTGGTTGCGCAGCCTGGATCTCCCCGCCGGCAGCCGTATCGCGATCATCTCGAAGAACTGTGCGCACTGGATCGTCACTGACCTGGCGATCTGGATGGCCGGGCACGTTTCCGTCCCCCTCTATCCCAATCTCACCGCCGAGTCGGCGCGCCAGGTGCTGGAGCATTCCGAGTCGGCGGTGGTCTTCGTCGGCAAGCTCGACGATTGGCCGGCGATGGCGCCCGGAGTCCCCGAGGGCATACCGACCGTGGCCATGCCGCTGCACCCGGAAGGGCGTTTCGACCGCCAGTGGAGCGACCTGCAGGCCTGCGCGCCGCTCGAAGGCGACACGCCGACCGCCGCCGAGCAACTCGCCACCCTGATCTACACCTCCGGAACCACCGGCGTGCCCAAGGGGGTGATGCACAACTTCAGCAGTTTCGCCTTCGCCGCCAGCCGCGGCGTGGAACTGTTCGGCACTCGCGAAGACGACCGGATGCTCTCCTACCTGCCGCTGTGCCACGTGGCGGAGCGGATGTTCGTCGAGATGGGGTCGCTCTACGGGGGAACCACGGTGTTCTTCGCCGAAAGCCTGGACACCTTCGTCGAGGACATGAAGCGTGCGCGGCCGACCCTGCTGTTCGGCGTGCCGCGCATCTGGACCAAGTTCCAGATGGGGGTGTATTCGAAGATGCCGGCGCAGAAGCTCGACCGCCTGCTGAAGCTGCCGATCCTCGGCCGCATCGTCGGTCGCAAGGTGCTCGCCGGGCTAGGCCTGGACGCGGTGCGCTACGCGCTCTGCGGCGCGGCGCCGGTACCCGAGGCGCTGCTGCTCTGGTATCGCCGCCTGGGCCTGGATGTGCTCGAGGTCTACGGGATGACCGAGAACAGCGGTTACTCCCACGTCTGCCGGCCCGGCAGGCAGAAGACCGGCTGGATCGGCCAGAACAGCCCCGGCGTCGAGGTACGCATCAGCGACGAGGGCGAGGTGCAGGTGCGTAGCGGCGCGACCATGGTCGGCTACTACAAGGAGCCGGAGAAGACCGCAGAGGTGCTCACCGCCGACGGTTTCCTGCGCACCGGCGACAAGGGCGAGCAGGACGCCGAAGGCAACCTGCGCCTGACCGGGCGGATGAAGGAAATCTTCAAGACCAGCAAGGGCAAGTACGTGGCGCCGGCGCCGATCGAGAACCGCCTGGCGGTACACGATCGCATCGAGCAGGTCTGCGTGGTCGGCGAGGGCCTCAGCGCACCGTTGGGGCTCTGCGTGCTCTCCGAGGTCGGTCGCCGGGAGGCCCTCAACGGGACCCGCGGGGCGCTGGAAAGCAGCCTGCGGGCGCACCTGGAACAGGTCAACGGTGCGCTTGACAAGCACGAGCGCCTGGTCGGCCTGGTCCTGGTGCAGGAAACCTGGGCGGTGGACAACGGTTTCCTCACGCCGACCTTGAAGATCAAGCGCAATATGGTGGAAGGTGCCTATGGCTCGCGCTTCCACGAATGGGTGGAACGCCGCGAGGCCGTGCTCTGGCACGAATGACTCCCACCGACGGGAAGCCCTTGGCTTCCCCCTTGCGCAAGGAATTCCCATGAGCCTCTGGCGACAAATGCCCGACCTGGAGCAACTGAACGCCTCGCAGAAGAACAGCATCGGCGACCTGCTTGGCATCCGCTTCGAAGCCTTCGACGACGAGTCGCTGACCGCGAGCATGCCGGTCGACTCGCGTACCCACCAGCCGTTCGGCCTGCTGCATGGCGGCGCCTCGGTGGTCCTCGCGGAAAGCCTGGGCTCGATGGCCAGCTACCTGTGCGTCGATACCAGCCAGTACTACTGCGTCGGCCTGGAAGTGAACGCCAACCACCTGCGTGGCCTGCGCAGCGGCCGGGTCACCGCGGTGGCCAGGGCGATCCACCTGGGGCGCACCACCCATGTCTGGGACATCCGCCTCAGTGGCGACGACGGCAAGCCGAGCTGCATCGCCCGCCTGACCATGGCGGTGGTGCCATTGGCGGGCAGGGCGGGCTGAGCGCGGTCCGCAATTTTGTCCAAGATCGTTCCGTCCCGCGGGCGGTAGAGTAGCGGGATGGAACAGATCACCCATCTCAGCAGCGGGATTCCCGGCGTACGCCTGATAGACGCCGAGCACAACCGCTTTTCCTTTCCCCGGCACTTCCACCTGGAGTACCACATCGGCTTGCTGTTGCAGGGCCGGCATCGCTATGCCGCCGGCGGCGAACGGCGCCTGGCCGGGGCCGGCGACGCGTTGCTGATGGCGCCGGAAAGCATCCACGACGGCAGCAGCGCCGGCGAGGAGGGCTACCGTATCCGCGTCCTGGCGCTCGATGCCGACTGGCTGGAGCGCGCCAGCCGTGACTTCAGCGACGGCCGCCGGGGGGCGCCGCGCCTGACCAGCAGCCTGGTCCGCGACGAGCGTCTGCAGCAGCGCCTGCGTCAGTTGCACCTGGGCATGCTCGGCGGAGCGGCGGCGCTGGAGAACCGTCTGGCCCTGGAAGAGCACCTCTGGCAGGCGCTGGCCTGCCTGCTCAGCCTGGGCAGCAGCCTGCGCCTGGAGGAGGGCGACCGGGAAGGCTTCGGCCAGCGCGACTGGACGCGGCTGCGCGACTGGCTGGAGTCGCGCCTGGAGTACCCGCCGAACCTGGAGGAACTGGCCGCCTTCTGCGGCCTGAGCCCCTGGCAGGTGCTGCGGCGCTTCCGCCGTCACTGCGGCCTGCCGCCCCACCAGTGGCTGACCCAACTGCGCCTGGAGCGCGCCTTGCCGCTGGTTCTGCGCGGCGAGCAGCCATTGAGCCAGGTGGCCCAGCAGTTCGGTTTCTACGACCAGGCGCACTTCAGCCGTCTGTTCCGGCGCACCTATGGGTTACCGCCGGCGCGCCTGCGCCAGCGCTGATTCGCGTTTTCCTTTCCGATCCCTTTTTCGTGGAGTAGCCATGCAGGAATTGTCTGTCTTGCTGACCCTGGCGGCGGTGTTCGCCATAGCCCTGGTCAGCCCCGGTCCCGATGTCGCCCTGGTGGTGCGCACGTCCCTGCACCAGGGGCGGCGGGCCGGCCTGGCCAGCGCGCTGGGGCTGGCCTGCGGGATTCTCCTGCATACCACCCTGGTGCTGACCGGCGTGTCGCTGCTGCTCAGCCGTACGCCTGTGCTGTTCGCCATCCTGCAGGCGCTCGGCGCGCTGTACCTGGCCTGGCTCGGCGTCGGCGCGCTGCGCGGCTGGCTGCGGCGCGGCGACGGCCAGCCGGGCCGGCTCGACGGGGCACTGCCGCCGTCGCCCCTGGGGCCCTGGCTGCGCGGAGTGGCGACCAATCTGTTCAATCCCAAGGCGCTGGTGTTCTTCATCGCCTTGCTCGGCAGCCTGATTCCCGCGCAGATGTCGCTCGGCGGCAAACTGGCGGTGGCGGCGCTGCTGTTCGGCATGGGCGCCTGCTGGTTCGGCCTGCTCAGCCTGACCCTTACCCGCCCGGCCCTGCAGGCACGCCTGTTGCGCGCGGTGCCCTGGCTGGACGCGGCCTGCGGGGTGGTGTTCCTGCTGGTGGCGGCGGCGATCCTCGAGCATCTCGTCCGCTCTGCCTGAGGTTTTGGCCGCTTCGCCGTGCAAGGCAGCCGGCAAAGCCATTGCCGCCTCGGCGAGGCTGCCGGAGAATCCCTGGCATCAGCCCTGTCGAGACGTCGCGCATGTCGCAATCGGTTTTCTTCGCCCACGCCAACGGCTTCCCGTCGGCTACCTACGCCAAGCTGTTCGAGGCGTTGGCGCCGGAGTATCGGGTGGATCACCTGGAAATGCACGGGCACGACCCGCGTTTTCCGGTGAACGACAACTGGGACAACCTGGTGGACGAACTGCTGCACCACCTCGCCAGCCTGGAACAGCCGGTCTGGGGCGTCGGCCATTCCCTCGGCGGCGTGCTGCACTACCACGCGGCGCTGCGCCGGCCGGAACTCTACCGCGGCGTGGTGATGCTCGATTCGCCGGTGCTGACCCTCGCCGACCGCCTGGTGATCCGTGCCGCCAAGCGCTTCGGCTTCATCGACCGGATCACTCCGGCCGGGCGCACCCTGGGGCGTCGCGAGGCGTTCCCCGACCTGGAAGAGGCGCGGGCGTACTTCTCCGGCAAGGCGCTGTTCCGCCGCTTCGACCCCGATTGCCTGGAGGCCTACGTACGCCACGGGCTGGCCGACAGCGGCGGCGGTTCCGGCCTGCGCCTGCGCTTCGATCCGGCCACCGAGATCAGCATCTACCGTAGCGTGCCGCACAGCAGTCCGGGGCGTCCACGACAGTTGCAGGTGCCGCTGGCGATGGTGCGCGGGCGGCACAGCAAGGTGGTGTTGCCGCACCACACCCGGCTGATCCGGGCGATGCCGCGCGGCGAGTTCATGTCGCTGCCCGGCGGCCACATGTTCCCGCTGGAGCGCCCGCGGGAAACCGCCGAACTGCTGAAAGGCGTGTTCGATCGCTGGTCGCGGGCGACCGAGGAGCGTTCGGCATGAGCCTGCAGGTCGAGGAAGTACGCATCAGCCTGCCGCACATCGAACTGGCCGCGCATCTGTTCGGTCCGCCGGACGGCAAGCCGGTGATCGCCCTGCATGGCTGGCTGGACAACGCCATGAGCTTCTCGCGCCTGGCGCCGAAGCTCGCCGGGCTGCGTATCGTCGCCCTCGACTTCGCCGGCCACGGGCATTCCGCGCATCGTGCCGAGGGCGCCAGCTACCTGCTCTGGGACTACGCGCTGGACGTGCTGATGGTGGCCGAGCAACTGGGCTGGGAGCGTTTTTCCCTGTTGGGGCACTCGATGGGCGCCATCGTCTCGGTGCTGCTCGCCGGGGCCTTGCCCGAGCGCATCGAGCGGCTGGCGTTGATCGATGGCCTGATTCCCTACACTGGCGAAGCCGACAAGGCGCCGCAGAAGCTCGGCGAAGCGCTGAAGGCGCAACTGGCGCTACGCCACAAGCGCAAGCCGGTCTATGCCGAGCTGGAAAAAGCCGTGGAAGCGCGGATGCGCGGGGTTGGCGAGATCTCCCGGGAGGCCGCCGAACTGCTCGCCCAGCGCGGCCTGGAACCGGTGCCCGGTGGCTATACCTGGCGCACCGACGCGCGCCTGACCCTACCGTCGCCGCTGCGCCTGACCCAGGCCCACGCGCTGAACTTCGTGCGCAGCGTGGAATGCCCGGTCAGCCTGGTGCTGGCCGAACAGGGCATGCTGGCGGTGGAACCGCGCATGCGGGCGCTGCTGGAGACCCTGCCGTTCGAGCGGCACCACCTGCCGGGCGGGCATCACCTGCATCTGGACGATGAGGCCGGGGCGCAGGCGGTGGCCAGGGTCTTCGCGGCCTTCTTCGCGCGCTGAAACACCGGCTTGCCGTTGTTTCCTTGACTATTCCGGGTCCAGCCGTAAGGCTGGACGGATCGTTACGGAGAGTCACCGCATGATCGATCTCTACACCGCCGCCACGCCGAACGGCCACAAGGTCTCCATCGCCCTCGAGGAAATGGGCCTGCCATACAGGGTGCACGCGCTGTCGTTCGACAAGAAGGAGCAGAAGGCTCCGGAATTCCTCAGGATCAATCCCAACGGCCGCATCCCGGCCATCGTCGACCGCGACAACGACGACTTCGCCGTCTTCGAGTCGGGCGCGATCCTCATCTACCTCGCCGAGAAGACCGGGCAACTGATGCCCGCCGATGTCAAGGGCCGCTCGCGGGTGATCCAGTGGCTGATGTTCCAGATGGGCGGGGTCGGCCCGATGCAGGGGCAGGCCAACGTGTTCTTCCGTTATTTCCCGGAGAAGTTGCAGGGCGCCATCGACCGCTACCAGCATGAGACCCGGCGCCTCTACGAAGTTCTCGACGGTCGCCTGGGCGAGGCCGAGTACCTCGCCGGCGACTACAGCATTGCCGATATCGCCACCTATCCCTGGGTGCGCATCCACGACTGGTCCGGTGTCGCCGTCGACGGGCTGGACAACCTGCAGCGCTGGATCGCCGCCATCGAGGCGCGTCCCGCGGTGCAGCGCGGACTGCTGGTGCCGCGGCGGGAGAAGGAGGGCGACGACGCCATCCGTACCGCCCAGTCGATGCTGACCCGTTGAGGGCCGGTATGCGAGGGTTCCTGTTGCTATCCCTGGGCGTTTTCAGCTTTTCGGCGCTGGCCGCCGACCTTCCCGGCAGCCATGACCTGGACATCCTGCCGCGCTTCCCGCGCGCCGAGATCGTCGACTTCCGTCAGGCGCCGAGTGAGGAACGGATCTACCCGCTAGGGGCGATCAGTCGCATCAGCGGTCGCCTGCGCATGGAGGGCGAGGTGCGCGCCGAAGGCGAGCTGACCGCACTGACCTACCGCTTGCCGCCCGAGCACAGCAGCCAGGAGGCGTTCGCCGCGGCGCGCACCGCGCTGCTCAAGGCCGACGCCACGCCGTTGTTCTGGTGCGAGCGACGCGACTGCGGCTCCAGCAGCCTGCTGGCCAACGCCGTGTTCGGCAATGCCAAGCTGTACGGCCCGGACGAGCAGCAGGCCTACCTGCTGGTGCGTCTGGCGGCGCCGCAGGAGAACAGCCTGGTGGCGGTCTACTCGATCACCCGTGGCAATCGCCGCGCCTACCTGCAGGCCGAGGAACTCAAGGCCGATGCGCCGCTGGCGGAACTGCTGCCGAGCCCGGCGACCCTGCTGCGCCTGCTCAAGGCCAACGGCGAACTGACCCTCAGCCATGTGCCGGCGGAGCCGGCCGGCTCCTGGTTGGAGCTGCTGGTGCGGACCCTGCGCCTGGATACCGGGGTGCGGGTCGAGCTGTCCGGCAAGCACGCCCAGGAGTGGCGCGACGCCCTGCGCGGGCAGGGCGTGCTGAACAGCCGCATGGAGCTGGGCCAGTCGGAGGTCGAGGGCCTGCACCTCAACTGGCTGCGTTGAACGCGTTCGCCCGGGCCTGCGGGCCCGGGCGATGGCGAAAATGCCTTCGGCAAGGCCGCCCGCCAGAGTAGACTGCCTTTCCCCCGCGCCCCACGCTCCGGCTGGAAACGGCGCACGCCGAGCGCTGTCTATCGGTGTATCCCCCTTTGAGGAAGGCCTGCCTTGATGTTCGATAACGATCGGCTGTTGCTTCGCGTGCTGCTGTTCGGTCTGCTCGGTGCCAGTCTCTGGGTGCTGGCGCCATTCTGGTCGGCGCTGTTCTGGGCCGCGGTGCTGGCTTTCGCCAGTTGGCCGCTGATGCGCATGCTCACGCGCCTGCTCGGTGGCCGCGAGTCGCTGGCGGCGGGCCTGCTGACCCTGGGCTGGATCGTCCTGGTGGCATTGCCGCTGATCTGGCTCGGCTTCGGCCTGGCGGACAACGTTCGCTCGCTGATGGAGCTGCTGAAGAATCTCCAGGTCGAGGGCCTGCCGCCGCCGCCTTCGTGGATGGCCGGCGTACCGCTGATCGGCGACCGCCTGATCGGCTGGTGGGACTCCATCGACCAACAGGGCGTGGCGTTCTTCTACGTGCTCAAGCCCTATGTCGGCGAGGTCGGCAACTGGCTGCTGGCGCGCAGCGCGAAGATCGGCGGAGGGATCCTGGAACTGGTCCTCAGCCTGATCCTGATCTTCTTCTTCTACCGCGACGGGCCGCGCCTGGAGTCCATCGTCCACCGTGCCCTGGAACGCCTGATCGGCAACCGCGCGGAGCACTATCGCGACCTTGTCGCCGGCACCGTACAGCGGGTGGTCAACGGGGTGATCGGTACCGCCGCGGCGCAAGCCCTGCTGGCCTGGATCGGCTTCATGATCGCCGGCGTACCGGGAGCCATGCTGCTCGGCCTGCTGACCTTCGCCTGCAGCCTACTGATGGTCCCGCCGCTGGTCTGGGGGCCGGCCACCGCCTGGCTGTTCTTCAAGGGCGACTATGGCCACGGGGTGTTCCTCGGCCTGTGGGGCTTCTTCATCATCAGCGGGGTGGACAACATCCTCAAACCCTACCTGATCAGCCGTGGCGGCAACCTGCCGCTGGTGGTGGTGCTGCTCGGGGTATTCGGCGGCCTGCTGGCGTTCGGCTTCATGGGCCTGTTCCTCGGCCCGATCCTGCTGGCAGTGGCCTACAACCTGCTCAGCGACTGGATCGCCAGCACGCCGCGGACGCCGCCCGCCGAAGGGCGCGGCCCGGATGCCTGAGTGACGAAGGAGAAAAAGCCCCGCGATGCGGGGCTTTTTGCGTCTGCGGGGCTACAGGTGTTCGCTGCGGGCCCCCACGTACTGGCTGCGCCCGGCGCCGAGGCCGAACAGGGTGGCGGCGATGGCGACGCCGATGAAGATATAGCCGACCGCGTTCCAGCCGCCGGTCAGGTCGTGGACCACGCCGACCATGAACGGCCCCATGGCCGCCAGGGTGTAGCCGACGCCCTGGGCCATGCCCGACAGATGCGAGGCGACGTGGGCGTCGCGCGAGCGCAGGACGATCAGCGCCAGGGCGATGCTGAAGGTACCGCCCTGGCCGAGGCCGAGCAGGACCGCCCAGCCCCAGATGGTCTGCAGCGGCGCATAGAGGAAGCCGAGCAGGCCGGCGAGGGTGGTCGCCATCACCAGCACCACCGCCAGGCGCTGGTCCCTGGCGCGAGCGGCGAGCCAGGGCGCGAGCAGGGCGGTGATCAGTTGCAGCATCACCGAGCCGGACAGCACCAGGCCGGCTTCTACCGCAGTCATGCCGCGGTCGATCAGGATCGACGGCAGCCAACCGAAGACGATGTAGGCCAGGGACGATTGCAGGCCCATGTACAGCGTGACCTGCCAGGCCAGCGGGTCGCGCCACAGGCCGACGACACGGAAGGCCTGGCGATGGGCGTGCTGGCCCTGGCGGGTCTGCGGCAGCCAGAAGGCGGCGGCGAGGATCGCCGGCAGCGACCAGAACGCCAGCGCCAGTTCCCAGTTGCCGAAGAGCTTCTCCAGCGGCGCGGTGGCGCCGGCGGCGAGCGCTGCGCCCAGGCACAGGGCCATGGTGTAGACCCCGGTCATCACCCCGGCCTGGCGCGGGAAGTCGCGTTTGACGATGCCCGGCAGGAGCACGCCGATGATGCCGATGCTGGCGCCGGCCAGGACGCTGCCGGCGAACAGGCCGAACACCGGGAACAGGCTGCGCAGGACGATGCCGCCGGCCAGGCAGAAGAGGATCAGCAGCACGCTGCGTTCGGCGCCGATACGCCGGGCCAGGCGCGGCGCGAGCGGCGCGAACAACCCCAGGCAGAGTACCGGCGCGGTGGTCAGCAGGCCGGCGGCGGCGGCCGAGAGGCCGGTATCGTCGCGTACCTGGTTGAGCAGGGGGGCGAGGCTGGACAGCGCCGGGCGCAGGTTCAGCGCCACCAGCACCAGGCCCAGCAGGAGCAGCCAGGGGCGTAGCGGCGGCGCCGGCGGGGCTGGTTCGTCGTCGACTTCGGCATCGATCAGCAGTTCTTCCGGAGGATGGCCGGGGTGCGCTCCCGGCCGGGCATTCAAGGCGTGAGTCATGGGTCTGTCCCGGGTTCAGATCAGCAGTGCGCGGTTGGCCGCGGCGGCAGCGTCCGGGTCTCCGCGTTCTATGGCGTCGAGCAGTTGCTGGTGCAGCTCGAAGCAGGGCTGGGCCCTTTGTGGGTCGGCCATGGTGCGTTCCAGCGAGGTCCGGATGACCTGCGAGAAGTAGCGGTAGAGTTCGCTGAGCACCGGATTGTGGGCGGCATCGACCATCCGTTGGTGGAAGCGGACGTCGTGCTCGATGTAGTCCTGCAGGTCGTCGCTGCCGTAGCGCTGGCGCGATGCGTCGAGATACTCGCGCAATGCGCTCAGGTCGCTGTCGTCGCGGCGAACGGCAGCCAGGCGCGCCGCCTCGATCTCGATCATCCCGCGTGCCTCCAGGGAGTGCTGCACCGCGCTGCGCGCCAGCACCAGCATGGTTTCCAGCGGATCGGCGCAGGCGCGCACGTAGGTGCCGTCGCCCTGGCGGACTTCCAGCACGCCGGAGAAGGTCAGCACGCGCACCGCTTCGCGCACGGTGTTGCGGCTCATGCCGAGCAGCTCGGCGAGTTCCGGCTCCGGCGGCAGGCGCTGGCCGAGCGGCCAATGGCCGGCGTCGATGCGCTGGCGGATCTGCTCCAGGGCGATGTCCACCAGGGAGCGCTTGAGGGGAATGGTCACGGAAGAAACATCCAATCATCGGATGAATTTGCGCGCAGGATACCTCGGCAGCTGCAAGCCCGGAAAGCGTCGCTCGGGGAAAAAGCGTTGGCCTGGCGGCGAGACGCATGGCGCTGCGTCGCCAGGTCGCCGATGCGTCAGCCTACGGCGGCGGTTTCGCCGGCGCGCAGGGACATGCCCAGTTGCGCTCGTCGGCGCAGCCAGGGACTGGGCCGGTAGCGCGGGTCACCGGTAAGCGCCTGCAGGCGCTGGAGAATGCTCAGCAGGCGCCGCGGGCCGAGGCGGTCGCCCCATTCCAGCGGGCCGTGGGGATAGCCGAGGCCGAGGTGCACCGCCTGGTCGATATCCTCGACGCTGGCAATGCCCTGCTGGGCGATGTCGCAGGCGAGGTTGACGATCATCGCCAGTACCCGCTGGACGACGAAGCCGGGACTGTCGCGCAGCATCGTGACCCCGGCGCCGTCGCCAGCCAGTAGCGCGTGGGCGGCGTCGCGCATGGCCGGGGTAGTCAGCGGCGAGAGCATCAGGCAGCGCCGGCGCTCGAGGTCGCAGAGCAGGTCGATGCCGACGCTGCGCTCGGCGGGACAGGCGAAGCGCTGCACGGCGCTGCTCAGGTCCTCGCCCCAGGCGGCCAGCAGGCAGAGTGCTGCGGCGGAAGGGCGTTCGCCGGTTTCCGGCTCGACGCCGAGGCGATGCAGCAGTTCGGCGAGCGTGCGGCGGTCGTCCTCGTTTTCGCAGCCCAGCCACACCGGGGGCCGGATGGCGGCCTGCGGCACCGGTTGCGGACCGGGCTTGTCCTGCGGCTGGCCGTCGACGTAGCGATAGAAGCCCTGGCCGCTCTTGCGCCCGAGACGGCCGGCGGCGAGCAACTGGCGGGTCAGCGGGTGCGGGCGGTAGCGCGGTTCCTGGTAGTACTGCTGGTAGATCGATTCCATTACCGGGTGCGACACGTCGAGGCCGGTGAGATCGAGCAGTTCAAACGGCCCCATGCGGAAGCCGGCGCACTCGCGCAGCACACGGTCAATCTCGGCGCATTCGGCGACGCCTTCGCCGAGGATGCGCAGGGCCTCGGTGCCATAGGCGCGGCCGGCATGGTTGACGATGAAGCCGGGGCTGTCCTTGGTCCGTACACCGCGGTGGCCCAGGCGCGCGGCGAGGGCGAGCAGGGCGTCGCCGACTTCCGGAGCGCTGGCCAGGCCGTCGACCACCTCGACCACGCGCATCAGCGGCACCGGGTTGAAGAAGTGAAAGCCGGCGACCCGCTGCGGCCGCTCGCAGGCGGCGGCGATGGCGGTGATCGACAACGACGAGGTATTGCTGGCGAGGATGGTCTCCGGCGCGACTATGGCTTCCAGCCGGCGCAGCAATTCCTGCTTGGCCTCCAGGCGCTCGACGATGGCCTCCACCACCAGTTCGCAGTCGCCCAGTTGTTCCAGGCGTTCCGCCACCCGCAGCCGGTTTTGCGCGGCCTCGGCGTCGGCGGCGCTCAGCTTGCCTTTGCCGCATAGACTCTCGAAGGTTTGCCGCAGGCGCTGGCGTGCCTCGGCGGCGGCCTCGGCGCGGCTGTCGAACAGCCACACAGTCAGGCCGGCCTGGGCGGCGATCTGGGCGATCCCGGTGCCCATCGCACCGGTACCGACCACGGCGATACAACGAATATCGGGCATCGTCTATTTCCCCTGGTAGTTCGGCGGGCGTTTCTCCAGGAAGGCGTGCATGCCTTCCTTCTGGTCCTGCGAGTCGAACAGCAACTGGAACGCCTTGCGTTCCAGGGCCAGGGCACTGTCCAGCGGCAGGTCGGCACCGGCCAGGACCACCTCCTTGATCTGCGCCAGCGCCAGAGGGGGCAGGCGGGCGATCTCCGTGGCCAGTTCCAGGGCGCGCGCCAGCGTCGACTCGTCCGCCACCACTTCGCTGACCAGGCCCATGGCCAGCGCTTGCGGAGCCTTCACCAGGCAGCCGGTGAACAGCATGCGCAGCGCCTGGAACTTGCCCACCGCCCGTACCAGGCGCTGGGTGCCGCCGGCACCCGGCATCACCCCGACCTTGATCTCCGGCTGGGCGAACTGTGCCGACTCGCCGGCGACGATCAGGTCGCAATGCATCGCCAGTTCGCAGCCGCCGCCCAGGGCGAAGCCGTTGACCGCGGCGATCACCGGCTTCGGGCAGCGCGCGATGGCTTCCCAGTAGCGCTCGCTGTGGCGGCCGTACAGGCCGATCGCCGTGCTCGTCGAGAGATCGCGGAGATCGGCGCCAGCTGCAAAGCAGCGCGAGTCGCCGGTGAGCACGATGACGCGGATCGCCGGATCCGCGCCGAGCGTCTGGAAGTGGCTGGCGAGGCGCTGGCGCACTTCGTCGTTCAGCGCGTTCCTGGCTTGCGGACGATTGAGGCGAAGCAGGGCGATATCGGCTGCGGGAAATTCGAGCAGAACCACGGGCGAAGGATCGGCGGACATGGAAGCTCCGATGAATTGATATTTCGCTATGCGAAATATAGTTTCATGATTTATCGAAAATAATCAGCGCCAGCCGGGGCGTTGTAAATACTCGCGTCGGATTTCGGACGATCTACTTATACAATTTACTGTTTTAAAAGGATTTTATTTTCGTTGTTGAAAGTGCATGGGTTCTTCTATTAGTTTCGCTATGCGAAATATGATTTTGTTTTATTGATTTTTTGAAAAAGAGGTCCCTACTATGCGCGCAACGACGAGCGCCGGAGTCCGGCGGAAGGTGCCAGTACGGAAGCGGAAGTGTCCGCCTTCGAAGCTGTGCTGATCGACCCGATGCAGGAGAAAGACGAGGAACTCAAGGACCGCCAGTTCGTCACCGCGCTGGCCCGCGGGTTGGAATTGCTGCGCTGTTTCACACCACGGGAAAGCCTGCTGGGCAACCAGGAACTGGCGAAGAAGACCGGCCTGCCGAAGCCGACGGTGTCGCGTCTGACCCACACCCTGACCCGGCTGGGCTATCTGCGTCACCTGCCGCATAGCGGCAAGTACCAGTTGGAAGTGGGCGTGATGTCGTTCGGCTACGCGATGCTCTCGAACCTGTCGATTCGCGCGCTCGCCCGCCCTTTGATGGAAGAGATGGCCGGCTACGCCAAGGCCGCGGTGGCCATGGCGGCCCGCGACCGGCTGAGCATGGTCTACCTCGACGTGGTGCATGGCGAGGCCAACCTGACCATGCGTCGCCAGGTCGGCAGCCACCTCTCGCTGCACCGCAGCGCGATCGGTCGGGCCTGCCTGGCGGCGATGCCGGAGGACGAGCGGGAGTTCATCCTCGGGCACATCCGCAAGCGCCACCCGGAAGACTGGCCGGAAGTGCGCAAGGGGCTGGAGCGGGCCTTCCGCGACTATGCCGACTACGGCTTCTGCCTGTCGCTCGGCGAGTGGCAACGCGACGTCAACGCGGTGGGCGTGGCCTTGCACCACGAGAGCCATGGGCTGCTGGCGTTCAACTGCGGCGGGCCGAGTTTCCACCTCAAGCGCGAGAAACTGGAGGACGACATCGGCCCGCGCCTGCTGCACATGGTCCACAACATCGAGGCCGCCACCCGCTGACCGAGGCCGGTGACGGAATCATGGCAACCGGCCTAAGGGCCTATTGGAGTGAGCATGATTCGTGATCCGGAAACCCTGAACCTGCTGCTGGACAGCATCCGCCAGTTCGTCCGCGAAAGCCTGGTGCCTCATGAGCAGGAGGTGGCGGAAACCGACCGCATCCCCGAGGCGATCATCGCCCGCATGCGCGAGATGGGCCTGTTCGGCCTGTCGATCCCGGAGGCCTACGGCGGCCTCGGGGTGACCATGGAGGAAGAGGTGAGCATCGCCTTCGAACTGGGGCGGACCTCGCCGGCGTTCCGTTCGCTGCTGGGCACCAACAATGGCATCGGCTCCCAGGGCATCGTCATCGACGGCACCGAAGAACAGAAGCGGCGCTACCTGCCGCGCCTGGCGTCGGGCGAACTGCTCAGTTCGTTCTGCCTCACCGAACCGGACTCCGGTTCCGACGCCGCCTCGCTGAAGACCACGGCGGTGCGTGACGGCCAGCACTACGTGCTCAACGGTACCAAGCGCTTCATCACCAACGCCCCGCAGGCCGGCATCTACACCGTGATGGCACGCACCGACCCGGCGATCCGTGGCGCCGGCGGAATCTCCGCTTTCGTCGTCGAGCGCGGTACGCCCGGGCTGTCCCTGGGCAAGCCGGATCGCAAGATGGGACAGAAGGGCGCGCATACCTGTGACGTGATCTTCGACGACTGCCGGGTGCCTGCCAGCCAGTTGATCGGCGGGGTCGAGGGCGTCGGCTTCAAGACCGCGATGAAGGTGCTCGACAAGGGCCGCCTGCACATCGCCGCGGTCTGCGTGGGGGTCGCCGAGCGGATGCTCGAGGATGCGTTGCGCTATGCCCTGGAACGCAAGCAGTTCGGCCAGCCGATCGCCGAGTTCCAGTTGATCCAGGCGATGCTTGCCGACAGCAAGGCCGAAGCCTACGCGGCGCGCTGCATGGTCATCGACGCCGCGCGGCAGCGCGACGAAGGCCGCGATGTCGGTACCGAGGCGTCCTGCGCCAAGCTGTTCGCCTCGGAAATGTGCGGCCGCGTCGCCGACCGCGCGGTGCAGATATTCGGCGGCGCCGGCTATATCGGCGACTACGGGATCGAGCGCTTCTATCGCGACGTGCGGCTGTTCCGCATCTACGAGGGCACCACGCAGATCCAGCAACTGCTGATCGCCCGCAACATGATCCGCGCCGCCCAGGGCTAGCGTCGATCCTTCGCCTTGTCACCGGCCGTGGCGCAGTCCCCGGCCGGTTGCTGTCCCAGGTGCTGTCCGCGCCACTCTTTACGCTTTCTTTATGCCGTCCGACACGGCCCTGAATCGCTTCTTTACGCCCCCTTTGCGGAGACTTTCCCTCAAGCGGCAGAGGCCGCTCGAAGGAGAGATCGCACACATGACCGTTCTGGATTGGTTGTCCCTGGCCCTGGCCACGGGACTGTTCGTCTATTTGCTGGTGGCGCTGCTACGCGCCGACCGTGCCTAGGGGAGGGCACATGAACAGCCACGAGATTCTCTTGATCCTGGCCTTTTTCGCCCTGGTCCTGGTGCCTGCACCGTTCCTCGGGCGCTACTGCTTCAAGGTGATGGAAGGCCAACGCAATCTCCTCAGCGCGCCGCTGGCGCCACTGGAGCGCGTCTGCTATCGCCTGTTCGGCGTCGATCCGGCGAGCGAGCAGGACTGGAAGACCTACACCCTGGCGCTGCTGGCATTCAACCTGGCCGGCCTGGTCCTGCTGTTCTCGATCCTCATGCTGCAGGGCAGCCTGCCGCTGAACCCGCAGCACCTGCCGGGCCTGGAATGGACACTGGCGTTCAACACCGCGGTCAGTTTCGTCACCAACACCAACTGGCAGGCCTACAGCGGCGAGGCCTCGCTGAGCTACTTCAGCCAGATGGTCGGCCTCACGGTGCAGAACTTCGTCAGCGCGGCGGTCGGCCTCTGCGTGCTGGTGGCCCTGGCGCGCGGCATCAGCCGCCGCTCCACGCGGCAGCTGGGCAACTTCTGGGTCGACCTGACCCGCGGCACCCTCTACGTGCTGCTGCCGCTGTGCCTGCTGCTGGCGTTGCTGCTGGTCTGGCAGGGCGTGCCGCAGACCTTCTTCGACTATGTCCATGCCACCACCTTGCAAGGCGCCGAGCAGACCATCCCGCTCGGCCCGGCGGCCAGCCAGATCGCCATCAAGCAGCTGGGCACCAATGGCGGCGGCTTCTTCGGCGTCAACTCGACCCATCCGTTCGAGAACCCGAGCGCCTGGAGCAACCTGTTCGAAGTGGCCTCGATCATCCTGATCCCGGCGGCGCTGGTATTCACCTTCGGCCATTACGTGAAGGACCTGCGCCAGAGCCGCGCGATCCTCGGCTGCATGCTGCTGCTGTTCTGCCTCGGCCTGGGCCTGTCGCTGTGGGCCGAATACCAGCCGAACCCGGCGCTGGCGCAGTTGCCGATCGAGCAGGGCGCGCCGATGGAGGGCAAGGAGAGTCGCTTCGGCACCGCCGCCAGCATGCTCTGGGCGATCACCACCACCGCCGCCTCGAACGGCTCGGTGAACGCCATGCACGACAGCCTGAGCCCCCTGGGTGGCATGCTGCCGCTGCTGAACATGATGCTCGGCGAGGTGATCTTCGGCGGCGTCGGCGCCGGCCTCTACGGCATGCTGCTGTTCGTCCTGATCGCGGTGTTCCTCGCCGGCCTGATGGTCGGGCGGACGCCGGAGTACCTGGGCAAGAAACTCGAGGCGAAGGAGGTCCGCCTGCTGGTCTTCACCCTGCTGGTGATGCCTGTCGGCGTGCTGGTGCTCGGCGCCATCGCCGCCAGCCTGCCGGGGCCGGCCTCGGCGGTGACCAATCCCGGCCCGCACGGCTTCAGCCAACTGCTCTACGCCTACACCTCGGGGAGCGCCAACAACGGCTCGGCGTTTGCCGGTTTCGGTGCCAACACGCCGTTCCACAACCTGATGATCGGCCTGGCCATGCTCATCGGCCGCTTCGGCTACATCCTGCCGATCCTCGCCATCGCCGGCAGCCTGGCGGCGAAGAAGGCCAGCCCGGTGGGGCCGAACAGTTTCCCGACCCATGGTCCGCTGTTCGTCAGCCTGCTCACCGTGACCATCCTGCTGGTCGGCGGCCTGACTTTCCTGCCGACCCTGGCCCTCGGCCCGATCGCTGAACAACTGAGCCTCGGCTTCTGAAGGAATCGCACATGAACGCTCAGACCCAGGCGTCCAAGAACGCCTTGCACAAATCGCTCGAACGTCGCCACAACGCGTCCACCAGCCTCGCCGCCTTGTGGCGGCCGGCGCTGCTGCAAGCCTTCGTCAAGCTCGACCCGCGCCAGTTGCTGCGCTCGCCGGTGATGCTGGTGGTCGAACTGACCGCCGTGCTCACCACCTTGCTGTGCTTCGTCCCCGACCAGGCGGTGCCGACCTCGGTGGCGCTGCAGATCGCCCTCTGGCTGTGGTTCACCGTGCTCTTCGCGAATTTCGCCGAAGCGCTCGCCGAGGGGCGTGGCAAGGCCCGCGCGGACAGTCTCAAGGCCGGCAGCCAGGGCCTCTCCGCCAATAAGCGGCGCGCCGACGGCAGTTTCGAGAGCGTCGCTGCCAGCAGCCTGCGCAAGGGCGACGTGGTACGGGTCCAGGCCGGCGAGATGATTCCCGGCGACGGCGAAGTCATCGAAGGCGTGGCGGCGGTCAACGAGGCCGCCATCACCGGTGAATCGGCACCGGTGATCCGCGAGTCCGGCGGCGACCGCTCGGCGGTGACCGGCAACACCCAGGTGGTGTCCGACTGGCTGCTGGTGCGGATCGGCGCCAACCCGGGCGAGTCGACCCTGGACCGGATGATCGCCCTGGTGGAAGGCGCCAAGCGGCAGAAGACCCCCAACGAAGTAGCGCTGGACATCCTGCTGATCGGCCTGACCCTGATCTTCCTGCTGGTGGTGGTGACCCTCAAGCCGTTCGCCCTGTTCGCCGGCGGCAACCTGCCGCTGGTGTTCCTGGTGGCGCTGCTGGTGACGCTGATCCCGACCACCATCGGCGGCCTGCTCTCGGCCATCGGCATCGCCGGCATGGACCGCCTGGTGCGCCTGAACGTGATCGCCAAGTCCGGTCGCGCGGTGGAGGCGGCCGGCGACGTCCACGTGCTGCTGCTCGACAAGACCGGCACCATCACCTTCGGCAACCGCCGCTGCAGCGCGCTGTACGCCGCGCCGGGGGTGAGCGGCAAGGAACTGGCCGAGGGCGCGTTGCTGGCCTCGCTGGCCGACGACACCCCGGAAGGCAAGTCGATCGTCGAATACCTGCGCATCCTGCATCCGATCGAGGAGCCGCGCCGCGAGGAGCTGACGCCGATCGCCTTCAGCGCGGAAACCCGCCTGTCCGGGGTCGACTGGAACGGCCAGGTGTACCGCAAGGGGGCGGTGGATGCGGCGCTGCGCTTCATCGACCTGCCGCGGGAGAAGATGCCCGAGGTGCTTTCGCGGGAGGTGGACAAGATCGCCCAGAGCGGCGGCACCCCGCTGCTGGTGGTAGCCAACGGCCGGCTGCTCGGCGCCATTCACCTGAAGGACGTGGTCAAGCCGGGCATTCGCGAGCGCTTCGCCGAACTGCGTCGGCTGGGCATCCGCACCGTGATGGTGACCGGCGACAACCCGCTGACCGCCGCTGCCATCGCCGCCGAGGCTGGGGTCGACGACGTGATCGCCGAGGCTACCCCGGAGAAGAAACTGGCGCGGATTCGCCAGGAGCAGGGCGAAGGTCGCCTGGTGGCAATGTGCGGCGACGGTGCCAACGACGCCCCGGCGCTGGCCCAGGCCGACGTCGGCATGGCCATGAACGACGGCACCCAGGCCGCCCGCGAGGCGGCCAACCTGGTCGACCTGGACAGCGACCCGACCAAGCTGCTCGACGTGGTCCAGGTGGGCAAGGAGTTGCTGGTCACCCGCGGCGCGCTGACCACCTTCTCCATCGCCAACGACGTGGCCAAGTACTTCGCCATCCTGCCGGCGCTGTTCGTCGGCATCTACCCGCAGCTCGACGTGCTCAACGTGATGCGCCTGCAAAGCCCGCAGAGCGCGATCCTGTCGGCCATCGTGTTCAACGCGCTGATCATCGTCGCGTTGATCCCACTGGCCTTGCGCGGCGTGCGGGTGCAGGCGGCGGATGCTTCGCAACTGCTGCAGCGCAACCTGCTGATCTATGGCGTCGGCGGCCTGGTGGCGCCGTTCCTCGGGATCAAGGCGATCGACCTGCTGCTGACCGCCGTCGGCCTGGCATGAACAACGGCCCTCGCCGTCGGGCGAGGGCCTGGGACTGAAGAGAGGATCTGCACATGTTCAAGCAACTCCGTCCGGCACTGGCGTCACTGCTGGTGCTGAGCCTGGTCACCGGCGTGGCCTATCCGCTGCTGGTCACCGGTATCGCCCAACTGGCGTTCCCCGAGCAGGCCAATGGCAGCCTGCTGCGCGACGCCGAGGGCAAGGTGCTCGGCTCGCGGCTGATCGCGCAGAAGTTCGACGGCGAGGAGTGGTTCCATTCGCGGCCTTCGGCGGGCGACTACGCCACCGTTTCCAGTGCCGCGAGCAACCTGGCGCCGAGCAACCCGGCACTGGCCGAGCGCATCGCCAGGGACGCCGCGCAGGAGCGTATCGCCGACCAGGGGCCGGTGCCGCTGGCGCTGGTCACTACCTCCGGTAGCGGACTCGATCCGCAGCTGCCGCCGCAGGCCGCGCGTTACCAGGCGCTGCGGGTGGCCACGGCACGCGGGCTGCCGCTGCGGCTGGTGGAAGACCTGGTGGAAAGCCACACCGAGCGGCCGTTGGTGGGGCCGGCGGTGGTCAACGTGCTGGCGCTGAACATGGCGCTGGCGGGGTTGAAGCGCTAGGTTTCCCCAGAGACCCACGCAAGGGCTTGCAATATCGCCGCATCGGCGGATGATCGCCGGCGATCGTCCGCCCCGCGCGGCGCAGAGCAACGGAGTACGACCGATCCATGACCGACACCGCACGCGCCGACGCGCTGCTGGCCGACCTGCCCGCTGACGGGCGCGGCCGCCTGAAAGTCTTTCTCGGCGCGGCGCCGGGGGTGGGCAAGACCTTCGCCATGCTGCAGGCCGCCCAGGCCCAGTTGCGCCAGGGCGTGAAACTGCGCGCCGGGGTGGTCGAGACCCACTCGCGGGCGGAAACCGAGTCCCTCCTCGCAGGCGTGCCGCAGCAGCCGCTGCGCAGCCTCGAGTATCGAGGGATGAAACTGCAGGAAATGGACCTCGACGGTCTCCTCGCCGACCCGCCGGCGCTGGCCCTGGTCGACGAACTGGCCCACAGCAACGTTCCCGGCAGCCGCCACGCCAAGCGCTGGCAGGACATCCAGGAGTTGCTGGCGGCGGGGATCGACGTCTACACAACGGTCAACGTCCAGCACCTGGAAAGCCTCAACGACCAGGTCCGCGACATCACCGGCGTGCAGGTCCGCGAGACGGTGCCGGACTGGGTGTTGCAGGAGGCCTACGAGATCGTCCTCATCGACCTGCCGCCGCGCGAGCTGCTGGAGCGCCTGCGCGAGGGCAAGGTCTACGTGCCGGAACAGGCGCGGGCGGCGATCGACGCGTTCTTCTCGCAGACCAACCTCACCGCGCTGCGTGAACTGGCGATGCAGACCGCCGCCGCGCGGGTCGACGCCGACCTCAACCACCGCTACCGCCAGCGCGGCGAGGAAGCGCCGGCGTTGCGCGGGCGGCTGCTGGTGGGCATCGACGGTGACGAACAGGCCGAACGCCTGGTGCGCCACGCCTGCCGGGTCGCCGAACGTCGGCACCTGCCCTGGAGCGTGGTACACGTCGATACCGGCGGCTTGCGCGGCGAGCACGCGCGGATGCGCCTGCAGGGTGCGCAGCAACTGGCCGAGCGGCTCGGCGGCGAGATCGTCGTGCTGCGCGCCGGCGAGGTGGCGCGGACCCTCCTGCAACATGCCCGCGAGCGCCGCGCCAGCCTGGTCCTGGTTGGCCAGTCGCGGCGCCGCTGGTACCGCCGGGCCTTCGGCGGTGGTCTCGCCGGGCGTCTGCTGCGCGACGGCCAGGGCCTGGAGATCAGTGCCCTGGACAGCGAGGCCGACCTGCGCCCGGCGGAACCGCGGCCACGCTATCCGGTGGTGTGGAACGACTATCTGCTGGCGCTGCTGGCGACCGCCCTGGCCAGCGGTCTGGCCTGGATCGTGGCGCACCTGCTGGAGCTGCCGAACATCTCCCTGGTGTTCCTGATGGCGGTGCTGCTGGTGGCAGTGCGCAGCAGCCTGATGCCGGCACTGCTGTGCGCGGTGGCGTCGTTCCTGGCCTATGACTTCCTGTTCATCCCGCCGCATTTTTCCTTCGCCATCCATCGCCACGAAGACCTGCTGAGCCTGGCGTTCTTCCTGTTCATGGCCGGCCTCACCGGCAACCTGGCGGCACGCCAGCGGCGCCAGCTGGAGGCGCTGCGCGATACCCAGGAGGAAACCAGCCTGCTGCTGGAGCTGTCGCGCAAGCTCACCGCCGCCACCGACCGCCAGGCGGTGCTGGCCGCCGCCGCCCAGCAGTTCGACGACTGGAAGGACGTCGAGGTCTGCCTGCTCGGTCAGGTCAATGGCGAGTGGAAGACCGAGGCCGGCGTGCAGCGGCAACTCGCCGACCAGGAACGGGTCGCCGCGGACTGGGCCTGGGCCCACGACCAGCCGGCCGGCCTCGGTACTGGCACGCTGCCCGGAGGACGCTGGTGGTGGTGGCCGCTGTCGGCGGAAGAGGGACCGCTGGCACTGCTCGGTGTCGCGCCGCTGGACGGCCAGCCGCTGAGCCCGCAGCGCCGGCGCCTGCTCGCCGCCCTCGGCCAGCCTCTGGCCCAGGCCCTGGCGCGGGCTCGCCTGGCCGAGGACCTGGAGGCCGCGCGCCTGCACGGCGAGACCGAGCAACTGCGCAGCGCCTTGCTCGCCTCGGTGTCCCACGACCTGCGCACGCCGCTGACGGCCATGCGCGGCTCCATCGACAGCCTGCTGGCGCTGGGCGAGGCGATCCCGCCGGCGGATCGTCGCGAACTGCTGGAAAGCACCCGCGACGAGGCCGAGCGACTGGACCGCTATATCCAGAACCTGCTCGACATGACCCGTCTCGGCCACGGTGGCCTGAAGCTGGCGCGCGACTGGGTGGCGCCGGGCGACATCGTCGGCAGCGCGCTGAACCGCCTGCGCGCGGTGCTGGCGCCGTACCGGGTGCAGGCGATCGTGGCCAACGACCTGCCGTTGCTCTACGTGCATGCGGCGCTGATCGAGCAGGCGCTGATCAACGTGCTGGAAAATGCCGCGCGCTTCTCGCCGAACCACGGCCGGTTGCGCATCGAGGTCAGCCAGGATGCCGCCGAGCTGCGTTTCGCGGTGAGCGACGAGGGGCCGGGGATTCCCGAGGCCGAGCGGGAGAAGATCTTCGACATGTTCTACACCGCTGCCCGTGGCGACCGCGGTGGCCAGGGCACCGGCCTGGGCCTGGCGATCTGCCAGGGCATGATCGGCGCCCACGGCGGGCGTATCAGCGTCGGCGAAGGCCTCGACGGTTGCGGCACCACGCTGGTCCTGCACCTGCCGCTGCATCCGCAGCCGGACCTCGGGCAACTGGAGGGCGACGAATGAGCCCGGCGCACTTGCCTGGCGCCTGCGCTCGCGCTATTCCTGCCGTTTCCGCGACGCCGCCGCTGGCTCGTCGCCGTGTTCACCTGCCGTGCCGAGTGCCATGACCCAATTGCAGAACAGCATCCTGCTGATCGACGACGAACCGCAGATCCGCAAGTTCCTCCGTATCAGCCTCAATGCCCAGGGCTACCGGGTACTCGAGGCCGGCACCGGCGAAGAGGGGCTGGCCCAGGCCGCGCTGAACCGGCCGGACCTGGTGGTGCTCGACCTCGGCCTGCCGGACCGCGACGGCCAGGACATCCTCCGCGACCTGCGCGAATGGTCGCAGGTGCCGGTGCTGGTGCTGTCGGTGCGCGCCAGCGAGGGCGAGAAGGTGCTGGCCCTGGACGGTGGCGCCAACGACTACGTGACCAAGCCGTTCGGCATCCAGGAGTTCCTCGCCCGCGTGCGCGTCCTGCTGCGCCAGGCGGCGCAGGGCGAAAGCCCGGAGGCGGCGGTGGCGGTCGGCCCGTTGCAGGTGGACTTCGCCTATCGCCGGGTCACCCTGGAGGGTGCGGAAGTGGCGCTGACGCGCAAGGAGTACGCGGTGCTCGCCGCGCTGGCACGCCATCTCGGACGGGTAGTGACCCAGCAGCAACTGCTCAAGGATATCTGGGGCCCGACCCACGTCGAAGACACCCATTACCTGCGGGTCGTGGTCGGCCACCTGCGGCAGAAACTCGGCGACGATCCGGCCAGCCCGCGCTTCCTGGTGACCGAGGCGGGCGTCGGCTATCGCCTGCGCGACAGCTGACGCGCAGCGCAATTCTGCGCGAGCGGCATGCCTCCCGCGCGTTCATCGCCTATGATGCCGCGCATTCGCGCTGGCCCGGATGCGCCGGGTCGGCGCCCCGGTGTCACGACGAAGGTCATCATGCAGCAACTGTTGAACGAGATTCTCGATGAAGTCCGCCCGCTGATCGGGCGCGGCAAGGTCGCCGACTACATTCCCGCGCTCGCCGGCGTCGAGCCGAACCAACTGGGGATCGCCGTGTACAGCCGCGACGGCGAGCTGTTCCATGCCGGCGACGCCCTGCGGCCGTTTTCCATCCAGAGCATTTCCAAGGTGTTCAGCCTGGTCCAGGCAATCCAGCATTCCGGCGAGGACATCTGGCAACGCCTCGGCCACGAGCCCTCCGGCCAGCCTTTCAACTCCCTGGTGCAGCTGGAGTTCGAGCGCGGCAAGCCGCGCAATCCGTTCATCAATGCCGGCGCCCTGGTGATCTGCGACATCAACCAGTCGCGTTTCGCCGCGCCGGCGCAATCGATGCGCGATTTCGTCCGGCGCCTGTGCGGCAACCCGGAAGTGGTGTCGGACTCGGTGGTGGCGCGCTCGGAGTACCAGCACCGCTCGCGCAACGCGGCGGCGGCCTACCTGATGAAATCGTTCGGTAACTTCCACAACGACGTCGAGGCGGTGCTGCTCAGCTATTTCCATCATTGCGCGCTGCGCATGAGCTGCGTCGACCTGGCGCGGGCGTTCTGCTTCCTCGCCGACAAGGGCTTCTGCAAGCACAGCGGCGAGCAGGTACTCAACGAGCGGCAGACCAAGCAGGTCAACGCGATCATGGCCACCAGCGGGCTCTACGACGAGGCCGGCAACTTTGCCTATCGGGTCGGCCTGCCGGGCAAGAGCGGTGTCGGCGGCGGCATCATCGCGGTAGTGCCGGGGCGCTTCACGGTCTGTGTCTGGTCGCCGGAACTGAACGCCGCGGGCAATTCGCTGGCGGGTATCGCCGCGCTGGAGAAACTCAGCGAGCGGATCGGCTGGTCGATCTTCTGAAACCGCCGCCCGTCGTGGCGGCGCTCGAATTCCCGGCGCCGCTGCGCTATGTTCTGCGGCTACCGCTTGCCGGCGCCGGATGCGCCGGTCCACTCGCCAGGAAGGTCGCCATGTCCCGTCCGATCCCCGTTTCCCGTGTCTTCGCCTGCCTCACCGTTCTCGCCGCCTGCGCGCATGCCGGCGCCGCCGAACCGGACTGGCGTGGCTACACCAGCGAACAGCAGCAGCGCAGCGTGCTGGCCGTCGAGCAGGACGCCGAGGCCATCAACAAGCGCTACTACGACAGTGCCTTCGAGGAATTCCTGCCGGAACTGGAGCAACTGGAACTCAGCCTGGCGCAGCCCGTCGTCGCCGTCGACGAGAAAGGCCTGCTGGGCGACTGGAAGTGCCGCTCGACCCAGGCCGACCAGTACGGCATCTATCGCTATCCGAACTTCCAGTGCCGCATCCGGCGTACCGACCGCGGCCTGTTCCTGGAGAAGACCAGCGGTTCGCAGCGGGTCAGCGGCTACCTGTTCCGCGAAGGCACGCAGCGCTACGTGTTCCTCGGCGGCGCCACGGTCAACGACGAGCCCCAGGTGGCCTTCAGTGGCCTGGCCCACGGCGCGCCGGCTGAGTCCGACGTGGTCGCGCTGCTGCGCCCGCACGCCGGCGGCTTCCTCCTGCTGTTCCCGGAACGGCGCGGCGGCTACGAGGTCCTCGAGTTCAGCCGCTGAGGCTCAGGCGTTGTCTTCCTCGTAGCGGTCCAGGGTGTCGCTGGCGATCTGCCGGCCGAGGGCGATCAGCTCCGGCGCCTTGTAGAACTCGAAGAAGCGGCAGACCCGCTTTGGCACGTTGATCAGGATGTCCGGCGGGTAGCCGGCGATCTTGTACTGCGCCAGCGAGGTCTGCATCACCTCGAAGCTCTGGTTGACCAGTTCCAGCAGCGATGCCGGACCGCTGCTTTCCACCACCGTGGTGCCGCTGGCCGACTTCGGCGAGTCCTTGCCTTGCGGCGCCGCGGCCGGCTGTTGCAGTTGCGGCTCGGCGGGCTCCTCGGATTCCGCCGGAACCGGATGGAGCAGGGCGTCGGCGCTCAGCTCTGGCGGGGTATTGTCGTCGCCGTGGCGGCGGAAGAACGAGAGTTTGTGGCCGAGGCTCTCGATCATGCTGTCGAAGCGCCCCTTGAGCGCTGCCGGACGCTCGATCACCGGCAGGTGGTACTGCTTCTGGTTGGTGGCGTTGAGGTTGACCGCGATGATCAGGTCGCTGTGGGCCGACACCACCGGCACGATCGGCAACGGGTTGAGCAGGCCGCCGTCGACCAGCATGCGGCTGCCCTGCATGACCGGGGTGAACAGGCTGGGGATTGCCGCCGAGGCGCGCATGGCCTGGTGCAGGCAGCCTTCCTGGAACCAGATTTCCTGCTGGTTGGTGAGGTCGGTGGCAACCGCCGTGTAGGGAATCGACAGGTCCTCGATGTTTACCTCGCCGAGGATCTCGTGGATCTTGCCGAACACCCGCTCGCCGCGGATCGCGCCGAGGCGGAAGCTGACGTCGAGCAGGCGCAGCACGTCGAGGTAATCCAGGCTTTCCACCCACTCGCGGTACTCGCGCAGCTTGCCGGCGGCGTAGATGCCGCCGATCACCGAGCCCATGGAACAACCGGCGATGCAGGTGATCTCATAGCCGCGTGCCTCGAGTTCCTCGATCACGCCGATGTGCGCGTAGCCGCGCGCACCGCCGGAGCCCAATACCAGGGCGACCTGTTTGCTCATCTGCAACCCCTTGCCAATACTGCGTGACGAAGCGAAAACGATACGCGTGTCGCCCGGCCGCCGCCAAGTGCGTCGCGGCGATGCGCGGCCCTTTCCCTGTCCGGAGATCGTTCGATGAAAACCTGGATCGTTCTGCCCGTCCTTGCCCTGACCCTGGCCGGCTGCGCCGGCAAGACCGCCTACCGGGAGAACTGCGCCGACCAGTTGGACGCGGCCTGGAAGGAACTCGACCTGGCCAAGGCCGAAGGTTTCGCCGGCACCGTCAGCTACTCGAAGGCCCTGACCCTGCTCACCGGGGCCAAGACCCAGCAGCAGTTCGAGGCCTACGAGGGCTGCACCAGCAAGGCCGAGAAGGCGCGCTTCTATATCCGCGAGTCGCGCGCCGGGCGCTGAGCCGGGCGCGGCGATCGGTCCTCTGGCGGCGGCGCCGGCTTTGCTAGAATGGGCACTTTTCCGACATCCACGGGAGTACACCGATGAGCGAGGCGATCCGCCTGACCCAGTACAGCCACGGCGCCGGCTGCGGCTGCAAGATTTCGCCCAAGGTACTGGAGGTGATCCTCGCCGGCAGCGGCGCGCAGAACCTCGATCCGAAGCTCTGGGTCGGCAACGCCTCGCGCGACGACGCGGCTGTCTACGCCCTCGACGAGGAGCGCGGGGTGGTCTCCACCACCGATTTCTTCATGCCGATCGTCGACGACCCCTTCGATTTCGGCCGTATCGCCGCGACCAACGCCATCAGCGATATCTACGCCATGGGCGGCGACCCGCTGATGGCCATCGCCATCCTCGGCTGGCCGGTCAACGTGCTGGCCGCGGAAGTCGCCCGCGAGGTGATCGCCGGCGGCCGCAAGGTCTGCGAGGAAGCCGGCATCCCGCTGGCCGGCGGACACTCCATCGACGCCCCCGAGCCGATCTTCGGCCTGGCCGTGACCGGCGTGGTGGAGAAGCGCTTCATGAAACGCAACGACACCGCCGAGGCCGGCTGCAGGCTGTACCTGACCAAGCCGCTGGGCATCGGCATCCTCACCACTGCCGAGAAGAAGGCCAGGCTGCGCGCCGAGGACGTCGGCGTGGCGCGTGACTGGATGTGCACCCTGAACAGGCCCGGCGCGCGCTTCGGCCGGTTGGCGGGGGTCAAGGCGATGACCGACGTCACCGGTTTCGGCCTGCTCGGCCACCTGGTGGAAATGGCCGACGGCAGCAAGCTCACCGCACGCGTGGAGTACGCCGCGGTACCGCGCCTGGCCAGTGCCGAATATTATCTGGAGCAGGGCTGCGTGCCTGGCGGCACCCTGCGCAACTTCGACAGCTATGGCGAGCGCATCGCGCCACTGCCGGAAGTGCAGAAGCTGTTGCTTTGCGATCCGCAGACCAGCGGCGGCCTGCTGGTGGCGGTGGCTCCGGAAGGCGAGGCGGAGTTCCTCGCCGTGGCGGCGGAACTCGGCCTGCAACTGGCGCCGATCGGCGAGCTGGTCGAGCGACAGAGTCTCGCGGTACAGGTGCTGTAATGCGCGACAACACCCAGCACTACCGCGAACTGTTTCTCGACGATATCCCCCTGATGGATGTGCGCGCCCCGGTGGAGTACCACAAGGGCGCCTTTCCCAACACTGTCAACCGGCCGCTGATGAACGACATCGAGCGGCAGAAGGTCGGCACCAGCTACAAGCAGCACGGCCAGCAGGCCGCCATCGCCCTTGGCCACGAACTGGTCTGCGGGGCGCTCAAGGCCGAACGGCTGGCGGCCTGGAAAGCCTTCGCCGAAGCCAACCCGAACGGCTACCTGTATTGCTTCCGCGGCGGCCTGCGCTCGCAGATCGTCCAGCAGTGGCTGAAGCAGGACGCCGGCATCGACTACCCACGGGTGATCGGCGGCTACAAGGCGTTGCGCAACTTCCTTTTCGAAACCACCCGCGCGGCGGTCGACGAGTGCGATTTCGTGCTGGTCGGCGGCCTCACCGGTTGCGGCAAGACCGAGGTGATCGCGGCGCTGGACAACAGCCTCGATCTCGAAGGCCACGCCAACCATCGCGGCTCCAGCTTTGGCCGGCGAGCCACGCCGCAGCCGGCGCAGATCGACTTCGAGAACCGCCTGGCCATCGACATCCTGAAGAAGCGTCATCGTGGCGTCGGCCAGTTCGTCCTCGAGGACGAGGGGCGGATCGTCGGCAGCTGCTCCTTGCCGCTGGAGCTGTACCAGGGTATGCAGAGTTACCCGCTGGTCTGGCTGGAGGATGCCTTCGAGCAGCGTGTCGAGCGTATCCTCAGGGACTACGTGATCGATCTGCGCAGCGAGTTCGAGCGCGTGGTGGGCGTGGAGGAGGGCTTCGCCGCCTTCTCCGCCTACCTGCAGAAGAGCCTCGCCGGCATCGTCAAGCGCCTCGGCGGCGAGCGCTACCAGCGGCTGGCGGCGATCCTCGTGCAGGCGCTGGAAGAGCAGGGCCGCGACGGCTCGGTGGATACCCATCGCGGCTGGATCGAGGGGCTGCTCAAGGAGTACTACGACCCGATGTACGCCTTCCAGCGGCAGAGCAAGGAAGACCGCGTCGAGTTCCGCGGCAACCAGGCCGAGGTGATCGGCTACCTGCGCCAGCGTCAGGCGTTGCGGCCATCGTAGTGCTGTACCGGGAGCGCGTTGGCGTCGATGTCCTCCAGGCAGCGCGCGTTGACCGCGGCCATCGCCTGGCCGTCCGGACCTATGCCTTCGCTGAACGGCGCGCAGCCGCAGGTGGGGCAGAAGTGATGCTGCAGGCGGTGGGTGTTGAAGGTGTAGGTGTGCATCGCGCTGGCCGGCGTCTTCAGCGCCAGACGGTCGCGCGGGACGAACCACAGCAGCCAGCCGCGCCGGCTGCACAGTGAACAGTTGCACTGGATCACCTGGTCGAGGTCGCCTTCGACTTCGTAGGCGATGGTTCCGCAGTGGCAGCTTCCTCGATAGTTCATGGCAGGGCTCCTGGGTGAGGGTAGGGCAAGTCTAGCCGCTGCCTCCAGGTGGCGCAGGGCTGCGGCGCAGACGGTCGCGAGAGCTGCGGGGCTGCTGCATAATCGGCGTCCCCTCCGTCGATTTCCGCGAGACCGCCATGCAACTGGACTTCACCACCATCGCTCCCGCCGAGGCCTATCGCTGGTTGGCTTCCACCGTCACCCCGCGACCGATTGCCTGGGTCTCGACCCTGTCCGCCGAGGGCGCCAGCAACCTGGCCCCGTTCAGCTTCTTCCAGGTGATCAGCGACGAGCCGCCGACCCTGATGGTTAACGTCAGCCTGCGCGACGACGGCAGCCTCAAGGACACCCTGCGCAACGTCCAGGCCACCGGGCAGTTGGTGATCCACCTGGTCGGCGCCGCCCAGGCCGAGACCATGAACGCCACCTCCGCCTGGCTGCCCCATGGTGTGAGCGAGATCGAGACGGTCGGCATCCCTACCGTGTCCAGCGTACGCGTGGCGCCGCCGCGGATCGCCGCGGCGGCGGTGGCCTTCGAGTGCGAGGTGGCGGAGATCAAGCCGTATCCGGCGGAGAACCCCAATTGCCACCTGATCTTCGCCCGCGTGCTGCTGGCCCATGTCGACGATGCCGTGCTGGCCGACGAGCGCCATGTGGATAGCGCCCGGCTCGACCTGGTCGGTCGCCTGGGCGGCAGCCACTACAGCCATACCCGCGACACGTTCAGCATGATCCGGCCCAGGTAGCCGGGCTCAGTCCGGCGCCCGCAGGCACTCGTCGACCGTGCGCCGGCACACCGGCGCCTGGCCCGCGGCCTGGCGTTCCTGCCACTGGCGATAGGCGAACTGGTAGCTTTCCGGATACACCCCGCCGCGCTTCAGCGGCGCCACGATACTCGCGCGCAGCGCCTGTTCGGTCAGCGCCAGGTGCGCGGCCAGGCGCTGGAACTGCCAGGGCTGCTGGCCCTGGCGGCGCTCCAGGACCTCGACGTGGTACAGGCCGTCGGCCGCCGCGCTCGACAGGTTGTGCACGATCAGCCAGCGCGACAGGCCCGGCGCCGCCGGCAACGACCAGAGCGGCTGCTCGATCGGGCCGCTCCAGTCGGCCAGGGCGGGGGCGCACAGACTCAGCGACAGCAACAGCGGCAATACGGGACGCATGGCAAGCTCCTTTTCCATGGGGCGCCCAGTATGGCTCCGCGCTCGACCGACGTCAGCCCGGATATCCTGGAAACGACCTGCGCATATCTCTCCTGGCCATTATCGTGCCACTACCTTGCCCGGCCGCTCAGGTTCGGCGAAAAACGCGCGACACAGCGGGAAATGCGCACGCAGACGGCGCGTCACGGGGGAGGGGAGTCATGCTGGGGTTGCTGCGCAGGCGTCTGGCCGATCTCGGCACGGCGAAGAAACTGGCCATCGGTTTTACCCTGGTCCTGCTATTGACCGCGCTGGTGGCCGCGCTCGCGGTGCTCTCGCTGCATGCGCTGGGGCAGCGCTTCGCGCGCCTGCAGGAGATGAGCGCGATCAATCGCGACGTGCTGGAGGTTCGCCAGGCCGAGAAGGAATTTGCCCTGCACGGGGAAAAGAGCGACGCCGAGCGCTTGCGCCAGCGCCTGGCCGCGACCCTTGAACGGGTGGGCCGGCTCAAGGCCGACGGCGACGCCGATCAGGCGCTTGGCATGGCCGAGGTGGAGCAGGTGCTGGCGGCATACCTAGAAGCGTTCGGCCGCTTCGAGCAGTCCATCCAGGGACGCCAATTGGCTTGGGAAAGCGCCAGTTGGTCGCTGAACGGCGCCGCCAACAGCCTCGATATCCTCCAGTCCAGCCTGGCCGAGGATGGCGCCTATGCGCTGAAGGAGAGCCAGGGGCACGACGGCGAGCCGCTGTTGCAGCAGGCGGCCCAGGTCGCCCAGGTCAATCGCCTGGTCCTTCAGGGGCTGGACGAGGCCCGCTCGCGTCTCGAAGCGCGCGCCGCGGATGCGCAGGAGGGGCCGCCGAAATCGCTGCGCGAGGCGCTGGAGCTGGCAGCCCGGCTGGAGCAGGCGATCACCGACGATGCCTACGTGTCGGTGGTCAAGGACGTGCTGACCAATATCCGCGGTTTCGCCGACAAGCTCGCCGAGTACCGCGCCAGTCAGCTCCAGGAGCGGCAGATGTACGCCGCCATGGGCGAGCGCGCCGGGCAGGTGATGGCGCGTGTCGACCGTAGCTGGGAGGCGCAGCAGCAGGCCATGCTCCACAGCCTGCGGACAAACTCCCTGCTGATCGTCGGCGCCGCCGTGCTGGCGCTGCTGGTGGGCCTGGGCGCGGCCTTCGGCATCAGCCTGCTGATCGTCCGTCCGCTGCGCCAGGCGATGGGTGTGGCGCAGCGGATCGCCGAAGGCGACCTTGCGGTACGGGTCGACAGCGAGCGGCGCGACGAGGTTGGCCAACTGATGGCCGCGATGCGCGCCATGACCGGCAGCCTGCGCGGTATCGTCAGCCAGTTGCAGGACGGCGTCGGGCGGATTGCCGGCGCTTCCGAGGCGCTGTCCGGCGTTACCACGCGCACCCGCCTGGGAATCGACAGCCAGCGGGCGGAAACCGAACAGGTGGCCACGGCGATGAACCAGATGGCCGCCACCGTCCATGAAGTGGCGCACAACGCCGAGGAAGCCGCGGGGGCGGCGGAAAGCGCCGACGGCAAGGTCAGCGTCGGCCAGGAGGTGGTACGCCAGACCCTGGAGCGGATCGAGCGACTGGCCGAGGCGGTGCGCGCGGCCACCGCCAGCGTCGAGGCGCTGAGCGCCGACAGCCAGCGCATCGGCAGCGTGCTGGACGTGATCAAGAGCGTGGCCGAGCAGACCAACCTGCTGGCGCTGAACGCGCCATCGAGGCGGCGCGGGCCGGCGACCAGGGTCGAGGCTTCGCCGTGGTCGCCGACGAGGTGCGGGCGCTGGCGCGGCGCACCCAACAGTCCACGGCCGAGATCGAGACCCTGATCGGTGCCTTGCAGAATGGCACGCAGCAGGCGGTGCAGCGTATGCAGCGCAGCCACCAGTTGGTGGACCAGAGCGTCGACGACGCGTTGCAGACCGAGGCGGCGCTGGGCAACATCGCCACGGCGGTGGCGCTGATCCAGCAGATGAACCAGCAGATCGCCGCGGCCTCCGAGCAGCAGAGCGCGGTCGCCGAGGAGATCAACCGCAGTGTCACGGCGATCCGCGAGGTGGCCGATCAGTCGGCCCAAGCCATGCAGTCGACGGCTTCGTCCAGCGAACAACTGGCGGAGCTGGGGCGCGAACTACAGGGCATGGTCAGGCATTTCCGCTTGTAGCCGCGGCCTGGGCGGCGAGTCTTTCCTGCTGGCGCAGCCAGTAGCGATAGGCACTGACCCCGGAGCGCACCGAGCTAAACACCAGCGGCGGCTTGATCTCGCCGAGCATGCTCGAGCGTTGCAGCAGGTCCAGCGTCTGCCCGGTCACCCGCGCCAGCGACAGGTGCACGCCCTGGGCCTTGAGGATCTGTTGCACCTCGTGGAGGGTGGCCAGGCCGCTGATGTCGAGGTTGGTCATGGCTTCGGCGTTGAGCAGCACCGCATTCGGCCGCTTGCTGCCGTCCACCACGGCAAGCACCCGCTGCTTGAAGTAGTCGGCGTTGAAGAACAGCAGGGGGGCGTCGAAGCGGTAGATCACCAGGCCGGGAAGAGTGGTGGCTTGCGGGTACTTGGCCAGCTCGACCTGGCCGTCGATGCCGTGCATCCAGCCGAGCACCGCGTCGCTCGGGCGATAGGTGTAGTAGAGCAGGCGCAGTACGGCGATGCTGACGGCGACGAAGATTCCCGGCAGCACGCCGACGCTGAGCACGCCGACGGTGGTCAGCAGGCAGAGGCTGAACTCGAAGCGGCTGAGCTTCCAGAAGCCCTTCAGCGCCTGCACGTCGATCAGGCCCCAGCCGGCCAGCAACAGGACCGCACCGAGCGCCGGCATCGGCACCCAGCCCAGGGGCTTGTTCAGCAGCAACAGGGTGGCGGCGATCACCAGCGCGGCGACCACGCCGACCAGTTGGGTCTTGCCGCCGACCATGTCGTTCACCGCGGTGCGTGAGTCGGCGCCGCTGATGGCGAAGCCCTGGGAGACCCCGGCGCCGATGTTGGCCAGGCCGAGGGCGACGAATTCGTGGTTGGCGTTGATGCTGTAGCCGTGACGGGCGGCGAAGCTGCGCGCGGTGAGCATGGCGCTGCAGAAGCTGACCACCGTGATGCCGGTGGCGTCGCGCAGCAGGCTTTTCAGTTCCTCCAGGCTGGTCTGCGGCCAGCTCAGTTGCGGCAGCCCGGCCGGTACCTCGCCAAGCAGTTCCACGCCGTAGCGATCCAGGCCCAGCAGCGCCGCGGCGAGGCTGGCCAGGAGGACGCCGCAGAGCGCCCCGGGCAACTGCGGGAAGCGCCGCGGCAGCAGCACCATCAGCAAGAGCGAGAGGCTGCCGAGGATCAGCGTCGGCCAATGGATGTGCAGCAGGTTCTCCAGCAGCGCGAGGATGCCGGCGACGAAGCCGCTGGTCGCCGCCTCGTAGCCGAACAGCTTGCCCAGTTGCCCGACCAGCAGGCTCAGGCCGATGCCGTTGAGGTAGCCGACCAGGATCGGTCGCGAGAGGAAGCTGGCGATGAACCCGGCGCGGGCCAGGCCGGCGACGATGGAGAACAGCCCGACCATGATCGCGACGATCATCGACAGGTCCACCAGGCGCTGCGGATCGCCCGCCGCCAGCGGGGTGATGGCGGCGGCGACCATCGCCGCGGTCGCCGCGTCGGGGCCTACCATCAACTGCCGCGAGCTGCCGATCAGGGCGTAGATCAGCATCGGCAGGATGCACGCATAGAGGCCTACCTGGGGCGGGAAGCCGGCGATCTGGGCGTAGGCGATGGCGGTGGGGATCTGGATTGCCGCTACCGACAGCCCGGCCTGGACATCCGGACGGAACCAGGCGCGGCGGTAGTGGAGCAGGCTATCGAGTCCGGGTACCCAGCGGGCGAGTGGCATGCGGCTGATTCCTTGCAGGCGCGGATGCCGCAGCTTAGCCCGAAGGACAGGCTGCAGGATTGCCGGGAATCATTATTTCTTCAGTGCACACGCTCTTCGAGGCGAGGCGCTATCCGCCGCTTCTTCGCGCCGGCGGCGGACCTCAGACCTTCAACACCAACTTGCCGAAGTTTTCCCCGCTGAACAGCTTGAGCAGCGTTTCGGGAAAGGTCTCCAGGCCTTCGACGATGTCCTCGCGCGATTGCAGCTTGCCTTCCGCCAGCCAGGTGGCCATCTCCTTCAGGCCTTCTGGGAAGCGCTGGGCATAGTCCATCACCACCATGCCTTCCATGCGCGCCCGATTGACCAGCAGCGACAGGTAGTTGGCCGGGCCGCGCACCGCTTCCTTGTTGTTGTACTGGCTGATCGCCCCGCAGAGGACGATGCGTGCCTTGAAGGCGATGCGGGTGAGCACTGTGTCGAGGATTTCGCCGCCGACGTTGTCGAAGAACACATCGATACCCTTCGGGCATTCGCGCTTGAGTCCGGCGGCGAGGTCTTCGTTCTTGTAGTCGATGGCGCCGTCGAAGCCCAGTTCTTCGACCAGGAAGCGACATTTCTCGGCGCCGCCGGCGATGCCCACCACCCGGCAGCCCTTGAGCCTGGCGATCTGCCCGGCAACGCTGCCCACCGCACCGGCGGCGCCGGAGATCACCACGGTCTCGCCGTTCTTCGGCTGGCCGACGTCGAGCAACGCGAAGTAGGCGGTCATGCCGGTCATGCCCAGCGCCGAGAGATAGCGTGGCAGCGGCGCGCGGGACGGGTCGACCTTGTAGAAACCCTTGGGCTCGCCGATGAAATAGTCCTGCACGCCGAGGGCGCCGTTGACGTAGTCGCCGGCCTGGAAGCCGGGGTGCTTCGAAACCAGCACCTTGCCGACGCCGAGCGCACGCATCACCTCGCCGATCCCCACCGGCGGGATGTAGGAGCGGGCGTCGTTCATCCAGCCGCGCATCGCCGGGTCCAGCGACAGGTACTCGTTCTTCACCAGGATCTGGCCCTCGGCCGGTTCGCCGAGCGGGGTTTCGACGAAACTGAAGGTGTCGCGGCCGGGCAGCCCGCTGGGACGCTGGGCCAACTGGTATTGCCGATTGATCTGGGAGGTCATGGCAGGGCACTCGAATGTCGGGAAACAGGCCCCTAGGGATAGCTGGCGCCGGCGCCGGCGGCAAGCGAAGGCGAGTGCGGAAATGACCGGTCATCTATGCCGATGATTCGCCGCCATCAGTCTTATCAGCGGGCTGGATGGCCCATCCTCCAGTCCCCTGATAGTGCTATGCCTTGCGCCGGCCCTGGCTAGACTGGCGCGGCCCGGTTCCGTCGCAGTTGGCGGAAGGCGATTTTCCGAGGAGCAGCAGATGAGCAAACTTCTTTCCGGCCAGGTCGCACTGGTCACTGGCGGTGCGGCGGGCATCGGCCGCGCTACCGTGCTGGCCTTCGCCGCCGCCGGGGTCAAGGTGGTGGTCGCCGACCTGGACAGCGCCGGCGGCGAGGGCACGGTCGAAGCGATCCGCCAGGCAGGTGGCGAAGCCGTCTTCATTCGCTGCGACGTCACCCGCGACGCCGAGGTCAAGGCGCTGGTAGAGGGTTGCGCGGCGGCCTACGGCCGTCTCGACTACGCCTTCAACAACGCCGGTATCGAGATCGAGCAGGGCAAGCTGGCCGACGGCAACGAAGCCGAGTTCGACGCCATCATGGCTGTCAACGTGAAGGGCGTCTGGTTGTGCATGAAGCACCAGATCCCGCTGATGCTGGCCCAGGGCGGTGGCGCGATCGTCAACACCGCCTCGGTCGCCGGGCTCGGCGCGGCGCCGAAGATGAGCATCTACGCTGCTTCCAAGCACGCGGTGATCGGCCTGACCAAATCGGCGGCGATCGAGTACGCGAAGAAGGGCATCCGCGTCAACGCCGTGTGTCCGGCGGTGATCGACACCGACATGTTCCGCCGCGCCTACGAGGCCGATCCGCGCAAGGCCGAGTTCGCCGCCGCGATGCATCCGCTGGGTCGGGTCGGGCGGGTCGAAGAAATCGCCGCCGCGGTGCTCTATCTGTGCAGCGACAACGCAGGCTTCACCACCGGTATCGCCTTGCCGGTGGACGGCGGGGCGACGGCGATCTGAGCGGGCGGCGATACAACCGGGATGCCCCGGCGCGGGGCATTCGCATTCTGTTACAGGTCGGCGCGCGGTTTGGCGCGCCAGGCCACTGCCGGGGGACTAACCTGGGTCGAGAATCCGGGGCCTGAGCCCGTCTCCATCGCATCGGAGCAATAACAATAATGACCGCCGATCCCATCCTGACCCTGTTCCTCCCCATCGCCCTGGGCATCATCATGCTCGGTCTCGGACTGTCCCTGACCCCGGCCGACTTCCTCCGCGTGGTGCGCTACCCGAAGCCGGTGCTGGTCGGCCTGGTGTGCCAGATCGTCCTGCTGCCCCTGGCCTGTTTCCTGATCGTCCAGGGCTTCGCCCTGGAGGCGGCCCTGGCGGTCGGCATGATGTTGCTGGCGGCCTCGCCCGGCGGCACCACCGCCAACCTCTACAGCCACCTGGCGCATGGCGACGTGGCACTGAACATCACCCTGACCGCGGTGAACTCGGTGATCGCCATCCTCACCATGCCGCTGATCGTCAATCTGTCGCTGCAATACTTCATGGGCGACGGGCAGGCGATTCCCTTGCAGTTCGGCAAGGTCGTGCAGGTCTTCGTCATCGTCCTCGGCCCGGTGGCCATCGGCATGCTGGTGCGCAACCGCCTGCCGGCCGTGGCGGATCGCCTGCAGAAGCCGGTGAAGATCCTTTCCGCGCTGCTGTTGCTGGTGATCATCCTGCTGGCGCTGGCCAAGGACTGGCAGACCTTCGTCACCTACGCGCCGGTGGTCGGGCTGGCCGCGCTGGCCTTCAACCTGCTGAGCCTGGCGGTGGGCTACTGGGTGCCGCGCCTGCTGCGCCTGCCGAAGGCCCAGGCGGTGGCCATCGGCATGGAGATCGGCATCCACAACGGCACCCTGGCGATCGCCCTGGCGCTGAGTCCGAGCCTGCTGAACAACAGCACCATGGCGATTCCGCCGGCGATCTACGGAGTGCTGATGTTCTTCACCGCGGCGGCCTTTGGCTGGTGGGTCAGCCGTGGCCACCAGGCCGCGCCGGCGCCCGTGACGGCGCCGGACTGAGGTCGGTCAGCCGCGCCGCCAGTTGAGCACGAACTGAGTCAGCAGGCCGGCCACCAGGCCCCAGAACGCCGAGCCGATGGACAGCAGGGTGAAGCCGGAGGCGGTGACCATGAAGGTCACCAGCGCGGCCTCGCGCTGGCGCTCGTCGGCCATCGAGTTGGCCAGGCCGTTCATGATCGAGCCGAGCAGGGCGATGGCGGCGATGGACAGTACCAGTGCCTTGGGGAACGCCGCGAACAACGCTGCCAGGGTGGCGCCGAAGGTTCCTGCGACGCAGTTGAAGAAGCCGCACCAGAGCGCCGCGGTATAGCGCTTGTGCGGGTCCTCGTGGGCCGAGGGACCGGTGCAGATCGCCGCGCTGATCGCCGCCAGGTTGATCCCGTGGGAGCCGAACGGTGCCAGCAGGATCGAGGCGATGCCGGTACTCGAGATCAGCGGCGAGGCCGGCACCTGGTAGCCGTCGGCGCGCAGCACGGCGATGCCGGGCATGTTCTGCGAAGCCATGGCGACGATGAACAGCGGGATGCCGATGCTGATGGTGGCGGCCAGGGAGAAGCTCGGCGTGGTCCACTCCGGTACCGCCAGTTCCAGGCGGAACCTGCTGAAGTCCAGTTGGCCCAGTATCCCGGCCAGCAGCACCCCCACCAGTAGCGCAGCGAACACCGCATAGCGCGGCGAGAAGCGTTTGCACAGCAGATAGCTGAAGAACATCGCCAGCACCAGCAGGGTCTGTTGCTCGGCGGCGTTGCAGATCTCGATGCCGATGCGGAACAGCACCCCGGCCAGCAGCGCCGAGGCCAGCGAGGAGGGAACCTGGCGCATCAGGCGTTCGAAGCTGCCGGTGACGCCGCACAGGGTGATCAGGAGGGCGCAGACGATGAAGGCGCCGATCGCCTCGCTGTACGGCACTCCGGGCAGGCTGCTGATCAGCAGCGCCGCGCCGGGGGTGGACCAGGCGATCACGATCGGCACCCGGTAGCGCAGGGTCAGGCCGATGGTCGCCAGGCCCATGCCGATCGACAGGGCCCAGATCCACGAGGAAATCTGCGCGCTGCTGAGACCGGCGTTCTGCCCGGCCTGGAACATCAGTACCAGCGAGCTGGTGTAGCCGGTGAGCATGGCGACGAAGCCGGCCACCACGGCGGCGGGAGAGGAGTCGGCGAACGGACGCAGACGAGGCTGGGGCTGGGTGGTTTCGGTCATGCCGGGTACTTCCATGGAGTGTGCGGGACGACCGGGCACGGCGGTGGGCGGAGCCACGGGGCAGGTTGCGCGAGGCGCGGAGTGCCGATCATCTTTTTCTGTTTTGCGCAGCCTAAACAGCCGGCCAGGGGCTGTCCCGGTACAGCCGCGGACATAGTTGGCCATACAGTCGCAGCTGCCGGACGCTGGCGGAGCTGGTAACTTCCCGGCATTTGCCGAGGAGCTTCGCCATGGATGCAAACCCCTACGCCACGCCGCGTGTCGAATTGGTCGAGCAGGGCATACCGGATGCTTTCCGCCGGCGCTGGACGCCCGCGCAACTGCGCATCCTCGCCTGGCTCTGCCTGGCCTCGATAGCCGGCGGCGTGGTGCTGATGGTGCTCAGCCTGCTGGAGGCATTCGGCGACGGCGCCGCGTTCAGGGTCTACGCCGACTGGCTGGGCCTGCTCCTCAGCCTGCTCGGCGCCTACCTGCTGCTGCGGCTCAAGCACCTGGTCGAGTCGCGCTTTCGCGGCCCCTCGCTGGCCTGGCCGGTATGGTTGTCGATTCTCCTGACCCTGCTGGGCGAGGGCTGGAGCCTGCTGGCGGTTACCGACGATGCGCTGCAGGGCTGGAACTGGCAGGCGCTGGTGTACTTCGCGCTGCTTGCGCTGATCGGCGCTACCACCCTCTGGCTGGGCCTGCGTCTGCTCAAGCAGGAAAACCTCTATCCGTCGCTGCGGATCATGGCCTGGCTGGACATCGCCGGCGGCGCGATGCTGGCTTCGGTGCTGTTGCTGGTGCTGGCGGTACTGCCGCTGCTGGCCGCCACCGTGGCCATGGCGCTGGCCTGCTGGCGCGCGGCGCGGGAGTTGGAGCGGAGCTAGCGGGCAGCCGGTCGGCTTGTCGAGCGTCCAGGCGCCAGGCCCATGGGCGTCAGTCGGCGGCCTCCGTCGCCGCTTCGCCGCGGCTGCCTGCATGCGCCCGAGCCAGGGTGCGATTGACCGCCAGCCAGCCGGAGACCGCTTCGCCGCCGGCTTCCTCGAAGCAGCGTTGGAGCAGCCGCGACTGCTCGCGACGCAGCGCCTTTTCCAACCGCACGCCCTCGGCGGTGAGGCCCAGGAGGCGTTTGCGCTTGTCGTCGTCGGCGGTGGCGCTGCCGATCAGGTTCATCTCCAGCAACTGGCGCAGCGGGATGTTCAGCGCCTGCTTGGTCACGCCGAGCAGGGCCAGCAGTTCCTTCACGCTGAGGCCCGGATAGCGGGCGATGAAGAACAGCACGCGGTGGTGCACACGTCCCAGGCCGCGGCGGGCGAGCATCTCGTCAGGCTTGGTGGTGAAGGCCTGGTACGCGAAGAAGAAGGCTTCCATCATGGCCTGCTGCTGGACGGCGTGGTTTTTCAGGTCAGGCATATTGACGCTTCCGGGTGCGGCATCGTAGTTTCGGTCAAGCAGTTTGACTCATTTTTCCCCGCCTACGCTACCGGTGATCCCATGGCCTTCTCTGAACGCATCTCCCGCCTGAAAAGCTCCTTGATCCGCGAAATCCTTGCCGCGGCGCAGCGTCCGGAGGTGATGTCGTTCGCCGGCGGGCTGCCGGCCGAGCCGATGCTGCCGAAGGTGCAGTGGGAGCAGATGCCGGCCTCCATGGGCCAGTACGGCATGAGCGAAGGCGAGCCTGCCCTGCGCGAAGCCATCGCCGCCGAAGCGCGTGCCCTCGGCGTCCCCTGCGAGGCGAGCCAGGTGCTGATCGTCAGCGGTTCGCAGCAGACCCTCGACCTGGCCAGCAAGCTGTTCATCGATCCGGGCACCGAGGTGCTGCTCGAGGCGCCGACCTACCTCGCCGCGCTACAGGCCTTCCAATTGTTCGGCGCCGATTGCGTGACCGTGCCGCTGGGTGCCGAGGGCCCCGACCTGGTTGCCCTGCGGCAGCGCCTGGAGCGACACAAGCCGGCCTTCGCCTACCTGATCCCGACTTTCCAGAATCCGTCCGGCGTGCGCTACAGCGAGGAACGCCGCGACGCGGTGGCGGCGCTGCTAGACGAATTCGGCGTGACCCTGATCGAAGACGAACCCTATCGCGAACTGGTGTTCGACGAGGGCCGCGCAACCCCGCTGGTCAGCCGCCTGCGCAAGTCCAGCTGGATCTATACCGGCACGGTGTCGAAGACCCTGCTGCCGGGCCTGCGCGTCGGTTTCCTGATCGCCACCCCGGACCTGTTCCCCCACCTGCTGCGGCTGAAACAGTCGGCCGACCTGCATACCAACCGGGTAGGGCAGTGGCAGGCGCTGCAATGGTTCGGCAGCGAGGCCTACCGCCAGCACCTGGCCGAACTGCGCGAGTTCTACCGGGTCCGCCGCGACGCCATGCAGGAGGCGCTGCTGGAGCACTTCGGTGAGCTGGCCGAATGGAATATCCCGGAGGGCGGGCTGTTCTTCTGGCTGACCCTCAGGCAGCCGCTGGATACCCGCACCCTGCTCCAGCCGGCGCTGGCCGCCGATGTCGCATTCATGCCCGGCGAACCTTTCTTCGCCGAGCCGGAGCAGAATCTCGGGCGTCTGCGGCTGAACTTCAGCCACGTCGCCCCGGAGCGCCTGCACGAAGGCCTGCGGCGCCTGGCCAAGGTCGTCCGCGACGCCCAGGCCGCCGAAGCGGCCTGAACCCTCATCGGCGCTCCTTCCGGGGCGCCGGCCATCCGATCCGAGGAGCGACACGATGTACAAGGTCTACGGTGATTACCGTTCGGGCAACTGCTACAAGATCAAGCTGGCCATGTCGCTGCTCGGCATCGACTACCAGTGGGTACCGGTGGACATTCTCAAGGGCGAGACCCAGACCCCGGAGTTCCTGGCGAAGAACCCCAACGGCAAGATACCGGTGCTGGAGCTGGAGGACGGCAGTTGCCTGTGGGAGTCCAACGCCATCCTCAACTTCCTCGCCGACGGCAGCGCCCTGTTGCCCAGCGAACCGCGCCTGCGCACCCAGGTGCTGCAATGGCAATTCTTCGAGCAATACAGCCATGAGCCCTATGTGGCCGTGGCGCGCTTCATCAAGCTCTACCTCGGCCTCCCGGAAGCCCGCCGCGCCGAGTTCGAAGAGAAGAAGATCGGCGGCTACAAGGCCCTCGACGTCATGGAGAAACAGCTGTCGCGCACGCCATTCCTGGTCGGCGAACAGTTCTCCATCGCCGATATCACCCTCTACGCCTACACCCATGTCGCCCATGAAGGCGGCTTCGACCTGACGGCCTACCCGGCGATCCGCGCGTGGATCAAGCGAGTGGGGGAGGTGCCGGGGTATGTGGGGATGCTGGATTGAGGGGAGCTTCGATCAGCGGTTGGCGAGGCAGTGATTTCTGTCATGAGCGGGAGTTTCGGGTAGAGCGAAATTTTTATGCATCGGGCTGGATGCGCGTTTTTCCTGATTATTCGTAGCTCGCTTTCCTGGCGCTGCTGTTGGTACCCGGCGCTGCGCTGGTGGCGGGTCAGTTACTGGCCGTTGAGGTCGATGCCCAGGAGGGCATCGACCGACTGGCCGCGCTAGCCGACCCGACTACTGTCGGGCAGCTTTCTCGCCAGTAGGCGCACAGCACTGTCGAGCGGGTAAGCGGTGCGCAATTCTCTGTCGTCGCCGTACGCGGCCTACCGCATAAGTTGGTCATCGAGGGCTTGGCGATAGGCGCTGCGGCGGTCATCGAATCCTGCTTTCCTGACTGCTCGGGTCGCTATCGATTTCCGCCCAGCCGGTGCGGTACGGGCGTGCCCAGGGTAAACGCAGCGGTGCGTCCCGCTGCAGTCGGTCACGGCGCAACTTCCTCGCCGGTGGCCATGGGACCGCCCATCTCGATTAATTTCCCTAACAATTCCCGTGCCAGTCTTTCATGGCTCTTTTAATCAATCTCATCCAATGGCTGATTGTTATCCATGTCTCATTCTGAAAAGAAAAATAACAAGTGAATTGAGCAAGAAGTTGCGCAGTGTTGTGCAACTTTTTGCGCAGTAGTGTTCAGGCCAGTATTTTCAAGGGCTGTGGACTGTTATTGGGGATGTTTCTTGGTTTTCATTGTGCAACTTCTTGCACAATCGCTATTACGCTCTAAATCAGCTGTTGGTCCGCTTGGAAGGCCTATGTTTCGAGGCTCTCCGGAGAAATCCATACTGCCTGCCTTATTTTTTATAAATTGTTAACTACCTGTTTTGGTAGGGTTTTCCAAATGGCCATCAATGTCGTTATGATGGCTATAGCCAAGCCGTAAAGGGCATGGACGCAGACGCCTGACGTTTGGCTGAAAATCTTTCATTGATTCGTATCAATGAATAGGAAAATTCCCAAAGAGGGAATGTCCTGTTGCTTGCCAGTTTTTATGTTGTTTTCATGGAAAAGGCAAAGAGCTCTTCAGACTATTGGGATTTTCGTTCGGTTTTTATGCCAACTAGTTGAATTGTTAAGATATTCATTGGCGCACATGGTGTGCATTGAAGGGTTAGGATGACCTATTCGAGCAAGCTCTCCTCGCATTATCTGGAACTCGCGGAACAGCCGATTTCAAAGGATGTCTTTGCGGGTGAGGATGTGCGTTTTTCCAGCGAATACGAGGCGCTGGAAAATGAGCTGGGCAAGGCGCTCTCGCTCCATGAGAACGGCCAGACCGACTGGTTGAAAATCCTGGAAAACAGCGAAGCGCTGCTTCGTGCCCAATCCAAGGACCTGCGTGTTGCAGCCTGGTTGACCTGGGCCCTCTACCAACGGGAATCCTTTCCCGGTTTGCTGGCCGGACTGGGATTGCTGGAACGTCTGTGCAGCCGGCATTGGGTCGAGATCCATCCGCTCAAGGCGCGCACTCGCGCCGCGGCCATTGCCTGGCTGGTGCCCCGGCTGGAGCAGGCGCTGAACGAGAACGTACCGATCAAGGAGCAACTCCCCCTGTTCCGGCGTCTCGCCGAGCACCTGGAAAAACTCGATACCGCGCTGACCGCGCAACTGGGCGACGACGCGCCCTTGTTGCTGCCGATCAGCCGACGCCTTTCGGGCATGCTCCAGCGCGCCGCCGACAACCAGCCCGAACCTGGCGTGGTCGGCGCCGTGGTGGCCCAGGTCAAGCAGGCGGCCAGCCAGTTGCTGGCGCCGGGTGCGCCCATCGACAACGAGCGCGACGCCCACAAGGCCATGCGCGCCCAGCAGGAGGCCGCACGCCCCCTGTGCGCCTGGTGGCTGAAGCAGAAAGCCACCGATCTGCGCGCGCTGCGCCTCAACCGAACGATGCTCTGGCTGCCCATCGAGTCCATGCCCGAGCGCAATGCCGAACAGGTCACCGCGCTAAGGGGAGTGCCGGCGGACAAGCTGAAAAGCTACCAGGAGCGTTTCGCCCAGGGCCTGTACGCCGATCTCCTGGTGGAGCTGGAGGCGAGCCTGGCACGGGCGCCGTTCTGGTTCGACGGCCAGCGCCTGGTCTGGGAGTGCCTGCAAGGGCTCAACGCCGAGCAGGCGATGCGGGAAGTCGAAATGCATTTCGCCTTGCTCCTGCAGCGTCTGCCGGGGCTGGTGGAGCTGCGTTTCCACGATGGCAGCGCATTCGCCGATGCGGCCACCCGCGGCTGGATCAGCGCCCATGTCATGCCCCATCTCCAGAACGACAGTGCGCCGCGCAAGGTCGAGACCGTGGCCCTGCAGGCCGAATGGGACGTCGCCCTGGACGAGGTCCAGCCGGTGTTGCGCAAGGACGGCCTGAAGGCGGCGGTACAGGTGTTGAAGCAGGGCATGAAGCGCGCCCACGGCGGGCGCGCCCGGTTCTTCTGGCAACTGAGCCTCGCGCGACTGTGCTTCCTGGCGAAGAAGTACGAGCTGGCCAAGACCCAGCTGGAGAGCCTCGACCATCAGTTGCACGAATCGGGATTGCACGCCTGGGAGCCCGATCTGGCGCTGGATGTACTGCACCTGCTGCATAGCTGCTGCGAGCTGTTGCCGCAGAACCACGCCGTGCGAGAACGCAAGGAAGACATTTATCGCAGGCTGTGCCACCTCGATCTCGAGGTGGTGCTCGAATAGGGCTTCGCGCCCTCAATTCTCAAGGAGAAAAAGCCATGGCCAAAGAAGGCTCGGTAGCCCCAAAGGAACGCATCAACGTCACCTTCAAGCCCGCCACTGGCGGTGCCCAGGAAGAAATCGAACTGCCGTTGAAGCTACTGGCGATCGGCGATTACACCCAGCGCACGGATGAGCGCAAGGTGGAGGACCGCAAGCCGATCGGCATCGACAAGATGACCTTCGACGAGGTCCTGGCCAAGCAGGAGCTGGGGCTGACGCTGAGCGTACCCAATCGTCTCCAGGAGGAGGGCGGCAGCGACGAGCTGGCGGTGGGGCTGCAGATCAACTCGATGAAGGACTTCAACCCGGCCAGCATCGTCGAGCAGGTGCCCGAGCTGAAGAAGCTGATGGAGTTGCGCGATGCGTTGGTGGCCCTCAAGGGCCCGCTGGGCAACGCCCCGGCGTTCCGCAAGGCCATCGAAAGCGTACTCGCCGACGACGAGTCCCGTAGCCGTGTGCTGGGCGAGCTGGGGCTGAGCGCCGCCCCCTCCCAGGACGCCTGAGCCACCCCCTAGCCAAGGAAGCAGATACATGAGCACCAGTGCCGCACAGCAAGGCCGGAACCAGAACGGCGAATACAACATTCTCGACAGCATCATCGCCGAGACCCGCCTGAGCCCGGACGACGAGGCCTACGACATCGCCAAGCGCGGCGTCTCCGCCTTCATCGAGGAATTGCTCAAGCCGCAGAACGACGGCGAGCCGGTGAAGAAGGCGATGGTCGACCGGATGATCGCCGAGATCGACGCCAAGCTCAGCACGCAGATGGACGAGATTCTCCATCATCCCGATTTCCAGGCGCTGGAGTCGGCCTGGCGCGGCCTGCAACTGCTGGTCGACCGCACCAACTTCCGCGAGAACATCAAGATCGAGATTCTCAGCGTTTCCAAGCAGGACCTGCTGGACGATTTCGAGGACTCGCCCGAGGTGATGCAGTCCGGCCTGTACAAGCACATCTACACCGCCGAATACGGCCAGTTCGGTGGCCAGCCGGTCGGCGCCATCATCGCCAACTACTACATGTCGCCCAGTTCGCCCGACGTCAAGCTGATGCAATACGTCTCCAGCGTGGCCTGCATGGCCCATGCGCCATTCGTGGCGGCCGCCGGTCCGAAGTTCTTCGGCCTGGAAAGCTTCACCGGCCTGCCGGACCTGAAGGACCTGAAGGATCATTTCGAAGGCCCGCAGTTCGCCAAGTGGCAGAGCTTCCGCCAGTCCGAGGATTCCCGCTACGTGGCGCTGACCGTACCGCGCTTCCTGCTGCGCACGCCCTACGATCCGGAAGAGAATCCGGTCAAGTCGTTCGCCTACAAGGAGACCGTGGCCAACAGCCACGAGCATTACCTGTGGGGCAACACCGCCTATGCCTTCGGCACCAAGCTGACCGACAGCTTCGCCAAGTATCGCTGGTGCCCGAACATCATCGGGCCGCAGAGCGGCGGTGCGGTAGAGGACCTGCCGTTGCACCACTTCGAGAGCATGGGCGAGATCGAGACCAAGATCCCCACCGAGGTGCTGGTGTCCGATCGCCGCGAGTACGAACTGGCCGAGGAAGGCTTCATTTCCCTGACCATGCGCAAGGGCAGCGACAACGCCGCGTTCTTCTCCGCCAGCTCGGTGCAGAAGCCGAAGTTCTTCGGCATCAGCGCCGAAGGCAAGGCCGCGGAGCTGAACTACAAGCTCGGCACCCAGTTGCCGTACATGATGATCGTCAACCGCCTGGCCCATTACCTGAAGGTCCTGCAACGCGAACAGCTGGGGTCGTGGAAGGAGCGTACCGACCTCGAGCTGGAGCTGAACAAGTGGATCCGCCAGTACGTCGCCGACCAGGAAAACCCCAGCGCCGAAGTGCGCGGCCGTCGCCCGCTGCGCGCTGCACAGATCATCGTCAGTGACGTCGAGGGCGAGCCGGGCTGGTACCGCGTCAGCCTGAACGTGCGCCCGCACTTCAAGTACATGGGGGCGGACTTCACCCTGTCGCTGGTCGGCAAGCTGGACAAAGAGTAAGCGGAGCTTTCCATGACTGGATACGGCAGCCTGTTCGAGCGCCTGAACGGCGACGCGGATAAGCGCGTCGGCTGGAGCCGCGAGGTTTCCGCCATGGCGTCGGTGGCTGCCCATCTGGGCAAGATGCTCAGCACCCGGGCGGGCAGCGTGCAGACGCTGTCCGACTACGGGTTGCCCGATCTCAACGACATGCGCCTGAGCCTGCACGACTCCCTGAGCCAGGCCCGCTCGGCCATCGAAGGTTTCATCGAGGCTTACGAACCGCGCTTGAGCGACGTGCGTGTCGTTTCCCTGCCACGCGACAACGACCAGCTCCGCCTGGCCTTCAGCATCGAAGGCTTGCTGGAGGTGGGAGGTTTCAAGCGCCAGGTGAGTTTTTCCGCATGCCTGGATGGCAGCGGCCAGGTGAAGGTCAGCTAAGGAGGTTTCGATGTCCGGCAAACCCGCAGCCCGCGTTTCCGATCCCACCGCTTGTCCGCTCCCCAGGCACGGCAGCAATCCCATCGGCGTCGGTTCCGCCGACGTGTTCTTCGACGGCCTCGCGGCGGCCCGCCAGGGTGACGCCTCGGCCTGGCGCTGTACTGCTTCGATGCCTGGTTCGTCCATGAGGTCTTCTGAGATGGGCGCGAATCGGGTCGATTACGGAAAGACAACGGACACCGTGGGTTTCCGATCTTCAGGCCAGAAATGTCATTGCGGTTTTGGCGGCAGCGGTCAGACGACTGCCATCAGTGAAACGATATCCAGCAGGTAAGCCGTGTCCTTCAATCATTACTACCAGAGCGAACTCACCGCACTGCGCCAGCTGGGGCGCCGTTTCGCCGAGCGTAGCCCGGCCCTGGCCCCGTTTCTCGGGCAGGTCGGACGCGATCCGGATGTCGAGCGCCTGCTCGAGGGCTTTGCCTTCCTGACCGGGCGGTTGCGGCAGAAGCTGGACGACGAGTTGCCGGAACTCAGCCACTCGATGATGCACCTGCTGTGGCCGAACTATATGCGCCCGCTGCCGGCTTTCAGCATTCTCCAGTTCGACCCCCTGACCCGCCCGGGCGGGGCGCTGCGCGTGGAGCGCGATACGCCGGTCGAGAGCCGGCCGGTGGGCGAGGTCGCCTGTCGCTTCCGTACCTGCTACGCCACCGAAGTCCTGCCGCTGGTGCTGGAGGCGCTCAACTATTCGGTGACCGGCGAGGGTGCGCTGCTCGGCCTGCGCCTGGCGATGAACTGCGACGGGCATCTCGGCGAGCTGGGCCTGAGTCGGCTGCGCCTGCACCTGGCCGGCGAGCGCTACATCAGCCAGATGCTCTACCTGTGCCTGCTGCGCAACCTGGAGAGCATCCAGCTGATTCCGCTAGACGCCCATGGGCGGGCGCTGGATGGCGTGGCCGGCAAGCCGATGTCGTTCCGCCTGACGGGCGAGCGGGTGCAGCCGGTGGGGTTCGCCGAAGACGAGGCGTTGATTCCCTATCCGCTGAATACCTTCCGTGGCTATCGCTACCTGCAGGAATACTTCGCGTTCCAGGACAAGTTCCTGTTCGTCGACGTGGATGGCCTTGACCTGCTCGGCGCTCTGCCCGAGGAAACCCTCAAGCAGGTCCGCGGCCTCGAGTTGCGCTTCGATATCCGCAAGAGCGGCATCCAGCGCCTGCACCCGACGCTGGAGAACGTCAAGCTGTACTGTACGCCGGTGGCCAACCTGTTCCGCCACGATGCGCTGCCGATCCGCCTCGACGGCAAGCAGGACGAGTACCTGCTGATGCCGGCCGAATACAGCCTGGAGGACTGCGGGGTGTTCTCGGTAGAGGGCGTCACCGGCTGGCGGCCGGGCGGGCTCGGCTACCAGGCCTATGTGCCGTTCGAGTCCTTCGAGCACGATCCCAGCTTCGACGTCCCGGAAGCACGGCCCCACTACAGCGTCCGGCAACGGACCTCGTTGCTGCACGATGGCCTGGACACCTACCTGAGCTTCGGCATCCGCCATCCCGAGCAGATCGAGACGCTGTCGGTGGAACTGACCTGCACCAACCAGAACCTGCCCCAACGGCTGCGCCTGGGCGATATCTGCGTCGCCTGCGAAGGCACGCCGGAGTTCCTCGGTTTCCGCAATATCACCCCGGCGACGCCGAGCTACGCGCCGCCGCTGAACCGCGATTTCCTCTGGAAACTGATCAGCAACATGTCGCTCAACTACCTGTCGCTGGCCAACGTCGACGCGCTCAAGGTGATCCTCGAAACCTACGACCTGCCGCGCTACTACGACCAGCATGCGGCGAAGGTCAGCAAGCGCCTGCTGGGCGGGCTCAAGTCGGTCCGCCACGAGCATGTCGACCGCCTGCATCGGGGCCTGCCGCTGCGCGGCTTGCGTACCGAGCTGACGATCGATCCGGAAGGCTACATCGGCGAGGGCGACCTGTTCGTGTTCGCTTCGGTTCTGAACGAATTTTTCGCGCTTTACGCCAGCATCAACTCCTACCACGAGTTGCGGGTGAGGAGCACACAGGGAGACGTGTACCAATGGAAACCGCGCATGGGTTTGCAGCCCCTGCTGTAAGCGCGCTGGCCCGGGGCATTCGCGAGTACTCGCTGTTCCAGGCGGTCCTGCTGGTCATGGATCGCCTGCGCGAGGAATATCCCGGCCTGGGAGACGAGGCGCTCTACGATCAGTTGGAATTCCAGGCCAATCCTAGCCTCGGCTTCCCGGGCAGCGATGTCGATCGGGTGGAGTTCTTCGAAGAGCGTGGCATGCTGCGGGCGCGGCTGCGTTTCAACCTGATCGGCTTGTTCGGTGCCAGTTCGCCGTTGCCGGCGTTCTACAGCGAGCAGGCCCTGGGCGACAGCGAGGAGGGCAATCCTACGCGGAACTTCCTCGATCTCTTCCATCACCGCCTGCATCGGCTGCTGTTGCCGATCTGGCGCAAGTACCGTTACCGGGTGAGCTTCCAGAGCGGTGCGAGCGATGCGTTCTCCGCTCAGTTGTTCGCCCTCGTCGGATTGGGCGGGGAAGAGATCCGCAAGGCCAGGGAACTGAACTGGAAACGCCTGCTGCCCTACCTGGGCCTGCTCAGCCTGCGGGCGCACTCGGCGGCCTTGATCGAGTCGGTGCTGCGCTACTACTTCAAGCATGCCGAACTGGTCGCCGAGCAGTGTATCGAACGGCGCGTCGCGATCCTCGAAGAGCAGCGCAACCGGCTCGGCCTGTTCAACAGCCAGCTTGGCGAAGACGCGGTGCTGGGCGAACGGGTCCGCGACCGCAGCGGCAAGTTCCGCATTCATATCCGCCAGCTCGACTGGCAGCGCTTCCACGAGTTCCTGCCGATCGGTCCCGGCTACCAGCCGCTTTGCGCGCTGGTTCGCTTCACCCTGCGCGACCCGCTCGACTACGACATCCGGCTGGTCTTGCGCCACGAGGAAATCCGTGAGTTCCGCATCGGCGCGCAGAACGCCTGCCGCCTTGGCTGGACCAGCTGGCTGGGCCGGGAGCGCGCGGATGGCGTGGTGACGCTGGGCAGCAAGATTCATTAAGGATGGATGAGCATGATCAACGTAGACCTGCAACAACTGATTCAGGCGCTGGATGCCGACACCCGGCGCGACCTCGAAGGCTCGGCCGAGCGCTGCGTAGCCCGTGGCGGCAGCAAGGTACTGGTGGAGGACCTGTTGCTGGGCCTGCTGGAGCGTCCCCAGGGACTGCTGGCGCGCGCCCTGCAGGATGCCGCGGTGGACGCCGGCGAACTCAACGCCGCGTTGCAAGCGCGGGGCGAGCATAGTGCCTCGCGCAATCCGGTGTTCGCGCCCGAGCTGGTGCAGTGGCTGCAGGATGCGCTGTTGCTGGCCAACCTCGAACTGGGCCGTAGCCAGATCGACCAGGCGGCATTGATCCTGGCCCTGCTACGCAACCCGTTGCGCTATGCCGGCAGCCGCTACCAGCCGCTGCTGGCGCGGCTCGACATCGAGCGGTTGAAGGATTTCGCGCTCTCGCAGCCGCTGGAGGGCGCGCCCAGCGGCAAGCCGGGCGGCGGCGAGTCCCTGTTGCAGCGTTTCACCCACAACCTTACCCAGCAGGCGCGCGACGGCAAGCTCGATCCGGTGCTCTGTCGCGACGGGGCTATTCGCCAGATGGTCGACATCCTGGCCCGTCGGCGGAAAAACAACCCCATCGTGGTCGGCGAGGCCGGCGTCGGCAAGACCGCCATCGTCGAAGGCCTGGCCTCGCGGATCGCCGCAGGGGAAGTGCCGCCGGCGCTGAGGGACGTCGAGCTGTTGTCCCTCGACATGGGCCTGTTGCAGGCCGGTGCCAGCGTGAAGGGCGAGTTCGAGCGGCGCCTGAAAGGCGTCATCGACGAAGTGAAGGCAGCGCTCAGGCCGACCATCCTGTTCATCGACGAGGCCCATACGCTGATCGGCGCGGGCGGTCAGGCCGGCGGCTCGGATGCCGCCAACCTGCTCAAGCCGGCCCTGGCACGTGGCGAGTTGCGCACCATCGCGGCGACGACCTGGGCCGAATACAAGAAGTATTTCGAGAAGGACCCGGCGCTGGCCCGGCGCTTCCAGCCCGTGCAGTTGCATGAGCCGAGCGTTGCCGAGGCGGTGACGATCCTGCGTGGCCTGGCCCGGGTTTACGAGGAAAGCCACGGTATCTACCTGCGCGACGACGCGGTGGTGGCCGCCGCCGAACTGTCCGCCCGCTACCTGGCGGGTCGCCAGTTGCCGGACAAGGCCGTCGACGTCCTCGACACCGCCTGTGCGCGGGTGCGCATCAGCCTGGCGGCGGCGCCGGAGAGTCTCGAGCGCCTGCGCGGCGAGCTGGCCGAAGGCGAGCGCCAGCGCCAGGCCCTGCGCCGCGATGCCGAGGCAGGCCTGCCGATCGACCACGATACCCTGCAGGCGCTGGAGGAGCGCCTGGCCCAGGCGGAAAGCGAGCGGCACGTACAGGAGGACCAGTGGAGCCGCCAGCGCGAACTCGCCGAGCGCCTGCTCGCCCTGCGCCAGCAATTGGCCAGGGCCCGCGAGGCGAACCGGGAAGAGCAGGGCGGCGAGGCGGACGCGGAGACTTTCCCGGCCGACGAGCATGGCGGTGTCGAAGCCCTGGAAAAGGCCCTTCACGAAACCCGCCAGGCGCTCGCCGATGCCCAGGCCCAGGGGCGGCTGGTCAGCTTCGAGGTCTGCCCGCGCCTGGTTGCCGAGGTGATCGGCGCCTGGACCGGCGTACCGGTGGAACAACTGGCGCGGGAACACAACGCCAAGGTGATGGGGTTCGCCGACGACCTGCGGGCGCGGATCCGTGGCCAGGAACAGGCGGTCAGCGCCCTGGACCGCGCGATGCGCGCCACCGCGGCCGGGCTGAACAAGCCCGATGCGCCGGTCGGCGTGTTCCTGCTGGTGGGCCCGAGCGGGGTGGGCAAGACCGAGACCGCGCTGGCGCTGGCCGACCTGCTGTATGGCGGCGAGCGTTTCATCACCACCATCAACATGTCCGAGTTCCAGGAGAAGCACACCGTCTCGCGCCTGATCGGCGCGCCGCCCGGCTATGTCGGCTATGGCGAGGGTGGCATGCTCACCGAGGCGGTACGCCAGAAGCCCTATTCGGTGATATTGCTGGACGAGGTGGAGAAGGCCGATCCGGACGTGCTCAACCTGTTCTACCAGATCTTCGACAAGGGCGTGGCCAACGATGGCGAAGGGCGCGAGATCGATTTCCGCAATACCTTGATCCTGATGACCTCCAACCTCGCCAGCGAGCACATCGCCGCGCTTTGCCAGGACGGCGCGCGGCCTTCCGCCGAACTCCTGGAGGAAACCATCCGGCCGGCGCTCAGCCGGCATTTCAAGCCGGCGCTGCTGGCGCGCATGCGCGTGGTGCCTTACTACCCGGTGGGCGGCCCGGTACTGCGCGAGCTGATCGAGATCAAGCTGGAACGCCTCGGCGAGCGTCTGGCCCGCCGTCAACTGGCTTTCGACTACAGCCAGGCGCTGGTGGACCACCTGGCCGAGCGTTGCACCCAGAGCGACAGCGGCGCACGGTTGATCGACCACCTGCTGGACACGCACCTGCTGCCGCTGGTGGCCGACCGTTTGCTGGAAGCGATGGCGCGCGACGAGCGTCTCGAGCGGGTCCATGCGACGCTGGGCGAGCACGGCCGCGTGCTCTGCGAGTTCGCCTGAGGTGGGTGCGATGTTCAGCCGCGTACCGCAACCCCTGGCCTTCGCCGAAGCCCTGCTCGCTCAGTTCGGCGCGCTGTCGCGGGAAACCGACATCACGGCCCTGCTGGGCGGTTTCGCACGCGCAGTCGGCGAACTCAGCGGCTGCGAGCTGAGCCAGTTGTATCTGCTCGACCAGACCCATACCGCGCTCACCCTCAACGCCGAATGCCGGGACGGCCTGTTGCAGGCGCTGGAGCCGTCGAGCCTGCCGGCGGACTACACCGGCGAGCAGTTGCTGCAGTTCGCCCTGTGCCAGAACCGCGTGGTCAGTCTCGTCGACCTGCCGTCGCGGCTGCACGAGACCGGCTTCCTGCCGGCAGGGGAGCAGCCCTGGCTGTCCCTGCTCTGCGTTCCGCTGGTGAGCCCGGAGAAAACGGTCGAGGGCATGGTGGTCTGCGCTACCCGGCGCCCACTGGACCTGCAGGGATTCGCCCATCCACTGGGCCAGCTGGGCTCGTTCGTGCTGGCCCAGCTGCATCTGCTGCAACGCCTCTCGCAACCCTCCGGCGAGCCGCAGGGACCGTCCAGCGCACCGGTGGTCAGCGGCTACGGGCTGATCGGCAGGAGCGCGGCGATGCGTGAGACCTGCCGCCTGATCAGCAAGGTCCTGCACAACCCCTATACCGTGTTGCTGCAGGGCGAGACCGGCACCGGCAAGGAGGTGGTCGCACGGGCGATCCACGAGTACGGCCCGCGGCGTGCACAGGCATTCGTGGTGCAGAACTGCGCGGCGTTTCCGGAAAACCTGCTGGAAAGCGAGCTGTTCGGCTACCGCAAGGGCGCCTTTACCGGTGCCGAGCGCGATCGTCCCGGGTTGTTCGATGCCGCGGATGGCGGAACCCTGCTGCTCGACGAAATCGGCGACATGCCCCTGTCGCTCCAGGCCAAGCTGTTGCGCGTGTTGCAGGAAGGCGAGATTCGCCCGCTCGGCGGCAACGACACGCACAAGGTCGATGTACGCATCATCGCCGCTACCCACCGTGACCTCGCCCTGCTGGTACGCGATGGCAAGTTCCGCGAAGACCTCTACTACCGGCTGGCGCAGTTTCCCATCGAGTTGCCGCCGTTGCGCCAGCGCGAGGGCGACGCCCTCGAACTGGCCCGGCATTTCGCCGAGCGCGCCTGCGTGTTCCTGCGCCGCGCGCCGCTGGGCTGGTCCGCGGAAGCGCTGGAACTGCTCGACGGCTATGGCTTTCCCGGCAACGTTCGGGAGCTGAAGGGACTGGTGGAATGCGCGGTACTGCTCTGCGAAGGCGAGGTGCTGCTGGCCGAACACTTTTCCCTGCGCGCGCCCCCGGAAGCGGAGGCGCCGCTCAAGCTGCGCGAGCATCTGGAGCAGATCGAACGGGACCTGCTGCTCGCCTGCCTGCGCAGGAACGCTGGCAACCAGACCCTCGCCGCGCGCGAACTGGGTCTGCCGCGACGAACCCTGATCTATCGCATGGGACGCCTGAACATTCATTTCGGCGATCCCCGGACCTGAAGCCCATGATCGAGATTTCCTTCCAACCAGCCCAGCCGGGCGCGCGCCTGGAGCGCGGCGTCCGCGGCCCTTCCATGGAGACTCCCTGATGCCTGTTCGTCACTGGCCCGCCGTGCTTCTGGCCCTGGCCGTCCTCTGCGGCCTCGCCGGTTGCAGCGGCAACTACAAATTCAACGACGGCGACTATCGCCCGCTTGGCGATCCGCAGGCGGTCAATCGCGGCAAGTGACCGCAAGGAGCGATCTCATGGAACTGGTATTGGAAATGCTCAGCGCCAAGCAATTCGTACCGACAGAGCTATGCAGCAAGACCTTCGGCAGGAACGGCGGCCTCATCGGCCGCGGCGGTGAGTGCGATTGGGCGATTCCCGATCGCAAGCGGCACCTGTCCAAGCAGCATGCGCGGGTCAGCTATCGCAACGGCGCGTTCTACCTGACCGACACCAGCAGCAACGGCATCCGCGCCGGCAACGGCAGCCGCCTGCCGCATGGCGAGCCGCAGCGCATCGAGCAGGACAGCGTCTTCCTGCTCGGCGACTTCGAGATCCGCGCGCGGTTGCTGCGCGAGCCCGACGAGCTCGCCATGGACGTCGGGCGGCCGCAGCCGGCGGGCAGCATCATTCCGGACGATGCCTTCCTGGCCCTCGATCCGTTGCAGGCGCTCGACCAGGACGGTGCAGATGCCTACGAACTCGACGACCTGAGCGCGATCGCCCAGCCCAGTCATGAGGCCGGGGCGCGTGCGGACTACGCGCGGATCGACATGGAAAGCCTGGTCGTACCGGAGCTGGTGCCCGCCCCGGCGGCTCCGCAGGAACCCGTGGAAAGTCCGCGTCCGGGTCGCGACGAAGCCTTCTGGCAGCGTTTCGGCCAGGCCCTGGGAATGGACCTCGAAGGCCTCGACGGCGCTGCGCGCGAAGCGCTGGCGATCGACGCCGCCGGTTTGCTGCGGCAGTGCATCGGCGGCTTGCAGCAGAGCCTGCGGACCCGCAGCGAACTGAAGAACGAACTGCGCCTGTCGCTGAGCACATTGCGCGATACCGGCAAGAATCCCTTGCGCTTCAGCGCCGATGCCGGCGAGGCGCTGGGTCATCTGCTACGGGATGGCAAGCCTGGCCAGTTGAGTGGCGAACAGGCCGTCGCACGCAGTTTCCGCGACCTCCAGGCGCACCAGGTGGCGCTGCTCGGCGCCAGCCGGGCGGCGGTGCGCGCGACCCTCGAGCATTTCTCGCCGCAGCAGCTGGCCCTGCGTTTCGAGCGCGACGGTCGCCGGCCGTTGCTGGCCACCTCGGGCAGCCGCTGGCGTGCCTATGGTCGCTACCACCAGTCGCTATGCCAGGACGACGATTGGAGCGAGCGTCTGTTGGCGCGTGATTTCGCCCAGGCCTACGAAGAGCAGGTTCGCCTGATTTCCACCCTCTACACCGAGCACCAAGGATGATCGCCATGTCTCGTCGCCCGATCCCGCCAGCCAGGGCGCTGGCCATGCTCGCCGTCCTGGCGCTGCTGGCCGGCTGTTCCACGCTGTCGCCGTATTCCAGACTGACCAAGCTCGACCTCGCCCTGAGCGCCGGCGAGCGGGTCAATCCCGACCTCAATGGCCGGCCGTCGCCGGTGGTAGTGCGGCTGTTCGAGCTGAAACACCCGGTGGCGTTCGAGAACGCCGACTTCTTCAGCCTCTACGAACGTCCCAAGGAGACCCTGGACCCCGACCTGGTGACCAGCGAGGAGCTGGAGCTGCGTCCCGGCGAGCGGGTCGAACTCAAGCTCAGCGTGGGGGAGGGGAGCCGCTACGTGGGCGTGCTCGCCGCCTACCGTGATCTCGGCGAGGCAAGCTGGCGCTACGTGGTGCCGGTCACGGCGAAAGAGCTGACCCGGGTAGAGCTGAAGCTGGGCCAGAAGGGCATCCAGAATGCCGGCGAACTGCTCGGCAAGGCGGGTGACGCGCGATGAACGTGCACAAGATCGTCTGGCAGGAAGGCATGCTGCTGCGCCCGCAGCACCTGCAACACAACGACCGCTACTACGACAACCAGATGAAGGCCCGGACCCAGTTGCTGGGCAGCTACAACTGGGGCTTCCTCGCCCTGGAGCTGGACCGCCAGTTCCTCAACATGGGCAAGCTGGTGATCAGCCAGGCCTCCGGCGTATTGCCCGACGGCAGCCTGTTCGAACTCGGCGGCAACACCGAGCCGCTCGCCCTCGACGTGCCGCCCAATACCTCGAACGTGCCGATCTACCTGGCCCTGCCGCTGGTCACCGGCAACCACATCGAGGCGCGCCGGCCGGAGCAGGCCGAGGTCCTGGCGCGCTATACCGCCTACGACCTGGAGGTGGCGGACTCCAACGCCGGCGAGGATTCCATGGTGCAGGTCAGCTGCGCGCGGCCGGATTTTCGCCTGCTGCTCGGCGAGCAGCAGAGCGACCAGGCCTACGTCAAACTGAAGGTGGCGGTGGTGCTGGATACCACGCCGGACGGGGTGATCAGCCTCGACCCCGACTTCGTGCCGAGCTACCTCCACGCCCACGCATCCGCCTACCTGCTGTCCTGCCTGAAGGAGGTGATCAGCATGCTCGGCCATCGCGGCGACACCATCGCCGAGCGTATCCGGTCCAATGGCAAGGTCGGCGGCGCGGAGGTCGGCGATTTCATGATGCTGCAACTGATCAATCGCACCGAGTTGCTGCTGCGCCACTACCTGGGATTGGAGCAGGTGCATCCGGAGCAGTTGTACCGGGTGCTGCTGACCATGCTCGGCGACCTCGCCACCTTCGGCAGCGAGAGCAAGCGTCCGCGCCTGGACAGCCGTTACCAGCACAGCGACCAGGGCGCCAGCTTCCGCAGGCTGATGGAGGCGATCCGCCAGGTCCTGTCGATGGTGCTCGAGCAGCATGCCATCGAACTGCCTCTCCAGGCCCGCCAGTACGGCATCCTGGTCTCGCCCCTGCACGACCACAAGCTGCTCGGAAGCGCCTCGTTCGTGCTCGCCGCCAGTGCCAATTGCGAGTCGGAGGAACTGCGCCAGCGGCTGCCCGCGCATCTCAAGGTGGGTGCGGTCGAGCACATTCGCCAACTGGTCAACCTGCACCTGCCGGGGATCCGGGTCAAGCCGCTGCCGGTGGCGCCGCGGCAGATCCCGTTCCACTCCAACAAGACCTATTTCATTCTCGAACCCAACGCCGAGGACATGGCCCAGCTGGAGCGCTCCGGCGGTTTCGCGTTCCACGTATCCGGCGAGTTCTCCGAGCTTGAACTGAAATTCTGGGCCATCAGGAACTGAACATGATCAAGGAAAGGGAATACCACGAGGACGAGAAGACCGTCCTCCTCGATCACCAGGGACAGGTACCGGCCCAGGGGCCGCTGACCGATTTCGCCGAACCGCCGCGCTTCGAGCAGCTCGAGGAGCGGATGATCTACGCGGCGCGCCTGCGTCCGGGCGAGGCCTTCAACGTCAGCCTGAACCCGCTGGTGGCGGCGGCTTCCGAACTGCTTTCGGAAGTGGTCCGGCTCAAGCACAGCACCGTGCTGGAGAACCTTGCGGCGCTCAAGGAGCGGTTGACCTCCGCCATGAAGCTCTTCGAATTCCGCGCCGTGCAGGATGGCGTGGAAAACAGCCAGGTCATGGCGGCGCGCTACGTGCTGTGCACGGTGGTCGACGAGGCGGTGGTGACCACCCCGTGGGGCAACGAAAGCGAATGGTCGAAGATCAGCCTGCTGAGCAGCTTCCATAACGAGACCTTCGGCGGCGAGAAGTTCTTCCAGTTGCTCGACCGGCTGTCGAAGAACCCGGTCAAGCACCTGCCGATGCTGGAGCTGATGTACCTCTGCCTGGCCCTCGGCTTCGAGGGCAAGTACCGGGTGATGGCTCGCGGCGTGCTCGACCTGGACGGTATTTCCGATGCGCTCTACCGGCAGATCCGCCAGTTGCGCGGCGACGTGCCGCGCGAACTGTCGCCGCACTGGCAGGGGCTCAGCGACCAGCGTCGCGGCCTGGTGCGGATCGTGCCCTGGTGGATGGTGGCGCTGTTCACCCTGGTCTGCCTGGTGGTGATGTATTCGGGATTCGCCTGGGTTCTCGGCGAACAACGCGACACGGTGCTGCAGCCTTACCAGTCGCTCGATGCGGCGGCAGGACAGCCCGGTTCGTAAACACAGGGACGCGAAATGAAAAACTTCTTCAAGAAAGTCGGCGCCTTCCTGCGCAAGACGTGGGTCTGGACGCTGTTGCTGGCACTCCTGGCGGCATTGCTGGTGTGGTTCGTCGGGCCGCTGCTGGCGGTCGCCGACTACAAGTTCTGGGAAAGCCCGACCTCGCGGTTGCTGAGCATCAGCCTGATGTTCCTGGTCTGGGGGCTGGCGATGGTCTTCGTCAGCTGGCGCGCCGGAGTGCGGCGCAAGGCCGTCGAGGACAGCGACGAGGGCCAGGAGCGCTTGCGCCGCGACGGTCTGATCGAAGACGAACAGAAGGAACTGCGCAGCCGCTTCAAGGACGCCTTGCGCACCCTGAAGACCTCCAGCCTGTACCGCGGTCGTAGCGAGCGCTGGCGCAACGAGCTGCCCTGGTACCTGCTGATCGGCCCGCAGGGAAGCGGCAAGACCAGCCTGCTGGACTTTTCCGGACTGGAGTTCCCGATCAACCGGATCGACCGCAAGCTGACCCGCGATACCGCCGGCACGCGCTACTGCGACTGGTACTTCGCCGACCACGGCGTCCTGATCGACACCGCCGGGCGCTACCTGACCCAAGCCGACGGCGAGGTCGACGGGGGCGCCTGGGCGACCCTGCTCGGCCTGTTGCGCAAGCGCCGCCGCGCACGGCCGCTGAACGGCGTGATGGTGTCGATTCCGGTGGAAACGTTGCTCAGCGACGACGAGATGGCGCTGGATACGCTGGCTCGCCAGGTGCGCGCGCGCCTGCAGGAAATCCAGCAGACCCTGCACCTCGATCTGCCGGTCTACCTGGTGCTGAGCAAGGCCGACCAGTTGCTCGGCTTCGACGAGTTCTTCGACCAGTTGAGCCGCGAGGAGAGCGACCAGGTTCTGGGCACCAGCTTCGGCAAGGAGCAGAACGGCACCGATGTGACGGTCCTGCGTCAGGCGTTCGAGGACCTTCTGCGACGCCTGAACAGCCAGGTGATCATGCGCATCCACCAGGAGCGCGATACCCTGCGTCGCGGTCGCATCCTCGACTTCCCGCACCAGCTTGGCCAGATCGGCGAGCGGTTGTGCCTGTTCGTCGAACTCGCCTTCACCGGCAATCGCTACCAGCGCGCCAGCCGCCTGCGCGGCTTCTACCTGACCAGCGCGCCGCACCTGGCCCAGCAGCTGGACGAGGACACCGCCGGCATCGGCGCCAACCTGGGGATCGCCAGCGGCCTGCTGCCGACCCTGCGCAACGGGCGCTCGCGCTTCATCCATCACCTGCTGAGCCAGGTGATCTTCCCCGAGGCCAACCTGGCAGGTCTCGATCGCCGCGAACGCACGCGCATCCACTGGGGCCAGCGCGCCCTGTACGTCGGTTCGCTGGCGCTCCTTCTGCTATTCGGCCTGCTCTGGGCTGGCGGTTTCTCGGCCAACCACGAGCGCCTGGAGCGGCTACGCGAGCTGGCGCAGCAATGGACCCAGCAGCGCCAGGCGCTTGGCGAGCGCGATGACGCCATGGCGGCGCTGAAGACGCTGGATAGCAGCTATGCGGCGACCACCGTGTTTCCGCCCAAAGGGGAAGTCTCGCTGCACGAGCGCGCCGGGCTGTACCAGGGCAACGAGGTCAACCCGCCGCTGGCCGCGGCCTATCGCCGCGAGCTGGAGACGCAACTGCTGCCGCGCGTGGCGCGGATGCTCGAAGCGCAGATCCGCGGCAACATGCAGAATCGCGAACGCCTGCTCAACAGCCTGCGGGCCTACCTGATGCTGAATCTGCGCGAGCGCCGCGAGAACGGATGGCTCAAGGACTGGGTGGCTACCGACTGGTCGCAGCGCTATGCCGGCAACGGCACCGTGCAGAATGGCCTGAACACGCATTTCGCCCGTCTGCTCGAGCAACCGTTCAGCTATCCGCTGAACGAGACCCTGGTGGCCCAGGCACGCCAGGTGCTGCGCAGCGAGTCCCTGGCCAACGTGGTCTACCGGGTGCTGCGCGAACAGGCGCGAAGCCTGCCCGAGTATCGCTTCGGCCAGCACCTGGGGCCGCAGGCCGGTCTGTTCGTCGGCACCGACTACGTGATCCCGGGGTTCTACACCCAGCAGGGCTACCAGCAATACTTCGTGGTCCAGGGCGCCAGCCTGGTCAACGACATCCTTCGCGACAACTGGGTCCTGGGCGAGGGCAGCGGGATCAGCGACATGGACCTGCGGCGCCTGATGGTCGAACTCGAGCAGCTGTATTTCCGCGACTACGCGAACTTCTGGAGCGAGGCGGTCGGACGCCTGGGCCTGCTGCCGTTCAACGATGCCGGCGAGGGCGCCGACCAGGTTTCCGGGCTGCTCGCCGCCAACTCGCCGATCCTCCAGTTGTTGCTGGAGGTCCGTGAGAACACCCGTTTCCCGGTCCTGGCGGAGAGCGCCGAGGCGCTGGCAGAGGCCAGCGACAAGGCCGCGGAAAAGGGCGGCAAGCTGGGCAAGGCGGCCGCCGCGGCGGCCGGCAAGGCCAGGGACGCGTTGGCGAAGAACCTGCCGGATACCGCGAAGAAGTCCCTGCAACGCCGCTTCGAGCCCCTGCATCGCCTGCTCGACGATAACAACGGCCCGGCGGCCGACCTCACCCCGCTGTTGCAGGCGCTCAACGAGTTGCAGTTGCAACTCGCCGGACTGGCGCGCGCCAGCCAGCCGGAGCAGGCGGCTTTCGACATGGCGAAGAGCCGCATGGGCGGCCAGCGCGATGCCCTGAGCAACCTGCGCAACGCCTCCGCGCGACTGCCGCGACCGCTCGGCGGATGGTTCAGCGTGCTGGCCGAAGACGCCTGGCGGCTGGTCCTCGGCGATGCCTACCTGTACCTCAACCAGCGCTACCAGAGCGAGCTGTACGGTTTCTACAGCAAGGCGATCAACAAGCGCTACCCGTTCAACGCGCACAGCGCCAGCGATGTCGCGGTCAGCGATTTCCGCGAGTTCTTCAAGGCGCAGGGCGTCGCCGAACGCTTCTTCGAAACCTACATGCGGCCCTTCGTCAGCGGCGACCCGGGCAGTTACCGCCTGCGCAGCGTGGACGGTTACAGCCTGCCGATGTCCAAAGTCTATCTCGACCAGATGGGCACGGCCCAGGTGATCCGCCAGAGCTTCTTCGCCGAGAACCCGGCCGAGCCACAGGTGCGCTTCCGCCTGGAGCCCTATACCCTCGATCCTGGCGTCAGCCGCGCCGAGTTCCGTTTCGACGGTCAGTCCATGGAGTACCGCCACGGCCCGATCGTGCCGATGTCGTTCAAGTGGCCCAGCGACGCCGACGGCGGCCGCACCAGCCTGGTGCTGGAGAAGATGGCCGGACGACCGGTGGGAATCGAACGCAATACCGGGCCCTGGTCGCTGTTCAGGCTGTTCGACCTGATGCAGACCGAGTACCTCAGCGGGCGTGACGTGATGGTGCTCAAGGCCGACCTGGGCGGCCTGCGCGCCAACTACCTGCTGCTCGCCCAGCGCACGCCGAATCCGTTCGATCTCGCGGTCCTGCGCAGCTTCCGCATGCCGGTGCAGCTCTGATGCAACGCACCGAGCCCTGGCGCAGCGCGGCGCGCACGGATCGCGGCAAGGTCCGCGCGCGCAACGAGGATGCCTTCCTGGACTGCCCGGATCGCGGGCTCTGGGCGGTCGCCGATGGCATGGGCGGGCACCAGGCCGGCGACCTGGCCAGCCGGATGATCGTCACCAGCCTGGCGGAACTGCCGGCCCGGGCGGGATTCGACGAGCGCCTGAACGCGATGCGCCAGTGCCTGCACTGGCTCAACCGGCGCCTGGGCGAGGAACTCACCCTCAGCGCCGAACGCGGCGACAGGATCATCGGCAGTACGGTGGTGGCGCTGGTCGTGGAGGGGTCGCGGGCGGCCTGCGTGTGGGTCGGCGACAGCCGCTGCTACCTGTGGCGCGGCCAGCGGCTGTACCAGCTGTCCCGCGACCACTCGCTGTTGCAGCGACTGGTCGACGAACGGCGGATGGATATCGAGCAGGCCCGCGCCTATCCCTCGGCGCGCGCGCTGACCCGTGCCGTCGGCGCCAGCGAACAACTGGTGCTGGACGTGTTGGAACTGGAGGTGCATCCCGGTGATGTCTTCCTGCTCTGCAGCGACGGGCTCTACGAAGAGCTGAGCGCCGATGCGCTGGGTCGCGCGTTGAGCCTGGCATCGCCGCAGGTGGCGGTGGAGCGGCTGTTCGACGGTGCCCTGAGCGGCGCCGCACGGGACAACCTGACGGCCGTGGTGATCCGCCAATGAACGAACCGCTGTCGTCGCTGGAGCTGCTGCCGGAGGAGGAGGGCGGCGCGAACCTGACCTATTTCGCCTTCGCCGCCCCGACCGCCTCGGCGCCGGACCTGCCGGCGGTGTTGCCCGGTCCGCTGCCGGACGTTCTTTCCGGGCGCTACCGTCTGGAGCGGATGCTCGGCGCCGGCGGCATGGGGACGGTCTACCGTGCCCGGGACCTGCTCCATGAGCAGTTCGGCGACCCGGCGCCGCTGGTAGCGCTGAAGCTGCTCAACGAGTCGGTCGCCGAGTCACCCGACGCCAGCGCCTTGCTCTATAGCGAGTTCGCCCTGACCCGGCGCTTGCGCCATCCGAACGTCGTGCGTCTGTTCACCTTCGACGTCGACACCGCATGCCAGCGCGCCTACATCGTCATGGAACTCATGCCTGGCCTGCCGCTCGACCGCCTGCTCTGCGAGCGTCCCGAAGGCCTGCCCTGGTCCGAGCTGAGCGCGATCGCCCGGCCGTTGCTGGATGTTCTGGCCTACGTCCACGAACAAGGAGTACTGCATGGCGACCTGAAGCCGAGCAACGTGATGCTCGGCGAAGAGGGCGTGCGGCTCTTCGACTTCGGCCTCGGCCAGGCGCAGGCAGGCATCCTGGATGGCCTGCCGCAGCTCAGCCGGGGCCGCATCGACGCCTGGACTCCGGGCTACGCCGCTCCCGAACTGCTCGAGGGCGCGCCATTGTCGCCGGCGGCCGACCTGTATGCGCTGGCCTGCGTCCTCTACGAACTGGCCGACGGTCGCCATCCGTTCCGCCGCCTGCCCTCGAACCAGGCCCGGGAGCAGGGGCTGGAGCGCCAGCTGCGCGCGCCCGGACACCTGCCTCGGCGCTGCTGGCCGGCGCTGCGTACCGCCCTGAGCCTCGACCCCGAACGGCGCTGCATCGGCGTCCGCGAATTGCAGGAAGCGCTGGGCGCGCGGCGTTCCTGGCTGGCCGGCGTTCTTGCCCGTTGAGCCGGCGGCGCTCGGTTTGCAGGACCTCTACGGCCGCTCTCCGCAAGCGCTCTGCAGGGCGATACGATTGCCTTCGCTGTCCCTGATCTCGGCGATGAACACGCCGTCGCCAAGCGGCGTCTTCGGGAAGAGGATTTCGCTGCCTTCGCCGAGGGCCCGGGCAATGACGGCATCCAGGTCCGCGACATTCAGGTAGATGATCGCCCCATGTAGCGTAGGCACGTAGACGTCGCCCTCGGCGAGTGCGCCGCTGGCACCGTCACGGCCTTCCTCGAAGGGGAAATGCGCCATTCTGCTTCCGTGCAGGGTGGCTACCTCGCCGAACGCCACTCCGAACACCGAGGCGTAGAAACGCATCGCCCTCTCCAGGTCGGACACCGGTATTTCCACGTGCGCGATCAGGTTCATTTCCTTCCTGTCCTGTCGGGACCACTGGTGACGCCGCTTTCCGGCGACGATGGCGGATGTTCAGCCGCGCGAAACCGAGCGGATCGAGCGGGCATGCCGCCGCGAGGGGGGCGAATGAATTCATGCGAAATTCATTAACATCTTGTCCCGCTTGACCGGCGTCAATACCCGTACTGCGTCACAAAAATACCCTGGCCCCAGGCCGTTCGGAAAGGCCGTTCGCTGTTCGCTTGGGGGAAGTCATCATGGCGCATCTGGTCTGGCAGGATGACCTGAATACCGGTATTCAGGTCATCGACAATCAACACAAACGCATCGTCGAGATGATCAATCACCTGCACGACGCCCAGCAAGGCAAGGAACACGCGGCGATCGCCGAGGTGATCGAGGAGCTGGTGGACTACACGCTGTCGCACTTCGCCTTCGAGGAAACCCTGATGGAGGACGCCGGCTACCAGTTTTCCCGGGCGCACAAGAAGATCCACGAGCTGTTCATCCGCCGGGTCTCCGAATACCGGGTGCGCTTCCAGGCCGGCGAGGATGTCGGCGACGAACTCAAGGGCTTGCTCTCGCGCTGGCTGTTCAACCACATCCGCAACGACGACGCCGGATATGTGGATGCGGTACGCCACAGCATGTCCGAACTGGTCAAGGACAAGAGCGAGGGCGGTTGGTTGTCGCGCTCGATGAAGCGCTTCTTCGGCTGATCGCCGGGGAAGGAAACGCAAAACCGGCCCAGTGGGGCCGGTTCTTTCGCCAGCGGACCTGGCCTCAGCGGATCAGGCTGAGGAATTCGCTGCGGGTGGCGGCGTTGTCGCGGAATTCGCCGAGCATCACCGAAGTGACCATGGACGAGTTCTGCTTTTCCACGCCGCGCATCATCATGCACATGTGCTGGGCCTGGATCACCACCGCGACGCCGAGGGCGCCGGTGACCTGCTGGACCGCCTCGGCGATCTGCCGGCTCATGTTCTCCTGGATCTGCAGGCGGCGGGCGTACATGTCGACGATCCGCGCGACCTTCGACAGGCCGAGCACCTTGCCGTTCGGGATATAGGCCACGTGGGCCTTGCCGATGAAGGGCAGCAGGTGGTGCTCGCAGAGCGAGTACAGCTCGATGTCCTTGACCAATACCATTTCGCTGTTGTCGGAGCTGAACAGGGCACCGTTGACGACTTCTTCCAGGCTCTGTTGGTAGCCGCGGCACAGGTACTTCATGGCCTTGGCGGCACGCTTGGGCGTGTCCAGCAGACCTTCGCGGTTAACGTCCTCGCCGAGCTGGGTGAGGATCGAGGAGTAGTGTTGTTCCAGGGACATGGGCGTTCCAGTCAGACGATTACCAGCGCGGAGGGTAGGACGTCGCCGGGCCGCTGGCAAGACTCGGCGCTTGCCGGCTACTCGTCGCGGCCTTCGAGCATGGTCCTGCGCAGCATCACGTAGACCGAGCCGGTGCCGCCGTGGCGTGGCAGGCAGGAGGTGAAACCGAGCACCTGCGGGTGCTGGCGCAACCAGGTATTGACGTGGCTTTTCACCAGCGGGCTGCGTCCGTCCTTGCGCGCGGCCTTGCCATGGGTCACGCGCACGCAGCGGATTTCCAGGCGGGTGGCCTCGGCAAGGAAGTCCCATAGCGTCTGCCGGGCCTTCTCCACGCTCATGCCGTGCAGGTCGAGGCTACCGTCGAAGGGCACCAGGCCCTGCTTGAGCTTGCGCAACTGGCTTTCCTGGACGCCGTCGCGGGCCCAGGACAGCTCGTCCTCGGGGCCGACGTCGATGACGAACTGGTCGGACAGGCCATCGACGCGGATTTCGTCGTTGCGCACGCTGGCATTGAGCTGGCGCTGCTTGAGTTGCTGGCGGTCGTTGCGAGGTTTGCCGGTATCGGCTCGATCGACCGAGATGCGCTTGACGCCGCGCATCTCGCTCTTGAACAGGGAAAAGTCGTCGTCTTGCATGGGAGTCTCCGCGAAGCGGCGCAGTTTACCGGATCGGCCGGACGCCGGCAGCCCGCTCAGTCGCGCTTTTTCATCAGGTTCGGCGACAGGCTCAGGTCGCTGTTGCGGCGGCTGCGGCGGCGGCTGAAACGCCAGAAGAACACGCCGAGGCAGAGCGACAGCAGGCCAAGGGCCAGCAAGACGCCGCCAGCGGCGGGTTCGATATGCAGCATGCCGACAGCCGGCTGGCGGCCGATCAAGGCCGAGGTGCCGGCCAGCGACAGCAGCACGCCCAGGCTCGCCACCAGGGCCGCGAACGCCGCCGCCAGGCGCCAGCGCCAGACTCTCGGCCGGCGCGGGCGCAGCCGGCGCGCATCGAAACTATCGGACAACTTCATCCCGACTTCCTCGTGTGTCATCGGGGCTAGGACCGGAACCTTCCGGCCGGGTTCCCGGATTCCCGGGAGCCGTGGGCAAACCGTGCGCCACTCGTCTTCTCGCCGCAAGCCATGGCCCTGCAGGCAGACTAGTCCTCCGCAGGGCGGGACGGGAGGGCGGCTGGATGGGCGGTCAGAGCAGATCCCGGGCCTGGGCGATGATCGCCGCGAAGTTGTCGCCGAGGGCGGCGATCTCGGCGCGTTGCAGGTCCGCGGCGCTCAGGACCCCGCCGTTCAGGGTGGGTATGTCGCGGGTGGCGCAGGCGCTATCGGCGAGGGTGCAGCGGTAGCCGTAGTCCTTGGCCGCGCGCACGGTGGTGCTGACGCTGGAATGGGTCATGAAGCCGCAGACGATCAGGTCGAGACGGCCGTGGTTCTGCAGCAGGTCGTGCAGCTCGGTGCCGGAGAAGGCATTGGGCAGGCGTTTCTCCACGACTTTTTCCCCGGCTTCCGGTTGCAGTTCCGGGAGGAACTGGCCGCGCGGCCCTTGCGGATCGAACAGGCCGCCCTGGATACCCAGGTGGCGTACATGCACGATGGGCGTACCGCTGGCGCGGGCCGCCTGCACCAGCACGCCGATCTCCGCGGCGGCGGCGTCGAGGCCTGGCAGGCGCAGGGCGCCGCTGCGGTACTCTTCCTGGGCATCGATGATCAGCAAGGTGCTCTGCCGAAGGGGGGCTGGCGGGTAGCCGCGTCCGCTGATCTGCAAAAGGGTGAGCGGATGAGGCATGTCACTACTCCTGAGAAGGCACATGCCTTTCATTCTGGCCCCTATCGGCGAGCCTGTGAACCTTTGCCGCATGCGCACTAAAGTGGTATGGACTTCCCGCGCTGGAGGCCAGCTCCGGCGCGATCGGCTAGAATGTCGCCCTTTTGTGCGTTGCGAGGAGCAATTCCGTCATGTCCGAGTCCCGTCTGCTCACCCTGCGCGACTACATCCGCTGGGCTGTCAGCCGTTTCCACGCCGCCGGCCTGTTCTTCGGTCACGGCACCGACAATGCCTGGGACGAGGCGCGCCACCTGGTTCTGGGCTCCCTGCACCTTCCCTGGGAAATTTCTGACAGCTACCTGGATTGCCGCCTGGAAGACGATGAACGCGCCGAGTTGGCGGAGATCCTCCGGCGGCGCATCGAGGAACGGATTCCGGCGGCCTACCTGCTGGGCGAAGCCTGGTTCTGCGGGATTCCCTTCAGCGTCGACGAACGCGTGCTGGTGCCGCGCTCGCCTATCGCCGAACTTATCGAACAGCGCTTCGCGCCCTGGCTGCCGGCCGAGCCGGCGCGAATCCTCGACCTCTGCACCGGTTCCGGCTGCATCGGCATCGCCTGCGCCTATGCGTTCGAGCAGGCGGAGGTGGTGCTCGCCGACCTGTCCTTCGATGCGCTGGAGGTGGCCAACGTCAATATCGAGCGCCACGACCTCGGCGAGCGGGTCTACACCGTCCAGGGCGACGGTTTCGCCGGGCTTCCCGGCCAGCGCTTCGACCTGATCGTGTCCAATCCGCCCTACGTGGATGCCGAGGATTTCGCCGACATGCCGGCGGAGTTCCATCATGAGCCTGAACTCGGCCTGGCCTGCGGCGACGACGGCCTGGACCTGGTGCGACGGATGCTCGCCGAGGCGGCCGACCACCTCAGCGAGAAAGGCCTGCTGATCGTCGAGGTGGGCAACAGCGAGGTCCATGTGCAGGCGCTGTATCCGGAAGTGGACTTCACCTGGCTGGAGTTCGAGCACGGCGGCCACGGGGTGTTCATGCTGTCCGCCGCGCAGTGCCGCGAGCACCGGGAACTGTTCCGTTCGCGCTTGGAAAAGTGATCGGAGGCGGCTGGTGCCGCCGGTTCAGTGAGTGGCGATCCAGATCAGCAGGCCGGCCTGGAACACCGCGAAGGCGGTCAGGCAGGCGATGGTGAAGCGCAGGCTGGTGTCGTCGCGGCGGTAGTGGTTGATGCGCTGTTCCAGTTGGCGGATCTCCGCATCCTGGGCCTGCAGGGTCTGCTCGGCCTGTTCCAGCATCGCCGCGGCGTCCAGCAGCGGCACGATCTGCACCTTGTCCTTGTGCCAATCGCTGTGCAGCTCACTGACCCGGCCGGCGCTGTAGCGGGCCTTGAGCAACCGCTGGTCCTCATAGCTGACGTCGAAGCCCTGGGCGCGGATGAAATGGTCGCGGCGCAGGCGTGCGTCTTCGGTCAGGCCATCCTTCAGCGCCAGTGCGCCGCCTTCCACCTTGTAGTGGGCCCAGCGTCGTTGCGCCCAGGCGATCGCCTGGGCCAGCAGGAAGCGGCCCAGCCCGCGGTTCAAGGGTTCCAGGCTGAGCCCGGCGTCCGAACCGAAACGCACTTCCTTGTTGCGATGATCGGCCCAGACCTCCAGCAGGTTCTGCTCCTTGCGCAGCATCAGGCCTGGCACCTGGATGCTCAGGCGCAGCAGGCTCTGGTCCGCGCTGTGCCGTTCGACCCTGCCGAGCTGGACGAAGCGCAGGGGGCGGGCGCCGGTCGCGCGGTCGGTGGGCAGTGGCGCCAGGCGGAGCAGGCGGAAATGCTCCGGCGCCAGTTCGGCCCAGGGGTGCGGCGGTTTCTTCTCGGCTTCTTCTGCGGCCGGTTGGGTATCGCTATCGATCATCGGACATCCTCTGGCCGGCCGCCTTCACGGGCCGGCTTTCAGAACTTGTCGGCGCGGGAAGCGATTTCTGTAGCGGCTCAGCGGCCTTTTTCCGCCTCTGCGCCGCGCAGGATGAAGCGGCTGACCGCCTCGACCAGTTGCCGGGCCAGCGGCAGGTTCGGGTCGTTGTAGGCGGAAAGCTGCTGGAGACCGGTGCTCGGGGCGATCCGCAGGATGTGGTTCATGCCGTCGATGAGCACCAGTTGCGAGTCGGGCTTGGCTCGCTGGAGCGCCTCGGCGTCGGCGACGCCGACCTGGATGTCATTGCGGCCCTGGACGATCAGGGTCGGGATGCGCAGGCGGCCGAACGCGCGGGCCGGGTCTTCGCGGAACAGCGAGATCAGGTACGGCTGCACGCTGGGGCGGAGCAGGTTGGCGAGCGCCGGCGGGATATCGCCGCGGGTCTCGCCGGCCTTCAGCGAAGCCAGCACCGAGTCGGCCTGGCGCAGTTGCGCCGGCGGCAGGCGACCGCGCAGTTGCTCGCGCAACACCCGGTCGATGGGTTGGCCGCTGCCGGCGATGGCGATCAATTCCTCGGCCGGCGTGCGAGGCGCCGCCAGGCTGGCGATCAGCGCGCCTTCGCTATGGCCGACCAGGATCAGCCGGGAGAAGCGCGGGTCGCGGGCCAGCCGCTCGCTCCAGGCGACCACGTCGTCGACATAGACGCCGACGCTGAGGTCTTCCTCGCGCGGCGCCGCCGCCAGGCTGCGGGCGACTCCCCGCTTGTCGTAGCGCACGCTGGCGATTCCGCGTTCGGCCAGGGCCTCGGCGAGACGCAACAGGTAGCGGTTGTTGCCGCCGAAGGGGTTGTTGCCGTCGCGATCGGTGGGACCGGAGCCGGCAACCAGCAGGACCACCGGCGGCGGCACGGCGCTGCGCGGCAGCAGCAAGGAGCCGCGCAGCATGCCGTGCCCGGTGTCCAGGTCGTAGGGGCGGTGCAGGATGCTGTTGGGAGCGGCGTGGGCCAGGCTGGCGAGCAGGCAGAACAGGGCGAGGAGGGCGCGCGGCATGGAGATCTTCATGGGCCGATGATAGCGCTTTGATCGCGTCCTCCGGGGAAGGTTCGCAGGCCCGTCCTTGACGGGTATACTCCGATGTCTTTCCCTCTCGTCCTCACGCGGAGCCTCGCATGTCCGGCAACACCTACGGCAAGCTCTTCACCGTCACCACCGCAGGCGAAAGCCACGGCCCGGCGCTGGTCGCCATCGTCGATGGGTGCCCCCCGGGGCTGGAACTGTCCGCCCGGGACCTGCAACGCGACCTCGACCGGCGCAAGCCCGGCACCAGCCGGCACACCACCCAGCGCCAGGAAGCCGACGAGGTGGAGATTCTTTCCGGGGTGTTCGAGGGCAAGACCACCGGCACGCCGATCGGCCTGCTGATCCGCAACACCGACCAGAAGTCCAAGGACTACTCGGCGATCAAGGACCTGTTCCGCCCGGCCCATGCCGACTACACCTACCACCACAAGTACGGCGTGCGCGACTACCGCGGCGGCGGCCGTTCCTCGGCGCGCGAGACCGCCATGCGCGTGGCCGCCGGGGCTATCGCCAAGAAATACCTGGCGGGCCTGGGCATCCAGGTGCGCGGCTACATGAGCCAACTCGGGCCGATCGAGATTCCGTTCAGGAGCTGGGACAGCGTCGAGCAGAATGCCTTCTTCAGCCCCGACCCGGACAAGGTGCCGGAGCTGGAGGCCTACATGGACCAATTGCGCCGCGACCAGGATTCGGTCGGGGCGAAGATCACCGTGGTTGCCGAAGGCGTGCCGCCGGGCCTGGGCGAGCCGATCTTCGACCGCCTGGACGCCGAACTGGCGCATGCGCTGATGAGCATCAACGCGGTGAAGGGCGTGGAGATCGGCGCCGGCTTCGCCAGCATCGCCCAGCGCGGCACCGAGCACCGCGACGAACTGACCCCGCAAGGCTTCCTGTCGAACAATGCCGGCGGCATCCTCGGCGGGATCTCCTCCGGCCAGCCGATCGTCGCCCACCTGGCGCTGAAGCCGACCTCCAGCATCACCACTCCCGGGCGCTCGATCGATACCGCCGGCGAGCCGGTGGACATGATCACCAAGGGCCGTCACGACCCGTGCGTCGGCATCCGCGCCACGCCGATCGCCGAGGCGATGATGGCCATCGTCCTGCTCGACCAGTTGCTGCGCCAGCGTGGGCAGAACGCCGACGTGCGCGTCGACACGCCGGTCCTGCCGCAGCTGTGAGGGCTGTGGCAGGCAGCGATGCGGGACGGGTGAACGGCGGATCGTGACCAGCGCGGTTCCCTACTGGCGCCTGTCCAGCTTCTATTTCTTCTATTTCAGCCTGCTCGGCGCCACGGCGCCGTTCCTCGCCCTGTATTTCCATCACCTGGGCTTCCCCAGCCCGCGCATCGGCGAGCTGGTGGCGATTCCCATGCTGATGCGTTGCGTCGCGCCCAACCTGTGGGGCTGGCTGGGCGACCGCAGCGGCCAGCGCCTGGCCATCGTGCGCTTCGGCGCGGTATGCACGGCGCTGGGCTTCTCGCTGATCTTCGTCAGCCACAGCTACGCCTGGCTGGCCTTGGTGATGGCGTTGCACGCGTTCTTCTGGCACGCCGTGCTGCCGCAGTTCGAGGTCATCACCCTGGCCCACCTGCGCGAGCGCAGCGCCAGCTACAGCCGGATTCGCCTGTGGGGCTCGATCGGTTTCATCTGCACCGTGGTCGGTCTCGGCGCGCTGTTCGAGCGCCTGAGCCTGGATGTCTACCCGGCGACGCTGCTGGGTATCATGCTCGGCATCGTGCTGTGCAGCTGGTGGGTGCCCAGTGCCCAGCCGGCCCATCGCGAACCGCGCGAAGGCGAGGGCGGCTTCCTCGCCCAGTTGCGCCAGCCGGGCGTGCTGGCGTTCTACCTGTGCGTGTGCCTGATGCAGCTGTCCCATGGGCCGTACTACACCTTCCTGACCCTGCACCTGGAATCGTTGGGCTACAGCCGGGCGCTGATCGGTCTGCTCTGGGCGCTGGGGGTGGTCGCCGAGGTCATGTTGTTCCTCGCCATGCCACGCCTGCTGCAACGCTTCAGCCTGCGCCAGGTGCTGGCCGCGAGCTTCCTGCTGGCGTCGCTGCGCTGGCTGCTTCTCGGCAACCTGGCCGACAGCCTGGCGCTGCTGGTCTTTGCCCAGACGCTGCATGCCGCCACCTTCGGCAGTTTTCATGCGGCTGCCATCCATTTCGTGCAGCGTAGCTTCGGCCCGCGCCAGCAGGGCCAGGGCCAGGCCCTGTATGCTGCGCTGGCCGGTACCGGCGGAGCCCTGGGCGCGCTGTATTCCGGCTATAGCTGGAACAGCCTGGGCCCTGCCTGGACCTTCGCCATCGCCAGCCTGGCAGCCTTGCTGGCAGCCGCTATCATCAGTACCCGTTTGCAAGAGGTGCGGGCATGAACGACAACCGTGAACAGCTGACCCAGCAGATCATCGACGCCGGCCGGTTCCTCTACGGCCGCGGCTGGTCGCCGGCAACCAGCAGCAACTACTCCGCGCGCCTGGACGAACAGCGCGCGCTGCTCACCGTCTCGGGCAAGCACAAGGGCCAGTTGGGCTTCGACGACGTGCTGGCCACCGACCTGGCCGGCAACAGCCTGGAACCGGGCAAGAAACCCTCGGCGGAGACCCTCCTGCACACCCAGCTGTATGCCTGGAACCCGGCGATCGGCGCGGTGCTGCATACCCACTCGGTGAATGCCACCGTGCTTTCCCGCCTGGTCCGCGGCGACCGCCTGGTGCTGCAGGACTACGAACTGCAGAAGGCCTTCGCCGGGGTCACCACCCACGAAGGCCAGGTCGAGGTGCCGATCTTCGACAACGACCAGGACATCGCCCGCCTGGCCAGCCGCGTGCAGCCCTGGCTGGAGGCGCATCCGCACTGCCCGGGGTATTTGATCCGCGGCCACGGGCTGTACACTTGGGGCGCGCGCATGAGCGATGCCCTGCGTCAGGTGGAAGCTTTCGAGTTTCTGTTCGAGTGTGAACTGAAAGTACTGAGTCTGAGCCGATGAGCAGCCTTACCGTCTATCACGAGAACCAGCCGGAGCAGCCGCTGAAGCTGCTGACCCATGCCGAGGACATCGCTTCGACCCTGGCCGAGGTCGGCGTCCGTTTCGAACGCTGGGAAGCCGCCGCGCCGATCGCCGCCGGCGCCAGCCAGGACGAGGTGATCGCCGCCTACGCCCACGAGATCGAGCGGCTCAAGCGCGAGCGCGGCTACATCACCGTGGACGTGGTCAGCCTGAACAGCGACCACCCGCAGAAGGCCGAATTGCGCGCCAAGTTCCTCGACGAGCACCGCCATGGCGAAGACGAGGTGCGCTTCTTCGTCGCCGGGCGCGGCCTGTTCGTCCTGCATATCGAGGAGCATGTCTACGCCGTGCTCTGCGAGCGCAACGACCTGATCTCGGTGCCGGCCGGCACCCGCCACTGGTTCGACATGGGCGAGCACCCGCATTTCGTCGCCGTGCGCCTGTTCAACAACCCGGAGGGCTGGGTCGCCCAGTTCACCGGCGACGACATCGCCAGCCGCTTCCCCCTGCTGGAAGACTGAGCGAGGCACCGTCCCATCCGTCACCATCCGCGCCCCCGGTCCTGCCGGGGGCGGTTTCATCCGGAGTCCGCATGACCATCAAAGCCATCCTCACCGACATCGAAGGCACCACCAGCGCGGTCAGCTTCGTTTTCGACGTGCTGTTTCCCTATGCCGCCCGGCACCTGCCGGACTTCGTCCGCGAACACGCCGGAGAGACCGAGGTAGCCGCACAGTTGGCGGCGGTGCGTGCCGAGAGCGGTGAGGCGGACGCCGATGTCGAGCGGGTGATCGCGATCCTCCTGCAATGGATCGCCGAGGACCGCAAGGTGACGCCGCTGAAGGCCCTGCAAGGCATGGTCTGGGCCCAGGGCTACCGCGACGGTCAGTTGAAGGGCCACGTCTACCCGGACGCGGTGCAGGCGCTGCGCGAGTGGAAGGCCCGTGGGCTGGACCTGTACGTCTATTCCTCCGGCTCGATCCAGGCGCAGAAGCTGATCTTCGGCTGTTCCGAGGCCGGCGACCTGGGCTCGCTGTTTTCCGGCTACTTCGACACTACCAGCGGGCCGAAGCGGGAAAGCGCCTCCTATGCGCGGATCGCCGGGGCCATCGGCCTGCCGGCCGCGGAAATCCTTTTCCTTTCCGACGTGGTGCAGGAACTGGATGCCGCGCGCGACGCGGGCATGCGCACGCTCGGCCTGGCCCGCGAAGGCGGCAGCCTGGACGGCCATCCGACGGTGGCCAGCTTCGCCGACATCCTCGTGGAGTGAACGCGCCGGCTATCCTGAGGGAACACTCTTGCTCGGGAGCATCGCGCCATGGGTTCCACCCTCAGCGGGCTGATCAGCCTGGTCATCCTGGCCCTGGATATCTGGGCCATCGTCAACATCCTGAAAAGCGCTGCGGAAACCGGGATGAAGATCATCTGGGTCCTGGTGATCATCGTCCTGCCGGTGCTCGGCCTGATCATCTGGGCCATCGCCGGCCCGCGCGGCAACGTCAGGCTGTAGCCTCCCGCCGCGGCGTTAGCCGCCTGCGGCGTAGTGGTTCCACAGGTGGATCGCGGCGTAGGCGCGCCAAGGCCGCCAGGCCTCGGCGCGGGCCTTCAGGCTGCGCGCATCGATGCCTTGCGGCCCCCAGACCGTGGATTTCAGCAGGCCGAGGTCGGCGGCGGGGAAGGCGTCGGCTTCGCCCATGGCACGCAGGGCTATGTATTCGGCGGTCCAGGGGCCGATGCCGGGCAACGCGCAGAGGCGCTCCACCAGGGCCTCGGGGCCGTCCGCCAGGTCCAGGCTCAGCTCTCCCGAGGCGATCGCCGCGGCGAAGCGTTGCAGCGTCTGTACCCGCTTGCCGGGCATGCCGATGCCGTCGAGGTTGGCTTGCGCCAGCGCGGCGGGCGTCGGGAACAGGTGGCTGATGCTGTCGTAGCCGAGATCTTCCAGCGGCTCGCCGAGGCGCTGGATCAGGCGCCCGGTGATGGTCACCGCGGCCTTCACCGTGACCTGCTGGCCGACGATGGCGCGCACCGCCTGTTCGAAGGGATCGAAGGCCACCGGCAGGCGCAGTCCCGGATTGGCGGCCACCAGCGGGCCGAGCAGGGGATCCCCGGCGAAATGCCGGGCGATGGCGGCCGGGTCGCTGTCCAGGTCGAACATCCGGCGGACCCGTGCCTCGAGTTCGGCGGCCAGGGCATGGGCGGACGGGCTGAGGCTCAGCGCCAGGACCTGGCGTTCCGCCAGCGGTCGCACCTCGAACCAGGCCGGGCGACCGTTGGCCCGGAAGCTGCGGGCATAGTGGTCGTCACCCAGGCTTTCGACACCGGCGAGCAGGCGCAGGGCGAAATGCTGGTGGAACTGGCGCCATTCCCAGGGTGACTGGTAGGGCAGGTGCAGGACGAGGGGAGAGGTAGGCTGGCTCATGGGCAGACGATACCTGTCCGGCGCAGCCGGCGCCATCCGCCGGCGGGGTTCGACCTGTCATTGCCGCCAGCGTAGAATGCGCGCCTTTCTTCGCGGCGCGGGCAAGTCCCGCTGCCAGATTGCAGCCTTACCAGGGAGATCCCGGCCCATGAGCGATTATCAGGAAACTCTGTACCAGGGCTACGGCCAGCGCTTCAGCATCGACAACATGCTGCATGAGGTGCGCACCGAGCACCAGCACCTGGTGATTTTCGAAAACGCCCGGATGGGCCGGGTGATGGCGCTCGATGGAGTGATCCAGACCACCGAGGCCGACGAGTTCATCTACCACGAGATGCTCACCCACGTGCCGATCCTCGCCCACGGCGCGGCCCGGCGCGTGCTGATCATCGGCGGCGGCGACGGTGGCATGCTGCGCGAGGTGGCCAAGCACAAGAGCGTCGAGCGGATCACCATGGTCGAGATCGACGGCACCGTGGTCGACATGTGCAAGGCGTTCCTGCCCAACCACTCCCAGGGCGCCTTCGACGACCCGCGGCTGAACCTGGTGATCGACGACGGCATGCGCTTCGTGGCTACCACGGAAGAACGCTTCGACGTGATCATCTCCGACTCCACCGACCCGATCGGCCCTGGCGAGGTGCTGTTCTCCGAGAACTTCTACCAGGCCTGCCGGCGCTGCCTGAACGAGGGTGGCATCCTGGTCACCCAGAACGGCACGCCGTTCATGCAACTGGAGGAAGTGCGCACCACCGCCGCACGTACCGACGGGCTGTTCGCCGACTGGCATTTCTACCAGGCGGCGGTGCCGACCTATATCGGCGGCGCCATGACCTTCGCCTGGGGTTCGACCCGCGAAGGCCTGCGTCGCCTTCCGCTGGAAACGCTGCGCCAGCGCTTCCGCGACAGCGGCATCGCCACCCGCTACTACAACGCCGATATCCACCTGGGCGCGTTTGCTCTGCCGCAGTACGTGCTGCAGGCCATCGGCAAGCAGGACAACGACTGACGCTTCACCAAGAAGGGCCGCAAGGCCCTTTTTCATGCGTCGCTCCGACATCCCCTGTTACTGCCAGCTAACATTTTTTTCACAATCGATCCGGGAAAATCTGCGCGCTTTTTTCCGTTGCCATGGCTATAAATGGCAGTTTTGTCCTTGAGTGCATCGAATGCTGACCAAACGATTGCGCCAGAGCGGCGTAGTAGTCTCTTGCCTGCTCGGTAGCGTCCTCTTCATCGCCCTGGCCTTCCTCGGCTGGCAGCGTTTCGCCCCGGCAGCCACCGTATCCGGCTGGACCTACCGGGTAGTGCTCGAGGACATTCCCCACGTCAGCGCCCTGGCCCGCGACCCGGACGGCCTGCTCTACGTGAGCCAGGAGTTGCAGGACGGCAAGGGCCTGGTGTTCCGCATCGCCGCCGATGGCAGCCGCGATACGGTGCTCGACGGGCTGTCCAAGCCCGACGGCATGGCCAGCTTCCGCGACGGCATCGCGATCAGCCAGGAGCAGGGCGCCTCGCCGGTGTTCTGGTGGCATGCCCAGCAGGCCCGGCCGCTGTTCGACGGCATCCAGGTGGAGGGCGTCGCCAGCGACGGCCGCTACCTGTACGCCGCCGAGGATCGCGACCTGGACGGGCGGATTCTCCGCTACGACCCGGAGACCGGCGGACTGACGGTACTGCGCGAGGGACTGCAGCGCTCCGAAGGGGTGGCCGCCTGCCCGGACGGAAGCGTCTTCTACACGGAAAAGAAACGTGGCCACGTCATGCGTCTGCATGAGGGGGCCGAGGACGAGGTGGTGCTGAACGGACTGAATGCACCGAGCTTTTTGCTGTGCGACAGCGAAGGCCTGTGGATCACCGAGGACTCGACGCATAACGCGCGAGCCTTGCTGCTGCCGCCCGACGGGCCGCTGCAGGTGATCGTACGGCGCCTGCGTTCCGCACAGTCCCTACTGCCCATCGGGCCCGGCCGCTACCTGCTGGCCGAGCAGGGGCGGGACCGCATTCTCGAAATCGAACGACAGAAGAGCGAATTGTAAACATGGACCAAACGGAAGTCCGAACCACCCAATCGCCCCCACGGCTGTTCCAGCCCACCATCCGCAGCCACCTGGCGTTCACCGCGCTCAGCGCGCTGGTGCTGCTGGTCATGTTCAGCCTGCTGCGCCTGGCCTTGCTGATCTACAACCGCGAACTGATCGGCGCGACCCCGGCGAGCACCTTCCTCGAGGCGTTCGGCAACGGCGTGCGTTTCGACCTGCGGGTCGTCGTCTATGCCGTGGCGCCGCTGGTGCTGTCGTTGTTCGCGGTACGCGCGATGGCCGCTCGCGGCCTGTTCCGTACATGGTTGACGCTGTTCGCCAGCATCACCCTGTTCCTCGGCGTACTCGAACTGGACTTCTACCGCGAGTTCCACCAGCGCCTGAACAGCCTGGTCTTCCAGTACATGTCGGAAGACCCGAAGACCGTCATGAGCATGCTCTGGTACGGCTTCCCGGTGGTCCGCTACCTGCTGGCCTGGGCCTTCGCCACCTGGGTGCTGTACCGGGTGTTCAAGGCCATCGACCTGGCGACCCGCCCGAGCCAGCGCAAGCCCCGCGAAGACAGCGTGATCGCCCGGCCGGGCGCTGCCGCGCCCTGGTACGTGCGCGGCGTGGTGCTGTTCCTCTGCGTGCTGGTCTGCGTCCTCGCCGCCCGCGGCACCCTGCGCCAGGGCCCGCCGCTGCGCTGGGGCGATGCCTTCACCACCGAATCCATGTTCGCCAACCAACTGGGCCTGAACGGCACCCTGACCCTGGTCAAGGCGGCCAAGGAGCGCTTCTCCGAAGACCGCGCGAACATCTGGAAGGCCACCCTGGACGACAAGGTCGCCCTGGAGACCACCCGGCAGATGTTGCTGACCCCCAACGACAAGCTGGTGGACGCCGACGAGGCCGCGGTGCGCCGCGAGTTCACCCCGCCGGCGGCGAACACCCTGCCGATCCGCAACGTGGTGGTGGTCCTGCTGGAAAGCTTCGCCGGCCACTATGTCGGCGCCCTGGGCGCGCCGGGCAACATCACGCCGTATTTCGACAAGCTGTCGAAGGAAGGCCTGCTGTTCACCCAGTTCTTCTCCAACGGCACCCATACCCACCAGGGCATGTTCGCCACCATGGCCTGCTTCCCTAACCTGCCGGGCTTCGAATACCTGATGCAAACCCCGGAGGGCGGCCACAAGTTCTCCGGCCTGCCGCAGTTGCTCAGCGCCCGCCAGTACGAGGACGTCTACGTCTACAACGGCGATTTCGCCTGGGACAACCAGTCCGGCTTCTTCAGCAACCAGGGCATGACCACCTTCATCGGCCGCAACGACTATGTCGACCCGGTGTTCTCCGATCCGACCTGGGGCGTCTCCGACCAGGACATGTTCGCCCGTGGCAACGAGGAGCTGGACAAGCTGGCGAGCACCGGCAAGCCGTTCTATGCGCTGTTGCAGAGCCTCTCCAACCACGTGCCCTACGCGTTGCCGAAGGACCTGCCGGTGGAGCGCGTGACCGGCTACGGTTCGCTCGACGAGCACCTGACCGCCATGCGCTATTCCGACTGGGCGCTGGGCCAGTTCTTCGAGAAGGCGAAGAAGTCGCCGTACTACAAGGACACCCTTTTCGTGGTGGTCGGCGACCATGGCTTCGGCAGCCCCGAGCAGCTCACCGAGATGGACCTGCACCGCTTCAACGTGCCGCTGCTGCTGATCGCCCCCGGCATCCAGAAGAAGTTCGGTACCCACCTGCCGACCGTCGGTACCCAGGTCGACATCGTGCCGACCATCATGGGCCTGCTCGGCGGCGAGACCGTCCACCAGTGCTGGGGCCGCGACCTGCTGAACCTGCCGGAAGGCGACAAGGGCTTCGGCGTGATCAAGCCGTCGGGCAGCGAGCAGAACGTCGCCATCGTCTCCGGCAACCGCATCCTGGTGCGGCCGAAGGACGGTGACGTGCGCGTCTACGATTACCAGCTGGGCGGCGATGCCAAGGCGGTGATCACCAAGGACGTACCGGACCAGGCCGAGCTACAGAAGAAGCTGGAGTCGTTCATCCAGACCGCGACCAAGAGCCTGCTGGAGAATACCGCGGGCGTGGTACACGGGATCCCGGACAAGGACTGACCCGTAGCAAGCATGAGAAAGGGGCCTTCGGGCCCCTTTTTTTCGGCGCCAGGTCGCAGCGTCTTGCGTTGCCGGTGCCGAGGCGGCCGCCCTGCCCGATAGCGTTCAGGGTGTATCCGTCTGCTGGCTTTCCAGCCAGCGCAGGACTTCGGCGGTGGCCTGGATCAGGTCCGCCGGTATGTACTGGTCGACATTGCCGTCGCGCAGCAGAGCCCGTGCCAGCGGAATTCGTTGCAGCACCGGGATTCCTTCTTCCTCGGCGATGCGCCGGACCCGCAGGGCCAGGGCGTCGGTGTGCTTCAGGGTGACCAGCGGCAGGGGCGTTTCGCCGCGTCGATAGCGTATGCCGATGGCGACGTGGGTCGGGTTGGCGACGATCACCGAGGAGCGCCGGACATCCGCGCGCAGGTTGCTCGATTGCAGTTCCTGATGGAATTGCCGGCGCTTGCTCTTGATCTCCGGACTGCCCTCCATCTCCTTGTACTCGCGCTTCACCTCGTCCTTGCTCATGCGCAACTGCTTGTAGTGCTGGTGGCGTTCGAAGGCGTAGTCGGCGACGGCAATCGCCAGGAAGCCGACCGCGCAGACCAGCATCAGTTGCCTGAGCATCAGCCCGCTCACCGGTGCCACGCAGTCCAGCCCGCAGGCGGGAATCCGCAGGAGGCTGGCCAGGTTGCCCTGCAAGGTCAGCCAGACCAGCAGGGAGAGCAGGGCGACCTTCAGGGTCGACTTGAGGAACTCCACCAGGCTCCGGATCGAGAAGATCTTCTTCGCGCCCTCCACCGGGTTGATCTTCTTCAGGTCCGGTTTGACGCTGTCGAGGCTGAGCAGGAAACCGTACTGGCCGACATGGCTGAGCACCACCACCAGCGCCGCGACCAGCAGGACCGGCGCCAGCAGGTAGAGGAGCTCCTGGAGAAGGTTCTCCAGGATGGTCTCCAGCGCCTGGCGAAACGGCAGGTCGATGTACTCGGCGGGCAGCAGGAGCAGCTTGCCGAGATGCTCCAGGTAGTAGTCGGAAAAGCCCATCAGCAGCGCCGCCAGCGACAGGATCAACGCGCTGGAGACAATTTCCTTGCTCTTCACCACCTGGCCTTGCCGGCGGGCGTCGCGCAGCTTCTTCGCCGTGGGCTGCTCGGTCTTCTCGGCGCTCATGGCGTCTCCAGCACGGGACGCAGCAGGCGCAGCGGGTCGACGGCGAGCAGCAGGGCATCGTAGGCGTGCTCCATGAGGATGCCCAGGTAGAGCACCAGCAGCAGGCTGGCCACCAGGCTCTTGATCGGCATGGCGAGGATGAACACGTTCAGCGACGGGGCGAAGCGGCTGACCAGCGCCAGGCCGAACTCGGCGAGGAACATGGCGATCAGCAGCGGCGCGGCGAACAGCGCGCAGAGCATCAGCATCTGCGAGAACTGCGCGTAGAAGAATGCCACCCATTGGCTGCCGAGCTGCGGGAAGAAACTGCTCACCGGCCAACTGGCATAGCTCCTGAACAGCGAGCCGACCAGCGCGAGGAAGGCGCCGCCGGAGAAGAACAGGGTGATCAGCGTCTGCGTCAGCAACAGCCCGGTGGGGCTGGTCTGGCTGCCCAGGCTGGGGTTGAAGGTCGAGGCGAGTGCCGCGCCACGCTGGTTGTCGATGATGAAGCCGGTCGCTTCCATGGCCCAGAAGGGAATGGTGGCGACGAAGCCGATGAGCAGGCCGAGCAGCACTTCCTTGCCGATCAGCAGGGCGATGTCCAGCGCGTCGAGGGCCGGCGGCAGGCTGCCGGCGACGATCGGGTAGGCGAACAGCGCCAGCGAGCAGGCCACGCCGTTGCGCACCAGGCCGCCGCCCAGGGTTTGCTTGGCCAGCACCGGTAGGACCACGAAGCAACTGATGATCCGCGGCAGCAGCAGGCTGTAGGTCAGCAGCAGTTGCTGCAGGTCCTGGACGCTCATCGCACCAGCGGCACCTTCAGCAGGGTCATTTCGGCGAAACGGTACAGCTCGCCGCCCAGCCAGCCGCTGGTGGCGAACAGTACCACCACCACGGCCACCAGCTTGGCGACGAAGCCGAGGGTCTGCTCCTGGATCTGGGTGAGCGCCTGGACCAGCGATACCAGGGTGCCGATCAGGGCCGCGACCAGTACCGGCGGCAGCGACAGGACCAGCACCAGCCACAGGGTCTGGTTGGTGAAGTGGAGGATGTCGGCGCTGCTCATGGTCAGCCTCCGTAGCTGATGACCAGGCCGTGGGTCAGCCGCGCCCAGCCGTCGAGGAGGACGAACAGGAGCAGCTTGAACGGCAGGGAAATGGTCATCGGCGACACCATCATCATGCCCATCGCCAGGAGGATGTTGGAGATGATCAGGTCGATGGCGATGAAGGGTAGGTAGATCAGGAAGCCGATCTCGAAGGCACGGGTCAGTTCGCTGACGGTGAAGGCCGGCAGCAGGATCAGCAGGCTGTCCGGGTCGAGCCGCTCGGCGTATTCGCTGGGCCAGACCTGGCGGGTGCTTTCCATGAAGAAGGTGTGTTCGCGCTCCTGGATCTGCCGCTTGAGGAAGTTCCGGTAGGGCGCCATGCCCTCGTCGAGAAAGCGTTCCACCGATGCCGAGTCGCTCAGGCTGACGTCGTGGTTGCGCAGGTAGTCGCGGGTGGCGAAGCCGACCGGTGCCATCACGTACAGGCTGAGGATGATCGCCAGCCCGTACATCGCCATGTTCGGCGGAATCTGCTGGACGCCCAGGGCGTTGCGCAGCAGCGAGAAGACCACGGTCATCTTGATGAAGGAGGTCGCCATCACCGCGATGAACGGGACCAGCGCGAGCAGGGCCAGGCCGAGGATCAGGCCGAGCTCGTCGGGCAACTGGATCATGCTTCGTCGTGTCCGAACAGGCGGGTTACGCGCACCCCGAGCCGATCCTGGAGCCTGACCAGTTCGCCGATACCGAGGCAGCGCTGGTTGGCGAGGATGCGCACTTCGCCGTCCAGGGCACTGTCGAGATCGAGCAGCGAGCCTGGCTGCAGGGTGGAGAGGGTATGCAGGTCCAGGGTGCGGCGGCCGACCTCGAAGCTGACCGGGATCGGCAGTTGGTCGAGTTCGTGCAGGTCCTCGCCGTCGGCGAGGGAGGGGGTGTCGTGCATGTCGAGCAGTTCCAGTTGCGTGGAGTGGAGTTGGCAGCGCGCCCAGGGGCGTCCTTCGAGAACCCCCAGCAGCGCTGCGTCGGGGCGATGACCGGCAGGCAGCAGCAACAGGTCGCCGGGCTCCAGGGTGCGCAGCTCGCTGGCGTCCAGCGGCAGGCCGGGCCATTGCAGCGACAGGCGCAGCGGTATGGCCAGGCGTTGCGTCGAGGGGCGCGGCGGCAGGCGTGCCAGCAGCGTCGCGGGATCGCCGTCAAGCCAGAGCGCCAGGCGCTGGTCGTCGCGTTCCAGGCTCAGACGCAGGCCCATCGCAGCGCGTGGTTGCGCCGGGCTCAGGCCGTACCAGACCAGGCCGGGAAAGACGTTGCCTTCGCGCTCCAGCAAGGCCAGTTGCAGGGCCGCCGGCAGGCTGGCGAAGGCTGCCTCCTGCAGGTTCGGCGCGAGCCAGTGGGCCAGCGCCGGAGCCTGGCAGAGAAAGCGCAGGGGCAGGCCGTCCCACGCCAGGCTCAGTTCGAGATCGACGTCGGGGGCGGCCTGGGCGATGTCCAGGCGCGCTTGCAAAGCGTTGCCGACATAGTGGCGACGGCAACGCGCGAGACGTCGCTGGAGATCCAGTTCGGCGCGGCTGGCGAGCGGCAGGTCGAGGTCCGTACCGTTCATTCGGCTTGCCACTCTTCATGCAGGTAGCGACGTTGCCGCGAGCGCTGGCCGCTGTCCTGCTGCTGGTTGAAGGTGAGTTGCACCGGTTGTTCCGGATGCAGCCGTTGCAGGCGTTCGAGCAACTCGCCACGGGCTTGCTGGAGAAACGCCAGGCTGCCGGGGCTGGCACTGATCTCGACCTGCAACTGGCCATGGCCATGCAGGACCTGCACCTCCACGGCGCCGAGCTGGGGCAGTCGCACCTGCAGGCGCGCCGCATGGCTTTCGGCTGCGCTGGCGACCTGGATACGCGCCTGCACGGCATCGAGCAGGCGCGCGAGATCGGCCAGCGGCAGTGGCCGGCTCCCGCTCGATGCCAGCAGACGTGCCAGCAGGCGGTCGCCGGGGGTTTGCATGGCGGGCAGTGGCATAGGCGCTTGGTCGTCGGGGGGCAGTGCGGATGGATCGGTTTCTCCGGGTTGCCGACGCTCCTCTCCGCGGCCTTCGCCGCCCGCTGTCGGCGCGGGCGGCGAAGCCTGGGCACTGGCCTGCGCCGTGGGCGCGACCTCGGCTGCGGCTTTCGCCGGGAAGCCGGGGCCGGGCTGCGGCCGCTCATGCGTCCGACCTGCGATTTGCGGGTGGGAGGACACCGGCACCAGCGGCGGTTCGTCGACCGGAGGCGCCGAAACGCTGGCCGGCTCCCGGGCTTGCGTGGACGCCGCGACGCGCGCGGAGACCGCCGGCGCTTGCCGTGCTACCGATCCGGACGGCGACACTGTTGGCGTTGGCGTTGGCGTTGGCGTTGGCGTTGGCGTTGGCGTTGCGTCCGCGGCAACTGGCACGGGGGCTTGCCGAGTGGTCGGCGGCCGGTCGGCGGCAGGCGCCGCGGGCTGGTCGGCGAGAGGCGTCGAGGTCGGCGCGTCGGCTGTCGCGGCGGGCTCTTCGGCCTCTGTCGTTTCGTCGCCCTTGTCGAACGGTGGCCTGGGCGCCGGCGGTCGGTGCGCGGGCAGGGCCTGTTCGAAGGCGATCTGCTGCGCGCGCAGCGGCGGAAGGGGGGCAGGGGTGTCGGACGACACGAGCGGAGCCGTATCCACGGCGTTCAGCTTGAGCATGGCCAGGTCTCGTGGCGGGTGAATTCTTCCAGTTCGCCTTCCTCGCTGCGTTCGCGCAGCCCCTGGCGCTCGGCGTCGACGTGGCGCTCCAGTTCGGCGAACTTCTCCAGTTGCCGCTGGCGTTCCAGCAGTTCTCGCCGGCACTGCCGCAGGCGCTCGCGCTCCCCTTCGAGGCGCTGCGCGGTCTCGGCGCAGTCCTGTTCCAGGCCGGCTTCCTTTTCCCGCAGCAGCCCTACCTGCTGCTGCCAGGCTTCCAGGCGTCGGCGGTCGAGCATGGCCGCCTGGCAGGCGAGAAACAGCCGTTGCTCTTCGGCCAGTCGCCAGTCGCGGTAGTCCCGTTGCGCCGCCTGGCGCTCGGTGTGTTCCTGCGCCGCGGCGCGAACCCGTAGCAATTGGCGGCCCTGGGCGCGCTCGGCCCGGTCCAGGCGCAGGCGTCGGACGCGCAACAGCAGCGCCAGGCTCATGCGCAGAGGCTCCGCAACTGCGCGCAGGCCTGTGCGTAATCGCTGGTTTCGTGGGTACCCTGGCGCAGCCACTGGCGGATCGCCCCGATCTTCTCGATGGCCTGGTCGGCTTCGCTGTCCTGGCCTTTCTGGTATTCGCCGATCTTCAGCAGCAACTCGACTTCCTCGTACTTCGCCAGCCATTCGCGCAAGCGTCCGGCCGCATGGCGCTGATCGTCGTCGACGATCTGGTTCATGACCCGGCTCACCGAGTGCAGCACGTCGATGGCCGGATAGTGGTTGGCGGCGGCCAGCTTGCGCGACAGCACGATGTGCCCGTCGAGAATCGAACGGGTCTCGTCGGCCACCGGCTCGCTCATGTCGTCGCCTTCCACCAGCACGGTGTAGAGCGCGGTGATCGAGCCCCGCTCGGATTGCCCGGCACGCTCCATCAGGCGTGGCAGCGCGGCGAACACCGATGGCGGGTAGCCACGGCGGGTGGGCGGTTCACCGGCCGCCAGGCCGATTTCGCGCTGGGCCCTGGCGAAGCGGGTCAGCGAGTCCATCAGCAGCAGGACGCGGCGACCCTGATCGCGGAAATACTCGGCGATGCTGGTGGCGACGAAACCGGCCTTGGCGCGCTCCATCGCCGGTCGGTCGGAAGTGGCGACCACCAGCACCGAGCGGCGCAGCCCCTGTTCGCCGAGGTCGCTTTCGATGAACTCGCGGACTTCGCGACCGCGTTCGCCGACCAGGGCGAGTACCGTCACATCCACCTCGGCATTGCGCACCAGGCTGGCCAGCAGGGTGCTCTTGCCGCCGCCGGCGGCAGCGAAGATGCCCATGCGCTGGCCTTCGCCGCAGGTCAGCAGGCCGTCGATGGCGCGCACACCCAGCGATAGCGGCCGCTCTATCAGGCGCCGGCTCATCGGTTGCGGGGCATCCCGGTAGACCGGATACCAGGCCGCCGGCTCGGCCGGCGGGCTGCCGTCGAAGGGGCGGCCGAGGCCGTCGAGCACCTGCCCGAGCAGGTGCTCTCCGACCGCCACGCGATGCATGCCGCCGGTAGGGCTGACTTCGGTGTTGGAGGAAACCCCGAGCATCTCGCCGAGCGGGGTGAGCAGCGCCTGGTGCTGCTGGAAGCCGATGACCTCGGCGAGCAGCGCCAGGCTCTGGTCGGGATTGCGCAACTGGCAGAGTTCGCCGATGCGCACGCCGGGCACCACGGCCTTGAGCAGGGTTCCGGTGACCTGGGTGACCCGCCCGCGGATCTGGATCGGCCGGCAGCCTTCGATGGCGTGGCGCATCCGGACGATGAGAGGAGAAAGAGGCGCGGGCATGGCGGGTCGGTTCGGCTGGAGTCGGCGCGCACTATAGAGAAAGCCTCGCGCGACGAATTTCAGTGCCAGCCGGGAGTTTTTAGAAATCGGTTGCCGCCGCGGCTAAAAAAAACCGGCCGATATTGGCATCGGCGGCACCGGGCCGGTTCCTATACTGCGCCGCCTTTGCAGACCAGGAGCCACAGCCACGATGGACATCCTCCAGAGTTCCTCCGCCGCGCCCCTCGCGCCGCGGGAAGCGGCCAACGCCCCCGCGCAGCAGGCCGGCGGCAGCTTCCAGGGCGAGCGCGTCCACTACGTCTCCGTTTCGCAGTCGCTGGCCGATGCCGCGGAAGAGCTGACCTTCGCCTTTTCCGAGCGCGCCGAGAAATCCCTGGCCAAGCGCCGCCTGAGCGACGCCCATGCGCGCCTGAGCGAAGTCCAGGCCATGCTGCAGGAGTACTGGAAGCGCATTCCGGACCTGGAAAGCCAGCAGAAGCTCGAGGCGCTGATCGCCCACCTGGGCAGCGGTCAACTGAGCAGCCTGGCGCAGCTCAGCGCTTACCTGGAGGGCTTCTCCAGCGAGATCAGCCAGCGCTTCCTGGCGCTGTCGCGGGCGCGCGACGTCCTGGCCGGGCGGCCGGAGGCGCGGGCGATGCTGGCGCTGGTCGACCAGGCGTTGCTGCGGATGGCCGACGAGCAGGGCCTGGAGATCGAACTCGGCCTGCGCATCGAGCCGCTGGCCGCCGAGGCTTCCGCCGCCGGTGTCGGCGATATCCAGGCGCTGCGCGATACCTACCGTGACGCAGTACTCGACTACCGAGGCCTGTCGGCGGCCTGGCAGGACATCCAGGCGCGCTTCGCCGCGACGCCGCTGGAGCGGGTCGTGGCCTTCCTGCAGAAAGCCCTGAGCGCCGACCTGGACAGTCAGTCGAGCCGGCTCGATCCGGTGAAGCTGGAGCGGGTCATGAGCGACATGCACAAGCTGCGCGTGCTCGGCGGCCTGGCGGAGCAGGTGGGGGCGCTCTGGCAGGTGCTGGTGACGGGGGAGCGGGGCCATGGCATACGGGCCTTCTGAATTGACCGGCGCAGTCATCGCCTTGCTCGAGAAGCGCTGGGTCGGCGTCGCCGAGGTGCAGGCGTTGCTCGAGCCGTTGCCGCTGGCCGACGTCGCCCGGCAGATCCATTTCTTCCGCGAACTGAAGCGTCTCTACCGCCTGTTGCCGGTCGAAGTGTTCGGCGACGACGAGCAGCGCCAGAATCTTTTGAATGCCTGCCAGATGGCACTCGACCTGGCGATCGAGCGCGAAGAGGAGCAGCAGCATGGACTGGGTTGAGCTGGCCGTCGCGCAGTTCTGCCAGGACCTGCGGGTGAGCGTACCGGCGCCGTTGGCGCGCGTGGTGCAACTGGATTTCGAGGACAGCGGCACCTTGCAGCTGGAACGCCATGGCGAACAGTTGTCGCTCTGGCTGGCCTGTGACCTGGCCTGGCACCAGGCCTATCGCGGCACCCTGCGGGCGTTGCGCCTGTGCCATGCGCGCGCGGCCGGGAGCCTGCCGCTGCGTTGCGCCTGGAGCGGCGAATCGCGCCTGCTGCTGTGCATCACCCTGGAAGCCCGGCAGGTCGGCATCCCGACGTTGCACCAGGCCTTGCAGGCGCTGCGCTCGGCGCGCAGCGAAGTGCTCGCCGCATGAGCCGGGTCGGTGCCTGGCACATCGGCATCGAACGACTCGACCTGGCGCATGCCGAGCCGTTCGCGCCGCCCCTGCCGGAGCGCCATCTGCTGGCGCCCGACGGCCGGCCGGTGGAGACCCACGTCGCCAGCCTGTATCCCGCGCAGCAGGCGCAACAGCGCCTGTTCGACTACGCCCGGCCCCAGCTGGAGTTCCACGGCCTGCTGCGCCCCGGCGACTTCCGCCAGGCGCTGCGCGATCTCCGCCTGGCCCTCACGCTGCCCCGCCAGCCGGCCCTGCAGGCCGCGGCCTGCCTGCTCGGCGAGCGCGATGAAGACGAGCGACTGCTGCAAATGGCCCTGAACCTGTTGCACAAGGTATGAATCGATGACGTTGAAACCGACGCAACAGCGCCTGTTGCTGATGCTGGGCTGGTTGCACCTGCAATGCGGCCAGCCGCGACGCGCCCAGGTGTTGCTGGAGGCCTTGCTGAGCGTTGCGCCGGAGCGCCGCGACGGGCGCCGCGCCTTGCTCCTGGCGTTGCTCCAGCAAGGCCTCGGCGAGCCCGCCGTGCGCCTGTGCCGGCAGTTGCAGGAGGATGGCGAGGAGGAGCCCGGTCTGTGGCTTTGCCTGAGCCGTGCCGAACAGCTCGCCGGGCGTCTCGACGCGGCGCGTGCCGCGCACGCCCGGGCGCTGGAGCTGGAGGCGCGGGAATGAACGACCTGAGCGGGCTTCTCGGCCGGGTCGGCGAGCGCAAGGACATCCTGCTGGTGGTGTTGCTGCTGGCGGTGGTGTTCATGATGGTGCTGCCGCTGCCACCGCTGCTGCTGGACATCCTCATCGCCGTCAACATCACCATCTCCGTGGTCCTGCTGATGATGTCGGTGTACATCGGCTCGCCGTTGCAGTTCTCGGTGTTCCCGGCGGTGTTGCTGATCACCACGCTGTTCCGCCTGGCGCTGTCGGTGAGCACCACTCGGATGATCCTGCTGCAGGCCGACGCGGGGCAGATCGTCAACACCTTCGGCAGCTTCGTGGTCGGCGGCAACCTGGTGGTGGGCATCATCATCTTCCTGATCATCACCATCGTGCAGTTCCTGGTGATCACCAAGGGTGCCGAGCGGGTCGCCGAGGTCAGCGCGCGCTTTTCCCTGGATGCCATGCCAGGCAAGCAGATGAGCATCGACGGCGACATGCGTGCCGGCGTGATCGATGTCAACGAGGCGCGGGCGCGGCGCGCGGTGATCGAAAAGGAAAGCCAGATGTTCGGCTCCATGGACGGCGCGATGAAGTTCGTCAAGGGCGACGCCATCGCCGGGCTGATCATTATCGTCGTCAACATCCTCGGCGGCATCGCCATCGGCGTCACGCAGAAGGGCCTGAGCACCGCCGACGCGCTGCAACTGTACGCGGTGCTGACCGTCGGCGATGGCATGGTCTCGCAGGTGCCGGCGTTGCTGATCGCCATCACCGCCGGGATCATCGTCACCCGGGTGTCTTCCGACGAATCGGCGGACCTCGGCAGCGACATCGGCGAACAGGTGGTGGCGCAGCCCAAGGCGCTGCTGATCGGCGGCCTGTTGCTGGTGCTGTTCGGCCTGATTCCCGGTTTCCCGACCCTGACCTTCCTGGCTCTCGCGCTGCTGGTTGGCGGCGGCGGCTACTTCATGCTCTGGCGCCAGCGGGCCCAGGCCAGCGCCGGTTCCCGCGACCTGCCGGCGCTGCTCGCGCAGGGCGCCGGAGCGCCATCGGCCAAGGCGCGTGGCAAGGCTGGCGGCGGCAAGCCGAAGGCCGGGCGTCTCGCCGAGCAGGAAGAATTCGCCCTCACCGTGCCGTTGCTGATCGACGTCGATGCCAGCCTCCAGGAACGTCTCGAGGCGATGTCGCTGAACGAGGAGCTGGTGCGGGTACGACGCGCGCTGTACCTGGATTTCGGCGTGCCGTTCCCGGGTATCCACTTGCGCTTCAATGAAGCGATGGGCGATGGCGAATACCTGGTGCAGCTACAGGAGGTCCCGGTCGCGCGCGGATGCCTGCGGCCGGGCTGGTTGCTGGTGCGCGAACGCGCCGCGCAGCTGGAACTGCTCGCGGTCCCCCACGAGCCGGCGGAGCTGCAGGTGCCGGGAGAAGAGGCGAGCTGGGTGGAGCAGGCGCATCAGGATCGCCTGGAGCGTTCCGGCTGTGCCTGCCTGGGCCTGGAGCAGGTGCTCACCTGGCACCTGTCCCATGTGCTGCGGGAGTACGCCGAGGATTTCATCGGCATCCAGGAGACGCGCTACCTGCTGGAGCAGATGGAGCAGGGTTACGGCGAGCTGGTGAAGGAGGCGCAGCGGATCGTTCCCCTGCAGCGGATGACCGAGATTCTCCAGCGCCTGGTCGGCGAGGACATCTCGATCCGCAACATGCGGGCGATCCTCGAGGCGATGGTGGAGTGGGGGCAGAAGGAGAAGGACGTGGTGCAGCTCACCGAGTACATCCGCAGCAGCCTCAAGCGCTACATCTGCTACAAGTACTCCAGCGGCAACAATATCCTTCCCGCCTATCTGCTGGACCAGGCGGTGGAGGAGCAGATCCGCGGTGGCATCCGCCAGACCAGCGCCGGCAGCTACCTGGCCCTCGACCCGGCGATAACCCAGGCCTTCCTCGAGCGCGTGCGGCAGACCGTCGGCGATCTCGCGCAGATGCAGAACCGGCCGGTGCTGATCGTTTCCATGGATATCCGCCGCTACGTGCGCAAGTTGGTGGAGAGCGACTATGCCGGGCTGCCGGTGCTGTCCTACCAGGAGCTGACCCAGCAGATCAACATCCAGCCGCTTGGCAGGATCGTGTTGTGAGCGCCGATCCGCTGATTCCCTGGTTTCTCGCCCGCGGCCTGGCGGTGCGTCCGCATTGCCTGCGCGACACCTCGATCGCGCTCGGCTGGCAGGTCCTGGCCCATGGCTGCGAACTGGCCTGGCGCTGCGACGGCGAGCGGGTCTGGATCGTGATGTTGCGTCGGCGGCAGGCGCGCAGCGGATTGGCCAATCCATTCGCCGCGCTGTACCTGCTGGCGGAGGCCACGCTCGATACGCTGGGACCGCGCCAGCGTCTCTACGGCAAGGTCCTGGCGCTGGCCGGCAGCCCACTGCCTGGCGAGCGCATGGCGCGCTTCTATCGCCGCTGGACCGGCGCCGCCGAGCCCGCCGACGGCTGGTTCGAGCTGGAGGCCGGGCGGGTGGTGACGCAGCGAAGCCTGCGAAAACGACAAAAACCCGACCGTGCCTGACAGGCTCCGGCAACGTCGATCCCTACCATGGGCGACATGAACGAATACACCGAAGACACCCTGCGGGCGACCGTCCAGGCCGCCGAACTGGCGATTCGCGACAGCGAGGAACGCGGCCGCCTGCTGGCGGAAATGTGGCAAGGCCTGGGGTTTGCCGCGGACGCCGGCGAGCTGCTGTTCCCGGCGCCGGAGCGAGAGCTGGCGCGAGCCGCCGAAGAGGAGCTGCTGGCCGAACTGCGGCGCATGCGCAGTTCCCAGCCGACGCAGGGCGAGCAGGGTACCCGGCCGCGGCGTCCGACGCCGATGCGTGGCTTGTTGATCTGAGGAATCACGATGGAAGTCAGAAACCTTAATGCCGCTCGCGAGCTGTTCCTGGACGAGCTCCTGGCCGCGTCGGCGGCGCCTGCCAGTGCCGAGCAGGAGGAACTGCTGGCCCTGTTGCGCAGCGAGCGGATCGTGCTGGCCCACGCCGGCCAGCCGCTGAGCGAGGCGCAAGTGCTCAAGGCGCTCGCCTGGTTGCTCGCGGCCAATCCGTCCGCGCCTCCGGGGCAGGGCCTCGAGGTACTCCGCGAAGTCCTGCAGGCACGTCGGCAGCCCGGTGCGCAGTGGGATCTGCGCGAGTTCCTGGTGTCGGCCTATTTCAGCCTGCACGGGCGTCTCGACGAGGATGTCATCGGTGTCTACAAGGATGTCCTGCAGACCCAGGACGGCAAGCGCAAGGCGCTGCTCGACGAGCTCAAGGCGCTGACCGCGGAGTTGAAGGTCTACAGCGTGATCCAGTCGCAGATCAACGCCGCGCTGTCGGCCAAGCAGGGCATCAGGATCGACGCTGGCGGTATCGATCTGGTCGACCCCACGCTATATGGCTATGCCGTCGGCGATCCCAGGTGGAAGGACAGCCCCGAGTATGCGCTGCTGAGCAATCTGGATACCTTCAGCGGCAAGCTGTCGATCAAGGATTTTCTCAGCGGCTCGCCGAAGCAGAGCGGGGAACTCAAGGGCCTCAGCGATGAGTACCCCTTCGAGAAGGACAACAACCCGGTCGGCAATTTCGCCACCACGGTGAGCGACCGCTCGCGTCCGCTGAACGACAAGGTCAACGAGAAGACCACCCTGCTCAACGACACCAGCTCCCGCTACAACTCGGCGGTCGAGGCGCTCAACCGCTTCATTCAGAAATACGACAGCGTCCTGCGCGACATTCTCAGCGCGATCTAGAGGTATCCATGAACCAGCAAGCGACCCCTTCCGACACCGACCAGCAACAGGCGCTGGAGGCCTTCCTGCGCGACGGCGGCACCCTGGCGATGCTTCGCGGACTCAGCGAGGACACCCTGGAGCAGCTCTATGCGCTGGGCTTCAACCAGTACCAGGCGGGCAAGTGGGACGACGCGCAGAAGATCTTCCAGGCACTGTGCATGCTCGACCACTACGACGCCCGCTACTTTCTCGGCCTGGGCGCCTGCCGCCAGTCCCTCGGTCTCTATGAACAGGCCCTGCAGAGCTACAGCTACGGCGCGCTGATGGACATCAACGAGCCGCGCTTTCCCTTCCATGCCGCCGAGTGCCATCTGCAACTGGGTGATCTCGACGGAGCCGAGAGTGGCTTCTACTCGGCCCGGGCCCTGGCCGCGGCACAGCCGGCGCACGAGGCCCTGGCCGCGCGTGCCGGCGCCATGTTGGAAGCCGTAACCGCGAGAAAGGATCGAATATATGAATCCGATAACGCTTGAGCGCGCCGGACTGCCCTACGGGGTGGCCGACGCCGGGGATATCCCGGCGCTCGGCAGGCCGGTCGCGAGGGATGTCGAGAGTCTGCGGGTGGAGCGCCTGGCGGCGCCGGCCGCGGCTTCCGCGAGCGGCACGGGGGTGGCGCTGACGCCGCCGTCCGCAGCCAGCCAGCAGCGCCTGGAGGTCGCCAATCGTGCGGAGATCGCCAGCCTGGTGCAAGCAGTGGGCGAGGATGTCGGACTGGCGCGGCAGGTTGTGCTGGCCGGCGCTTCGACGCTGTTGTCCGCCGGCCTGATGTCGCCGCAGGCGTTCGAGATCGAGCTGGCGAAAATCACCGGCGAAGTCGAGAACCAGCAGAAGAAACTCAAGCTGACCGAAATCGAGCAGGCGCGAAAGCAGAACCTGCAGAAAATGGAGGACAACCAGCAGAAGATCAGGGAATCGGAAGAAGCCGCGAAAGAAGCCCAGAAGTCCGGTCTGGCAGCCAAAATCTTTGGTTGGATCAGTGCAATAGCTTCGATCATCGTCGGCGCAATCATGGTGGCAACCGGCGTCGGCGCGGCCGCGGGTGCACTGATGATCGCGGGCGGTGTCATGGGAGTGGTCTCCCAGTCGGTACAGCAGGCAGCCGCGGACGGATTGATCAGCAAGGAAGTGATGGAAAAGCTCGGCCCGGCACTGATGGGTATCGAGATCGCCGTCGCGCTGCTGGCGGCGGTGGTCAGCTTCGGCGGCTCAGCGGTCGGCGGGCTGGCCAGGCTGGGCGCGAAGATCGGCGGCAAGGCGGCCGAGATGACCGCCAGCCTGGCGAGCAAGGTCGCCGACCTGGGCGGCAAGTTCGGCAGTTTGGCCGGCCAATCGCTGTCGCACTCGCTGAAACTCGGCGTGCAGGTTTCCGACCTGACCCTGGACGTCGCCAACGGCGCGGCCCAGGCCACTCATTCGGGATTCCAGGCGAAGGCCGCGAACCGCCAGGCCGACGTGCAGGAATCGCGTGCCGACCTGACCACCCTGCAGGGCGTGATCGAGCGCCTGAAGGAAGAGCTGAGCCGCATGCTGGAAGCATTCCAGGAAATCATGGAGCGGATCTTCGCCATGCTCCAGGCCAAGGGTGAAACCCTGCACAACCTGTCCAGCCGACCGGCAGCGATCTGAGGAGACGTCACATGATCGACACGCAATATTCCCTGGCGGCTACCCAGGCCGCGATCCCCTCCGAGCCGATCGCTCCCGGCGCCGCCGGGCGTTCCGTCGGCACGCCGCAAGCGGCTGCGGACCTGCCGCAGGTGCCGGCCGCGCGGGCCGACCGGGTCGAACTGAACGCTCCGCGCCAGGTGCTCGACCCGGTGCGCATGGAAGCGGCCGGCAGCGAGCTGGACAGCAGCGTCGAGCTTCTGCTGATTCTCTTCCGCATCGCGCAGAAAGCGCGCGAGCTGGGCGTGCTCCAGCGCGACAACGAGAACCAGTCGATCATCCACGCGCAGAAGGCGCAGGTGGACGAGATGCGCAGCGGCGCCACGCTGATGATCGCCATGGCGGTGATCGCTGGCGTCGGCGCATTGGCCTCGGCGGTGGTCGGCAGCCTCGGCGCGTTGAAGAACGGCAAGGCCATCAGTCAGGAGAAGACCCTGCAGAAGAACATCGATGGGCGCAACGAACTGATCGACGCGAAGATGCAGGCGCTTGGCAAGACCTCCGACGAGGATCGCAAGATCGTCGGCAAGGTCTGGGCGGCGGACCAGGTGCAGGACAGTGTGGCGTTGCGTGCGGCGGGCCGTGCCTTCGAGAGCCGCAACGGCGCCCTGCAGGTGGCCAACACGGTGATCCAGTCCTTCGTCCAGATGGCCAACGCCTCGGTCCAGGTGCGCCAGGGCGAGTCGCAGGCGAGCGCCCGGGAAGGAGAGGTCAACGCCACCATCGGGCAGAGCCAGAAGCAGAAGGTCGAGGACCAGATGAGCTTCGATGCCGGCTTCATGAAGGACGTCCTGCAGCTCATCCAGCAGTACACCCAGAGCCATAACCAGGCCTGGCGTGCGGCGGCCGGAGTGGTCTGAGCCGTCTCCGCGCGGGAGGAAAAGGCCACAGCGATGTGGCTTTTTTCTTAAAAGAAAAGTCTCTCAGTGACAAAAGCGATGCATAGCCCGGTGCTAGCATGCGCTGAGCTTTAGGAGGCGCCCCCATGGATTTAACGAGCAAGGTCAACCGACTGCTTGCCGAGTTCGCAGGCCGTATCGGTTTGCCTTCCCTGTCCCTCGACGAGGAGGACATGGCGAGCCTGCTGTTCGACGAACAGGTGGGCGTCACCCTGTTGCTGCTCGCCGAGCGCGAGCGTCTGTTGCTGGAGGCCGATGTGGCGGGCATCGATGTGCTGGGCGAGGGGATCTTTCGCCAGCTCGCCAGCTTCAACCGCCATTGGCACCGTTTCGATCTGCATTTCGGCTTCGACGAGCTGACCGGCAAGGTCCAGTTGTATGCGCAGATTCTCGCAGCGCAACTGACCCTCGAATGCTTCGAGGCGACCCTGGCCAACCTGCTCGATCACGCCGAGTTCTGGCAGCGCCTGCTGCCGTGCGACGGTGATCGCGAGGCGGTCGCTGCGGTCGGCATGAGGGTTTGAGCGGTCCCATGAAAATCGAATCGATTTCGCTGGTGCAGCCGTCCCAAGACGCTGGAACCGAGGCGGTGGGGCATTTCGAGGGGCGTTCGGTGACCCGCGCGGCCGTTCGCGGCGAGGACCGTTCCAGCGTGGCCGGGCTGGCGCGCTGGCTGGCGCGCAACGTGGCTGGCGATCCGCGTAGTGAGCAGGCCTTGCAGCGTCTCGCCGACGGTGACGGCACGCCGCTGGAGGCGCGCACGGTCCGGCGCAGGTGAGGTGCTGGATGCTGTTGCCGCTGGCGTTGCTGCTCGGCGGTTGCGTCAGCCAGCCCGCGCCGATGTCGCCGAAGGTGACGGTGGGTGGTTCGGTGGGCGGCGTTTCCCTGCAGGCGCGCCAGGCGCAACTCAGGCTGCGCCTGTATGCCGTCGTTCAGGGAAGGATGCAAACGATTGCCGAGCGGCGCTACCGGGTGTCCGGGTTGCCGTTGCGCTATGCCTTCGATCTGGAGGTCGACAGGTTGGAGGGCGAGGCATTGTACCTGCGTACCGAGCTTTCCTGGGTGGGCGTCGCGGCGGTCCAGGCGAGTGCCTGGCAACAGGTGGCGGCGGGCGTCGATGAGCGGGTCCGGCTGGTTCGGCGCGACTGTTCTCCGAATTGTACGGCCGCTCGCCCGGAAGAAAGATCTGGCAACGATTGATACATTGCCTGCTGTTTCGGAAAGTGCGTATGGAGATTAAAGAAGTGCAAGTCTCGTTCGTTTTCAGGGAAGGCCTCGAATAATAAAACTGGTACTTTTGTTCCGCTTCTAAAGAAGGCTGGATTAATTGGCGGAAGCCGACTCGCTCTGCGAATCAGCGCACGTCGGATAATCCTGATTATTATAAAATCGACTCCGTGCTCATGGCTTTGAAAATCAATAAAACGGAGCGTATTCATGCCTCTCCGCTCGGCGGGGCATTCAAGGTACGACGGGAAGTGTTGGGGTTCTTATAATATGCAAGGAGCCAAATCTCTTGGCCGAAAGCAGATAACGTCTTGTCATTGGAACATTCCAACTTTCGAATACAGGGTAAACAAGGAAGAGGGCGTATATGTTCTGCTCGAGGGCGAACTGACCGTCCAGGACATCGATTCCACTTTTTGCCTGGCGCCTGGCGAGTTGCTTTTCGTCCGCCGCGGAAGCTATGTCGTAAGTACCAAGGGAAAGGACAGCCGAATACTCTGGATTCCATTATCTGCCCAGTTTCTACAAGGCTTCGTCCAGCGCTTCGGCGCGCTGTTGAGTGAAGTCGAGCGTTGCGACGAGCCCGTGCCGGGCATCATCGCGTTCGCTGCCACGCCTCTGCTGGCCGGTTGCGTCAAGGGGTTGAAGGAATTGCTTGTGCATGAGCATCCGCCGATGCTCGCCTGCCTGAAGATCGAGGAGTTGCTGATGCTCTTCGCGTTCAGTCCGCAGGGGCCGCTGCTGATGTCGGTCCTGCGGCAACTGAGCAACCGGCATGTCGAGCGTCTGCAGCTATTCATGGAGAAGCACTACCTCAACGAGTGGAAGCTGTCCGACTTCTCCCGCGAGTTCGGCATGGGGCTGACCACCTTCAAGGAGCTGTTCGGCAGTGTCTATGGGGTTTCGCCGCGCGCCTGGATCAGCGAGCGGAGAATCCTCTATGCCCATCAGTTGCTGCTCAACAGCGACATGAGCATCGTCGATATCGCCATGGAGGCGGGCTTTTCCAGTCAGTCCTATTTCACCCAGAGCTATCGCCGCCGTTTCGGCTGCACACCGAGCCGCTCGCGGCAGGGGAAGGACGAATGCCGGGCTAAAAATAACTGACGTTTTTTGAAAGCCCGGTAGCGGCTGCATGAGTAGAATCGGCCCAAATTGCAGGCTCTGACGAGCGCGCAATGTAGTGAGGAAGCCAAGGCAGAGAATGGAGCAGGAAGACGATAAGCAATACTCCCGAGAAGCGGTGTTCGCTGGCAGGCGGGTATCCGTGGTGGGCTCGGACGCCCGCTCGCGGGGTCGGGTGCCGGGTTACGCATCGAGCAGTTTGTATCGTGAGTCCGGAATCATCAGTGCGCGGCAACTGGCGTTGCTGCAGCGGATGCTGCCGCGCCTGCGGCTGGAGCAACTGTTCCGCTGCGAGTGGTTGCAGCAGCGCCTGGCGCGCGGCCTGGCGCTGGGGCGCGAAGAGGTGCGGCAGATTCTCCTCTGCGCGGCGCAGGACGACGACGGCTGGTGCGCCGAACTGGGCGACCGGGTCAACCTCGCCGTGCCGCAGTCGATGATCGATTGGGTCCTGCTGCCGGTCTATGGCTGGTGGGAAAGCCTGCTCGACCAGGCGATCCCCGGCTGGCGCCTGTCGCTGGTGGAGCTGGAGACCCAGTCCCGGCAACTGCGAGTCAAGTCCGAATTCTGGTCCCGCGTGGCCGAGCTGGAGCCGGAGCAGGCCCGCGAGGAACTGGCCAGGGTCGCCAAGTGCCAGGCGCGCACCCAGGAACAGGTGGCCGAACTGGCCGGCAAGCTGGAGACGGCTTCGGCACTGGCGAAGAGCGCCTGGCCGAACTGGCAGCGGGGCATGGCGACGCTGCTCGCCAGCGGCGGGCTGGCCGGCTTCGAGCCGATCCCCGAGGTCCTCGAATGCCTCTGGCAACCTCTCTGCCGGCTGGACGACGACGTCGGCGCGGCGGACGCCGTCAAGGCCTGGCTGCACGAACGCAACCTGTGCCAGGCACAGGATCACTTCTACTGGCAGAGCTGAGCGGCCGGCGAAAGCCGGCCCTACCGAGGAATCATGGATCATCTGTTGAGCGGATTGGCCACTCGCCTGGGCCAAGGGCCCTTTGTTGCCGATCGGACGGGTTCGTACCACCTGCGCATCGACGGACAGAGCGTCCTGTTGCTGCGCCAGGGCGACGACCTGCTGCTGGAAAGCCCGCTGGAGCACGCCCCCCTGGACCCGCAGCGCGACCAGCAGGGGTTGCTGCGGGCGCTGTTGTCGCGGGTCGCCAGTTGGAGCCGGCGCTATCCCCAGGCCATCGTCCTGGACGCGGACGGGCGCCTGCTGTTGCAGGCGCGGCTGGGCCTCGATGGCCTCGATCCCGAGCGACTCGAACGGGCCCTGGCCGCCCAGGTGGGGCTGCTCGAGGCGCTGGCGCCGGAGCTGGAGCCGCTGCCCCGCGGGTTGCCGCCGCAGGCTCCGGTGTGGCGTCCCTGATGCGCCGCCTGCTGATCGGCGGACTGCTGGCGCTGCTGCCTGGCGCGGTCTTGCGCGCGCAGCCGCTGGACTGGCCCAGCCTGCCTTACGACTATGTGGCGCAGGGCGAAAGCCTGCGCGACGTGCTGGCCAACTTCGGCGCCAACTACGATGCCTCGGTGATCGTCAGTGACAAGGTCAACGACCAGGTCAGCGGTCGCTTCGACCTGGAAAGCCCGCAGGCCTTCCTGCAGTTGATGGCCTCCCTCTACAACCTCGGCTGGTACTACGACGGCACCGTGCTGTACGTATTCAAAACCACCGAGATGCAATCGCGGCTGGTGAGGCTGGAGCAGGTCGGCGAGGCCGAGCTGAAGCGCGCGCTGACCGCCGCCGGTATCTGGGAGGCGCGCTTCGGCTGGCGTGCCGACCCTTCCGGGCGACTGGTGCACGTGTCCGGTCCGGGGCGCTATCTCGAACTGGTCGAGCAGACCGCCCAGGTGCTGGAGCAGCAATACACCCTGCGCAGCGAAAAGACCGGCGACCTCAGCGTGGAGATCTTCCCGCTGCGCTATGCGGTCGCCGAGGACCGCAAGATCGAGTACCGCGACGACGAGATCGAGGCGCCGGGCATCGCCAGTATCCTCTCGCGGGTGCTCAGCGATGCCAACGTGGTTGCGGTGGGCGACGAGCCGGGCAAGCTGCGCCCGGGACCGCAATCGAGCCATGCGGTGGTCCAGGCGGAACCGTCGCTGAACGCGGTGGTGGTGCGCGACCACAAGGACCGGTTGCCCATGTATCGCCGCCTGATCGAAGCCCTCGACCGGCCCTCGGCGCGGATCGAGGTCGGCTTGTCGATCATCGACATCAATGCCGAGAACCTCGCCCAGCTGGGCGTCGACTGGAGCGCCGGGATTCGCCTGGGCAACAACAAGTCGATCCAGATCCGCACCACCGGCCAGGATAGCGAGGAGGGCGGCGGCGCCGGTAGCGGGGCGGTCGGCAGCCTGGTGGACAGTCGCGGGCTGGATTTCCTGCTGGCCAAGGTCACCCTGTTGCAGAGCCAGGGACAGGCGCAGATCGGATCCCGGCCGACCCTGCTGACCCAGGAGAATACCCAGGCGGTGCTCGACCAGAGCGAAACCTACTATGTGCGGGTCACGGGCGAGCGGGTGGCCGAGCTGAAGGCGATCACCTACGGCACCATGCTGAAAATGACGCCGCGAGTGGTGACTCTCGGCGATACGCCGGAGATCAGCCTCAGCCTGCACATCGAGGACGGCAGCCAGAAACCCAATAGCGCCGGCCTGGACAAGATTCCCACGATCAACCGCACGGTGATCGATACCATCGCCCGCGTGGGCCATGGCCAGAGCCTGCTGATCGGCGGCATCTACCGCGACGAACTGAGCCAGAGCCAGCGCAAGGTACCCTGGCTCGGCGACATTCCCTATCTCGGCGCACTGTTCCGCACTACCGCGGACACCGTGCGCCGCTCGGTGCGGCTGTTCCTCATCGAGCCGCGGCTGATCGACGATGGCGTCGGCCATTACCTGGCGCTGAACAACCGTCGCGACCTGCGCGGCGGCCTGCTTGAGATCGACGAGTTGTCGAACCAGAGCCTGTCGTTGCGCAAGCTGCTCGGTAGCGCCCGCTGCCAGGCGCTGGCGCCGGCCAGGGCCGAACAGGAGCGCTTGCGCCAGGCCGGCCAGGGTTCGTTCCTCACGCCCTGCCGGATGGGTGCGCAGGAGGGCTGGCGGGTGACCGACGGCGCCTGTCCCAAGGACGGCGCCTGGTGCGTCGGCGCGGAGCGCGGGAATTAGCATGGCCTGGAAGATCCGCTTCTACAGCGGGCTGAACCAGGGCGCCGAAGTCTCGCTCGGAGAGGGCCGGGTGGCGCTTGGCAGCGATCCGTTGCAGGCCGACCTGGTGTTGCTCGACGAGGGCATCGCGGCAGTCCACCTGGTGCTCGAGGTCGATGCCCAGGGCGTGCGCCTGCTGGAATGGGCGGAGGGCTGCGAGCCTCGCCAGGACGGCCAGGCGCAAGTCGCCGGAGCGATCCTGCAGGCGCTTGCCGGGCAGACCTGCGGCCCGCTGCGCTGGGCATTCTGCGACCCGCAGCGGAGTTTTCCCGAGCGTTTCCCCGAAGCCGAGGTGCAGACCGCGCCAGTGCGCCGCAAGTCGTCCGCCCGTGCCGGCGGGGCCTGGCTGCTCGGCGTCAGCCTGGCGCTGGCGCTGTGTCTGCTGGGCATGCTCGTCGAACCCTGGTCGGCCCGCCAGCACGGCATGGCCGGCGAGGAGCCCCTGGCGAAGGTGCGCGCCTACCTGCGCGAGCAGGGCATGAGCGAGGTGGATGTGCAGCGCCAGGGCGACAGTCTCCTGCTCGGCGGCTACCTGGAGGACAACGCCCGGCGCCTGGCGCTACAGCGCTACCTCGATGGCAGCGGCGTGGACTACCGACTGGAAGCACGGAGCATGGAAGACATTCGCCAGGGCGTGGATTTCATCCTGCAGAAATTCGGCTATCGGCAGATCCTCAGCAGCAACGCGGACAAGCCTGGCTGGGTCCGGCTCAACGGCGAACTGGCGGAACAGGACGAACGCTGGGCGCGGATCGACGCATTGCTGGAGTCCGAGGTGCCGGGCCTGCTCGGGGTGGAAAACCAGGTCCGGGTGGCCGGCTCGCACCTGCGCCGCCTCGAGCGCCTGCTGGCGGACGCCGGCCTCGACCGGCAACTGAGTTTCCGCGAGCGCGGCGAGCGCATCGAGTTGAGCGGCACGCTCGACGAGGTCCAGCTCAGCGCCTTCTACCGCCTGCAGCGCGAGTTCCAGCAGGAATTCGGCAACCGCCCGAGCCTGGAGCTGCTCAGTCGCGGCAAGCGCGCCAGCGGCGACGAACTGGAGTTCACGATTCGCTCGGTGTCGCTGGGGCGGGTGCCCTATGTAGTGCTCGGCGACGGCCAGAAATACCCGGTGGGCGCCTCGACATCCCGCGGTGTGCGAATCCTCGCCATCGAGCCGGAGTCGATCCTGGTGGCCCGCGGCAAGCAGCGTTTCATCATCAATCTCAAAGGGGAGGTGCTCCATGATGACAGCCTTGGAAACGCGACTGTCGGTCGCTGACGGCACGCATGCCGCAGCGCTCCGGCAGCGTCTGCAGGCGGCGCTGGCGGAGTGTCGCCGGGAACTGGCCAGAGGCGCCGGCCCGGAGCGCTTTCAATTCCTGCAACAGCAGGCCCGGGCCCTCGAAGGCGGTCTCGGCATTCTTTCGCAGCTCACAGAGGACTAAGCATGGCGCAGATATTCAACCCCAACCCGGGGAATACCCTCGATACCGTGGCCAATGCCCTGAAGGAGCAGGCCAACGCAGCGAACAAGGACGTCAACGACGCGATCAAGGCCTTGCAGGGGACCGACAATGCCGACAACCCGGCGCTGCTGGCCGAGCTGCAACACAAGATCAACAAGTGGTCGGTCATCTACAACATCAACTCGACGGTGACCCGGGCGCTGCGCGACCTGATGCAAGGCATCCTGCAGAAGATCTGAACATGGACACTTCACTGATACGCGAATTGGCGGAACTGGCGCTGGCCGGCAGCGGGCAGCACTGCCACGAAGAGGCGCTGTGCATCGCCGAGTGGCTGGAGCGCCTCGGACAGGACGAAGCGGCACGGCTGATCCGGATTTCCAGCCTGGCCAACCAGGGGCGCTATCAGGAGGCCCTGGTCTTCGCCCATGGCAATCCCTGGCCGGCGCTGGAGCCCTGGTTCGCCTTGTGCGAGTGGCACCTGGGGCTGGGCGCCGCGCTGGACCGCAGGCTGGCCGGGCTGGGCGGCAGCAGCGATCCTGCCCTGGCCGACTTCGCCGCCGGCATGCGCGCCCAGGTGCGGACATGAGCCGCATCGACACGCCGCCGGGATTCGCCGTCTATCCGTCGGCCAGTCCAAAGGCGGCGAACCTGCCGGCTGTCGATCAGGTGCTGGCTTTCGAGCAGGCCCTCGGCGGCGAGCCGCCGGCGGCCGGACGCCGCCTGGCCGGGTTGGAGAACGGCGCTCTCGGCGAGCGCCTGCTGCAGCGCTTTGCCCAGCCGCTGCAAGGGTTGGAGGCGGACCGCCTGGAGCTGAAGGCGATGCTCCGCGCGGAACTGCCGCTGGGGCGCCAGCAGCAAACCTTTCTCCTCCAGTTGCTCGGTGCAGTCGAGCATGCGCCGGGCGGCGAATACCTGGCGCAACTGGCGCGTCGCGAATTGCAGGTGCTGATCCCGCTCAACGGCATGCTCGACAACCTCGTGCGCAACAGCCACAAACTCGACCTGGAGTCATGATGGATATCTCTCGGATGGGCGCCCAGGCGCAGATCACCAGTCTCGAAGAACTCTCCGGCGGCCCGGCCGGCGCGGCCCACGTCGCCGAGTTCGAACGGGCGATGGGCGGTGCCGGCAGCCTGGGCGGCGACCTGCTCAGCGAACTGGGGCAGATCAGGGAGCGTTTCAGCCAGGCCAAGCAGGAGTTGCAGGTGGAGCTGTCGACGCCCGGCGACGATCCCAACAGCCTGATGCAGATGCAGTGGTCGCTGATGCGCATCACCATGCAGGAAGAGCTGATCGCCAAGACCGTCGGGCGCATGAGCCAGAACGTCGAAACCCTGATGAAGACCCAATGAGGCGAACGGTGAAAGGTCTGTCGCGCATGGCGCTCCTGGCGCTGGTCCTGGCGTTGGGCGGGTGCAAGGTCGAACTCTATACCGGGATCAGCCAGAAGGAAGGCAACGAGATGCTGGCGCTGTTGCGTTCGGAGGGCGTTTCCGCGGACAAGCAGGCGGACAAGGATGGCACCGTGCGCCTGCTGGTGGAGGAATCGGATATCGCCGAGGCGGTGGAGGTGCTCAAGCGCAAGGGCTATCCGCGGGAGAACTTCTCCACGCTGAAGGATGTGTTTCCCAAGGACGGGCTGATTTCCTCGCCCATCGAAGAGCGCGCGCGGCTCAACTACGCCAAGGCCCAGGAGATTTCCCATACCCTTTCCGAGATCGATGGCGTGCTGGTGGCGCGGGTCCATGTGGTGCTGCCCGAGGAGCGCGACGGACTGGGCAGGAAGTCCTCGCCGGCATCGGCCTCGGTGTTCATCAAGCACGCCGCCGACGTGCAACTGGATGCCTACGTGCCGCAGATCAAGCAACTGGTGAACAACGGCATCGAAGGACTCAGCTACGACCGCATCAGCGTGGTGCTGGTGCCGTCGGCCGGGGTCCGCCAGGTCCCGCTGGCGCCACGCTTCGAGAGTGTCTTCTCGATCCAGGTGGCGGAGCACTCGCGCGGACGCCTGCTCGGTCTGTTCGGCCTGCTGCTGGCGTTGCTGCTGGCAAGCAATCTGGCGCAGTTCTTCTGGCACCGGCAACGGGGCTGAGCGGCGCGATGCCATTGACGGCCTACCAGTTGCGCTTCTGCCCGGCCCGCTACATCCACGAGTCGCACCTGCCCGCGGTATTGCTGCGGTTGCTGCCGGCGCTGCCGGACTGGCGGCGACAGAGCGTTCTCAACGCCTGGCTGCTGGAGCAACTGGAATTGGACTGCGCGTTCCGCATGCCCGCGCAACTGGGCGGGCTGGCCCTTTACCCGCAGGCGGCGCTGGAACGGACCCTGGGCTGGCTCGGCGCGCTGCTGCACGGCCAGGCCTTGCGGCAGGTGCTGGACGGTGCGCGGGTACGGCGCATCCGCGCGCAGATCGGCGAACAGGGCCAGCGTTTCTGCCTGGAGCAGCTCGACCTGCTCATCGGTCGCTGGCCACCCGGCTGGCAGCGGGCCTTGCCGGAAAACCCGGAAGAAGGCTATTTCCGGCGCTGCGGCCTGGCTTTCTGGCTGGCCGCCTGTAGCGATGCCGACTGCGGTTTCTCGCGGCGCCTGCGCCTGCGCCTGGAGGCCATGCCGGCCCCGGCGGACTGGACCTTCGACGAACAACGGCGATCCCTGGCGCGGACCCTGTGCCTGAAGGTCGCCCGACAAGCGAGCGATGAATGCTTCCATTTGTTGAACTAGACGCCAGTCGCGTACGGCTGGCCCCCGGGCAGGCCCTGTTGCGCGCCCGCGACTACCAGGACTACCTCAGCGCCAACCGCCTGGTGGAAGCGGCCCGCGAGCGTGCTGCCGAAATCGAGCGCGAGGCCCACGAGGTTTACCAGGAGCAGAAGCGCCTGGGCTGGGAGGCCGGACTGGAGGAGGCGCGTCTGCGCCAGGCCGGGCTGATCCAGGAAACGCTACTGCGCTGCAATCGCTACTACCGGCAGGTCGATCGCCAGCTTGGCGAGGTGGTGCTGCAGGCGGTGCGCAAGGTGTTGCGCCACTACGACGCTGTCGAGCTGACCCTGGCGGCCACGCGCGAGGCACTGGCATTGGTGAGCAACCAGAAGCAGGTGATCCTGCACGTCCAGCCGGAACAACTGGCCGCGGTGCGCGAGCAGGTCGCCCGGGTGCTCAAGGATTTCCCCGAGGTGGGCTACCTGGAAGTGGTCGGCGATGCCCGGCTGGACCAGGGCGGTTGCATCCTGGAAACCGAGATCGGGATCATCGACGCTTCGCTCGACAGCCAGTTGGCGGCGTTGCAGGCCGCATTGACGGAGAGCGTGGCGCGGAGCGGCGAGGAGGAAGGGGACGCCGGTTGAGGGAACCAGGCGCCGCCCCCGGCCCGGGCGTTGGCTCCGGGCCGAGGGCTGAGACGCTGCCGTTCGCCCGCGGCGGCGACGCTGGCGGTGCGGTCGGCGCCTTCAGAGCAGGGTGAAGCTGCGGCTTTCGGTTTGCGCCGAATCCAGGCCGACGAAGACCTTGAACTCGCCCGGCTCGGCCGTGTGCCTGAGCTGGCTGTCGTAGAACTTCAGGTCTGCCTCGCCGAGGCGGAAGACGATCTCCCGCGATTCGCCGGGCTCCAGCATCACCTTGCGGAACCCGCGCAGTTCCTTCACCGGACGGCTGAGGCTGGCGACCGGGTCCTGCAGATAAAGCTGGACCACCGTGGCGCCGGCGCGCTTGCCGCTGTTACTGAGCGTGACCCGCGCTTCCAGGGTAGCGCCGCGGGCCAGCCGTTCGCTGGACAGGCGCAGGGGCGAGAGACTGAACTCGGTGTAGCTGAGGCCGTAGCCGAACGGGTAGAGCGGGCCGTTGGCTTCGTCGAAATAGCGCGAGGTGTATTTGCCGGGGTTGTCGTGGTCCATCGGCCGGCCGGTGTTCAGGTGGTTGTAGTAGACCGGAACCTGGCCCACCGAGCGCGGGAAGGACATGGTCAGCTTGCCGCTGGGGTTGTGCTCGCCGAACAGCACGTCGGCGATGGCGTTGCCGCCTTCGGTGCCACTGAACCAGGTTTCCAGGATCGCGTCGGCGTTTTCCTGCTCCCAGCCCAGCGACAGCGGTCGGCCGTTCATCAGCACCAGCACCAGCGGCTTGCCGGTGGCCTTCAGTGCCTTCAGCAGCCGCCGCTGGCTGGCCGGGATGCGCAGGTCGGTGCGACTGGAGGCCTCGTGGGCCATGCCCTGCGATTCGCCGACCACGGCGACCACCAGGTCGGCGTCGCGCGCGGTGCGCAAGGCCTCCTCGAGCATCGCCTCGGCGGAGCGCGGATCGACCTCGACTTCCGGGTTGTAGCTGTTCAGGTAGTCGAGGATCGCCTGGTCGCCACTGACGTTGGCACCCTTGGCGTAGAGCAGGGTGGCACGCTCGCCGACGGCATTGGCCAGGCCCTGGTAGACGGTTACCGCCTGGCGTGGCACGCCGGCTGCCGACCAACTGCCGATGACGTCGCGCTGGCTCTTGGCCAGGGGGCCGATCACGGCGATCCGCCCCTGTTTCTTCAGCGGCAGCAGACCGTCGCGGTTCTTCAGCAGGACCAGTCCTTCGCGAGCCACCTCGCGGGCGGCCTGGCGGTGCAGGCGGCTCTCGGCGTTGGTGTCGAACGGCGGGTCGTCCGGCTTGCCCAGGCGCCGGTAGGGATCGGCGAACAGGCCGAGGTCGTACTTCGCCGCCAGCACGTCGCGGCAGGCGCGATCGATGTCGGCCTGGTCGATCTCGCCGGCCGCCAGCAGCTTCGGTAGCCAGGTCGAGTAGAGATCGTCGTTCATGTTCATGTCGACACCGGCCTGGATCGCCAGGCGCGTGGCGTCCCGCTCGTTGCCGGCGAGGCCGTGCTTGATCAGTTCCTTCACCGCGCCGTGGTCACTGATGGTCAGCCCCTTGAAGCCCCACTGCTGGCGCAACAGGTCGGTCAGCAGCCAGCGGTTGGCGGTGGCGGGCACGCCGTTGATGGTGTTCAGCGAGACCATCACCGCGCCGGCGCCGGCGTCCACCGCGGCCTTGTAGGGCGGCAGGTAGTCCTGGAACATGCGCGGCAGGCTCATGTCCACGGTGTTGTAGTCGCGGCCGCCTTCGGCCGCGCCGTACAGGGCGAAGTGCTTGACCGCCGCCATGATGCTGTCCGGGGCGGCCAGGTTGGAGCCCTGGTAGGCACGGACCATCACGCCGGACAGCAGCGAGGTCAGGTAGGTGTCTTCGCCGAAGCCTTCCGAGACCCGCCCCCAGCGCGCGTCGCGGGTGATGTCGACCATCGGCGAGAAGCTCATGTCGAGCCCGTCGGCGCTGGCTTCCAGGGCGGAGATCCGCGCGCTGCGGGCGACCACCTCGGGGTCCCAGCTGGCGGCCAGGCCGAGGCTGATGGGAAAGATGGTGCGGTGCCCGTGGGCCACGTCGTAGGCATGGAACAGCGGGATCTTCAGGCGGCTATGGCGGACCTGGTCCTGCATGGCGCGAATGTCCGGGCGGGTCACGGTATTGAATATGGCGCCGACCTTGCCGGCGCGGATATCCGCCATCAGCGCTTCCTTGGGATGGTCGGCGCCGACGCTGACCAGGCGTAGCTGGCCGATCTTTTCCGCGTTGCTCATGCGAGCCATCAGGCTGGCGATGAAACGCTCCTTGTCGGTGGCCGGCGGATTGCCGGATTCGCCCTGGCCAGCCGCCAGTGCCGGGCTCCCGCTCAGCCCGATGAGAAGCCCCAGTACACACAGCCTGTTCATGCATGTTTTCTCGTTATTGGATAGACGCTCGTCGTGGCGGCGTGACATGTCGCGGCATGCCGCCCGGCGGGCGCGACATAAGGTGTTCGCAGCGCGGGCGGAAGTCAACGAGACGGCGATGGGCGAATCTGCCGGTTCTGACAGGTCCCGTGGCGCGCCGCTGGCGGCGCTCAGGCGACGCTGGCGAGCAACTGCTCGGCCGGCATCGGCCTGCCGAGCAGGAAGCCTTGCAGCGAATTGCAGCCGAGGCGGGTCAGGAACTCCTGCTGGGCCTCGGTTTCCACGCCCTCGGCGACGATCTTCAGGTTCAGCGTGCGGCCGAGGGCGACGATCGCCGAGACGATCGCGGCGTCGTCGCTGTCGTGGGCCAGCTCGTTGATGAAGCCACGGTCGATCTTCAGTTCGCTCGCCGGCAGGCGTTTGAGATACAGCAGGCTGGAGTAGCCGGTGCCGAAGTCGTCGATGGAGATGCCGACGCCCATCGCCGACAACTGCTCGAGGATCACCAGGCTGGCATCGGCATCGCGCATGGCGGTCGATTCGGTCACCTCGAGGATCAGGTGGCTGGGCTCCAGGCTGTGGCGCAGGAGTGCGTTGCGTACCGAGTCGACCAGGCCGGCATGGGCGAACTGCAGGGCCGAAAGGTTCACCGCGATGTTCCAGTCCGCATGTCCGCCGTCCAGCCAGAGGCGCATCTGCCGACAGGCTTCGTCGAGCACCCACTCGCCGATCTGCACGATCAGGCCGGTCTTTTCCGCCAGCGGCAGGAACTGGCCGGGGGTGATCAGCCCGTGTTGCGGATGCTCCCAGCGCAGCAGCGCTTCCACGCCGATCATCGGTCCGTTCGGCGCCAGTACCTTGGGCTGGTAGTGCAAGACCAGTTGCCGGCGCTCCAGGGCCTGGCGCAGGTCATGCAGTAGTTGCAACTGTTCCTGGGCGTTGGCGTTCATCGAACTCTCGAAGAAGCAGTAGCCGTTCCGTCCCTGGTCCTTGGCGTGATACATCGCCGCGTCGGCATTGATCATCAGCTCGTGGCGGGTCTGCCCGTCGCCGGGGTAGAGCGCGATGCCGATGCTCGCCGAGATCCGCACCTCGTGGCGGGATATCTGGTACGGCTGGCTGATCCGCTTCACCAGCTTCTCGGCCAGGGTCGCGGCGTCGGCGGGCTCTCGGGCCTCGATCAGCAGGACGAACTCGTCGCCGCCGAGGCGGGCGATGGTGTCCTGGGCGCGGACGTTGGCGCGGATACGCTCGGCGACTTCGATCAGCAACAGGTCGCCGAGGTGATGGCCGTAGGCATCGTTGACCGCCTTGAAGCCGTCCAGGTCCATGAACAGCACGGCGAACCGGCGATCGTCGCGGATCGCCTGCTGGATCGCCTGCTCCAGGCGGTCGTCGAGGAGCATGCGGTTGGGCAGCTTGGTCAGGTTGTCGTGCAGGGCCAACTGGATCAGCTCGCGGTTGGCTCGTGCGAGGGAGGTGGCGAGCACCGAGGTACGTGCCTCGAGGCGCGAGTCCAGCACCGACACGATCAGGGCGATGGCGATCACCGCCAGGGTGATCACGATGACCAGCACCGCCAGCCAGCCGTTGTCGATGCCTCGGCCGGCGGCGCCGCAGAAGCTGCCCAGGGGGAACTGCGCGGCGGCCATCCCGGTGTAGTGCATGCCGACGATGGCGCAGCCCATCACCAGGGCGGCGCCGGCGCGGACCAGGACGATGCGCCGGCTGCCATGGCGCAGGCGGAAGGCGATCCACAGCGCGGCGCCGGAGGCGATCACCGCGATCAGGATGGAGAGGCCGAGCCACAGCGGGTCGTAGACGATCCCCGGCATCATCAGCAGGGCGGCCATCCCGGTGTAGTGCATGGCGGCGATGCCGCTGCCCATCAGCAGGGCGCCCAGCGCCAGGCGTTGCCAGGGGAGTTCCGCCTGGCACACCAGCCAGAGGGCGAAGGCCGAACTGCCGACGGCCAGCAGCAGCGACAGCAGGGTCAGGCCCAGGTCGTAGCCGAGCGGGATCGGCAGGCTGAAGGCGAGCATTCCGACGAAATGCATCGACCAGATGCCGAAGCCCATGGCGAAAGCGCCGCCGATCAGCCAGGAGAGCGCCTCGCGGCCTTTCGCCAGGGTCACCCGGCCGGCCATGTCGAGAGCGGTGTAGGACGCCAGGATGGCCACAATCAGGGAAAAGGCGACAAGAACCTGGTTGTAGCTGCTGATAAGCATGAAAGCGTCCGAACGGGATAGCGGGAGAGAAGTGGTTGATATCAACCTGATATTATTGCACGAGTCGCTTTCGCCAATGCCATCGGGCAGGACCAACGGTCGCCGGCGCAGGCGGAATCTTGCTCAACGGCCGGGCCTTTTGTACAGCGCTTTGTCTGCCGCCGGTCGCCGCCCGCCGGGGCAGGCGGCGGAAAGCTCGGCAGCGCTGGCAGGTTGACGCTACCCTGAAAGAAGCCATGGTCGTCCGATCTTCCTCTGGCTTGATCAAAAAACTCTCATGGTCGCCGACGATGGCTTCAGCTGAATGGGGAATCGGTGAACTTTCTGAATGTCTCGACAGGAGGTGCGTCTCATGGAAAAGCCCTTCTCGGATGATGTCAGCGTGAATGTCCTGCGTCGCATGAAAGAAGGCGGCTTCGACTTCGCGCGCATCCATCCCATCGACTTCTTCGCCATCTTTCCCAGTGAGCGGGAGGCCCGCCAGGCAGCGGGCCAGTTTCGCGGCGAATCCCTCAGGGCCCAGGTCGTCGCTCGCGACGATGGCTCCTGGAACCTGCAGGTCAGCAAGGTGATGTATGCCACCCATGCCGCCATCGGTGCCTTCGAACACGACCTGGAGGAAGTCGTGGTGCCGCTGGGCGGCGTGCTGGACGGGTGGGGCGTGACCCAGGAGGTCACTTCGCTGCGTCCGTGACGGCGGCGGGACCCCGGCCGCGATCCCGGGCCGGGGCTCCTGCGTCGGGCTTTCCTTCCTCGAAGGCTTTCCTTCAGACTGGGGAAGGAGGTAAGCCATGAGCGATATTCTGATCCTGACCCATGCCGAGTTCTGTCCGCCAGGCCATCTGGGTGCCGTGCTGGCGGAGCGCGGCCTGGACTTCCGCGTGATCCGCGCCGACCTCGGCGAACTCGCCGGTCTCGACGCCGAACGCCCGCGAGCGGTGGCGATCATGGGTGGGCCGATGAGCGTCAACGACGACCTGCCCTGGTTGCGCGACGAACTGGCGCTGCTGCGTCGCTTCATCGAGCGGCGCATCCCGCTGATCGGCCATTGCCTCGGCGGCCAGTTGCTGGCCCGCGCCCTGGGCGCGACGGTGCGGCAACAGCCCTACACCGAAATGGGCTGGCAGCCCATGCAGCGGGAAAGCCGCGACAGTCCATGGCTGGCCGGGCTGCCGGAGCGCTTCTCGATCTTCCAGTGGCATGGCGATGCCTTCGACCTGCCGCAGGGCGCCGAGCGCCTGCTGTCCAGCCCGTGGTGCGAGAACCAGGGGTTTTCCTGGGGTGGTCACGTACTCGGCCTGCAAGGCCATCCGGAAATGACCGAGGAACTGGTGCGGCGCTGGATCGCCGGCTGGCCGCACCTGCTCGATCCCTCCCAGCCCAGCCAGCAATCCGCCGAGGACATGCTGGCCGGGTTGCCTGCCAGGATTGCCGGGCTGAATCGGGTGGCCGAGGGTTTCTACCGTCATTGGCTGTCGCTGATCGATTGACCTTCCCGGCCGCGGGCGCCCCCCTGGCACTACCGCCGGTCCGCTTTATCGCTCGTTCGAGCGAGACGGCTGTCTGCATGGAAGGGAGGGGATAAGCCGTCTCCCTTCCGGGTCTGTTCTAGACTTATCGGTCCCACAGGTCGCTTCGCGATCGGCAGGTCGATGCCGGTCCGTGGCCGCGGGGCGCGCATGCCGTCGAACGGGGCGCCCTTCCTCTCCTTGTGGGCAGGATGCACCAGACTGGGGCGAACCCGCCGCGCCGACCCTGCGAATCGCCGACGAGCCGTGATCCGCGCGCTGGCACGGGCTTTGCGAGTTCCCCATCGTTCGTGACGACAAGGAGTCCGGCATGGCACGCATGTTTTACGACGAGATGCACGATGCTGGCGGCGAATGCCGCTCGCATTATCGGGAATTCGCTCGCTGGCTGGCCGACACCCCTGAAGAGCAACTGCTGCAACGCCGGCGTGAAGCCGACCTGCTGTTCCACCGCGCCGGCATCACCTTCACTCTGTACGGCGACGAGCAGGGCACCGAGCGCCTGATCCCCTTCGACACCATCCCGCGCAGCATTCCCGCGGCGGAGTGGGCGCACATCGAGGCCGGCTGCATCCAGCGCGTCCAGGCGCTGAACCTGTTCCTCGCCGACCTCTACCACGAACAGCGCATCCTCAAGGCCGGGGTGATTCCTGCCGAGCAGGTCCTGGCCAACGACCAGTACCAACTGGCGATGCAGGGACTGGACCTGCCGGGCAACGTCTACGCGCACATTGCCGGGGTCGACCTGGTCCGCGACGGCAGCGGCAACTACTACGTGCTGGAGGACAACCTGCGCACGCCCAGCGGTGTTTCCTACATGCTGGAAAACCGCAAGATGATGATGCGCCTGTTCCCCGAGCTGTTCGTCCGCCAGCGCGTGGCGCCGATCGACCACTACCCGGACCTGCTGCTCGACACCCTAAAGCGGGCCAGTGACGTCGAATCGCCGAGCGTGGTGGTATTGACGCCGGGACGTTTCAACAGCGCCTACTTCGAACACGCCTTCCTCGCCCGCGAGATGGGCGTGGAACTGGTCGAAGGCGCCGATCTGTTCGTCCGCGACGAGCGGGTCTACATGCGCACGACGGCCGGACCGCAACCGGTGGACGTGATCTACCGAAGGATCGACGACGCTTTCCTCGACCCGCTGGCGTTCAACCCGGATTCGCTGCTCGGCGTGCCCGGCCTGCTGGCCGCCTACCGGGCCGGCAACCTGGTGCTGGCCAACGCGATCGGTACCGGGGTGGCCGACGACAAGTCGATCTACCCCTACGTGCCGGACATGATCCGCTTCTACCTCGGCGAAGACCCGCTACTGCACAACGTGCCGACCTGGCAATGTCGCAAGCCGAAGGAACTGGCGCACGTCCTGGCGCACCTGCCGGAGCTGGTGGTGAAGGAGACCCAGGGTTCCGGCGGCTACGGCATGCTGGTCGGACCGGCGGCCAGCCGGGAGGAAATCGAGCTGTTCCGCGAGCGCCTGAAGGCTCGCCCGGAGGCCTATATCGCGCAACCGACGCTGTCCCTGTCGACCTGCCCGACCTTCGTCGAGAGCGGCGTCGCGCCGCGCCATATCGACCTGCGGCCGTTCGTCCTGTCGGCGCCGGATCGGGTTCGCCTGGTGCCTGGCGGGCTGACCCGGGTGGCGTTGCGCGAAGGCTCGCTGGTGGTCAATTCGTCCCAGGGCGGCGGCACCAAGGACACCTGGGTGGTGGAGGAATAAGCATGCTCAGCCGGACCGCTTCCGACCTGTACTGGATGTCGCGCTACCTGGAACGCGCGGAGAACCTCGCCCGCATGCTCGACGTCAGCTACTCGCTGTCGCTGTTGCCGCAGGACCGCAACGGCGGCGGCCTGGACGAACTGGCCATGCCGCTGCTGATCACCGGCACCCTCGACGCCTACCTGGAGCGCCACGGCGAACTGGCCGCCGAGCGCCTGCTGAGTTTCTTCGCCCTCGACCCGGACAACCCGGCGAGCATCTACAGCTGCCTGGCCGCAGCGCGCGCCAGTGCCCATGCGGTACGCGGGCGGATCACCCTGGACATGTGGGAGAACATCAACGCCACCTGGCTGGAAATGCGCGGCATCGCCGCCGAGGGCATCCTGCGCTATGGCATCAGTCGTTTCTGCGAATGGGTGAAGGACCGCTCGCACCTGTTCCGCGGCGCGACCTTCGCCACCAGCATGCGCAACGATGCGTTCCGCTTCATCCGTCTCGGAACCTTCATCGAACGCGCCGACAATACCTTGCGCCTGCTCGATGCGCGCTACCAGACCCAGGGCGAAGCGGCGCTCGCCGGGGCGGACGAGGGCACCGCGCGCGGCTACTACCAGTGGAGCGCGCTGCTGCGGGCGCTATCCGCCTTCGAGGGCTACACCGAGCTGTACCGCGCCTCGCCCAACGCGCGCAACATCGCCGAATTGCTGCTGTTGCGCGAGGACGTGCCACGTTCGCTGCTGTCCTGCATCGAGGAACTGAGCGAGATCCTTTCCGGCCTGCCCGGTGTCAACGGCCGGCCGGCGCAGCGCCTGGCCGCCGAGCTGGAGGCGCGGGTGCGCTACACCGGCATCGACGAGGTGCTGGAGCAGGGCCTGCATACCTGGATCACCGACTACATCCTGCTGGTTCGCCAGTTGGCCAACGCCATTCACAGCTCCTACCTGGAGGCCGCATGAGACTCTCGATCACCCACGACACCACCTATCGCTACGAAGACCGGGTGCGCGCCAGCATCCAGTACCTGCGCCTGACCCCGCAGGACAGCGAGCGCCAGCACGTGGTCGATTGGCGCCTGGACCTGCCGCGCCCGGCGCGGCCGCTGCGCGATCCGTACGGCAACATCCTGCACGTCCTGACCCTGGACGAACCGCATGAGTCGGTCCTGATCGCCGCCCACGGCCTGGTCGAGATCGACGAGGAGCGCGAGGTGGAGCACGATCGCCAGTCGCCGTTGCCGTTCCTGCGCAGCACCCGCCTGACCGGCGCCGATGCCGAGATGCGCGCCTTCGCCGAACGCGCCATGGGCGGCCGCAAGGATCGCGGCGGCCTGCTCGACCTGATGCATGCGCTGCACGAGCATATCCTCTACCAGCCGGGGGCGACCCGCGTCGACAGCACCGCCATCGAGGCCTTCGGCGCACGCGCCGGGGTCTGCCAGGACCATGCCCATGCCTTCCTCGCCTGCATTCGCAGCCAGGGTGTGCCGGGGCGCTATGTCTCCGGCTACCTCTACACCGAGGACGACACGCACCTGGCCAGCCATGCCTGGGCCGAGGCCTGGCTCGGCGACGGCTGGTACAGCTTCGACGTGACCAACCGGCTCGGCCGTCCGGAGCGCCATCTCAAGCTGGCCGTCGGCCTCGACTACCTGGATGCCTGCCCGGTGCGCGGCTTGCGCCGTGGCGGCGGTTGCGAGCAGATGCATGCGCGGGTGCTGGTCAGCGCGCCGCTGCTGCAGGTGCAGCAACAGTGACGATCCATTGCGCGCCTGGCGTTATCGGCGATTGCCTTTACGCTTGAGGGGCGGGGACGGACGGAATAAGGAAGATTCGAGATGACCTACTGTGTCGCGATGCACCTGGCCGACGGCTTGGTGTTCGCCTCCGATTCGCGGACCAACGCCGGGATCGACCATATCGCCACCTTCCGCAAGCTGTTCACCTTCGGCACGCCCGGCGAGCGCCTGCTGGTGGTGCAGACGGCCGGCAACCTGGCGACCTCGCAATCGGTGATCAACCTGCTGCAGCAGCGCATCCGCCGGGACGGCGCCAGCCTGCTCAACGTGCCCTCGGTCTACGACGCCACGGCGCTGGTCGCCGAGACCACCCGCGAGGTGATGGCCCGCGACGGCGGCAATCTGGCCGGCAATACCGACCTGAGCTGTTCCTTCCTGGTCGGCGGGCAGATCGCCGGCGGACCGCCGGCGCTGTACAGCATCTATCCCCAGGGCAACTTCATCCAGGCCACGCCGGACACGCCTTTCCTGCAACTGGGCGAAAGCAAGTACGGCAAGCCGATCCTCGACCGCAACCTGACTTTCGACACGCCGCTGGAGCAGGCCCTGCGCTGCGCGCTGGTGTCGTTCGACTCGACCATCCGCAGCAACCTCTCGGTGGGCATGCCGCTGGACCTGCTGGTCTACCACCGCGACAGCCTGATCCTGCCGGAGGGCTACCGGGTCACAGAGGACGACGCCTATTTCAGCGCCATCCGCCGCCAGTGGAGCGCCGGCCTGCACGACTTGCTGGAGCGCCTGCCGTCGCCGCCCTCGGCGTACAACATCTGACGCCGCTTCAGCCGGCCGCGCCCGCCTTGCGGCCGGCCATGTGGCGCAGGTAGCCGATCAACTGGCGCAACTCCTGGTCGTCGATCACCCGTTCCGGGAACGCCGGCATCTTCGCCTGCGGCCATTGCCGCAGCGCCTGCGGGTCGCGGATGTAGCGGGCGAGGAATTGCGGCTGGAAGTACTCGGTGGGGTTGTACGGCAGGTTCAGGTCCGGGCCGAACTGGGCGTCGCCGGCACCGTTGAGACGGTGGCAGGCCAGGCAGTTCTTCTGGAACACGGCGAAGCCGGCGCGCACCTCCGCGCTGGCGTCGGCGGCCGGCAGCAGGGCCGGGAAGCGTTCGGCCAGAGGGGACTGGTAGCGGATGCGGACGACCTGGAAGGGCCATTGCTCCGGACCGATGCGTTTTTCCTCGGGTTTGCTCCAGACCAGATAGAACGGCCCGGCGGACGGCTTGCCGGCGCCCAGCGGCGGCCAGGGGCGCTGCGGATCCTCTATCGCCAGCCAGGCTTGCGAGCCCTGTTCGGCGAGCAGCGGGGCGGCCGGCAACTCGGCGGCGAAGCCGTCGCTGGCCACGGCCTGCAAATGGTCTTCGGGATGCACGCCTTTCAACAACGCCGCCAGTGGCACGGCGCGGTAGCGCATGTTCCGGCGGTAGGCGACGTCGGCCGGGATGTCCAGGTCGCGGGCCTGCGGATGCCTGAGCAGTTCTTCGCTGCTCCAGGTCTGCGTGCCCCCCGGCAGTTCCAGGCGGAGCTCGGCGGCCCAGGCGGCAGCCACAGGGAAGAGCAGGGCACCTAGCAACGCCAGGCGCGGGAGAGTGACAGGCATGCGGGTTCCTCGTGCATCCGCCGGTTATGGCATGGAGCGAGAGATTGGCACGGAACTGGGGCCTCGCGGTAGCATGCGGGCCATTGCATAGCTGGCTAACCAAGGGGTTCCCGTGCTCGCCGAGTTGTTCGCCGTGATGGCGCCCGTGCTGTTCGGCGCCGGTGTCGGTTACGTCTGGGTCCGTCTCGGACACGCCTATCCGACCGAGTTCGTTTCGCGCATCGTGTTCAACATCGGTTCGCCATGCCTGATCCTCGCCACCCTGGCGCATACCCGGGTGGACCTGCACAGTTTCGGCCGGATGGCCCTGGCCAGCGCGCTGATCTGCGTCTGCATGGCTGCGCTGGGCTGGGCGGCGGCGCGCCTCGGGCGCCAGGAGTGGCAGGTGCTGGTGCCGGCCTACAGCTTCCCGAATGTCGGCAACATGGGCCTGCCGGTGTGCCTGTATGCGTTCGGCGAGGCGGGGATGACCCTGGCGGTGGCGTTCTACCTGATCATGTCGATCGGCAACTTCAGCCTCGGCGTGTTCTGGATGAGCGGCGAGCGCTCCTGGCGCTCGCTGCTGGGCAATCCGATCCTGCTCAGCGTGCTGCTGGCCTTGTTGTTGATGGGGCTCGACCTGCAACTGCCACGCTGGATGGCGAATACCGTCGACCTGATGGCCGGGCTGACCATTCCGCTGATGCTGATCACCCTCGGCGTGTCCCTGGCCAGCATCCGCCCGCGGCAACTGGGCAATGGCTTCTTCTATGGCGGCCTGCGTCTTCTGCTGGGGGCGCTGGTGGGCTGGTCGGTGGCGCTGGCGTTGCAATTGCCGCCGCTGGCGCAGGGGGTGCTGGTGGTGCAGTCGTCGATGCCGGTGGCGGTGTTCAACTATCTCTACGCCTTGCGCGGCAATCGTTCGCCGGATCAGGTCGCCAGCCTGGTGCTGTGTTCGACCTTGCTGTCGTTCGCCTTCATTCCGCTGCTGCTGACCTGGTGGCTGCCTGCGCTGCGCTGACCGCGAGGCGGTGCGCAGCGTGCAGGCAGCAGGTGCCCTAGCGGATCAGACTGTTAAGGTTGGGAAGGATCAGGATGACTGTGGTGGCGAAGACGATGAGGCTCGCTTGCCGCCATCTTTTTGGCTGCTCGTTCAACATGGCCTGTCTGCCTTTCTTGTTGTCGGGTGGCTGCCTGCTCCGCGCTACGGCCCGGCGGAACGGCTTGCCACGCAGTGGCGTACTCTTCGGTCGGCCCGGCATCCCCGGCGTCGACCTCCCTTTCGAACGCTTGCATGAATCAGTCTAAGCCCCGGCCTGCGCGGGCTTAGACCACTTGGATACAAGCTGCTGCGGTCTAGACATATTCCCTCTATATGACAGCGTGGTGACGGCTCTGGCGTGCGTCTCGACCGTTCGTCCGGTGTCCGGGTTTCCGGTCGAGAAAGATGGCATGGTGCTATCTTCCCGGCGTTGCAGGCTGAGCTGGGCGGTCAATCAGCCTGAGCGGTTCGGTCATTGTCCCGCCGGCGAGCCTGTTTAAGGTAGGCGGAGGCCCGCTCGGCCGGACGAGAACAGGATAAGAGAGACCGCCATGACCGACGCATTCATTTACGACGCCGTGCGTACTCCCCGCGGCAAGGGCAAGAAGGATGGCGCGCTGCACAGCGTCAAGCCGGTGAACCTGATGGCCGGGCTGTTGCGCGCGGTCCAGCGGCGCAACGACCTGGATACCGCCCAGGTCGACGATATCGTGCTCGGCTGCGTGACGCCGGTGGGCGACCAGGGCGCCGATATCGCCAAGACCGCGGCGCTGGTGGCCGACTGGGACGAACAGGTTGCCGGCGTGCAGATCAGCCGTTTCTGCGCCTCCGGCCTGGAGGCGGTGAACCTGGGGGCGATGAAGGTACGCTCCGGCTTCGAGGACCTGGTCCTGGTCGGTGGCGTCGAGTCCATGTCACGCGTGCCGATGGGCTCCGACGGCGGCGCCTGGGCACTGGATCCGGAAACCAACCTGCACACCAGCTTCGTCCCGCAAGGGATCGGCGCCGACCTGATCGCCACCCTGGAAGGCTTCAGTCGCGCCGATGTCGATGCCTTCGCCCTGCGCTCCCAGCAGAAGGCCGCCAAGGCCCGCGCCGAAGGGCTGTTCGGCAAGTCGCTGGTGCCGGTCGCCGACCAGAATGGCATCGTCCTGCTCGACCACGATGAGTTCATTCGCGCCGACTCCACCCTGGAAGGGCTCGCCGCGCTCAAACCGAGTTTCGAGATGATGGGGCAGATGGGCTTCGACGCCACCGCGCTGCGCAAGTACAGCCAGGTCGAGCGCATCGAGCACGTGCATACGCCGGGCAACAGCTCGGGGATCGTCGACGGCGCCAGCGCCATGCTCATTGGCTCCGAGGCCAAGGGCCGCGAACTGGGCCTGAAGGCGCGGGCGCGGATCGTCGCTACCGCGGTGACCTCCACCGACCCCACCATCATGCTTACCGGCCCCGCGCCGGCGACCCGCAAGGCCCTGGCCAAGGCCGGCCTGAAGGTGGAAGACATCGACCTGTTCGAAGTCAACGAGGCGTTCGCTTCGGTGGTGATGAAGTTCATGAAGGACATGGGCGTGGCGGAAAGCAAGGTCAACGTCAACGGCGGCGCCATCGCCATGGGCCACCCGCTCGGCGCCACCGGCTGCATCATCCTCGGCACGCTGCTCGACGAACTGGAGCGGCGCAACCTGCGCTACGGCCTGGCCACCCTCTGCGTAGGCGGCGGCATGGGCATCGCCACCATCATCGAGCGCGTGTGAAGGGAGAACCGGAATGACTGACGCTATCCGTTACGAAAAAGGCCAGGACAACGTCGTCGTCCTGACCATGGACATGCCCGGGCAGAGCGCCAACACCATGAACGGTGTCTACCGCGAGGCGATGGCGAAGACCATCGCACGGCTGGAGGCGGAGAAAGAGGGGATCGCCGGCGTGGTGCTGACCTCGGCGAAGAAGACCTTCTTCGCCGGCGGCGATCTCAACGAGCTGATCAAGGTCACCAAGGCCGACGCCCCGGCCTTCTACCAGGGCATCCTCGAACTCAAGGGCCAACTGCGGCGCCTGGAGACCCTCGGCAAGCCGGTGGTCGCCGCGATCAACGGCGCTGCGCTGGGCGGCGGCTGGGAGATCTGCCTGGCCTGCCACCACCGCATCGCCCTGGACAATCCCGGCGTGCAGCTCGGCCTGCCGGAGGTGACTCTCGGCCTGTTGCCGGGCGGCGGCGGGATCGTGCGCATGGTGCGCCTGCTTGGCCTGGAGAAAGCCCTGCCGTACCTCGCCGAAGGCAAGAAGGTGCGTCCGGCGGAAGCGCTCAAGGCCGGGCTGATCCACGAACTGGCCGACAGCCCCGAGGAAATGCTGGAGAAGGCCCGCGCCTGGATCCTCGCCAACCCGGCGGCGAAGCAGCCCTGGGACAGCGCCGGCTACAAGATTCCCGGCGGTACGCCTGCCAGTCCCAACGTGGCGCAGATGCTGGCCATCGCACCGTCGGTGCTGCGCGACAAGACCAAGGGTTGCTTCCCGGCGCCCGAGAAGATCATGTGCGCGGCAGTGGAGGGCGCCCAGGTCGATTTCGACACCGCGCAACTGATCGAGGCGCGCTATTTCACCGAGCTGACCACCGGCCAGGTGGCGAAGAACATGATCGGCACCTTCTGGTTCCAGCTCAACGAGATCAACGCCGGCAAGTCGCGGCCGCAGGGGTATCCGGTGCGGGCGACGAAAAAGGTCGGCGTGCTCGGCGCCGGGATGATGGGCGCGGGCATCGCCTACGTATCGGCGGCGGCCGGCATCGAGGTGGTGCTCAAGGACGTCTCGCTGGAAGCGGCGGAGAAGGGCAAGGCTTATTCGGCCAGGCTGCTGGACAAGAAAGTTGCGCGCGGGCACCTGTCCGCCGAGAAGCGCGACGCCTTCCTCGCGCGGATCGTGCCGAGCGTCAGCGAAGCCGACTTCGAAGGCTGCGACCTGATCATCGAGGCGGTCTTCGAGGACCGCGCGCTGAAAGGCAAGGTCACCGCCGAGGCCGAGAAGCATGCCCTGGCCGATGCGGTAGTGGCGTCCAATACCTCGACCCTGCCGATCACCGGTCTGGCCCAGGCGGTGGCGCGGCCGGAGAAGTTCATCGGCCTGCACTTCTTCAGCCCGGTGGACAAGATGCCGCTGGTGGAGATCATCCGCGGCGAAAAGACCAGCGACGAAACCCTGGCGCGCGGTTTCGACTACGTACTGCAGATCAAGAAAACGCCGATCGTGGTCAACGACAGCCGCGGCTTCTTCACCTCGCGGGTATTCGGCACCTTCACCAACGAAGGCATCGCCATGCTCGGCGAAGGCGTGAGCGCCGCGATGATCGACAACCAGGCGCGCCAGGCCGGTATGCCGGTGGGGCCGCTGGCGATTTCCGACGAAGTCTCCCTGAGCCTGATGACCCACATCCGCAACCAGACCGCCCGCGACCTCGAGGCCGAGGGCAAGGCTCTGCCGACGCACCCTGCGTTCGCCGTGATCGACCTGATGGTCAATGAGTACAAGCGCCCGGGCAAGGCGGCCGGCGCCGGCTTCTACGACTACCCGGCGAACGGCAGGAAACATCTCTGGGCGGAACTCAAGAGCCGCTTCGAGAAGCCCGATGCGCAAATATCCGCCGAGGACGTACGCGACCGCCTGCTGTTCATCCAGGCCATCGAGACTGTGCGTTGCGTGGAGGAGGGGGTATTGCACTCCACCGCCGACGCGAACATCGGCTCGATCTTCGGTATCGGTTTCGCCGCCTGGAGCGGGGGCGCCTTGCAGTTCATCAACCAGTACGGCCTGAAGGACTTCATCGCCCGCGCCCAATACCTGGTCGAACAGTACGGCGAGCGCTTCGAGCCGCCGGCGCTGTTGCTGGAGAAGGCGGCGAAGGGCGAGCTGTTCTGAGTCCTGGCGTCGCATGGAGAGCCGGCCTTCGGGCCGGCTTTCTCGTGGTCGCGTACCGCGGCGGATGAAGCCACCCCGGTATCCCCTGGTTCTTGCCAGCCAGGCCGCCACGGGTAGGGCGAATAGCGCCATGGGCGCTATCCGCCGATATGCCGAGGTTCGGCGGATAACCGCGATGCAGTTATCCGCCCTACGCCGCGCGGCGGTACAGGCCCTTGCCTCCAGCCTCCATTGGTAGGGCGAATAGCGCCACAGGCGCTATCCGCCGATATACCGAGATTCGGCGGATAACCGCGATGCGGTTATCCGCCCTACGCCGTGCGTCGATACAGGCCAGCCTCCATGCTTGCCTCCAGGCCGCCACGGGCGCTTCCGCCGATGTGCCTACGCGGGACCTGGGTGTTCCTCGCCGGGGTAGCGCAGCAGGTCGATCACGGCGCTCAACGCCGCCGGGTGGTTGCGGCGGTTCGGATAATAGAGATGGAAACCGGGAAAGGGAGCGCACCAATCCGCCAGGACCCGTTCCAGGCGGCCGGCGGCGAGGTGCTCGGCGACTTCCTCCTCGATGGCGAAGGCAATCCCGACATCGGCCAGCGCCGCCTGTAGCATCAGGCGCGGGTCGTCGAGGACCAGCGGTCCGCTCACGGCCACCGAAAGCGTTTTCGCACCCTTGCTGAATTGCCATTTGTACAGCTCTCCGGAAGACACCTTGCGCCAGCCGATGCAACGGTGGCCGAGCAATTCCTCCGGGCTACCCGGCCTGCCTTGCCGTCGGAAGTAGGCCGGGGTCGCGACGATGGCCAAGCGCAGGTCCGGGCCGACCCGCACGGCGCGCATGCCGTGCTGGAGGTCTTCGCCGAGGCGGATGCCGGCGTCGAAACCGGCTTCGACGATATTGGCGAAACCCTCGTCCGCCACCACTTCCAGGGTGATGCCGGGATAGTCGCGGGCCAGTTCGCCGAAACGTGGCGCGAGGACGAGACCGATGGCGTTTCGCGGTGCGTTGATTCGTACCAGGCCGTGAGGCGTTTCGCGAAAGCGGTTAAGGCTGTCCAGCGCGGCGGCGATGTCTTCGAACGCCGGGTCCAGGTGTGCCAGCAGGTGCTCGCCGGCCTCGGTCGGCGAGACGTTGCGAGTGGTGCGGTTGAGCAGGCGGATACCGAGCTGGGTTTCCAGTTCGCGCAGGGTGTGGCTGAGCGTCGGCGGGGTTACGCCGAGGGTGGCGGCGGCGCGGCGGAAACTGCGTTCGCGAGCGATGGCGGCGAAGGCGGCGAGACCGGCGAGATCGGGCTTTTTCATTGGATTATTAAAATAACTCGATCAGTGAAAGAGATTTTTCCAGGATAGTTAGCTATTCGGCAGCAATATAGCATCGTCGGGAAACCTGGCTCATGAACAGGGTGGACCGGGGAAACCGCTCTTTTCAGAGCCTTCCGACGAGGTCGTACGATGCAGCATGTCCGTCTTGGCAATAGCGGCCTGAAAGTCTCCCGGCTCTGCCTGGGGTGCATGACCTATGGCGATCCGGCGTGGCGTCCATGGGTGCTGGACGAGGAACGGGCGCGTCCGTTCATTCGCGAGGCGCTGGAAGCCGGGATCGACTTCTTCGACAGTGCCGATATCTATTCCACCGGCGAGAGTGAGCGGATCCTCGGACGCGCGCTCAGGGACTTCGCGCAGCGCGGGGACCTGGTAATCGCCACCAAGGCGTTCTTTCCCATGAGCGACAGGCCCAACGCCTGTGGCTTGTCGCGCAAGCATCTGCTTGCCAGCGTGGATGCCTCGCTGCGGCGGTTGGGTACGGACTACCTGGATCTCTTCGTGATCCATCGCTTCGATCCGGAAACCCCGATCGAGGAAACCTGCGAAACCCTCGACAGCCTGGTGCGTGCCGGCAAGGTCCGTTACCTCGGCGCCTCGTCGATGCCGGCCTGGCGCTTCATGAAGATGCTCGCCTTCCAGCGCCACCACGGCCTGGCGCAATTCATCTCGATGCAGAGCCAGTACAACCTGATCGTTCGCGAGGACGAGGAGGACCTCGTGCCGCTGTGCCGGGAAGAGGGGATCGCGTTGACGCCCTGGTCGCCGCTGGCGCGTGGGCTGCTGGCCGGAGCGCGAAGCGCCGGCACGCTGCGGACCCGGACGGACGAACAGGTCCCGCGCTGGTACGGCGGCAGGGAGGAAGTCGAGTCGACCCTCGGCGCGTTGGAGAAACTCGCCGCAGCCCGCGGGCTTCCACCGGCGCAACTCGCCCTGGCCTGGCTGCTTGGCCGGAACGGTGTCGCCGCGCCGATCGTCGGCCTGTCCAGGCCGCATCACCTCGAGGATGCCCTCGCGGCGCTGACGCTGGACCTCGCCGAAGAGGAGTGCGCCACGCTGGAGGCGCCGCTCACGGTGCGCGCCCGGACCCCGCGCTGGTAGGGCGCACATCGACGGAGAAAGCATGATGAGACGACAGGCTTCCGTGTTGCTGCTGGTATCCATGGTATCGGCGACCGTCTTGCCGGTTTTCGCCCGTGCGCCGGGCGAGCGCGAACCGTCCTGCGCCGCGACGAGCATCGTTCTGCCAGCGGGGGCCCGGTATCCCAACGGCATCGCCCATGCCGCCGATGGAACGCTGTACGTCGGCCTGGTCACCAGCGGGCGCATCCTGCGCAAGCCTCCCGGGGGCGAGTGGGAAACCTTCTTCGCCGGCAGCCCGGCGATCTTCGCTGCCACCGCGCTGCGGCTGGACGAGTCGCGTGGCCTGCTCTGGGGCAATTCGCCGGACTTCCTACCCGCTGGCCGGCGCCGGCCGCATGGGGTGTTCGCCCTGGATCTCGCGACCGGTGCCGTGCGCCGATATCTGACCCTGCCCGGCGACGGGATGGGTAACGATCTCGCGGTGGCGCCGGACGGAACGGTCTACCTGAGCGAAACCCGGGATGGCAGCCTGATGCGGCTGCGGCCCGGGGAACCGGCGTTCCAGGTGTTGCTGCGCGACAGCCGCCTGGCCGGCCCCGGCGGGCTGGGCGCGGCGGGCATCGTCCGGGTGGACGACGACACCCTGCTGGTCGGCAACTTCGGTAGCGGGGCGATCCATGTCGTCGAAGGGGTCGCCACGCGTCCGCGGCTGCGCGAGATGGAGCTGCCCCGAACGCTGGAGAATCCGGACGGCATGGCGCTGGCTCCGGACGGCTCGCTGATCGTGCTGGAGAACGCCATCCGCAGCGGCGCCGGCAAGGTGCTGCGGATCGCCGAGCCCCTCGCTCCAGGGCGGCGCGGCATCGAAGTGATACGCGAGGGCCTGGAGTCGCCGGTCAACCTGACCGTCACCGGACAGGGTTGCGCCTATGTCAGCGAGTCCCGCATTCGCCACCGCCTGTTGCCGGGGCGCGAGGGCGAGGTGCCGGCGCGTTTCCTGATCCACCGGCTGCCCCTGGACGCGGCCGGGGGCCGTTGATCGGCCGCTCAGGCGTTGGCGAAACGACCTTCCAGATAGGCGATGATCTCGCTGGATTCGTACATCCAGCGCACCTGGCCGTTTTCCTCGATGCGCAGACACGGCACCTTGACCTTGCCGCCGCCTTCCAGCAAAGCCTGGCGGGCCTGCGGATCGTTCATGGCGTCCTTGAGTTGCATCGGCAGGTTCAGCCGGTGCATGGCGCGGCGTGTCTTCACGCAGAACGGACAGGCGCGGAACTGGTAGAGCGACAGGTTCCGCAGCGCCCGCTCGACCTCGGCCTGAGCCTCGGCGCTGCGCTGCAGCTTGCGGGGGCGGCTGACGAAGTCGGCGAGGATAATCGCCTGACCCAGTCCGTTACGTACTGCCTTGAGCAACATGGCGTGTGCCTCGCGGGAAAACCGCCAGTTTACGTGGCGGTTCCGGGCATGGGGAGTCCTTCCGTCTCCTGTGCAGATTTCTTTACGGCTGGGCGTCTCGGGAATCTTTCTGCCGGCTGCTTGTTTTTTGGCGAATCGTCCGGATATTCCTTTCGAGGCCAGGGCGACGGTTCCCTTGCCCGCGCTCCTGTGTTAATTAAATCAAACGAAAACGACAATAACCCCACTTCTTCAGAGAGTCTTTATGTCGCTCCGCATCTGTATCCTGGAAACCGATATCCTTCGTCCCGAGCTGATCGAGCGCTACGAAGGCTACGGCCGGATGTTCCAGCAACTGTTCGCCAAGCAACCGATCGCCGCCGAATTCGTCATCTACAACGTGGTGGAGGGGCGCTATCCGGCGGACGACGAGCGCTTCGACGCCTACCTGGTGACCGGCAGCAAGGCCGACTCCTTCGGTCCCGACCCGTGGATCCAGACCCTGAAGACCTTCCTCCTGGACCGCTACGAGCGCGGCGACAAGCTCCTCGGCGTGTGTTTCGGCCACCAGTTGCTGGCCCTGCTGCTCGGTGGCAAGGCCGAGCGCGCCAGCCAGGGCTGGGGCATGGGCATCCACCAGTACCAGTTGAACGAACGGGCCGACTGGATGAGCCCGGCGCTGCCGGACCTGACCCTGTTGATCAGCCACCAGGACCAGGTCACCCGGCTGCCGGAAAACGCGCGGGTGATCGCTTCCAGCGACTTCTGTCCCTATGCCGCCTACGCCATCGGCGACCAGGTGCTGTGCTTCCAGGGGCATCCCGAGTTCGTCCACGACTATTCCCGCGAACTGCTCGAACTGCGCCAGCAGCACCTGGGCGAGGAACTCTATCGCAAGGGGGTCGATAGCCTGGCGAGGGATCACCAGGGCACCGTCGTCGCCGAATGGATGATGCGTTTCGTCGCGCGCCAGCCGACCGGCGCCTGAGCCGGCCCCGCGCCATGCGAGCGCCGCCAGCCTCCCGGGGTTGGCGGCGTTTTCGTTTCAGGCCGGGCAGTCGAGGATGAAGCGCTCCGGGATCCAGCGCTGCGGGCGTGCCGGCGGGGTGCCGCTCTGCAGCTTCAGCGCCAGGTTGGCCGCCAGCGCGCGGACCATCGCCTGGTTGCATTCGATGGTGCGCGCCAGTGCGCCTGCCGAGCCTTGGGCGAGGCCGAGTAGCGAGTAGCCATTGGTCAATATCGCCAGGGCGGCGACGATCCAGAATTTCCGTGTTTGCCTTCTCATGCTGTTTCCCGGGAAAGAAGCCGGCGTTCAACCGGCGCGTCGACTGTTCAACCCCGAGAGCAGGCCTGGCAGGGCCTGGCCGATCTGGTTGGAGAAGGTCGTGGCGGTGTCGTTGTCCGGTGTGGCGTTCCTGGCGCTTTCGGCGCCGGCGACGAGGCTCAGCACGACCAGCATGAGGATGGCGTACAGACCCAGGGTGGCCAGGGCGGTGTTGCGGGCGTAATGGCGTGGGCTGCGACGTTTCATGGCGGCTTCCGTGATCGATACCTCGGATGGGCATAGGATCGCGGAGAAGAATTCGATTGGATAACGAATTGTCGCGCTATTAACTATCGACAGAAATGATGCTTTGGCCGAACGACCGGTACGGGTTGCGGGGCCCGGGTTCGGGCCCGATGGATCAGGACGAAGTCGGCGCGAGCAGGCGATCGACCACCTGCCGGGCTCGCTCGAAGGAGGGGTAGCCGCTGCGCGCGACCGGCAGCTCGGCGTAGGCCTGGCGATAGGTCTCGGCCTTGGGAATATCGGCGCGCGGCAACAGGAAGGGCTCGGCGTAGATCTTGTAGAGCATCGCGTTGGCCAGCGGGTAGCGTCGCTCGGCGGAACGTTCGAGGAGGCGGGTGATGCGCTCGCAATCGCTGGCCTGGCCGTCGCGGCGAGCGATCAGCACGGCCTGGTAGAAGTCCGCCTCGCCGCTGCGGTCGTCGCGCGCTGCGCGCTCCAGCAGGGCCTGGGCCAGCGGCAGGCGATCGCGGTCGTTGGCGACGATGATCAGTTTCGCCTGCAGCATGTCGTTCTCGTACAGCAGTTTTTCCCTGTCGCTGTCCTGGCGGCAGGTGGCGCAGCTTGCCAACAGCGGGATCAGGCAAAGTGCAATCCATTTCGGCATGGCGGTTGTTTCCTTGTCATGGATGAGACGGCACGAGGCTGGAATCCAATGGAGAGGCGAGGCGCCTCCAAGGTTCCCTCGCATGCAGTCTAGTCGGCCCGTAGCGGATGGGACCGGCCGTTCTTGATACGCATCAACTGGCGCCGGCGGGCAAGGCGTACGGTGAAAGATGCAGGGCGGCGCACGAAGCGCCTGTCCCGAAGCCAAGAAGGAAACGCTCATGATTCGTGAAGTTGAAGGTGACATTCTGCTTTCCGGGGCCCAGGTGATCGCCCACGGCATCGCGCCCCAGGACCATTTCGACAGCGGCCTGGCCCTCGCCTTGCGCGAACGCTGGCCGTCGATGGTTCGCGACTACCGGCATGCCGCCCATGCCAGGGCGCCCGAGCCGGGCGGCATCTGGGTCTGGGCCGGGGTCGACGAGCAGGGCAAGACCCAGTGCATCGTCAACCTGATCACCCAGGGCATGCTGCACAGCGGTCGCAGCGCCAAGCCGGGCAAGGCGAGCCTGGAGGATGTCGGCCATGCCCTGCGCGAGCTGGCCCGCTATGTGCGCAGCGAAGGGGTGAGCAGCCTGGCTCTGCCCTGCGTGGCGACGGGAGTGGGCGGGCTGGACTGGTCCGAGGTCAAGCCGCTGGTGGTTCGCCACCTGGGCGACCTGGAGATCCCGGTGATTCTCTACGAGGTCTATCGCAAGGGCGTGGCGGCCGAGGAAAAGCTGGCCTGAACGAGAAGCCCGGCGTGAGCCGGGCTTTTCAGGGTTGCGGGGAAAAGAAAAACGTTCCTGGCAGGCGGCGTTCAACCCTGCGCATCGGTGTCGCTCGCGGTTGGCGCCGTGGCCTGTTGCTGCTGGGCCTGCTCGATGGCGTGCTGGTTCAGTTGGACCATGCGGTTTTCCATCAGGCTGGATTCGTCGGCGAAGCTGGCTTGCACTGCGAGGGTGGTAGCCATGCCGAGGAGAATGGCGGCGAAGACGTTGCGTTTCATGATGACCTCCGGTTTTCCTTGGGAATGTCACCAGGATAATCCGTAATAATTTTTTAAAAATAGCAGTTAGGGAGAGTTACCTTTGCGTAATAAGTAATTATTGGGCGCAAAAAAGCCCGGTACCAACCGGGCTTTCGCTGGCGCGGGCCTTAGCCCAGGTGCTTCTTGTCCAGCTCGATCGCCTGGTCGAGGGTTTCCAGCAGTGCCTTGCGCACCTTGAGCTTGGTATTGCGGTGCGCGGTCATGTTGAGTTTCTTCAACTGCTGGGCCGCTGCACGCGCGCTTTCCTGCAACTGGTCGGCGCTGACCAGGGTGTCGAGGAAGCCGGCATCCACCGCAGCGGCCGGACTGAACATCTCGGCATTGATGACCGAGCGGGTGAACGCCGACTTGCGCAGGCGATCGCGGGCCAGTTCGATGCCGACATGGTGCATGGTCATGCCGATGGCGACTTCGTTCAGGCCGATCTGGAACGGCCCGTCGACGCCGATCCGGTAGTCGGCCGAGAGCAGCAGGAAGGCGCCCTTGGCTACCGCGTGCCCGGGGCAGGCGACGATCACCGGGTAGGGATGGGAGAGCAGGCGGCGAGCCAGGGTCGAGCCGGCGGCGACCAGGTTGACGGCATTCTCCGGGCCGGAGGTCATGACCTTCAGGTCGTAGCCACCGGAGAGGATGCCCGGCTGGCCGGTGACGATGACCACGGCCTTGTCCTGCAGGGCCTGGTCGAGAGCCTGGTTGAAGGCGTCGATCACCGCCGGGGAGATGGCGTTCACCTTGCCGTTGTTGAGGGTCAGGGTGGCGATGCCGTCTTCGAACTGGTAGCTGATCAACTCGCTCATGGCAGGATTCCTTTTGGTGGAGTGGCGCAGACCTTACTGATGGCCGCCGTCGGCGTAAAGCGCTTTGGCTGACCCGCGGGTCATGCGCGATTGCGCTTGCGCGGCCTCCCGGCCAGGGCTCCAGCGACGCCTGCGCGTTCCTGCCAGAAGAAACGGTTGAGTCTGACCGGGGAAGACAGCAATATGGGCCCTATCGTTAGTCCGGCCTTGCATGCGGTGCAGGTCACCCGTTTCGAGGATGTCCGCCAGGCGCGCTCAGCCGCCGGGACGAGAACGGACGAAGTTATCCGGCGGCCTGCTGAAGGCCGGTACGCGGGGGCATCCTCGCGAGGAACCCTATCAATCAGGCGCGGGTCGGGTTACGAACCCGTTGAGGAGATCCAAAGTGAGCGAGTCCCTGTCCATCCATCATGACGTGGGCGGCCATCAGTTCGAGACGACGGTGGATGGCCATCGTGCCTATCTGGCGTATATGGACCTGGGCAAGCAGACGCTGGACATCTACCGGACCTTCGTACCGGATTCGCTGCGGGGTCGCGGTATCGCCGCCGCGCTGACCGAACACGCCCTGCAGTACGCCGACCGCATGGGCTACAGCGTGATCCCGTCCTGCTCCTACGTGGAGCGTTACATCGAGCGTCGCCAGCGTCAGGCCGATCCGGCCGCCTGAGCAGGTGCGCAATGAAAAACGCCGGGCATCAGCCCGGCGTTTTCGTTTCCGCCTCGCTCAGCCGCGCTGGCGTTTCGGCAGCACGTCCTTGAGCTTGGCGTGCATGCTGCGGATGCTCTTCTCGGTGGTCGCCCAGTCGATGCATGCATCGGTGATGGAGACGCCGTACTGAAGTTGGTCGAGATCCTTCGGAATCGGCTGGCTGCCCCAGCCCAGGTGGCTTTCCACCATCAGGCCGACGATCGAGTTGTTGCCTTCGACGATCTGGTTGCTGACGTTGTCCATCACCAGCGGTTGCAGGGCCGGGTCCTTGTTGGAGTTGGCGTGGCTGCAGTCGACCATGATGTTCAGCGGGATTTTCGCCTTGTTCAGGTCCTGCTCGCAGAGCGCGACGCTGACCGAATCGTAGTTCGGCTTGCCGTTGCCGCCGCGCAACACCACGTGACCATAGCGGTTGCCCTTGGTGGTGACGATGGATACGCCGCCCTGCTGGTTGATGCCGAGGAAGCGATGCGGGCTGGAGACCGACTGCAGGGCATTGATCGCCACGGTCAGGCTGCCATCGGTGCCGTTCTTGAAGCCGACCGCGGAAGACAGGCCGGAGGCCATCTCGCGGTGGGTCTGCGATTCGGTGGTACGGGCGCCGATCGCCGACCAGCTGATCAGGTCCTGCAGGTACTGCGGGGAAATCGGGTCGAGCGCTTCGGTGGCGGTGGGCAAGCCTTTCTCGGCGAGGTCGCGGAGCAGTTGGCGACCGATGTGCAGGCCATCCTGGATCTTGAACGAGTCGTCCAGGTACGGATCGTTGATCAGGCCTTTCCAGCCCACCGTGGTACGCGGCTTCTCGAAGTACACGCGCATCACCAGGAACAGCGTATCCGCCACTTCGGCCGCGAGCGCCTTGAGGCGGTCGGCGTATTCGTGGGCGGCCTTGATGTCGTGGATGGAGCAGGGGCCGATCACCACGAACAGACGGTGGTCCTTGCCATCCAGGATGTCGCGCACCACCTGGCGACCATGGGCCACGGTCTGCAGGGCCTTGTCGGTCAGGGGAATTTCACGCTTGAGCTGCTCCGGCGTGATCAGGGTCTCGTTGGAGGCAACGTTAAGGTCGTCGATCTGTAAATCAGCCATCGTGGTACTCAATCAGGTCACGGGCGCCGGCCGCCGGGAGGCCCCCTGCGAAAGGGCGCAGGCATGAAGTTCGCAAACGGGGAGACGAACCTTAACGTGTCGGGCCGGGCCTAGACAATGGGCGGGACGCGGTTCGCCGGTGTTTTCCCCGCTCTGCGCACGTTTTCTTCGTTGCTCCGGGCCAAGGCTGCCAGCGGAGTTGCAGGTGAGGCCGCCGCGGACGATATTGTGCAGGTGCTGCGGAGGGGCGCGCCTTGCGCGTATCCGCTGGCCGAGGAGGGCGCCAGCGCTATCGCAGGAGCCGAAGCCTACGGATGATGGTCGGGCCCCATTTCTTCGTTTCTATCGAGGTCAGCAGCGTGCCGTCCCTGGAACTCACCGATCTGGACGCCGACCGGCAGTTGCTTGCCCTGGAAGGGGTTTCGCTGTTGGTATTCACCAGCGAAGGCTGCGCGTCGTGCCGCTGGGCCCGGCGCCATCTCCCCGCGATGGACCTGCCCATCGAGCGCCTGTGCTGGGTGGACGCCGGCCGCAATGGCGGCCTGGTGGAACGCTACGGCGTCTTTCACCTGCCGGCCCTGTTCATGGTCCGCGACGGCCGCTTCCATGGCGCACTGAACGTTCCGCTGCACCAGGAAGCCTTGCGGGGTGCGGTGCTGGCGGGGTCGACCGCTTTACCTGAGGAGTTGCCCTGATGGATTCAAAGCAGCAACGGATCGGCGTCATCGGTACGGGAGCCATCGGCGGCTTCTATGGATTGATGCTGGCGCATGCCGGTCACGACGTGCATTTTCTCCTGCGCAGCGAGTTCGAGGCGGTCAATCGCGCCGGACTCAGCCTGAATAGTGCGGTGCATGGCTTCCGGCGCCTGGCGCCGGTCCAGGCCTACCATTCGGCGCAGGACATGCCGCCCTGCGACTGGTTGCTGGTGGGCGCCAAGACCACCGGCAATCACGAACTGGCACCCCTGATCCGCGCAGCGGCGGCGCCGGGAGCCAAGGTTCTGCTGCTGCAGAACGGTCTGGGCGTGGAGGAGCGGCTGCGGCCGCTGCTGCCGGAAAGCCTGCATCTGCTGGGCGGCCTCTGCTTCATCTGTGTGCATCGCGGCGAACCGGGCGTGATCGAGCACCAGGCCTACGGCGGAGTGAATCTCGGCTATCATTCCGGACCGGCCGACGAGCGACGCCGGCGCGAGATCGTCGAGGAGGGTGCCGCGCTGTTCCGCGAGTCCGGGCTGGAGTCCACGGCGATGCCCGACCTGGAGCAGGCGCGCTGGCAGAAGCTGGTCTGGAACATCCCCTACAACGGGCTGTCGGTATTGCTGAAGAGCAGCACCGCGCCGCTGATGGCCAACGCGGACAGTCGGTCGCTGATCGACGCGATCATGGAGGAAGTCATCGGTGCTGCCGGCGCCTGCGGCTTCATCCTGCCTGAGGGCTATGCGGACCAACTGCTGGCGGCGACCGAGCGGATGCCCGACTATCGGCCGAGCATGTACCACGACTTCGCCCATGGGCGGCCACTGGAGCTGGCGGCGATCTATGCCGCGCCCCTGGCCCGCGCTGCTGCTGCGGGCTACCGGATGCCCAGGGTCGAGGCGCTGTACCAGGCGTTGCGCTTCCTCGAAGCACAACCGCGCTGAAGGGCCGAGCGCGGCGACCAGCCGGCGCCGCGCTCGCAGGGAGAAAAGGGATTTACCCCAACGGGCCGGAAAAAGCCCGAAACAGCAGGGAACGCTAGGAGAATGGATGCTTGCTGCTAATCTGCTAATGAGGCCCGCCGCGCAGGCTGTCGAGGAGGCCGCATGATTCGTTCGATTCTCTACGCCACCGATCTGGGGCTCTATGCTCCCTATGTCCTGCAACACGCCCTGTCGCTGACCCGCGCCTACAACGCCGAGCTCTATGTCGTCCATGTGGTGGAGCCCCTCGGGCTGTTCGCCGAGTCGGTCCTCCAGACCTACCTTGACACCGAGCGTCTCCAGGACCTGCGGGCGCAAGGGCTGGACAACGTCATGGAAAGCATCGAGAAGCGGGTCCTGGAAGGGTTTCGCGATGAACTCGGCGAGTTGCCCCAGGATGCGGCGCTGGTCAAGAGCGTGCGGGTGGTGCAGGGCGACCCGCCGCAGATGATCCTCGATGAGGCGGAAAAGCTGGCCGTGGACCTGATCGTCGCCGGCAGCCATAGCCACGGCACCCAGCTCGACACGCCGCTGGGCCGGACTGCCGCGCGTCTGGTGCAACTGGCGGAGGTACCGGTGTACCTGGTGCCGATGTTGCAGCACCGTAGTCGCGACCTGTAGGCCAGCGGTCGGCTGGTGAAAAAGCGTGCAAAATCAAAAAAAACGTCTAATTTTATTCCTCAAACCATTAATATGGTTATATACCTTCGGTTCTTGATCGCCGGTCGCGACAACCTTTTCGAGGAATCTCCATGAAGCTTCAGCAATTGCGCTATATCTGGGAGGTTGCGCACCACGACCTCAACGTCTCCGCCACGGCGCAGAGCCTCTATACTTCGCAGCCGGGCATCAGCAAGCAGATCCGCCTGCTGGAGGACGAACTGGGCGTCGAGGTGTTCGCTCGCAGCGGCAAGCACCTGACCCGGGTGACGCCGGCGGGGGAGCGGATCATCCATACCGCCGGCGAGATCCTGCGCAAGGTCGAGAGCATCAAGCAGATCGCCCAGGAATTCTCCAACGAGAAGAAGGGCACGCTGTCCATCGCCACTACCCACACCCAGGCGCGCTATGCGCTGCCCAACGTGATCAGCGGCTTCATCAAGCAGTACCCGGACGTCTCCCTGCACATGCACCAGGGCACGCCGATGCAGATCGCCGAAATGGCCGCCGACGGCACCGTCGACTTCGCCATCGCCACCGAGGCGCTGGAGTTGTTCGGCGACCTGATCATGATGCCCTGCTACCGCTGGAATCGCTGCGTCATCGTGCCCCACGGGCATCCGCTGACCAAGCTGCCGAAACTGACCCTGGAAGCCCTGGCCGAGCAGCCGATCGTCACCTACGTGTTCGGCTTCACCGGCCGCTCCAAGCTCGACGAAGCCTTCAGCCAGCGCGGCCTGGTGCCCAAGGTGGTATTCACCGCGGCCGATGCCGACGTGATCAAGACCTACGTGCGGTTGGGCCTGGGGGTCGGCATCGTGGCGCACATGGCGGTCGATCCGAAGCTCGACAACGACCTGGTGATCCTCGACGCCAGCCACCTGTTCGAGTCCAGCGTGACCAAGATCGGCTTCCGCCGCGGCACCTTCCTGCGCGGCTTCATGTGCGACTTCATCGAGAAATTCGCTCCGCACCTGACCCGCGAGCTGCTGGCCAAGGCCGTGCAATGCCACAACAAGGCCGAGCTGGACGAGTTGTTCGACGGCATCGAACTGCCGGTCTACTGATCGCCTCGGCCCATGAAAAAGCCCGGCCTGGTGCCGGGCTTTTTCATGGCTGGCCCTCAGAGCATGTCGAGATTGTCGCGACCGGCCAGCCTGGCCAGCGCTTCGCGATCAGCGTCCGCGGACTGCTCGGCTCGCGGTTCGAGGACTTCATGGAGGAAGCTCATGAACACGGTGTAGACCTGTTCGCGCCCGTCGTCGTGGCGAACCACGAAGAACGGCGCGGTCTCTACGCCATATTGGGCGGCGACCATCCAGCCTGCGCTGTTCGGGTCGCGTTCGTCGGCCACCAGGGTGCGATGGATGCGCGGCAGGTAGCCGCCTTGTTCCAGGCGTTGCCGGACTTCCTTGCACTTGCGGCAGTCCTCGCCGTTGGCGAGGACTTTCTTGACCATGGTGATGCGCATGCTGGGTCTCCGCTCGGGGTTCGACCTGCACTTTACCCCGATTGCATACGCTCTATCGACGGTTTCAGGCCTTGCTGATCAGGTTGCCGGCGTGCAGCCCGCACTCCTTGTGGGTGGCTTCCTCCCACCACCAGCGGCCCTCGCGCTCGTGCTGGTTGGGCAGCACCGGACGGGTGCAGGGTTCGCAGCCGATGCTGATATAGCCGCGTTCGTGCAGGCTGTTGTAGGGCAGTTCGAGCATGCGGATATAGCCCCAGACCTCCTCGCTGGTCATGGACGACAGCGGGTTGAATTTGTACAGCGGCTTTTCCGGCGTGGAAAAGGCACCGTCGATTTCCAGCACCGCCACCTGGCTGCGCGTGCCGGGGCTCTGGTCGCGGCGTTGGCCGGTGGCCCAGGCGCGCACGCCGGCGAGCTTGCGCTTGAGCGGTTCGATCTTGCGGATGCCGCAGCACTCGCCGTGGCCGTCCCGGTAGAAGCTGAACAGGCCCTTTTCCTTCACCAGGGGTTCGAGCAGGCGCGGGTCGGGGGAAAGCACGTCGATGGCGATGCCGTAGTGTTCGCGGACCTGGTCGATGAAACGATAGGTTTCCGGGTGCAGACGACCGGTGTCGAGGCTGAACACCTTCACGTTGCGGTTGAGCTTCCAGGCCATGTCTACCAGGACGACGTCCTCGGCGCCGCTGAAGGAGATCCACAGCTCGTCGCCGAAGTGCTCGAAGGCGGCTTTCAGGATGTCCTGGGGGGATTTGTCGGCAAGGCTGGAGGCGAGGGCGGGAAGGTCGAAAGGCTGGCTCATCGGGCTGGGGTCCTGGTGCTGGGCGGCGCTGTTGCGCTCTGTGGCGGGAATGGTAGCAAAGGGCGGCATATGGCCCTAAATAACCATTTACCCCTGTCGACCTTGATTCCAGGAATAAGCCGGCGTTGCCTTGCCCTCGGCGAGGGGCTAGAGTGCCGCGTCCGTCGTCACCCCATCGTTCAGAGAATTTCGAGGAGAGTCCTGTGGAAATTGCCTGTCTTGACCTGGAAGGCGTGCTGGTTCCGGAAATCTGGATCGCGTTCGCGGAAAAAACCGGTATCGACGCCTTGAAGGCGACCACCCGGGACATTCCGGACTACGACGTGCTGATGAAGCAGCGCCTGCGCATCCTCGACGAACATGGCCTGAAGCTGGGCGACATCCAGGAGGTGATCGCCACCCTGAAGCCGCTGGAGGGGGCGGTGGAATTCGTCGACTGGCTGCGCGAGCGCTTCCAGGTGGTGATCCTCTCCGACACCTTCTATGAGTTCTCCCAGCCGCTGATGCGCCAGCTGGGCTTCCCGACCCTGTTGTGCCACAAGCTGGAGATCGACGACAGTGACCGGGTGGTCGGCTATCAATTGCGCCAGAAGGATCCCAAGCGGCAGTCGGTGATCGCCTTCAAGAGCCTCTACTACCGGGTGATCGCCGCCGGTGATTCCTACAACGACACCACCATGCTTTCCGAGGCCCACGCCGGCATCCTGTTCCATGCCCCGGAAAACGTGATCCGCGAGTTTCCCCAGTTCCCCGCGGTGCATACCTACGAAGACCTCAAGCGCGAGTTCCTCAAGGCTTCCAGCCGTTCGCTGAGCCTGTAGCCGCGCCGCCGATGAAAGAGCCCGCGGAACGCGGGCTCTTTTTCTATTCCGGGGACGCTGTCCCGGCCATCCCTTCCAGGGTTTCCAGCAGTACCCGGACCTTGTCCAGGGTTTCCTGGTACTCGTCCTCCCAGTGCGAGTCGGCGACGATGCCGCCGCCGCCCCAGCAACTGACCTGGCCGTTCCTGACCAGCAGGGTGCGGATGGCGATCGAGCTGTCCATCTCGCCGCGCACGTCGAGGTAGAACAGGCTGCCGCAGTAGATGCCGCGTCGGCTCGGTTCCAGTTCGTCGATGATCTGCATGGCGCGAATCTTCGGCGCGCCGGTGATCGAGCCGCCGGGGAAGCTGCCTTCCAGCAGGTCGAGGGCGTCCTTGCCCGGCGCCAGTTCGCCGGTGACGCTGCTCACCAGGTGATGCACGTTGGGATAGCTTTCCAGGGCGAACAGCTCCGGTACCCGTACGCTGCCAGGTTGGCAACTGCGTCCGATGTCGTTGCGCAGCAGGTCGACGATCATCAGGTTTTCCGCGCGGTCCTTGGGGCTGGCCAGCAGCGACGCCGCCAGCGCCATGTCCTCCTCGGGCGTCTTGCCGCGCGGGCGGGTGCCCTTGATCGGCCGGGTTTCCACCTTGCCCTTGCCGAGCTTGAGGAAGCGCTCCGGCGACAGGCTGAGGATCGCGCCGTCGGCCAGTCGCAGGTAGCCGGAGAACGGCGTCGGGCAGGCCTCGCGCAGGGCGCGATAGGCCGGCCACGGCGAGCCGCTGCAAGCGGCCTGGAAGCGCTGGCTATAGTTCACCTGGTAGCAGTCGCCTGCCTGGATGTAGTCCTGGATGCGGCGGATCGCCTGCCGATAGTCGGATGCGCTGATGCTCCGTCGGAATTTTCCCAGAAGCTTGAAGTTGCCGGCCGTGCCTTGCGTTTCCTCGCTGAACAAGGCGATCAGGCGCTGGCGTTCGCGCTCGTCCAATCGCGGGTGGAATACCAGTTGGCTGGTGCCGGCCTGGTGGTCGCTGATCAGCGCCCAGGCATACAGGCCGACGGAGGCCAGCGGCAGGCCCAGGTCATCGCGGGCGTGTTCGCCGATGCGCTCGATGCGCCGACCCAGGTCGTAGGATAAATAGCCCAGCAGACCGCCGGCGAAGGGCAGTTCGTACGGCGCTGGCAGCTGCGCGGGGCCCAGGCTTCCGGCCGCTTCGCGTAGGCGGGCGAAGAAGCGGTTGGCCGATTCGTCGGGCAGCGGCGCCAGTTCTGCCAATGGCCAGGCGCTCATAAGGTCATAGCGTCCACGGGTAGCGATGGGGCGACCCGAATCGAGCATCACCGCACCGGGCGCCTCATGGATGATGGCAAAGAGACAGCTTGGGTCGCTATGGTAGGGCAGGGGGTGAACATGACAACTGGGCATGGAAAGTGGGGGTAGTGGGACAGTCAGGAATTCTAGTTCGCCGGAATCGTCGATCCTAGAGCCATTTCTTCAGTTTACGTAAGAAGGGTGATCTGCTAATTATGGAAATATCCCACGGAGATTTGGCTCCGTACCACAATGATAATGACACAGGGATACAGGCCGTGGATGCAGTACAGGATCCAGCAGCCGGCAGCCTTTCGCGCTCCAGAATAGTGCCGCCTCAGGTGCCAGCCGAATATTCTCTTCGCCCCGCGATCCGCAACCTGCTGGATCGCAATCCCCATTCACGCGTTCTGATGTTTTCCGCACCTGCCGGCTTCGGCAAGACCTGCGCGCTCGCCGCCCTGGCCAGGGAGCGCACTGTAGCAGACCAGGCGGTGGCCTGGCTGTCGCTGGCCGAAGAAGACGACGACCCCGCCCGTTTCTGCCGGCAGCTCATCGAGGCGCTGGGCGAAGCCGTGCCGCAGCTTGGCGACGACGCCCAGACCTACCTGCAGAACACCATGCGGGTCCCGGTGGTGGCGGTGATCGAAAGCCTGCTCGGCGATCTCGATCGCTATGCGCGGCCGTTGCTGCTGGTGCTGGACGACCTGCACCTGGTTAGCAACCCGGACATCTTCACCGGCCTCAACCGCCTGGTGCAGTACGCACCGCCCGGGCTGGTCCTGGCCCTGGGCACGCGTTCGCAGCCGGCGCTGAGCCTGGCTACCTGGCGGGCCAAGGGACTGTTGCTGGAAATCGGCCTCGAGGAGCTGCGCCTCGGCTTCGAGGAAACCCGCGAATACCTCGAGCGCAGCGGTCTCTATCTGGACGAGCCCTGCCTGAAGGCGCTCTATGGCCAGACCGAAGGCTGGGTGGTGGGCGTGCATCTCGTCAGCCTGTGGCTGCGCCAGCAACCGCAGGTGCAGGAAATGGCCCTGCTCGACGGCGACAAGCAGGCGGTCAGCGCCTATCTGCTGGCGGCGGTCTTCGAACGCTTGCCTGGCGACCTGCAGGAAGCGCTGCTGGCCCTTGGCGTTGCCAGCCAATTGAGCGGCGACCTGGCCAACGCCCTGACCGGGCGCCAGGACGGCCAGGCGCTGCTGGAGCGCCTGGAGTCCATGCAATTGTTCCTCCTGCCGCTGGATCGCGAACGCCAGTGGTATCGCTTCCACCTGCTGTTCGCCGACTTCCTCCGCAACCGCCTGCGCGACTCCGATCCGGACCGTTTCAAGCAACTGCATTTCAACGCCAGCCTGTGGTTCACCAACCACCACATGCCGACGTTCGCCATCGAGCATGCCTGTGCGGCGGAAGACCCGGAGATGATCGCCGCGCTGGTCGACGGATGCGGACTGGAGCTGATCAACCGCGGCCAGCTCAGCCTGATCTACCGTTGGCGCAAGCATGTGCCGGACGAAATCGCCGAGCGCTATCCGATCCTGGTCCTTACCGATGTCTGGTCGCGGGCCAGCGACCTCAGCCTGGGCGAGGCCAACCGGATCATCGACGAACTGCTGGCGCGCTGGGGGGAGAGCCGCGGCGATGGGCCGATGGGCGACCAGTACCTCTCCGCGCTGGCGGTGAAGGCGGTGGTGGCGTTGCAGAAGGACGATCTGGAACTGTGCATCGCCCTGGCTCGCCGGGTCGAGGTCCAGCTCGGGCAGAACGCTGCCTTCCTCGAAGTGGCGGTGTTGATCACCGCCGCGCTGGCCCAGGTGGTCCGTGGCCAGGGCGACCAGGCGCGGCGCCTGCTGGGACTGGCGCAGCAGCGCAATCATTTCCTCGAAGGGCGCTACCTGGACATGCAACTGGCCAACGTCGAGGTGATCCTCGCACTCGAGCAGGGCCAGGTGAAGCAGGCGCAACTGCTCATCGAGCGGCTCCGCCAGCGTGCCCGGCCGCTGTTCGAGAAGTCCAGGAGCGCGCTGGCGCTGCCGACCATCACCGAGGCCCTGACCGCCTACTACAGGATCGAGCTGGACGGGCTGGAAGAGCGCCTGGGCTGGGCGCTCGGGCATGTGGATGTGATCAATCCGATCGATTTCTATGCCCAGGGGCAGATCTGCCTGGCGCGCACCCAGCGCTTGCTGGGACGGCCGAAGGAGGCGCTGGCCAGCCTGGCGACGATGCAGGCCCTGGCCTCGCGCAATCAGTCGTGGCGCTTCTTCGCCCAGGCCATGGCCGAAGAGATCAACCTGATCCTCCAGGACAGCGGCCCCGACCGCCTGAAGCGCGCCGAGCAGCGGTTGAAGAGCGTGGACTGGAACAAGATGGCGGCACACTACCGCAACATGGCCTTCAACCCGGTCAACTGGTCGCTGGGCGTGAGCCGCGTGCGCCTGTTGCAGGGGCGAGGACATTTCAGCGAGGCGCTGCACGAGATCACTCAGTTGCGCGGCACCTTGCAGCCCGGCTGGCACGGCCTGCAGCGCCTGCGCCTGGATATCCTGGCGGCGCTCAGCTATCAGCGCCTGGGCTACCAGGAACGGGCCAACAGCCTGCTCGGCGAATGCCTGATCAATGCCGAACGGGAAGGGGTGCGCAGCCTCTTCATCGAGGAAGGCGACGGTATTCGCCAGTTGCTCCAGCAACTCGAATCCACCGAGCGCCAGCCGGCGCTACAGACCTTCATTCGCGGCCTGCTCGGCATCTGGCCCGGGCAGGGCGTGCGCAAGCCCCAGGATGCGCTCGAGGAAGGCCTGACGGAGCGCGAGCGCGAAGTGGTCTGCCTGGCCGCACAGGGCCTATCCAACGAAGAAATCGGCCAGCGCCTGTCGCTGGCCCTGGGGACCGTCAAATGGCATCTGCACAACATCTACGAAAAGCTCAAGGTGCGCAATCGCACCCAGGCGATCCGGCGAGCCCGCGAGCTGAGCCTGCTCTGACCATGGGCCATCGCGACGGGGTTCCCGCCAGCACCATCCCGCTGTTGCAGACCAAGCTGTTCCCGCCAGGCGCCGGAGGGCTGCCGCTGCTGCCCCGCCAGGCGCTGATCGACCGCCTGTACGAGGCCCGCGGGCGACGCGCGATGGTGCTCAGCGCGCCGGCCGGCTTCGGCAAGAGCACCATCCTCTGCCAGTTGCGCCTGCGCCTGCTGGAGCAGGGCGCGGCGGTGGCATGGTTGTCCTGCGACGAGACCGACAGCGAACCGCAGCGTCTGATCCAGTACCTGCTGGCGAGCATCCAGCGAGTGGTCCCGGCATTCGGCGGCAATACCGCCAATCTGCTCGGCACCGACGTCGCGGTGCCGCTGGAGGGCATCCTGGATGCCTTCCTCGCCGACCTGCGTCGCCTGGAAGGCCCCTTGTACCTGTTCCTCGACGATTTCCACCGCATCCGCCACGCCGCCTTGCCGCATGGGGTTCGCTACCTGATCGAGAACCTGCCCGATCACGTGCGGGTGGTGGCCTCGACCCGCTTCCGCCCGCGCTTCCTGGTCGACGAACCGACCCTCAAGCCCTGGACCTTCTGCCTGAGCGCGGAAGACCTGCGACTTTCGCGCGAGGAGAGCGATGCGTTTCTCCTCGACCTCAAGGGGCTGGAGCTGGGCGAGCGCGAGCTGAAGCTGCTGTTCAAGCGCACCGAAGGCTGGATCACGGCGTTGCACCTGGCGGCCCTGGCCCTCAGTCGCAATACCGACCGGGAAGGTTTCCTCCGCGGGCTCTCCGGGACCGAACGGAACATCGCCGACTACCTGGCGGAAGACGTGCTGGCCAGCCTGCCCGCCGACCTGCAGCTGTTCCTCGACCAGACCTCGGTGCTCGATGAGTTCAATGCGGAACTGTGCAATGCGCTGACCGGGCGTCGCGACGGCCTGGACATGCTCATGCGCCTGCAGAACGAGCAGTTGTTCGTCATCGCCCTGGACGACCAGCGCGAATGGTTCCGCTACCACCATCTGTTCGCCGAGTTCCTCCAGGGGCGGCTGTCCCGGCATGCCGATCCGACCCCGTTGCTGCATGCGGCGGCGCGCTGGTGTGAGGGGCGCGACCTGGCCGACCGGGCGATCAAGTACGCCCTTCGCGCCCGCGACTACCTGTTCGCCGCCGAGTTGCTGGAGCGCCAGGGCGCGCGCCTGATCGCCGGTAACCGGGTGTACGGCATCCTCGGCATGCTCAACGGCATTCCCGCCGAGGTGATCCGCGAGCATCCGGTGTTCCAGATCTTCTACGCCTGGCAACTGGCGTTCGAGCAACGCTTCGCCGAGGCCGAGGCGTTGATCGAGGAGGTCAGCCACCGTCTCTTGCAGGGGCGCGGCAAGGTCATGCACTTCGGGCTCGGCGAGTTGCTCGCCGCCGCCCAGGTGCTCAAGGCCCTGGTGTTGCTCTACCAGGACAAGCTCGAAGCCTGCCTGAAGGTCGCCCGTCACTGGCTGTCCATGGTCCCGAGCAACCAGCCGGTGTTCCGCGCCAGCCTGCTCTGCGTGCAGGCTTCGGCGCATGCGCTGCTCGGCGACTACGCCGAGGCCGCCGGCGCCATCGGTTCCGCGCGGGAGGACCTGAAAGTCGCCGACAGCGAGTACCTGCAGGTGGTGACCAGCCTGATCGAATCCCTGATCTGCAAGGAGAGTGGCGACCTGGAGCGGGGCAGGGCGATCGCCGAGTCGGCGCGCAACCGGGTCGAGCAGGTATTCGGCCGGCGCAGCCGGGTCGGCGGACCCTTGTCGCTGGCCTATGCCGACCTGCTCTACGAGCAGGACCGGCATGCCGGCGTGCTCGCCGAACTACCGCTGGCGACGGTCTGGCGGGATGTCGCGACGCCGGTGGAACTGCTCAGTCGCGGCCAGTTGGTCATGGCCAAGGCGCGCTTCTTCTCCGGCGCCGCCGAGCAGGGGCTGGCGCAACTCGACGAATGGCTGAGCGGTCTGCTCTCGCCCGGCTACGAGCGTGTCTATGCTCACGCCATGAGCTGCAAGGTGCAGTTCCTGCTGTGGCTGCGCCGTCCGAACGAAGCCGAACGGGTCTGCCTGCAACTGGAGCGGCATCTTGCCGGGCTCTCCGGCGAGCGGCATGCCGACGCACAGACCGCCCTGGTCCTGGCGGAGGCTCGGCTGGCATTGTCCGAGCGTCACGCGGAACGCGCGCAGAGCAAGCTGGAAAGCTGTCTGGCCGGCTACTCTTCCGCTTACCAGAGGGATCGGCGGCTGCGTTTGTCCTTGTTACTTTCTGTGGCGTATTGGCAGAAAGGTAACAGCGAAAAAGCCATCGGCCTGTTCCTCGCCACGCTCGAGGAAGCCTGGAATCTCGGCTACCGCCGGCTGTTCCAGGACGACGCGTTGTGGCTGTTGCCGATGTGGGAAAGCTGGAGGGAAGCGGAACCCAAGCGTGCCGCGGCCTGGCAGGGGCTGGCCGACCTGCTCCGCGAGCAGTGCCGGAAGCTCTCCGTGGACCCGGAAAGTTTCGATGAAAATCAGGATGTTAGCCATCGCGAACGGGAAATCCTGCGGCTGGTGGCGGCGGGCTTGTCGAACCGCGATATCGCGCAGGCGGTGCACCTGTCGGAAGCTACCATCAAGTGGCACCTGCACAACCTGTTCGCCAAGCTGGGTGTGAAGAGCAGAACGCAGGCCGTACTAAAGGGTAAAAGCCTGGGACTGCTGAGCGAGGCGTGAGCGGCAGCCGCCATCGCTCCATCCCTTGGATGGGCTGGCGGCGGAAGGGGTGGCCCAGTAGCTTGGAATCCAGGACGAGAGAGCATGAGGCTCTACCGAATCCATGTCCGGGACACCTAGGGAAGCAGTACCGGACCTGGAGACCGGCGAGATGCCGGTCGATCTGCCGGGGACAGGATGCAAACGGCAGTGCCCTGGGGCAAACCACACCTGAACACTGGAGAAATAACAATGAAAAAGCACCTGTTCCTTGCAACTGCTGTTCTGGCTGCTCCCTTGCTGGCGCATGCCGACCTGAAAGCCATGGACGATGGCGCGCTGTCCGACGTGACCGGCCAGGCAGGCATCAGCATTTCCGGTACTTTCCAGGGCTCCGTCGGGGCCGTGACCTACACCGATACCGACACCAACGGCGGCTCCCTGCGGCTGGAGAACATCAGCCTGCCGGCGCTGACCATCGACGATACCAAGCCGCTGACCATCGACGTCGTCACCACCGATATCGGCGGCAAGTCGACCCAGCAACTGGCCATCGGCCTGCCGGCCATCACCGGCGACGTGACCGTTGGCGCCATCAAGGTGGGCGACACCAGCGCCGCCAGCATCGGCTCGTTGACCGTCTCCGGGCTGAACATGGCCGGTTCCACCATCAAGGTCTGGGGTCACTGATCCAGGAACCGAGTCGAGACGCGAAGACCTCGCCGAGGCATCGGCGGGGTCTTTCTCCGAAAGAGGTACGACGGGGCGATGTTCGAGATTTTGCTGGGAAGTCTGATCGGGCTGTTCGGGTTCACCCAGACGGTCGATACCAAGCCGCAACCGCAGGGCACGGTCAACCTCAGCCAGCCTCTGACCCCCAATGGACCCTACCGCGAATCGGTGCAGCTGGAGCCGATGAGCCAGTTGCAGTTCCGCAACGTCATCCGCCAGGCCTATGACTACAGCTGCGGCTCGGCGGCGCTTACCACGCTGCTGGACTACTACCTCGGGCGCAACCTCGAGGAACGCCAGGTCATGGAAGGGCTGCTGCGCTATGGCGAGGCCGATAAGATCGTGCAGCGCCGCGGTTTCTCGCTGCTCGACATGAAGCGCTACGCCGCTGCGCTGGGCTACAAGAGCGGTGGTTTTCGCGCCGAGTTCAGCGACCTGGACGCTCTCGAGCATCCGGCGCTGGTCCCCATCCACTATGCCGGCTTCAAGCATTTCGTGGTGGTGCGCGATGTCTACAACGATCACGTCTTCGTCGCCGATCCGGCCTTGGGCAACATCAGCTTCACCCGGACGCGCTTCGAGGAAATCTGGGACCAGAACGTCCTGTTCGTGATCTTCCCGAGTGGGCAGGAGCCCCGCAACGCGCTGGCGCTGAACGATCGCGACATGCGCCTGGTGGACGACCGCACCGTCAGCCTGCTGGCGTTCCGCGAGTTTCCGCAGATCAACAAGATCACTGAAAACCAGGTCCGTGAGCTGGGCACTGGTGGCGACGTCATACACCTGCGCACCAAGTAGCAGATACCCAAAAACAAGAACAATCTCTGGGGATAGCGCCATGAGAATCAGGGGGTACACATGCGCGGCGGCGCTGATGCTGTCTATCAGCGGTTTGTCCGTTGCCGAGGAAGCCTCGGTCGACCAGGCCCGTGACGCGCTGGCCAAGAAGAATGACGATGCCGACAGCGCCAAGGCGCTGGAGGAGGTCTTCCAGGCCGCCGAGAAGAGCTACACCTTGCTGAAGAAGGGCGAGCGGACCCTGACCTACGGTTTCGACTACGCGCTGGTGCGCGACCAGCGGCTGACCCTGGTGCCGCTGACCAAGACCAGCGGCGGCACGCAGATCTACGGCCTCGCCGGCCGGCAGAGCCAGTCCCAGCACACCTTCACCAACTCCTTCACCTTCGACTACGGGATCTGGGACAACCTCACCTTCAGTTTCCGCCTGCCGCTGGTAGCCAAGTACGACACCGAGATGGATACCCACGCCTACAGCCTCGGCGACGTTTCCGCGACCTTGCGCTGGCAGCCCTGGGCGGCGGTGCGCGGGCGGCCGGTCACCACGCTGTATACCACCATCGGCCTGCCGACCGGCGACAGTCCCTACAAGACCAACCTGGACAAGGACATCTCCACCGGCAACGGCTACTACAGCCTGGGCTTCGGCGCGAACATGTCCTATGTGATCGACCCGGTGGTCCTCTACGGCTCGCTCGGCTACACCTGGAACCTGCCGGTGGACGACGTGCACCAGACCCTGGCCGACAACTCCCAGCTGGAGAAGGTCTCGCCCGGCAACACGATCAACTTCAACATGGGCATGGCCTACGCGCTGTCCTACGACGTCTCGCTGGCGACTTCGTACCAGATGGCCTACACGCTGAAGAACCGCTACCACACCACTGCCGGTACGTTCGAGTCGTCCGAACAGACCAGTAGCATCATGAACTTCTCGCTCGGCTTGCGGACGTCACCGGACTACATCGTCAACGTCAACGCCGGTTTCGGCCTCACGGAAGACTCGCCGGATGTACTGCTGGGGTTATCCGTACCCCTCGATATCAAAGGGCTGAAGGCCCAGTAACCCGCGAGCGAGGCCTGTTATGAAGATGCGCATTGCGCCGCTCTGGCTGGCGCTGGCAGGGGTGTGCCTGGCCTGGATTCCGCCGGCCGGCGCGCAGATGGCCAACGACCTGACCATCGGCAACCCGAAAGCCATGGCCCTCGGCAACGCCGTGACCGCCGACGAGACCGGCATCGATTCGGTGCACTACAACCCGGCGGCGCTGACCAGGATGAAGGGCCGCCAGGCGACCGTGAAGCTGCTCACCGGGGTGATGGACATCCGCGCCGGCTTCAAGGCGCCGCCGAACTACGGCGAAGGCACCTTCGGCCTGCGCGACGACCCGGTCGCCAACAGCCACAGCCGGACCCTGACCCCGACCATGTACCTGCCCGGTCTCGGCGGCATGACCGACGTGCCGTTGCTGGTGGCGCCGCTGGCCGGGATCTCGATCAACCCGCCGGGCTCCAAGTTCACCTTCGCCACCAACGTCTACACCCCGCAAGCGCTGGGCTACAGCCGCGATTCCGATAGCGATCCGGCGCGCTACCAGGGACGCGAGGTGTCGTTGCAGCGGCTCACCTACTTCTCGCCGACCCTGGCCTACCAGGTCAACGACGAGCTGTCGGTCGGCCTGTCGGTGGGTTTCTCCCACCAGGCAGTAGCGTTGAACGAGGATTTCCGGGCGCCGAACCAGTTGCTCGGGCTGTTGCAGCAGACCAAGGAGATCGGTTGCCTGCCGGGAATGCAGGAGATCCTCGAGGTGTTCTTCAACGTCTGCGGCGGCAACATCGGCCCGTTCCAGAACCTGGCCAATATCGACCTGGACATGCAGCAGTCGCTGTCGCCCAGCTTCAACCTCGGCGTGCTCTGGGAGCCCACCGACTGGTTCGCCTGGGGCGCGACCTATCAGAGCGAGTCGCGGATGAGGCTCAAGGGCAAGTACCGGGTCGACTACGGCCAGGGCTGGCAGGGTTTCTGGACCGGGGTGCACAAGTCGCTCGGCGGTGCGATCCTCGGCCAGATGTTCCCTTACGGGAACGTCGATGAAGAGCATGGCAACGCCACGATGAACATGGTCTATCCGGATGCCTTCTCCACCGGCGTGAAGCTGCGCCCGTTCAAGAAGTGGCAATTCAACTTCGACCTGAAATGGAACGGCTACAGCGACTGGAACGAGTTCAAGATCGAGTTCGACCGCGAGCTTGACCTGCTGCGCATCGCCAAGTACCTCGACTCGAAGGACGCCACCAGCCACAGCATCACCCTCGACCGCGGCTACCGCGATACCTGGAGCTGGGCCATGGGCGTGCAGTACGACGTCAACGACCGTTTGCAGCTGCGCGCCGGCTACGAATACCGGCCTTCGGCGATCCCCAAGGGCCAGGCGGACATCCTGGTGCCGATCGGCGATGCCAATCTCTACGGCCTGGGGCTGGGCTACCAGTGGGACAAGGACACGGTGATCGATGTCGGTTTCAACTACTTCGTCACCAAGCAGAGCGTCAAGGCCGATACCAGCTGCAACCTGAACTGCACCGGGCTCGACAACCTGGTGTACAACCCCTACGCGGGACTGGACGTGGACACCACGGTGAAGGCCTATATTTTCGCCATGACCTACCGTACGACCTTCTGAGGGCTGGAGCATGATGCGCGCATCCATCGTACTTTGCGTCTTCTCCCTGGCGCTGCCGGCATCTTCGCCGGGCTGGGCCTCCGGCGGGCGCTACCTGACCTGGGTGGACGACAATGGCGGGGTGCACAACACCTTCGTCGACGGCCAGTTCGACCGCCAGCAGCGCCAGGCGCGGCAGCGCATCGGCCAGAGCGACCAGGCGCGGGTGCTGAACAAGGCGGACAACGCCACGCAGTGGCCGGGGAACAGCAGCGGAGGGGAGAGCAAGCGTCGCTACTACACCTGGATCGATGCCAACGGCAACGTGCAGAACAGCTTCTATGCCGGCGCCCAGGTCGCCGGCCAGCGCGCCGACTACGTCCTGCCCAACGGCGAGCACTCCGCCGAATACATCGACGCCGAGGCCTTCGAGGGCAAGGGTTTCGTTCGCAGCGAGAACGGCAGTCCCTACTACACCTGGGTGGACGAGAAGGGCCGCATGCACAACTCGCAGATCCCGCCCGAGGAGCGCGCGGCGCGCTTCAAGCGGGAGGCCGCGCCTTCGTCGCAGATCGCCTTCACCGAGGGCCGGCAGATCGAGTTCAAGCAGCGTCCGGCGGCGTTGCCCGGGCTGGATGGCGCCGGCCAGCAGAGCGATGCGCTGAAGGCTTTGCTCAAGGGCACCGAGATGACCATCGACGATCTCTACCAGGACCTGCAACGGCGCTGCTGCGAGCAGATCGCCGAGAGCGACTTCACCGAACTGGATGCCGACGAACCGCGCTACGAGGAGTTGAACCGCTTCTCGCCGAGCTTCGACTTTCCCATGGGCAGGAGCTTCTACGCGGCGATCCGGCTGCCGCGCTCTCAGGGTGTCTACGGCCTGCGCATCCGCAGTTTCGCCAACCGCCAGGTGGTCTACCCGTCGCTGCTGTTCCTCGACGAGCACAAGCGGCCGACCCGGCTGGTCAGCGACGCGGTGTACAAGCTGAACCCGGAAACCTGGTATCGCTACGCTTTCATCGAGGGTACGGTGCCGGTGCGGGCCAATCGCGGCGAGCGCTACGTGCTGCTGCTGACCACCGACGAGGACCGCTCGCTGCAAACCCTCGACAACAAGCCGTTCAAGCGTCCGCTACAGGGCCTGGCGGTGAACGAGGCGGGTATGCAGGTGCATGAGCACGCCCGGCAGGGCGGCTTCGAGCTGGCCGTGGTGCGTTGAAATCCGAGACATGAAAAAGCCCGGCCGGAGCCGAGCTTCTTCATATCGGAAGCACGTCAGCCCTGTTGCTGCTGGACGTGGCCGAACAGTTGCTGGGAGAAGCGTACGCGCTCTTCCGCGGACTCTTCGATGCCTTTCGCCTTGAGTTCTTCCAGTCGCGCCTCGACGGCGTGGCAGCGGTGCACCAGGCCGCTGTCGTTGGCGATCTGGATGTTCAGGCCCGGGCGGGCGTTGAGTTCTAGGATCAGCGGGCCTTTCTCCTGGTCGAGAACCATGTCCACGCCGATGTAGCCGAGGCCCGACAACTCGTAGCAACCGGCCGCCAGCTTCATGAAGCCGTCCCAGTTCGGCAGTTGCACACCGTCCACCGCGTTGGTGGTGTCCGGGTGCTTGGCGATCTTGTTGTTCAGCCAGGTGCCGCGCAGGGTGACGCCGGTGGCCAGGTCGACGCCCACGCCGATGGCGCCCTGGTGCAGGTTGGCCTTGCCGCCCGACTGCCGGGTCGGCAGGCGCAGCATGGCCATCACCGGGTAGCCCATCAGCACGATGATGCGGATGTCCGGCACACCTTCGTAGCTGATGCTCTTGAAGATCTGGTCGGGGGTCACCCGGTACTCGATCAGTACGCGGTCGCGATGACCGCCGAGGGAGTAGAGGCCGGAGAGGATGCTCGAGATGTGGTGCTCGATCTCCTCGTGGCTGACGATCTTCCCCGACACGGTCTTGTAGCGGCCCTCGAAGCGGTCGGCGATCACCATGATGCCGTCGCCGCCGGCGCCCTGCGCCGGCTTGATGACGAAATCGTTGTGCTCGCCGATGATCTCGTTGAGCTTGTCGATGCCTTTCTCGGTCTCGATGATGCCGTACATCTCCGGCACGTGGATGCCGGCCTCGAGCGCGCGTTCCTTGGTGATGATCTTGTCGTCCACCACCGGATACAGGTGCCGCTTGTTGTACTTCAGGACGTAATCGGCATTGCGTCGGTTGATGCCCATCACGCCTTTCGCGGTCAGGTCTTTCCAGGTCTTCCAGATCGACATGGTTCAGTCCTTGAGCAGGGCCTTGAAGCGGAACAGCTCGGTCAGGCGGTAGCCGCGGTAGCGGCCCATGGCGAGCATGAAGGCGACCAGGATCAGCAGCACGGCCGGGAAGGTGAAGATGAAGTACACCAGTTCCGGGATGCGCATGAGGATGTGCGCCAGCGATGCCGCGAACAGGGTGCCGATGGCCACCTTCATCGCATGGCCGCCGCCGCGCTCTTCCCAGGTGATCGACAGGCGTTCGATGGTCATGGTCAGGATCACCATCGGGAACAGGGCGATCGACAGGCCGCTCTCGAAGCCGAGCTTGTGGCTGAACAGGCTGATCACCGCGATCATCACCACCACGAAGGTCAGCACCACCGAGAGGCGCGGCAGCATCTGCAGCTTCAGGTGCTCGAGATAGGAGCGCAGCGACAGGCCCAGGGCGGTGATCACGGTGAACAGGGCGATACCCCATTGCAGGCCGGTCTCGCGGAAGGCCAGGGCGATCAGCACCGGGGTGAAGGTGCCGAGGGTCTGCAGGCCGATCAGGTTGCGCAGGATCAGGATCACCAGCACGCCGATCGGGATCATGATCATGATCTGGAAGGTCTGCTGGGTGGACAGCGGCAGGCCGTACAGGGAGTACTCGAGGAAGGCCGCCTCGGTGTTCTCGTCGGACAGCTTGGCCAGGCGGATGGCGTTCATCTCGCTGCTGTTCAGGCTGAAGCTGACCTGGGCCTTCTTGCCGCCGTCGATGGTCATCAGCGGCTCATCGCCAAGCCACCAGATCAGGCGATCGGAGGGCAGGCCCTGTTCGCCGGTGACCACGTTGAAATACAGCCAGTTCTCGCCGTTGAAGCTGCGCAGCCACAGTTCCGGGCTCTGTTGCAGGTCGGCGACCAGGCGGATGGTATGGACCCGCTCCATCGGCACGTGGGCGATGGACAGCAGGGTTTCGACGATATGCGCTTTCTTTTCCAGGCTGGTGTCGCCGGCCATCAGCAGCTTGACGTTGTCGTCGTTGCCGTTGTTGGCGCGCTTGATGGCTTCGCTGACGAAGGTCTCGACGTCGGCCGAGTGCTGGCGAATGGGGGCCAGCAGGGCTTCTGCGGCGATCTTCTCCGGGCCTTCCAGGGGCAGGCTGTCGCGGAAGATCGGGCCTTTCTCCTTGGTCTTCTCGCCGGTGTAGCGCTTGGTCAGCACCAGGCGGTAGTACAGGGTCTGCTTGCCGTTGGCGCGGCGGGCGGACCAGGTCACCTTGCGATTGCCGTCGGCGCGATTGATGCTGACGCCGTAATTGTTGGAGACGAAGCTTTCGTTGAGGCTGACGTAGTCCTGGCTCAACGGCGGAACGAACATCTGCACCTTGACCGGGGTTTTCGGCGTGGCGACGAAGTCGACCTTGGCATCGATGTTCCAGAGGTCATCGGTTTCGGCTTCGGTAACGGGAATACCCTGGACGAAAATCTGATAGGCGGTGATCGCCACACCCAGGGTCAGCAGGATGGCGATCAGGACTTTCAGATGCAGGTTGAGAGAGCGCATGTCGTTTACTCAGCAGGTTTTGCATCAGGTTTGCAGCCGGGTTTCCCGGCCGAGTATTTCAAGCTCGGATCGACCAGTGCGTCGAATTTCTTCAAGGCCTCCGAGCCGATCAAAAGCGGGTATTGGAATGCACTTCGGTCGGTCAGGTTCACTTCGATGGTGCGAATCGCCTTGCCCATGCAGACCTGCAGCTCGATCACCGGACGGGCGGTATAGGCCTTGCCCTCGTCGGGGTTGAAGTCGCCGTGGCGGCGCTTGATCTTGCTGATCCGCGCCAGGGGCTTCTCGATCGGGGTGTCGTCGGCGTTGTCGGTGGCCAGGTAGAAGCGCACCCAGGTTTCGCCGTCGCGCTTGAAACGCTTGATGTCGCGGGCGCTGAGGGAGGCGGTCTTGGCGCCGGTGTCGAGCTTGGCGGCCAGCTGGATGTCCGGGTCGTTGATGCGCGCGTATTCGTTCAGGCCGTAGACCGTCTTTTCGGCGGCTACGCTCAGGCCTGGTACGGCGATGAATAGGCAGAGCAGGGGAGCTAAGGGCTTGAGTTTCATAAGTCCTGGTTGGTGTCGCGTTCGGCGGGTCGATCTTGCGATCGCTGTCCAGTCCGTGACGGAAAACCCTGCGTCATCGACCTGCGCTCGGCAGGCCGGGCATGCCGGGCGCCCCGCCAGGCGCATGCGGGCCGCATTCTATCACGCGGTTTTTCGGCAGCGACAGCCGCTTATACCACTTGGTCGGGGTTTTGCCCCTGGGATGAAACGAAATTCCATCCTGGGGCTCGAAGCGTTACCGGAAGCGGGCAAGAGACCTTGGCGGTGCCGAGCCGCTGGCCCCGGAGCGGTTATTTGAAGCGCCGTTCCACGCCTTTTTCGACGAGGATCTTTGCGGAAATCTCCTCCACCGAGAAATGCGTGGAGTTGATGTAGGCGATGTTTTCGCGGCGGAACAGGCTTTCGACCTCGCGTACCTCGAATTCGCACTGGGCGAAGCTGGCGTAGCGACTGTTGGGCTTGCGCTCGTTGCGAATCGCGGTGAGGCGATCGGGGTCGATGGTCAGGCCGAACAGCTTGTGCTTGTACTGCTTGAGGGCGTTCGGCAGTTGCAGGCGCTCCATGTCCTCTTCCGTCAACGGGTAGTTGGCGGCGCGGATGCCATACTGCAGGGCCATGTACAGGCAGGTGGGCGTCTTGCCGCAGCGCGAGACGCCGACCAGGATCAGGTCGGCCTTGTCGTAGTAGTGGGTGCGGGCGCCGTCGTCGTTGTCGAGGGCGAAGTTCACCGCCTCGATGCGATCCATGTAGTTGGAGTTGTGGCCGATGGAGTGGGACTTGCCGACCGAATAGGACGAGTCGGCCGAAAGCTCCTGTTCCAGAGGCGAAAGAAAGGTGGCGAAGATATCGATCATGAAACCGTTGGATTGCGCCAGGACCGCCCGGATGTCGCGGTTCACGATGGTATCGAAGATGATCGGGCGGGCCCCGTCCGACTCGGCAGCATTATTGATTTGCTGTACCATGGCGCGCGCTTTTTCTTCGGTATCGATGTACGGTCTCGTCAGTTTGACGAAGCTGATGTTCTCGAACTGTGCCAGAAGGCTTTGGCCCAGGGTTTCGGCGGTGATACCGGTGCCGTCCGAGATGAAGAATGCGGTTCGTTTCATTTGCACCGAAAGCCTTAAGGTAGGAACGATTCTTGGCTATGATAGGCCGCGCGTTGTCAGAGGCCTTTCTGTCGCAGCATTGTCACTTATTTCTAAGGGCCAGGCCAGAATCCAGCGGAGCTGCTCCTGGCCCCGCTTGAGCTTTTCCAATTCAATAGTGGAGAGATCACCTTGGTAGAGTACGTAGTTTCCCTCGATAAGCTCGGCGTCCATGATGTAGAGCATGTGGGGGGCAAGAACGCATCCCTCGGCGAGATGATCAGCAACCTGGCCGGTGCCGGCGTTTCCGTACCCGGCGGATTTGCCACCACCGCCCAGGCCTACCGTGACTTCCTCGAGCAGAGTGGCCTCAACGACCGTATCCACGCGGCCCTGGACGCCCTGGACGTCGACGACGTCAACGCCCTGGCCAAGACCGGCGCGCAGATCCGCCAGTGGGTGATGGAAGCCGAGTTCCCGGCCCGTCTCGACAGCGAGATCCGCCAGGCCTTCGCCGCCCTGGCCAACGGCAACGACAACCTCGCCGTGGCAGTGCGTTCCTCCGCTACCGCCGAAGACCTTCCGGACGCCTCGTTCGCCGGCCAGCAGGAAACCTTCCTCAATATCCGCGGCGTGGACAATGTGATCCGCGCAGCAAAAGAGGTCTTCGCCTCCCTGTTCAACGACCGCGCCATCGCCTACCGCGTGCACCAGGGCTTCGATCACAAGCTGGTCGCCTTGTCCGCCGGCGTGCAGCGCATGGTCCGCTCGGAAACCGGCACCGCCGGGGTGATGTTCACCCTGGACACCGAATCCGGCTTCCGCGACGTGGTCTTCATCACCGGTGCCTACGGCCTGGGCGAGACCGTGGTCCAGGGCGCGGTGAACCCCGACGAGTTCTACGTCCACAAGCCGACCCTGGAAGCCGGGCGTCCGGCCATCCTGCGCCGCAACCTGGGTAGCAAGGCGATCAAGATGATCTACGGCGACGAAGCCAAGGCCGGTCGCTCGGTCAAGGTAGTGGACGTCGATCGCGCCGATCGCGCCCGCTTCGCCCTGAGCGACGCCGAGGTCACCGAGCTGGCCAAGCAGGCCATGATCATCGAGAAGCACTATGGCCGCCCGATGGACATCGAATGGGCCAAGGACGGTGACGACGGCAAGCTGTACATCGTCCAGGCACGCCCGGAAACCGTGAAGAGCCGCGCCAGCGCCACGGTCATGGAGCGCTACCTGCTGAAAGAGAAGGGGACCGTCCTGGTGGAAGGGCGTGCCATCGGCCAGCGCATCGGTGCCGGTCCGGTCAAGGTGATCAACGACGTGTCGGAAATGGACAAGGTCCAACCGGGTGACGTCCTGGTCTCCGACATGACCGACCCGGACTGGGAGCCGGTGATGAAGCGCGCCAGCGCCATCGTCACCAACCGCGGCGGGCGTACCTGCCACGCGGCGATCATCGCTCGCGAACTAGGCATCCCGGCGGTGGTCGGTTGCGGCAACGCCACCCAGATCCTGCAGGATGGCCAGGGGGTGACCGTTTCCTGTGCCGAAGGCGATACCGGCTTCATCTTCGAAGGCGAACTCGGTTTCGATGTGCGCAAGAACTCGGTCGACGCCATGCCCGACCTTCCGTTCAAGATCATGATGAACGTCGGCAATCCCGATCGCGCTTTCGATTTCGCCCAGTTGCCGAACGAAGGCGTGGGCCTGGCCCGCCTCGAATTCATCATCAACCGCATGATCGGCGTGCATCCCAAGGCGTTGCTGAACTTCGCCGGCCTGCCGGCGGACATCAAGGAAAGCGTGGAGAAGCGCATCGCCGGCTATCCCGATCCGGTCGGCTTCTACGTCGAGAAGCTGGTGGAGGGCATCAGCACCCTGGCCGCGGCGTTCTGGCCGAAGAAGGTCATCGTGCGCCTGTCCGACTTCAAGTCCAATGAGTACGCCAACCTGATCGGCGGCAAGCTCTACGAGCCGGAAGAAGAGAACCCGATGCTCGGCTTCCGTGGCGCCTCGCGCTACATCAGCGAGTCGTTCCGCGACTGCTTCGAGCTGGAGTGCCGTGCGCTGAAGAAGGTCCGCAACGAAATGGGCCTGACCAACGTCGAGATCATGGTGCCCTTCGTGCGCACCCTGGGCGAGGCGAGCCAGGTGGTCGAGCTGCTGGCCGGGAACGGCCTGAAGCGCGGCGAGAACGGCCTTAAGGTCATCATGATGTGCGAACTGCCGTCGAACGCCCTGCTGGCCGACGAGTTCCTCGAGTTCTTCGATGGCTTCTCCATCGGTTCCAACGACCTGACCCAGCTGACCCTGGGCCTGGATCGCGATTCCGGCATCGTTGCCCACCTGTTCGACGAGCGCAATCCGGCGGTGAAGAAGCTGCTGGCCAACGCCATCGCTGCCTGCAACAAGGCCGGCAAGTACATCGGCATCTGCGGCCAGGGTCCGTCGGACCACCCGGACCTGGCCCGCTGGCTGATGGAGCAGGGCATCGAGAGCGTCTCGCTGAACCCCGACTCGGTGCTGGATACCTGGTTCTTCCTTGCCGAGGGGCAAGACCAGGCCTGATCGGTCCTCGCTGTATCCGGAAAGGGCGGGTAACACCGCCCTTTTTCGTGCCTCCTGTACAAGACAAGCATGCAAAGCAGTAGTCGCCTCTTTCCTGTCGCCCTGGTCAGCGCCGAGTTGCGCGCCGACCTTACCGAAGACATCTACCGCCTGAAGCCCGGCAACAGCCCCGATGCCAGCGTCGAGCTGGTCGTAACCCGGCTTGGACAGCAGGCCGCCGGCGAGCGGCGCGGACCGCCTGTGATCCTCCTGCACGGGAGTTTTTCCAACCGCCGCTTCTGGTACTCGCCGCGTGCGCTCGGACTAGGTCCTTACCTGGCGCGGGCGGGGTTCGATGTCTGGCTGCCGGAAATGCGCGGCCATGGCCTGTCGATTCGCAACGATGGTTACCGGGACAACCGGGTCGCCGACTACGCGCGCTACGACCTGCCGGCGCTGGCCTCCTTCATCCACGAGCAGTGCGGGCAGCCGGCGCACTGGATTGGCCACTCCCTCGGTGGGGTGGTGCTGGCGGCGGGACTGGGCGGGGGCTACCTGGACCAGGCGCGGATCGCTTCCGTGGCGTTGTTCGGTAGCCAGGTCAGCACCGCGCACTGGCTGTTCAGGTTGCCCATGGCAGGCATCCTCGCGCGCCTGCTGCTGCGCCGCGTCGATGCGCTGTCCGGAAGCCGTTGGCGGCAGGGGCCGGAAGACGAGCCGGTCGGCGTGGCGCTGGAGGTCCTGCGTTGGCATGGGCTGTTCGGCCGCTTCGGCGAGCCGGGCAACGACTGGTGGAAGGGGCTCGCCGCAGTCGACGTACCGCTATTGGCGGTCGCCGGGGCTGGGGACCGGCAGGACCCGTCCTGGGCCTGTCGCAAGTTGTTCGAGCAGTTCGCCTCGTCCGAGCGCGAATACCTGTTGCTCGGACGCGAGGCTGGCTACGCCGAGGACTACGGGCATATCGAGATGCTGATCGGCAAGGCGGCCCAGCTAGAGGTCTGGCCCTTGGTGGAGCGCTGGCTGCGCCAGCGATCGCCAGCGGGCGACGAATCCGCGTGGAGCGAGGCGCTAGACGTATCGGAAGCCGGAATCAGCGGCTAACATGTGACGCAAATGGCGGCTCCGGTCACGCCGGCGCCGCCGGGGCGGGCGGCCGATGTTCCTCCGGAGCTGCCCGAGCCGATCCCTTCACCCACAGGAGCTTCCCATGCATTACGTCACTCCCGATCTGTGCGATGCCTATCCTGAGCTGGTCCAGGTCGTCGAACCCATGTTCAGCAACTTCGGCGGCCGCGACTCCTTCGGCGGCGAGATCGTCACCATCAAGTGCTTCGAAGACAACTCGTTGGTCAAGGAGCAGGTCGACAAGGACGGCAAGGGCAAGGTCCTGGTCGTCGATGGCGGTGGTTCGCTGCGCCGCGCCCTGCTGGGCGACATGCTGGCCGAGAAAGCGGCGAAGAACGGCTGGGAAGGGATCGTCGTGTATGGCTGCATCCGTGACGTCGACGTGATCGCCCAGACCGACCTCGGCGTCCAGGCCCTGGCCAGTCATCCGCTGAAGACCGACAAGCGCGGCATCGGCGATCTGAACGTCGCCGTGACCTTCGGCGGCGTCACCTTCCGCCCCGGCGAGTTCGTGTATGCCGACAACAACGGCATCATCGTTTCTCCGCAGGCCTTGAAGATGCCCGAATAGGGCTTTTTAACAGCCGTTCCGGCCCCGGTGACGCAGGCAGCGTCCCGGGGCTTTTTGCTGGAATGAACCCGGGGTGCGCATACGGGTCTCAGGACTGGCTTTAAGGTTGTGCCGCAAGTCCATGAATTGACTGGTACCGGACTTGTGTTTTTACTGTCGAAATGGTCGTTTTACCAAGGGAAGCGCAATGCAAGCGTACGAGTCGGGTGACGAGCGCGGCCTGATCTATGGCTACGTCCTCAACGGGCGCGGCGGCGGACGCCGTGTCGGACGCAACCAGATAGCGGTGCTCGACCTGCTGCCGGAGGAAAGTCTTTGGCTGCACTGGGACCGCGGCGTACCGGAGGCACAGGCCTGGCTGCGGGATTCCGCGGGGCTCAGCGAGTTCGCCTGCGATCTGCTGCTGGAGGAGGCGACCCGCCCCCGTTTGCTCGATCTCGGGGCCGAAAGCCTGCTGGTGTTCCTCCGTGGAGTGAACCTGAATCCGGGCGCGGAGCCGGAAGACATGGTTTCGCTGCGGGTATTCGCCGACGCGCGCCGGGTGATCTCGCTGCGCCTGCGGCCGCTGAAGGCGGTGGCCGATCTGCTCGGGGACCTGGAGGCGGGGAAAGGGCCGAAGACGGCATCCGAGGTCGTGTACTACCTCGCGCACTACCTGACCGATCGCGTCGACACGCTGATCAGCGGGATAGCCGACCAGCTCGATGCTGTCGAGGAGCTGGTCGAGGCGGACGAGCGCGCCAGTCCCGACCAGCACCAGTTGCGTACCCTGCGCCGCCGGTCGGCGGGGTTGCGGCGCTACCTGGCGCCGCAGCGGGACATCTACTCGCAACTGGCGCGCTACAAGCTGTCCTGGTTCGTCGAGGACGACGCCGATTACTGGAACGAGCTGAACAACCGGCTGACGCGGAATCTCGAAGAACTCGAGTTGATACGGGAGCGCATCAGCGTCCTGCAGGAAGCCGAGTCGCGGCGAATCACCGAACGGATGAACCGCACCATGTATCTCCTTGGTATAATCACCGGCTTTTTCCTGCCGATGAGCTTCGTCACCGGCCTGCTGGGAATCAATGTCGGCGGCATTCCAGGGGCGGATGCACCGCATGGGTTCTGGCTGGCCTGCCTGCTGATCGGCGGGGTCGCCACCTTCCAGTGGTGGGTATTTCGTCGGCTGCGCTGGCTCTGACGTGACCTGGGGTGAGGAGAGGGCGTCACTCCCTCGTACAGATATGAGGTGCGCATGCACGATCCGTTCGAAGAGTCCCTGCGGGACCTGCTCAAGGCTTCGGCTCCCCAGCCGGACGACGACGCGCGTCTGGGACGGGTGCTGAAGACCGCCAATCGCCAGGTCGGCGCCGGTGACCTGTTCAGCCTCATGGGGCACTGGCTGCAGGCGCTGATGATCGGCATCAATAACGGTTCGCCGCATCTGGCGCCGGTTTCCCGTATTTCCGCGAAAAACGCATCTTCTGCTGACAAGGCTGAGTGAACATGCAATTCGATATCTGGACCCAGAGCTTGCTGACCGCGATGAACACCCTGTGGGGCAAGCTGGCAGGCTTCATTCCCAACCTGCTCGGCGCCCTGGTGGTCGTTCTGCTCGGCTTCGTCATCGCCAAGCTGCTCGATGCGCTGCTTTCCAAGCTGCTGGCCAAGCTGGGCCTGGACCGGCTGATGGGTGGCACCGGCCTGACCAAGCTGCTGGCCCGGGTCGGCATCCAGGTTCCGGTCTCGACGCTGGTCGGCAAGATCGTCTACTGGTTCGTGCTGCTCGTCTTCCTCGTATCCGCCGCCGAGTCGCTCGGCCTGCAGCGGGTATCCGCCACGCTGGACGTCCTCGCCCTGTACCTGCCCAAGGTGTTCGGCGCGGCCCTGGTGCTGATCGTCGGCGTGCTCCTGGCGCAACTGGTGAACAGCGTCGTGCGCGGCGCGGCGGACGGCGTCGGCCTCGAATACGCGAACGGCCTGGGGCGGATCGCCCAGTGGCTGGTCATCATCATCAGCATCTCGGTGGCGGTGGGGCAGCTCGAGGTCAAGACCGACCTGCTCAACTACATCATCGCCATCGTCCTGATCACCGTCGGCCTGGCCGCTGCGCTGGCCCTGGGCCTGGGCAGCCGCGAGGTCGCCGGGCAGATCATTGCAGGAATCTACGTCCGCGAGCTGTATCAGGTCGGACAACAGGTGAAAGTGGGTGACGTTGAAGGCACTATTGAAGAGATAGGTACGGTCAAGACCATCCTGCTGACGGAAGAGGGAGAGCTTGTGTCGCTGGCCAACCGTCTACTGCTCGATCAGCGAGTTACCAGCCGCTGATCCGGGAGAGATAATGGACGTGGCTGCTCTGCAGGGCGGCCCGGCTTACGATATGACTGGCCTGATCTCACTTGAATAAGCCTCACCCCCTGTCACAGCGGTATGACCCCCGCCAGCTTTCCGATGAAGAGCTGGTCGAGCGTGCGCACTCGGAGCTGTTCCACGTGACGCGCGCCTATGAAGAATTGATGCGGCGTTACCAGCGCACGCTGTTCAACGTCTGTGCCCGCTACCTGGGCAACGACCGCGACGCGGACGACGTGTGCCAGGAGGTGATGCTGAAAGTTTTGTACGGGTTGAAGAACTTTGAGGGCAAGTCGAAGTTCAAAACATGGCTATATAGCATCACGTACAACGAGTGCATCACGCAGTACCGCAAGGAGCGCCGCAAGCGCCGATTGATGGATGCGCTCAGCCTCGACCCGCTGGAGGAGGCTTCCGAGGAGAAGTCGCCGAAGGTTGAGGAGCGGGGCGGATTGGATCGTTGGCTCGTCCATGTCAATCCGATAGATCGGGAGATTCTGGTTCTTCGCTTCGTCGCGGAACTGGAGTTTCAGGAGATAGCGGATATCATGCACATGGGTCTGAGTGCGACGAAAATGCGCTACAAGCGGGCACTGGACCGCCTGCGCGAAAAGTTTTCAGATGCGACCGAAACATAGTTGGGTAAATATTGTCTCTCTATGCGGGAAGTTCTGATAAACTTGCCACCCAAGTTGTGCGGCTGATTGTTGGACAACTAACTGACCATCAAGATGGGGATTTAACGGATGAAACTGAAGAACACCTTAGGCGTTGTCATCGGCTCGCTGGTTGCCGCTTCGGCAATGAACGCCTTTGCCCAGGGCCAGAACTCGGTAGAGATCGAAGCCTTCGGCAAGCGCTACTTCACCGACAGCGTTCGCAACATGAAGAACGCGGACCTGTACGGCGGCTCGATCGGTTACTTCCTGACCGACGACGTCGAGCTGGCGCTGTCCTACGGTGAGTACCATGACGTTCGTGGCACCTACGAAACCGGCAACAAGAAGGTCCACGGCAACCTGACCTCCCTGGACGCCATCTACCACTTCGGTACCCCGGGCGTAGGTCTGCGTCCGTACGTGTCGGCTGGTCTGGCTCACCAGAACATCACCAACATCAACAGCGACAGCCAAGGCCGTCAGCAGATGACCATGGCCAACATCGGCGCTGGTCTGAAGTACTACTTCACCGAGAACTTCTTCGCCAAGGCCAGCCTCGACGGCCAGTACGGTCTGGAGAAGCGTGACAACGGTCACCAGGGCGAGTGGATGGCTGGCCTGGGCGTCGGCTTCAACTTCGGTGGTTCGAAAGCCGCTCCGGCTCCGGAACCGGTTGCCGACGTTTGCTCCGACTCCGACAACGACGGCGTTTGCGACAACGTCGACAAGTGCCCGGATACCCCGGCCAACGTCACCGTTGACGCCAACGGCTGCCCGGCTGTCGCCGAAGTCGTACGCGTACAGCTGGACGTGAAGTTCGACTTCGACAAGTCCAAGGTCAAAGAGAACAGCTACGCTGACATCAAGAACCTGGCTGACTTCATGAAGCAGTACCCGTCCACTTCCACCACCGTTGAAGGTCACACCGACTCCGTCGGCACCGACGCTTACAACCAGAAGCTGTCCGAGCGTCGTGCCAACGCCGTTCGTGACGTACTGGTCAACGAGTACGGTGTAGAAGGTGGTCGCGTGAACGCTGTTGGTTACGGCGAGTCCCGCCCGGTTGCCGACAACGCCACCGCTGAAGGCCGCGCTATCAACCGTCGCGTTGAAGCCGAAGTAGAAGCTGAAGCCAAGTAATCGGCTGAGCCTCTAAGGAAAAACCCGGCCCAGGCCGGGTTTTTCTTTGCCTGGAAAAAGACCGCTCGTCAGGCGCTCAGGGAAATCGGTTGCGACACGATGTCGCGGGTTACTTCGCCGATCACCAGGATCGCCGGGCTTTTCAAGGCGAAACGTCCGGCGTCCCGCAGTAGCTCGCCGAGGTTGCTGCGGCATTCGCGCTGGTTGCCCAAGGTGGCGTTCTCGATCATCGCCAGCGGCGTATCCTCGGCCATGCCTCCAGCCAGCAGCCCGGCCTGGATCTCCGCGAGTCGGGCGACGCCCATGTAGACCACCAGCGTGGTACCGCTGCGTGCCAGGGCTTCCCAGGCCAGCGGGCTGTCGTCCTGGGTATGCGCGGTCACCAGGGTCACGCCGCGGCTGATGCCGCGGTAGGTAAGCGGTATACCGCAGGCAGTGGCGCCAGCCAGCCCGGCGGTGATGCCGTTCACTATCTCGCTGTCTATCCCGTGCCGGGCCAGCCATTCGGCTTCTTCGCCGGCGCGGCCGAAGATGCATGGATCGCCGCCTTTCAGGCGCACCACGCTGCGTCCCTGGCGGGCATGCCGCAGCATCAGGCGCTGGATGAAGTCCTGCGGTGTGGAGCGGCAGCCGCCGCGTTTGCCGACCCGGACCAGCCGGGCGGACGGACAGTGCTCCAGTATGCTCGGGTTGACCAGATCGTCGACCATCACCACATCCGCGTCCTGCAGGGCGCGAACTGCCTTCAGGGTCAACAGTTCCGGATCGCCGGGACCCGCACCCACCAGCCAGACCTTACCGCTCATCGTCGTTCTCCTCAGGCATTCGCCGCCATGGGCCGGGGGGCCGCCAGCAGTCTCTTGATTTCCGGTACGCAGGAGCCGCAGCCGGTGCCGCAGCCGAACTCGCGCTTCAATCCGTCCAGGTCCAATCCGCGGGCGATGCCGCCGAGCACCGTTTGCTGGCTGACGTTCTGGCAACTGCACAGGGTCTTGCCGCCCGCACCCTGGCTGGGTCGTCCCGGTGCCGCGCCGAGTGGGGCGAGCAGCCAGCGGCGTAGCTCGCTATCGGCCCGGCCGGTAAGCCAGAGCTCTTTCAACCAGTCTCGGACGAGGGTTTCGCCGGCGAGCCGGACGGCGACGATGCGCCCGTCTTCGAGGCGCACGCGCTTGCCGATGGCGCGCCGGGGGTCGTCGTAGGCGAGGATCGGCCCGTCGAGCAATTCGAGTTGGCGATCTATCCGCTCCAGCAGGTCTGCGCCAGGTGCCTCATGGTGTGCGGCGCTGACCAGCAGGGCGGGGCGCTCGCGTCCGGCGAGACTGAAGCTGGCGTGGTCGAAGACTTCGCACAGCGCACGGAGGGCCTCGAAACGCGCCTGGATATCGGTTTCCACTAGCGCGAACAGGCGCCAGGGCAGTTCGACGGATTCGACCTGAACCCCGGCGTGCTTGAGTTCGGGTTGTTTCGACAGGGGGTCGAACGCCGGCAGGGTCAGGACATTGCAGCCCAGGCCCTTGAGGAAGCGATCGCCCCAGTGCATCGGCAGGAAGGCCTGGCCGGGGCGCACCGAGTCGTCTGCACTCACTGGCAGGATCAGGGCGCCACGCCGGCTCTTCAGGCGCACGAGCTGCCCGTCCTGCAGTTGGCGGCGGCGCAGTTCCTCGGGATGCAGGTGCACCAGGGCCTCCTCTTCATGGCCGAACAGGCGTGCGCAGGTGCCGGTCCGGCTCATGCCGTGCCACTGGTCGCGCAAGCGTCCGGTATTGAGGGTCAGCGGGTAGCGCGCGTCGCGTTTTTCCTGGGCGGCGCGGTAGGGTTCGGCGACCAGTTGCGCGCGTCCCGAGGCGGTAGGGAAGCGGCCGTCTGCATAGAGCCGTGCGGTGCCGTGCTCCGCGCCAGTGGGAAATGGCCATTGCTGCGGCCCCAGGCGGTCGAGCAGTGCGTAGCTGAGGCCGGAAAGATCGAGGTCGCGGCCGGCGGTAAGCAGCTTGTATTCGTCGAACAGGCTGCGGCTGTCGGCAAAGGCGAACAGGCCGGGTTTAGCGGGTCGCAGGTGCCCTTCCAGGCGGCGCGCGAAGTCGCAGACGATGTTCCAGTCCTGGCGTGCTTCCCCGGGGGGCGGAACGGCCCGACGGACATGACTGACCCGCCGTTCCGAATTGGTCACGGAGCCTTCCTTTTCTCCCCAGGATGCGGCTGGAAGCAAAAGGTCGGCGTATTGGCAGGTTTCCGTGCCGGCGAAGGCTTCCTGGACCACCACGAAGGGACAGCGGGCAAGGGCCTCGTGGATCTTGCGCTGGTCCGGCAGCGATTGCGCGGGGTTGGTACAGGCGATCCAGAGCGCCTTGATCCGGCCGTCGTGGACCGCATCGAACAGCTCGATGGCGCTGAGACCGGGGGACGTGGGCAACTGTTCCACGCCCCAGTAGTGCGCCACCTCGGCGCGATGGCCGGGATCGGCGGCTTCGCGGTGGCCGGGCAGCAGGTTGGCCAGGCTGCCGGTCTCGCGACCGCCCATGGCGTTCGGCTGGCCGGTGAGGGAAAACGGCCCGCATCCGGCGCGGCCGATCTTGCCGGTGGCCAGGTGCAGGTTGATCAGCGCGCTGTTCTTGGCGCTGCCGGTGCTGGACTGGTTGAGCCCCATGCACCAGAGCGAAAGGAAGCGCGGCGAACGGCCGATCCATTCGGCGCAGCGCTGCAGGTCGGCGCGGTCGATGCCGCAGATGTCGGCGACGGCGGCCGGGGTGTAGTCGCGCACCAGTTCCTTCAGGTCGGCGAAACCCTCGGTATGCTCGGCGATGAACGAACGGTCGATCCAGTCCTCCCAGAGCAGGATATGCAGGATGCCGTGGAACAGTGCGACGTCGGTGCCGGGCAGCAGCGCCAGGTGCAGGTCGGCCAGCTCGCAGGTGTCGGTGCGCCGCGGGTCGATCACCACGATGCGCATCTCCGGCCGAGCGGCCTTGGCGGCTTCCAGGCGACGGAACAGGACCGGGTGGGCGAAGGCCATGTTGCTGCCGGCGATCAGCACGCAATCGGCGCAGTCGAGGTCTTCGTAGCTGCACGGCGGTGCGTCGGCGCCCAGGCTGCGCTTGTAGCCGACCACCGCCGAGGACATGCACAGGCGCGAATTGCTGTCGATGTTGTTGGTGCCGACCAGGGCCCGCGCCAGCTTGTTGAAGGCGTAGTAGTCCTCGGTCAGCAACTGGCCGGATATATAGAAGGCCACGCTGTCCGGCCCGTGTTCGCGAATGGTCTCGGCGAAACGCCCGGCGGCATGTTCCAGGGCACTCTCCCAGTCGCTGCGGGCCCGCGCCAGTTGCTTGCCGAGGCGCAGTTGGGGGTACAGCGCGCGGGCCTGGAGGTCGCCGGTCAGGTGCAGGCTGGCGCCTTTGCTGCAGAGTCTGCCGAAGTTGGCCGGGTGCCGCGGGTCGCCTTGCACGCCGAGGATGCGTTCGCCGTCGTGTTCGATCAGGACGCCACAACCCACGCCGCAGTAGCAGCAGGTCGAAGCGGTGGTGCGCAGCGGGGAATCTGTCGACATGCTCGGCTCCTGTTATCGGCGAGAGATCAGGCGCACAGCGCCACGCTGTCCAGGCCGAGCAGCACCCGTCCGTTCTCCACCCGCACCGGGTGGCGATGGGCGCAGCCCTGGTCCGGGGCCACGGCTTCGCCGCTCTCCAGTTCGATCTGCCAGTTGTGCAACGGACAGGCCACTCGCTTGCCGTAGATCAGGCCCTGGGACAGCGGGCCGCCCTTGTGCGGGCAGCGGTCATCGAGGGCGAAGACCTGGTCGTCGGAGGCGCGGAAGATGGCGATGTCGCCTTTCGGGCCGGCGACCACGCGCGAGCCCAGCGGGTTGATTTCATCGAGGGCGCAGATATCCAGCCAGTTCATCGGTTCACTCCGGTAGGGGGAGGGCCGCCGTGGGACGGCCCGGACAAGGGATTCAGACGTTTTCCAGTTGCTTGAGCGGAATCCGTTCGAACTCCTTCTTCAATTGCGGCTGTTCGATGCGCTGCTTCCATGGGTCCTGCTCGAAGGACAGGGCGAATTGCAGGCGGTCGTTGAGCGCCTTGCGGTTTTCCGCGTCCTCGACCACCGCCTTGCGGATGTGCTCCATGCCGACCCGCTGCAGGTAATGCACCGTGCGCTCCAGGTAGAAGGCTTCCTCGCGGTAGAGCTGGAGGAAGGCGCCGTTGTATTCGCGCACTTCTTCGGCGGTCTTGAGCTTGACGAAGAACTCCGCGACCTCGGTCTTGATCCCGCCGTTGCCGCCGATGTACATCTCCCAGCCGGAGTCCACGCCGATGATGCCGACGTCCTTGATCCCGGCCTCGGCGCAGTTGCGCGGGCAGCCGGAGACCGCCAGCTTGACCTTGTGCGGCGACCACATGTTGAACAGGTCGTGTTCCAGATCGATGCCCAGCTGCGTCGAGTTCTGCGTGCCGAAGCGGCAGAACTCGCTGCCGACGCAGGTCTTCACGGTGCGGATGGATTTGCCGTAGGCATGTCCGGAGGGCATGTCGAGGTCTTTCCAGATGGCCGGCAGGTCGTCCTTCTTCACCCCCAGCAGGTCGATGCGCTGGCCACCGGTGACCTTGACCATCGGCACCTGGTACTTGTCGGCGACGTCGGCGATGCGCCGCAACTCGGCGGCGTTGGTCACGCCACCCCACATCCGCGGTACCACCGAGTAGGTGCCGTCCTTCTGGATGTTGGCGTGGGCGCGTTCGTTGATCAGGCGCGACTGCGGATCGTCCTTGGCTTCTCCCGGCCAGGTCGAGATCAGGTAGTAGTTCAGGGCCGGACGGCAGGTGGCACAGCCGTTCGGGGTCTTCCAGTCCATGAAGCGCATGGCGGCGTCGAGACTGGTCAGCCGGTGTTCGCGAATGGCCTTGCGGATCTGCCCGTGGTTGAGGTCGCTGCAGCCGCAGATGGCCTTCTCGCTCTTCGGCTTGACGTCGGCGGCGCCGCCGACGGTGCTGATCAGGATCTGTTCCACCAATCCCGCGCAGGAGCCACAGGAGCTGGCGGCCTTGGTGTGTTTCTTGACTTCGTCGACGCTGAACAGGCCGTGTTCTTGTATGGCCTTGACGATGGTGCCCTTGCAGACGCCGTTGCAGCCGCATACTTCGGCCGTGTCGGGCATGCTCGCGGCGCTGTTCTGGCCCTGGTGGCCGACATCGCCGAGGGCGTTCTCGCCGAACATCAGGTGGTCGCGGATCTGCGCGACGTTGTGGTTCTCGCGGATCTGCCGGAAGTACCAGCCGCCGTCGGCGGTGTCGCCGTAGAGACAGGCGCCGACCAGTACATCGTCCTTGATCACCAGTTTCTTGTAGACGCCGCCGATGGGGTCGGAAAGGGTGATGGTCTCGCTGCCTTCGCCGCCGATGAAGTCGCCGGCGGAGAACAGGTCGATACCGGTCACCTTGAGCTTGGTCGAGGTCACCGAGCCCTGGTAGCGGGCGTAGCCGAGATGAGCCAGGTGGTTGGCGCAGACCTTGGCCTGCTCGAACAGCGGCGCAACCAGGCCGTAGGCGATGCCACGGTGGTTGGCGCATTCGCCGACCGCATAGATGCGTGGGTCGTAGGTCTGCAGGGTGTCGTTGACCAGGATGCCGCGGTTGCAGGGGATGCCCGCGCTTTCGGCCAGCTCGGTATTGGGGCGGATGCCGGCGGCCATTACCACCAGGTCGGCGGGAATCACGTCGCCGTCGTTGAACTGCACGGCACAGACCCGGCCGCTGCCGTTGTCCATCAGTTCCTGGGTCTGGGTGTTCAGGCGGAAGCGGATGCCGCGGGCTTCCAGCGCGCCTTGCAGGAGTTTGCCGGCGGTGCGGTCCAGTTGGCGTTCCAGCAGCCAGTCGGAGAGGTGCACGACGGTCACGTCCATGCCGCGTTGCTTGAGGCCGTTGGCCGCCTCCAGGCCGAGCAGGCCGCCGCCGATCACCACCGCGTGGCTGTGGGTCCGGGCGCAGTCGATCATGGCCTGGGTGTCGGCGATGTCGCGGTAGCCGATCACGCCCTGCAGGCGATTGCCGGGTATCGGCAGGATGAAGGGGACCGAGCCGGTGGCCAGCAGCAGGCGGTCGTACTCGGCCTCGCTGCCGTCCGCGGCGACCACCCTGCGGCGAAGCCGGTCGATCTGCACCACCTTGCGGTCGAGGAGGAGCTTGATGCCGTTTTCCGCATACCAGTTGAGGTCGTTGAGGACGATTTCCTCGAAGGTCTGCTCGCCGGCCAGCACCGGGGACAGCAGGATGCGGTTGTAGTTGGGATGGGGCTCGGCGCCGAACACCGTGATGTCGTAGAAGTCCGAGTTGAGCTTGAGCAGTTCTTCCAGGGTACGGACCCCGGCCATGCCGTTGCCGACCATCACCAGCTTGATCTTCTTCATGCGGAGGAGCTCCTGCATAAGGTTGGCGCAAACAAAAAAGGCGTCCCGCTGTTGCCAGCAGGACGCCTTTGTCCAGGTCCCGTTCGGTCGGGAAACGCCGCCTCGTCGTTGAGGCAGGCGCTTTGTTGTCGATTGTCGGGAGAACCCAAGCAGGCGCCGTGCCAATTTGCGCTATTGCCTATCTCCATGGCCTTGCAGGGATAACGCGGGGCCTCCCCGCGGTCTTTCTGCCCCGTGCCGGGGCGTATCGCACCGGGCTGGTGCCTCTCAGCCCTTCAGCCAGACCAGGAGTAGCGCCAGGTTGGCGGCCAGGGACAGCAGGGCGATGGCGCGCCAGGTCTGCAGCGGTTCGCGCTCCAGCAATGGGCGGGTTGCCGCGGCCGGCAACGCTTCTCCCTGTTGCAGCGAGAGCAGCCATTCCTCGGCGGTCTCGAAGCGCTGTGCGGGGTCGCAGGCGACGGCGCGCAGCAGCAGGTCGTCGATCCAGGCCGGCAGGTCGGGGCGATAGCGGCTGGGCGGGACGGGGCGACCGAAGCGCGGGTGCTGGAAGGCTTCGATCTCGCCATAGGGATAGCGCCCGGTCAGCGCCTGGTAGAGGCAGACGCCGGTGGCGTAGAGATCCTGGCGCACCGAGGGCGAGGTGCCGGAGAAGCACTCCGGCGCCAGGTAGCTGGGCGTACCCGGTAGCAGATGGGGGTCTTCGCGCGACAATCCCGGACACCAGGCCAGACCGAAATCCAGCAGGCGCAGCTCGCCGTCGCGGCCGAGGTGGAGATTTTCCGGCTTGAGGTCGCGGTGCAGCAGGTTGCGTCTATGCAACTGGCCAAGCCCGCGCAGCAGCTGGTTGGCCAGCCCCAGCCACTCCGGCAGCGACAGCGGACCATGGTTGCGCAAGCGCTCGGCGAGAGTCTCTCCAGGGTGCTCGCGCATCAGGTAATACAGATGCTGGCGCTGCGCCAATCCGTGCAGCTCGGGGAAATGCCGGCCCTGGACGCGGCGCAGGAACCATTCCTCGAGCAGCAGGGCCTGGGTTGCCAGCGGATCGTCGGCACGTGCGGCGGGAAGGGTCTTCAGCAGCCAGGGTTGGCCCTGGCCATCCTCGACCCGGTAGAGCAGGGACTGGCGGGATTCGCCGAGCAACTGCCGGACCCGCCAGCCTTCGAAGAGCTGGTCGGGCTTCAGCGGTGGCGGCAGTGGCCAGTGGCCCAGTTGCGCGAGGGCGTCGCCGAGGCTGCCTGCGGGCACGGCTTCCACGCGCACCAGCAGGGCGCTGGCGTTGTCCTGGCTGCCTGCCAGGTGGGCGGCGCGAACCAGAGCCTCGGCGCTGCGCTGCGGCTCTTCGGCGTTGCGCAGGATGCTGCGGATGCCGCTGTCGCCCAGCGTCGCCCAGACGCCGTCGCTGACCAGTAGCCACTGGCTGCCGGGCTCCAGATCGCCTTCCAGATAGTCGACCACCAGATGCTGGTCCAGTCCCAGGGCGCGGGTCAGCACGTGTTGCATGTGCGGCTGTTCCCAGACGTGGTCGCTGGTCTGCCGGAGCAACTCGCCGTCGCGCCACAGGTAGGTCCGGCAATCGCCGACGTGGGCCAGGGTGTAGCGGGTGCCGCGCAGCACCAGGGCGGTGAGGGTGGTGAGCAGCGGCTGGCCGCCGCCGTTGGCCTGTAGCCAGCGGTTCTGTGCCAGCAGCAGGCGGTCCAGGGACTGCACGATGGCCCAGGTTTCCGGAGTCGCATAGTAATCCAGGGCCAGCGCTTGCAGGCTGCTGCGCGCCGCCAGGCCGCCATCGGCGCACTGGCTGACACCGTCGGCGATGGCCAGCAGGTGTCCCTTGCTGGCGGCCAGGGCCGGCGCCGGGGTGACCACCCGCAGCGCGTCCTGGTTTTCCGTGCGAGGCCCGCAGGCGCTGGCCTCGCCGATGCTCAGTCGCAGCCCCACGCTCAGACCCGCGCGGCGGTAACCGCGGCCGAGCCCCAGGTGGTGCGCCAGCGCCGCTTCACCCCGTGGAGGCCGAACCAGGCCAGCACGCCGAGACTGGCGAACAGCCACAGGCCGAGCTGGTAGTCGCCGGTGCTTTGCTTGATCGCGCCGAGGCCGGCAGTCAGGCAGAAGCCGCCGATGCCGCCGGCCATGCCGATCAGCCCGGTCATCACGCCGATTTCCTTGTGGAAGCGCTGCGGTACCAACTGGAACACCGCGCCATTGCCGGCACCGAGACTGAGCATGGCGACCACGAACAGGCCGAGGGCGGCCATCGCGCTGGACAAGTGGAAACCGACCGCGGCGATGCAGATGGCGGCCAGGGTGTACACCATCAGCAGGCTGCGGATGCCGCCGATGCGATCGGCGAGGGCGCCACCGAGCGGGCGCATCAGGCTGCCGGCGAAGACGCAGGCGGCGGTGTAGTAGCCGGCGGTCACCGGGTTCAGGCCGTACTGGTCGTGGAAATAGCCGGGCAGGGTGCTGGCCAGGCCGAGGAAGCCGCCGAAGGTGACGCTGTAGAAGAACATGAACCACCAGCTGTCGCGGTCGCCGAGGGCTTTCAGGTAATCGCCCATGGCCTTGGGCGCCGGCCGCTGCGGGGCGTTGCGCGCGACCATGGCGAACACCAGGAGGGTCAGGACGAGCGGCAGCAGGGCGAAGCCGAACACATTGTTCCAGCCGAACGCGGCGGCCAGGCCGGGGGCGAAGAGGGCGGCGAGCACGGTGCCGGAGTTGCCCGCGCCGGCGATGCCCATGGCCTTGCCCTGGTGTTGCGGCGGGTACCATTGCGATGCGAGCGGCAGGGCCACGGCGAAGGATGCCCCGGCGAAGCCGAGGAACAACCCCAGCAGCAGTGCCTGCGCATAGCTGTTCACGCCCAGCAGCCAGGCGGCCGCCAGGGCGGCGATGACGATGACCTGGGCGAGGATGCCGGCGCTCTTCGGCGACCAGCGATCGGCCAGCAGGCCGAGCAGGAAGCGCAGTACGGCGCCGGCGAGGATCGGCGTGGCGACCATCATCGCGCGCTGCTGGGTGCTCAGTTGCAGGTCGCCGGCAATCTGCACCCCCAGCGGGCCGAGCACGTACCAGACCATGAAGCTCAGGTCGAAATAGAGAAACGCCGCGAACAGGGTCGGCGCATGGCCGGCCTTCCAGAAGCTGTTGTTCATCGAACACCTCGTATCCAGCGGAATCGGGGCGGAACGGCCGCCCGGCGGAAGTTGCATCGCTACAAGGTGAGCGTCCGACAGCGGACCACCCACCCGCCCCGACGCTGGGGCGAAACGACGAAGACGCCACGGGCCTCTGCCGGGAAGGAGAGGCCGCGCGACGTCTTTGTCGGGGATGGGTAACCGCCGTTGGCTACCGTCAGGCAGGACGTAGCAAGCTCTTTGCCAAGTTGTCGAAAGCGCGGCGTAGAGCGGTTGCAGGGACAACCATGGCGTCGGGCGTGCACGCCGCGGTGGCAGGCGTCGGGGGCTTGCACAGGGCTGGGGCGGCGCGTCCGTGCGCCGTCGGCGGTTCAGCGATGGGCGGTGTTCAGGTGGTAGATGGTCACGCGGCTGCCTTCGCCGCTGTCGCCGGCGTTGTCGTTCACGTAGGCGCCGGCCTTGAAATAGAGCAACTGGTCGTTCCAGGCGCTGCCGAGGGTCTGGTAGTAAGCGTCCTCTTCGCCGTCCTGGCTGCGTGCGCGCACCGCCAACTCGCCGCTGGAGGTGACGCGCAGGCTGTAGTTGAAACGCTCGCCCAGGCGTACCTGCTCGAGGATCGACACGTTGCGGCTATAGGAATCGTCCGGGTGGTTGCGTACCAGCGCCTCGACCCGGCCGAGGCCTTCCTCGGGCTTGTAGTAGTACTGCAGCTTCACCAGAGGTTCGCCGTCGTCGGTCTGTGGCGACTTGCTGTGGATCTGGCCGATGATCACCTTGTTCTTCGAGGGGACCTTCTCGACGCTCATGGTCACCCGCAATTCGTTGTCGGCCTGCCAGTAGTACCAGTTGTCGAGGCTGCCGTCGGCCTGGGTTTCGCGCAGTTCGGTGCGGGGATAGGTGCTGTCCTCGGTGTGCGAGCCGTCGATGGGCACCCAGAAGACCAGGCCGCCATCGTTGCCTTGCTGGAAGTACCGGCTCTGGTAGCCGTTGTTGAGTTGCTGGGTGGTGATCACCTGCGGGGTGGGTTCGGTGGGAATGGTAAGGTTCCAGGTGCTGAGATCGATCATGCTGAGCATCTCCTGACCGCTGAGTCGGCGGTGCGGTTCGGGCGGACGCCTGCGGCTCCTAGCCCTGGGCGTCCACTGCGGGCCTCCCTGGTCATGCTAGTCGAGGGTGGCGAGGGGGTAGCTCCCAGAACGGATAGGGCCGTTCCGGGCGCACGAGCATAGCCGCGCCGCTCTGCGCCGGGGGCCAGCAGGGTGGCTGGCGATATGATCGCCAGCTGCCCAGCCGGATTCAGCCGCCGAGCATGTCGTGCATGGCGATGATCTGCTCGGCGACCTGGATCAGCTTCTGCTGGCGGCTCATGGCCTGGCGTCGCATCAGCGTGTAGGCTTCCTCCTCGCCGCAATGCTTCATCTTCATCAGCAGGCCCTTGGCCAGCTCGATGCGCTTGCGCTCGGCCAGCTGCGCCTCGCGCGCCTGCAGTTGAGCGCGCAGCGCCTGGTCGCTCTCGAAGCGCGCCATGGCCACGTCGAGGATCGGTTGCAGGCGGCTGGCCTGGATGCCTTCGACGATGTAGGCGCTGACCCCGGACTGGATGGCGCGGCGCATCACTCCCGGATCGTGCTCGTCGGTGAACATCACGATCGGGCGCGGCTGGTCGCGGCTGACCAGGCAGACCTGCTCCATCACGTCGCGGCCGGGAGACTCCGTGTCGATCAGGATCACGTCGGGACGCAGCGCTTCGACGCGAGCCGGCAGGTCGATGGTCAGCCCCGACTCGTCCACCACTTCGAAACCGCTCTCGAGCAGGGCGGCCCTGAGGCGTCCGACTTTCTTCGGCGTGTCGTCGATCAGCAGGATACGCAGCATGGCGGGCGCACCAGGGTCAGAGGTCGATACCCTGGCCGGTTTCGGCCAGGGCGTGGATCGGGAAGCTGCGGGCGTAGCCGGCGGGGTCGCTGCCGTCCCAGGTGCGCCCGTCGATCAGCGTCGAGCGGCGCATGTCGGCGCCGTCCAGGCGCAGGCCAAGGGCCGTCGCGGCATCGCGGTACAGCGCGGTCTGCTGGACCCTGCGGGCGATGCCCAGGTAGTCCGGGTCTTCGCGCAGCAGGCCCCAGCGGCGGAACTGGGTCATGAACCACATGCCATCCGAGAGCCAGGGCCGGTTGACTTCGCCGTCGGCGTAGAAACGCAGCGGATGCGGGTCCTGCCAGGCGTTGCCGAGGCCGTCCTGGTAGCGGCCGAAGAAGCGCGGCTGGATCGCGCCGAGCGGAGCGTCGACATAGTCGCGGCCGCTGATCAGTTGCGCGGTGCCCAGGCGGTTCTCGGCGTTCTGTTCGATGAAGCGGCTGGCGTCGAGGACCGCCATGACCAGCGCGCGGGCGGTGTTCGGGTAGGCGTCGACGAAGGCGCGGGTAGTGCCGAGGACCTTTTCCGGGTGGTCCGGCCAGATCGCCTGGCTGGTGGCGATGGTGAAGCCCTGGCCCTGGTCCACGGCCAGGGCGCCCCAGGGACCGCCGGCGCAGAACCCGTCGATGCGCCCGGCCTGGAGATGGCCGACCATCTGCGCCGGTGGAACCACCACGCTGTGCACGTCGTGCAGCGGATGCAGACCGATGCTCGCCAGCCAGTAGTTCAGCCAGAGCGCGTGGGTACCGGTGGGAAAGGTCTGCGCCAGGGTCAGGCGTGCACCATTCTGGCGCCGATGCCGGAGCAGTGCCTCCGCACTGGTCACGCCAGCCTGCTTCAGCGGTTCGGAAAGATTGATCGCCTGGCCGTTCTGGCACAGTCCCATGAGCACCGCCATCTCGCTTGCCGCGCTGCCGCCGAGGCCGAGCTGGACGCCGTAGACCAGCCCGTACAGGCACTGCGCGGCATCCAGCTCGCCGCTGAGCAGCTTGTCGCGCAAGGCGGCCCAGGACGGTTGGCGCCTGAGATTGAGCGTGAGGCCGTAGGGCTGGGCGAAGCCCTGGGTGGCGGCCACGATCAGCGAGGCCGAATCGGTCAGCGCCATGAAACCGATGTCCAGGGCGCTCTTTTCCGGTGCGTCGGAACCGCCGGCCCAGGCCTGGCTGCGTATCGCTCTGTCTGTCATCACCACCTCGAGTGCGGGAGGGCGGCGCGGGTCGTCCCGTTTTCCAGTGCGCCGGCGCCGTCGTCGGCGCGCTTTTCCATAGCTGCCACAGCAAGCGCTATGCCAGGCGGCGCGGGGGTTTTCGCCGGGCAAGAAAAAGCCCCGCACGGGGCGGGGCTTGTTCGACGCGTCGCTGGATCAGGCCTGGACGACCGGGATCTTGGCGTTCGCAGCCGCTTCGCGGAACTCGGCGATCTGGTCGAAGCTCAGGTAGCGGTAGACGTCGGCAGCCATGCTGTCGATGTCCTTCGCGTAGGCCATGTACTCCTCCACGGTTGGCAGTTTGCCGAGGATCGAGGAGACCGCCGCCAGCTCGGCCGATGCCAGGAACACATCGGTGGCATCGCCCAGACGGTTCGGGAAGTTACGGGTCGAAGTGGAGACCACGGTGGAACCGGTCTGGACGCGAGCCTGGTTGCCCATGCACAGCGAGCAGCCCGGCATTTCCATGCGCGCGCCAGCCTTGCCGTAGATGCCGTAGTAGCCTTCCTCGGTCAGCTGGTGGGCGTCCATCTTGGTCGGCGGAGCCAGCCACAGACGGGTCGGGATACCGCCCTTGACCTTGTCCAGCAGCTTGCCGGCGGCGCGGAAGTGACCGATGTTGGTCATGCAGGAGCCGATGAACACTTCATCGATCTTGCGGCCCTGTACGCTCGACAGCAGACGCGCGTCGTCCGGATCGTTCGGCGCGCAGAGCACCGGCTCCTTGACGTCGGCCAGGTCGATCTCGATCACCGCGGCGTACTCGGCGTCCTTGTCGGCTTCCAGCAGCTCCGGCTTGGCCAGCCAGGCTTCCATCGCCTGGGCGCGACGCTCCAGGGTGCGCGGGTCGCCGTAGCCTTCGCCGATCATCCAGCGCAGCAGGGTGATGTTGGACTTCAGGTACTCGGCGATCGCCTGTTCCGGCAGCTTGATGGTGCAGCCGGCGGCGGAACGCTCGGCCGAGGCGTCGGACAGCTCGAAGGCCTGTTCCACGGTCAGGTCGTTGAGGCCTTCGATCTCGAGGATGCGGCCGGAGAAGATGTTCTTCTTGCCTTTCTTCTCGACGGTCAGCAGGCCCTGCTGGATCGCGTAGTAAGGGATCGCATGGACCAGGTCACGCAGGGTGATGCCCGGTTGCAGCTTGCCCTTGAAGCGCACCAGCACCGACTCCGGCATGTCCAGCGGCATCACGCCGGTGGCGGCGGCGAAGGCCACCAGGCCGGAGCCGGCCGGGAACGAGATGCCGATCGGGAAGCGGGTGTGCGAGTCGCCGCCGGTACCAACGGTATCGGGCAGCAGCATGCGGTTCAGCCAGCTGTGGATGATGCCGTCGCCCGGGCGCAGCGACACGCCGCCACGGGTCATGATGAAGTCGGGCAGGGTGTGGTGGGTCTTGACGTCGATCGGCTTCGGATAGGCCGCGGTGTGGCAGAAGGACTGCATCACCAGGTCGGCGGAGAAGCCGAGGCAGGCGAGGTCCTTCAGTTCGTCGCGGGTCATCGGGCCGGTGGTGTCCTGGGAACCGACGGTGGTCATCTTCGGTTCGCAGTAGGTGCCCGGGCGCACGCCCTGGCCTTCCGGCAGACCGCAGGCGCGGCCGACCATTTTCTGCGCCAGGGTGAAGCCCTTGCCGCTATCGGCCGGTGCTTCCGGCTTGCGGAACAGGTCGGAGGCGCCCAGGCCCAGCTCGGCGCGGGCCTTCTCGGTCAGGCCACGGCCGACGATCAGCGGGATACGGCCGCCGGCGCGGACTTCGTCGAGCAGGACCGGGGTCTTCAGCTCGAAGGTGGTGACCACTTCGCCGCTGTCGTGGCGAACGACCTTGCCTTCATAGGGGTATACGTCGATGACGTCGCCCATGGCCAGGTTGGTGCAGTCGAACTCGATCGGCAGGGCGCCGGCATCTTCCATGGTGTTGTAGAAGATCGGCGCGATCTTGGTGCCGAAGCAGAAGCCGCCGGCACGCTTGTTCGGCACGAACGGAATGTCGTCGCCGAAGAACCACAGCACCGAGTTGGTGGCGGATTTGCGCGAGGAACCGGTGCCGACCACGTCGCCGACGTAGGCGACCGGGAAGCCCTTGGCCTTGACCGCTTCGATCTGCTTCAGCGGACCGACCGAACCCGGCTGGACCGGCTCGATGCCGTCGCGGGCCATCTTCAGCATGGCCAGGGCGTGCAGCGGGATGTCCGGGCGCGACCAGGCGTCGGGGGCCGGGGAGAGGTCGTCGGTGTTGGTTTCGCCGGGGACCTTGAATACGGTGAGAGTCAGCTTTTCCGGGACTTCCGGCTTGGCCTTGAACCACTCGCCATCGGCCCAGGATTGCAGCACGGACTTGGCCGCGGCATTGCCCTTCTTGGCGCGCTCGGCGACGTCGTGGAAGGCGTCGAACATCAGCAGGGTGTGCTTCAGCTGTTCGGCGGCGGTGTTGGCCAGTTCGGCGTCGTCCAGCAGTTCGACCAGGGTGGCGATGTTGTAGCCGCCCTGCATGGTGCCCAGCAGCTCGGCGGCACGTTGCTTGTCGATAAGGGGGGAGGTGGCTTCGCCCTTGACGATGGCGGAAAGGAATCCGGCCTTGACGTAGGCGGCTTCGTCGACGCCCGGCGGTACGCGGTTGGTGATCAGGTCAAGGAGGAATTCTTCTTCGCCGGCCGGCGGGTTCTTCAGCAGCTCGACCAGGCCTGCGGTCTGTTCGGCGTTCAGCGGTTGGGGCACGACACCCTGGGCGGCACGCTCTTCTACGTGTTTGCGGTAGGCTTCAAGCACAGTATTTCCCTCATCAGTGGTCCCGGGGGACACGTATCCAGGAACCGACGCAGATCCGCTCGTCAGGCCCAGGTGGACGGTAATCCACCAACCTACGAGGGCATCGGCAGGTTCCAGACAGAAGCTGTTTTCAAAGTTTTACGCCGGCGGGCTGGGGTGGGGCTGGCGAGACGCTTGAGGGAGGCGCCGTCGCCAGCGTACCTGCCGGAAACTGTGCTCGTGACGCTTTGAAAACAGCTTCTAACGGACATTGGCGCCTAAAAAGGCGGACCAATGTTACTGGAAACTCGACGCAAAGTTAAGTCGGAAACCCTAGGAACCACAGGGTGAACTTGATTAGACAAAGGGCTAAGATGCCGCTTTGTTTTCGTTGTCCCGGCCATGTCTTCGCAAAGAATCAAAACCCCCTGCGTAGGGCTTTGCTCCACGGTATACGGCGACCTGGTATGCCGTGGCTGCAAGCGTTTCCACCATGAGGTGGTCAACTGGAACCTCTACGACGCCGAGGAAAAGCGGGCTGTCTGGAGTCGCCTTGAGCAGTTGCTGGCCCAGGTGATGGCCGCCAAGCTGGAAGTCTTCGACGCCGCGCGCCTGCGCCTGCAACTGGAGCAGCGGCAGATCCGTTTCGTCCCCGAGCAGTCCCCCTATTGCTGGGCCTACCAGTTGATCGCCCGCGGTTCCCGGCTGATCAACCAGATCGAAGCCTACGGCGTGGCACTGCTGCCGGAATTCCGCGACTGGAGCCTGCCGGACCTGCGCGATGCCATCGACCGGGAATTCTTCCTGCTGTCGGAAGCGCATTACCAGCGCTACATCGCGCCCTCGTTCCTGCAGGCGATCGACAGATAGGCGGTGTCTCCAGCGAAAAAGCCGCCCTTGGGCGGCTTTTCCGTCCGACCAGCGGTCACTCCTTGCTGGCCAGCTCCTCCAGGTGGGCGATGATGTCGTCCGGCTTCAACACCAGCACGTCGCTTTCCAGGGTATCCAGCACCACTTCCGCGGTATTGCCGATCAGCGCGCCGGACAACCCGGTGCGCGCCACGGTGCCGATCACGGTGACCACCGCGTCGAGCTTCTGCGCGGTGCGCGGGATCAGCACGTCGGCCGGACCTTCCTCGATGTGCAATTGTTCGTCGCTGAAACCGTACTCGGCCTGGAAGGTGCGGCAGGCCTCGCGATAGCGGGCCTCGATGGTTTCGCTGAGCTGGAAGGTCGGGTCGGCGGAGGAGAGCATCGGCGAGGGGTGGGCGCTGATCACGTGCAGCGTGGCCTTGGCCAGGCCGGCGATGTCGTAGGCATGGCTGATGATCCCGGCGTGCAGGGAGCGGTGCTCGCCGTCGTTGTTGCCGACGTCGACCGCGGCGAGGATCTTTCCTCCCGTCCAGGGCCGGGCGGTCTTGGTCATCAGTACCGGACAGGGCGCGAAGCGCAGCAGCTTCCAGTCGTCCGGGGTGAGGATGGCCTTTTTCAGCGGGTTGTCGGGAAAGTGCTGCTTGATGATCAGCCCGCAGCCTTCGGCCTGTTGCTCGGCGATGATGGTCTGGTGCAGGGAGTCCTTCCAGGCCTGGTTGGTCGAGACGCTGTAGCCTTCCTCGCGCAGCTCCTGGGCCAGGTCGTTGAGAGCGGCGCTGTGGTCGCGGCGCTTCTCGCAGACCAGCAGGTGCAGGTGCGACTGGGTCACGCCGGCGATCAGTTGTGCCCGTTTCAGGGCGAGACCTTCCAGCTGGTCCGGTTCAATCACCACGAGGATGCTGCGAATGGCTTGCATGATCGTCTCCCTGAGTGCTTGTGGTTATCGCTGAAACAACTCTAGACGCAATCCAGCCGCTGCTCTTGATGCATATCAAACGGGTCGGCCTGCCCGACCGCCGCAGCTTCCGTATAATGCTCCGCCTTTCCTGCCCCGACCAGCGTCATGGCAGGCCCTTTCCAGAATGAGTGACCTGCACCATGTTGCCCGAGATCGACCAATTCCTTGCCTGTTCCACTCCCGCCGCCTGGGTCGAGGCGGCCCTGGAGCGCCAGGACGTCATGCTGCTGGACCACAAGGCCTGCGAGATGAAGGCCGCGGCGACGGCGATGCAACTGATCGGCAAGTACTCCGGCCGCCTGGACCTGGTGAACAAGATGAGCCGCCTGGCGCGCGAGGAGCTGCGCCACTTCGAGCAGGTGCTGGCGATCCTGAAGAAACGCGGTATCCGGGTGGTCAATGTCAGCGCCTCCCGCTACGCCTCGGCGCTGCGCGACCTGGTGCGCAAGCAGGAGCCGCAGCGGCTGACCGATACGCTGGTGGTCGGCGCCTTCATCGAGGCGCGTTCCTGCGAGCGCTTCGCCGCCCTGGTGCCGCACCTGGACGCGGAGCTGGCGAAATTCTACGGCGGTTTGCTGAAGTCCGAGTCGCGGCATTTCCAGGACTACCTGAAGCTGGCCTACCAGTACGGCGACGAGGCCGACGTGGAGCGGACGATCGAGGTGGTGCGGGCCAAGGAGGCCGAGCTGATCAGCAGTCCGGACAACGAATTCCGCTTCCACAGCGGCCTCCCGGTGGACCTGGTGGCCTGAGTCGGAAACAAGAAAGCGCCCCGCGGGGCGCTTTTTTTGCTGCCTGGATCAGTCCTTGACCTTGAGGTCGAGGGCCAGGTCGCGGGCGGCCTTGGTCGCCAGAACGCCCATCAGCTGGCCGATCTCGTCCTGGCGGCTCGCCGCGCCGTTGGCGCCGGCGCCCATCATTACGCTGGGGACGGGGGCCTGGGCGGCGGCTTCGGCCCAGACCTTGTTGATCGCGATCAGCGCGTCGAGCTTCGGCTGCAACGCGCCGTCCGCCTTAATCACCGCTTCGCGGGCGTAAGCCTCGGCGTCGGCGGTTATCTTGGTGGCCTGGGCGGTCACCGTGGCCTTGTCGCGCAGCAGTTCGGCGGTCTGCTTCTCGATCTCGGCGCGCTGCTTCTCGCGCTCGGCGTTGATCACCGCCAATTGCTTGTCGGTTTCCGCCTGGGTGGTGCGTTCGATCTGGTCGCGCAGGGTTTCCTGGCGCTTGGCCTCGACTTCCTTCTCGCCGCGGGCGGTGACCAGCAGCTTTTCCTCTTCTTCCTTCAGGCGGTTCTGCCGCGCCACCGCCAGCTCGGCGAGCGCCTGCTGGACCTTGACCATGCGCTGCTTGTACTGCGGGTTGGGATCGACGTTGGTGATCCGCGCTTCCACCACCTCGACGCCGAACTTGCGGAACTGCTGTTGCTTGCGTACCGGGATGCCCTTGGCATCGGTGACCTTCTCGGTGACGAACTGGCTGGCGTTGTTGTCGCCGAACGCTCCCTGCTCGGTGCCGGCCTGGAGGATCGCGGTCTGGTGCGGAATGGCGCCGCGCGGCCCGCGGACTTCCTTGCGCTTGATCAGGTACAGGCCGTCGTTGAGCTGGTTCTCGAACTCGGCGGCGAATTCGCTGCGGGCTCCGGCGTAGTAGTCGTCGGCGCTCATCAGCGAAGCGGTGGCCTGGAGGGTTTCCTTGATCGCCGGCACCAGTGCGGTGCGGATGAAATTGTCCGGGTTGCGGTATTCCTGGGCCATCTTCAGGAACGGCTCGCCGCCGGGCAGGCGAAAGCGCGCGGAAGATTCGACCTTGGCGTCGACGTTGCCGAGGAACACGATCGGGAAAGCCTCGATGGTGGCGCCGAGGCCGTCGTTGTCCGGATTGGTGTCGTTATCGTCCATGACCAGCACGGACTGCACGCTGATGGCCTTCTTCCAGGTGGTGGCGCGACCGAACCACTTGGTCGCGTAGCCGACGTCATCGACGATCTTCTCGTCGCCGAAGATGGTCCTTACGTGGGTCATGAAGCCGGCTTCGTTATAGAAGAACACGCCGTTGAACAGGCCGAAGCCGAGGGCGAGCACGCCGAGGGGGGCGGCGACGAACTTGATCAGGTTTCCCTTCGAGATGATCACGATCATTCCTTGATGCGGGGTGGGGGAGCGCGATCCTGCTGAAAGGTGGCCCGCGACGTCAAGATGGACGGCGGAAAAAATGCGAATCGCATAATGCTTCGCTGAAAGGCCCGCATGGCGGGCCTGGGGTGGGTCAGAGCGGGAAGGGCGCCTGGCGATGGCCGTTGGCGTCGATCTCCAGGGCCCAGCCCTGGCGGTCCCAGTCGCCGAGCACGATGCGCCGGGCGGGCTGGCCGTCGATGTCCAGCGGGTGTTCGGCCGGCCGATGAGTGTGGCCGTGGATCAGGGTACGCACGCCATGCCCGCGCATGACCCGGGGCACTTCTTCGGGCGTGACATCGATGATGTCGACGGCTTTCATGCGGGTCTGCGCGCGGCTTTCCTTGCGCAGCTTGCGTGCCAGCTTGTGCCGGGTGGCCAGTGGCAGGTGGCGCAGTACCCAGAGCGTGAGCGGGTTGCGCAGCCAGCGGCGCAGGCGCATGTAGGCCTCGTCTCGGGTGCACAGGCTGTCCCCGTGCATCAGCAATACCGGCTCGCCGTACAGGTCGATCACGCTCGGGTCGGGCAGCAGCGTGCATCCGGCCTCGCGGCAGAACGCCTTGCCAATGAGGAAGTCGCGATTGCCGTGCATCAGGTAGATGCGCGTACCGCCGTCGGCCACCTGGCGCAGGGACTGGGCGATGGAGCGCTGGAAGGCGTCCATGCCGTCGTCGCCGATCCAGGCTTCGAAGAAGTCGCCGAGGATGTACAGGGCCTCGGCCCGGCGGGCGCGCTCATCGAGGAAAGACAGAAACGCCCGGGTGATGTCCGGGCGTTCCGCTTCGAGATGCAGGTCCGAGATGAACAGGACGCTCATCGCTTCATTCTTCGACGATTTCGGCCTTCTCGATGATCACGTCCTCGGCCGGCACGTCCTGGTGGCCGCTGCGCATGGTGGTGGCCACGCCCTTGATCTTGTTGACCACGTCCATGCCCTCGACCACTTCGCCGAAGACGGCATAGCCCCAGCCCTGGGTGGTGGGGGCGGTATGGTTGAGGAAATCGTTGTCGGCGACGTTGATGAAGAACTGCGCGCTGGCCGAATGCGGGTCCATGGTACGAGCCATGGCGATGCTGCCGACCTTGTTGGTCAGGCCGTTGTTGGCTTCGTTCTTGATCGGTGCGCGAGTGGGCTTCTGCTTCATGCCCGGCTCGAAACCGCCGCCCTGGATCATGAAGTTGTTGATCACGCGGTGGAAGACGGTGTTGTCGTAGTGGCCGCTTTTCACGTACTCCTTGAAGTTCGCCGCGGTTTCCGGGGCTTTCTCTTCATCGAGCTTCAGGGTGATGACGCCATGGTTGGTATGCAGCTTGATCATGTGGGTAATCCGCTTTGTCGTGAAAATCGAAGGCCTGTCAGGGGGTTGACAGCTTCGGCTATGATAAGCGCTTTGATTTGCCCGGCCTACCCTGGTCGGGCGAGAGCATGACCAAGGATCCCATGAGCAAGCCAGAGACCACCGCCGCCCCGAACTTCCTGCGCCAGATCGTTCAAGCCGACCTGGATGCCGGCAAGCACGCGAAGATCGTCACCCGTTTCCCCCCGGAGCCCAACGGTTACCTGCACATCGGCCACGCCAAGTCGATCTGCCTGAACTTCGGCCTGGCCCAGGAATTCGCTGGCGATTGCCATCTGCGCTTCGATGACACCAACCCGGCCAAGGAAGACCAGGAGTACATCGATGCCATCGAGGCCGACATCAAGTGGCTGGGCTTCCAGTGGTCCGGCGAGGTCTGCTATGCCTCCAACTATTTCGACCAGTTGCATGCCTGGGCCATCGAGCTGATCAAGGCCGGCAAGGCGTTCGTCTGCGACCTCGGTCCCGAGGAAATGCGCGAATACCGCGGCACCCTCACCGAGCCGGGCCGCAACAGCCCTTACCGTGACCGTTCGGTGGAGGAGAACCTCGACCTGTTCGCCCGCATGAAGGCCGGTGAGTTCCCCGACGGCGCCCGTTCGCTGCGGGCGAAGATCGACATGGGTTCGCCGAACATGAACCTGCGCGATCCGATCCTGTACCGCATCCGCCATGCGCATCACCACCAGACCGGCGACAAGTGGTGCATCTACCCGAGCTACGACTTCACCCACGGTCAGTCGGACGCCATCGAGGGCATCACCCATTCGATCTGCACCCTGGAATTCGAAGACCATCGTCCGCTCTACGAGTGGTTCCTGGCCAACCTGCCGGTACCTGCGCAACCGCGCCAGTACGAATTCTCCCGGCTCAACCTGAACTACACCGTGACCAGCAAGCGCAAGCTCAAGCAACTGGTCGACGAAGGCCATGTCAGCGGCTGGGACGATCCGCGCATGTCGACCCTGTCCGGCTATCGCCGCCGCGGCTACACCCCGGAGTCGATCCGCAACTTCTGCGAGATGATCGGGGTGAATCGTGCCAGCGGCGTGGTCGACATCGGCATGCTCGAGTTCAGCATCCGCGACCACCTGGACGCCACCGCGCCGCGTGCCATGTGCGTGCTGAAACCGCTCAAGGTGGTGATCACCAACTACCCCGAAGGGCAGGTGGAGAACCTCGAGTTGCCGCGTCATCCGAAGGAAGACATGGGAGTGCGCGTACTGCCGTTCGGTCGCGAGCTGTTCATCGATGCCGGTGACTTCGAGGAAGTCCCGCCGGCCGGCTACAAGCGCCTGATCCCCGGTGGTGAGGTGCGTCTGCGCGGCAGCTACGTGATCCGTGCCGACGAAGCGATCAAGGATGCCGACGGCAATATCGTCGAACTGCGCTGCAGCTACGATCCGGACACCCTGGGCAAGAACCCGGAAGGCCGCAAGGTCAAGGGCGTGATCCACTGGGTGCCGGCCGAGGGCAGCGTCGAGTGCGAAGTGCGCCTGTACGATCGGCTGTTCCGCTCGGCCAATCCGGAGAAGGCGGAAGAGGGCGGCAGCTTCCTCGACAACATCAACGCCGACTCCCTGCAGGTACTGACCGGCTGTCGCGCCGAGCCGTCGCTGGGCCAGGCGAACCCGGAGGATCGCTTCCAGTTCGAGCGCGAAGGCTATTTCGTCGCCGACCTGAAGGACTCCAGGCCGGGCAAGCCGGTGTTCAACCGTACCGTCACCCTGCGTGACTCCTGGGGACAGGGCTGAGGAAAAACCGTGCTGCAGATCTACAACACGCTGAGCAAGACCAAAGAAGTCTTCACGCCGCTGGTCGGCAACCAGGTGCGCATGTACGTGTGCGGCATGACCGTGTACGACTACTGCCATCTGGGCCACGGCCGCAGCATGGTGGCGTTCGACGTGATCACCCGCTGGTTGCGCCACCGTGGCTACGACCTGACGTACGTGCGCAACATCACCGATATCGATGACAAGATCATCAATCGCGCCAACGAGAACGGCGAACCGTTCGATGTGCTGACCGAGCGCATGATCGCGGCGATGCACGAGGACGAGGCCCGGCTGAACATCCTCAAGCCGGACCAGGAGCCGCGCGCCACCGATCACATCGCCGGCATGCACGCGATGATCCAGACCCTGATCGACAAGGGCTATGCCTACGCGCCGGGCAATGGTGACGTGTACTACCGGGTCGGCAAGTTCGCTGGCTACGGCAAGTTGTCGCGGCGGCGGGTCGAGGACCTGCGCATCGGTGCGCGGATCGAGCCGGGCGAAGCGAAGGAGGATCCGCTCGATTTCGTGCTCTGGAAGGGCGCCAAGCCGGGCGAGCCGAGCTGGTCGTCGCCCTGGGGCGAGGGGCGCCCGGGCTGGCACATCGAATGCTCGGTGATGTCCACCTGCTGCCTGGGCGATTCCTTCGACATCCATGGCGGTGGCAACGACCTGGAGTTCCCTCACCACGAGAACGAGATCGCCCAGAGCGAGGCCGCGACCGGCAAGCCCTACGCCAAGTCCTGGCTGCACTGCGGGATGATCACCATCAACGGCGAGAAGATGTCCAAGTCGCTGGGCAATTTCTTCACCATCCGCGAAGTGCTGGAGAAATATCACCCCGAAGTGGTGCGTTACCTGCTGATCGCCAGCCATTACCGCAGTCCGATCAACTACTCGGAGGAGAACCTGCGCGAGGCCAAGGCGGCCCTGGACCGTTTCTACAACGCGCTCAAGGGGCTGCCCGAGGCGGCGCCGGCGGAAGCGGCGGAGTATGTCGAGCGCTTCGCCGCGGCGATGGACGACGACTTCAATACCGCGGGTGCCTGCGCGGTGCTGTTCGAGCTGGCGCGGGAGGTCAATCGTCTGCGCGAAAGCGACCTGTCGGCGGCGGCTGCGCTGGCCGCGCGCCTGAAGCAGTTGGCTGGCCTGCTGGGGGTGCTGCAACTGGAGCCGGAAGCCTTCCTGCAGGCGGGCGCCGAGGGCAAGGTCGATGCGGCCGAGGTCGAGGCGCTGATCCAGGCGCGCCTGGAGGCGCGGGCGGCGAAGAACTGGGCGGAGTCCGACCGGATTCGCGATCAGCTCACCGCCATGGGCGTGGTGCTGGAGGATGGCAAGGGCGGCACTACCTGGCGCCTGGCCGACTGAACCCGCAGCGATAAATGAAAAGCCCCGCGAACGCGGGGCTTTTCATTACCGGCGACCTCAGTCGTGCAGGTGTTCGGCGGCGTGCAGGGTATTTTCCAGCAGGCAGGCGCGGGTCATCGGCCCGACGCCGCCCGGCACCGGGGTGATCCAGCTGGCGCGTTGCGCCGCCACCTCGTATTCCACGTCGCCGACCAGACGGCCGTCGGCCTGGCGGTTGATGCCGACGTCGATGACGATGGCGCCTTCCTTGATCCACTCGCCCTTGACAAGTCCCGGCTTGCCGGCAGCGACCACCACCAGGTCGGCGCGCGACACATGGTCGGCCAGGTCGCGGGTGAAGCGGTGGGTCACGGTGACGGTGCAGCCACCCAGCAGCAACTCCAGAGCCATGGGCCGGCCGACGATGTTCGAGGCGCCGACCACGACCGCGTCCATGCCGTACAGGTCGGCGCCGGTGCTGGCGAGCAGGGTCATGATGCCTTTCGGGGTGCAGGGGCGCAGCAGGGGCATGCGCTGGGCCAGGCGGCCGATGTTGTAGGGATGGAAACCGTCCACGTCCTTGTCCGGGTGGATACGCTCCAGCAGCAGGGAGGCGTCCAGGTGGGCGGGCAGGGGTAGCTGGACCAGGATGCCGTCGATGGCGGGATCGTCGTTCAGGCGGTCGATCAGGGCCAGCAGGTCGTCCTGGCTGGTTTCGGCGGGAAGATCGTAGGCCTGGGAGAGAAAGCCGACTTCCTCGCAGTCCTTGCGCTTGTGCGCCACATAGACCTGAGAGGCCGGATCGGTGCCGACCAGGATCACCGCCAGGCCGGGAACGCGCAGGCCTTGCTGGCGGCGCTCGGTCACGCGTTGGGCTATCTGCTGGCGAAGGTTGGCGGCGATCGCTTTGCCGTCGATCAGTTGTGCGGTCATGTCGGAAGGGTAACCATCGAATCGGGTGGAAAAAGGACGCGCATTTTCGCATGGACGCCGCCCGGGGCAAAGGAGGCGACCCGCGGATTTGCCGTAACTCCTTTATATAGCTGAATTTTTTTAAAAAACCCGTTGACGGCCTTTCGTCCCCTGTATAACATGCGCCCCGCTTGCCGAGCACAGCCGGACGCAGGGTAAGAGGTAATGCAAGTCGGTTGCTGACTTTGTGATTGCCAGAGCTTAAAGTTTGCGCTCAGCATTGAATGCAGATGAATAAAGCGCCCGTAGCTCAGCTGGATAGAGCATCCGCCTTCTAAGCGGATGGTCGCAGGTTCGAGTCCTGCCGGGTGCGCCATTCGGCGAATCGGCAAGAAGCAGGCGATGTTTTACCGCAAGTTGTAATATGGTGGGCGTAGCTCAGTTGGTAGAGCACAGGATTGTGGCTCCTGGTGTCGTGGGTTCGATTCCCATCGTCCACCCCATATTCCGAAGCGCCAGGCCCGAGGCCTGGCGTTTTCATTTCCAAGCAGTGTCCCGCGGACGTGGTGGAATTGGTAGACACACTGGATTTAGGTTCCAGCGCCGCAAGGCGTGAGAGTTCGAGTCTCTCCGTCCGCACCACCTTCTAAATCAAGTGTTTACGAGCTTCAGCGGCCCTCCTTGTAGATGCGCTGGATTATCAACGTGAACTGAACGTGAAATGCGACTTTCACGGACTTGATCAAGCACCCCAACTGCATCCCTTACCCTGGCCGGCGCAAGATGGGCATATCGCTCAGTCATCGCGACCGTCGAGTGTCCGAGCAGATCCCGAACATCCGCCAACGGAACGCCGGCACTTACCAGCCATGCCGCGCAGGTATGGCGCAGGTCGTGAATCGTAAAGTCCACAATCTTCGCTGCCTTGCAGGCCTGCTTGAAGCCGGCCGATAGCGATACCACTCGATCACCATTGGCGCGCGCAAAAACCCATGGGCATTCCGGGCTTGTCTCGGACCTGAATGCCATTCGTCGCTTTAGTGCTGCCATCGCTCCTTCGTTGATCGGGATGCTCCGGCGCTTTCCTGCCTTCGTGTGGCCAGCCTCCAGATAGATCAGGCGGTTGGCAAAATCCACTCTGCGCCACTCAAGGCCGAGCATCTCTTCCCGCCGGCACCCTGTGTTGACGGCCAGGCGGATAAAGTCCTCCAGCATCGGGCCAAACTTCTGCCCGCGCGCGGCTCGGCACAGGGCCTCAACCTCTGCCCTTGTCAGCCAACGATCACGCCCCTCGGCCTCGCGCATCTTCCGTCCCTTAACGGGATTCGGGAGGGCCCACTCCAGTTCGGTGTTGCAGTGGTTGATAGCCGCGGAGAGGGCAGCGAGTTCGCGGTTAATGGTTGCCGGGGATGCGCCGGCGTCCAATCTGTGCGTTCCGTAGCCCCGGATGTCCTGCCCCCCTAGATCGTTGATCACACGTCCGGCAAAATACTCGCGCAGCGGCTTTATGCGGTGCACGGTCGTTTCGTAGCTGCGCTGATGCTGGCGAGCGTGTTGCAGATACGGAATGATCACCTCCTCAAAGGTTCTGGGCGGATTCACGCCCATTTCCTTTTCCTTCCACGCTTTCGCGCGTTCCTGTTGCTCTAGTGCTTTCGCCGCCGAGTAGTCGGCAGTTCCAGAAGAGCGTCTAACAAGCTTTCCTGTTGCTGATTTGAAAGAGATCCACCAGTAGGCGGAGTCGTTTCTCTTGTACGGCATACTTCCTCCGGTACGCCGACCGCGTCGCGCATGCTAGCAGCGGCTTCATCTTCAAGCATCTGTTCGAGCTTTTCCTTGTGCACCCGGATGGTCTTTTTGAACCTGACCACTGGGATCAGCTTTTCGTCCGCGTAGCGGTACGCGGTCCTGCGGCTCACGCCGAGAATGCCGGCGGCCGCCTCAACTGAAATCAAAGACATAGCGAGACCTTGGCCGATCAACGGCATCGGTTTGGAGGGTAGAATTCGTGCTGGCTTGGCCGGGCAGGGCGCCCGCATCGGGCAATATGGGGGTTAACTGCCCGGTCAGGCCTTTGGTAGGATTAGACGCCCAGCCGGGTTAGCTCAGGGAGAGCTAGTGGCGCCCGGCTGGGTTACTTGATGAGTTCGGCGGGAACGCTGACGGTTTTTCCGTACTTGGCTCGAACGATGGCGCGGCATGCTGCTATTAGATGGGTGGTCCCTGCCGACGCTGCATCAGCTGGCATATCGAAGCCGCATGCTGTGAAGAAGTTCAGCGGTTCGCCATGCCAGTCGTTACCGACCCATTCGAACTCGAAGCGATACTTCTCGATCAGTGGTCCGCCGAAAGTCCAATTGGTCGAAGGTGAGTAGTCGCAGTAACCGAAGTTTGGGATGAAGGCTCGGCGGAAGGGATGCTTCATGAGGTCATATCCTTCGATCACCGCAACGGCCCAATCCAGCGCCGGCCCCTCAAGATCGCAGGTCATCACTTCTACGGTTTCGCTCATTCCCCACCTCCCATAGACTTGCCGATCTCGGCTGCGGCGCGAGTGATGGCTAGTCGAATGCACGCGTCCTGATAGAAGACATCGTTTTCAGCAGTTCTAAACATGACTGTCGGATTGCTCTTTGGGCTATGGATCTCCAGATTAAGCAGAACTGCCAGCCTCAGCGCGTCGCCGTCGTCGGTGAGCGGGTTCCAGGCGAAGCGAGTACCAGTTTCGTCACTGACATCGATCCCATCATCGCCCAGGAAGAATCCGTACCCGGTAAAACCAGCCGCCCGCGCCGCCAGTTCGAGTAGTTCGCGGTCGTTCATTGCTTGTCTCCTTCCAGGGCTGCTCCGATGATCCTTTCGATCTCGTCGCAGTGTTCGTAGATGTCATTCGGGTGGCTGCCGTTTTTCAAGCCGCTGACCATGTTCACGAGGTCTCGGGTAAGTGGGCGGAGATTCCCGTCGACTTCGGCTTCCACGGCCTGTAGCGCTCCCCTCAGCGCCTCGTTCTCCGCCTTGAGCCTGTCGATCTCGTCCAGCAGGGCGAGGACGGTCTTAGGATCAGTCGCGCAAAGGAACTCTGCATCTGCCATCACAGACGGTCCGGATATTGCGCCGCTAACTGTGCAGATGATCGTTCCATTTCCGGAGACGATGACTCTCTCGTCAGTTCCTTGGTAGCGAGCGCCAGGAGTTGCCGCTACAGCAAGCCTCCGCAGCTCTGCGTGGTCGGTCATAGCCACACCTCGTCGTTGATGCTTTTCAATATCTTTGATGCGATCTGCTTTCTTTTCTTTTCGATCTTGAGATGCATTTCGACAAAGGTGTGATGCTTTCCTTTGAAAATGAATGTCGGAACGAGTCCACGTTCATCACGTTTCCACGTAGATTTGTATGCGTGAAAGTCCTCAAGGGCCCGCTCAATGCGCTGTTCAGGTGTTTGCTTCTTGGTCATGGCGCCACCTCGATTCCTGCTTGCCGGAGGGCTTCTTTTACCTTCTCTATGGCGTCGTTGAACGCGTGGCACTCATGCTTGGTTGCGTACATGCTGTATGAGCGCTTTGCAGGCAACTCCACCCTCAGAGCCGCGCGGCTGGCTTTCCAGGCCAACCATCTATCGTTTATCCGGTAGTCGGAGTACATGCCGTCGGTGTTGGTGTTCAACTTCGCGCCGTAACGAGTGCAGACTTTTCTGCCTGATACCCACGCTTCAAACTCTTCTCTCATGTCAGGCACGGTCAGGACTCCTCTGAGTGGATCGCCTTGTTCATGTCTCGCTTCATCGCGTTGACCTTGTTCTGAAGTTCGTTCCACTCTGGGTCGTTCAGCGAGAAGTCTTCCTGTTTGTGCATCTTCCTCTCCAGCCAGAGGGTGAAGCGCAATAGCATTCTTGTGAGCGGGAATCGTTTCACTGCTTGCTCCATCTGCTCAACTCCTGTCCTTTCAACTCGGTCTGCCTGTAGAGTTCCTGCATATCCCCGACGACCCGGAAGATTCCCAGGACGAAGAGAACGATGACTATCACTGCCAATATGGTTTCGTTGTCGTTGTCCACGGTTAGTCCTCCGGGGTCGGATGCGTTGGTTTCGTTGTTGGGAGTCGATGCCGGGATTCCGGCATCGGTGCGTACAGTGGTTGGCGATGGGTGGCTATACCGGCCATTCGGTCAGAGGCGTGTCGTATCCCAGCATCAGAGGGTGCTTTGGCTGTCCGCAGGCAGTGATTCCGAAGCACATTACCGGCTTTCCTGATCGGATCAGCCATTGAAGAAGCTGAGCAGGAGCACCACGCAGATCTCGCGGCATTTTCGAAAGGCTTCCCCAGCAAGGAACCAGAATGTCGGCATCAGCGACTATGGCGCGGAAGTGGTCGGCGCTAAGTGGTCCGAAAGGATCATCCTGTCCGCGAAGCTCTTTCACGTCAGTAGCGCGGTAGCAGAAGACGTTGCCGACGATGAATCGATGACCTCCGTTGCGCAGAGTGAACCCTCGCCACTTGCGCACAGTCGCATCGTCAATATTGGCATCCGCCGTGCTTGGGTTGACCCCAAAATATGCGAACACTTTGCTGCCCTCAAAAGGCAGGCAGCATTCTCGCTCCAGTCGGTAACGATACCGGCCGCATTCACTGATGATTGCTGACATCGTTCCCTCCCTCATGCTCGCTCAGCAGGGCGCGGAGTTCGTTGCGAGCTACGACGTAATCAGCATGCGAAAGCAGTGGCTCGCACAGCCTGCGCAAAAGCCCCTCGCTGACCGTCATACCGTTGATGCGCGCCATATCCCCGCACGCCAAGTTATAGCCAGTGGCAGATGATCGGTATTCCGGATCAGCAGATGCGCTGACATCGCGTAGGGCAGGAATGACCACCACCCTTGCGCGCAGTGCTGCGACTTCATCCCTTAGCGCCTGGGCCTCGGCTTCTAGCTTGGCGTAGTCGGCATCCGCGACGTGACCCTTCACAGCGCCGCAGTCCGGGCATTGCAGCGCGCCGAAATCCCAAGCTTCGTGCGAGCAGTTACTCATGACCTACCTCCTTGCTGAAGTGCGCGGGTCGATGCACTGCGCAGTAAGGGCAGACCCAGCCGTAGCGGTACTTAACCCACCCACGCGCACGCGCTTCCGTCTCAAGGTCGCGGTATGCATTGATCACCGAAGCCTGCGTGTCGGATGCTTCTTGCATCGGCCCTTCATTGTCGTGCGACCAGCACCTCTCCGGTGAGTAGCCTTTTCCATCTGACCACTTCGCAAAACGATCTTCGCAGCGAATCTCGATCCAGAAACCCATCACACCCCCTCCTTGCCGGGCGCGGCGGCGAGCAGCTCGGCCAGCGATATCTCTGGAGCCTTGCACTGGCCTGCGTCAGCAACAGCCATCGCTAGCGCGCGGTCGTCGACGAATTCTGAATTGCGGAATCGAGTCACCGTCTTCTGCATCTCGTCCACCTGTTCCTGCGTCCAGATTCCGCACTCGACGAGCATCCACCCCTCCGGCACGCTGTGCTGAGCCTGGGCGACCGGGGCTTTATCAGCGCGAACGCGCAGCTCCTTGGCGACTGCGGACAGCGTGACCCAGCCCGGCGACGGCCCCTTGGCGCGCTCGGCGAAGTAGTCGGCTGCGGCGAGCAGCGCAGGAGCCCCGCATGCCTCCAGCTCTGCGACCCTGGCCAGGGCGGCGTCGCGCTCCGCCTTGAACTTCTCGCTGATACGGGAAACGTGATCGAGCAACAAATCCATTGCACGGTTCCAGCGCGCTTCGACGATGCGCTCATGCTGGGCGACGGTCATGACCGCAACGGCGGGTTGCGACGGCTTATGTCTGACGGCATCCATGGACAGTGTCCCATCCGGTTTGACGAACAGATAAGCCACTACCTCCGGCCGCTCCGCCTCTGCCTGCTCGGCCTGCGCTGGGGAGGGTTGCGGCATACCGAGTAAATCCTCTCCCTGCTGGCTGATCTCCCAGAACGCCGGGCTGCGCTGAACTCGATTGAGCAGCCCGAGCTGAGTCAGCAGGTCTAGCCAGTGCCGGCCGATATCAACACCGCCCGATTCGAAGTCTTCGGCGCAGTCATAGAAGCGGCGCAGCTTAGCCAGCACCTTCTCCGCGAAAGGCGGTAGCGCCGGGGAGGGTTGCGCCAGGGCGGCGCGGCTAGCCTCCCATGTAGGGTAGTGAGCGTTTGTGACGTGCCATTTGCTACCGGGCTTGTGCCCCTCGGACTCAAGCAGTGCGTTTCGGCGGTCACGGTACGCCTCGAACGCCGCGCGCTCATCGCCGCCTGCCTGCTCTACCGATTCCTTGTTCAGTTCGCTCATTTCACTGCCTCCCACACCTCGGCATTGCCGAGCGCATCGATTGATGTGTACGTGCTGTGCCCGCTGGCTTCTTGAAGCTCAACTGATCCGCCGGCTTCGAGAACAGCGATGTATCTGCGATTAGTTGGCTTGTGCCGGAAGACCTTTCCGACTACGCACTGCGCGTTGATATGTCGGACTTGGTAGCTGTCGGCGAAACAGCCGTGTTCGTGCAGGCTCATGCTGCTACCCTCGGGGCTATGCCCATGTCTCTGTCGTGGTGTCCTGCGAGCCAAAGTGACCGCTCATAGAGCATGTGCAGTCCGTAGGGGCAGGCCTGTAGACGTTCGCCGCGGTCGCGTGCTTCGATGCCTTCGCGGTATTCGTCCGTAGATTCTGGGAACTCAAGCCGCTGCTTTTTCATCTTGCGTCCCATGCTTCTTGGAAGCCTTCTCGATGGCGACGCATGCCTTGCATCGGGTGCAGATTCCAGCGTGCGAGTCCTTCTTCGCGTGATACTCAGTAACTGGTTTCGTCTCACGACAGGCTGAGCAGCGCTTGACCATCACACCGTCGATCTTTGCGATCTGCCCGTGGTCTAGCTTCCACTGCTCGTCTCGGATGACTTTGAATCGTTGGCGGCAGTCTTTTCGCTCCGGTGCACGGATCTTGTCCGCCCGTTTGTCTCGCCCGAAGTAGTTCGAAAGGAGGCGCTGAAGCACGTAATCTCGGATACCAAGCGCGTCGGCGGCTCCCTTGCGGTCCGGGCAGCAATCGAGCAGGACATCCAGAGCAGCAACAAACGGTTCGTCCTTGATCTCCTGGGCGGTTTGTTTGCCCATAGAGCGGATACGTCCGTTGAACATTGCTGGAGCCGAGTCGCCGGATACTCCTACCGGGATTTCCTTAATGGCCCCTCCCGACGACATGAACTCCGAAACCAGTCGGTCGATATCCTCATGCGTCATGCTGTGCGGAACTGCTACCGGCTTCAGCCAAGCATCTGCCGGGATATAGATTTCAACGGGTGCAAGATCGGTGTTCATGTCTTTCTCCTGGCAAAAGAAAGGCCCTGTTGAGGGCCTTATTAAGCTGCTTTCCTCATCATTTCTCTGAATTCCCTATGAAGTTTTGAGTGGCACTCAGAACACAGCCAAACAACTGAAAGCGGCTGTTCATAGTCAGGATGATGAGCTTGTATGTTCTTAGTGTTAAAGCAGTCAGGCGCTGTGCAGCATGGTGGTTTTATTAACTTCTTGTCTCTGATTGCATTGTTTAAAGCGTTATGCGCTGAACCTTTTCCCTTGTTTCTCTCTATATATCTTCTTTTGGCCTGATTTGATATTTCTCTTCCTCTTTCTGTTTTAAGATAATCCAGGCGTGCCGAGACTCTATGTTGATCGTTGCTTCTTTGGCGATCATACAAGCGGTAGTAATCTAGTTTTGCAGATCGGTTATCCCTAACCATGCGCTTTCTGCATTCTTTGCAGGTTCTGTCTCTTTTATAGAAATCGTCTTCCGCTTTCTGATCGCCGCATTTAGCACAATGCTTCATGCGGCTACTCCGTTCAGAATGGTATGTCAGAAGAATCGTCGAAGCTGTCGTTAGCCTGAGCTTGTCGAGGCGCGCTCTGCTGTTGTTGAGGCTGATCCTTCTTCGGCTCGAACAGCGCAAGCCAGACTCCGCCATCGTCTGATCGTTGCGGGCAACCTGCCGGGTTGAAGCAGGCATCGAGTTTCAGCCGGTACCCTTTCTGCGTGCTGACGATCACGCCGACCTTGCGGTTCAGGTACTTGACCTGGCCGTCCTTCTCGTACTGGCCAACGCTGGCCACGACGTCGTATTTCACGCTCATGTGTTACCTCGGAATGGTTTGATAGGTCTGCTCGACCAGTTCTAGGAAAGCCTCGCGGCGGTCGCGCAGGCGTTGGATTTCATCAGCGCATTCGGATCGATGCAGTCGGTGGACGATCAGTTGGCTGGCCGGAGGGAACTCCGAGCAGTAGCTGATGAAATCGACCCAGTCCCGACCAGTGCAGTCGAGGTGGCCGATAAGCTGCCAGCGATAGGCTGGGTCGAATGATTCGCGGCGCAGGGTGGCGTAGTGGACAGCCGCAGTGACGGACTTGATCTCGACCACGCCGTCTTCCATTACGAGTCCATCAGGACTGTCTCCGTACAGTTCCCAGTCGAAGAACCCGCCGTTGGATACTTCAACGAAGTTCTCGTCCTCGTAGAGCATCCTGGCAACTGGCTCCTGTTCATGGCCGCGCTCAGTGTGATCATTGGAGAAACTGAAGGACGCCTTCACGCCGGTAGCGCGCTCCAGGGCAATCTGAAGCGCGTACTTCTTTGCCGGCTCGCCGAAGGCCTTGCCCTCGTTCGCCATGAAAGTCCCGAAACTGGACGCAGTGGCCTTTCCGATTCTCAGCGCCTCCCACACATCACTGTTCTGCGGTACGTCGTGCCATCTCATCGGCGCACTCCTGCATCAGTTGCTGCTGGTGTTCTTCCGAGATGAAGACGCGGGCGGTCACTGCATCTAGGTTGCCGTCGCGCAGGTATGCGTTCTTCGCGTTAGCCCATTGCTTCGTGCATTCCGGCGTCAGGACGGCTTGTACCGGCGCTTTCGGGCTGATCCGCAGGCCTTCTACCGACTCCTTTCCAAAACGCACGTTGCTGTCGACGTAGACCGTTACGCGAACGTTCAGCCAGTCATCGATGAACGACGAGCCAGTCAGCGCCTTGAGCGTCTTGCTGTTGGTCGCGTTCAGGATCATCGGCTTCAGCTTCTCGCCTGGCCGCAGTTCCTTTTCTACGAAGTGGGCGGTGTTGAACATGTCCTTGGTCTTCTTCGTGCGGTCTGGCTCAAGACCCACTCGCGCGATAGTTAGGACAGTTGGCTCGACAATGTCAGCACTGCTCAGGTACGGCGAGTCGAACGCCTTCCTGAAGTGCGTTTTTCCTTCGTTGGACATTTTGGTGATACCTCGCCGCGCATGCGCAGCCAGTGAAGGGAGGGGTTAGGCGATCTGCTCGAATATATCGAGCTGCGCAGAAGCGCATTGCTGCTCGCCGGACGGAAGTGGCTTTGCGGGTACTTGCTGGATTGTTGGCTTAGGCTCTGCCGAAACCTCTTCGGCCTCGATGCCAAACTCACAGATCACTATCTCGCAGACTGGACTCACGCCTTTCCAGTCATTCAGATACATGCTGGTATCAATGCCGCAGTTCATTCCCATGACGATCCCCGTCTGATCCATGAACTTGCGGCATTCCTTGTCGATCTGCTGCTCGAAGTGTTGCTTACCTGAATAGCGGAAGGGGGCCGACATCTGGGGGATAATAAAAGCGCCCCAGGAGGCTAGCCGGCTGGCCAGCTCGATCACCTTGTATTCGAACTTCCCGCCGGAGTAGGCGCCATCAAAATCGGCACCGGTATTTATCTGCCCGAATGGCGGGTTGGAGATAGCCCAGTCGAAGGTTCCGATATTTCCGATGCCGAACACATCACCGACAATCCATTCGGCGTCAGGAACGACGCGCTTTCCGACCTCTGCGTATTCAGTATTCTGCTCAACGCAGACGATTCGCTTGGCTCCATCAGAGCAGGCGAACGACAGACGCCCGATCCCGGCGCACAGGTCAATGATTGTTCCTCCGTTCACTTCGATAGCGAAGTCTCGGGCAAGTCCTTCGGGGGTGAAGAAAGCGCCTGCCAATCCGTTCATGTTGGTGGCTCCCTCGTGGAAGTTATCCAAGATGAACAGCCGGTCATCGAGCGATAGGTGCTTATCGCTATGGGCCAAGTCCAGCGCCTGCTTGTGACGCTTGGCCTGGTCCTTTGTGATCTTGGCCATATCGTTCTCCAGGTAGAAGGTGAAAGGCGCTTACGGCGCCACTCGGCAGCGTCACCCCCGCGGGATGAATAGCGTTGCGCTAGAAGCCGCTGCTGCGGGTGTTTTCTTCATGCCGCCCACCGCCCGCTGGGGAGGCCGCAGTTATCCGGATTACCGGCCTGCTGCGGACAGGTGCGTAGATTCTGCGGTGATGATTCCGCCCCATATTGGGCCGGCTGCGAGAATGAACAGGTACAACAGGCCTCCTAAGAGGCTGCCTAGCCAGATTGCTGTGCGTCTGGTGTTCATAGCCCCGCCACCTCAACAAACGCCACGGCGAACATGAACACGCTGCCCACAAAAAAGCCGCCGAAGATCAGGACTTGGGCGGCCTTGGTCAGGTCGATGGTGATGGTCATGTGCGTCTCTCCCTAACCAGTCGTTCAGCGTTCTCGATAAGCGCCGCCTCGAATACGCGGAACCAGATGCGCTGGGCCAGTTCCAGGTCGCCTCGGCGGACGGCTAGGAGTAGCTGAGTCATAGGGCACTCTTTGCTTTCGACCTCAGCAAGCCACTCAGGCACGAATCCGGCGAATCCGTAGACCGTAAACTCAGGGCCGATAAAGGGCCTTTCTTTCCGATCATGGAACGGCACGCAATCACCGTCCTCGCAGTTCAGAAGCTTGCCGACTTGCTCAGTGACATACTCGCTGTCGCCGTCATCGTCGGGCGGTAGCGCGTTGTCCCAGCGTTCCTGTGCGTATTTCAATGCAGTGTTCATGGCTAAATCTCCATCGCTTCGATCAGATCAACAGCTTCACTGGTCGGGTCGAACTTCGTGCAAATAGGACCACAGAAGAAAGGGGCGTTCTCTTTGTCATCCACCCAGCCATCACACCATTCACTTTCATCCCGGTTAAGAGTGCAGTACCCACAACTTGCAATCTGATTAGCAGGCTGCCCGTTCACAAACGGGAAAACTTCGCTATATGACTTTGATCCGTTACTGCCAACTTCTACGTGCGGACGGAATTCAATTTTCATGTCTCACCTCGCGTTCGCGTGCATGCTGCGGATGGCGGTCATGCTTCAGACCTCTCTAACTTTCCTGCGAACTCAACGATCATCAGCCGGGCATACTGTTCGCGTGCTTCCAGATCGTCAGGGTGAGCTTGGAAGGCTTCAGCTATCAGCCATTGCAGGTTCAGGTGAGGGATGCGAAGAGCCAGCCCAAATGCGTCACCATTGTTCAGCAAGGGATTCCATGTCAGTCGCGGTCCGTTCTTTTCGCTGACTTCGATTCCTTCGTCGCCATTGAAGTACCAGTGGATCCGATAGCCGGCCGCCTTAGCCGCCAGCTCAAGCATTTCTCTGCCGTTCATCTCTCTGACCTCTTGGTCGCGTGCATGCGGCTGCCCTGGTCTTGGATGGAGACTCGCCTACACATCCGGATTAGGTGGAAATCAGCGAGCGCCAGGGCATGCGCATACAGGCGAAAAAATGCCCGGACTTGCCGGGCTAATGAGGGGTAGGGTGATAAGAGGGTGATCTGCGCTGCCGGCTCTACTTGAGCTACCTCCACCCTCCACGGGTGGTGCGCTAAGCATCAGCACTACTACTACTTCAGCGGCGTGCACACCGCTTATGCCTCGTTCGTGCCTACGCAATCCTTCACGCCCCGCCGGGCCGTTTACGGATTCACAGATGCGCTACAGCAGCGCAGATCACTCTCATTGGTAGGGTGGGGATGGCCGGGTTACGGCTGCTTCTTTACCCGTGCTGTCGAGTATCCATTTCTGGTCTGGCCGAACACGCAGTAGCGCATCCCCATTGAAGGGTGGCGTCCTTGCCGGGGAAGTCAGGCGCTGCTCTTCTCTCGCACAACAATCTCGTGTGTCGCCCGGCAGTCCCGACAGATAGCAGCGATGTCGCCGCAGTAGTCGAGCTTGCAATTCGTACCGAGCATCATCTCGTCAGCAGGGATGTGGTAGCCCCACGAGTCGTTGCCGTTCTTATCTGGCCACTCGTAGTTCAGGTTCGCGTCGTAGAAGCATTTCCCCCCGCAGACGTCGCACGAGTAGTAGTCACCAGCTGCCATATCTTGCCTCCAGTGTGTGTATGCGCCAGGGCGCGGTTAGGCGGTTGCCTTGGCGATTGCGGCTCTGGCTGCTTCCCAAAGCTCTGGTGTGGTTTGCTCGCACTCAACCAGAGCAATAAGAGCGTCCAGAAGTTCGGTTGAAGATGCGGCCAAGACAGCATCAGACTCTCGTTTGAATCTTCCAATCTCCCCGCGCTTTGGAGCTGTTACTGAAATCCATCGCTGATCGCCAGCCCAAGTCGCATACTTGTCGTGCTGAGACTTCCACGGACCTTTTGTATGCTTGCTCATTCTGTTCTCCTGCCTCTCAGGCGTCTTGCGGTTGAATAGGGCGACGCTTCAAACGGGTCGGCAAAAACATCGTCAGAAGCAGAATTCCCCACATTGCAGCGAACTCAAAAAGGGTTGGCATGGATTCCTCTCTTGCCCGGGGGCTGGTAATTGGCTGTATGGGGGAGTGGTCTAGGGCGGGGATCGAACCCGCGACCTGCATCGATGAGCGTTCGCGTTCATGACCACTCGCGCTCGCTGCTCTACCGCTCTGAGCTACCTAGACCACTCTCCGATACAGCCCTGGAGGAGCCGTGACGAACCTCCAGGGGATCGGGCCTGCGTTGGGGAACCCGGCAGGCGCGGGCGGCTGGTTACACAGTTCGCATGGCGGGCTTCTCTGCTGGCCCGTGACGACCTTCAGCAATTGGCCCGTACTCGAAGTCCGGGAGGTCCATGACCCTGGGTTTATTCTCGGCAACGATCATGCGATTGATGTCGAACCAAAGCTGTTCGCCGATCTTTCCGTCGTCTCCGATTCCAGGGTTCAGAACTACCTGAATGCAGCCGTATAGGTCGAAGCAGACCGAGGTAACCACGCCCTCGAAGCCGGTCACGCGATCCCTGGCGCGATACCCGAGAATGGATAGGTGCTTCTGTACGTTCATGTTTTCCTCTCTTCCCGCTTATCGCTGGGTGTGTTGGGTCTGGTGATGCCCTGCTACCGGAATGGCGGCGGGCTACTGATGGAGGACGCCGCGCCCGAACGTCTTGCCGCAGCATGCGCATACAGGAACGCCAGTTTCCTGTTCCAACTCGATGCTGCATGCGGTGCTCCGGTAAGTGTTCGCAGCGAAGGTCAGGCCGGCGCGCTCAGCCTCATCCGCTGCCTGTAGCCATCCAGCAATCGCTGGGTGCGGGACTGGCTTAGGCGCCAGTTCGATTTCGATCTGCATCGTCTGCCCTCCAGGGCGGTAATGCCCCGGCGAACCGGGGCGGTGTTGATCAGCAGGGCCGCAGTTCTGTGCAGTCCATGGAAGGGGCGCCTACCACGATGCGGCGGGAAATTTCACCGTAGGCCTGCGGGAAGTGCTGGATCAGATCGTTGGCTTCCTCTTGGGTCTCAGCTTCGAAAGCCGGATGCCAATAGGACGGGCTATCGCCATACTTGACTTCGATCATGAGGTGGAATGCTTGAGCTTGAGTGTTCATCGTCTTGCCCTCCAGGGCGTGTTGACTTCCCGTCTGGCCCTCGGTGGAGGGCCAGCCAGTGAAATCGGTGTTTCTCGCAAACCCTCACGCCGGTAGCCGGTGGTGAGCGCATTGCGCATTTCGTACCGTCCAACGGAACTCAATAGCCGGATCAACTCGGCGCCCGTTGGCTCGTCTTCAGGTTGTTAAAGAGCGGTCGGCTCGGTGGCCTGGCCGGCGATGCATTGCTATCTGTGTGTCTTCGAGCAACCCACAAGCCGGCTTGCATTTATAAAAGCATGCTTGTTTTTATAATGCAAGCAATCTTGTGATGTTTTTTAATACTGTATGGATAGCCAGTAATGGAGGGTGTCTATGAGAAGCCAGAAGAAGGCGCAGCAGCGTCGCGACGAACTCACAGCAACAGACCGTCTCGGGCTGAGAGTGGCGGCGATGATCAGTTCCCCGAAGGCTCAGCTAGAGCGTGCCGTGACTGTTCATCAGCTAGACACTGATCCTGATGAGGCGTGGGAGAGCGTGATGGGGTTGATCTCGGAGGAGGACGGGGTCGAGCTGATTTTCAATGATGACGGATCGGTGACCCTGCGGTGGTCGATTCGGAACGATGGAGAGCACCAAGATAGCTGTTCCGAGATGGAGCCCGTGGAGGAGAAGCCTCCATTCTGATTCCATGAAAAAGCCCGCGCTAGGCGGGCTTGGTGATCACGGTCAGAGGAGGCTAGAGCTTGGAGGCATCACTCTTGGTTTTTTCAGCGGCGGCCCGAGAATTTGCCTCTGCGATCGGCTTGTTGAGCACTATTGCGCCGAAGGTATTTATGTCTGTCGAGAATCGCTCAAGCGTAATGCTGACGCGCGCGCCATCCCATACCAGAGTGTCGTTGACGAAGGATGCCCCGGCCTTGGTTTTCACTGATGGAGCAGCGCGGGATGTAGGCTTTCCGTATTTCTCGGTGAAGAGTTCGGTCACTTTATCGAAATCATCGGTATTACCCGTAAGCATGAAGTATTCCACCTGGCCTTCGTTCAGCTTGGCGGACAAGTGATAGTTGTATCGAAGACCGATCGAGGGCTTTCCCTCAATCGTGTAGAGATTGCCATATGGTTTTTCTCGGCAAAGCCGTGTCTGCTGGAAACCGATCACGCCTGGCGCACACTGAGGGAGCGCCATGACGCTGCTGCTTTCGAAGGTCAGGCCAAGAAAGCTTGATGGCTCTTGGGTCCAGGCCTTGGCGGCTGGCTTTGCGGCAAAGGCCGAGCATGATGCGAGAATGGCTGCAAGAATGACTGCGGACTTCATGGGTACCTCCCTGTGAGTTGAGCCGCCATCCTAGCACCCTGGCGCGTCGCCATCACGCAGGCGGGGCTCGCTCAGGAGTCCTTTGGATGCGGCGCCAGACAGAAGGGGCGGCGCTGTATCGAGTTCAGCGCCGGGGCAGGGCGGTCGTCAGATCAGTGCGGAGCCGGGAGTGGAGGGCATCCTGGAACGAAAAGGCCGCGCCGGAGTCGAGCGGCGACCTGTGCCGGACTGCTGCCTTCCCAGGCCGGCAGAGGGAATCTGTCAAAGGCTTCGGAGACGTAAAGCCCCGCGGGTGCGGGCCTTGGATCAATGTAGCGCTGGGCTGTAGTGCTTCTCGAAATCCGTCAGTCGTATCGTGCTGGCGATATCTCCTAGTACGCTGATTTCTGCTTCGGCCCGCTCTTCTTGACCTCGATCATCGACGATAAACAGCAACTTAAGCGGATCTTCGCTGCGGTTAATGAGAACGGCTTTCCTAAGCCGCGCGTTCACCGACTGCGCCACAGGTCGGATGGCATCAACATAAGTATCTCCCCACAGGAAGTCGAAGGATATCTCGTTCTTCCCAATGGACACGGTAGCGTTCCTGACCAGTTGCTTCTCTGGCGCCTTGGCGCGGAGCAGCATCTCAATCTCTGACGTGAGAGAGAAGTCAGTATCGCCCTCACTGAAACGCTCGTCTTCCCAGGCGGCGATAGCCGCAAAGAGTTTGAGGATGCGGCCGCCCCATTCGGCCATATCCGATTGAAGGAACACAGCCTCAAACGATCCCGACTCGGTCAGGCTAAACCCGTGCTTGATGGCTAGATTCTCCAGACCTTTCCAGTTTCGCTTATCGCCTAGTTGATACCCTAGGCCGCTGAGAGCGAACATAGTGATCCCATCGTCAGTGAACTCAACCAGCTCTCCGCGGGGGATCAGATAGAAATCCAGAGGTTTGCCACCAGGAAGCACGATCGGAGTGCTGATGTAGGTGGCCATGGCGCCGCCGGCCTGGACTACCTGACAGTGCCATCCAGCTTTAGTGAAAAACGTTGAGCAGCTTAGAGCAGCCATGGATCACCCAAACAAATCATCAGTGAACGGAGCACACAACTGACGGAGGTCATTGTCCAGGATTCTAGCGTGTCTTCGGAATCGCTCAATCCACCGATTGACGGTCGGCCCATCTAAATTGGCATGGACAATACGCGTGATCTGATCGAGCCGTGGATCGCCCAGATGGATGTGCGGTCCGAAGAAAACCACTCCATTCTCTGAATGCGAGCGCTCATGTTTGGGATAGATCTCTAGCATGAAGACCCTGCGCATCTCTCGCTGTTCTCGATACATGAGACCGTAGCTGATCCGGTCGCCCATCCTTCCAGGGCGATACTCTCCCTTGAATAGCAAACGAGGCAGAGTGACACGGCTTTCGTCCAGTAAAGCGCTGGTCGCTTCAAGCCACCCGCTATGATTTGGCCGCTCTCCCCATTCCAGTTCTTCGGAAAGGTATTTGATCTTTTTGCACCAATCCCGGCACTCATCAAGCCAAGTGGCCTTGTTCACTCCCTTGCTCCTTCGGCTATCTGACAAGCAATCCTTTCAATTGCTCCATCACTCCCTTATGACCCGCCCATAGCTACAGATCCCCACCCCTCCAGATGACCTTGCCTATGATGCGGCGCTCGTGAGCCTGCGGCCCATATGCGATGACGCCTCGCCTCACCTAGACCAGGTTGAACATCGAGGCTTGCCAGTGCTTCTCGCTGATGATCGCGATGGGATGGCCTTCCTCACGCAACTCGACAGCTCGCTTGATCTTGGTTCCGTAAGTGCTGTGTAGCCACTGCTCGTTGCCTATCTCGCCGACGACCAGGTAGTGCACCTTTTTGCTGATGCCTGAGGCTATTCCCCCGCCGCGGTTGACGACGATCTCTTCGCAATGCTTTCTGGGGCCGTAGACCATGACGCCAGTGAAAACGTAGAGATGGCCCGACCACTCAAGCTTGGGAGCTGGATTGTTGAGCGGAAGAGCGTTCGATGGAGTAAAGGCATTGTCGCTTGGTTTCGGCTTGGAAGCAGAGAGGCCACCAAAGCCTCTAAGAATCTCAAGCAGTTCGGCAGACTCATCAGCGTCTAACACACCATCTGAAAGCATGTCTGAGAGCCTCCTGTAGAGGAGGTTGGTCACTGGATCGTCAAGATGGACCAGGTTCGTAGCGATCCAATCCTGTAGGAACTCGGCCTCCTGCTGATTGATATGCCCATCAGCAGTGATCCCTGCCGCCAGTCCTGCAAGCTCATCGACAGACCTTCGGTCTATGCGCTTCTCGTGGAAAATTCGGCTTTCCCCAAATTCAGCGTGCCAGTCGACCATCGTTTCTCTCCTTGAGCGTCAGGTGTCCATCAGACTCTTTGCGCGTTCCAGACAAGCAGTATTCTTGCCTGGATATAGGTGTCGTCGATGCGAATCTCTCGATTGGTATGTGATGGGTTGTCGGAAATCATATCGAAATGCTCCTCATCCGCAACTTGAAGTCGCTTGATGTAGAACAGGCCCTGCCAAATAAAGGCATAGATACCGTCTCCAGTGAACTCTCGGATGCTCACGTCACCGATCATCGGGTCCTTATCCTGGATGGTCGGGGCCATCGATTGCCCGTCGCCTGTAATGAGCTTTAGGTGAGATGGGTCCTTGTATTTGACCCCTAGCTCACGCAGATGCTGCTGGCTGACCGCGACATCTCTGAACATCTCTGGGAAGTCTTGCACAACCTTTCCGTTGCCCATTGCTCCCTGGACGTCGTAGTGAGCGATGCGAATTTCATCGCCCACCAACGGCTTACGGGAGAAGTCGGCAACTATCACATTGTCGGCGGGCTCCGTCGCAGGCTGATCGTTCAAAGTGTCTAGGACTGCCTGTTCTAACCGCTTCTGCTGATCAGGACGAAGCTTTTTCCCTTGCAACATCCGAAGGAACATCTCCGCCGTGCTGCTTGTTGCTTTTCGCCGAGGCGGCTCCCCTGAACCAGATAGAAGCCAGTCCACCGTCGTGTCATAGCCCTCCGCTAGCGCGGTCAAATTTTCATTTCTGATGTTTTCAGTGTCGCCGGCAAACCATTGCCTTACGGCCTCATAGCTGATGCCGCATGTATTGGCGATGTCTCGCTTTACCCCGCGAGTGCCGATCTCCGGCTTTCTGGCGAGCACAAGCTTGGTAATCCGGTCAGTGGTTTTCATGGTGAGAAATCTACAAGGTAGCTTGCCAAGCATGCTTGCTTTGTGATTGCAAGCATGCTTGAATTGATACGAGTGAACTGGAGTCGCCTATGACCAAGACCCAAGTGATCAGCCACTTCCGCGGCGTTTCGAAGGTAGCCAAAGCCCTCGGCATTACCTATGAGGCGGTGCGCCAGTGGCCAGAAGAAATTCCAAAACTCCGCCAGTACGAGATTGAGCGCATTACGAAAGGCGCCCTGAAGGTCGCTACTGAGCAGTCCGCCGCCTAACCCGATCCAATCTACCGGCCGGGAGGCCAGCCATGACCGAATTCATGCAAATCCTGATCTTTGGTTCCTCGTTGGCGATGGCCTACTTCCTGGGCGCCACGTCGTCGAGGAAGAGCTCCAGTGAAATCCGGCTGATCGACAAGTGGCCAACGGCCTACATCCAGTTCGACTCAGGCATGAGCCAAGAGGATGCGCTGCGCTTCCTTGAACTGGCCCGCGAAATGGTTCTGGACGGGCCAGAGAAAGTGACTGCCGAGAATGCACTGAAGGATGACGAGGAGAGCCGAGACGCTTTCTGGGCGCAGTCTCTCAAGACTGGTTTGGCCTCGTTCGAATCGCGTTCCAAGTCTTCACATAACCCTCGAGACCCCCAATGACTTCGTCCGGCAGTTGCGAGTACGCCAAGAACGATCGCATGTGCGCAATTTCGTTATCGAACCCGTCGAGAACCCTCCCGAGTTCCGCAGGTGTTAGCGAGCGTGCCATTGCCATAAGGAAAGCGTTGATGCCCATCAGTTCGCCTTTCTGCGCGTTGATCGTCGCAACGATCTTGTCGATTTCGTCAGTCATGTCCGGCCTCCGCGGCCTTTTCGTGTGGAAGCAAAAAGCTACCACGGTTGCGCCGGACTCCACATTCGAAGCGCTGGCTTTCGCCGTCCCCTCAATTCACGGCTGACAGCGTATAGCACCGACCTCAAGGGAAGAACTAGAGCATGAAAACGCCCGTACTAGAGACCCGCAGAAAGGTAATGACCACGGTAGCCAATGCCTATCCGGGAGGTCGCGATTGCGCTGCTGCGCGTCTGGGGATTCCGCTCAAACGCCTGGAAAACCAGATGTACGAAACGGCGGGCGTGAAGCCCCTGAGCGACGGTGACCTGCACGTCCTGGAGCAGGAGATGGGGACTTCCTATCTGCCTGACTACATCTGCGCGATGTATGGGGGAGTGTTTGTGCGGACGCCGGAAGCGGGCGATCTGGACAACGTAGACCTGCACCACCGTTCGCTGCGTACAGCGGTTAAGCGTGGCCGGGTTGATCAGATGATCGCTCTGGCCCTGGAGGACGGGGAGATCAGCGCCGATGAGGCGAAAGAGATTTTGGCCTTGCATGCCAAGCACATGGCCGCCAGGCATGAAGAGGTTCGGGCCGTGCTCGAACTGCACAGGGCGAAGTGACTATGCGCCCTCGTCTCACGAACTCTGACTACGCCGCAATGGCTAACGCTGCTGAAGAGCTGGCGGGTATGGGGTCGAGTGAGTGGAGGCGCAGATACAACAAAGCCCTGAGCGATTACTACAGGGCTTTGTCGGTGCGTGGATCGGTGGCAGCCGAATCACGCGTGGGAAAACAACATCAGGTGACAGGTGAATTATGCAACCTCGAACGCTGACTTACAACGCCTTGGAGCTTCGTCCGGTGAAGGACTCCATTGTCATCTGCCAGGGTGGACAGATCGTGATCGTCACTCTGGATCAACTCCACCAGTTCACAAGCGATCTCTGCATTCTCGCCGCCTCCATGCGCGAAGACATGCGCAATCCGCTGGAGGACGAATAATGAGCGGATACGGTTTTGTTTATGTTCTGACCAGTCCTGCCATGCCTGGGTTGTATAAGGTTGGTGCGACTACTAGATCTCCGCGTCAGCGTGCTGAAGAACTATCACGCGGGACTGGTGTTCCGCATGAGTTCGAAGTGGCTTTCTATGCTGAAGTTCAGGAGCCGTTCCTTTGGGAGCGCCGTGTCCATGCATTGCTCTCAGACAAGCGACTTTCCAGTTCCCGTGAATTCTTCTACGGCCCCCTGATCGACATCATTAACACCATCGAGGGCGATGGCGAATGCCTGTCTTACTGGGATAGCGATCAAGCCACTGAGGCCCGTAACCCTGGGATGGTGTGGCCCGGAAAGCCGCTTTGGTTCGAGCAGAATCTGCATAGCGCCGGTTACCTGGAGCGCCTGCGGAGGAACGCACAATGAGCTTCCAAGCTATGGCGTGGGCTACTGAGCAGAAGCTCCCAACACGAGAGAAGTTCGTGTTGATCATGCTCGCCAACTATGCCGGGAATGAGCAGTGGGATTGCCACCCGAGCATAAATACCTTGGCCGATGACACCGGCATGAGTCGCGACACGGTTATTAGGGCGATAAAGGCCCTGGAAGATGCCTCTCTGGTGAAGATCGTTCGCCGCAATGTTGACGGTATCAACCTCCCAAATATCTACCGTCTCGTTCGTGCAGGGGGTAGTAGCACTGTGCAGGGGGTAGTAGCTGTATGCGACCAGGGTAGTAGCACTGTGCAGGGGGTAGTAGCTGTATGCGACCAGGGTAGTAGCACTGTGCAGGGAGGGGTAGTAGCTGTATGCGACTCTAACCAGTCATTAGAACCTATCATTGAACCAGTAGAGCTGCGCGCATCCGCGCCGAAAAAAGATTCCGGGTTGATCGGGCTGGATGAAATCAAATCCGAGTTTCCCGACCTGCCGGAACAGCTTGTCCGGGATTTTCTCCGCGTCCGAAGGGCGAAGAAGGCTCCGCTGACCGAAACCTCATGGCGGCGGATCGCGAAAGTTCTTTCCGAAGCTTCCGAGAAGGGCTGCACTCCGAGTGACGCTCTCGGGTTGGCAGTTGAGCGTGGCTGGCAGGGTCTTTCGCTGCAATGGCTTTCCAATGCCGGCTTGCTGACCTCGAACGTTAAATCGATCCGCAAAGGGCTCGGCCCGGACGGCAAGTTGCTGCCGGGTTACTTCTGGCACGACGCCGATATCGACCTTCCGGTTGAGAAGCGCCGCATCCTGAGCGATGAAACCCACGACCGCGCCTCCGGGTATCGCTGGGACTACCTGCGCTCCAGGGGGCTGGCATGACTCCCTCGCAGATCGCCCAGCGCCTCGCAGATCGCGTGATCGACGTGGCTCACCACCTGCTGCCCGGTGGCAAGCGTGAGGGCTCGGAGTGGCGCGTAGGCAGCGTGAACGGCGAGAAGGGCCAGAGCCTGGGGGTTCACCTCAAGGGCGAGAAAGCAGGTGTCTGGTGCGACTTCTCGACCGGTGAAACCGGCGACTTGCTGGACCTGTGGCGTGCAGTTCGCAGTTGTGACATGGGCACTGCACTCACCGAGGCGAAGTCCTACCTGGGGATCGCCGAGCCCAAGCTCGAAGCGCCGTCGAGGAAGGCCTACGTCCGCCCTGATCGCCCGAAGTGCAAGGCGCCTGCCGATGAGTCTCCGGTCATGGCTTACCTCGCTGGCCGTGGGCTCAAGCCGGAAACTATCGCGGCGTTCAAGATCGGCGAGAAGGGCCGCGACATCGTGTTTCCGTTTCTGCGCGACGGCACCCTGATCCACTGGAAAACGCTGTGCATCGACCGCGAGAACGGCAAGAAGAAAATCTTTGCCTCGAAGGATTCGGAGCCGTGCCTCTTCGGCTGGCAGGCGATTCCGGAAGGCGCCCGAGAGGTGACCATCACCGAAGGCGAGATCGATGCCATGACCGCCTGGCAGTACGGTCGTCCGGCGTTGTCGGTGCCATTTGGGGGCGGCAAAGGCGAGAAGCAGGCGTGGATCGAGCACGAATACTCGCGGCTCTCCCGGTTCGACGTGATCTACCTCGCGATGGACAACGACGAGGCTGGGAAGCAGGCGACCGAGGAACTGATCAAGCGTCTTGGGCGTGAGCGCTGCCGCATCCTTGACCTGGGCTGCAAGGACTTCAACGAAGCCCTGGACGCCCTGTTCTACACGCGAGACGACATTGACGACTGCTACGCCAAGGCCAAGACCCTTGATCCGGAGAAGCTGGTAGGAGCCGAAACCTTCGCCGATGACGTTTGTGCTGAGTTCTTTGAGCGCAACCCGGTGGTGATGGGGATGGCGACCCCGTGGGAGAAGTCTCACGACACCATTCGGTTCCGCGACAGCGAGGTCACTATCTGGACCGGCTGGAGTGGTCACGGGAAATCCCAGCTCCTGAACTACCTCGCCTTCCACGGCATGCGCCAGGGCGAAAAGTTCTGTATCGCCTCAATGGAGATGCCGGCCAAGCGCACCCTGCAACGCATGGTTCGCCAGGCGGCGGGGCTGAACCTTCCGTCTCGCGGATACATCCACGCGATCCTGGAGTTTCTAGGAGGTCGGCTGTGGATCTACAACCAGATGGGTTCTGCCAATACCGCCGAGATGATCGACACCTTCCGCTATGCCGCTCGGCGATACGGGGTGAAGCAGTTCGTCGTCGACAGCCTGGCGAAGCTGGGCATGGCTGAGGACGACTACAACGGCCAGAAGCAGGCTATGGAAGCCATCGTCGGGTTTGCCCACGAAATGGGCGTCCACGTCCATTTGGTTGCCCACCCGCGCAAGGCTGACGACGAGACAAAGCTTCCAGGAAAGCTCGACGTTCGTGGTGGCGCAATCCTTACCGACCTGGCCGACAACGTGATCACCGTTTGGCGCAACAAGAAGAAAGAAGTCGCCATGAAGGACGGTAGCGAAGAGGACCGCGCGTACTACGCATCTCATTCCGACGTGAAGATGGTCATCACCAAGCAGCGCCTGACCGGCGTCGAGGAAACCATCCCGCTCTGGTTTGACCCTGCGTCCGCTCAATACATGGAGCGCGAAGGCCACAAGCCGCGCCAGTGGATTGAGTACTCCGGAATCCCACAACAACAAGCCGATCAGGAGGCCGCATGAAGCGCTGCTGGAAGGTAGTTCTGCCGGGCCGCCCGGCGTTCACGATGATTCTGATGGAGGACTGCGACCCGTTAGAGGTCGTGAAGAGCATTTGGCCTGAAGGGAGGATCGAGCAGTGACGCCCGCAAAACAGGAGTCCCTCATGCAGGGGCAGACCGGCATCGCGAAGAAGGTCTACGAGTGCGTACCGATCTCTGAGCCCTGGCGTTCGTTCCAGGTGCTCACCGCACTTCGCAACATGACCGGAAGCACGCCGGACGTTCGGATTGTCCAGGGCTGCCTGCGCGATCTAGTCGATTCCGGACTGATCCGCCGCACTGGTACTGACCACTACCAACGAATCCAAGTCGAGAAAAAGACCAAGCATCAGGAGCCGAAGATGGCGGAGCCCGCGAAGAAGATCGAAACCCAGTCCGAGCCGAAGCGCTCCGCCTCCCCGCTGGAGATGCTAGGCGAACTGGCAAACGAGCTCGCCGGCATGGCCGAGCACATGAAGCGCCTGTCTGATCGCATCGAGGACGTCGCGCTGGCAGTCGAGCAGGAGCGCGAATCGAGCGCCAAGTCGATGGAAAGCTATCGCCAACTCAAGGCACTGCTGAAGAGCCTGCAAGGGGAGGGCGAGTGACATGGATATCGTAGACATCGCCAACGATTACGCCGAGCGTGAACTCGCTGAACGCCTGTACTCCCGAGTCAAGTACGTCGGCGAGAGCCTGTCCGAATGTGAAGACTGCGGCGAGGAGATCCCGGTAGCGCGGCGTTCGATCATCCCTGGCGTTCGTAAATGCCGGGACTGCGCTGAACGGGCTGAGCGGAGGGCTGTGTAATGAGCGAGAAAACTCACTATTGCTCGTTCTGCGGAGAGTCCGAGCACGACCTCAAGGCTCTCATCAAAGGCCCATCGGCGCTTATCTGCGATGCGTGCGTCGCGCTGTGCGTGGACCTGCTCGAGGACAAGGGGCACTGGCCGCCAGCTGCTTGCAGTTCTGAGGTTCCCGGCGCCAAGCCGGAGGAGGTCGAGTGATGCCGAACTATCGCAAGCCGGACATGTACTCGGACGCCGATTGGGAAATGGTTCAGGGCTACATGGCCGGCAAGGACGGCCTGCGCGCCCAGCGCTCGAATGCCGCCTACATGCATGGCTATCGCAACGGGGTTTCTGATCGGACCGGAGTCCCGCATGAGCGGGCAGAAGTTCTTCGCCGTCGCGCAGAGATGATCCCTGGCATCACGCCCGATAAAGTTTGGTTCCAGGGGAGGGTAGGCCGTGGCTGAACTCGCCTTTATCCGTACCGCCCAGGGATTGGTTCCGGCCACCGAGGCTGACCGTGAAACTGTCCAGAAGTGGAAGGCCGGCCAGGTCGTCCATGGAAAATTCACTCGGATGCGCAACGCCAAATTCCACGGGAAGTTCTTCGCGATGCTGGATTTGGCGTGGGAGTACTGGGAGCCGAAAGGCGGGCTGGTGCCGCGCCAGGAGATGCGCGGTATCCGCGGGCTTGCCAAGTACTTCGAGGATCTGAATGGCCGCCCTGGCCAGTTGCAGAACGCCGTCGCTGCGTATATCGCCAAGCTTGAGGCTGATCGCGCCGACCGCTTCCCCGCAGTCGAGAAGAGCCGAGAGGCTTTCCGGGAGTGGATCACCATCGAGGCCGGGCACTTCCACCTGATCCACACGCCTGACGGCGTTCGCAAGGAAGCCAAGTCGATCAGCTGGGCCAGCATGGACGATACGGCCTTTGAGCCTCTCTATCGGGATGTGTTCGCGGCTTGCTGGCGGCTGGTCCTTTCCTCTCACTTCGAAACCGAGGCTGACGCCATGGCGGCGGCTGATCAGATGGGGACTTTCGCATGAGCAAGTTCAAGGCAGGAGACCTGGCGCTTGTGATCAATCACACCTTCCCTCCGGTGGTTGGAACCTGCGTTGAACTGATCAGCCGCCATTTGGTTGGGCCGGTTGATCGTAGCGATCCGATGGACCCAGGAGTTTATGAACCCCCTGACGGCGAGCCGGTGTGGGTAGTGGACGATCAAGGCGCCATCGTTTGGGAGAAGTGGCTCATGCCGCTTCGGGGAGACTTCCAGCCCGAGCAGAAGAAGGCGAAGGGAGAGATCGCATGAACCCGCGTATCGGCGTTGCTCTGTGGGTCTTGGATCGCCATGAGTGGAACTGGAGAAGGTTGAATCGGTACGCCTTCATCATGCGCAAGAAGCTGGCCGCGAAGGCCGTCGCACTGATCGCCCATGACCGCATCTTGACCGACGAAATCCTTACTCGCGGGCTTCCTTCCTACTGGGACAGAGAAGCGAAGGAGGTGAGGGCATGAGCTACTGCCGTTGGAGCAGCGATGATTTCCAATGCGATGTTTACGTATACGAAAGCGTAGCCGGTAGATTCGTCACTCACGTTGCTGCCAATAGGGTGGTTTTCAAGGATGAACTGCCTGCCCTGGTTCCTTTCGAGCCGGAGTACGTTGACCAGTTCTTGGCGCGCCACAACCAGGTAATGGCAATGGTTGATGCGGCTGGTCGTGTACGGATCGGTCTTCCGCACGACGGAGACAGCTTTGATGACGCCGATCAAGAGGCCTGTGCGGACCGACTGGAGTATCTGAAAGGGCTGGGCTACGTCGTCCCGCAGTACGCCATTGACGCACTGCGCGAGGAAGCAGAGGAGGGCATTGCATGACGCTTCCCGTCCGCAGTTCGAAGCCCAGGAAGTGCCAGAACCCAGCCTGCGGCAAAGAGTTCATCCCGCAGCGCCTTGGCCAGTGCGTGTGCTCTCCTGCCTGCGCCCTGGCCATCAAGGACAAACACGCCAAGCCGGCACGGAAGGCCATTGCCGACCGCGAGCGGCGGGAGGTCAGGGTTCGGAAGGAGAAGTTGAAGAGTCGGTCGGATCACCTGCGCGAGGCTCAGCAGGCGTTCAACGAGTTCATTCGGTGGCGCGACCGCATCGCCGGTCACGCCTGCATCTCCAGCGGCCTGCCCCTGGATTGGTCTGGAAACCAGACGGATGCCGGGCACTACAGGTCGACCGGAGCCGCGCCGCATCTCCGCTTTAACGAGAACAACTGCCACGCCCAGCGGAAGCTGGATAACCGCTATCTCTCCGGCAATGCAGTGGATTACCGGGTCGGCCTGATCGCTCGGATCGGTCTGGCCGCTGTCGAGGAGTTGGAGGCGGACAACTCCGTCCGCAAGTACACCGTAGAAGACCTGAAGGCCATCAAGGCCCACTACCGCGCCAAGGTGCGCGAGCTGAAGAAGAGGATCGCCTAATGCAAACCGCCATCTCGATCATTATCAGCATGACGCTGAGCCTTTCCCTGCTGTCCGGCGTAGCGCAGCTGTCACAATTCGCCTTCTACGTCTGCGTCATCATGAACGTGCTGGCCTGGATAGGCGTGCTCTGCGGCATGGTCAAGGACGAAATCAGCCAGCGAATCCGCCGGACCTTCTGGATTCAACTCCTTCCCTCAATTTTTTACGTTTACGCGCTGATCTTCAGTGGGCATCCCATGCTCGGCGCATCTGCCTTCATGGTGCAATTCCTGATCGTCGCCACCGCCTTCCGAAAGGAGGCGAAACCTGCATGACGCTAGCCGAATACGTCTCCCAGCAATGGGTAATCCTTCGAGAGTACGGGCTGATTAAGGGGGAAGCATGATCTACACCAGCATTCTGTCAGCGGTCGTCTCCGCCCTGGCGGCGGAAACCATCGACAACACCGCTAAGCAAGCTTGGCAGAAGCTCTACCAGCCGGGTTACGCCGACAGTGAGGGGTTGGCCGGGCTGATCAGGGCCTCTAACAGTTCGGGAATCAAGCGCATCGATGCCGATTGCTGGGTGCATGCCAGGCTACACAGCCAGCTCAAGCCTCGGCACTGGAACGCACTGGTGGCCAAGTACAGTACTCATAAGGGCAAGAAGGTCCAAGCTATCAGTGCATTGGCCCCGGTGATCGCTAGCCATGCTCCGCAACTGTTCGTGATGAAAGCCGTAACCGCATGGGCGATCCCGCAGATGAAGGGGGTTGATGGAAAGCGCTCCACCGACATGATCGTCCTTCCTCAGCATTTCTACGACATCAACTCCTGGGATTCTCAGGGTCTGAACCGGACGACCTATTGGAGGTGGAAGAGGGTGGTAGAACGCACATTGGACGAAATGATCAACGAGGCATTGACTGAATCGGAGAATATTCTTCGAATGGAAGGTGTTTTGGTTGCAGATGTGGCTTGACATTTTCGAAACCGTGCAACAAACTTTTCCCATCCTGCTGATCTTGCGCGTTTGAGGATTGGCAGCTTTGAAGCCCTGGCATCTGCCGGGGCTTTCTGTTTCGACGCAGGGTGGAGAAGTGGTCATCTCGCCGGGCCCATAACCCGGAGAACGCTGGTTCGAATCCAGCCCTTGCTACCAAATCCCTTCGGGTTGCGACTACGCGGCTGGGGATCGCCTTGGACACGCAGGCGTTAAAGTGAAGTGGGAGCCGGTGGAAGCCCGGCACGGAGTGAATGCGCAGGCTGATGCGCCAAGAGGATACGCGGCGGCAACGTTCAGTGGGCGTTATAGCCAGTTCACCGCCATGCCGGATTCAGCCCCGGTCACTCCAAATCACGCATGCGGCAGAAGAAAGCAAGGGTCACCGCTGGTGATCAAGGCGAAAGCCCCGGCTACTTGCTCTGCGGGCGTGACGCCGGGTTCGCCCGGCACCTATTCCGCGGCTCTAGCTCAACCGGCAGAGCACTGTCCTTCCAAGTCAGATGTTGCGGGTTCAAGTCCCGCGAGCCGCTCCAAACTCGATTCAATGACGTGTAGCTCAGAGGTAGAGCGGTCGGCTGTTACCCGATTGGTCGATGGTTCGATCCCATCCGCGTCAGCCAATAAGCCGGTATGGCGCAACAGGGAGCGCTGCTGATTTGTAATCAGAGGGTTGCGGGTTCGACTCCTGCTGCCGGCACCACACTACAAGGCCCAGGCAAAGACCTGGGCTTTTCTGCATCTGGAGTACGTGAATATGGCCGAGCCGAGTGGTGCGGTAGCAGTCGCCGGCTTGGTCGGTATTGGTGCGTCTGCATTGATCCCTGGCATTGATGCCAATGCAGTGATCGGTGCTTTTGCTGGGGCGATCTTCTTCGTGGTGTACGCCAAGGACATTTCGGCCTGGGCGCGCCTTGGTTACTTCGTCGTGTCCTGGATCGTTGGCTACTACGTCGCCGGCGAAGTCATCGGGCGAGAGTGGGCCAGAACATCGGGCCTGGTCGCGTGTGGCGGGGCATTGTTCTGCGTCGCAGTGGGCACCAGCTTGCTGGAGTGGGTGCAGGGGGGGAAGACGCCTGGTTGGCTCCGCTTCATTGCGGACCGCTTTGGAGGTCGTAATGGTTGACCCTTGGACTCTGGTGGCTGCGATGATTTGCGGCGCTATCTGCATGAGGCTGGCGACATACCGCCGGCAAGGTGCGAGGTATCGCCGGGGCGTTTCCTGGCTCGCCTACCTTCTGTGCGTAGGTAGCGGATGCTTCGCTCTGAGCGTGATGCTCGATGCGCTCCACGGCTACAGGCTGAATCCCGTCTCTCCCTGGCTGACCTTGGTTCTAGCGATCTTGCTCGGCCTTGTGTGTCGTGCGCGGGGGAATCTGGCCCACATTCTGAGGGTGTACTGATGGATGCTCCGCTTCTACTGAAGAACACTGGCACGTGCCTAATCTTATGTGACGCTAACGGGAAACCGCTTCCTGGCCAGCTTTCCTTGAGCATCAGCAACGACGGTCTCGTGCCAGCGGTCACGGTCACGTTCGCACTCGACAATGAGCGTGTGAGGCTTTGCGGGGAAGGAGTGGAGTCGAAAGAGCCGTGTATCGAGCCGTTTAGCTGGGACCTGGTGGCCGGCACACGCGGGAAAGGACAAATCTGATGACCAAATGCACCTTCTGCAACAAGACGCGTGAATGGGCAAAGAAGTGGGCTCGGGTCGCGATGGAACGCGCGTCCTCTGCTATGGCCGCCAAGCCGAAGCGACCCGGAGCAAGCGATGACTGAGTCCGAGGAAGAGGTTCGGCTCCTCCTGCGCGATCTCCTCGATGAGCAGCGCAAGACCAATCAGCTATTGCACCTTCTGATCCAGGCTCTGGCCGAAGATGGCGAGGATCCTGACGCCGTGCCGACCAGCTATCTGGATGGAACACCGATCCAAGGGCATCAGCCGGTACGCCGTAATAGCCTTTTGGCAACGCCGCCAGGGGAACGATGATGTCGACGTTTATGGGCTCCGCTAGGGAAACCCAGATAGCTGCTGTTCGAGTCCGTCGCGGATGTTTCGGCAAGCTGGTTGTCCAGGTTCGCTACAAGATCGAGCGGCCCGAAAGCCCGCTCCCTGGCCGGGAGTTGATCTACCACGTATGCGGGCTATCCCGTTGGCGAGATGCCAACGCAAATGATTTCGCCGAAGCCCTGATGGTCGCGAAGCTCATCGGGATGTCTGATGAAGGAAAGCCCTCATGAAGAGTCACCCGATCCCTGCAGGAGTCGAGGTCAACCCCAATCGGCCCTGGACGCCTGATGATATTGCTGGGTACAGCGGCGAGGTAGTGAGCGCCATGAAGGTTCTCGAGCCTCTGCTGCGCTCCGGGCTGTTGGCCCTCCATCCTGATGAATGGCAAGGCGGCAAGCTCTCGTTCCTCAGACCGGCACAAGCTAGGCGGCAAGGCTGGACCCCGCCGGATCAGGCAGCCTGCAATCAGGTGTCTGGAAGTGCCTGACCTCCCTCAGCGTCACACCAAGCCCAAGGCCAAGGGAGTGACCAAGCACGAGGTAGAGGACAAAGCATGGGGGAATGGGCGTGGTGGCAGGCCGTGGCGCCGCAAGCGTGAGCGCATCCTCAAGCGGGATGGCTACATGTGCCAGTGTGCAGAGTGCAAGGGAGTGAAGAGGATCGCCACAGAGGTGGACCACATCATCCCGCTGAGCCAAGGCGGCACTGATGATGACTCGAACCTGATGGCTATTGCTGGATACCCCTGCCATGCGAGGAAGACGGCAAGGGAGTCGGCGGCATCTAGGGGATAGTCGGGTTTTCGCAGCACGAGAACACGACGATTCTAGATATTTACGAATAATGGTAGTGGTTTTCACTGTATGCGTGCGGTTTGACCGAAAAATCGAGTTAAATGAGAAAAAGTCTCATTTATAGGGGTGGGGCGGGTCAAAACCTTAGAACCTTTCGCTAGGACACCGCGCCCCCAACTCTTTTCTCATTTCCACAGAATTTAGGTTTCAAGATGGCACGACACAAACAGCCGGATGTCGTCGCCAAGTTCAAGGGCGCCGACAAGAAAAACCCTCAGCGATACCGGAAAGAGTCCGCTCAAGGTGAGGGTGAAATTGGCGATGCGCCGATCCATCTCCAGGGGCCGGCAAGGCTTGCTTGGGTTGAGCTTTGCTCCCAATCAATCAAGGGCGTCTTGACGGGCTCTGATCGAATCATCCTGGAGGTCACCGCCAACCTGCTTGCTGAGTACAGGTCGAATCCATCGGAGTTCGCTGTAGGCAAGTACACCCACCTGATTGGCAACTTGGCGAGGCTTGGGCTAACCCCATCCGACCGCCAGAAGTTCGGCCTGGAAAAGCCGAAGGAGAAGGACGAGTTCGAGGATTTCTGAGATGACCCCCAGCGACATTGCGCGACAGTACGCTAGCGATGTCGTGAGTGGGGGTATCGTCGCGTGCCGGTATGTGAAGTTGGCATGCCAGCGCTTCCTGAATGACCTGGAACGGCAGGACGATGACGATTGGCCATACGTTTTCGACGAGGCCAAGGCAGATCGCGCCGTCAAGTTCATGCAGCTCATGCCTCACACCAAAGGCAAATGGAGCGCTTCGAAGTCGAAGTTGGTGTTCGAGCCCTGGCAGGTATTCATCGAGGCCAACATCTTCGGCTGGGTCAAGAAGGACACCGGCAAGCGCAGGTTCCGTGAGGTCTATGAAGAAGAGCCAAGGAAGAACGGCAAGTCGGCACGCCTTGCCGCTCGAGGTATTTACCTATTCGCGGCGGATGGCGAGTCGGGAGCCGAGGTCTATTCCGGCGCTACCACCGAGAAGCAGGCATTCGAGGTATTTCGCCCGGCCTGGATGATGGCGCACAAGCTGGAGAGCCTGCGCAACCGGTTCGGCATCGAGCTTTCTGGAAACCAGAAGAACCCTGGCCCCATGTTCGTCATGGAGGACATGTCGAAGTTCGAGACGGTGATCGGAAACCCAGGGGATGGTGCCAGCCCCCATGCGGCTCTGGTGGACGAGTACCACGAACACGACACAGACGCCTTGGTGGATACCATGCAGACAGGCATGGGGGCGCGGGAGCAGCCATTACTGTCGATCATTACGACGGCGGGGTCGAATCTCGGCGGCCCATGCTACGAGAAGCGCCGGGACGTGATCCGCATTCTCGAAGGCCAGACGATCGATGAGACGATCTTCGGGATCATCTACACGATCGACGACGATGATTCGTGGGATGACCCGGCCAGCCTGATCAAGGCCAATCCGAATTACGGAGTGTCGGTATTCCCTGACTTCCTCCTGGCCCAGCTCCAGCAGGCCAAGCGCTCGGCGTCAAAGCAGAACGCCTTCCGCACCAAGCACCTGAACCAATGGGTGGGCGCTCGGACGGTCTGGATGAACATGCTGGCCTGGCAGCGGCAGAAGCGCGACTTCACGATTGCGGACATGGCCGGCTGCCGCTGCTGGATGGCTTTGGACCTTGCCAGCAAGAAAGACGTGGCTGCCCTGGTAATGCTGTTCGAGAAAGCTGGTCAGTTCTACTGCATTCCGCGCTTCTACGCTCCAGAGGCCGCCGCTGAGGAAAACGAGAAGTATCAGAACTTCGCGCTTGAGGGTCATCTGACCCTGACGCCAGGGAGCATGACGGACTACGCATTCATCGAGGCAGACATCCTTGATCTGGCAAAACAGATCGACCTGCAAGATGTTGCCTTCGACGACTGGCAGGCCAACTACCTGATTACCCGACTCTCCAACACATCCATCCCGGTCGTGGACTTCAACCAGACAGTGAAGAACATGAGCGACCCGATGAAGGAGGTGGAGGCAAGGGTAATAGCGCGGACGCTCTGGCATGACGGGAACCCAGTCATGACCTGGATGATGGGCAACGTGGCGGCAAAGATCGACGCCAAGGAAAACATCTACCCGCGCAAGGAAAACGACAACGACCCCAACTGCAAGATCGATGGCCCAGTGACCTTGATCATGGCTATGGGGCGCGCCCTGGTTGCCGGAGTTGATGACGGCGACGACTTCATGAACGCCATACGGAATCCCATCATCGCATGAACATCGCAACTGGCCTCTACCTCTTCTTCGGCGTCCTTGGTCTGGCTCTTTTCGTAGCCGGAACCTTCGTGCTGCTGGGGCTCGGCTGGGCGCTCATTTCCGGTGCAGCTTCAGCATTCGCTATCGCGGCGTTCATTCGCAAGGGGCTGACCAGTGAGTAAGAGTCTCGGAAAAGTCCTGAGCAGTGCTACGTCTGCGCCCAGGTCTTCATTGTTCGGTTGGGGGGATAAGACCATCCGCCTGACAGATGGCGCGTTCTGGTCGCAGTTCTTCGGGCGAGAGTCCTCGAGCGGGAAGAAGGTCACTGTCGACAAGGCAATGAAGCTGTCCGCGGTATGGGCTTGCGTTCGCTTGATCTCTACTTCTGTCGCCGGGCTGCCGCTTGGAGTGTACGAGCGAAAAGCGGACGGGAGCAGAGTCGATGCTCGGTCGTTCCCGCTCTACGATGTTGTTCACAACAGCCCCAATGACGACATGACGGCCTTCCAGTTCTGGCAAGCCATGGTCGCATCGATGTTGCTTTGGGGGAACGCATACGCGGAGATTCGTCGTGCTGCCGGTAGGCCTGCTGCGCTGGACTTCCTGCTTCCATCGAGGGTCGACCTGGAGTGTGATGACAACGGTCGGCTTAAGTACTTCTACACGCCAAAGAAAGGTGCCCGTAGAGAGATCGAGCGCACAAACATGCTGCACATCCCGGCGTTTACGCTGGATGGCAGAGTCGGTCTCTCTGCCATCCGGTATGGCGTCGATGTCTTCGGTTCGGTCATGTCGGCGGAGGATGCCGCCAACGGCACATTCAAGAACGGACTGCTCCCCACGGTCGCATTCAAGGTCGACCGCATTCTCCAGCCTGCGCAGAGGGAGGAGTTCAGGGAATACGTAAAGTCCGTATCTGGCGCGATGAACGCCGGAAGGTCCCCTGTACTGGAGCAGGGGATCACTCCTGAGACTATCGGCATCAACCCGGTCGATGCTCAGTTGCTGGAGACGCGAGAGCATGGGGTGATCGAGATTTGCAGATGGTTCGGGGTTCCTCCCTGGATGATTGGCCAGACCGACAAGGGTAGCAACTGGGGGACCGGGCTTGAACAGCAGATGCTCGCGTTCCTGACATTCTCGATCAGTTCGATCACCAATCAGATTCAGCAGTGCGTCAACAAGCGGCTGCTAACTGCGCCCGAGCGGATTCGCTATTACGCCGAGTTTTCCCTTGAGGGATTCCTGAAAGCTGATAGCGCGGGTCGCGCTGCCTGGTACAGCACTATGGCGCAAAACGGATTCATGACCCGCAACGAAGGTCGCCGGAAAGAGAACCTTCCAGAGCTTCCCGGCGGAGACATCCTGACTGTGCAATCCAACCTAGTCCCCCTGGATCAACTGGGGGGGGCAACGAAAGAAAGCTCTCCGCCGTAGAGGCGGTTCAAAAGGCCTATCTCGGCGTTGGGAAGATGATCACCGCCGACGAAGCGCGACAACTCGTAAACCAGCATGGCGCAGGACTGAAAGTTCCCGGGCCCGACTTCGAAGAAACACAGGAGTAACCCATGACTCTGCGAAATCTTCCGGCAGCGCCGGAGGCTCGCCCGCGCTCGGGCGTCCAGTGCGACCTGGCGCCAAAAGCGCTGGATGCATGGCGTCCTGAGCTTCGCGCCGCGTCCGGCGATAACCCCGACACCACCATCACCATCTACGAGCCCATCGGTTACGACTGGTGGACCGGCGAGGGCGTAACCGCGAAACGCATTGCCGGTGCGCTGCGCGCCATCGGCGGCGATGTCGATGTGACCGTGAACATCAACAGCCCGGGTGGCGACGTGTTCGAGGGGCTCGCCATCTACAACCTGCTGCGCGAGCACAAGGGCAAGGTCACGGTGAACATCATCGGATTGGCTGCCTCTGCCGCCTCCTTTATCGCCATGGCAGGGGATGAAATCCGCATTGGCCGCGCCGCCTTCCTGATGATCCACAACGCCTGGCTGATCGCCATGGGCAATCGGAACGACCTGCGTGAGATCGCCGACTGGCTGGAGCCATTCGACATGACGCTGGCTGACATTTACGCGCAGCGCACCGGCATCGATATCGACGACATCGTGAAGCAGATGGACGCCGAGACCTGGATCGGCGGGCGCGAAGCCGTCGACAAGGGATGGGCAGATGCCTTCCTGGAATCCGACGAGATCTCCAGTGCGCCGAGCAACCGCAGTGAAGCTATCTTGGCCAAGCGCCGGATGGATGCCGCTCTGGCTCGCAGCGGCATGCCGCGAAGCCAGCGCAATGAACTCATCAATGACTTCAAGACCAGCATGCTTGGCGCTGCTGGCGGGGGTGGTGACACCCCGACCGATATGCCTGGCGCTGTCGCTCCTGACCTCTCCGCTGCACTACGGGCAGCACAAGACATCACCAAATTCCTCCAAGGAGAATCGCAATGAGCGACTTCGAGAAACAAATCGGCGAACTGAACGCCAGCCTCAAGCAGGTCGGCGATCAGATCAAGGCCCAGGCCGAACAGGTCAACACCCAAATCGCCAACTTCGGCGAGATGAACAAGGAAACCCGCGCCAAGGTCGACGAACTGCTGACCGCTCAGGGCGAACTGCAAGCACGACTGAGCGCCGCGGAACAAGCCATGCTGGCCAACGAGAAGCGTGACGGCGGCGAGGAAGCACCGAAGACCGCCGGCCAAATGGTCGCAGAGAGCCTGAAAGAACAGGGTGTTACCAGCTCCCTGCGCGGTTCGCATCGCGTATCCATGCCGCGCTCGGCCATCACCTCCATCGACAGCTCTGGCGGTGCCCTGGTTGCTCCTGATCGTCGCCCTGGTGTCGTTGCAGCTCCGCAGCGTCGGCTGACCATCCGCGACCTGGTTGCGCCGGGCACCACTGAATCGAACTCCGTCGAGTACGTTCGCGAGACCGGCTTCGTCAACAATGCCGCTCCTGTTTCGGAAGGCACCCAGAAGCCGTACTCGGACCTGACCTTCGAGCTGGAAAACGCGCCGGTTCGCACCATCGCCCACCTATTCAAGGCAAGTCGCCAGATCCTGGACGACGCATCGGCCTTGCAGAGCTACATCGATGCGCGCGCTCGTTACGGCCTGATGTTGGTCGAAGAAGGCCAACTGCTCTACGGAAACGGAACCGGTGCAAATCTGCACGGCATCATTCCGCAGGCGCAGGCCTACGCGCCGCCGAGCGGCGTAGTCGTGACTGCCGAACAGCGAATCGACCGCATCCGCCTGGCGATCCTTCAGGCGCAACTGGCCGAGTTCCCGGCCAGCGGTATCGTGCTCAACCCCATCGACTGGGCGCTGATCGAGCTGACCAAGGACGCCGAGAACCGCTACATCATCGGCAGCCCACAGAACGGCACCACTCCGACCCTCTGGCGTTTGCCGGTGGTGGAAACCCAGGCCATCACTCAGGACGAGTTCCTGACCGGAGCGTTCTCGCTCGGCGCCCAGATCTTCGACCGCATGGATATCGAGGTTCTGGTCTCCACCGAGAACGACAAGGACTTCGAGAACAACATGGTAACCATCCGCGCTGAAGAGCGACTGGCCTTCGCGGTCTATCGGCCTGAGGCGTTTGTCACTGGTTCGCTGACCGCCAGCTGACTGGAAGGGGCCGGTCTCCCGGCCCCTCTTTCTCTGAGGTGATTATGTCTAACGTAATGATCAAGCCGGTTCGTTCATACCTAGATGGCGGTCGTGTGAGAAAGGCTGGTGGTGATGCATACCTCGCATCCGAGCACCTGGCTCGCCAGTTGGTGGCGCGCGGACTTTGCCAGATTGTGGAATCAGAGATCCCAAAGCCTGTGGCTGGCGAGTCGCTGTCTGCCTTGCAAGTGGACCCAGCCTCACAGCAGAAGACTGCGAACGAGTCCGAGAGTGGCGGAACTCCTCGCCGCAGAGGGCGGCCATCTGCACGAACACAACGTTCCGACTGACTCCCTGGGCTGATGCGCTGTGGGCAATGGATAAAGTCTGGTGGGAGAGATATGCCTCCGAGGCTAAAGCAACGTTCTGCGGTGAGCTTCTGACACTCAGCGCCAATCCCTTCGGCATCAAAACGGCACGCATCGAGCACTACAGGAACTCAGGCGGCGGCGCAGTTTCTTTGGCCATAGCCAGGGGCGCCAAGCGAATCATCCTTCTCGGCTACGACATGCAGAAAACTGGCGGGATGTCTCACTGGCATGGTGATCACCCCAGAGGACTGGGTAGTGCAGGGAAGATATCCGAGTGGCCGGTAGAGTTCGAAAACCTGAAGCGCAAGAACCCTGGGATAGAAATCATCAATTGCACACGCGAAACGGCGCTTACCTGTTTCGCGCGTAGACCGCTGGAGGACGCGCTGAATGAGCCTGATCCCGCTTGATACGGCAAAGTCCTTTCTTGATGTGATCCACGATTGGGATGACGCCAAGCTCCAGTTGCTGCTGGATGGAGCGGAGGACGAGGCCTGCCAGTTCATGTGGCGCCAGTCCCTTGATGGCCTTTGCAACTGCGAAGAGAGTAGTGAGGCTGTCAGTAGCGAACCGGGCCTTCCGCCTAGCGTGGTCATCGGAGTGCTTCTTTTGCTTCAGGCCAGCTACCAGGCTGCTCCCGATGAAATCGCGACGCTGCGCAAGGCGGCCGAGGTGAAGCTGATGCCGTACCGATGCGGCATGGGGGTTTGAATGCTGGCCTACCGTATGCGCCACCGCATTCAGTTTCAGCGGCAGGTACAAACACAAGACCCTGATACGGGGGAAATGGTGACGACCTGGGAGACGGTTCTGTTCTCCGGTCACGCCGACCTGCCCGCAGAGGTTCTGACTGGACCGGGGCGCGAGTTGATCGCTGCCGACGCTACGCAGGCGGAGACCACTGCCAGGATCAACTGTCGATGGTTCCCCGTTGAGCGGTTGGAACTGTACACCTGGCGGGTCATCTGGGATGGACGAGTCTACAACATCACCAGCGCAGAGACCGATGTCACCGCTCGGCGCGAATGGAGACTGCGTTGCTCTGATGGATTGACGGACGGACGCTAGGAGGTCACTTGTTCATCCGCGGAATGCTTGGCCTTGGTGACAATATCTACGCCCGCGCGTTCGTGAAGAATCACCTTGGAGCCTATCTCGAAACGCCGTGGCCCCAGCTCTATGCAGACATCGATGTGAAATGCGTGCGTCCGAGCACCCAGCTCCGCACGCAGGCGAAGAACGTCCAGCGCTCGGCGCAGTGGCACAAGCCATTCGGTGGCGGACAGTTACGAATCGCATACGGTCAGATGCCGATCATCCAGGGTTTGCGACAAGCTTTCCGGTGCGAGCCCGGCGCGTTCGATTTGCCTGACTTCGGCCCGTCGCCGGTCGAGGGGCGCTACGTTCTCGTTCGTCCCGCGACGGTTCGCGTTGAGTGGCGTGCAGACACGCGCAACCCTCTTCCTGAGTACATCGCTAGCGCTGCCGCAGAGATGCGCCGCAGGGGCTGGAAAGTGGTTTCCGTGGCGGACTTGGAACCGGGCAAGGAGTGGGCGATCGATCCACTTCCTCCGGCAGACATCCAGTTCCATAAGGGTGAACTGCCGGTTGAGAAATTACTTGCCCTTCTGCAATACGCCGACGCAGTGATTGGCGGCATTGGCTGGATCGTGCCGGCCGCCATCGCCGCAAAGCGGCCGGCCTGGATCATCTGTGGCGGGCAGGGCGGCTACAACTCGCCGGAACACATCACCGACAAATGCATGGACCTGTCCCGCATCACATTCGCGGTTCCCGACAGGTTCTGCCGCTGCACGTTGAAGCAGCACAACTGTGACAAAAGGATCGCCGATCATGACGCACGCTTTGCCGCCTGGGCTGACCGACTGCCTGCTCTGGTCTGAAGAGCTTGGAATGGGTTTCCACCCTCGTCCTCCGATGGACTATAGCGGGCCGTATTTCGAGAAGTATCAGGCGCTCGATGCTACCCCGATGGGCGCCGCGCTGACCCACGCCCGTATTGATCTGGTGCGCCGTCACTTTACCGGCCAGGTGGTAGACATCGGTATCGGCGGAGGCCGTTTCGTCACCGAGTCCGGCGCTATGGGTTTCGACGTGAACCCGGAGGCGGTGGACTGGCTGAAGGCGCAGGAGCTCTACTACGACCCGTACCAGCACCACGCAGAAGCCGTGACCTGCTGGGACAGCCTGGAACACATCCCGGAGCCGGAGAAGCTGCTCGACCACGTTGGCGAGTGGCTGTTCGTGTCGATGCCGATCTACAAGGATCAGACCGACTGCCTGGCCTCCAAACACTACAAGCCGGGCGAACATTGCTGGTATTGGAGCCTCCCTGGCCTGGTTGCCTGGTGCGAGCGGCAGGGCTTCGAACTGGTGGAAATGAACGAGGTGGAATCAGAACTCGGTCGTGAGGGTATCACCAGCTTTGCGTTCCGGAGAGTCCATGGCTGACGGCGTCGAGTTCAGCATCACCGGTCTGGATTCCCTGCTTGGAAAGCTGGACTCCGTTACGGAGGACGTGAAGCGGAGAGGAGGGCGCGCCGCTTTGCGTAAGGCCGCAATGATCGTAGTGCAAGCAGCCAAACAAGGCGCGGCAAAAATCGACGATCCGGGAACCGGCAGGAGCATTTCCGACAACATCGCGTTGCGCTGGAACGGTCGTCTGTTCAAAAGCACGGGCGACTTAGGGTTCAGGATTGGCGTTCTGCACGGTGCCGTTCTTCCCAAGAAAGGGGAGCGCTCGGACAAGTCTGCGAACGCCCCGACTCCGCACTGGAGGCTTCTTGAGTTCGGGACAGAAGACATGAGGGCTCAGCCTTTCATGCGAAGCGCTCTGGCAGACAACATCGCAGAAGTCACAAGCACCTTCGTGTCTGAGTATGAGAAAGGCATAGATAGAGCCATCAAGCGAGCAGCTAAGAAGGCTGCGCAGGTGTGAGTATGTATCCCCCAATCTTTAAGGCCTGCTCGATTAGCCCCGCTGTTACCGCGATCCTTGGCGCGTCCCCGCTGAGAATGTATCAGTTTGGCCTAGCCCCCCAGCTCGTCGTCAAACCGTATGCAACATGGCAGACCATATCGGGATCGCCCGAGAACTACCTATGGGGCCGCCCTGACGCCGATGGGTTCACCATCCAGGTGGACATTTTTTCGGCTACTGCTGCTGAGGCGCGAGATGCCGCCAAGGCCATCAGGGATGCGATTGAGCTTTCAGCCTATGTAGTCCGCTGGGGAGGGGAATCTGTTGACCCTGATACCAAGACCTATCGAGTCAGCTTTGACGTCGACTGGATAGTCCAGCGATAGACCAACCAATACCGACCAACCCGCCATGTGCGGGTTTTTTTGTGCTTCAAGAAACCCGCCACAGGAGAAACACAATGGCAATTTTGGCTCAAGGAACTCAGATCTATGCCCTGGTTCCGTCCAGAGATTCTAGCGGCAGCCCGACTGGCGATCATGAGGTCATCGAGGTCGAGTGCGCTACCGCGTTCAACCCCGGTGGAAACCCTGCCGACCAGATCGAAACCACATGCCTTAGCGAAACTGTTCGGCGCTACCTGCGCGGGCTGCGCACGCCGGGGCAGGCTTCGCTGACTCTCAACGCCGACCCGCGCAACAGTTCCCATATCCGCCTCTACCAACTGTCCGAGTCTGACGATCAGATCGACCAGGACATCGCTTTCGCGGTTGGCTGGTCTGACGGGATCGGCATTGCACCCACCGAGGCGCAGGACAGCAACGGCGACTGGGACTTTGTTCTGCCGCCGACGCGCACTTGGTTCGTCTTCCGCGGCTATGTGAGCGACTTCCCGTTCGATTTCGCGGCCAACGCTGTTGTCACTTCCACTGCAACCATTCAGCGCTCCGGCGGTTCCGCCTGGATCCGCAAAGCCGCTTAAGGAGTGGTCATGCATCTGTCGATTGATTCGCTTAAAGAAGCTGGCGCCTTCACCGGGGCTCCCATCGAGAAAGAGATCACCTGGAAGCAGGGCGACAAGGAACTGACTGCAACCGTTTACGTCCGGCCCCTGTCGTACAGCACCGCTGTCTCTGACCTCCTTGCGATGAATGGCAAGGTCGATGGCGTAGCAGGACGTATCGCTGCGTCAATTGTGGACGAAGAGGGTAAGCCGGTATTCACTCCGGCAGATATCACTGGCGAGGCTGATCCCGGTCGTGGCGCCCTGGATGGAAACCTGACCATCGCCCTGCTCACTGTGATCGCCGAGGTGAACAACCTGGGAAAGACGACCAGCTCAGCGAACTAGATGAGGTTTGGCATGAGCTGGTGATGTGCGGGATTGGCGGAAGAACCATTGCGGAAGCAAAGTCCCGCCTCAGCTACCGGGAGTTCCTTAGCTGGTGCAAGTTCCGGGACAAGCGGGGGAGCCTCCATGTCGGCATGAGGGTAGAGCGCGGCTCGGCATTGCTCGCTGCGCTCTACGCCAACTCGCATAGCAAGGAGACGTACAAGCTGTACGACTTCATGCCGCATGAAGAAGAGCCCGTCATCAGTCTAGATCAGGCCCTTGAGACCTGGGCCTAGCCCTTCGTTTTGACCGGATCGTTCCGGACTTTTTCATTGGAGCCCGCAATGGCATCACGCAGCCTGGGGACGCTTACGCTCGATCTCATCGCCAAGGTTGGCGGGTTCGTGGCCGGCATGGACGCCGCTGAGCGCCGGTCTGAGAAATGGCGCAAGGAAGTCGAGAAGAATGCGGCCAAGGTCGGGGCCGCAATTGGCGCTGCTACTGCGGCAGGTATCACCGCGCTTGCCGCTCTCACTGTCTCCACCGTCCGCAATGCCAATGAAATCGCAAACTTGGCGAGCGTTGCGAACGCAAGCACGACCGAATTTCAGAAGTATGCCGCCGGCGCAAAGCTGGTTGGCATTGAACAAGAGAAGCTCGCTGACATCTTCAAGGATGTGAACGACAAGGTAGGCGACTTCCTCAATACCGGCGGCGGAGCGCTTGCTGACTTCTTTGAGAATGTAGCGCCGAAAGTTGGCGTGACCGCGGACCAGTTCCGGAATCTGAGCGGACCCCAGGCCCTTGGCTTGTACGTCTCAAGCCTGGAAAAAGCCAAGGTCAGCCAGTCGGACATGACCTTCTATCTTGAGGCTATCGCGAGCGATGCTACTGCGCTGCTCCCGCTGCTCCGTAATAACGCTGAGGGATTCAAGACCTTTGGTGACGCCGCCCAGGCCGCTGGCGCGATTCTCGACGAGAAGACGATCAAGTCGGCGAATGAGCTTCAGGCCGCAACCTGGCTGGTTGAGCAGAGCGCATCGGGCCTAAAAAACCAACTAAGCACAGCGCTGATACCAATTCTGAGCGATCTCGCTGACTCTATATTCGACGTGACCAAGGAAGGCACGGCGATGATGAGTGTTGGTGAATTCGTTGCCGATTCGTTCCGTTGGATAGCGAAGACAGCAATTGGCGCTGTCGCAGCGTTCGAGCTGGTGGGGAAATCGATTGCCGGCGCTGCTGCAACGGCCAAGGCTGGCTTTGAGGGTGTGACATGGCTTGAGCTTGCATCCGGCCCTGCCGGTCTTGCTAAACGCCTTGCGCAAAACTGGGACGGAATCAAGGCCAGCGCCGGCGTGGCAGCAGAAGACCTGTCCAATACGGTGGCGAAGTATGCCGGCATCATGGACAGTATCGACCGAGCCGGAACGGGTGGAACCAATGGTCAGGTAGCCAAGCTCGCCGAAACGCTAGCTTCGCTTCGTGAGCAGGCGAATAAGCCTGGAGCTTTCAAGGCTCTTACCAAGGAGCAGAAGGAAGCCGGGAAAGAAGCCGAGGCTGCTGCTAAGAAGCTGCAAAGCGCCTACGAAACGGTTGAGCAGTCGTATCAGCGACAGATAGCGCTGATCAACACGGAAGTCGACAAGCGCAAGGATGCCACCGAGTTAGCAAAGCTTCAGTTCGAAATCGAATCGGGCAAGCTGGTTGGAATCAACGCCGAGCAGCAGAAACGCTTGAATGTCCTGGCAGAAGAGCTTGATCGCCTGAAGCAGCTAAAGCAGGCGAACGAGGATGCGGCGAAGGCTCAGGCTTTCCGTGCAACGCTCAATGAATCGAACGCAACTGCTCGGGCAGGATTTGCGATTGAACTGGCGGGATCTGGAAGCGGCGACAAGCTGAGAGAGCGACTGCGGGCAGACCTGGAGATCCAGCAGGACTACAACAAACAGCTTGCCGATCTCCAGAAGCAGTTCAACAGCGCCGAAATCAGCAAGGAACTCTACGACCAAGAAACGGACATGCTCCGCCAGGCTCTCGCGGAACGCTTGGAAATCCAGCATGAGTACTACGCAGCTCAGGATGAGGCTCAGAGCAACTGGCTGGATGGCGTCACGTCTGCCTGGGAGAACTACCGCGACACAGCCACGGACTATCAACAGCAAGCTGCCGACTTCACCACGCAGACGCTGGACGGGCTCACCTCGGCTGTTGGAGACGGCATCGCTTCGATGATTATGGACGGCGAGAGTCTTGCCGATGTTTTCAAGAACATCGCGCAGACGATGGCCACAAGCATCATCAACGCCCTCGCGCAGATGGCCGCGCAATGGCTGGTCTATCAGGCGGTGCAACTGGTGAGCGGGAAGGCTGCTCAGGCTAGCGCCGCCTCTACTCTCATCGCGAACGCACAAGCAACTGCCTTCCAGGCTCAACTGGCGGCATTTGCGAGCACCGCTGCAATCCCAATCGTAGGACCGCTGTTGGCCCCGGCGGCGGCTGCAACAGCTGCTGGGATTACAGCCCCGATGGTTGCCGGCGTTGCTGCCTCCGCCCTAGCCGGCATGGCCCACGACGGTATTGATGCTGTTCCGGAGACCGGAACCTGGCTGCTCCAAAAGGGGGAGCGGGTAACGACCGCAGAGACGAGTGCGAAACTCGACAAGACGCTTGATGACGTTCGCTCAAATCAGAGTGGCGGTGGTGCGCCGACCATCAACCTGATCGAGGATCGTAGCCGGGCAGGGCAGGTTAATACTCGCCGCCAGGACGACCAATACATCATCGACGTTGTTGTGGCCGACCTATTCGGCGATGGCCGTACATCTAAGGCTATCGGTAGTTCGTTCGGCATGCGCAGGAGCGGAACATGATTCAGTACCCGAACATTTGTCCGCCACTGCGCGAGGGCTATGGGTTCAATCCAGTAAGCCCTTTGGCTCGAACTGAGCTTCAGAGCGGGAGAGCTAGGCAGCGGCGCAGGTTTACTAGCGTGCCGACAATGGCATCGGTCCGTTGGCGCCTTACAGATACCGAGGCGATGCTCTTTGAGGCTTGGTTTCGTGATCAGTTGGTTGATGGCTCGCAGTGGTTTGAGTGCCCGCTTAAGACACCAGAAACGCCGAATGGTCTGCGGACATACGTTGCGCGTTTCACAGATATCTACGATGGTCCTGACCTGGTTAGCGGAAGCCTTTCCCTTTGGGACTTCACTGCGACTCTAGAGTTGCGTGAACGACCGATTATTGACCCGGGCTGGACGATCCTCCCGGAATTCATTCTGCATCCAGACATTTTCGATATTGCTATGAACCGGGAATGGCCTGAAGCATGACGATTCTCGAGCGGTTTTATGCCTCGGGCGGAAAAGAGTGCGCGATTGCAACGGTCGAGTTGACGTGCCCTATCTGGTCTGCGCCTATCCTGGTCTGCCAGGGATTCGATGATCAGACTTGTGTTACCGAGGATGGGCGTACCTTAACTTTCCTCGCCTCGGGTATCGATGTGTCGATTCCTAAGCGGGATAACAGTGGGAATCAGTCTGTAGGCTTTGCAATCGACAACGTGATGGGTATTGCTCAGCAGCGTATCAACGAGGCGATTGATGCTGGCCAGACCATTACGTTGGTTCTGCGAATCTATCTCGACACTGATCTATCAGCGCCGGCTGAGCGCCCCTATCGAATGCGTGTTAAGGGCGCAGATTTCGAAGGCGTGACCGTTCAGGTTGAAGCAGGCTATTACGATCTGATCAACACTGCCGCCTGCCGTTTGATCTATGACGTACTGAATTTCCCTGGACTTAAGTACTGGCCTTAATCCAATGCCAAACAGATACCTATCTGCCATCTACGAAGAAGGCGGAAGAGTTCTGCCGCGGGTGGACTGTTGGGGTCTAACGATCATCGCTAGGTCTGAGCTTTTCGGCCTCCCCATGCTCAGTGACTTCGGTGCGGTTACGCGTAAGTCAATTATCGACTTCCAGCGTTCTTACCGTGCGGAAGTGGAGCGAGCACTTGAGGAATGCCAGCCATTCCCTGGAGCAATTGCTGCGGCATTTCGTGGGCAGGCATGCGTGCATGTTGGCCTGGTTGTCGATGTCGATGGACGTCAGCGAGTTCTGGAGACGAACCCAGGCAGTGGCGTATCGCTAACGCCGTTACGCACTTTCACCGATCAATACAGCAAGGTGATCTTCTACCGTGATCGAAATCTATCCGAGCAGGCTTGACGGCGAGCCTCTGGAGCGGCATCCGCTCGCCCGTTCAACGACCATTCGTGCATGGCTGGTCGACAACGTAAAGAACTATTCGGATCAAGAGCGGCCGCCTATCAGCATTGGGATTATTCCAGCTGAGGTTGATCGATGCGAAGACTTGAGTGATGCGCAGAAGCGCGCTCATGAGGAACTGATCCACCCATCTGACTGGGGCGCTCGAATCATCGAGCGAGGCGATGTTGTTCGCATCTATCCGGAACCGCATGGCACCGATCCATTCACGATCACCGCGGCCTTGTTTAAAGGTGTACAGGCTGCGTTTCGAATGCTCATGCCGCAGCTGCCAGGGATGCCTGCCAATCCTGGCCAAGGTGAGTCTCTGGCGGACTCAAGCCCGCGCGGCAATAAGGTGAAACTGGGAGACGCTATCAGAGACGTTGCTGGACGTCGTTTGATCTACCCTGACTACATCCTCCCGCCTAGACGCTATTTCGCCGGACCGCGTGAGCAGTGGACGGAGATGATGCTTTGCATCGGTAAGGGAAAGTTTCAGATCGATGAAGGCGGAGTGAAAATCGGCGACACCACATTCTTTGCACTTGGCGCCGAGGCTTCGTTCCAGGTATTTGAACCTGGACAGAATGTGAGCGGCCATCCTGCCTCTGTATGGTGGCATAGCGCTCCTGAGGTTGGTGCTAGCTCAACTGGTAATGCTGGACTTGAGCTTACGGAGGCAACATCTCTTACTCCTAACCCAAGTTCTACAACGTTTACGTTCTCTGGATACAACATCATTATCCCTTCCGGCGCAGGATCTTTCCCATCAGACTGGGCTCCAGGAACTATCCTGCGTGTAGAAGCCATGTACCCATATACGGTTACCGATGGTGGTGGTAGTACAAGGGATACTATATCTGGAGATATAGCGCAGCTAGCATTTACTGCTGGAATGCAGATCCAAGTTGTAGGATCTAACTCTGGGCTTTATGTTGTAAATACCATTACATCGACTACATTGACTTTGAACTATGACAATGGCTCTCCAGTCAATGCACTTCAGGTTGGTTCTGGTAATGCTGCAATTGGTCTTAGAGGGCTGAGATATAGAATTACGTCATACAGTTCCAACCAAATTACAGTTGAACGGCTTACATCTGCTGGAGCTACTGACCCATCTTGGCCTGGATTCTCTACGCTAAATTCAAGTATCTCTAGAGTCACAGTTGACACATCAAATCTTCAAGGTGGGTATAGAGGACCTTTCCCTGTTTGTCCTCCTGGCGAGGTTACTAGAATTATAGAGTGGGACATGTTCTGTCCAAACGGCCTTGTTTGGATTGGTTCAGAGGGTAACATGGCTCCGCTTGGCGCATATTATACGATTGAATATCGTGATATGGCGATTGGTGGCGCTTGGACGTCTATAGACTATTCACATACTGCGCAGACTCTAGATCAAATAGGATTCACCACGCAGCTTACGCTCCCATATGCAATGCGCGCTGAAATACGTGTCAGGCAAAGATATCCATATGGAAAGAATGAGCTAGAGTTCAGAGACACTCTTCAATGGTATGGCCTAAGGTCTCGGCTAAATGCTCCTTCTTCATATGCTAATGTCACAACTATAGGTATTAGGTATAGATCCTCAGATAGGATATCTGCGCAAACCGAAAGTCGTGTGTCGGTTGAGGCAACTCGGATTCTTCCTGTTAGGTCTGGCGGTGTTTGGCTTCCTGAGCAGGCTACCAGGGATATCGCTCCATATGTGATATATCAAGCCAAGGAGCGTGGTTACACCGATGATGATATCGATCTTGAGGAGTTCGACAGGCTTGATGCGATTTGGAAATCGCGTGGCGATAAGTTCGACATGATCTATGACAGTACTAGCATAACTGTCAAACAGATTCTTCAGGAGGCTTTGGCGGCCGGATTCTCTGAGCTTACGATCAAAAGAGGTGTTATCAGCGCTGCCAGGGACGAGCCGAGGACGTTGTACGGCCACATGTACACTCCTCAGAACATGTCTCAAGCTCTCAAGATAAGCAAAAGCGCGCCGTCAGAAGATGATTATGATGGCGTTGACGTGGAGTTCGTAAACTCTAATGGTTGGATCGAAGACACGATCCAATGCAGGCTTCCAGAAGATGTTGGCCGTAAGGTTGAGAAAATCAAAGCCGCTGGGATCACTGACAGGAACAGAGCCTATCGGTATGGTATGCGGCGTCGTATGGTTCAGAAGTATCGAAGGACGAACTACACATTCTCGACTGAGCTTGATGCTCTGAATAGCGAATATTGGGATTACGTTGCCCTTGCTGACGATGTGCCAGGATTCGGTCAAAGCGCTCTATTGCTCGGCGCTGTAAATACAGGGTCAAACTGGCTGTTAAAGTCAAGCGAGCCGTTTGACTGGTCCGCACCTGGGCCTTATGTGGTAGCTATTCGCCGACCTGATGGAACGCTTTCTGGGCCTTATAGTGCTACTAGGTTCGACGAATATCATCTAACCGTTCTATCACTCGATTTCACTCCCGATACATCGTGGGACATTGAGCCGCCGCATCTTCTTTTCGGAACATCAACTCAGTATGCGTATCCCGCACTGATTAGCTCAATCGACCCTGATGGATTTTCAGGAGCCTCTGTTCAGGCCGTGAACTACGACGAACGCGTCTACACCTACGACAACGCCAGCGCCCCAAACTGACCGAACACACAAATTCAGAGCCCGCCATAGAGCGGGCTTTTTCATGCCCGGAGAATTTGCATGACGACCTACGCCACCGGTAACCCGCTGGGCTCCAAAGACCCGCGTGACCTGTACGACAACGCCGAGAACTTAGACACGGCAATGAACTCGCTGGATCAAGATCGCTGGATGGACCGTGGGCCTCAGCGTCCTCCGGTTGCACGATGGACCTGGTGGGGAATCGAGCAGTATGTCATGCAGTGGCTGGCCGCTCAGGGATTTGAACCGACCCCCCTTGAATATGTCGACGGCTCTCCGCTGATTGTTGATCGCCCGACTCAACTGATTCAGCGTGACGGGAACCTGTATAGCGTTCAACTGCCAGCAGATTTCCCGGTCAGCCTCAGCGGGAACTGGGCCACCGACGAGAGTCTGCTGGTTGCCCAGGTCGACCGCTCGCTGCGTCAGCAGTTGAGAGCTCCGGGTGGCGCCGGAATGATGGGTTACGATCCGGCGGAAACGTACCCATCAGATACGGTTGGGTACGCAATAAAAGATATTGATGGAAAGGCTGAGGAAGCATCTAACTTAGCGATGACTGGCGCATTTGGTAACGCGCAGATGCTAACCAGAGTAAGAGCGAGAATATCAGGCGCCCCAACTATGTATGTGCTTGGTGATTCTATTTCTCATGGGGCTTTTGCCGGGAGAATATACCGGAATGGCTGGGTGAATCTTCTGCGAAGAATGCTCTACAACGAGATCGGCACTCTAACTTATGGATTCACGCCGCTGATGTCTCTCGTTGACGGAGCTGGAAATACCTCTAATGAAATCCACTCTATCGATTTCGCAAAAACATCAGGAACCCACTCTTGGGTTTATAGATCAAATGAAAGCGGATCATATGTTCCTCAAGGGTTATCGTGGGTGTCAAATGAGGTTGGCAATATTATAAGGTCGACAATTCCAACATTTCAGGATGCATGCACGGTTTACTACGTCGCAAGGCCTGGAGGGGGAACGTTTGACATAAAAGTTAATGGATCGGTAGTAGCTAGTGTGAATACACAGGCCTCAGTTGTAAACGCTTTGCAAGGCCAGGCTGTAACCCTGAAAGATAATGGGTTTGGGAAATGTGTAATCGAGGTTGTTACTACATCTGCCGCAACTGTTGAATTTTCTGGTTTTTCATATGCTAACGCCTATAGTCAGTCGGCTCTTCATAATTTTTCAAATTCTGGCCGTAGGCTTCGCTGGGTGGATGAGTCCGTCATCAGTTCGATGATGGCAGGAACCTCTCTATTCATCATGGCACTAGGTGTCAATGACGCGTCAGACAATGAGTCTGATACGGCGTACTATGAAGAGTTCGTAAAAAGAATTGATTGGCTGATAAGCTATTCAAATCAAAATAGCGTACCTGTAGTGGTGCCTGATTTTTTGTGGAGTTACCCAGATACAAACAATACAAGGAAGCAGCTAAAGCGACTCGCTGACGAGACTCAGGGGCTATACATACCGTTTGCCGATTTCTTTAGAAAAGGATCGCAGTCAGCAGATGCAAATTATCTTGTAAATACTCTTAAGCTCTTTTCGGATGGTTCCCATCCAAACGTTCATGGGCATAAGTATATAGCGGAGACTATTGCTAAGAAACTCGGCCTTTCAGTTAGCTCGAAAAAACAAGCGCTCGACTACCATGATTGGTGGATGCCGATATCAATCACAAGCACGACAATAAAAAATGCGGACTTTGGTTCGATTCCTCCAAGCAGGGTGATAACTGCAACTCGAAACAATGGCGCGAATGTTCTGTTTAGATTTTATGTCTCTGGCGTCTCTGGTACGTCTGCTGTTGCTTTCTCTGGAACATACTCATCTGACTCTGGCGTGTTCGTTGACCTTCCAGTGACTGGACAGATGGAGCTTGAGACAAATGGGGCAAGTTCCGGAGTTGTAAGTATCTCTCAGGCAGGAATAACAATAACGCCAAATTCATCGAACACTAAAAGCACTCATCGGTTTGTTGTTAGCGTTGCACGTGGGGAGCGACCGTTTGTTGATGGTGTGATTTACTAGGCTCGCTAAAATATTCGGATGCCATTGCAATGGCGATAAAAAAAGCTGTGCCGATGAGCAGATTGATTATCTCTGTTGATATTTTTTCTGTTTCATCGGTGCGGATATTGAACATGGCATTCGTATACTCGTCTAAAGTTCTTGCTGATTTGTTTTTCATTTTAATTATCCAGTTGAGATTTCGACGTAACCAAGCTAGCGCAGTTCACGAAGCGTTTCTGGATGCTTGCTTGCAACCTTAATTAAGGTTTTCGCTGCTCCAGAAGGAGACCTTCTACCCTGCTCCCATTCCTGTAGAGTACGAACGCTAACTCCCAGGAGGAGTGCGAACTCAGATTGCGCCATTCCAACCTTTGCACGAATCTCTGCAATCGGAGAAAGTTCGACCTGCGTCGAACGGGCGGCCTTCCCCTTCTTCATTTCGTCAATCGAGGCGAGGAGATCGGCCTCGAAGGTTTCAAGTTCCTTATCCATTCATAGCCTCTTTCAATTTGCTCAAGGTGGATGCTGGTAGGTTATCTAACTTCGACTTTGTGTAGGCTATCAGTAGCCAGATGGCTTGCGACTCTTCGGCGTTGTAGTAGATCACGCGCGCGCCGCCGCGCTTACCCATGCCTTGGCGAGACCAGCGAACCTTGCGAAGCCCACCCGATCCTGGGATCACATCTCCGGCCAAGGGGTTGGCTGCAATCCACGCAATGAACTCCTCCCGTTCGGGATCGTTCCAGATGCCGCCTGCATAGCGCTTGAAAATCTCGGTTTCGATGACTGTTCGCATGTCATGAATATACGGCACTGCCGTATGGCTGGCAAGCTGGATGGTGAAATGGGGCGGGATCAGGCGGTCCTGGCGCTGGACTGCGCGTCCCGGCTGGCCGGGCGATCATGGAATATCGGTCGCAATCCATTTCGCTTCGCTTGAGTTCGCGTTTCTGCTCGCATGGTTGGTATGATGCGACCTTCCATCAACTTATCTTATGGTGAATTATGAGCGGACTTGCTGAGTCATTTTCCTTCACTCCTAGCGATTGGGGCGTTTCTGTAAGAGACGGCGTTGCGGAGGGCATTTATTCATTGGGCTATGGATCATGTCATGTTCAGATCGTCTTTGAGGCAGGGGATAGAACAGAGTTTCTCGATTCTTTACCTTGGCGATTTGTCCTTCCTGTTAGTGAAATACCTGACATACGCCAAGGAGGATTCTTAGCTCATTTGTATGACAGTAATTCAGAGCAAGATTTCACCGCCTATGCATTTATAGATCCAGAAACTAAAATGCTTAATATTCAAGTAAATGGAAAGGACGTTTCATCTGAGTATCCATTTAAATGGTCTAAAGGATGCTCATTGGCTATAAACTTTAACTATATGACGAAGTAATTTTTCAGATAAATAGAGGCCCGCCTAAGAAGCGGGCTTTTTTATTTCAGGAGAGTGTAGCTGTGCAAGCCGCTATCTGATGCTGAAATCAGAGTACCGGTTGATCCTCAGTCGCCTCTGTACTGCATCGAATTCACCATCGAAATCCCTCCTGAGCTTCCAGACTCCCATGTAGCCATCCTTGAAGTGGTCGATCATCTCTACGCCCGCGCGGGAGCCGTGCTGCCCAAGGAAGCTGTAGAGGCTGTGGCGCTTGAAGATTTCGAACAGGTACTGGAAGTGGTGGCAGACGAAGTACACGTCGTAGAGTTGGTGGTCGTTGAGCATGGTGCCGCAGCGTTTTTCAGGCTTCGGCAGCCATTCGCCTTCGTGAACGCTGTAGGCGGCGACGAAGTTTCGTGCCGCATCCAATTGATTGGCGGGAATGTCTGCGGCAGATCGAACCCCGAATGCGGCATGGGTCTGTGACCAGATTTTCATGCTGGCGCGGCGGCGGACTTCGACCGGGAGGGCGGCCACCTTGCCCTTGATCAGCGCGCCGAGCATGTGGAAGCCATCGGTGCCGATGGTTTCGCCAACCAGGGTTGCCATCTTGTTGCTGGAGTCCTCATATCGACCATATTTGCGAATCGCAGGAAGCACTTCGGCAGTTACCCACTTCTTGAAGCGCTTGGCCTCGGCCTTGCGGCTACGCAGGATCGCCGAGTACAGCCCGGACTCATTGATGACCAGCATTTCCTGATCTCCGCCAGGGGTGGGCAGAATCTGCCTACCCTTTTCGTCATCATCCAAGTTCCGCGCCATATCCTTTGCAGTCAGGTACTGAAGAGCAGAGGCGATATCGGCAGCAACGAACCATGGTTGGTCGTCGATCAGCATGGTGCGGACTTCGCGAGCTTCGAACTGGAACGGAATTATTTGAGCGGTTTGCATGATGAGGACTCCTTACCTGTTTGGGAGTTCGCCATCTCTGCGACCAAGAAGAGGGAGGCGAACTGTACGCGGGTTGGCCGACCGGGGGTAAGGCTCCCGGCACACCCGAAGGTGTCCCACGCACAGCCCGCCATAAAGCGAGGGCACAAAAAAACGCCCTGCGGCGCTGTGCGCCTTACCGATCCGGGCGGCCAAGCCCGACCGCTGAATTTGCAGCGGCAGGCGGAATATGGAATAAACGCCAGCATTCGTCAATGTTCGTGAGGGGCTGGCATGGCCAAAAAGGAAACCGACTCATCGAGCATCCATGCGAACCGGATGGCTAGGCTGAACAGCGCGTCCAACAGCTACGGTTGCAGGACCTTGTTTATGCACCTATCAGCCCTTCGTCCAGACACCAGAACCTCTCACGCCGCAAGGCATGGAAAGCTTTTCACTGCTGATCAGGTAAGAGAGTGGTATGCGCGTGATGGCAATTCAGAAGGATGCAGGTGCTCACTCGTCGAGGTTCTCGTAGACGAGCAGGGAAACCCATTGGTCCCTGCACTGGTTGAGCGAGCGCGTCAGACTTTCGAAAAGATGAAGGCGAAGGGGCGCGGCGACTGGACGAGAGACCTATGACCTTGAGTGATTTCAATACGCCAGCCCAGAGTCTGGCGCCATGCTCAGACGAGTGATAGCGTCATGCTCTGCCGCCAACTGATTAACAAGGGATTGCCATGCAGTACAGCGTGATAGTCACGGGCACAGGATTCGAAGGCCGTAGCGGCAGGATACGCCTGGCGGTGCGCCCTGGAATGGAAGTTAAGCTAGCGCCAGAGCCGGACAACCCGCACGACCCTAGTGCCATCGCCGTCTACGTTCACGTCCGGCGCTGGTTCACCCTATTTCTCCCGACTGATGTGCAAATCGGCTACCTCAAGAGAGAACGGGCCGCGTTCTTCACCCGAAAGATGAAGGAGGGAGGGCGGATCACTAAGGCAATAGTGAAAAGCATGTACACCGAGCTCGACCATCCCAGGGTTTCTTTGAGCATCGAAACCGACTGGTAGTCGCGCAAGACAGAAAAGCAAAACCCCCGGACGTTCACAGCGTGCCGGGGGTTTTTATTTCCACCCCTTGGGAAGGACAAGGAGCAGAACATACGTGAATCGTAGACCAATCTTGCTGAAGGTTAAAGACTGGCTGGAGGTCAAAATGCCAACGAGTCATTTCCTGAATTTTTGCATCGGGGTCAGCCTGCTGATCCTCGCCTGTGGAGCCGCTGCCTGGCTGTCGTCTCCCGTGCTGCTGGCGATCCTGGCCGGTAGCTGACCCGAACACCTTTCCGACGAAGATAGGCCCGCCATTGAGCGGGCTTCGTCGTTTCTGGAGACCCGTAAATGCGTACTTCCCAACGAGGCATAGACCTCATCAAATCGTCCGAGGGCCTGCGCTTGTCCGCCTATCAGGACTCGGTGGGTGTCTGGACCATCGGCTATGGCACTACGCGGGGCGTTACCCGCTACATGACGATCACCGTTGAGCAGGCCGAGCGGATGTTGGCCAATGACATTCAGCGCTTCGAGCCTGAGCTGGACAAGCTGGTGAAAGTGCCGCTGAACCAGAATCAGTGGGATGCCCTGATGAGCTTCGTCTACAACCTGGGATCGGCCAATCTTGCGTCGTCCACGCTGCTCAAGCTACTGAACAAGGGTGACTACCGGGGTGCGGCGGACCAGTTCCCGCGCTGGGTGAATGCGGGCGGCAAGCGCCTGGAAGGACTGGTCAAGCGTCGCGCGGCGGAACGGGCGCTGTTCCTGGAGCCGCTGTCGTGATCTCCGCCCGTGTTGTCTCGATCGCGCTGGCCTGCCTGGTGCTGCTCGGCCTCGGCGCCGCCGGCGGAGTCTGGCTCGGCGCGCGACACTACCGGCCGCAGTTGGATGCCGCGAGCGCGGATCTGGCTGCCTGCCGTGCCTCCCGGGGAGAGTTGGAGTCCGCAGTGGCAGAGCAGGTCCGGCAGGTTGCCGCGCTGCGCATGGCCGGCGAGCAGCGCGCCCGGGATGCCGCGCAGGCTGTGGAGCGGGGGCGGCAGCAGGCCGCGGAGCAGTATGCCGGAGCCCAACGCCTGCTGAGTCAGCGAACCGCCGGTGAGCAGTGTGCGGCCGCCGAGGCGGTCATCGATCAGGAGCTGGGTCTATGAGGGTGGTGCTGATGCTGATGATTGTCGCGCTGGTGGGATGCGCCGGCCGGCAGGAAGCCGAGCTGCGCACGGTGCGCGTAGAAGTTCCGGTGGCGGTGCCGTGCCGAGCGCCCGCGGTCGAGGTGCCGGCCTGGGCAGCGGCTGGGCTGAAGAAGAGCGACGACCTACAGACCAAGGTCCGCGCGCTGCTGGCCGAGCGGCGGCAGCGGATCGGGTATGAAGCCCAACTGCTGGCTGCCAACAGGGCCTGTCAGAATTAGGAGTAGACTACGGCCTTTTCCTACGAGGGCAGGGCATGCTGGTCATTCGATTCAAGGGCTGGTCGGTGAAACTCGACCACCAGGTGGGCAGCGCTGGGAAACATGGCATCTGGTCGTTCCACGGCTCGGAGAGCAGCTACGTACCGGACATGGAGACGATTCTCCGGCATGCTGCTATTCGGCCTGCGGAGCCGAAAGAAGGCGGGGAGGTCGAGGTATTCATCTGTGATTCGCGTATGCCGCAGGACGAATGGCGGGCGGTAGGGACCGGCGTTGCGGCCTATGAGTCGGACCGCTGAATATTGACCGTGACGGAAACGTGAAGCGCGGAAATGGAAAACGTGAAAAGGAATTTCACGATTGGCACAGTTTAAGTGATTGCGGTCGGCGTAAACTGTTGTAATATAAGCGCTTATGAGGTGCGAGACAGGATTTAGGTTCCAGCGCCGCAAGGCGTGAGAGTTCGAGTCTCTCCGTCCGCACCACCTTCAGGCTCGGCTTGTCCGGCCGCTGCGGTTGAAGCCGGAACGTCCGGCACGATTCACGATATGGTGGGCGTAGCTCAGTTGGTAGAGCACAGGATTGTGGCTCCTGGTGTCGTGGGTTCGATTCCCATCGTCCACCCCATATTTCGAAGCGCCAGGCCTTGTGCCTGGCGTTTTCGTTTGCGCTTCACGATCTCTTCTCCGCGTGCCTTTCCGGTACCCAATCCGCCCTCATGGGCGCGACGGCAGGTTGAACTTGTTCCGGGTCCGGCGCTCTTAAGCGAGCCTGTCGTTCCTGGCGGGTCCGTATATGCAGTCTGGGTGAAGCGACATGTCGATGAAATGGACCGAGCAGCGCTTGCGCAAGGCTCTCAAGCAGATGGCGAACAATCATGAATCGGCTGCGGTCGAGGTCATGCGCGCCGTCGAGCGGGCGAACGATCCGAAGCTGGCGCAGCGCCTGCTCGAGGTGATCGAGCAGATGCACCAGGATGCCGATGCGCTGCGCTCCATCGACGACGAAATCGCCAGCGGCGTGATCCGTTGCCAATGAGGCCGTAGACGCTCCGCAGTTCAGGACTTCCCGGCTGAAACCGGCGCATCCGGCCGGTTCGCCAGTTTCGGGCGCAAGGTCGCGCCCTGGGCTGTGTTCCGGCGAACGGTATAAGGTTGGCGGCCGCGGAAGGCGAAGGCGGTGAACATGTTCGTATTCTCTCTTGGTGCGTTTCAGAAACGGTATTCCACCAGGGCGCTCGGGCCGATGCTGTCATGCCACTCTTCGGCGACAGCGGCGGAGCAGAGGCTGGCGAGCGTGCCGGCGAGGCACAGGGAGGGGCTTCTCATGGGGACTCCTTCCGTTGCAGCCAGGGACGTGCCTTGGTGCCTTGCTGGGCGAAGCGGTAGCCGAGCGCGTTCAGACCGTCGAAGTCGCGACTGAAGGTGTCTCCCAGGCCCTGGCCGCTGCCGGCCAGGACGGCGTGTGCGCTGTCGATGGGTTGCAGGATGAACTCGCCGGAGCGGGTTCCTCCGGCTTGCCCGCGCACCAGCAGGAAGCCGTCTTCGATCCTGATGCTCAGGCCGTTCAGGTAGCTGTGCCGGCCCGTGCTGGCGACGCGGTAGGTGCCGACGGCTTCGGTCCAGGCCTGGGGCAGGGATGTCGGCTCGATGCGCTCGCCGAGGTAGGCGGTCTGGTCGTGGCGGCGGGACACCAGGATTCGGCGTTGGCCGTAGCTGACCACGTCCAGTTGCAACTGTCCGGCGCTGTCCACGCCGACAGGCCAGAACCCCAGCAGTCTTTTTCTCATCTGCAGCCAGCCCGAGGTGTCGCGCAACAGTTCCACGCGTTGTTCGCCGAAATCCGCGTACAGGCGACCCCTGCGCTCGTACAGGCGAACCTGGCCTTGGCGGGTTGCGTAGCGACCGTATAGCTGTCGCCGGTCCTCCGGGCTCGGCACCTTCAGTGCGGGGGCGCGCGCGGGGGTGGGCTGTACGGCGGGGCGACGAGCGCCCTGTTTGACCTGCAGCATGAGCGACGCCGCTTGCCGGGCCAGGGAGGCAGTGAGCGACCCGCTGTCATCGGCGTTGCTCATGACAATGGCGGCGAGGCGCTGTTCCGGCAGCAGAATCAGATGGGCGCTGAATCCTGGGGTGGCGCTGGCGTACTCATAGTGACGGATGCCTCCTTCCAGCGGCGCGGAGCCGCACGGGCTGAGGAACCAGGCCAGGCCCACCTGGCAGTCGAAGTCCAGGGCATTGCCGGCGTTCTGCTGGCGGAACATCTCCTCGACGGAGTGTTTCCGGAGAAGCTGGCGCTCCTTGTGGCGCCCGTTGGCGAACAGCATGCGGACGAAGCGGCTGAGGTCGACCGGGCTGCTCCACAGGTCGTTGACCGGGAGGTCGCTGGCGGCGGCGGAGCCGAGGCGACCGCCGCCGCCGCCGCTGTAGCCGTGGGCGCGTTGCGCCTGGGGCAGGGCGTTCCTGGCGAAGCTGGAGCGAGTCATCTGCAAAGGGTCCAGCAGGTGCTCCCGCATGTGCTGCTCGAAGTGCTTTCCGGTGTTGCGCTCGATAGCCGCGCCGACCAGCTCGTAGCCAAGGTTGGAATAGGCGACCTGGGTTCCCGGCGGATTGCTCAGCCAGACGCCGGATACTTTCGCCGGCAGTTGGCCGAGTGAGCTCGGGCGTTCGCCGAACAGGGGCGGCAGGTGTTCGCCAGGAAGGCCGGACTGGTGGCTGAGCAGCCGGCGGAAAGTGATCGCGCGATCCGCCTCGCTCTGGTCGGCATGGAAGCGTGAGCGTACGTAGAACTCGCGCAAGGTGTCCTGGAGCGGGGCGTCGAGAGAGAGTTGGCCGCGTTCGGCCAGTTGCAGGGTCGCGCTGGCGATCAGTAGCTTGGACAGGTCGCCGGCGTGGAATGCGGTGTGCTCGCTGGCGTTGATCCTGTGCTGTCGGTCGGCATAGCCGAAACCGCGGGCCCAGACCAGTTGCTGGTCGTCGACCAATGCCAGGGCCAGGCCGGGCACGTCCTGCCTTTCCATTTCCCGGCGGATGTGGCGTTGCAGATAGTCGATGACCTCGCCGTAGTTGCCCACGGCGGCGCTCGGCGCTGGCGGGGCGGGCGGCAGTCCGTGGCAGCCGCTGGTGCCGAGCAGGCAGCCGAGAAGGGAAAGATGCATTGCACGAAACATGGAACACCTGGCGGAAAGGCGAGGTGTCCCATGCTAGGGCGGGCCTGGCTGGCAGTCCTTACGGCTTTGTCAGCAATCTGTGAAAGATTGTTAAGCCTCCGCTGTCAACGGGGTCGCTCCCAGGTCAGGCGGAAGGAGGCGCCTCCTTGCGGCGTTTCCAGCGCTTCCGCATAGCCGCCGTGCCATTGCGCGACCCGGCGGACGATCGCCAGGCCCAGGCCGAAGCCGCCGGTGCTGCGATCGCGGCTGTCGTCCAGGCGCGAAAAGGGTTCGAAGATCTTCTGCCGGGCGTCCGCCGGTATCCCGGGCCGTCGTCGTTGACCCGTATCTGACAGCTGTCGCCTTGATCGAGGAGGGCGATTTCGACGCGCGAGTGTGCGTGGCGAATGGCGTTGCGCAGCAGGTTGATCACTGCGCGCGCCATGAAGCGAGGCTCGATGCGGATCTGTTCGACCTGGCAGGCGCTGATCTCGCAGGTGACTCCGGCGGCTTCGGCTTCCAGGGCGACGTCGGCGACGACGCTATCCAGCCAGCTCGCGGCGTCGACGATTTCCCGGTGGCTCCCGACGTTGCCGTGCTCCAGGCGGGCGTAGGTCAGCAGTTCGGAGACCATTTCCTCCAGTTCGCCGAGATCGGCGCGCATGTCCTCTATCAGGTCGTGGCGTACTTCGGCGTCGACCTGCTTGTTCAATTGCTCGAGTTCGAAGGACAGGCGGGAGATCGGCGTGCGCAATTCGTGGGATACCGCGTTGGTCAGTTCACGCTGGTTGCTGATCAGGCTTTCGATGCGGTCGGCCATCTGGTTGAAGTGCTGGGCCAGGGTGCGGATGTCGGAGCGTCGGAAAATGCGCGTGCGCGATGACAGGTCGCCGTCGCCGAAGCGTTGCGCGGCCAGGCGCAGGGTCTCGAGGTCGCGCCAGTGCGGGCGGACCCATACCAGCAGGGCGATGCCGACCAGCACGCCGAGCAGGATGTAGGCCAGCACGGTGAATAGTGGGGTCAGCGAGGGTTCCGGCGGCAGCTTGATGTCGAGCAGCTGCGGGCCCGCGTCGATGCGGCTGATGAATTCCGTGAAGTCCTCGCGTACCACCAGCAGGTTCTTGTCGAGGAGGGCCTGCTCTTCCTGCGTCAGCTTCGCCTGCCTGGCATCCGTCAGGCTCAGCTCGAGCCCGTAGTGGGGACGCCAGTCTTCGAGCTGTCGCTGGCGTCCGGCCTGGTCCAGCGGGGCCAGCTTTTCCACCAGCGAATAGGCCTGGCCGCGAACGGCGTCGCGGTGATAGTTCTCGACGATGCTGTCGTAGAACGCGTCGATGACATGGTCGACCACGAAGATCGCGGCGGCGAACCCCAGAGCCAGTAGCAGGTAGAGGCGCAGGAACAGGCGCAGCATTCAGAGCTCCCAGCCCAGCGGGTTGAACAGGTAGCCCTTGCCCCAGACGGTCTTGATCCGGACCGGCTCGCGCGGATTGTCCTTCAGTTTATTGCGCAGCTTGCTGATGCAGACGTCGACGCTGCGGTTCAGGCCGTCGAAGCCGATGCCGCGGATCTGGTTGAGGATCTCGTCGCGGGAAAGTATTTCCCCTGCCTGGCTGGCCAGCAGCCAGAGCAGCTCGAACTCCATCGTGGTCAGTTCGATGCCGAGGCCTTCGAGTTCCGCTTCGCGCCGCCGTCGGTCGATGTTCAGCTTGCCGAATGTCAGGCTTTCCGGGGAGGCGGGAAGGGGCGCGTGCCGGCGCATCAGGGCGCGCAGGCGGGCGAGCAGCACCGGTGGCTCGATCGGCTTGATCACGTAGTCGTCGGCGCCGGACTCCAGGCCGAGGATGTGATCGAGATCGTCCTCCTGGGCGGTGAGTATGAGGATCGGCAGGTTCGCGACCCGGCGGATCTCCCGGCACACCTGCAGACCATTCTGTCCGGGGAGCATGAGGTCGAGAACCACCACTTGCGGCTTGAAGTCGAGGAAGGCGGCGAACGCGGCATCACCGCGATGCACCTGGCGCACTTCGAAACCATGCTGGGAAAGGAAACTGGCGATCAGGCGGGCGAGCTTCTGGTCGTCTTCGACGAGCAATACCTTGCTGAGGGTAGGGCAGTCCATAGGGTTTCATCGGTCGGAGCGGAATCGGCTGGCATTATATGCGCCCGCTTCCGGCGAAGCTCCAGCGACTCGTTCGAGATCGGGCTGCGATCGGCGGAAGCGGCCGGAAACACCCCGGGGATCCGCCTGCACCCTGGCGGGGTGACTTCTGCTTTTCCCTCTACTAGAATGCATGCCCTTGATTCTGGGAGCCGGAAGGACCGGCTTACGTCTGTGCAACGAGGAATATCCATGCAAGTTTCTGTTGAAAGCACTTCCGCTCTTGAGCGCCGCATGACCGTTGGTGTGCCTGCCGAGCGTATCGAGACCGAAGTCAACAAGCGTCTGCAGCAGACCGCCCGTCGTGCCAAGATTCCAGGTTTCCGCCCCGGCAAGGTGCCGATGAGTGTCATTCGTCAGCGCTACGAAGCTTCCGCGCGCCAGGAAGCCATGGGCGATCTGATCCAGGAAACCTTCTACGAAGCCGTGGTCGAGCAGAAGCTGAATCCGGCCGGTTCGCCGTCGGTAGAGCCCAAGTCCTTCGAGAAAGGCAAGGACCTGGAATACATCGCAACCTTCGAAGTCTTCCCGGAATTTACCGTTTCCGGCCTGGAAGACATCAAGGTCGAGCGCCTGCAGGCCGAAGTTTCCGATGCTGATGTCGACAATATGCTCGACGTCCTGCGCAAGCAGAACACCCGTTTCGAAGTGGTCGAGCGTGCCGCCCAGAACGATGACCAGTTGAACATCGACTTCGTCGGCAAGATCGACGGCGAAGCCTTCGCCGGCGGTTCCGCCAAAGGCACCCTGCTGGTACTGGGCTCCGGTCGCATGATCGCCGGCTTCGAAGAAGGGCTGGTGGGGGCGAAGGCCGGTGAAGAGCGTGTGCTCAACCTGACCTTCCCCGAGGACTACCAGAACCTGGACCTGGCCAACAAGGCTGCCGAGTTCACCGTTACCGTCAATAGCGTAGCCGAGCCCAAGCTGCCGGAACTGAACGAAGAGTTCTTCGCTCTGTTCGGCGTGAAGGAAACCGGTCTCGATGGCTTCCGCGCCGAAGTGCAGAAGAACATGGAGCGCGAGCTGCGCCAGGCGATCAAGTCCAAGGTCAAGAACCAGGTCATGGAAGGTCTGCTGCAGGCCAACCCGATCGAAGTGCCCAAGGCCCTGATCGGCAACGAAGTGAACCGTCTGCGCGTGCAGGCCGTCCAGCAGTTCGGTGGCAACATCAAGCCTGACCAACTGCCGGCCGAGCTGTTCGAAGAGCAGGCCAAGCGCCGTGTGGTGCTGGGCCTGATCGTCGCCGAAGTGGTCAAGCAGCATGAGCTGAAGGCCGACGAAGGTCGCGTTCGCGAAATGATCGAGGAAATGGCCTCGGCCTACCAGGAGCCCGAGCAGGTCGTCGCCTGGTACTTCAAGAACGAGCCCCAGCTGAACGAAGTCCGTTCTGTTGTACTGGAAGAACAAGTCGTAGATACTGTCCTGCAAAAGGCCACTGTGACCGATAAGCAGGTATCCTACGAAGAAGCGGTCAAGCCGGCCGAAGCTCCGCAAGCGGCCTGATTCGTTCCTCTCGTTCGAATCCCACAAGCCAGCCTTAGTGCTGGCTTGTGCGTCTTTGAGGCTTCACTATCTGTTAGGGAGTGATCGCAAGACATGTCTCGCAACTCTTTTATTCCGCACGTTCCCGATATCCAGGCCGCCGGTGGCCTGGTGCCCATGGTGGTGGAGCAGTCCGCCCGCGGCGAGCGAGCCTACGACATCTATTCGCGCCTGCTGAAGGAGCGGATCATCTTCCTGGTCGGCCAGGTCGAGGACTACATGGCCAACCTGGTGGTTGCCCAGTTGCTGTTCCTGGAGGCTGAAAATCCCGAGAAGGACATTCATCTCTACATCAACTCGCCGGGTGGTTCGGTGACTGCCGGGATGTCCATCTACGACACCATGCAGTTCATCAAGCCCAACGTCTCGACCACCTGTATCGGCCAGGCGTGCAGCATGGGTGCCCTGCTGCTTGCGGGCGGTGCCGCCGGCAAGCGCTACTGCCTGCCGCATTCGCGGATGATGATCCACCAGCCGCTGGGCGGTTTCCAGGGCCAGGCCTCGGATATCGAGATCCATGCCAAGGAAATCCTCTTCATCAAGGAGCGTCTGAACCAGATCCTGGCGCACCACACCGGCCAGCCCCTGGACGTCATTGCCCGCGATACCGATCGTGACCGCTTCATGAGCGGTGACGAAGCCGTCAAGTATGGCCTGATCGACAAGGTCATGACCCAGCGCGACCTGGCCGTCTAAGGCTCCGCAATACTGGCGGTCGAGACATTCGGCCGCCTCGTGGGCTTGAAAATGCCCACAATTGCCTTCATCTTGTGTTTGAAGCTACCCATTGGATCGATCGAATGACTGATACCCGCAACGGCGAGGACAACGGCAAGCTGCTGTATTGCTCCTTCTGCGGCAAGAGCCAGCACGAAGTGCGCAAGTTGATTGCCGGCCCCTCGGTCTTTATCTGCGACGAGTGTGTCGACCTGTGCAATGACATCATCCGCGAGGAGGTGCAGGAAGCGCAGGCGGAAAGTAGTGGGCACAAACTTCCGGCGCCGAAAGAGATCCGCACCATCCTCGATCAGTACGTGATCGGGCAGGAGCGGGCCAAGAAGGTTCTGGCGGTAGCGGTATACAACCACTACAAGCGCCTCAACCAGCGTGACAAGAAGGACGATATCGAGCTCGGCAAGAGCAACATTCTGATGATCGGCCCAACCGGCTCGGGCAAGACCCTGCTGGCCGAGACCCTCGCACGTCTGCTGAACGTGCCGTTCACTATCGCCGATGCGACCACGCTGACGGAAGCGGGCTACGTGGGCGAGGATGTCGAGAACATCATCCAGAAGCTCTTGCAGAAGTGCGATTACGATGTGGAGAAGGCCCAGATGGGCATCGTCTACATCGACGAGATCGACAAGATCTCCCGGAAATCGGACAACCCCTCCATCACTCGCGACGTTTCCGGCGAGGGTGTGCAGCAGGCCCTGCTGAAGCTCATCGAGGGCACCGTTGCCTCGGTACCGCCGCAGGGCGGTCGCAAGCATCCGCAGCAGGAGTTCCTGCAGGTCGATACGCGCAACATCCTGTTCATCTGCGGCGGCGCTTTCGCCGGTCTGGAGCGGGTCATCCAGAACCGTTCCGCGCGCGGCGGCATCGGTTTCAATGCCGAAGTGCGCAGTCAGGAGATGGGCAAGAAGGTCGGCGAGGCGTTCAAGGAAGTCGAACCGGAAGATCTCGTCAAGTTCGGTCTTATTCCCGAGTTTGTAGGGCGTTTGCCGGTGATCGCGACTCTTGATGAGCTCGACGAGGCTGCGCTCATGCAGATCCTGACCGAGCCGAAGAACGCTCTCACCAAGCAGTACGCCAAGCTGTTCGAAATGGAAGGCGTCGATCTCGAATTCCGTCCGGACGCACTCAAGGCGGTTGCCCGCAAGGCGCTCGAACGCAAGACCGGTGCACGTGGCTTGCGTTCAATTCTCGAAGGTATCCTTCTCGATACCATGTACGAGATTCCCTCCCAGCAGGATGTCAGCAAGGTGGTCATCGATGAGAGTGTCATCGATGGCTCGTCGCAACCCCTGATGATCTACGAGAACAGCGAAAAGCCAGCCAAGGCTGCGCCTGAGGCATGAAAGAGCAGGGGCCTTCGGGCCCCTTTTCTTTTCCGACTGGCACGCTTGTTTTTTCCCGGGCCTAACCCCATCTTAGGCTGAAAGGTCTTCCTATCTGTTTCGTGGCCAAGTGCCGCTGTAGAGCCGACATTATGAAAACACTCGTCGAATTGCCCTTGCTGCCGCTACGTGACGTGGTGGTGTACCCGCACATGGTCATCCCGTTGTTCGTCGGTCGGGAAAAGTCCATCGAGGCCCTGGAGGCAGCGATGACCGGCGACAAGCAAATCCTCCTGCTGGCGCAGAAAAACCCCGCGGACGATGATCCGGGCGAAGATGGCCTGTACCGCATGGGTACGGTCGCTACCGTGCTGCAGTTGCTCAAGCTGCCGGATGGCACCGTCAAGGTGCTGGTCGAAGGCGAGCAGCGCGGCCAGGTCGAGCGCTTCATCGAGGAGGAAGGGCACATTCGTGCCGCGGTCCAGGCCATCGACGACGCCAATGTCGGCGAGCGCGAGGCCGAGGTCTTCACTCGCAGCCTGCTGAGCCAGTTCGAGCAATACGTCCAGTTGGGCAAGAAAGTCCCCGCCGAGGTGCTTTCCTCGCTGAACAGCATCGACGAGCCGAGCAGGCTGGTCGATACCATGGCCGCGCACATGGCGCTGAAGATCGAGCAGAAGCAGGACATCCTGGAGATCACCGACCTGTCGTCGCGGGTCGAGCATGTCCTGGCGCTGCTGGATGCCGAGATCGACCTGCTGCAGGTGGAAAAGCGTATCCGCGGCCGGGTCAAGAAGCAGATGGAGCGCAGCCAGCGCGAGTACTACCTGAATGAGCAGATGAAGGCCATTCAGAAGGAACTCGGCGATATCGACGAAGGGCACAACGAAGTCGAGGAGCTGAAGAAGCGCATCGACGCTGCCGGCCTGACCAAGGAGGCGCACACCAAGGCCACTGCCGAGCTGAACAAGCTCAAGCAGATGTCGCCGATGTCGGCGGAAGCCACCGTGGTGCGTTCCTACATAGACTGGCTGCTGAACGTGCCGTGGAAGGCCGAGAGCAAGGTGCGCCATGATCTCGCCAAGGCGGAAGACATCCTCGATGCCGACCATTATGGCCTGGAAGAGGTCAAGGAGCGCATTCTCGAGTATCTCGCCGTGCAAAAGCGGGTGAAGAAGCTCAAGGGCCCGGTCCTTTGCCTGGTGGGACCGCCCGGCGTGGGCAAGACCTCCCTGGCCGAATCCATCGCTCGCGCCACCAATCGCAAGTTCGTGCGCATGGCGCTCGGCGGCGTGCGTGACGAGGCCGAGATCCGCGGTCACCGTCGTACCTATATCGGCTCCATGCCGGGCCGCCTGATCCAGAAGATGACCAAGGTCGGCGTGCGCAACCCGCTGTTCCTCCTCGACGAAATCGACAAGATGGGCAGCGACATGCGCGGGGATCCCGCCTCGGCGCTGCTCGAGGTGCTCGACCCGGAGCAGAACCACAACTTCAACGATCACTACCTGGAAGTCGACTACGACCTGTCCGACGTGATGTTCCTCTGCACCGCGAACTCGATGAACATCCCGGCGCCCCTGCTGGATCGGATGGAAGTCATCCGCCTGCCGGGCTACACCGAGGACGAGAAGGTCAATATCGCCGCCAAGTACCTGATTCCGAAGCAGGTCCAGGCCAACGGCCTGAAGAAGGGCGAGCTGACCTTCGAGGAAGGCGCCCTGCGCGACATCATTCGCTACTACACCCGCGAAGCCGGGGTGCGCAGCCTCGAGCGGCAGATCGCCAAGGTCTGCCGCAAGGCGGTGAAGGAGCATGCCAAGCTCAAGCGTATCCAGGCGGTGGTGTCCAGCGAGACGCTGGAGAACTACCTCGGCGTGCGCAAGTTCCGTTATGGCCTCGCCGAACAGCAGGACCAGATCGGCCAGGTGACCGGGCTGGCCTGGACCCAGGTCGGCGGCGAGCTGCTTACCATCGAGGCGGCCGTGGTACCCGGCAAGGGCCAGTTGACCAAGACCGGATCGCTGGGCGACGTGATGGCGGAATCGATCACCGCGGCGTTGACCGTGGTGCGCAGCCGCGCCCAGAGCCTAGGAATCGCGGCGGACTTCCACGAGAAGCGTGACATCCATATCCACGTTCCGGAAGGCGCTACGCCGAAGGATGGCCCGAGCGCAGGCATCGGCATGTGCACGGCGCTGGTTTCGGCGATCACGCAGATCCCGGTGCGCGCCGACGTGGCAATGACCGGGGAGATCACCCTGCGTGGGCAGGTGCTGGCGATCGGCGGGCTGAAAGAAAAACTTTTGGCGGCGCACCGCGGCGGGATCAAGACGGTGATCATTCCCGAGGAAAATGTTCGCGACCTGAAGGAAATTCCGGACAATATTAAGAGTGATCTGGTTATTAAACCGGTTAAATGGATTGACGAAGTCCTGCAAATTGCGCTGCAATACGCCCCGGAGCCCTTGCCCGATGCGGCTCCGGAGATGGTTGCAAAGGATGAAAAACGCGAGCCTGATTCCAAGGAGCGAATTAGCACGCATTAGTCGGTAGGTATTCTTGACACTGTTTTTGGGCCCTTGTTATAAAGCGGCACTTGCTGAGTCAGTTGGCCTACCAGCGCAGAATTTCCTTACACCTAACACATAGAAACATACTCAACAGAAATAAGGGGACTTAGAGTGAACAAGTCGGAACTGATCGATGCAATTGCCGCATCTGCTGATATCCCGAAAGCTGTTGCCGGTCGCGCACTGGACGCAGTGATCGAGTCCGTCACTGGCGCCCTGAAGGCTGGTGACTCCGTCGTGCTGGTTGGTTTCGGCACCTTCGCTGTCAAAGAGCGCGCTGCTCGCACCGGTCGCAACCCGCAAACTGGCAAGCCGATCAAGATCGCCGCTGCCAAGATCCCGGGCTTCAAAGCCGGTAAAGCCCTGAAGGATGCTGTCAACTAAGCGTCTTTTTGGACTCGATCTACCCAGGTCGGCCAAGGCTGGCCTGGCTGCGGAGCGGTAGTTCAGTCGGTTAGAATACCGGCCTGTCACGCCGGGGGTCGCGGGTTCGAGTCCCGTCCGCTCCGCCAGTTACGAGAAGGCGCATCCTCGGATGCGCCTTTCTTATATCCGCATCTCTTACCCACGCCGCGCCGCCCAAGACGGCTGGTCGTGGCAGTTTTTGGGGGCTGCATGCTGCAGAACATCAGGGATAATTCCCAGGGCTGGATCGCCAAGACCATCATTGGCGTGATCATCGTTCTCCTGTCGCTGACCGGCTTCGACGCGATCATCCGGGCCACCGACCACTCCAACGTGGCCGCCAAGGTCAACGGCGACGATATCAGTCTCAATGAAGTCCAACAGGCCGTGGACATGCAGCGTCGCCAGCTGCTGCAACGCCTGGGCAAGGATTTCGATCCATCCATGCTGGATGACAAGCTGCTCAAGGAAGCGGCCCTGAAGGGGTTGATCGAGCGTACCCTGCTGCTCCAGGCCGCCAAGGACGACAAGTTCGCCTTCTCCGACCAGGCGCTGGACCAGTTGATCCTGCAAACTCCCGAGTTCCAGGTCGACGGCAAGTTCAACGCGGATCGCTTCGACCAGGTCATCCGCCAGATGAACTACAGCCGCATGCAGTTCCGCCAGATGCTCGGCCAGGAAATGCTCATCGGCCAGCTTCGCGCCGGCCTGGCGGGCACCGGTTTCGTCACCGACAACGAATTGCAGTCCTTCGCTCGCCTCGAGAAGCAGACCCGCGACTTCGCCACCCTGGCGATCAAGGCCGACGCCTCCAAGAGCAGCGTGAGCGACGACGAGGTGAAGGCCTTCTACGAAGGCCACAAGAGCGAGTTCATGACTCCCGAGCAGGTGGTCGTCGAATACGTGGAGCTGAAGAAGTCCTCCTTCTTCGACCAGGTCAAGGTGAAGCAGGAAGACCTCGAGGCGCTGTACCAGAAGGAAATCGCCAACCTTTCCGAGCAGCGCGATGCCGCACACATCCTGATCGAGGTGAACGACAAGGTCGGCGACGAGCAGGCCAAGGCGAAGATCGACGAGATCAAGGCTCGCCTGGCCAAGGGCGAGGATTTCGCCGCGCTGGCCAAGGAGTTCTCCCAGGATATCGGCTCGGCCGCCACCGGCGGTGACCTGGGCTACGCCGGTCGCGGCGTGTACGACCCCGCGTTCGAGGAGGCGCTGTATGCGCTGAAGCAAGGTGAGGTATCCGCCCCGGTGAAGACTCCGTACGGCTACCACCTGATCAAGCTGCTGGGCGTGCAGGCGCCGGAAGTACCGAGCCTGGAAAGCCTCAAGCCGAAGCTCGAGGACGAACTGAAGAAGCAGATGGTCGAGCAGCGTTTCGTCGAGGCTACCAAGGACTTGGAAAGCTCCGCCTACGAAGCCGCCGACCTGAGCCAGCCGGCGCAGGAAATGGGCCTGAAGGTCCAGACCAGCCAGCCGTTCGGACGTTCGGGGGGCGACGGCATCGCTGCCAACCGCCAGATCGTGCAGACCGCGTTCAGCCCCGAGGTGCTGGAAGAAGCGGCCAACAGTGGCGCCATCGAGCTGGATCCGGACACCGTGGTGGTGCTGCGGGTCAAGGAACACAACAAGCCGAAGGAGCAACCGCTGGAGCAGGTCGCGGCGAACATCCGCGAGCGCCTGGCCGCCGAAAAGGCCGCCGAGGAGGCGCAGAAGCGTGGCGAGGCCCTGATTGCAGAGCTGCGTGAAGGCCGTACCTCTTCCGCAGCGGGTGAGTCGTGGAAAGTGGTCGAGGCGGCCTCCCGCGGCCAGGAAGGCGTCGATCCGAAACTGCTCCAGGCGGTGTTCCGCATGCAGCGTCCGGAGGCCAAGGACAAGCCTTCGCTCTCTGGCGTGACCCTGGCCAATGGCGATTACGTGGTGATCCGCCTGAATGGCGTCAGCGAGCCGGAGGAGGCTATCTCCGACGACGAGAAGGCCATGTACCGCCGCTTCCTGGCTTCGCGCAGCGGACAGGCAGACTTCGCCGCCTTCCGCCGTCAGTTGCAGGACAAGGCGGAAGTCGAGAAATACTGAGACCGAGATGCAGAGAAAAGGCCGCTTACGCGGCCTTTTCTTTATTCCTCCCATGAAAAATGGCCGCTCGAAGCGGCCATTTTTCATGGGCGGGGTGATCAGTCGTCGTCCAGCGGGCCCATGGCGGTAGTGTTGAAGCCGCCATCGACGTAGAGGATCTCGCCACTGATACCGCTGGCCAGGTCCGAACAGAGGAAGGCGCCGGCATTGCCGACTTCCTCGATGGTGACGTTGCGCCGCAGCGGCGTCTGCCGCTCGTTGGCGGCCAGCATCTTGCGGAAACTCTTGATCCCGGAGGCGGCGAGCGTTCGGATCGGCCCGGCGGAAACCGCATTGACCCGGGTGCCTTCCGCGCCCAGGCTGCCGGCCAGGTAGCGGACCCCGGCCTCCAGGCTGGCCTTGGCCATGCCCATTACGTTGTAGTTCGGCATGGTCCGTTCGGCGCCCAGGTAGGAGAGGGTCAGCAGGCTGCCGTTGCGGCCCTTCATCATTTCCCGTCCGGCCTTGGCCAGGGCGATGAAGCTGTAGGCGCTGATGTCGTGGGCGATGCGGAAGCCCTCGCGGGTGGTCACCGCGGTGAAGTCGCCGTCGAGCTGATCGCCTGGAGCGAATCCGACGGAGTGGACGATGATGTCCAGGCCGTCCCAGTGCTTGCCCAGGGCGGCGAACACCGCTTCGATCTGGCTGTCGTCGGCCACGTCACAGGGGAAGCACAGCTCCGGCCGCGAGCCCCAGCCACTGGCGAACTCCTCCACCCGGCCCCTGAGCTTGTCGTTCTGGTAGGTGAAGGCCAGTTCGGCGCCTTCCCGGTGCATGGCGGCGGCGATGCCGGAAGCGATGGAGAGCTTGCTGGCGACTCCGACGATCAGGGCGCGTTTTCCTGTGAGAAATCCCATTGTTCGTTCCTTGTCTGCTACTCAGTTTTCCGCGCTTGCCGGGGCCATGAAGGCAGCCTCCAGCAATTGCTGCGTATAGGGATGTTGCGGCGAGGCGAAAACCGCTTCGGCGCTGCCCTGTTCCACTACCTTGCCATGTCGAACCACCATCAGCTGGTGGCTGAGCGCCTTGACCACCGCCAGGTCGTGGCTGATGAACAGGTAGGTGAGGTTGTACTTGCCCTGCAGTTGCCGCAGCAATTCCACGACCTGGCGCTGGACGGTGCGGTCGAGCGCCGAGGTCGGTTCGTCGAGCAGGATCAGTGCCGGTTTCAGCACCAGTGCCCGGGCGATGGCGATGCGCTGGCGCTGGCCGCCGGAGAATTCGTGGGGGTAACGGTAGCGGGTCTGCGGATCGAGCCCGACCTCCACCAGCGCGTCGATGATCGCCTGCTCCTGTTCGGCCTCGCTGCCGATCCTATGGATGCGCAGGCCTTCGCCGACGATCTCGCCGACACACATGCGTGGGCTGAGGCTGCCATACGGGTCCTGGAACACCACCTGCATCTCGCGGCGCAGCGGGCGCACGTCATGTTGCGCGAGACCGTCCAGCCGGGTGCCTTCGAAGCGGATGCCGCCCTGGCTTTCCAGCAGCCGCAGGATCGCCAGGCCAAGGGTCGACTTGCCCGAGCCGCTTTCGCCAACGATGCCCAGCGTCTGCCCGCGGGGTAGTTCGAAATTGACCCCGTCGACCGCCTTGACGTGGTCCACGGTGCGGCGGAACACGCCTTTGCGGATCGGGAACCAGACCCGCAGGTCGTCCACCGCCAACAGGGTTTCACCCGGCGGGTTGCTTGCCGGCGCACCGCTGGGCTCGGCGTTGAGCAGCTCGCGGGTATAGGGGTGTCGCGGGGCTGCGAAGAGTTCCTGGCAGGAAGCCTGCTCGACGATCCGCCCTTGTTGCATGACGCAGACGCGGTGGGCGATGCGCCGGACCAGGTTGAGGTCGTGGGTGATCAGCAGCAGGGACATGCCCAGGCGTGCCTGCAGGTCCTTGAGCAGATCGAGGATCTTCAACTGGACGGTGACGTCGAGCGCGGTGGTCGGTTCGTCGGCGATCAGCAGTTGCGGCTCGCAGGCCAGGGCCATGGCGATCATCACGCGCTGCCGCTGGCCGCCGGAGAGTTCGTGTGGATAGGCTTTCAGGCGCTTGGCCGGCTCGGGGATGCCGACCAGCTCGAGCAGTTCGAGAATTCTCGCGCTGGCCTTGGCGCCACCCAGGCCCTTGTGCAGGGCGAGGACCTCGGCGAGCTGCTTCTCGATGGTATGCAGCGGATTGAGCGAGGTCATGGGTTCCTGGAAGACCATGGCGATGCGGTTGCCGCGGATCCCGCGCAGGCGCCGTTCCGGGAGCTTGAGCAGATCCTCGCCCTGGTAGTGGATGCTGCCTGCTGGGTGGCTGGCGACGGAGTAGGGCAGCAGGCGCAGGATCGAGTGGGCGGTCACCGACTTGCCCGAGCCGCTTTCGCCGACCAGGGCCAGGGTCTCGCCCTGGCGGATGTCGAAGCTGACGCCTTCGACCACCCGCTGGCGTTGCTCGCCGGAGAGGAATTCGACGGCGAGGTCGCGGATTTCCAGAATGTTCTCGCTCATCTCATTTCCTCGGGTCGAAAGCGTCGCGGGCGGCTTCGCCGATGAACACCAGCAGGCTCAGCATGACCGCCAGCACCACGAAGGCGGAAATGCCCAGCCAGGGTGCCTGGAGGTTGGACTTGCCCTGGGCGACCAACTCGCCCAGCGACGGCGCGCCAGGCGGCAGGCCGAAGCCGAGGAAGTCCAGGGAGGTGAGGGTGCCGATGGCGCCGGTGAGGATGAACGGCATGAAGGTCAGGGTCGAGATCATCGCGTTCGGCAGGATGTGACGGAACATGATGGCGCTGTTGCGCATGCCGAGGGCCCGGGCGGCGCGGACGTATTCCAGGTTGCGCCCGCGGAGGAACTCGGCGCGGACCACGTCCACCAGGCTCATCCAGGAAAACAGCAGCATGATGCCCAGCAGCCACCAGAAGTTCGGCTGGACGAAGCTGGCCAGGATGATCAGCAGGTAGAGCACCGGCAGCCCCGACCAGACTTCCAGGAAACGCTGGCCGAGCAGGTCGACCCAGCCGCCGTAGTAGCCTTGCAGGGCGCCGACGGTGACGCCGATCAGAGAACTGAGCACGGTCAGGGTCAGGGCGAAGAGGATCGACACGCGGAAGCCGTAGATAACCCGGGCGAGCACGTCGCGGGCCTGGTCGTCGGTGCCCAGCCAGTTTTCCGCCGACGGCGGGGCGGGGGCGGGAACCTTCAGCTCGTAGTTGATGGTGTCGTAGCTGTAGGGGATCGGCGGCCAAAGCACCCAGCCGTCCTTCTCGGCGATCAGTTGGCTGATGTAGGGGCTCTTGTAGTTGGCTTCCAGGGGGAATTCGCCGCCGAAGGTGGTTTCCGGGTAGCGTTTGAAGACCGGGAAGTACCAGCCGCCGTCGTAATGCACGACCAGCGGTTTGTCGTTGGCGATCAGTTCGGCGCCGAGGCTGCCGACGAACAGGATGAGGAACAGCCAGAGCGACCACCAGCCGCGCTTGTTGCTCTTGAAGCGGGCCCAGCGGCGCTGGTTGATGGGAGACAGGCGCATCGGATTACTCCCGGTTCTCGAAGTCGATGCGCGGATCGACCAGGGTGTAGACGATATCGCTGATCAGCTTCATGACCAGCCCGAACAGGGTGAAGATGAACAGCGTGCCGAAGACCACCGGGTAGTCGCGGTTCATCGCCGCTTCGAAGCTGAGCAGGCCGAGGCCGTCGAGGGAGAAGATCACCTCGATCAACAGCGAACCGGTGAAGAAGATCCCCAGCAGCGCAGCCGGCAGGCCGGCAATCACCAGCAGCATGGCGTTGCGGAATACGTGCCCGTAGAGCACGCGGCGTTCGGTCAGGCCCTTGGCGCGGGCGGTGACCACGTATTGCTTGCCGATCTCGTCGAGGAAGCTGTTCTTGGTCAGCAGCGTGATGGTGGCGAAGTTGCCGATCACCAGGGCGGTTACCGGCAAGGCCAGGTGCCAGAAATAGTCGAGTACCTTGCCGCCGAGGCTGAGCTGGTCGAAGTTGTTCGAGGTCAGGCCGCGCAGGGGGAACCAGTCCCAGTAGCTGCCGCCGGCGAACAGCACCACCAGCAGGATGGCGAAGAGGAAGGCGGGAATGGCGTAGCCGACGATGATCGCCGAGCTGGTCCAGATGTCGAAGACGCTGCCATGGCGGACCGCCTTGGCGATCCCCAGCGGGATCGACACCAGGTACATGATCAGCGTGCTCCAGAGCCCGAGCGAGATCGACACCGGCAATTTCTCGATGATCAGGTCGGTGACCTTGGCGTCGCGGAAGAAGCTCTGCCCGAAGTCCAGGTGCAGGTAGTTCTTCAGCATGATCATGAAGCGCTCGGGGGCCGACTTGTCGAAGCCGTACATGCGCTCGATCTCTTTCACCAGCTCCGGGTCCAGGCCTTGCGCGCCGCGGTATTGCGAGCCGGCCACGGCGACTTCGCCGCCGCCGCCGGAGATGCGCCCGGTGGCGCCGCCGGAAGCGGCGTCGAAGCCTTCCAGCTTGGCGATCATCTGCTCCACCGGACCGCCGGGAGCGGCCTGGATGATGATGAAGTTGATCAGCAGGATGCCGAACAGGGTAGGGACGATCAGCAGCAGGCGCCGCAGGATATAGGAGAGCATGCGGCGTTACTCCCGTTCCGGCTCGGCGTCTTGCGTGGCTTCGGCTTGCGCCTTGCTCGGCAGCGCCTTGTCGCTGGTCTGCCACCAGGTCATCAGGCCCCAGTCGTAGAGTGGCGTCACCTTCGGCCGGCCGAAACGGTTCCAGTAGGCGACCCGCCAGGTATCGACGTAGTAGTTGGGAACCACGTAGTAGCCCCACGACAGTACGCGGTCGAGGGCGCGGGTATGGTCGATCAGGCTTTGCCGCGAGTCGGATTGGATCAGGCTTTCCACCAGGCTGTCGATGGCCGGGTCCTTGAGGCCGATGAAGTTGCGGCTGCCGGCCTTGTCGGCGCTGCTGGAATGCCAGAACTCTCGCTGTTCGTTGCCTGGCGAGTTGGATTGCGGCCAGGTCGCCGAGGTCATGTCGAAATCCCGCGAGCGCAGGCGGTTGACGAACTGCGAGACGTCGACGCGACGGATCTGCATGTCGATGCCAAGTTCGGCCAGGTTGCGCTTGAACGGCAGGATGACCCGTTCCATGTTGGCCTGGAACAGCATGAATTCGAAGCTCAGTGGCTGGCCGTCGGGACCTACCATGCGGTTGTTCTCGATCCTGTAGCCGGCCTCGGTGAGCAACTGGTAGGCCTTGCGTCGCTGCTCGCGGATCACCCCGCTGCCGTCATTGACCGGATTCTGGAAGACGTGGTCGAAGGCCTCGTCGGGAATCTTGCCGCGCAGCGGTTCGAGGATCTTCAGCTCGGCTTCGCTGGGCAACTGGTGGGCGGCCATCTCCGAGTTCTCGAAATAGCTGTTGGTGCGCTTGTAGGAGCTGAAGAACAGCTGCTTGTTCGACCATTCGAAGTCGAACAGCAGGCTGATCGCCTGGCGTACCCGGCGGTCCTGGAACACCGGGCGGCGGATATTGAAGGCGAAGCCCTGCATCCCCACCGGGTTGTGGTTGTGGATGCTGGCCTTGATGAAGCGCCCGTCGCGCAATGCCGGCGACTCGTAGCCGGTGGCCCAGTCCTTCGCCGAATATTCGAGGTTGACGTCGTACTGGCCGGCCTTGAAGGCTTCCAGGGCGACCGACATGTCGCGATAGGAGTCGATGGTGATGGTGTCGAAGTTATAGAGTCCGCGGGAGACCGGAAGGTCCTTGGCCCACCAGTCCTTGACTCGCTCGTAGCTGATGGAGCGTCCCGGATCGACCTTGGCGATGCGGTAGGGACCGCTGCCTACCGGGATTTCCATGCCGGTCTTGGAAAAGTCGCGGTCGGCCCACCAGTGTTTCGGCAGGATCGCGATCTGCCCGAGGATCAGCGGCAGTTCGCGGTTGCCGGCGTGCTTGAAGTCGAAGCGCACGCGAAGCTTGTCCTCGGCGACCACCTTGTCGACGTCCGCATAGTAGTTGCGGTACATCGGGTCGCCCTTGCTCACCAGCGTCTCGAAGGTGAACACCACGTCTTCGGCGGTGACCGGCGTGCCATCGCTGAAACGGGCCTGGGGACGCAGGTAGAAGCGCACGTAGCTGTTGTCCGGTGCCTTCTCGATCTTCTCCGCGAGCAGGCCGTATTCGGTGAACGGCTCGTCCTGCGACTGGAAGGCCAGGGTGTCGTAGATCAGGCCCAGCGAAGGGGCCGAGACGCCCTTGCCGATGAACGGGTTGAGGCTGTCGAAGCCGCCGAAGTCGGCCTGGCGGAGGATGCCGCCTTTTGGCGCATCCGGATTCACGTAGTCGAAATGCTTGAAATCGGCGGGATACTTCGGAGGCTCATCGTAGAGCGTCAGTGCATGTTTCGGGGCGGCGAGGAGCGGGCCGCAGCAGCCGAGCAGCAGGGCTGCCAGCAGAGGGGTGAAGCGGGGACGGATCATCGGGACGTCTCCAGGTTTTTCTGCCACCACGCGCGCAGGCCCAGGGTGTAGGGCGGGGTGGCGACGAAGGCGAAGCGGTTGCGGTACGCCAGACGGTGCGAATTGAGGTACCAGTTGGGAATGCTGTAGTACTGCCAGAGCAAGGTCCGGTCCAGGGCGCGCGCGGCGGCGACCTGTTCGTCGCGGCTGTGGGCGCCGAGCAGGCGGTTGAGCATGGCGTCGACCACCGGGTTGGCGATGCCCGCGTAATTCTTGCTGCCCTTGACCTTCACCTGGCTGGAGTGGAAGTACTGCCACTGTTCCAGGCCGGGACTGAGGGTCTGCGGCAGGGTCATGAGGATCATGTCGTAGTCGAACTGGTCCAGGCGCTGCTTGTATTGGGCGCGGTCGACGGTGCGCAGGCGCGCGTCGATGCCGATGCTGGCGAGGTTTTCGCGATAGGGCTGGAGAATACGCTCCAGGCTCGGATTGACCAGCAGGATTTCGAAGCGCAGCGGTTCGCCCTTTTTATTCAGCAGTCGGTCGCCGGACAGCTTCCAGCCGGCATCGGCCAGTAGACCGAGTGCATGCCTGAGGGTTTCACGGGGAATGCCGCGCCCCTCGGTGGTCGGCAGGCTGAACGGCTGTTTGAACAACTGCGCCGGCAATTGCTTGCGGTACGGCGACAGGTACAGCCATTCCTGGCCCTCCGGGACGCCGCTGGCGGCGAATTCGCTGTTCGGGTAGTAGCTGCGCGAGCGCAGGTAGGAATTGCTGAAGAGGGCGCGATTGGTCCATTCGAAGTCGAACATCTCGCCCAGCGCCTGGCGTAGCGCGCGCTCCTTGAACACGGCGCGACGGGTGTTCATGAACAACGCCTGGGTCTGGCTGGGGATCTGGTGCGGGATTTCCGTGCGGATCACATCGCCGCGCAGAACCGCGGGGAAGCGATAGTTGTTCAGCCAGTTCTTCGCCTGGTGCTCGATGTAGAAGTCGAACTCGCCGGCCTTGAAGGCTTCGAAGGCGACGCCGTTGTCCCGGTAGAAGTCCACCACGACCCGGTCGAAATTGTATTTGCCGCGGTTCACCGGCAGTTTTTCGCCCCACCAGCCCTTCACGCGTTCGAACACCAGGCGGCGCCCGGGATCGACCTCGACGATGCGATAGGGACCGCTGCCCAGCGGCGCGGTGAAGGTGGTGGCGCGGAAGTCGCGATCCTTCCAGTAATGCTGCGGCAGCACCGGAAGCTCGCCCAGGCGCAGGATCAGCAGCGGGTTGCCGGAGCGCCGCAGGACGAAGCGCACCCGGTGGGGGGTGAGGATATCGACCCGCTTCACCTCCTGCAGGTAGGTGCGGTACATCGGGTGCCCCTGCTTGACCAGGGTGCGATAGGAAAAGGCCACGTCGCTGGCGGTGATCGGCCTGCCGTCGTGGAAGCGCGCTTCCGGCCGCAGGTTGAATACCACCCAGCTGCGGTTTTCCGCGTATTCCACGCTCTTCGCGATCAGGCCATAGCTGGAGGCTGGTTCGTCGCCGGACGGGTCGTACAGGCCGGTGCCCACCATCAATGGTTCGTTCAGCTCGTTGACTCCGTACTGGAGGAAATCGCCGGTGCCGATCGGGCTGGTGCCTTTCAGGGTGTAGGGGTTGAGCGTGTCGAAGCTGCCCGAGGCCATCAGGCGCAAGGTGCCGCCTTTGGGGGCGTCGGGATTGGTCCAGTCGAAGTGCTGGAAATTGGCCGGATACTTGAGCGTGCCGAATTGGGCATAACCATGGCTCTGGGTAATCGCGGCGAAGCTGGGCAGGCTCACGGCCAGGCCGAGGATCAGGAAGGAGAGGCGACGCATCAGGCGTGTGTCCGGGTCCTTGGCTATTTTTGACAACGAATCGTCAGGCAACAGTAACACCTTGCCCGCACAGGAAAAAAGAGGGAGCGCGGGCCTGTCCGGCCTAGGGTCCGGGGTTCTGGCCGCGCTTGCGAAAACGCCACGCCGGCAGGAGCGGGCGTGGCGTTTCGGGACGGCCTGCAATGGGCTGTCAGCGGCTCGCGGTGTCCAGGTACAGGGTCAGGGTCTGGCCGGGCTTGAGCGCCTGCTTGCTGCGCGGGTTCCAGCGCTGCAGGTGCTTCATTTCGACATTGAAGCGCTTGGCGATCAGGTACATCGAGTCGCCTTGCTTGACCTTGTAGTAGGTGGCGCTGTCGCGCTTGCCGGCGGCGTTTCCCTTGCGGGCCGCCAGGGCCTGGGTGCCGCCTTGCAGCTTGAGGGTCTGGCCGACCTTCAGGGCGTGCTTGTCCAGGCCGTTCCAGCGCTTCAGGTCGTTGACGTCGACGCCGTTGTTGCGGGCGATCTGCCACAGGCTGTCGCCGTTCTTGACCTTATAGGAGCGGGTCCTGGCCGGGGTGGAAGCCTGTCGGGCGAGTTGCTGGTAGACCGGCTTGACGGCGCCGCCGGCGATCTGCCCGGGGATGCTCAGTTGCTGGCCCTTGCGCAGGTGGTTGCTGGACAGGCGGTTGGCGCTCTTGAGCTCCGCTACGGTGATCCGATAGCGGTTGGCGATGCTGTGCAGGCTGTCGCCGCTACGCACCCGGTATTGCTGCCAGGCGGTGACTTCCTTCGGCTTGAGGGTGTCCAGCGAGGCGGTCAGGAACGCCGCTTTCTCCATTGGCACCAACAGTTGCTGGGGGCCGTCCATGGTCACGCGGCGCTTGTAGGCCGGGTTCAGCTGGTACAGCTCGTCCTCGTCCAGGTTCGCCAGCGCGGCGACGCTGGACAGGTCGATCCCGCGCTTGACCCGGACGGCCTGGAAGTAGGGCTCGTTGTTGATCGGGTTCAGGCTGATGCCGTAGGAATCCGGCGCCATGACGATCTGTGAGAGGGCGAGCAGCTTGGGTACGTAGTCCTGGGTTTCCTGCGGCAGCGGCAGGTTCCAGTAGTCGGTCGGCAGGCCCAGTTTCTCGTTGCGTTCGATGGCGCGGCTGACAGTGCCTTCGCCGGCGTTGTAGGCCGCCAGGGCGAGCATCCAGTCGCCGTTGAACATGTCGTGCAGGCGCTCGAGATAGGTCAGGGCGGCATTGGTCGAGGCGGTGATGTCGCGGCGACCGTCGTAGAAATTGGTCTGGCGCAGGTTGAAATGCTGGCCGGTGGCGGGAATGAACTGCCAGAGGCCGGCGGCGTTGCTGCGCGACAGGGCGAAGGGGTTATAGGCGCTTTCGATGACCGGCAGCAGCGCCAGTTCGAGCGGCATGTTGCGTTCTTCCAGGCGCTCGACCACGTAGTGCATGTAGAGGCTGCCGCGCGCGCTCGATTGTTCGAGGAACGACTGGTTGCTGAGGAACCAGAGGCGCTGGCGTTCGATGCGCGGGTTGGTGCTGATCGCATCCTGGAGCTGGAAACCGTCGCGCATGCGGTCCCAGATGTCGTTGTAGGCGGCGTTCTGGCCGGGCTGGGTATGCAGCCAGGAGGGGTTGAACTGGACGTCGACGGCTCGGGCGCCGGGACGTGCTGCTTTGGCCTGGGCCTCCCCCTTGATCTGGCCGCTGCCCTGGCAGCCGGCGAGCGCACCGGCGATGAGCAGGATGGACACCCGAACGGCGCGAGCCAGGGCGTCTAGATCGGGGGTTTTACGTGTCTGTGGCGGCATCGGCTGAGTGCTGTTCCGGGCAAAAATTCAGCCGATTCTAGAAATGACCTCAAGAGTGGTCAAGATTTCGCCAACCTTCAGAACTGGTCCTTCCAGGCCCTCAGGACGGCGAAAACCTCCTCCGGGGTGCGGTTTTGCTGGCCGCTCCGCTGGTCGGCTTTTTTCTTAACAGATTTTTCCGAAACGCGAAGAAATGGATTGGTCGACAATTCCAGCGAGATTTCCGACGGCAGGGTGATGCGGTCCCGTTCGCGCAGCCGGGTCGCTTCCTCGAAGCGTTCCCGCAGCGCTGCGTTGTCGGGCTCCACCGCCAGCGCGAAGCGCAGGTTGCTCAGCGTGTACTCGTGGGTGCAGTAGACCCGGGTGTTGGCCGGCAGCGCGGCCAGTCGCGCCAGGGAATGATGCATCTGCGCCGGGGTGCCTTCGAAGAGACGGCCGCAGCCGGCGGCGAACAGGGTGTCGCCGCAGAACAGCAGCGGCGTCTCCGCCGGGTGGTAGTAGGCGATATGGCCGAGGGTATGGCCGGGCACGTGGAAGATCTCGAAGACCAGGCCGAGCACCTCGACCCGTTCGCCGTCTTCCAGCGCCAGGTCGCGGGCCGGGATTTTCTCGTTGGCCGGGCCGAGAACCCGCGCGCCGGTCAGTTCCTTCAGGGCCGCGACGCCGCCGACGTGGTCGTGATGGTGGTGGGTCACCAGGATATCGCTCAACCGCCAGTCGGGATGGGCGGCCAGCCAGGCTTCCACCGGCTTGGCGTCGCCGGGGTCGACCACCGCGCAGCGACGGCTTGTCGCATCTTGCAACAGCCAGATGTAGTTGTCGTTGAAGGCGGACAGGGCGTCGATCTGTATCATGGGTCGATGTCGCTAAGCAGAAGTCATTGGCGCATAGTATTGCTTATTTTCCCGTCGTGCCGGCGTCCGTCGCCGCGAAGGGGAAGACGCTGGAGGTACGCATGAACGAACCGCAAGCCTTCGCCCAGACCGATGCCGAGTGGCTGGCATCGATCAACCGGGCGCGCGACTGGTTCCAGGGCCCGCTGGGCAGCCTGATGCTGGCCGAGGAGCGACGCCTGTTGTGCGACGAGCTGACCCGTTACTTCGGTGGCTACCTGGTGCACTACGGACCGCATGCCGAACTGCCGCCGAGCACCGGGCAGATTCAGCGCGGTGTGCGCCTGGGGCCGCCGCTGCCGGGCGTGGACATCGCCTGCGAAGAGGGCGCCTGGCCGCTCAGCGAACATGCCGCGGACGTGGTCCTGCTGCAACACGGCCTGGATTTCTGCCTGTCGCCTCACCGTCTCCTGCGCGAAGCCGCGCGTACCGTTCGTCCGGGCGGCCACCTGCTGCTGATCGGCATCAACCCATGGAGCCTGTGGGGCATCCGTCATTATTTCGCCGGGGATGCCTTGCGCCAGGCCCGCTGCATTCCTCCGTCGCGGGCCTGCGACTGGCTCAACCTGCTGGGCTTCGCGCTGGAGAAACGGCGCTTCGGGTGCTATCGTCCGCCGCTTGCGTCGGCAGCCTGGCAATCGCGCCTGGCTCGCCTGGAGCGCTGGGGCGACGCCTGGCAGTCTTCGGGCGCCGGCTTCTATCTATTGGTGGCACGCAAGCTGGTCGTGGGGTTGCGCCCGTTGCGCCAGAGCAAGCGCGAACCGCGCGGTCAGCTGGTGCCCATGCCGGTGGCGAAAGTCAGCCGGCGAGATTCCGAAATTTAGGCATGACAGATAAAGAACAGGTAGTGATCTATACCGACGGCGCCTGCAAGGGCAACCCTGGGCGCGGCGGCTGGGGGGCGTTGCTCCTCTACAAGGGCGCCGAGCGAGAGCTTTGGGGCGGCGAGCCGGACACCACCAACAACCGCATGGAGCTGATGGCGGCGATCCAGGCGCTGGCGGCACTCAAGCGTTCCTGTCCGATCCGTCTGATCACCGACTCGGAATACGTGATGCGCGGCATCACCGAATGGTTGCCGAACTGGAAGAAGCGCGGCTGGAAGACCGCCAGCAAGCAGCCGGTCAAGAATGCCGACCTCTGGCAGGCCCTGGATGAGCAGGTCGCCCGGCACCAGGTGGAGTGGCAGTGGGTCCGCGGGCATACCGGCGATCCCGGCAACGAGCGGGCCGACCAGTTGGCCAACCGTGGCGTCGCCGAATTGCCGCGCTGAGCGGCCACACCGAAACAAGCGTTCAGCAGCCGCGGCTGCAGCGAAACAGAGAAAGGCTCTATAGATGCGTAGCGTCGTACTGGATACCGAAACCACCGGCATGCCGGTGACCGATGGTCACCGGATCATCGAGATCGGCTGTGTCGAGCTGGAGGGGCGCCGCCTGACCGGTCGCCACTTCCACGTCTACCTGCAACCCGATCGCGAGGTCGACGAAGGGGCGATCGCCGTCCACGGCATCACCAACGAATACCTGAAGGACAAGCCGCGCTTCCGCGAGGTCGCCAACGATTTCTTCGAATTCATCCGCGGCGCCCAGCTGATCATCCACAACGCGGCGTTCGATATCGGCTTCATCAACAACGAGTTCGCCCTGCTGGGCCAGCAGGACCGCTCGGACGTGACCGAGTACTGCTCGGTGCTGGATACCCTGCTGATGGCCCGCGAGCGCCATCCGGGCCAGCGCAACAACCTCGATGCGTTGTGCAAGCGCTACGGCGTGGACAACTCCGGTCGCGACCTGCACGGCGCGTTGCTCGACGCCGAGATCCTCGCCGACGTCTACCTGGCGATGACCGGCGGCCAGACCAGCCTGTCGCTGGCCGGCAGCGGCGCGGAAGGCGACGGCAGCGGCCGGCCGATGGTCAGCCCGATCCGTCGGCTCGATCCGGCGCGGGTAGCCACCCCGGTGCTGCGCGCCAACGCCGAAGAGCTGGCTGCGCATGCGGCGCGGCTGGCGGTGATCGAGAAGTCGGCAGGTGGTCCGTCACTCTGGGCGCAACTGGAGGCGCCGGTCGGCGAATAGCCTGCCCATGCACCACGGGCGCCGCGTTCAGCGTGTCGCCCGGTCCACCAGCAAGGTGTCGCAGAACTGCTCGAAACGGCGGATCCTGCCGTCCTCTACCGTCCATACGTGTGCCACACGCGCTTCGAACGACTTGCCGCTGCGACGGTGGGTCGCTGCATATCGACCGACGGCGACCACGCTGTCGCCGCCGTCGATCAGGCGCTCGATCTCGACCCTGAAGCCCTCCCAGTCCCGCTGCAAGGCCTGGAACACACCGGCGCCGATGGCGGCCGCGCCGACATAGGTGCCGGCCAGCGGGAAACCGGCCATTTCCGTCCATTCGGTGCGTTCGTCCATGTCCGCCAGCATTCCGGCGAGGTCCCCGCGGCTAGAGGCCGCATAGTGATCGCTGACGATCCGATAAGCGCTGCGCATCGTTGTCGCTCCGTAGCAGGGCAGAGAGGTCCATGCTCCTCGCTGGCGGGAGAGGAGGCAAGCGCGGCGCGCCGACTTGTGTTGCCGCGACCTTTTCTTACAAGGGCAAGCCGCCGGGGGTTACGCGCGTGCCGGCAAGTCTCTACCCTGAGCCGACCGGCGGGGTTCGCCCGCCTGCTGCTCGGGATCAACAATGTATAAAGACCTCAAATTTCCCGTCCTCATCGTCCATCGCGACATCAAGGCCGACACCGTTGCCGGCGAACGCGTGCGGGGCATCGCCCACGAACTGGAGCAGGACGGCTTCAGCATTCTCTCCACCGCCAGCTCCGCCGAGGGGCGCATCGTCGCTTCCACCCACCACGGCCTGGCCTGCATTCTGGTCGCCGCCGAAGGTGCCGGGGAAAACCAGCGGCTGCTGCAGGATGTGGTCGAACTGATCCGCGTGGCCCGCGTGCGGGCGCCGCAATTGCCGATCTTCGCCCTCGGCGAGCAGGTGACCATCGAGAACGCGCCGGCCGAGTCCATGGCCGACCTGCACCAGTTGCGCGGCATCCTCTACCTGTTCGAAGACACCGTGCCGTTCCTCGCCCGCCAGGTCGCCCGGGCGGCGCGCAACTACCTGGCCGGGCTGCTGCCGCCATTCTTCCGTGCGCTGGTCGAGCACACCGCGCAGTCCAACTATTCCTGGCATACGCCGGGCCACGGCGGCGGTGTCGCCTATCGCAAGAGTCCGGTGGGACAGGCGTTCCACCAGTTCTTCGGGGAGAACACGCTGCGTTCCGACCTGTCGGTCTCGGTCCCCGAGCTGGGATCGCTGCTCGACCATACCGGCCCCCTGGCCGAGGCCGAGGACCGTGCCGCGCGCAATTTCGGCGCCGACCATACCTTCTTCGTGATCAATGGCACTTCCACCGCGAACAAGATCGTCTGGCACTCCATGGTCGGTCGCGAAGACCTGGTGCTGGTGGACCGCAACTGCCACAAGTCGATCCTCCACTCGATCATCATGACCGGGGCGATACCGCTCTACCTGACTCCGGAACGCAACGAACTGGGGATCATCGGGCCGATCCCGCTGAGCGAATTCAGCAAGGAGTCGATCGCCGCGAAGATCGCCGCCAGCCCGCTGGCGCGCGGCCGCGAGCCGAAGGTGAAGCTGGCGGTGGTGACCAACTCCACCTACGACGGCCTGTGCTACAACGCCGAGCTGATCAAGCAGACCCTCGGCGACAGCGTCGAGGTGTTGCACTTCGACGAGGCTTGGTACGCCTATGCCGCGTTCCACGAGTTCTACGACGGACGCTATGGCATGGGCACCTCGCGCAGCGAGGAGGGCCCCCTGGTGTTCGCCACCCACTCCACGCACAAGATGCTCGCCGCCTTCAGCCAGGCCTCGATGATCCACGTGCAGGATGGCGGGACCCGGAAGCTGGACGTGGCGCGCTTCAACGAAGCCTTCATGATGCACATCTCGACCTCGCCGCAGTACGGCATCATCGCTTCGCTGGACGTGGCTTCGGCGATGATGGAAGGGCCCGCCGGGCGTTCGCTGATCCAGGAGACCTTCGACGAGGCCCTCAGCTTCCGCCGGGCCCTGGCCAACGTACGGCAGAACCTGGACCGGAACGACTGGTGGTTCGGCGTCTGGCAGCCGGAGCAGGTGGAGGGCACCGACCAGGTCGGCACCCATGACTGGGTGCTGGAGCCGAGCGCCGACTGGCACGGCTTCGGCGATATCGCCGAAGACTACGTGCTGCTCGACCCGATCAAGGTCACCCTGACCACCCCGGGCCTGAGCGCTGGCGGCAAGCTCAGCGAGCAGGGGATTCCGGCCGCCATCGTCAGCCGCTTCCTCTGGGAGCGCGGGCTGGTGGTGGAGAAAACCGGTCTCTACTCCTTCCTGGTGCTGTTCTCGATGGGCATCACCAAGGGCAAGTGGAGCACCCTGGTCACCGAACTGCTCGAATTCAAGCGCTGTTACGACGCCAACCTGCCGCTGCTCGACGTCTTGCCCTCCGTGGCCCAGGCCGGCGGCAAGCGCTACAACGGCGTGGGCCTGCGCGACCTCAGCGACGCCATGCACGCCAGCTACCGCGACAACGCCACGGCGAAGGCCATGAAGCGCATGTACACGGTGCTGCCGGAGGTCGCGATGCGGCCGTCCGAGGCCTACGACAAGCTGGTGCGCGGCGAGGTCGAGGCGGTACCGATCGCTCGGTTGGAAGGGCGCATCGCGGCCGTCATGCTGGTACCCTATCCGCCGGGTATCCCGCTGATCATGCCGGGTGAGCGCTTCACCGAGGCGACCCGCTCGATCCTCGACTATCTCGAGTTCGCGCGGACCTTCGAGCGCGCCTTCCCTGGTTTCGACTCCGATGTGCATGGCCTGCAGCATCAGGACGGACCGTCCGGGCGCTGCTATACCGTTGAATGCATAAAGGAATGAAGCCGACAGGCTAAGGGGTGTCGATGGCGGGGGGAGAGAAGGCCGGCAAGCGCGGCATGGGGTTCTGGACCTGCAGCGCGCTGGTGATCGGCAACATGGTCGGTTCGGGAGTCTTCCTGCTTCCCTCCAGCCTGGCGGCGTTCGGCGGGCTCAGCCTGTTCGGCTGGCTGGTGTCGAGCACCGGCGCGGTGCTGCTGGCGCTGACCTTCGCCCGCCTGGCGCGGGTCAACCCCGGCGCCGGCGGCCCCTACGCCTATACCCGCGACGGTTTCGGCAGCTTCGCCGGCTACCTGTGCGCCTGGACCTACTGGAAAGCCGCCTGGATCGGCAACGCGGCGATCGCCGTGACCCTGGTCGGCTACCTGCGGGTATTCATCCCGGCGCTGGCGGATCCGCTGCTGATGGTCAGCGTGGCCATCGCCGCGATCTGGCTGTGCACCCTGATCAACCTGCGAGGCATCGGCACCTTCAGCGTGGTGCAGAACCTGCTGACCATCCTCAAGCTGCTGCCGTTGTTGCTGGTCGGTATCCTCGGCTGGTTCCACTTCAATCCCGAGCACCTGGCGATCCCGGCGCGCAGCGAGCTGCCGAACATGGGCTATGCCCAGGCGATCGCCACCACCGCGGCGCTGACCCTGTGGTCGTTCATCGGCCTGGAGTCGGCCACCGTGCCGGCCGACGACGTCGAGGATCCGCGCCGCACCATTCCCCGTGCGACCCTGTTCGGCACGCTGGCCGCGGCGGCCCTCTACATCCTCTCGATCACTGCGGTGCAGGGCCTGATGCCGCCGGAGGTGCTGGCCCGCTCCACCTCGCCGTTCGCCGACGCGGCGCGGATCCTGATGGGCGACTGGGGCTACTACCTGGTGGCTGCCGGGGCGGTCATCGCCTGCCTGGGCGCGCTCAATGGCTGGGTCCTGTTGCAGGGCCAGATCCCGGTGGCTCCGGCGCGCGACGGGCTGTTCCCGGAGTCGCTCGGCCAGCTCAACAAGAACGGCGCGCCGGCCCACGGCCTGCTGGCCTCGGGGCTGCTGGTGACGGCGCTGGTGATGGTCGACGGGCATGGCGACCTGGTCGATGTGTTCAACGTGATCATCCTGCTCGGCACCATGACCGGGGTGGTCCCCTACGCGTTCTGCACCGCCGCGCTGTTGCAACTGCTGGCGGTGCGATCGGACGAGTTCTCGCCGCGTTCACGCCGGCAATTGCTGGTGATCGGCTCGCTGGGCTTCGCCTACTCGCTATGGGCGCTGTATGGCACCGGCCAGCAGGCGATCTTCTGGGGCTTCCTGGTGCTGATGGCCGGTATCCCAATGTACACCTGGCGGCAATGGCGCAACCAGGTCAACGGAGTGCCGACGCTCAAAGCCAATGACTGACCGCCCACCAGCCCAGGCCGCCCATCACCAGGGTGTAGGGTAGCGCCATCCAGACCATGCGGCCGTACGACAGGCGCACCAGCGGGGCGATGGAGGAGGTCAGCAGGAAGAGGAACGCCGCCTGGCCGTTGGGCGTCGCTACGCTGGGCAGGTTGGTGCCGGTATTGATCGCCACCGCCAGGGTATCGAAATGCTCGCGGCTCATGTGGCCGGCATCCAGCGCCTGTTTCACCTCGGTGATGTAGATGGTGGCGACGAATACGTTGTCGCTGATCGCCGAGAGCAGGCCGTTGGCGATGAACAGCATGCCCGGCTGGCGTTCCGCCGGCAGCGCCAGCACCGCCTGGATGATCGGGGTGAACAGGTGCTGCTGGTGGATCACCGCGACCACCGCGAAGAACACCACCAGCAGCGCAGTGAACGGCAGGGCCTCCTGGAAGGCGCGGCCGATCTGGTGTTCGTCGGTGACGCCGGTGAAGGCAGTGATCAGCACGATCACCAACAGGCCGATCAGGCCGACCTCGGCGACATGCAGGGCCAGCCCGACGATCAGTACCAGCGCCGCCAGGGCCTGCACCAGCAGCGCGGCCTTCTGCTGCGCTCCGCGTTTGCGGCTTTCGCTGGCGGCGTACTCGGCGAGCACCTGGCGCACCGCCGCCGGCAACTGGGCGCCATAGCCGAAGCGGCGGCTCTTCTCCAGCAGCACGCAGGTCAGCAGGCCGGCCGCCAGTACCGGCATGGATACCGGCGCGACCTGGCGGAGGAACTCGACGAAATGCCAGCCGGCCTCGTGGCCGATCAGCAGGTTCTGCGGCTCTCCCACCAGGGTGCAGACGCCGCCCAGCGCGGTGCCGACCGCCGCGTGCATGAGCAGGCTGCGGAGGAAGGCGCGGAATTCCTCGAGATGGGCCCGGTGCAGCTCGGGGACCTGGCGGTCGGTGGCGGGATCGTAGTCCTCGCTGGCGCGCTGCCCCGAAGCGACCCGGTGATACACGGCAAAGAATGCCACCGCCACGCTGATCACCACGGCGGTCACGGTGAGGGCGTCGAGGAAGGCCGAGAGGAGGGCGGCCAGCAGGCAGAACAGGAGCGATAGCAGGGTCTTCGAGCGCACGCCGAGCAGCAGGCGGGAAAACAGCAGGAGCAGCAGGTCCTTCATGAAGTAGATGCCGGCGACCATGAACATCAGCAGCAGGAGCACCGGGAAGTTGTGCTGCAATTCCGCATAGAGCGCCTCGGGGGTAGCCAGGCCAAGCAGCAGCGCCTCCAGCACTAACAGGCCACCCGGCTGTAGCGGATAGCATTTCAGCGCCATGGCCAGGGTGAAGATGAACTCGCCGACCAGCACCCAGGCGCTTGTCACCGGCCCGGCCAGCCATAGCAGCAGGGGGTTGAGCAAGAGGAAGGCGAGCACCGTCAGCTTGTACCAGCGCGGCGAATGCCCGAGGAAGTTCTGTGCGAAAGCCTGGCTCAGGGGACTGCTCACGATGGACTCCACGGCAAGGAAAAGACTGAAAATGCCAGCAGGACTTTCGTTGGATCAAGCGTTTAGCGCAATCATCGAAGAGATTGCGGTATCAATGGGCGTGCCGTGCATCACATAGTGCAGCATCGACATTTGGCTCGCCCTTGTTATAGTTGCGGGATTTTCCGCACAACAAAAATCTCTGCGTTCTGACAGCGCAGTTGCTCTGCCGAGGACTATCGCCGTGACCGAGTACAACGCATTCCGTGTGGAGCTGGCAGACAAGATCGCCCACGTCCAGATCAACCGTCCGGACAAGATCAATGCCATGAACCAGGACTTCTGGCGCGAGATCATCGAGATCTTCCGCTGGGTCGACGATACCGACGAAGTGCGGGTGGTCGTGCTGTCCGGGGCGGGCAAGCATTTTTCCTCGGGGATCGACCTGATGCTGCTGGCCCAGGTCGGCAGCCAACTGGGCAAGGACGTCGGCCGCAACGCCGACGCCCTGCGTCGCAAGATTCTCGAGCTGCAGGCCTCGTTCAACGCGGTCGACAACTGCCGCAAGCCGGTGCTCGCGGCGATCCAGGGCTACTGCCTGGGCGGCGCCATCGACCTGGTCTCGGCCTGCGACATGCGCTACTCGACCGCCGACGCGCAGTTCTCGATCAAGGAGATCGACATCGGCATGGCCGCCGACGTCGGCACCCTGCAGCGCCTGCCGCGGATCATCGGCGATGGCATGATGCGCGAGCTGGCCTACACCGGGCGCATGGTCGACGGCGAAGAGGCACGGAGCATCGGCCTGGTCAATCGTACCTACGCGGACCAGGCCGCATTGATGGATGGGGTCTTCGAACTGGCGCGGCAGATCGCCGCGAAGTCGCCGATCGCCATCCGTGGTACCAAGGAAATGATCCGCTATATGCGCGACCACCGGGTCGACGACGGCCTCGAGTACGTCGCTACCTGGAACGCCGCCATGCTCCAGTCCGCCGACCTGCGGGTGGCGATGGCCGCGCATATGGCCAAGCAGAAGCCGGAATTCGCTGATTGATGCCGTTGTATATTCTTGCGCGGGAGGCGCACTAGACCGATGGTCACAGGAGCCACGTCCCTCAGTCTGGTGCGCGACGAGTTGTTCGCCACCATGGAACAGGCCGAACAGGGTCTTGAGCAGTTCATTGCCGAGCGGCAGAACGGCAGCCTGCTGCAGCACGCCGTCGAATGCCTGCAACAGATCCGCGGCACCCTCAACCTGATCGAGCTGGCCGGCGCCGAGCTGCTGGCCCAGGAAGCCCTGCAGCTGGCGACCGACATTCCCACCGGCGTCAGCGAGGAGCGCGACGGCCAGCTGGCAGCCCTGGGCAACGCCCTGTACGTGCTGCGCCGCTACCTGGAGAACGTCGAGGCCAATCGCCAGGAGATCCCCGAGCTGCTCTTGCCGGCGATCAACGAAGTGCGCTGTGCCGCAGGGCAGCCGGCGCTGCCGGAAAGCTTCTTCTTCAGCGCCCGCCTGGATATCCCGCGGCCGCCGAGCACTGCCATCGACCACCTGCCTTCCGAAGCCGAACTGGGCGAGGAAAGCCGGCGGATGCGCCACATGTACCAGATCGGCCTGCTCGGCCTGATCCGCGAACAGAACCTTTATCCCAGCCTCAAGCTGATGGGCCGCGCGCTGGCGCGCCTCGACAGTCTGCACGGCGGGGTGGCCCGTTCGCGGCTGTGCTGGATCGGCGCCGCGGCGATCGAGTCGATCGTCGATGGCCAACTGTTGCCGCGCAAGTCGCGCAAGCAACTGTTCTCGCGCATCGACCGCGAGCTCAAGCAATTGCTGATCGGCCCGGCCTACGAGGCGCCGCGCCATCTGCTCAAGGAACTGCTTTACCTGGTGGCGCTGTCCGACGGCCAGGGCCCGCGTTCGCGCGAGGTCCGCGAACTGCATGGGCTGGCGCCGCTGCCGTTCACCGACCACCTGCTGGAAGAGGAATCGCAGCGCCTGTCCGGCCCCGGCCAGTCGGTGATGCGTTCGCTGTCCACGGCGATCCGCGAGGAACTCGCCGGGGTCAAGGACATGCTCGACCTGATCGAGCGCGGCGTGGCCCAGCCGGATAGCCTGACCAACCTGCATGCGCAACTGGGCAAGCTGAGCAAGACCCTCGGCATGGTCGGCCTGAACTCGGCCGGCACCGCCCTGCAGACCCAGCTACCCACCGTGGCCGCCTGGGCTGCCAGCGGCGTCGCCGATTCGCCGCCGGCGTTGCTGCGCCTGGCCGATGCGGTGCTCTACGTGGAAAGCATGGTCGGCAACCTCGAGCGCGGCGAGCGCCGCATCATCCGGCCGACTCCGGCGGAGCCCGGGCAGGAAGCCGATGCGTTCGCCGTGCACCAGTTGGCCGAGGCGCGCATCGTGGTGATCGAGGAGGCCAAGGCCGGCCTGGCCCTGGCCAAGCGTGCGATCACCGCGTACCTGGAATCCAATGGCGACAAGCTCAACCTGGCCAACGTCCCGGCCAGCCTGCAGGCGGTCCGGGGCGGTCTCTGGTTCCTCGGTCAGGAGCGCGCCGCGCTGCTGGTCGGCGGCTGCGCCGACTACATCCAGCAGCGCATGATCGAGACCGCGCAGATGCCTTCGGAGCAGATGCTGGAAACCCTCGCCGACGCCCTGACCAGTCTCGAATACTATCTCGAGGGCGGTGCCGTGCTGCGTCCGCAGGGCCAGCCGGACGTCCTCGACCTGGCCAGCGCCAGCGTCAAGGCGCTCGGACTGCCGGTGGCCGCCTGATGGTCGGCGAGTTCCGCTGGCAGGCAGGTCGGCCGGCTACCGCCCAGGTCGGCGGCTGGGTGCTCGCGCACTGTCAGCAGCGCTTCCTCCAGGACGACAACGGCCTGCTGTTCCCCCGCGAATGGCTGAAGCGCCAGGAACTCCCGCTGCTCGCCGAACATGGGGTCGGCCATTGGCAGGGCGAGCCGGTCTACGTGCTGGAACTGGACGAGCCGATCGAGCTGCCGGGCATGGCCTGGGCGCCGTTGCGGCAGTTCATGCTGCACGGCGATTTCGATCAGTTCTGCATGCTCGGCTATGCCAGCCAGATCGGCATCTGGGCACGTCACAACCGGTTCTGCGGCAATTGCGGCACACGCATGCAGGCGCAGGACCACGAGCGGGTGATGCAGTGTCCGCAGTGCGGGCTGCACCAGTACCCGCGCCTGTCGCCGAGCATGATCGTCCTGGTGACCCGGGGCGACGAGGTGTTGCTGGCGCGTTCGCCGCGCTTCGTGCCGGGGGTCTACAGTACCCTGGCCGGCTTCGTCGAGGCCGGCGAGTCGGTGGAGCAGTGCGTGGTCCGCGAGGTGCGCGAAGAGGTCGGGGTGGAGGTCGCCAATCTCGAATACATCGGCAGCCAGAACTGGCCGTTCCCGCATTCGCTGATGCTCGGTTTCCACGCCGAGTACGTGTCCGGCGAGATCGTCCCGCAGGAAGACGAGATCGAGGACGCCCAGTGGTTCTCCCTCGATGCCTTGCCGCCGCTACCGGCGCAGCGCTCGATCGCCCGGCACCTGATCGACCTGTACCTGGCGCGCCGCTCAGGCGCCGCTGAACCAGTGCTGCCAGGCTAGCCGCGCGGTCAGCGCCAGGACCACCAGGATGAACACCGGGCGAATGAACTTCGCCCCGCCGCCGATGGCGGTGCGCGCGCCGAAATAGGCGCCGACCATCAGCGACGCACCCATGCACAGGCCGAGCAACCAGATCACCTGGCCGGAGGCGATGAACACCGCCAGCGCCACTATGTTGCTGACGAAGTTCATGCTCCGCGCCACACCGCTGGCGCGGACCAGGTCCAGCGGGTACATGAGCAGCGAGCTGACGGTCCAGAACGCTCCGGTGCCCGGTCCCGCCACGCCGTCGTAGAAGCCCAGGGCGAGGCCCTGCGGCCACTGGCGCTTGCGTCCGAGCGGCGCATCGGCGTCCAGCGGCGCCTTCGGCGTGCCGCCGAAGAGCATGTAGAGGCCGCAGGTGAATACCACCACCGGGAGCATCCGGTTCAGCCACTCGGCGGGCAGCAGGTGAGCCGCCCAGGCGCCTATGGCGGCGCCGATCGCGGTGGCGAGCAGACCGTTGCGCCACTTCCCGGGATGGAACAGCTTGCGCCGGTAGAAGGTGTAGCTGGCGGTCGCCGCACCGAAGGTCGAGCTCAGCTTGTTGGTACCCAGCGCCAGGTGCGGCGGGACCCCGGCGGTGAGCAGCGCAGGGATGGTCAACAGGCCGCCGCCGCCGGCGATGGCGTCGATGAAGCCGGCGAGAAAGGCCACCACGGCCAGGATGATCAGGGTGCTGGGGTCTATCGCGAGTTCGAAGGGCATGAAAAACCGGACCTGCTTCCAATCGGGAAACGGCCTCGCTGGCCGTCGGGAGGAGGGGTGCGCATAATGCCCGCAATTTCACGCAGAAGGAATCGCTTGCATGCAGTACGACGGTCTGGCCTGGGCATTCGCGTTACTGGCCTTGCTGGCCGCCCTGGTCGCGGTGCGCATCCTCTTCGAACGCACCTGGTTCCTCGGCTGGCTGCGCGGCACCTGCGGCTTGGCCTTCGTCGCCGTGGCGGCGCTGCTGCTGGTGCTCGCCTGGGACCTGCGCAGCTATTCGCTGCTCAAGCCCGAGCAGCCGATGGCCACCCTGAGCTTCCAGGCCGAAGGGCCGCAGCGCTACCGGGTGCTGATCCAGGAGGGCGCCAACGAGCGCAGCGTGGTGCTGGACGGCGAACTCTGGCAACTGGACGCGCGGATTTTCCGCTGGAAGGGGCTGGCCGCGTTGATCGGTCTGGCGCCGGGCTATCGCCTCGACGCGCTCAGCGGCCGCTTCCTGGCCCTCGAGCAGCAGTCCCGGGGCCGCCGCCTGGGCTTGTCGCAGAGTCCGCTGGGGGTCGATCTCTGGCGCTGGCTGCGGGCCGGCGAGCACGACCTGTTCCTGTTCGAGCCGCTGGCGGGGCGGGTGACTTTCCTGCCGATGGCGGACAAGGCGGTGTTCGCGGTGAACTACGGCGTCGCCGGGCTGCTTGCCGAGCCGATGAACCTGGCGGCTGAGGAGGCGCTCAGGGACTGGCGCTAGGCCATGCGAAAAGCCGGGGCGGCGGCGATCGCCTGGGCGGTTTCGCGAAAGCGTTCGATGAGTTCCGACGGCGTGCGGTAGGCCAGCGCCAGCCGATAGGGAATTCGCGCCCGCCGCCCTTGCAGGGGACGAAAGGTGACCCCCGGCGGGCGCAACGGTTGTAGCAGCGAAGGCACTAGCGCGACGCCGATGCCGCCGGCCACCAGCCCGGCGATGGTCTGCATCTGCCGCGCCTCCTGCACCACCTCCGGGACGAAGCCGGCTGCCGCGCAGGCGGCGACGATCAGGTCGTGCATGCCCGGCCCATAGTGCCGTGGAAACAGCAGCCAGGGTTCTCCGGCCAGTTGTTCCAGGCGCAGGCGCGCATGGCGTGCCAGCCGATGCCCTTCGGGCAATGCCACGCGCATGTCGCCGTCCACCAGTAGATGTGTGTACAGGCCGGGCTGGCGGTCGACCGGCAGGACGATCAGGCCGGCATCGATGCGGTCTTCGCGCAACGCCTCCAGTTGCCCCGCGGTGGTGTCTTCCTGGAGCTGGAAGTCCAGCGCGCCATGCTGTTGGCGGAACGCCTGGAGTATGCGCGGTAGCAGAATATTGATGGTGCTGTCGACGAACGCCAGGCGCAACGTTCTGCGTCCGCTGGCGGCGCTGCGCGCGGCCGCCAGGGTGCGTTCGGCCTGGGCCAGGGTGCGCCGGGCTTCGTCGAGGAACGCGCGGCCCGCCGGCGTCAGGCGGTGGATACGGTTGTCACGCTCCAGCAGGCTGGCGCCGACTTCTTCTTCCAGCCGCCGGATCGCAGTGGTCAGCGGTGGCTGGGCCATGTGCAGGCGCTCAGCGGCGCGGCGGAAGCTCAGCTCCTCGGCAACCGCGACGAACTGGCGGAACTGGCGTAAGTCGGCCATTGCGATATCTCCCGGATATGGTGAGTTAAGAAAGACAGTATTGGATATATCGCGGCGGATCCGTCGAAAATCCATCCGTACGCTCGCTCTGGCCAGACGAGGCGTTCCATCCATTACAGAGGAAGCCCGTCATGCACACTCATTCTCCAATCCCCCGTACCGCCCTGGTCACCGGCGGCTCGTCGGGCATCGGCCTGGCCATCGCCCGGCGCCTTCGGCAACAGGGTTATCGGATCGCCCTGGTGGCCCGTGATTCCCAGCGCCTGCAACGCGCTGCCGCCGAGTTGGGCGGTGTGCCCTGGATGGCCGCCGATCTTTCCCGCCGCGAAGCTGTCGAGGCGGTGGCCGCCTGGGTTGGCGACACCTTCCAGGGGCTCGACGTGCTGGTGAACAACGCCGGGTTCACCCGAAAGATCGCCGCCACCACTCCGCTGGCTGAGGCCGAGCGGGAATGGGATGCGCTGCTGGACGGCAACCTGAAAAGCGCGTTCCTCATGTCGCTGGCGGTGTTGCCGCATTTCGCGGAAGAGGGCGGGCGGATCATCCATATCGGATCGATCGCTGCGCAGACCGGTAGCGGCAGTCCTGGTGCGCTGGGCTATGCGGCAGCCAAGGCCGGCCTGCATGGCTTCGGCGTGGCCCTGGCGCGGGAACTCGGTTCGCGCGGGATCACGGTGAACAGCGTGGCGCCGGGTTACATCGCCGACACCCGGTTCTTTCCCGGCGGCCTCGATCCGCAACGGGTCGCCGCCATCGTCGGCGAGACCCCGCTGGGCAGGACCGGCCGGGTCGAGGACATCGCCGCGGCGGTGGCCTGGCTGGCCTCGCCCGAGGCGGGGTTCGTCACCGGAACGGTGGTGTCGGTGAACGGTGGCTGGCGGGTCGGCAACTGAAGTGGAAGCGGCGGGTAACGCCTATGGGGGTACTCGTCCGGCTACCCGAGAACGCAGGTGAATAGCCGTGGGGCGCCTGTCCCGCGCTGGTGCGAGGCATTGGCAATCCTGAAATGAAAAGAGGGAGCCCTGGCTCCCTCTTCGCGCGTTCGCCGTTCCGTCAGGAAAGGAAGCCGCCGTCGACGTTCAGCGCCACGCCGGTGGTGTAGCTGGACGCTTCGCTAGCCAGGTAGAGTACGGCGCCTGCCATTTCGCTCGGCTCGGCCACGCGCTTGAGCGGGATGCGCTGCAGGGCGAGGTTGCGGATCGCGTCGTTCTTCACCAGCGCCGAAGCGAACTTGGTGTCGGTCAACCCTGGCAGGAGGGCGTTGCAGCGGATGCCGAACTGCGCGCATTCCTTGGCGAAGACCTTGGTCATGCTGATCACGGCGGCCTTGGTCACCGAGTAGATGCCCTGGAACTCGCCGGGCGATACGCCATTGATCGAGGCCACGTTGATGATGCTGCCGCCGCCGTGTTCCTTCATCAGCTTGCCGCCCTCGATGGACATGAAGTAGTAGCCGCGGATGTTGACGTCGACGGTCTTCTGGAAGGCGCCGAGGTCGGTTTCCAGTACGTTGCAGAACTGCGGGTTGGTGGCGGCGTTGTTGACCAGGATGTCGAGGCGGCCGAACTGCTCGCGGATCTGTGCGAAGACGTTCTGGATCTGCTCCATCTCGCCGATGTGGCAGGCGATCGCGGTGGCCTTGCCGCCCTCCGCGGTGATCGCGTCGGCGACCGCCTGGCAGCCATCGATCTTGCGGCTCGAGACGATCACGTGGGCGCCTTGCTGGGCCAGCAGCTTGGCTATCGCCTCGCCGATGCCGCGGCTGGCGCCGGAAACGAAGGCGATCTTGCCGTCGAGGTCGAACAGGTGGGTCTTGGACATGGGCTATCCCCTTGTAGTGGTCGGTTACAGGCGGGAGCGCTCGATGGCCTGCAGGCTCATCTGCTCCAGCAGCTTGTTCATCTGCACGAACTGGGCGAAACGCTTGTCCTGGGTCTGCCCGTGGTAGTAGCGGTAGTAGATCTGCTGGACGATACCGGCAAGACGGAACAGGCCATAGGTGTAGTAGAAGTCCAGGTTGTCGATCGGTGGGATCCCGGCCCGCTCGGCGTAGTAGTCGGCGAACTCCCGGCGGGTCAGCATGCCCGGCAGGTGGCTGGGCTGGCGGCGGGTCAGCTGCACCGGAGCCGGGTCGCCGGCTTCCACCCAGTAGGCGAGGGTATTGCCGAGGTCCATCAGCGGATCGCCGAGGGTGGCCAGTTCCCAGTCCAGCACGCCGATGATCTGCATCGGGTTTTCCGGGTCGAGGATCACGTTGTCGAAGCGGTAGTCGTTGTGCACGATGCCCGGCTTGTGGTGATCGGCCGGCTGCTTGTCCTTGAGCCAGGCCTTGACCGGTTCCCAGAGCGGCGCGTCGGGGGTCAGGGCCTTCTCGTAGCGGTCGGTCCAGCCGGCGATCTGGCGCTGCACGTAGCCGTCCGGGCGGCCCAGGTCGGCCAGTCCGCAGGCGGCGTAGTCGACGTTGTGCAGTTCGACGAACTTGTCGATGAAGCTCTTGCACAGGCTGCGGGTCTGTTGTTCGTCGAGATTCAGCTCTGGCGGCAGTTCGGCGCGCAGGATGATGCCCTTGACCCGTTCCATGACGTAGAACTCGGCGCCGATCACCGACTCGTCGGTGCAGTAGAGGTAGGCTTTCGGGCAGTAGGGGAAGCCTGCGTTCAACTGGTTCAGGATGCGGTATTCGCGGCCCATGTCGTGGGCCGACTTGGCCTTGTGGCCGAATGGCGGGCGACGCAGGACGAACTCCTGGCGCGGATACTCGATCAGGTAGGTCAGGTTGGACGCGCCACCGGGGAACTGGCTGATCTTCGGGGTGCCTTCGAGGCCGGGGATATGGGCTTTCAGGTACGGGTCGATGACGGCGGCGTCGAGTTCTTCGCCGGCGCGGATGCGAGTGGATTGGTCGGTCAGCGACATGGGGTTCCCTTCTCGTGGTGCCACGGCGGAGCCGCGGGAGCCGGTGCGCGCATCAGGCTGCGCAATGATGGTGACCGGCGATAATTGGCTAATCTAATGCCCTGTCCCGGCCCTCACAAGCCGCCGCCGGGCGTTATGGGCAAGCGTGTTGCCGCTCCATCACGGTCCCTGATCGTCGGCCTGGAGGAATGCCGGACGAAAAAAAAACCGGAGCCGCGAGGGACTCCGGTTTTCCTTCTGGCATGGCGCCGGAAACGGTCAGACCGGGAACAGTTCGCCCAGCTTCATCGCCAGCATCATGTCGCCTTCGGCGCGCAGCTTGCCGGCCATGAAGGCCTGCATGCCGTCGGTCTCGCCGCTGGTGATGCCCTTCAGGGTTTCGCTGTCCATGATCAGGGTGACGTTGGGGTTCTCGGCGTCGCCCTGTACCACTTCGCAGGTACCGTCCTTGACGACCAGGTAGTGGTTGTCGCCGTCTTCGATGTTGAACTGGAACACCAGATCCAGGCCGGCGGCCGCGCTGGCGTTGAACTTGCTTTTCATGGTGGAGACGATGTCAGCAACGGTGGTCATGGGTTCTATTCCTTTCTTCTAGGGTTTTTTCGGCGACCGGAACGGTCGCGGTAGGCCGGCTCATCGATAGGTGATGAGTTCCGGCGCCTTCAACAGTTCCAGGTGCACGTGACTGTTGAAGGAAGCCAGGGACACTTCCTCGCCGCGGAATTTCAGGCGAGTCAGCGAGGTATTGACGATCTGCCAGTTCAGCTCGAAGGCCTTGAGCGGCGGAACGCCGACGATCAGCTGGAGCAGGGCGGTAATGGTACCGCCGGAGGTGAACACGGCGACCCTGTCCTTGCCGCTGGCCTGCGCCAGCAGACGACGAAGACCGTCATGGACCTTATCGAGGAATTCCTGCCAGCTTTCCAGCCCATCTTTCTCATGGTTGCCGGAAACCCAGCGCGCGATGATGGTGGAGAACAGGCGCTGGAACTCGGCCCGATGCTCGGCCGCATGGCGAAGGATGTGCAAGGCTTCCGGCTGCTCATCGAGCAGGTCCGGCAGGTGCGCGCGGATCACCGCGTCGGCTTCGAATTCGTTGAACGCCGGATCGACTTCCAGCTCCGGCGTGGCCAGCCCGGAGGACTCCAGGCGTTCGAGGGCGGCGCGGGCGGTGTGCTGCTGGCGGCGCAAGCCGCCGCTGAGGACGCGGTCGAAACGGACGCCGAGGTTCAGCAGGTGGTCGCCGAGGATTTCCGCCTGGCGGATGCCGGTCGGCGACAGCACGTCGTAGTCGTCGGCACCGAACGACGCCTGGCCATGTCGAATCAGGTAGATGCTGCCCACGGGCGGACCTCGGCGGGTGAAAGTTCCGCGAGGGTATGAGGATCACCCAGGGCTGTCAACGAAAAAACATACGCTTGTTTGAATGTCATTCGCTGCCTTTATCGGCTGCTCCGGGCGCGCCCTGCAAAGGCTCTCCAGGCAGTGGCATCGCTGGCCGCCCGTCGGTGGCCTGGGTATGCTTGCGCAATCGTGTCGCCCGTAGACGGGTGCGTCAACAGTAGAGAGGGGGTTGTGTGGAGTTCATTGCCGAATATGCGGGCTTTCTGGCCAGGACTGTGACCGTGCTGGCGGCGATCATCGTGGTGCTGGTGGTGATCGTCGCCCTGCGCGGCCGCGGCCGGCGCGGCGCAGGCGGGCACCTCGACGTGCAGAAGCTCAACGATTTCTACAAGGACCTGCGCGAGCGGGTCCGCCACAGCGTCCTCGACAAGGCCAGCCTCAAGGCCTTGCGCAAGGAGGAGAGCAAGGCGGCGAAGCAGGCGAAGAAACATCCTGAACAGAAGTCGCGGGTCTACGTGCTCGATTTCGACGGCGACATCAAGGCCTCGGCTACCGAGCAACTGCGCCACGAAGTGACTGCGGTGCTGAGCATGGCGGGCAAGGACGACGAGGTGGTGCTGCGCCTGGAAAGCGGCGGTGGCATGGTCCATGGCTACGGCCTGGCGGCCTCGCAACTGGCGCGCATCCGCCAGGCCGGCGTGCCGCTGACCGTGTGCGTCGACAAGGTGGCGGCCAGCGGCGGCTACATGATGGCCTGCATCGGCGATCGGATCCTTTCCGCGCCCTTCGCCATCCTCGGCTCGATCGGCGTGGTGGCGCAGTTGCCCAACGTCCACCGGCTGTTGAAGAAGCACGATATTGACTTCGAGGTGCTTACCGCCGGCGAATACAAGCGTACGCTGACGGTATTCGGCGAGAACACCGAGAAGGGCCGGGAAAAGTTCCAGGAGGACCTGGAGGTGACCCACGAACTGTTCAAGAACTTCGTGGCCCACTACCGGCCGCAACTGAACATGGACGAGATCGCCACCGGCGAGGTCTGGCTGGGCCAGGCCGCACTGGGCAAGCTGCTGGTGGACGAACTCAAGACCAGCGACGAGTACCTGGCCGAGCAGGCCAGGGAGCGCGATGTCTACCAGGTGCAATTCGTCGAGCGCAAGAGCCTGCAGGAACGCGTCGGCCTGGCCGCCAGCGTGGTTATCGACCGCGTGCTGGTGACCTGGTGGGGGCGGCTCAACCAGCAGAAGTTCTGGCAATAGGCCGGCGCCGACAGGGACGAACACGCTGTCTTCAGGGTTTTCACGAGAGGAGGTCGAAATGGCTGTATTCAAGGCGTTGTGGGTGACGGAAGCGCCCCACGGCGTTTACGAAACGCAGGTGGTCGAGCGCGATACCGGCGACCTGCCGGCGGGCGACGTACTGATCCGCGTGCAGTATTCCTCGCTGAACTACAAGGATGCGCTGTCCGCCAGCGGCAACCGCGGGGTGACCCGCAAGTACCCGCATACCCCCGGCATCGATGCCGCCGGTGTGGTCGCCGAGTCCTCGGTGGCCGAGTTCGCGGCCGGTGACGAGGTGATCGTCACCGGCTACGACCTGGGCATGAACACCGCCGGCGGTTTCGGCCAGTACATCCGCGTGCCCGCGGCCTGGGTGATCAAGCGCCCGCAAGGCCTGAGCCTGCGCGAGGCGATGATCCTCGGCACCGCCGGCCTGACCGCGGCGCTCTGCGTCGAAAAGCTGGAGCGCAGCGGCCTGCGCCCCGACCATGGCTCGGTGCTGGTCACCGGCGCCAGCGGCGGGGTCGGCAGTATCGCCGTGGAACTGCTGGCCAAGCTCGGCTACACCGTGGCGGCCGCCACCGGCAAGCTGGAGCAGGCCGAGTTCCTCAACCGCCTGGGGGCCAAGCAGATCCTCGATCGCGCCACCGTGGCCGATGGCGTCGACAAGCCGTTGCTCAAGGAACAGTGGGCCGGCGCGGTGGACACCGTCGGCGGCGACATCCTCTTCAACGTGGTCAAGTCGTTGCAGTACGGCGGCAGCGTCGCCTGCTGCGGCCTGACCGCCGGCGCCGGCTTCAAGGCCTCGGTGCTGCCGTTCATCCTGCGCGGGGTCAACCTGCTCGGGGTGGACTCGGTGGAGCTGCCGCTGGTGGTCAAGGCATCCATGTGGGACAAGCTGTCGCTGCAATGGAAGCTCGACAACCTCGAAGAGGTGGCGCGCGAGATCGCCCTCGAAGAGCTGCCGGGGGCGATCAACCAGATCCTCGCCGGCAAGCTGGTCGGCCGGGTGCTGGTCAACCTCGGCTGAGGGCGTTGCCGGAGCCCAGCTCCGGCAACAGGTAGCCCGCCCATAGCGATTCGGCGAACTGCGGCCGGAAGAAGCCGAAATGGCCGATGTGGCGGGCGCCGATTTCCTCGGGAGCGATGCGCCAGGCGGTTTTCGGCGCTTCGCGGTAGAAGCCCAGCAGCGACTCGATGCTGCGTCGGGACATCATTTCATCGTCGGTGAACGACAGCGACACGATGGGCGTGCGTACGGCGGAGAAGGCGCGGCGGATGGCCTCGCCATCCGCGAGGGCGTACTGCGGATGCAGGCACCAGCGTCGCCATTGTTCGATCACCCCGCGCGGCAGGTCGCCGACCATGCCCAGGCGGCGCCCGGGAAAATAGCCGAGCAGCGGCGTCAGCAGGGGCGCGACGAGGTACCAGAACAACCAGACCTTGTTGCGCAACCGCGGGCTGTTTTCCTTCCAGTAGCCACTGCCGCTGGCGATGCTGAAGACCCTATCGATACGCTCGCGCCCTTCGACGAAGGGCAGGATCTGGCCGCCCAGGCTATGGCCGATCCAGTACAGGGGCTTGCTCCCGCTCTCGGCGAGCGCGGCGGCGAGCATGGCGCTGCAGTCATGACGGGCCCAGCCCAGCACATCGACCTCGAGACCGCGCAGCGAGCCGTTGCGCGATTGCCCCATGCCCAGGTAGTCGAAGGTGATGGCCAGGTAGCCGCGCTCTGCCAGCCAGGCGGCGAAGGGCGCGTAGAAGCGCTGTTCCACTCCCATCGCCGGGACGATCAGGAGATAGCCGCGCGGCTCCCCGGCAGGCCGGTACCAATGGCTGGCCAGCGGATGGCCGTTGCCGTTATCGATGAGGCGTGGTTGCGGAGGGTTCATGCCGGTCTCCGTGGTCTGCTCATGGCTTCGAGAATAGAGCTGGCCGCCAGGGCGCCTCCAGCCGGCCGAAAGCACGGCCGGGGCGCCTTGGCGGTCAGGCCTGGCTGACGTACATGGTGATCTCGGCGCGGAATACCGGCTTGTCGTCGACATAGGCGACCACCGGCACCACCAGGTTGCCGGTGGCTTGCCAGTCGATCTGGCTGCCGTCGGCCACCGCGCGCACGTCGCCAGTGGCCTTGGCCAGGTACTCGACGGTCATGCCGCGCGGAATCCAGCGATGGCCGGCGGGAATCGAGGCGTCGGTCATGGTCCCGGCGGCCAGTTCGGCGGCATTGCACAGGGCGATGGCATGCACCGTGCCGATATGGTTCAGCACCTCGCGGCGCTTGGGGAAGGTGACTTCGGCATAGCCGGGACGCAGTTCGACGAACTGCGGGGCGATGCTGGCGAAATAGGGTGCGAACTGGCCGATCATGGCGCTGAACTGGGCCGGGCCGACCTGCTGGTACATCTGCATCATCTGACTCATGGAAAACTCCGGGCGTTTCAGGATTGAAGATGTGTGCGCACCGGGGCAGTATACGAAGGTTAGAAATTTATTCTAGAAAAATATTCTAGTCAGCGTTTCGACGATTAACGACAAGGACCGACATGGGCCGTTCTTCCCGCAAAGACGAGATTCTCCAGGCCGCCCTGGCCTGCTTCAGCGAGCATGGCGTAGACGCCACCACCATCGAGATGATCCGCGACCGTTCCGGAGCGAGCATCGGTAGCCTCTACCACCATTTCGGCAACAAGGAACGCATCCATGGCGAACTGTACCTGGCCGGGATCGGCCAGTACGCGGCGTTGCTCGAAGCCGGCTTCGCCAGGGCGCGCAGCGCCGAGGAAACGGTCAGGTTGCTGGTCACCAGCTACATCGACTGGGTCGTGGCGAATCCCGACTGGGCACGCTTCATCCTGCACAGCCGCGGGCGGGTGGAGGCGGGGGAGCTGGGCGAGCGCCTGCGGGCCGACAACCAGGCGCACTTCGCACGGATCCATGCGGCGCTGGCGGGATATCGGGCCGAGGGCCTGTTCCGCGAGATGCCGGACGACTGCTTTGCTTCGGTGGTGATCGGCCCGGCCCACGACCTTGCCCGCCAGTGGCTGGCCGGGCGAACCCGGGTGGCGTTGGCCGACTGTCGCGAACTGCTGGCGCAGGTGGCCTGGGACAGCGTGCGGGCGGCCTGAGGCGTCCGTGACCTCGGGAATGAAAAAGCCCCGCGGCTGCGGGGCTTTTTCGTCAGGGCGGGGGTCAGCCGCGGCGGCGGAACAGCGGTAGCGGCTGCTCCACCGAGGTCTGGTAGACCTCGCTGAAGTCGTCCAGGCTGGCCAGGGCGTCTTCCGGGCTGCGGTCGGCACGGATGGCATAGGCGTCGAAGCCGCAGCGGCGCATGAAGAACAACTGGTCGCGCAGCACGTCGCCGATCGCGCGGATCTCGCCCTTGTAGCCGTAGCGCTCGCGCAGCAGGCGCGCGCTGCTGAAGCCGCGGCCATCGGTAAAGGCGGGGAAGTTCACCGCGATCACCTGGAACCTGTCGAGGTCGCCGGCGATGCTTTCCGGCTCCTCGTCCGCGTCCAGCCAGACCCCCAGGCCGCCGTCGCGGCCGCGCAGGGCCGGGCCGTGCTCGAGCCACAGGGCCAGCGGGATGATCACGTCGTCGCTGTTGGGTACGCTTTCCAGGGTCGCGTCCTTGGGCAGCAAGTGCCAGCGGTCGTCGACCACCTGGCGGTCCTTAATGATTCGCTGCATATACGCGCTCCTTGAACGGGTCGATACCGATACGGCGGAAGGTGTCGATGAAGGGTTCTTCCTCGGTCCGGCGTTCCACGTAGACCTGGATGATCTTGTCGATCACGTCGGCCATCTGCTCCTGGGCGAAGGACGGGCCGAGGATCTGCCCGAGGCTGGCGTCGCGCGCCGAGCTGCCGCCGAGGGAGACCTGGTAGAACTCCGCGCCTTTCTTGTCGACCCCGAGGATGCCGATGTGGCCGACATGGTGATGGCCGCAGGCGTTCATGCAACCGGAGATGTTCAGGTCGATGTCGCCGATGTCGAATAGATAGTCGAGATTGTCGAAGCGGCGCTGGATGGCTTCGGCGATCGGGATCGACTTGGCGTTGGCCAGGGAGCAGAAGTCGCCGCCGGGGCAGCAGATGATGTCGGTCAGCAGGCCGACGTTGGGGGTGGCGAAGCCCAGTTCGCGCAGTTCGCCCCAGAGGGCGAAGAGTTCGCCCTGCTCGACGTCGGCGAGAATGATGTTCTGGTTATGGCTGTTGCGCACCTCGCCGAAGCTGTAGCGGTCGGCGAGATCGGCGATGGCCTCCAGCTGTTTGTCGGTGACGTCTCCCGGCGCGGTGCCGGTGGGCTTCAGCGAGAGCGTCACGGCGACGTAGCCGGGCTTCTTGTGGGCGAAGGTGTTGCGTGCGCGCCAGCGGGCGAAGCCGGGGTGCTCCGCGTCGAGCCGGGCGAGGGACTCGTCGAGGTCGTCGAGGGCCTTGTAGGCCGGATCGACGAAATGCGCGGCGACGCGCTGGACTTCCGCCTCGGTGAGGGTGCTCGGTCCGTCCTTGAGGTTGGCCCATTCGGCCTCGACGCGCTCGGCGAAGACTTCCGGGGTCAGCGCCTTGACCAAGATCTTGATCCGCGCCTTGTACTTGTTGTCGCGCCGGCCATAGCGGTTGTAGACGCGCAGGATGGCATCCAGGTAGCCGAGCAGGTGCTGCCAGGGCAGGAATTCATTGATGAAGCTGCCGACGATGGGGGTTCGGCCCAGGCCGCCGCCGACCGAGACGCGGAAGCCGAGCTCGCCGGCCTCGTTCTTCACCGCCTCCAGGCCGATGTCGTGCACTTCGATGGCGGCACGGTCGCTCACCGCGCCGTTCACCGCGATCTTGAACTTGCGCGGCAGGTGGGCGAACTCGGGGTGGAAGGTCGACCATTGGCGGATGATCTCGCACCAGGGGCGCGGGTCCACCAGCTCGTCGCGGGCGACGCCGGCGAACTGGTCGGTGGTGGTGTTGCGGATGCAGTTGCCGCTGGTCTGAATCGCGTGCATCTGCACGGTGGCCAGCTCGGCGAGGATTTCCGGCACGTCTTCCAGCTCCGGCCAGTTGAACTGCACGTTCTGCCGGGTGCTGATGTGGGCGTAGCCCTTGTCGTAGTCGCGGGCGATCTGCGCCAGCTTGCGCAGTTGGCGCGAGGAGAGCAGGCCATAGGGAACGGCGATGCGCAGCATCGGGGCATAGCGCTGGATATAGAGACCGTTCTGCAGGCGCAGCGGGCGGAACTCCTCACCGGTCAATTCACCCGCCAGGTAACGGCGGGTCTGGTCGCGGAACTGCTTGACGCGGTCCTCGACGATCCGTTGGTCGTACTCGTCGTATACGTACATGAATATTCCTGCTGTCAGGCTATGCGGCTTACTGCGTTAACCAGCGCGCACGGCTACGCGCTCCACGCGGAGTGGGCGCACGATACCAGTTCATATTTATGCGTAAAAGTGATGTTTGAGTATATGGTAAGAACCAAAAAGACTAAGTCGCCAGGCAAGCATAACCGCTTCGCAACGGCGCCTTTCTTGAGCGATGGGCGGCGCTGGTCTTAACTGGAGAGTGCCTTTCGATGTCTTCGTCCCGATACCCACAAGAAACAGGGGGAGTCATGAGCGAGCCGAGCAAAACCCAGGAAAACCGCGACAGCGTGGTCGACGCCCGCGCGGCCTTCGTCCTGATCCTGCTGGTGGTGGCTACCGCGGTGTTCTGGGTCAGCCACCAGTGAAAGCCCGCCTCGGCGGCGCAGAGGTCACAGGCCGCTGAGGCTCAGCACCAGTTTCACGATCCCGGCCAGCAACAGCACGAACACCAGGGTGAAGAGCAGGCCCAGCATGATGAAGTGCACGGGCTTGCCGTGGGTGAAGTCGCGGGCGCGGTTTCGCCCGCTCTGTACGCCGAAGGCGGCAGCCATCACGCTATGCAGCATCTGCCAGAAGGTCGGCGGCTTCTGGTTCGGTTCTTCCGTCTCGATACCCATCGGTGGTCCTCCCTTTTCCATACCTGCCCTGAGAGTCTAGACCCTTGGCGGGAGGAGGGTGGCTTCAGGCCTGGCGGGCGGGGATGCGCCGTTCCACCGTGCCCTGCGTGGCCCTGGCGCGCAGTTGCCCGCAGCCGCCGTCGATGTCCTGGCCGGCCGAGTTGCGCACCTTGGTCAGCACGCCGCGGCTGTGCAGGTAGCGCACCAGCTCGACGATCCGCTCCCCGCTCGGGCGCCGGTAGGCGTCGCCGTCCATGCTGTTGTAGGGGATCAGGTTCATCACCGCGAAGCGGCCCTTGAGCAGGCGCAGGATGCCGTCCATTTCCTCCAGGCTGTCGTTGATCCCTTCGAGCAGGGTCCATTGGTACTGGATCGGATAGTCGACCCGGCGGGCGTAGGCCTCGCCGGCTTCCACCAGTTCTTCCGGGCTCAGCGGCGGCGCCTTGGGCAACAGTTGCCGGCGCAGTTCGGCGCGGGTGCTGTGCAGGGACAGGGCGAGGGCGGGCTTCACCCGTTGCCGGGGCAGGCGCTCGAACACGCGGGGATCGCCGACGGTGGAGAACACCAGGTTCTTGTGGCCGATGCCGCCATCGGTGCCGAGCAGGTCGATGGCTTCGAGGACGTTGTCGAGGTTGTGCGCCGGCTCGCCCATGCCCATGAACACCACTTTCTTCACCGCTCGCCGACGGCGCGCCAGGACCACCTGGGCGACCATCTCCAGGCTGCCGACCTGGCGCAGCAGGCCGCTGCGGCCGGTCATGCAGAACACGCAGCCGACCGCGCAGCCGACCTGGGTCGAGACGCACAGCCCACCGCGCGGCAGCAGCACGCTTTCCACCATCTGCCGGTCGGCCAGTTCCACCAGCAGGCGCGACGAGCCGTCGCTCGCCGGATGCTCGCTGTGCAGGCGGGCAATGCCTTCCAGTTCCGCTGCTACCTGGGGCAGACCATGGCGTACGCCCAGCGGCAGGAAGTCCTCGGCCCGCTGGCGGGCGGTGCAGGCATCGAGGGCGCGGCCCTGCAGCCAGGCGCGGACGATCCTCCCGCAATGCAGGGGCTTGGCGCCGAGATCGGCGAGGCGCTGGTGGAGGTCTTGGCTACGCATGGGGCGCGCATCCTACCATTGCCCGTCATGAGGCGGTATGGCCGGCGCCGACGTGCTATCGTTGCGCTCCGCTCCACCGCAGCAACGGAACCGTTCCATGAAATTCGTCCACCAGCGCGAACACCTCAACGAAGACGACATCGTGGTCATCGAGTGCTCGCAGCAATGCAATATCCGCCTGATGAACGACGCCAATTTCCGCAGTTTCAAGAATGGCGGGCGGCATAGCTACCATGGCGGCGCCTTCGACCGCTTCCCGGCGAAGATCAAGGTGCCCAGCACCGGGTTCTGGAACATCACCATCGATACCGTGACCCGGCGCCCGATCAGCGTGACGCGCAAGCCGAACTTCAAGTGGTCGATCAAGTTCGTGCGCCGTTCCGGTTCGCAGTTCACCTGAGGGCGCGCGTCCCATGAGTGCGAAAATGGACGAGCAGGCGCTTCTGGCGTTGCTCCGCGAGCTGGCCATCGACAGCCAGCGGGTCGAGCATCCCGCGATCGCCTCCATCGAGGAATATTACGCGCAGGGCATCGAATTGCCCGACCAGGGCATCAAGAACCTGTTCCTGCGCAACCGCAAGGGTACTCGCCACTACCTGGTGCTGCTCGACGAGCGCAAGGAGGCCGACCTGCCGGGCATCGCCGAACAGATCGGCGAAAGCCGCCTGTCGTTCGCCTCGGTCGAGCGCCTGCGCGAATACCTCGGCGTCGAACTGGGCTGCGTGACGCCTTTCGCGCTGGTCAACGATCCGCAGCACAGGGTCGAGGTGTTGCTCGACGATGCCATCCGCCAGGACCAGTTGCTCGGTTTCCACCCGTTGGTGAATACCGCCACCGAGTGCATCCGCTACGCAGACCTGCTGGCTTTCCTCGCCCACACGGGGCATGAACCGCGCCTGATCCGGGTGTAGGTCGCAGCTTCGCGCCTGCCGGCGCCAGGCCAGGTCGTGCCGGCGCCGGTTTCACTCGAAGAAGTTGTGCCAGCAGTCGCTCAACGGGCCGACCTCGAAGGTCTTGCACCAGGGTTGGGCTTCCAGCCACAGGCGGGCGCTTTCCCGGTCCGCCTCGTCCAGGCTGCCGACCCGCGCCAGGCACAGGTAGCCGCTGATCTCCGCCTGTTCCGGCGAGCCGCCACCGCCGAACACCCAGCCCTGGGCCTCGACGAAGTCGATCAGATGGTCCAGCGCATCGTCGTGGGAGAGGGCGTTGCGGTCGTAGGTCAGTTCGAAGCTGAAGCCGAACTCCTGGAACTCGCCCAGGCGCAGTTTCTTGCGCAGGCGGCGCTTGCGCGGCTTTTCCATCTGCTCGGGAGTGAGGAATTTCATCGTCGCCTTCCTGGTCAGTCATCGTAGCCAAGGTTCGGCGCCAGCCAGCGCTCGCTGACGCTGGCTTCCTGGCCCTTGCGCTGGCTGTAGCGTTCCACCTGGTCCTTGTCGATCTTGCCGACCGCGAAGTACTGCGCCTGCGGGTGGGCGAAATACCAACCGCTGACCGCCGCGGCCGGGAACATCGCGTAGTGCTCGGTCAGGCTGACGCCGGACAGGCCCTGCGGATCGAGCAGTTCGAACAGAGTGCCTTTCTCGGTATGGTCGGGGCAGGCCGGGTAGCCCGGTGCCGGGCGGATGCCGACGTATTGCTCCTTGATCAAGGCCTCGTTGTCGAGGTGTTCGTCGCGGGCGTAGCCCCAGTACTCCTTGCGCACCCGCTCGTGCAGCCACTCGGCGCAGGCTTCGGCGAGGCGGTCGGCGAGCGCCTTGACCATGATGCTGTTGTAGTCGTCGCCCTTGGCTTCGTACGCCTTGGCCACTTCCTCGGCGCCGATCCCGGCGGTGGTGATGAAGCCGCCGATGTAGTCGCGCACGCCGCTTTCCTTCGGCGCGACGAAATCGGCCAGCGACAGGTTCGGCTTGCCGTCCGGCTTGATCGTCTGCTGCCGCAGGTGGTGCAGGGTGGCGAGGGTCTCGCCATCGGCGCCGTAGACCTCCAGGTCGTCGTGCTCGACCTGGTTGGCCGGCCAGAAGCCGAACACCGCGCGGGCCTTGATCAGCTTCTCGTCGATCAGCTTCTTCAGCATCGCCTGGGCGTCATTGAACAACGAGGTGGCGGCCTCGCCGACCACCTCGTCGGTGAGGATGCGCGGGTACTTGCCGGCCAGGTCCCAGGAAATGAAGAACGGCGTCCAGTCGATGTACTCGGCGAGCACCGCGAGGTCGATCTCGTCGAGCACCCTGACGCCGGTGAAGGAAGGCGTCGGCGCCTGGTAGCCGGCCCAGTCGAACGCCGGCTTGTTGGCGATCGCCTGTTCGTAGCTCAGCCGCTCGGTGCGGGCGCTGCGGTTGGCCGTGCGTTCGCGGACCACCGCGTAGTCGGCGCGGGTGCGGGCCACGTAGTCGGCCTTCAGCTCCTTGGACAGCAGGCTGGTGGCCACGCCTACCGCGCGCGAGGCGTCGGTGACGTAGACCACCGCGTCGTTGCTGTACTGCGGATCGATCTTCACCGCGGTATGCGCCTTCGAGGTAGTGGCGCCGCCGATCATCAGCGGCAACTGGAAATTCTGCCGCTGCATTTCCTTGGCGACGTGGACCATCTCGTCCAGCGACGGCGTGATCAGGCCAGACAGGCCGATGATGTCGCATTTCTCGGCGATGGCGGTCTGCAGGATCTTCTCCGCCGGCACCATCACGCCGAGGTCGACCACGTCATAGCCGTTGCAGCCGAGCACCACGCCGACGATGTTCTTGCCGATGTCGTGCACGTCGCCCTTCACCGTGGCCATCAGGATCTTGCCCTTGGCTTCCGGCTTGTCGCCTTTCTCCGCCTCGATGAAGGGAATCAGGTGGGCCACCGCCTGCTTCATCACTCGCGCGGACTTGACCACCTGCGGGAGGAACATCTTGCCGGCGCCGAACAGGTCGCCGACCACGTTCATCCCGGACATCAGCGGACCTTCGATGACCTCGATGGGACGCGCACACTGCTGGCGGCATTCCTCGGTGTCCTCGACGATCCAGGTGGTGATGCCCTTGACCAGCGCATGCTCGAGGCGCTTCTCGACACTGTAGCTGCGCCATTCCTCGTCCTCGGCCTCCTTGACCGCGCCGCCGCCCTTGTAGTCGTCGGCGATCGCCAGCAGGGCCTCGGTGGCCTCGGGCGTGCGGTTGAGCACCACGTCCTCGACCCGGTCGCGCAGCGCTTTCGGAATCTCGTCGTAGATTTCCAGCTGGCCGGCGTTGACGATGCCCATGGTCAGGCCGTTGCGGATCGCGTAGTAGAGGAACACCGAGTGGATCGCCTCGCGTACCGGGTTGTTGCCGCGGAACGAGAAGGACACGTTGGACACCCCGCCCGAACTCAGGGCGTAGGGGAGGTTGTCGCGGATGTAGGCGCAGGCGTTGATGAAATCGACCGCGTAGTTGTTGTGTTCCTCGATGCCGGTGGCGATGGCGAAGATGTTCGCATCGAAGATGATGTCTTCCGGTGGGAAGCCGACTTCGTCGACCAGGATGTCGTAGGAGCGCTTGCAGATTTCTTCCTTGCGCGCCTGGGTGTCGGCCTGGCCGTCCTCGTCGAAGGCCATCACCACCACCGCGGCGCCGTAGCGCTTGCACAGGCGGGCATGGTGCTTGAAGGCCTCGACGCCTTCCTTCATCGAGATCGAGTTGACGATGCCCTTGCCCTGGATGCACTTCAGGCCGGCCTCGATCACTTCCCACTTGGAGGAGTCGATCATGATCGGCACGCGCGAGATGTCGGGCTCGGAGGCGATCAGGTTGAGGAAGGTGACCATGGCCGCCTTCGAGTCCAGCATGCCTTCGTCCATGTTGATGTCGATCACCTGGGCGCCGGCTTCCACCTGCTGCTGGGCGACCTCGAGAGCTTCCGCGTAGTTTTCCTCGCGGATCAGCCGGGCGAACTTGGCCGAACCGGTGATGTTGGTGCGCTCGCCGACGTTGACGAACAGCGAGCTGCGGTCGATGGTGAACGGCTCCAGGCCGGACAGGCGACAGGCCCGGGGAATCTCCGGGATGGCCCGCGGCGGGTACTTGGCCACTGCCTTGGCGATCGCCTCGATGTGCGCCGGGGTGGTGCCGCAGCAGCCGCCGACGATATTGAGGAAGCCGGCGGCGGCGAATTCCTCGACCACCACGGCCATTTCCGCCGGCGATTCGTCGTATTCGCCGAAGGCGTTCGGCAGGCCGGCGTTGGGGTGGGCCGAGACATGAGTGTCGGCCTTGGTCGACAGTTCCTCGATGTACGGCCGCAATTCCTTGGCGCCGAGGGCGCAGTTCAGGCCTACCGAGATCGGCCGGGCATGCCGCACCGAGTTCCAGAAGGCCTCGGTGGTCTGGCCCGACAGGGTGCGGCCGGAGGCGTCGGTGATGGTTCCGGAGATCATGATCGGCAGCTCCACGCCGAGTTCCTCGAACACGCCCTGGACGGCGAAGATCGCCGCCTTGGCGTTGAGGGTGTCGAAGATGGTCTCGATCAGGATCAGGTCGGCGCCGCCTTCGATCAGGCCGCGGGTCGCCTCGACGTAGTTCTCCACCAGTTCGTCGAAGGTGACGTTGCGGTAGCCGGGGTTGTTCACGTCCGGGGAAATCGAGCAGGTGCGGCTGGTCGGGCCGAGCACGCCGGCGACGAAGCGCGGCTTGTCCGGGGTCTCGGCGGTCTTCGCGTCCGCCACCTGGCGGGCCAGGCGCGCCCCTTCGACGTTGAGTTCGTAGGCCAGCGACTGCATGCCGTAGTCGGCCTGGGACACCTGGGTGGCGTTGAAGGTGTTGGTCTCGAGGATGTCGGCGCCGGCGTCGAGATAGGCCTTCTCGATGGCCTGGATCACGTCCGGGCGGCTCAGCAGCAAGAGGTCGTTGTTGCCTTTCACGTCGCTCGGCCAGTCGGCGAAGCGCTCGCCGCGGTAGTCGGCCTCTTCCAGCTTGTAGCTCTGGATCATGGTGCCCATGCCGCCATCGAGGATCAGGATACGTTCCCTGAGGGCGTGCTGGAGGGCTTGCAGGCGGGCGCTGCGATCGGTGAGCGGGCTGGACATGGATGGACCTGGCGTCAGTGGGCGGAAAGGTGAAAAGCATAACAAAGGCAGGGGCTTTCCGGCCGGGGGTGGTCGGACCATGAATTTCATTCAAGTTGAAGGATGTTCATTCGCGGGCCGGAAAAATCCCTGGCGCCGTTTTGTCGCAGCATACGGGCGGAATGCGGAGGTCGGAGTGCGCAGGCGGGCGGCGAAGGGACGGGCGAGTGGAGTCGGGATGCTCGTGGGGAATCGTGCTGCGAATGAGTCTGGCTCATTCGCAGCACGGCCTGAATCAACTGGCCCTGGGCAGGCTGCAACTGGCCAGGGAGTAGACGTAGTAGTTGAGGCGGTCGCGGTCGGTGCGATTCCACACCTGGCCGACCGACTTCAGGCCCTGGCTCTGGCCGACCGCGCCGGCGATGCTGCCGCACCAGCACATCGGGTACTTCTGCCGATACAGCGGACCGCTGATGACCACCGCGACGTGCCCGTAGGTGCGGCCCTTCAGGCCGGCGATCACCAGGAAGCCCTGGGCCGCCTTCTGCGCGGCCTCGGCGCCGGAGGCGAGCTTGGTCCAGCTCTGCTCCAGGCCGTCGACCATGGCGTTGGCGTTGCCGCGGGGCATCGGTACGCCCAGCTCGGCGGCCACCGACTGGACGAAGCCGGAACAGTTGTCCTTGTTCGGGGTGCCGGCCAGGTAGCTCTTGTCCCAGCTGTTCTTGCAGGCGTTGACGATGCATTGATCGAGACTGTCCATGTATCACCTATGCGTGTCGATAAGGGGCGCTCCGGCCCGGATCATTTCTTTGCGGTCTGGCAGAACGGCGCGAGCGAACGCTTCACGACCTTCGCGCAGCTGTCGACGGATTCGCCCGAGCATTTCTGACCCAGGCGCAGCCCGTCCTTGTCCACCGCCCAGCGCTGGCCGGAGATGTCCTCGCGGTGCACCACCTTGCAGGTAGCGCTGTCGTAGGACACCAGCTCGGCGCTGGAGCCGCTGAATTCATGCATCAGCACGCGCCGACCGTCCTGGCTCAGGAACACGCCGCCGCGCGACCAGATGCCGCCGTCCTCTATGCGGCAATCGTTGCCGCTGTCGCGGTCGGCCAGGTAAACCGGCGGTTCGGGAAAGGCATCGGGGTTGTCGTCGTTGGGATCCTCGTTGCTGAACATCACGCGGACGTGCTCGTCCTCGCCGCCGAACATGTTCGGCGAGCCGAACTGGGGCACGATTTCCAGCTGGGTGAAAGTACAGTCCGCCGCCTGGGCCGAAAGGCTCAGGAAGAGAGCGGCGAAGCTGCCGGCGAGCAGTTTCATGGGGCGGGTTCTCCGTTGGGCCGCCAGGGCGGCGAAAGGATGGACCAGGCCGCGCCGGGCGCGAACGGAAGCGCCGCCTGACGACAGCAGGCGGAAAGCGGCGAAGAGGGGACGTGGGGCGCACGCGAACGGGCGCGGATGGGGCGCGGCGAGTCGAAACATATCCCTGTTTCCTCGAAGTCATCGTCCTTGATCGCCAGGGCGGGCCTGGGAGCCCGGCTAGCATACGTGGCGGCCGAAGCCGGTGGAATGCTGGCGAAATGGCGGCTCATGCCCGGGGCGCGTTCGCCCGCCGTTGTGAAAGTGCGGCGCAGAGAGGCGGGTTTGCTAGAATCGCCCGTCGCCGAGTGAGGAGTGGTTCATGTTGCCAAGACCGTTGGTTGGGTTGGCCTTCGTTTTGTCGTCTTTTATCCAGTCTGTTTCCGCTGCTGAAATTTCCTATAGCCGTGACGTCCAGCCGATCTTTACCGCCAAGTGCGTCGCCTGCCACGCCTGCTACGATTCGCCCTGCCAGCTCAACCTGAGCAGCGCCGAGGGCGCGCAGCGCGGCGCCAACCAACTGCCGGTCTACGACGGCACGCGGACCAAGGCGCAGGAAACCACCCGCCTGTACCTCGATGCGCACGGTGCCGACGCCTGGCGGCGCAAGGACTTCTGGTCGGTGCTCGAACCGCAGGACGGCCAGGCCGCACTGATGGCGCGGATGCTCGAGCTTGGCCACAGCCAGCCGTTGCAGCCGAATGCGAAGATCCCCGAAGGCCTGGACATTTCGATCAACCGCGCCAACCAGTGCCCGACGCCGGCCAGCATCGATGCGTTCATCCGCAAGAACCCAGGTTCCGGCATGCCTTTCGCGGTGGCCGGGCTGAGCGACGACGAATACGCCACCTTGCAGAAGTGGCTGGCCGCGGGCGCCCCGGTCGACCAGCAGCCGTTGCGGCCGACCGCCGCCGAGGCGCGCCAGGTGGCCAGCTGGGAGCGTTTCCTCAACCAGCCTGGGGCCAAGCAGAGCCTGGTCTCGCGCTGGCTCTACGAGCACCTGTTCCTGGCGCACCTGTATTTCCCGGAGCAGGGCGCGCCCGGCCACTTCTTCCAGCTGGTGCGTTCGCGCACGCCCAGCGGCCAGCCGATCGACCCGATCCCGACCCGGCGTCCCAACGACGATCCGGGCAACAGCTTCTATTACCGCCTCTGGCCGATCCAGGGCGTGATCGTACACAAGACGCACATCACCTATCCGCTGACGGCGAAGAAGCTGGAACGCGTCCAGGAGCTGTTCTTCGGCACCCAGTGGAACACCGACAAGGTTCCCGGCTACGGCGTGCAGAGCCGTGCCAACCCGTTCGCCACCTTCGCCGCGATCCCGCCACGGGCGCGCTACCAGTTCATGCTGGACAACGCCGAATACTTCACCCGTACCTTCATCCGCGGGCCGGTGTGCCGTGGACAGATCGCCACCGACGTGATCCGCGACAACTTCTGGGTGGTATTCCAGGACCCCGAGCAGGACCTGTTCGTCACCGACGCCAACTTCCGCGCGCAGAGCGAGCCGCTGCTGGCCTTGCCGGGGCAGATCGACGAGCTGAAGAACCTGCTCGGCCTGTGGAGCGCCTACCGGGACAAGCGCAACGAGTACGAAGACCTGCGCCAGGACGTCTACGCCGACGCGCCGCCGCCGACCTGGAACACGATCTGGCACGGCAACGACAACGCCCTGCTGAGCATCTTCCGCCAGTTCGACAGCGCCTCGGTGCGCAAGGGCCTGCTTGGCGAGGTACCGCAGACCCTGTGGCTGATGGACTACCCGCTGTTCGAGCGAACCTACTACGGGCTGGTGGTGAACTTCGATGTCTTCGGCAACGTCTCGCACCAGGCGCAGACGCGGCTGTACTTCGACCTGATCCGCAACGGCGCCGAGCAGAACTTCCTCCGCCTGATGCCGGTCGACGCGCGCCAGCCGTTGCTCGACGACTGGTACCAGAACAGCGGCAAGCTGAAGATGTGGATGGACTACCAGGCCTTCGACGACGACACGCCGAGCGCGCTGGGATTGCCGGAGAAGCAGCCGAAGAAGGCCTTCGCCGAAGAACTGCTGCGTCGCTACGGCGACCTCAATGCGCGTCCCGACCCGATCAACCGCTGCCTGGACGGCAACTGCTATCGACCGGGCATCGACCGCGAACTGCAGGACGCCGAGCAGGCCTTCAGTCGCCTGGTGAGCCGGCCGGCGGCCGGCCTCAAGGTCATCGAGCGCTTCCCCGAGGCGACCATGCTGCGGATACGTACGTCCAGCGGCAAGCGCGAGGTCTATACCGTGCTGCGCAACCGCGCGCACAGCAATGTCGCCTTCATGCTCGGCGAGTCGCTGCGCTACCAGCCGGGCCTGGACACCCTGACGATCTACCCGGGCGTGCTGTCCAGCTACCCGAACTTCATGTTCGATCTGCCGGCGACGGATGCCGAGGCCTTCGTCGGCGCCCTGGAGGCGGCGAAGAGCGGCGAGGACTTCGACAAGGTGGTCGAACGCTGGGGCGTGCGCCGCAGCAATCCGCAGTTCTGGAGCTACTTCCACGATCTCGAGGCGTACATCCGCGAAACCGAGCCGGTCGAGGCGGGCGCACTGGACATGAACCGCTACGAGAACCTCTGAGTCTCGCGACCCGCTCCACAAGGGGCGGGTCGGTTATCGCGAATTATTCCTACTAATTTACTAGGGCTTTATCCGCAAGTACCGATTGGCGTAAACTGTCGGCATATTTGCGAGGAGTTGCCATGAGCGCCATCACCATTACCGAAGCTGCCCAAGCGTATCTGGCCGAGTTGCTGGAGAAGCAGAGCACCCCGGGTATCGGCATTCGTATCTTCATCACCCAGCCGGGTACCCAGTACGCGGAAACCTGCATCGCCTACTGCAAGCCGGGCGAGGAAAAGGTCGAGGACACCGCCATCGCCCTGAAGGACTTCACTGCCTGGATCGATGCGGTCAGCGAGCCCTTCCTCGAAGATGCGGTGGTGGACTACGCCACCGACCGCATGGGCGGCCAGCTGACCATCAAGGCGCCGAACGCCAAGGTGCCGATGGTCAACGAGGACAGCCCGATCACCGAACGCATCAACTACTACCTGCAGACCGAGATCAATCCCGGGCTGGCCAGCCACGGCGGACAGGTGAGCCTGGTCGACGTGGTCGAGGACAACATCGCCGTGTTGCGTTTCGGCGGCGGTTGTCAGGGCTGCGGGATGGTCGACATGACCCTCAAGGATGGCGTCGAGAAGACCCTGATCGAGCGTATTCCCGAACTGAAGGGCGTGCGCGACGTGACCGACCACAGCAACAAGGAGAACGCCTACTACTGAGGCGTTTCCGTAAGGCAGAAGAGGCGACCGCAAGGTCGCCTTTTTCGTTGCCGGCGTTTCAGCGCGACAGCGTCCGCGTTCGCCGTACCGGCCAGAGCAGTGCCAGCGCCACCAGCAGCGCCGGCCAGACCAGCAGGTTCACCGCGTTCCAGCCAAGGCTGGTGATCAGGGCGCCGGAGCCGAACGACATCAGCGCCGCCACCAGGCTGTTGCCTTGCTCCATCAATCCTTGCGCGGCGCCGCGCTCGCTTTCGGCGTGGCCCTCGCCGAGCAGGGTGGTGCCGGCGATGAGCATCAGGTTCCAGCCGCTGCCCAGGGCCAGCGAACTGAGCAGGAAATGCGTGACCGACTGCCCGTCCAGGGCGATGCCGGCACTTGCGGCGAGCAGGAACGCGCCGAGCAGGGCGACGCGACGGTTGCCGATGCGGTCGACCAGCGGTCCGGCGAAGAACGCCGGAAGGAACATTCCCAGCACGTGCCACTGGATGACCCGACTCGACTGTTCCAGCGGCAGGCCGCAGAAGCTCATGGCCAGCGGCGTGGCGTTCATGATCAGGATCATCAACCCGTGTCCGGTCGCGGTGCAGGCGATGGCCGCGCGGACCACCGGCCGCCGCAACAGGCCGCCTATGTCGCGCCAGGCGAGTCGTGCCGGGCGTGGCGCCTGGCCTTCGCGGAGCAGAGCCATCAGCAGCAGGCCGGCGAGGGCCAGCACGGCGATCAGCAGATAGGCGCCGACGAAGGGCTGGGCCAGCGCGTTGCGCGACCACAGCGCCAGGCTCGGCGCCAGCAGCGCGGCGAGTACTCCGCCGGCGAGCACGTAGGCGCTGGCGCGGCCTTTCCGCCCGGCATCCACCGCCTCCAGCGCGGCGAACCGGTAGTACATGGCCGAGGCCTGGTAGACCCCGATGCCCAGCGCGCCGAGACAGAACCAGAGGAAATCGCCAGTCCAGACACCGGCGGCGCAGACCAGGCCGCCGAGCACGCCGCCGCCGGCGCCGAGCATCAGCCCGGGACGTCGGCCGTGGCGCTGCATGAAGTGCGACAACGGCTGCACCGCCAGCAGGTTGCCCAGCACCAGCAGGGCCAGGGGCAGGGTAGCCAGGCTGTTCAACGGCGCCAGCTGGACGCCGACCAGGGCGGTCAGGGTTATGCCGATCAGCGAGCAGGACCAGTACAGGGCCTGGCCGCAGAACAGCAGGAGCAGGGTCGGGTTGCGTAGCAGCATGGCGTCACTCCGGACAACCGCCGGGCCTGACGACGCGCCGGCTGGAGGCGGGCTGACGGACCAGCGCATCCCGCGGACGCCTTGGCCGGGCCAGCAGTTCGCCGCCGCAGTTCGGGCATTGGCCGCCCAGGCGGGTCGTCGCGCAGTCGCGGCAGAAGGTGCACTCGAAGGTGCAGATCAGCGCGTCGCCGCTGTCGCCGGGCAGGTCGCGGTCGCAGCACTCGCAGTTGGGGCGCAGTTCCAGCATGGGAAGGTCCTCGGTGGGAGCGTCAGGCCAGCATGCCGAAGCGTTCGGCGTATTCCTGGGGGCTGACCGAAAGATGCTTGTGGAACGTCCGCCGGAGGTTTTCCGGATGGCCGAAGCCGCACAGCCGGGACACCGTGGCGATCGATGCCTGGGCGTCCTGCAGCAGGGCGCGCGCGGCCTCCAGGCGAACCCGCTCGACGTAGCGACCGGGCGCCACGCCCAGTTCCTGGAGAAATACCCGGGACAGCGTACGCGGGCTCATGCAGGCCCGGTCGGCGAGGGCTTCCAGGGACAGGTCGCCGGCGAGGTTGGCGGGAATCCACTCCAGCAGCGCGGCCAGGCGCGGGGTGCGGCTCGGTTCCGGGGTCAGCCAGGCGCTGAACTGGGCCTGGCCGCCAGGACGCTTGAGGAACATCACCAGGCGTCGCGCGACGCTGAGCGCCAGGCTGCGGCCGAGGTCGGCCTCGACCAGCGCCAGGGCCAGGTCGATTCCCGCCGTGACGCCGGCCGAGGTGAAGATGTGGGCGTCGCCGTCGCGGCACTGCGGGTCGTAGGTGTGCAGGCGGTCGCCTTGCACATGGACGCCGGGAAACCCCTGGCGCAGCGTCGCCACGTCGGCCCAGTGGGTGGTCGCTGGGTGCCCGTCGAGAACTCCGGCGGCGGCCAGGATCAGCGCTCCCGAACACACCGAGCCGAGCCGCCGTATGCGCGGTTCGGCGGCTTTCAGCCAGGCGAGCAGGTCGGCGTTGCGGGTCTGCGCCTCGACACCGAGGCCGCCGGGCACCAACAGGGTGTCCAGACTTTCCAGCGGACAGTCGCGCCAGGCGAGGTCGGCGCAGATGCGGATGCCCGCGGAACTGGGCACCGCTTCGCTACGCTCGCCGAGCACCTGTATCCGGTAGAAAGGCGGCAGACCCTGGCGCTGGCGTTCGACGTTGGCCGAGGCGAATACCTGCAGCGGTCCGGTCACGTCCAGGCTCATCACGTCGGGATAGATCAGGCAGGCAATCAGGCGTGGTTCGGGCATGGCATGACCTCATGGCGATGGCGGCAGTCTGGCGTCCTTCGGACCTGGCCGCAATGCCAGTCGGCCCACGGATCTTGCCATTCGCTCGCCGGGGCGTCCCGCTGCGCCGATGGCTGGTATCGCCTCGGCACGCCGCATGCCCTATTGTCTGGTAACGGGTGATGGCTTTTTGACTCATCGCTGTAGAGGCGCCAGGGTATTGTCGTCCAGGCCTGTTCCAGCGTTCGGTCCGAGGTAGGGGAGTCAGCATGCTTGCACGCGACGGCCTGGTACAGGCTGGTCTGCCGGATAATCCGTATGCGCGCCAGTTGCGCAACGGTTTTCGTTGGTTGCGGTTCGAAAAGGAGCTGGAAAACGAGTTTCGCGAGTTTCTCAGTTGGAACTCGCTGATGCAGCGGCGTGCTGCCATCGGGGTGGCGTTCCTGATCTGGACGCTGTTCATCGTGGCCGACTGGTTGATGGTGGACATCCGCCTGCATCCCAACCTGTTCGAGCAACTGCTGGGCGTGCGCCTGGGAATGATCGGCCTGCTGCTGGTGGTCTGGCCGGCGGCCTTCCTGCCCAGCCTGCGCAAGGTCGGCGATGCCATCGCGCCCTACTGCCTGCTGCTGATCAACCTGGCGGTGCTGGCCTGCGACGTGCTGTTCGAGTGGCATGGGGTGCCGCGCTTCACCCAGTTGGGCGCGACCCTGGGCATCCTCGCGGTGTTCTTCCCGCTCGGCCTGGCGTTCTGGGCCTGCGTGCGCCTGGCGTTGCTGTGCCTGGCCCTGAACCTGGCGGTATTCCTGCTCTTCGGCGGCGAAGAGAACCTGCGTACCAACCTGCTGAATACGCTCTACAACGGCCTGGTGGTGCTGATCTGTTCGTTCGCCCTGTACCTGCAGGACTACGCCCAGCGCGAGCAGTTCCTCGGCCGGCGGCTGCTGGGCATGATGGCCGAACAGGACAGCCTCACCGGCCTGGTCAACCGACGCTACTACGAGCTGCTCGCCCAGCGGGCCCTGGAGCAGGGCGCCCGCGAAGAAAAGGGAGTGGCGCTGATCCTGGTGGATGTCGACGACTTCAAGGCCTACAACGACCACTACGGGCATCCGGCCGGCGATGCCGCCCTGCGCCAGCTTGGCGTCGTGCTCCGGCAGGGCGCGCGGCGGCCGCTGGATATCGCCGCGCGCCTGGGCGGGGAGGAGTTCGCCGTGTTGCTCTACGACAGCGAGGAGGGCAACACCCTGGCCATCGCCGAGCGCCTGCGGCAGGCGGTGGAGGCGCTGGGCATCGAGCACCTGGGCTCCAGCGCCGGCCCCTGCCTGACCATCAGCCTGGGCGTGGCCTATTCGACCTCCGGCATGGGCCTGGACGCGCTCTATCGCGAGGCCGACCGCGCGCTCTACGAGGCCAAGGATGCAGGGCGCAACGCGGTGCGCGTGGCGTTCCGGCAGCACGACCGCCTCGAATAGAGGAAACGAAAAAAGGCGCCCGTGGGCGCCTTTCGTCGTATGGAACGGCTCAGCCTTGGCTGGGCATACTCCAGTCCTGCAGGTTGTAGCCGTTGTGGCTGAGTTCTTCGCGTGCCTGTTGCAGCAGGCCGGCAAGCTGCTCCGGATCGGAGTAGGCGGAGCTCGGAATGCGCGCACGGCCCAGCAGGCGGGTGCCAGTGCGATCGACTACGGACAGGCTCAGGCCGCCGTCACTGCCTAGCTCGGACCAGGCAACGCACTGGTATGGCTGGAAGGCGCGCCCGGTGATCAGCAAAGCCTCGTTGAAACGGAGCGTAGCGTTCATGGGAGTCGGTCTCTCTCGTTCATGTCTGTGTGGAACATGGGTGGCGCTTCCCGGCTCCACCGTGTTCGGTCACGCTAACTGATGCTTTCGAAAGCGAAAAAGTCACGGCGTGGCGCGTTTGTGCAACAGGTTGTCGCTTTTTCGAAGGGTTTTAGCGTGCCGAAGCGGCTAGGCGCGGTGTTTTGTCGCAGATTTCCAGGAGGGCGGCCAGGCCGCCTTGCGCTCGCCGCCCGCGCCTGCACAGCCTAGAATGGCGGCCCACCTGTGGCCGCGGACCGCTTCGCATGGATATCGACCTCGCCCGTACCTTCCTGGAGATCGCCCGCAGCGGTAGCTTCGTCGCTGCCGCGGAACGCCTGCACCTGACCCAGACCGCCGTCACCGCGCGCATCCAGAACCTCGAAGGGCAACTCGGCTGCCGGCTGTTCGTGCGCAACCGCGCGGGCGCGCGCCTGACCGCCGACGGCGAGCACTTCCTCGGCTACGCCAGCCAACTGGTGCAGACCTGGGATGCGGCGCGACGCGACCTGCCGCTGCCGGACGGCTTCCGCAACCTGCTCAACCTCGGTGGCGAGGTCAGCCTGTGCAATCCGCTGCTGCTGAACTGGATGCGGCGCCTGCGCGAGGCGATTCCCGGCCACGCCGTGCGGGTCGAGATCGGCCAGGGTGCCGACCTGCTCAAGCAACTGGAGCAGGGCGCGCTGGACGCCGCGCTGGTCTACCAGCCGGAATACTGGCCGGGGCTGCAGGTCGAGCAGTTGCTGGAGGAAAAGCTGGTGATGGTGCGTTCCGTGCTATCCGCGGAGCCTTATCTGTATGTCGACTGGGGCCCGGATTTCCGCAGCCAGCACGATGCCGCGCTGCCGGACCGGGCCAAGGCCGCGCTGGCCTGCAACCTCGGTCCGCTGGCCCTGCAGTACATCATGCAGAACGGCGGCAGCGGTTATTTCCGTACCCGGGTGGTGAGCAGCTACCTGGATGGCGGCACCCTGCAACGGGTCGAGCAGGCGCCGGAGTTCGCCTACCCGACCTACCTGGTGTACTCCCGCGAGCGCCTGTCGCCGACCCTGCGCCATGCGTTCCAGTTGCTGCGCGAAGTGGTCCGCGAGGACAGCGACTGGTCGCAGCGCTGGGACTACGTGATCTGATCGGCCTGGCCCAGGTGCTGCAGCCAGTTGCGGTAGAGCGCGGCGATCAGGTCGGTCTGGCTGACGATGCCGACCAGGTAGCCGGCCTCGTTGAGCACCGGCAGGCAGTGCAGGCCTTCGTCGGATAGCAGCGAGACCAGTTCGACGGCGTGGGTGTCGGCCTGTACGCAGACCACCGGGGTGGTCATGATCGTCTTCAGCTTGGTCCCGCGCAGGAAGCGCAGGCGCTTGAACGGGCTGCCGTCGGGGCGGAAGTGCTTGAGCAGGTCGCTCTGGGTGACGATGCCGGCCAGCCGCCGATGCTCGTCGAGCACCGGCAGGGCCTTCAGACGGTGTTCCTGCAACTGCTTCCAGGCGTCGTCGATGAAGGTCTCGGTGCTGGCGGTCTGCACGTCGCGGGACATGATCCGTGCCGCGGTCAGCTCGCCCATGCGCCGACGCAAGGCGTAGCGCTCGGTATGGTGGATCAGTCGCTCGAGATCGTCGCGGGTGATGTCGACGTATTCGCCGAAGTCCTGCAGCGCCTGGTCCAGGTCCCGGGCGGAGAAGTCCGTACGCGCGCTCGGCGCCAGGTCGCGGGTGCCATGGAGATTGGCCCGCGGCGACTGGTAGGGGCGCGGGTAGGGAGAGCGCATCAGGTTGTTGTAGAGCAGCGCGCAGCCGATCAGCACCAGGGTGGAGAGCAGGATCGGCCAGACCACGTCGATGCCGAGTTCGCTCAGGGACGGGTTGAGGGCCACGCTCAGGGCCAGCGCGCAGCTCGGCGGATGCAGGCAGCGCAGGGCGAACATCAGCAGCATGCCGAGGGCCATGCCGACCAGGGCCGGGGCCAGATCGTGTCCGAACCAATAGGCGCTGAGGCCGCCGGCCAGGGCGGCGACCAGGTTGCCGCCGAGCATCGACCAGGGTTGCGCCAGGGGGCTGGAGGCGAGGGCGAACAGTAGTACGGCGGATGCGCCGAGCGGCGCTGCCAGGCGCAGCGCCAGTTCGCTGCCGAACAACGCCTGGCAGGCGAATACCGCGGCGAGCGCGCCGATGCAGGCACCGAGTCCGGCGCGCAGGCAGTCGCGCGGTCGAGCGTTCAGGGTCAGGGGGCGGAAGCCTTTCAGCCAGGTGCGTACGGCGGTGCTGGGGGAGTCGTTCATGGAACTCTTCGAAGCGAAAGAAAGGGGCCGTTGCCGGCCCCGTAAGGCACTTTCGTGCTGGAGGCATCCATCCCTGGATGATGGAGTCGGTTCAGGCGAGGAACGGCGGGCCGGCGGCCTCGCGGGATTCCTCAAGGGGGCGGACCACCTGCCGGCAGGTCTTGCCGGTATCCCGGGCGACCCGGCGGGCGGCCTCGGGATCGTCGGCGAACGGCAGCAGGGCGGCCTGCTCGCGTTCCTCGCGGGTACTGCCGGCGAGGCTGAGGGCGAGGCCGAGCGCCAGGGTGGAGAGGCACAGCAGGGACAACAGCATGTTCAGGCCCCCTGGCCGGCCGCCAGGACCGGCTGCCGCTGGTCCTGCGCGCTGCGCAGGGTCCGCCAGGTGTTGTAGGCCATCAGCAGCATGCCGCTGGCGAAGGTGGCGCCGCCGAGCAGGCGCACCACGTAGCCCGGATGGCTGGCCATCAGCGCCTCGACGAACGAGTAGGTGAGCGTGCCGTCCTCGTTGACCGCCCGCCACATCAGGCCCTGGGTGATGCCGTTGACCCACATCGAGGCGATGTACAGCACGGTGCCGATGGTGGCCAGCCAGAAGTGCGCGTTGAT